>Ga0157366_1000012_pt1 | contig 129767 bp, 125 predicted proteins | sample AttbisABBM1_FD_113149 | JGI IMG/M metagenome (GOLD analysis project Ga0157366, IMG submission 113149) | Fungus gardens microbial communities from leaf cutter ant in Botucatu, State of São Paulo, Brazil - Atta bisphaerica ABBM1 | ecosystem: Host-associated > Fungi > Mycelium > Unclassified ...
CCACAGGCGATAGTCGCCGGTCAGCTGATCTTCCAGCTGCACGTTGTGCTCCGCCAGCAGGGTCTTGACGATCTGCGGCACCGTCTGTTCCTGGAAGATGCGGAAGTTGCGGTCTTTGGTCATCGGCCACAGATCCGGCTGCACGTGAAGGTTATACACCGCGTAGCGCGTGCCGCCGATCTCTTCGCTGCTGACGGCGATGGCGGTGATCTTGCCGTTCAGGTAGCGCGGGGCGCTGAGAAAGCCCTGGGTCGGGATCTCCAGCGTCAGCGGTTGGCCGAGCAGCGCTTTGCGATCGAGCCGCGCGTCGGTGCTCAGCAATTCAATAGAGAAGTCGAAAGGAGTGGAAAGCGCTTCGATGCCGTCCAGCGAGCGGAACAGCAGTTGCTCCTGGCCCAGCGGCGTGTGCGCAATAATGCGATCCAACATGAGAACGTCCTCTGTGATTGACGTCATGCCCTGCATACTCCGGCGTTGCAGCGGCTTTGCCGTGCGGCCAATGAGGATGGGCAGCGGTGCGCCAGTCTCATGAAATAGGGAAAACCCCGCCGCGGCGGAGTTTCAGAACGGAATTAACCGGCGGTGGCCGGGTTGACCAACCAGGTGCCGGCGGTGTCGATGCTGAGCTGTTGGCGGCGCAGCCGATCGTTGTGGCGGAGCTCCAACTGATAACGGCCCGGCGCCAGGTTCAGGCTGGCGAAGCCGTTTTCGCCCGGCGTCACCTGCTGCGGCTTGCCGTCGAGGCTGACCTGCTCACCCGGTTGCAGTTTGAAATACACCAGCGCCACCGGCTGCGGTGGCGGCGCCGTTTTTTCAGGTTCCGCCGCTGCAGGCTGCGCGGCTTGCGGCGCGCTCGGCTGCTCCGTCAGGGTTTTCTGCGCCGGTGACGCCGCGGTGTTTTGGGCGACGGCCTGGGCGTCATCCTTGCCGCCGCTCAGCCAGGCGACCGCGCCGATCACCAGCAGTGCCGCGATGCCTGCGCCGGCCATCATCGGGCGCGAGAATTGGGTGCCGCGCGCGGTAACGGCGCCGGCGGCGGCCGCAGCGGCCGCCGGGTTGGCGGCGACCAACAGGTTCTCCGGCGCGGCGGCCGGGGTGCTGATGATTTCGTTTTCATCGGCGATCGGCAGATGCAACAGCTCGGCCATTTCATCGATGGTCTGCGGGCGGTCTTCCGGCTTCAGCGCCAGCGCGCGATCGACGGTGCGCAACAGCTCCGGCGAGTAACCGGCGGGGCGGCGCTCGGCCAGCGGCTGATAGCTGTCTTCGATGCTGCGAACCACGCTGACCGGCGGCGGTGAACCGACGATCAGCGTGTGCAGCACGGCGCCCAGCGCGTAGATATCGGTCCACGGCCCCTGTTCGCCGTCGCTGTTCTCGGTGTACTGCTCGATCGGCGCGAAACCCGGTTTGAGCATGATCTCCGTTTCGTCCGACAGGTTGCCGATCTCTTTGCGCGCCGACCCAAAGTCCAGCAACACCGGTAGCTGGCTCTCCTGGATCTGGATGTTATCCAGCGAAATGTCGCGGTGCAGATAGCCTTCCTGATGGATGGTGTTGATGGCGCTGAACAGCGGCGGCAGCAGCCGACGGATCCACGCCTCGTCGATTTTCTCCGGCTGCTGCGCTTGCAGGTTCTTCAGCGTGGTACCGCTGTAGAACTGGGTGCCCATGTAGGCGGTGCCGTTCTCTTCCCAGAAGCGCAGCACGTGCAGCAGGCCGGGATGCGAGAAGCGCGCCAGCAGACGCGCCTCCTGAATAAAGCTGTTCAGCCCGGCCTGGAAGGTTTTGCCGAAGCGTTCGCCGCGCAGCCCGATGCTGAGATCGTCGTTGCGTTTCGCCAGCGAGGTCGGCATGTACTCCTTGATGGCGATGGTGCGTTCCAGTTGGTGATCGTAGGCGCGGTAGACGATGCCGAAGCCGCCTTCGCCGATCGCTTCCTGGATCTCGAATTCGTTGAATCGATAGCCGCTCGGCAGGCTGTTCGAATTCGGTTTGGTTATCCCGGTTCCCGACATAGTGATGACTCTCTGTATTCAAAGGGCCGCCGTCTCGGCGGCCGCGGCGTTATGCCTGAAATTGACAAATGAATTCGTGGTTCTGCAGCGCGATATGCAGTTGGCGATAGCGCTGGTCGTTGGCGCTGCCGGTCAGTAGGGTGTGGCTGATCTGCGGCAGCAGGGTGTTGGTCAGGATGGCGTCGACCATGCGGCCGCCGGACTCCACCTCGGTGCACCGGCTGACGATCTGCTCGATGACCGCGTCGTCGAAGGTGCAGACGATGTCGTGATTCTCCGCCAGGCGGCGCTGAATGCGGCCCAGCTGCAGGCGCACGATGTTGCCCAGCGTGGCGTCGGTCAGCGGGTAATACGGCACCACCAGCAGACGGCCGAGCAAGGCGGCCGGGAACACCGACAGCAGCGGCTGGCGCAGCGCGCCGCTCAGCGCCTCCGGCTCCGGCAGCAGCTCCGGATCGCTGCACAGCCCGGCGATCAGATCGGTGCCGACGTTGGAGGTCAGGATGATGATGGTGTTGCGGAAATCGATATGGCGGCCTTCGCCGTCCTCCATCCAGCCCTTGTCGAACACCTGGAAGAAGATTTCATGCACGTCCGGGTGCGCCTTCTCGATCTCGTCCAGCAGCACCACGCTGTAAGGACGGCGGCGCACCGCCTCGGTCAGCACGCCGCCTTCGCCGTAGCCGACATAGCCGGGGGGCGCGCCTTTCAACGTCGAAACGGTGTGCGACTCCTGGAATTCGCTCATGTTGATGGTGATGACGTTCTGCTCGCCGCCGTACAGGGTTTCCGCCAGCGCCAGCGCGGTTTCGGTTTTGCCGACGCCGGAGGGCCCGGCCAGCAGGAACACCCCGACCGGCTTGTTCGGATCGTCCAGCCGCGCCCGCGAAGTGCGCACCCGGCGGGCGATCAGATCCAACGCATGGCGTTGGCCGATCACGCGCTGGTTCAGGGTGTCGGAGAGCTGCAACACCGCTTCAATCTCGTTTTTCACCATGCGGCCCAGTGGGATGCCGGTCCAGTCGGCCACCACCGCCGCCACGATGTTGGCGTCGACGGCGGCGAAGATCAGCGGCGCTTCGCCCTGCAGCGCGCTCAGCTGCTGCTGCAGTTCGCCCAGCTGGGCGCGCAGCGCGTCGGCGTCAGGGCCTGCCTCCGTCTCTTCGCCGGCAGGCTCCGCTTCCTGCTGGTGCAACTGCGCGCGCAGCGTGATGATCTCTTGGATCAGCGCCAGCTCCTGCTGCCAGCGATCGGTCAGCTGTTCGAGCTCCTGGCGCAGCGCGGTCAGCTGGGCTTCAATCTCCTGCGGGCGCAGGGGATCGCCAATGCCGACCTTGGCCTCGCGGCGGGCGATATCCAATTCGATCTGCAGCGCATCGATGCGGTGGCGGCAGTCTTCGACCTGGGCGGGCTCGGCGTGTTGGCTGACCGCCACGCGCGCACAGGCGGTATCCAGCAGCGCTACCGCCTTGTCCGGCAACTGGCGGGCCGGAATATAGCGATGGGACAGCCGCACCGCGGCGTCCACTGCTTCATCCAGCAGCAGCACGCGGTGGTGTTGCTCCAGCGGGCTGACGGTGCTGCGCAGCATCAGCAGCGCTTTGTCTTCGCTCGGTTCGTGCACCTGCACCACCTGGAAACGGCGGGTGAGCGCCGGGTCTTTCTCGATGTATTTCTTGTATTCCGACCAGGTAGTGGCGCCAATGGTGCGCAGTTGGCCGCGCGCCAGCGCCGGTTTCAGCAGGTTGGCGGCGTCGCCGGTGCCCTGTGCGCCGCCGGCGCCGATCAGGGTGTGAATTTCGTCGATAAACAGGATGATCGGCGTCGGGCTGGACTGCACTTCGTCGATCACCGCCTGCAGCCGTTTTTCAAACTCGCCCTTAACGCCGGCGCCGGCCTGCAGCATGCCGATGTCCAGCAGGCACAGTTTTACGTCGCGCAGCTGCGGCGGCACGTCGCCGGCCACGATGCGCAGCGCCAGGCCTTCCACCACCGCGGTTTTCCCGACGCCGGCCTCGCCGGTCAGCAGCGGGTTGTTCTGGCGGCGGCGCATCAGGATATCGATGATTTGCCGGATCTCTTCATCGCGGCCGGCCACCGGATCGATCTCGCCGTCGCGCGCTCTGGCGGTCAGATCCTGGGCATACTGCGCCAGCACGCTTTCACCGCTGCGCGGCGCGCCGGATGCGTTCTCTGCACCGCTCTCCGCCGGCGCATCCTGGGCGTTTTCCGCCGAGTGAGCGGTAATGGCGGCGAACTGTTCCATCAACAGATCGGCATTGATACGCTCGAACTGCGGAGAAATGGCCTTCAGCAGATGGCGCAGGCTGTAGGTTTTCAGAATGCCGAGCAGCAGGTGGCCGCCGCGGATGCGCGACGCGCCGAATTTCAATGAGCCATAGACCCAGGCGCGCTCTACCGCGCTGTCGATGTGCTCGGACAGATCGGAGATGGCGCTGGCGCCGCGCGGCAGGCGATCGAGCGCCTCGACGATGTCGCGCGCCAGCTGCGCCTCGTCCAACGCGAAGTGGCGGACGATCTGCTGCAGATCGCCGTCCGGCGATTGCATCAGCTGATGCAGCCAGTGCGCCAATTCGACGTAGGGGTTACCGCGCAGCTTGCAAAACGCCGTCGCACTTTCCAGAGAGGTGAATAACAGGCTATCCAGTTTGCCAAATAATACCGAGCGGCTGATTTCAGACATGGTTTTCCTCAGGTCTCAGAGTGGCCTGACGCCGCGGGGCGTCGGCCGAAATAGGGTCAGAACGGATTTTCCAGCGGTTCAGGGCTGAAGATCAGATCGTCGAGATCGCGCTGTCGCCGATTGTCGGCCAGCCAACTGCTCAGGCCCAATCGCTGCGCGCTGCCGAGCTGGGTGCCGTGCGCCTGTTCCTTCGCCAGGATCAGGCGCACTTCCCAGACGAACTCGATGCCCAGATATTGGCGCACCCAGTCGCGCAGTTGCCGGCACAGGTCTGCGCCCGGCAAGAAACGGTCATAGTCCTGCTGCGGCATCGGCCCCAGCTCGATGCGGAATTTGTGCTGAATATCGCGCACCGCGATGCCGAGAAAGGCCGACTCGCCGAGCCGCGGCGCACCGCGTCCGGCCTTGAGCCGCGCCTGCTCGCGCGGCTCCACCCGCAGCCAGTGCGGCACGTTTTCGACGATGCGCACCGGCACCTTGAAATACTGCTGCAAAATTTTGCTCAGGCCTTCCGGATCGCGGCTGTGGCGAATCAGATGACCGGCCATAAAATGCTTGGCGTGGGCGTTGATGCTGTCGCGTTCCTGTTGCGCCGGCTGGCCGATGCCGATCAGGCTCGACAGGTACTCGTCGAAGCGCCGGTTGTCCGGGCGATCCAGCGATACCGTCGGCTGCGCGTCGGCCCAGGCGCGGTAAAACAGCAGCGTCAGGCGGTGATGGAACAGGTTGGTGAACGCCAGCAGGGTGGTGTCCTGATGGTGGTATACCCGTTCACGCACGTATTCGGTCAGGTGCAGCGGCAGCGGTCCGTTGGGGCCGAACAGGCCGAAGCTGAAGATCGAGACGTCGTGCAGCGGGCTGTTGGCGCGCGGTGCCACCTGGGCCAGCGTAGAGGGCGCGAACGACAGCGACGGCTCCTGGCCCAGGCGCAGCATCTCGTGGCGCGGCAACGGCGCGCGCCCCAGCAGGTAAGGCTGGCCGCCCTGGGCGTCGATACGGCGCAGCAGCTGAAACAGATCGTGCTGGTAAGGCGCGCTGCGCAGCCGCGGCCAGAAGTCGTCCGGCAGGCGATACAGCGCGTTGATCTGCGGCGGCGCCAGTTCGGTGGCAATCATCTCCGCGCTCATATCAGCGTCCTTTTGCCCATGCGCGCCTGCCAGTGGGCGATCTCGCCGCGCTGCTGGCTGGAGAGCGTCATCTCGGTGAAGGTGTTCATCGCCACCAGGCGCGAGAACAGGCGCTCCAGCACGCTGCCGAGCAGGTAAGGGCTGTTGCCCGAGAACGCCTGCTCATCGACCGTCAGATCGATGGCGATGCCGCGCGCGAACACGATGGGGCCGGGCTCCGGCACTCGCCGATAGACCGGCCGCAGATTGCAGTGGCGCACGCCCTGGATCTGTTTGGCGATCGCCGGCTCGCTCAGGTTGCCATACAGCCCCAGCAGTTGGCGCAGGCTGGCGGCGCCCTGTTCCGGATCGCCGTCCATCATGCTGAGGTAGTTCAGCTGCAGCTGACTGATCAACCGCCAGGTGATCATCCCTTCGGCCAGCGCCGGGCGCGGCGGGGTGGGGCCCTTGCGCAGCGAGACCTGTTTGATCGGGATCGAATCAGGCATCACGAAATTGCCCTGATCCTGTTGCAACAGCATCAACGGCAGGTCGCGGCTGGTGCACAGCACGTCGGCGGTGAGGTATTTCAGATCGCTGTGCCACGGCGATTGCCGCTCGTCCACCAGCGACACGAATACTTCCGAACCGGCATAGCCGGTGCGGGTGCCGTAGCGGCGGGCGTGCTCCGACAGCGTGCGCTGTTCGCGCCGCAGCGAAAAGTAGGCGCCATAGTTGCCGTCGTCCGCGCTCAGGGTGCTGTAAAACGGCCGAAACTCCTGCTCGTAGCGTTTTTCGCTGGCGCTGCCGCCGAGCCGCTGCACCGAGAACACTTCGTAATCCAGCGGCCGGATATTGTCGACCACCAGATGGTATTCGTGGTTTTTTTCGTTGATCGCGATGCGTTCAGCGATCTTCGGAAACAGGTTGATCACCGGCGTGCAGTGCAGCGCCAAATGGGCGGCGTCGACCACCCGTTCCAGCGCAGCGTCATGCCGATCCAGCAGCACCACGATCTCGAACTGGCGCAGCCCCTTTTTCCCTTCGCGCACGCTCTGCAGCAGCGGACGCAGGCCGTTGACGCTGAAGAACTGGAAGCGCGCCGGGAAGGCGAAATACTCCTGCAGCAGCCGGTAGCCTTCAAAGTTGCGCAGGTCGTTGGGCAGCAGCGCCTGTTCGGCGGCGAAGCCCTCCTGCCGCAGCCCGTCCAGCGCCAGCGCCCGCCGCTGCGGTTGCGGTTCCACCGTTTGGCAGACAAGCCCGACGCTGTGCTGCATCAGCAGTTCCAGCAGCTGCTGCGCCTGCATGTCCGGCCCGGCCAGGTAAAACATCAATTGATCCAGCTGCAGGTTGTTGAGCGTCACGCTTTCGTAGCACTCAAGACGAATGCGCAGCGCGCTGACGCAGCCGCTGTGCTGCAGCCCCAGTGAGGCCAGCGGGATATCGGCCGGAATGCCGCCCAGCTCGACGCCGGCGATGCGCACCGGCTGCAGCGTGACGTCATGCGCTGTGGTGTAACTGCAGGTGATGCCGCTTTTCTTCAGCGTCTGGCTGTCCATCATGGTGCCGCGCGGCACCACGAAGCCGTTGCTGATGTCGCCTTTGCTGCTGTCCGGCTGCAGCTCGGCGATCGCCATCGACGGCGTCGGCGACAGGTAGTTGGGGTAGATGATCTCCAGCAAGCGCTGAGAAAAGCGTGGGAACTCGGCGTCCATTTTCAGCTGCACGCGCGAGGTGAGGAAGGCGAAGCCCTCCATCAGACGCTCGATATAAGGGTCCGCCACGTCGATGCCGCGCATGCCGAGACGGCCCGCGACCTTCGGGTACTGTTCGGCGAACTCGGCGCCCATCTCACGCAGATAGGCCAGCTCGCGGTTGTAATAATCTAACAGTTTACTGTCCATCGCCTTACCCTATGTCTTTCAGATCGAAGTGGCCGTTTTCCAGGTCCACGTCGGTACGGAACAGAAACTCCAGCGGATAGGGCACGCACCACAGGCGGCCCTTGATTTCGATCGACAGCACGTTGTGCAGCTCCAGCGAGCCGGTGTCCGAGATGCAGCGCACCTGCAGCCCCTCGGGCAAAATGCGCGGCTCGAAATGGAGAATGGATTCGGTCAGCGCGCGCTGAATGTCGAGCCATTCGATGTCCGACATGCGCTTGCCCGCCAGCGAGGCGATGCCGTAATTCAGGGTGGAGCGCCGCACCTGCGGAAAGTCGCCGAGATCCAGATTGGATTCGCTGTTGACGCAGTTGAACAGCCACTGCAGATCGCGCAATACCCGGCGGCGCAGCTCGCTGTGCGACACCAGGTTGCGCGCCTGCGCCTCCTGCTTTTTCTGCGGTTCGTCGTCGGTCAGCATGTCGAGCAGCACCGGCTGCATTTTGTCGCGCGACGTCAGGCGTTCGCTGTCCTGACGATAGCGATAGCCCTGGCGGCGCAGATCGCCGCCGTCGTAGTGGGGTGGGCGCTTATCGTTCATGGTCAGGCGCTCGCGTCGAAGCTCAGCTGCCGCAGGCTGTGCAGTGGGAATTCATCGCTTTCGCTAAGCCAGGTTTTCAGGCCGAACCCCGCATAGTGGGTGCCGTCGCCCAGTGCCTGCCATTCGGTGCGCTTGCCCAGCAGCAGCGCGTCGTCGCTGCCTTCTGCCAGCGGATAACGGGCGGGCAGTTGGCACACCTGTTCGCGGCCGTCGGTGAGGCGCACCAGCGCATGGCTCCACACCAGGTCGATGGCGCTCTGCGGCGCCTGGAACTGGATCGCGGCGATGTCGGCAAACGGCAGCCAGTAGTAAACGCCGTTCAGCGCCAGCTCGCACACCGGTCCGAGGCGGCCGTCACCGTCGGTCAGCCAGTCGAAACGCAGCTGCCGCTCTTGGTCGCCTTCGGCCAGCGTTAACCGCCCGGCGCCGGCCGGGGCGGCCTCCAGCGCGTCGTCGCGCAGCGCCTGGGCCTGTTCGGCCGCCCCTTGCGCATCCTGATGCAGCGCCTGCACCATCAGTTTCAGCCAGGGCTGATCCTGCCGCAGCAGCGCCGGTGCGGCCGTGCCGGCAAACACCGCCTGGCGTTGCAGCTCGGCGGTGACCGACTGCATCAGCAGCAGCGTGGTCGGTTGGGCGATCGGTTTCAGCGCCTGCCAGGATTTCAGCTGCGCGTTGGCGCGCGTCCAGTTGCCGCTCAGGCACAGCAGTTGCACCAGCGCGGCGCGCAGGTCGGCATCCGCCGGTTTCGCCTTGATATCGTTTTCGACGGTGGTGATGGCCGCGGCGATCGACTGGCCTTGCAGCATGCTTGCTAATGATTTCACAGGCTTTCCTTATAATCAGTGAGTGGCGCCGTTAACCGAAAGGTAGCTGCCGCTGGCGGGATCGACCCGGTCTGCGGCCAGCTTTTCCACCAGCTTGAAGGTCAGCGGAGCGGGAGCGCTCAGCAGCGGCTGCCAGGCGGTTTGCGCCTGCTGCACGCGCTGTTTGACCTTGTTCTCGTCGGCGGCGTCGACGCGCGGCATTTCAACGATCGCTTCACCGTTGAACGCCCAGGCGTGCAGCTTCGGTTCGAAGCTCAGCAGCAGGAAGCTGCCCGGCGCCTGCGGGTTGCCGCCCAGCACCAGCCGTTGGGCGTTGGCGCTGACGACGGTCAGCGCGCGATCGCCGCCGTTAACCTGCGCCAGCGGGTAACCTTGCAGGAACCACAGCGTCGGCGAGAGGGTTTGGCCGCCCTGTTGCAGCGTGACCGTGCCGCTGCCCTGCAGCCAGCCGTCCTCGCCGCAGCGCAGCGCGTCGCCGGCGGGAATGAACAGCGCGCCGCCGTTGGCCTCGTCATGCCAGTAGGTGCGGAAGTGGCAGCCCTGCGGCAGGCTGAAACGCTGAGCCGGCGCGCTGTCCGCCTGTGGAGAGGTCACGGCCACTGCAGCAGGGATCGCCGGCTGCGGCGGGGTTTCCGGCTGCTCGACGGCTTCCTGTTTGACTACCGGCTTCCAGCCGCGCGCTTTGGCGGCGTCGCCGCTGGCCAGCTTCTCGCCGCGCTTATCGGTCAGCGTCCAGGGCAGGTGGCCGGCTTTCGGGCACTGTTTTTCCAACAGATTGCCGACGCGCGGCAGAAAGTCGTTCAGCACCGCCGGGTCTTGGCTTTGCGCCGAGACGATGCGCAGCGGGATGCTCTTGCCGCACCAGCTTTCGGGATTGCTGTTTTTGACGTCATCGATAAACACTTCCAGCTTCTGGCTGGGGGAGTAAACCAGGCGATAGTTCATCGCCTGCGCGGTCGGTACCGCCATCAGGGCGACGAGCCCCGGCATCCAATATTTCATAGTGAACCTTGCTGTGAATGTGCGCTGCTCAGTCGCGGCTCAGAAACCGCTCCGCATCCGCCAGCGAATGCAGCAGGGTGGTTTCCTGCGGTGAGCCAATCCAGACGGCGATAGCGCTGTAGTTATCGCTGTTATTGTTTTTCTTCCATGCCTGCTGCATCAGGGCGATCCACTCGCTGGGGGAGTTGACCATGTGCAGCGACTGTTCCAGTTCGGCCTGGCTGAAGCTGTGCCAGAAGCCGTCGGTGCACAGCAGGAAAACGTCGCCGTCTTCCAACTGCAGCACGTCGCTGTAAGTGGCGTCGCGCTCTTCGTTCAGCCCCAGCGCGAAATACAGCAGGTTGCTGTTGATGCCGTTGGTCTGATAACCGGCGTCCTGCATCTGTTGGATCAGGCTATGGTCGGTGGTGACGGCATGCAGGTAGCCGCGGCGGAACAGGTACAGGCGGCTGTCGCCGGCGTGCGCCCAGTAGGCCAGCTGGTAATCGCGATCGATAAACAGACTGACCAGCGTGGTGCCCATCTTGCTGTATTCGTCCGACTGCCGCTGTTGCTGGTGGATGGCGGCGTTGGCGCGCGTGATGTGCTGACGAATGCTCTGGGCGTTCAGGTGCTTTTCGCCGTCAAAGTTTTGCAAAATGGTGTCGCGCGCCAGTTTGGCGGCGATATCGCCGCCCGGAAAGCCGGCGATGCCGTCGCACACCACGAAGCAGGCGGCGCGGTTGCCGAGCACCTCGCCGGTCTGATCCTGGTTGGAGGCGCGGCCGCCCTGGTTGGAAGTAGAGGCTATAGTGATATTCATTACGCGTCCGGTTTGGTCTGTGAGTCTTTGTATTGATTCACTTCAACGTCATAGGCGTGCAGGAAGGCTTCGCCGAACAGGGTGTGGAAATCGTCCTCGATCTCGCCGGAGGTCTGCTGATAGTTCTTCACGAAGTAGTCCCACAGCGCAGCCTTGCGGTTGGCGGGCAGCGACAGGCGCGGCGCCACGCCTTCCTTGCGCGCTTCCTCTTCGAGGCGCTCCGGGTTGAACGACTGCAGCATGGCGGCGATGATGGCGCGAATACCGGCGATCATCCCCAGCTGGTGCGCCTGCAGGTCGATCAGCGCGTCGCGCACCGCCTGCTCCGGCGGCATAAAGCCCGGCATCTGGCTGCCAAACATCTGCATCAGCACCGTTTTTCCCGAAGGCAGCAGCTTGAACGGGTTGTTGGCTTCGTCGAGGATCATGGTCATCTCGGCCTTCACGCCGCGCTTGAGGATCGAGCGGGATGAGAGCAGGGCGACGGTGCCTTGCGAGAACAGGCTCAGCAGGCGACCGGCCTGGCGGATCTGCTGTTCGTCAAAGTGCGGCTGCGGTTGCAGATCGTCGAGACCGATGCCTTGCAGCAGCGCCGCCAGCAACGGCCCTTCCAATGTGTCGCCACTCGGCGCGGTGGCGTGCTGCCGCTGAGCGGACTGGTAGGCGACCGGATCGATGCCCAGGCGGTTGCCCTGGCGCGGGCGCGGCGGTTGCGCTGGCGGTTCCTGCTGGCTGAACTGCGGCGCAGGTTGGGGCTGTGGCTCAGGCGTCTGCACGGGTGGCGGCGTCGGCTGTGGGCGGGGCGCTTGCGGTTGTGCGGCCATCGGTGGCGGAGACGGCGGCGCGGGCGGCTGTACCGGCTCCTCCGGCTGGGCCAACGGCACGGCACCGCCCATCAGCAGACCCAGCGGATCGTTGCTGTTTAACGTCTCTGGCGACGCGGGCGCGGATGAACCGCCGAACAGCGCCAGCGGATCCAGCTCTTGCTCCGGTTGCTGCGCATTCCGGGCCGGAGTTGCCGGACGCGGCGGCGCAGCCTGCTCCGCCAGCAGCGCGCTGGGGGTGGTGTCGGCCAGGATGTGTTCGCGCTCAAAGGTGGTGTCGGTGTTGAACAGCGCCGCCGGATCGGTTTGCTGCTGTTGCAGCTGGCGCAGATCGACCTCGCCCGCCAGCTGCGCCAGCGGATCGGCCGGGTTCAGCTCGCGAGCGGGGGTGTCCAACAGCGGATGGCTGTCTGGATTGGCGGCCGGCGGCGGCGTGACGGCGGCCGGCGCATTCGGCGTAAATTCTTCCACCAGGCTGTCCCAGATTTCGTTGGGGATGGGCGCGGCGGATGGTTCTTTGGCGGCGGCTGCAGGGGCCGCAGCAGCGGCAACGGCGGCGGCTTTGGCCACCGGTTGAGCTTGCGGTGCGGCGTGTTGCTGCAGCGCGCTGACTTCAATCTGGTAATCGTCGATGCCGAGCACGTCACCGTCCTGCAGTTCAACCTGGCGGCCACGTTCCAGCGGAATGTCATTCAGCAGCACGCGGGTAACGTTGCCGCGGTTGGTGATGCGGCATTCGCCGTCAGCGGAAATATGCACGATCGCCTGCAGGCGGGAAATGGCGCGCTCTTCGTCCGGCAGCACCAGGTTGTTGTCCACGCTGCGGCCGATGGTGCCGCCCGGCGGCAGAAAATCGCAACTGCTCTGCGGCGGAACCTGGCCGCTTTTATTTTTTACAATGGAAAATCGCATAAGGCATTCCTGCTGATAAGATCTTATGGCTAGACAGTGGAACTCAATAACGGGATGAATTCGACTTTATTTCTTTCCTAAGAGAGATCTTTGAACGTGAGTGACTAAATTTTTTTTGGTTAACGCATTATAGGGTCGAAAATTTCAATGTAATAACGTGAGGCTGTATGTGTCAGGTGATGCCTTTGCTATTGCTATCATTATTCTTACCCTTTTTCTTGTAATAGAGATTGGTCGGTAGTTGAGATAAGTAAATTAGGGCGAATATAATACTGGCGTACCATACCTCGTCATAATCTTGGGATTTTATATTGAGCATCGAATCCAGGATCTCAGAACCATAGTTAAATATTAAACCTTGGGTGATGCTTGCAAATAGATTTACTATGGTAACCATCACAAAAAGAGAGTAAGATTTTTTATTGTTAGCTTTCTGTTTTAGGTGATACAGCCCGACAAAAACTACAACTGACAGGAAAAAGTATAAAAACACAAATGAGTAAGAGTAGGTGGAAAGGGTGACGTCATCGCTCACTGTTTTTTCCTTATCCCAATGTTCTAAAATTCCATATGGTTTGTACTGAGTAATAGAAAGCCAAGAAATATTTTCCCAATGACTGATGATTAATGATGCTGGTATATTTTCAAGTAATAAATTATAAGTGATAAAAATGTAATTAATTTGAGGCTGGTGGCTGCAAAAAAATGAATTCTATCACTACGGCTATTACTTTGAGTAACGTTTAAAAAGGGCTTCAGCTTCACTGGCGTTCTGCAGCGCAAGACAATCTAAAGTATGATAAGTCCCTTGAACTGAGCCTTGGCTATTTTTATTGGCGTAGTGTTCAGCCAGCTTTTCGCCTTGTTCGAATGCATCCATCGGCAGTTTACTCAATTCTAAATAGGCGGAAGCGGAACGGAAGGCGTCTTGTTTGGTTCTTTCTGAGTCAGTGGATTTCCCAATGCAGCGGCTGGTTAACCAATTTTTATATAGTGCCTCTTGCGATAAAGCATTGAGCGAGTTTTCAGCAAGGACTACATGGCTTCCGAGCAACAGAGACATTAAAAAGTACGTGTATCTTCTCATCCGATATAACCTTTGAGATGAGCCGTCGTTTGAGCAACTCTGATATCAGTTGTCGTCTTTCCCTTGGTACTTCTTGATGATGGCTTGTAACGCTTGGCTATGTACAAGATCGATGCACTTTGCCATCGTCATCGGCTCCCCAGACATGCTGTCATAGTGCTTTGCCAGAAATTCTTTTGCCAGCGCCCTGACAGCGGTATGCGCTTCCAGAGAATAATCGCCGAACTCCATGTAACCCCTGGCGGTGGCGGCGGCATCGTTTTTGACTTCTTTTGCTAAGTACCCCTCGGCAATGCAAACGCTGAGCGCGTAGTTTTTGAGGTACTCGGCAGGGGAATAGTCAATTTCTGTCGCTGCATTGACGTTCAACGTTGCGGCGATGGCCACAGGCAGTGAGATTTTTTTCACTGATTATTTCCGAGGAGGATTTTCATTTACTCTGTCCGGATTGTCTTTCACCCAATTATCATTAGGGCGCTGTACATAATCTTTCGCAAGTTTATCAAGCTCTTCACTATGGTACATATCCATGCACTTCATTAAGTCTAAGCGGCTTTTCCCATCCTTAGCATTGTAATTCTTTTGCAAATACTGCTTTGTCAGCTTGATGATAGGGGATTCTTCATCACGAATTGCATAGTATGACCAAGCATCGATTCCATTCGATGAGGCAATTGCATCTTTGCTAGCCTCTGGTGATGTCTTATAAGCGACGGAAATGCAATAGGTCAGAGCAATATCCTTGTAGTTTTGCAAATAGTTTCGGTACGCCGCTTGCGGTGGCCACTTTTCAATGGGTTCTTCTTGGTTTTTCTGTGCTATAGCACAAGTAGCATATATACAAAGAAAAGAGATAAGGATTTTTTTCATCTCAATACCCAAAAGTTAGCGTAATTTGTTGTATAGCGAGCTTCTGGTTCATTGAAATAACAATGATCATAACAATCGCCGTTCCCATTCCAAAGCGTAGCATGTCCTCCAGCATCGCTCCAACCTGCAATTTCAAACAGTATGATCCCTTTCTTTCCGGCTAATTCACCACCACCTGGAGGAGGGAATTTGACTCGAAGGTCGGGTTTGCCGCAGATCTTTGTCAGATAAGCGATAAGATCTTTAACTCTAAAAAAATACCATTGACGATCGGCGCCTGATACGGTCTGATCTTTTACATAAGGAATGGGGAAGCCAGATTTATTCAAGATGTAGCTCATACGCACAGCGCAGGTGTTTTCCCACTTTCCATTGGGCGCAATATTCATGGCGACACGCCCGCCGATAATCTTGGCAACATTTTGAGCTGAATATTGCGCGTTATATATTTTAGTGCTTGCAGCCCATGCGGCTGAAAAAATGGGGCGATTATTATTCATTGTTATTTCCCTATATTAATCCCCCCGGCCGTAACCGGGGGGGCATGCAGATTAAGCTTCGCGGTTTTCCTTGATGTTCCAACCTGCGCTGCTTTCGGCGCCTTTGCCGCCTTTGTCGCTCTGCTCCCAGTACTGCTGTTTCACTTTCGCCGCCTGGAAGGAGTAGGTGACGCCCACGGTGTCTTCGCCGCCTGCGCCGGTGTACTGCACGGCGGTGACCAGCACGTCGTCCAGGGTGATTTTAACGTACTCAACCTGAGTACCGCCCGCCTTGCAGACAGACAACTCAACCTTGGTCAGGTGCTTACCGCTGGAGCAGTGCTTCAGCAGCGCCGGGGTTGACTTGTCGACCAGCGCATTAACGTGCAGATCGTTGAAGCACACTTTACCGGCGCCACCGCCGCCGCCAACGCCCATATTGCCCGGTTGAGAAGCGCCCCAGGAGAAAGAAGTAATGTCGGTCCAGCCTTTGTGATTCGAATCTTTAGATTCGCCGCTGGCACCTTCAACTTTCAGGAACATATCAATAGCCATAGTTTCTTCACTCTTTATTAAGGGTTAACAGTAGTATTAACGTTACGTTGAAAAACTCAGGTAATAGCAGCAGGAATTGCAAGTGTGGTAATGCATTACCAATTTATATCCTTGTGCCATGCACCTTCTTAAATACCGAAAACTATCGGTACGGGTTACCGAGCCACTATTAAGTGCTAATGGCTCAATGCTTAATTATTTCGCGTTATCTTGATTCCACGTGCGATCTGGATTGCCTGCAATGAGCTGTCGGGAAAGCTTGTCCAATTCAGAACTATGGTACAACCGCAGACAGTTCAAGGTGACGCCTTGACTCTTGTCTTTAGTTTCACTGTGAAACTCATTGATTCTGGATTTATATTTTCCGATGAGAACATTGATTTTCTCATCACCTGATTCGATATCGAATGGCATCCATTCTCTCATCGCATTCGCCGTTCTGGCTGCATCAAGCGAGAATGCTTTATCCGAATCGGAGACCTGTGCCAGGCAGCGTGACAATGCCAGTTCTTTTACGACCAGGTGATAAGGCATCTGTTTGATAAATGCCACAGGATCCTGAATCGGCGCTGCTTGCAACCTTAATGAGGCGATAAGCAAGCATGCAGTTAAACCAAACCTCATGCTTTTACTGGTCAGCCGATGGAACACTAGCTTAATTCCCAAAACCAGACTTCTTTGCAGTTAAAATAGCAATGGGAATGGCAGGTCAATAGCGAGTTTTCTGGTTCGATAAGATCAATGTGTCCGCCATCATAGTTGGTTATTTTATTGAAGAACACGACGCCTTTTTTATTGCCGATACCCTTCTCTGCATCTGGAGCATTAAAGAAAATGTTGGCTTTGCCAAAACTACTGGAGCGATGCAACTGATCGGCCAGCAGTTTGGCTCCAGGTTCAATCGTTTTACCCTTATAGGCGCCTTTTTTGACTGGCAGGCGGCCTTTGAAGCTGATGCCGGCTTTCAACAGCGCCAGGCTCATGCGGACGGCACAGGTATTGGCATAACCAGGGTTTTGCTTTAGAAGCGTATCAAGCTCATAACCAATCTCGGCGTAAACGGCTTCTGCTGCCAAATATCCCGGGCTAGAGTAATCGGAGGAGTAATGGCTGCTTTTTAGCTGACGATATAAAGGTTTCATGCTTTGCCTCCTTTGCAGGGGAAGCGAGTCGCCAGAGCCTCTTCAATCAGGGGGGCAGCCCTTTCGTGCAGGCGCGCAGCGGGAAGTTTATTAAAGAATTCGAACACAAACTCCTGCAGAGTGACGGTTTGTAGCTGGCTGTATTGGCACCAGCTTTTTCCTTCCGTCGCGTCCAGCACGCCCAGCAAATAAATCCGCGCTTTCTCTTTTTCCTGTTTATCTGCACTGCGATAGAAACGGAAAAAGTCGCTGCCTGGCAGATTGACATCATCGGACGTCAAATGTGCTATCGATGTCTGCTCTGCGAAAGCTGGCGACGTGGCGGAGAGCGAGCAGACGACAGCCAACAGCGATGCCAGATAAAACCGTTTTGTCTTCATCTTCCTTTCCCTGTGATGAGGTTGATGTATCAGCCAGGCCGCACTACCGCGGCCTGACCTCAGTCCATCAAGACGCGTCGTTTTGCTTCAGCGAAGGCAGCTTCGACACCAGGCGCAGGGAGACCGTCAGACCTTCCAGCTGGTAATGCGGGCGCAGGAAGAACTTGGCGCTGTAATAGCCCGGGTTGTCTTCGATCTCTTCCACCTGCACTTCCGCCGCGGCCAGCGGTTTGCGCGACTTGGTTTCCTGCGAGGAGTTGGCCGGATCGCCGTCCACGTAGTTCATGATCCAGTCGTTCAGCCAGCGTTCCATGTCGTCGCGCTCGCGGAAGGAGCCAATTTTGTCGCGCACGATGCACTTCAGGTAATGCGCGAAGCGGCAGCAGGCGAACAGATACGGCAGGCGCGCGGAAAGCTGGGCGTTGGCGGAGGCGTCGGCGTCGTAGTATTCCGCCGGCTTCTGCAGCGACTGCGCGCCGATAAAGGCGGCGAAGTCGGAGTTTTTGCGGTGCACCAGCGGCATAAAGCCGTTTTTGGCCAGCTCGGCTTCGCGACGATCGCTGATGGCGATCTCGGTCGGGCACTTCATGTCCACGCCGCCGTCGTCGCTCGGGAAGGTGTGGCACGGCAGGTTTTCCACCGCGCCGCCGGACTCCACCCCGCGAATGGCGGTGCACCAGCCGAACTCTTTGAACGAACGGTTGATGTTGGCGGCCATGGCGTAGGCGGCGTTGGTCCAGGTGTAATTGCCGTGGGTCGCGCCATCGGTGTCTTCTTCGAAGTCAAACTCGTCCACCGGGTTGGTGCGGATGCCGTAGGGCAGGCGCGCCAGGAAGCGCGGCATCACCAGGCCCAGGTAGCGCGCGTCTTCCGACTCACGCAGGCTGCGCCAGGCGGCGTACTCGGTGTTCTGGAAAATCTTGGTCAGATCGCGCGGGTTGGAGAGCTCCTGCCAGGATTCCATCTGCATCACGCTCGGCGCGGTGCCGGCGATGAACGGGCAGTGCGAGGCGGCGCCGATCTTGGCCATTTCGCCCAGCAGCTCCACGTCCTGCGGGCTGTGATCGAAGTAGTAGTCGCCCACCAGGCAGCCGAACGGCTCGCCGCCGAACTGGCCATATTCTTCTTCGTAGACTTTCTTGAAGATCGGGCTCTGGTCCCAGCCCACGCCTTTATAGCGCTTCAGCGTGCGGCCCAGCTCCTGTTTGGAAATGCTCATAAAGCGGATCTTCAGCATCTCGTCGGTTTCGGAGTTGTTGACCAGATAATGCAGGCCGTGCCACGCGCCTTCCAACTTCTGGAAATCGTCGTGGTGAATGATCTGGTTGATCTGCTGCGACAGCTTTTCGTCGATTTCCGCGATCAGCGCCTGGATGGTGCGGTAGGCGTCGGAAGAAACGGTGACGGTGTTTTCCAGCGCCTGCTGCGCCAGGGTTTTCACCGCGTTCTCGACCGCTTCTTTGGCCTGATCGGTCTTCGGCCGGAACTCTTTGTTCAACAGCGCGCTGAATTCATCGCTGGAAAAAGTCTCGGTGGTTTGCAACGCATTCTGTTGCTGAGGCGAGTTGCTCATCGATTAATCCTCACGCTCGTTGTTGTCATCGTTAACCGCCGGCTTCGGCGCGTCGGTCAGGGATTTCAGCAGCGCCGGGTTTTGCAGGATCTTGGAGATCAGCTCCTCGGCGCCGTTCTTGCCGTCCATGTAGGACAGCAGGTTGGAAAGCTGGGTACGGGCGTCCAGCAGATTGTCCAGCGCGTCGACCTTGCGGGCGATAGCGGCGGGAGAGAAGTCTTCCATGCTTTCGAAGGTCAGATCGATGTTCAGCTTGCCTTCGCCGGTCAGGGTGTTGTCAACCTGGTAAGCGACGCGCGGCTTCAGCGACTTCATACGCTCGTCGAAGTTGTCGACGTCGATTTCCATGAACTTGCGTTCTTCCACGCTGGCTTGCGGATCGACCGCTTTCCCCACCAGATCCGCCATCACGCCCATCACGAACGGCAGCTGGATTTTGCGCTCTGCGCCATAAATTTCGACATCGTATTCAATCTGTACGCGCGGTGCGCGGTTGCGGGCGATGAATTTCTGCCCGCTGCGGGATTTCGAGTTTGACATGATTTACTCCATCTAATGGCGATTGGGAACGCGCCTCGTCCGGCTGGGAGAGTCAGGTTCTGATTCGGGTCTGCGCAGGGGCAGACGGTATCGGATGCGTCAAGAGAACAAAGGTCGGCGGCTAGCTGTTCTCCTCGTTGTCGGGGCGACCGAGAATGGTCTCCAGTTGGTTAAGCCCATCGGGCGCCAAATCGCGGACGATTTGCATAAAGTCCAGCGTAATCAACCGCTGGACCCGATCGATCATCAGCGGCGCCGGGTGGCTCGGCTCATGAAGACGAAAATAATTTTTCACCTTATCCAGCATCAACTGGGCATCGTCGCGCGACTGGATTTGCGCGCTGCGCCAGTTGAGCGGGGCGGTGGCGCTCTGTACGGCGGCCGGTTGCTGCATGGCCGCCGTTTCAGGCGTCGCGTCCGCTTCGGCGGCGGCGGGCGCTTCGCTCTGGCCGGCGAGCGCCACCAGAGAAAACACCTTGGTCAGCGCGCTCATTTCCGGCAGCGCGCTTTCCCCCAGATGGCGGGTCACTTCGCTGCGAATGGCGCTCAGGGTGTTGGCGATGCGCGTCACCAGGGCGCCTTCGGGGCGCTCCTGCTGCGCCAGTTCATCCTGCAGCCGCGCGCGGCCGCCGGGAAAGTTGGGGCACTCCTGCTTGCTGCCGTCGAGCAGGGCGCCGGCATCGCGCAGCGAGATTTCTCCGGCGGCGCTTTTCAGCAGCGGGGCGGCGCGCACGCTGGCGGCCAATGCGGCCTTGTCGCCAAGATCGGCCAGCGCGTTGATGCGAAACAGCGGGTCGGCTTCCCCATCGAACTCCAGCGGCGGCTGCAGGGTGTCCCAGTAACGGGTCATCGATTGGTGGATCAGCGTCAGCCCGTCGGCGTAGCCCGGCAACCCGCGCAGCTGGGTCCAGGCGCGGGTCAGATACAGCATGACGCGCAGGTCTTTGGTGCGCGTCAGCAGCGAGGTCGCGAGGCGCTCGACCTGCACCCAGTCCGGCGCTTCTTCCGGAATGATGGTGCTGCCGAACTGTTGTTCGGCCTTGCCGGTGGCGGCTTGTTCCATCGCCAGAAAGTCAGCGTCGTATTCCAGGTTGTCGCCGCAGGGATTGTCCGCGTCGACCGGGGCCAGCAGGGTATCGGTGTCGATAGCCATAAAATTTCCTTCAACGAGCGATGTTAATCAAACATTTGCGGGTACTGGCCGCCGCGGCCGGGGCGCGCCCAGCCGTTGGGCTCGAACAGCAGTGAAAACAGCTGCACGGTGAGGTTGCCGCTGTGCACGTGGGTGTAGAGCGGGTGTCCGTCGGCCTGATTGGTCCACCAGAAACTGGTGTACTGCGCCGGATCGAAGCAGTCGGCGGCCTGTTGCCAGCCGAGGCCCGGCACGTCCGGATGTTGGAAACCGATAATCGACAATATTTCGGAATCCGCTTCCGCCGGCGGGCTGGGCAGCGCCGGGATCGCCTGCAACGCGCGGTCGATCTGCTCGGCGGAGAAACCGTTGCGCACGCCGTTCAGCAGGGTATGACCGAGCTGTTGGTACCAACTCGCCGCCATATTCAACTGTTGCGAGCGCCAATCCTGCTGGCTGAACAGGCGCAGCGCGCAGATCGGGTAGCGCCGCCCGACGCGGTCGCGCGCCGGCAACAGGCAGCCCATCTGCACGTATTGGCTGCCGAGCGTGGCGGGGATCACGAAGTTCCACACCGGCGCGTTGCTGAATGGGTGATCGTTAGGCCCCTGCGCATCGCGCTGCAAATTCACCAGCCCGTTATGGAACCAGTGGGCCCAGTTGTTGACCACCGGATCGGGCAAGCGGCGTTGCAGGAAATCGCCGGCGGAGGGGAGTTTGCCGTACCAGCCGATGCTCGTCGGGGCGCTTGAATCAGTGCTCATGGTCATGTCCTTTCGGGGCTACGGGCACGAGAAGGCCGGCAGTTGGAACGGATTGCGGATGCTGTTGGGCGTAAACTCCAGCGTGACGCGGTGCCCGTCGAGATTGAAGGTCGCCTGACGGCCGAGGCCGGCGGTGCCCGACGATTGCGCCATGTCCACCAGACGGTTCAGCGCCCACGGCCCGCTGGTTACCAGACTGGCCGTGGTGCCGTTGGCCAGCGCCAGCTGCAGGTGCACCTGGTTGGTATTGCGGGTGCCCGGCCAACTGACCACCAGCGGCACCTGTGGACCGTGGCTGTATTTGAACAACTGTCCGTCGATATCCAGCGTCAGGTTGAGGATGTCGTTATCCATCCGCACCGGCCGCACGGTCACGCGGTAAGAGGGCGTCGCGGTGCCGTTGGCGAAAAAGGCGTCGCGGATGCGTTGCGCCTGCTGGAACGAGCGCAGGATACCTTCGCCGCCGGGCAGCGTCTTGCCGTCCACGCCGGGGGTGAAACGCCAGTTGGCGCGGGTGGTGTCGACCTTGCCCTGCAGGTTGTCGCGGAAGAAGCTGTCCATCAGCCCGCTGTTCGGTGCGAACATGCGCGCCAGATCGTCCGGCGTCACTTCCTGGCGCGCCCGGGCCACCAGCGGATAACGCCCGGCGATCGCCTGGCGGCAAAAGCTGCCGACCTCGAAGCTGATGCGTTTTTTCACGTTCTCCATCTCTTTGCGCTGGGTGTCGCTGCTGGCGCCGATCGCCAGCGACAGTAGCATCTGTTTGAACGGCACCGGCAAGCGGCCGGACTCGGCCTGCAGGCGCGGGATGATGTCGCTCGGCGGCGCCGACATGCCGCTGTTGGCCGCGCCCTGAACCGCCGTCAGATAGCTGTACAGCTCATCGACCTGCTTCAGCACGCTGTCGAAAGGGATCGCCTTATTGCCTTCGCCCTGGCTTTGCGCCAGCTCCAGCAGCGGCGCGAAGTGCGCCATCACCAGCTGTTCCGGCTGGGCCGACACGTCGCCGTCGGCGTTGGCGGGCCGGTTGGTGAACAGCGCTTCCAGCGTGCGGTTGGCGTTTTGGTTCAGCCTGTCTTCGGTTTTGGCCAGCAGAGAGCGGGAGTCGGCGTCGCTTTTCTCGTCGCGCAGGGTGACGTTTTTGCTGACGTTGACCAGCAGGTTGCGCATCGGCGACGGATTGCCGGACAACAGGCGCGCGCTGCTGATGCGCTGGGTCAGGTTGCCGATGTTGGCCAGCTGGATATCCCCCAGCAGCTCATCCCAGGCGCTGATGAAGTCCTGCATGTACAGCTGGCGGATGGTCTTGGTCAAGTCGGCGCTCTTCTGCTCCGGCGTCTGGCTGTTCAACACCCAGACGTCTTCCTTGCGCAGGGTGTCGGTCACCGGGTCGATGTTGTCGTTGAACGCTTTCCAGTAGCCTTGCGAGGTGAACAGGCCCGGCACGCCGTCGGTGACCGGTTTGCCGCTTTTGCGGCTGAACGCCAGCTCGGTTTGCGGGCCGGCCAAATCGACCAGGCTGACCGGCTTGATGTCGGTCTGTTTCAGCAGCAAGCGCTTGAGGCGGCCATAGACGCGCTGCGACAGCGGCGCGCGGTTGATGGCGGCCTGCGCCTGCGCTACCAGCTGTTCGTCTTTAGCGTAGGGCGAGGCCTGGATCTGCGCATCCAGCAGTTGGCTCAGGTGCCATTCGATCTGTTGCAGCTGTTTTTGGGTGCTGCCCTGCGGCAGGTTGCGCTGCAGGTTGAGCATCACCCAGGCGCGCAGGAATTTGCCGTCGTACTGCTTCGGCAGATACAGCATCTGGTAGGCCTTCAATGCTTCATAGCTGAAGTCCGCATCGCCGTGGTTGTCGTTACGCAGCGTGGTGGCGATCTGTTGCGCCACCTGCGGCAGCAGCAGCTCTTTCAGCGCTTTTTGGTACAGCGCATTGCCGGCGTCACCGACCTGATCGCCACGGAACAGCCCCATGCGGTAGGTGAACGGCGGATCGTCCAGCGAAAAGTTCTGGCTGTCCGGCAGGTGCAGCAGGCTGTTGAGGAACGGCAGCAGCGAGAACATGTCGCCGTTGCCCACCTGCGTCAGGTTTTGCCCCTGACGCTCGACGCCGGGCACCTTGGCCGCCACTTCCGCCAGATAGGCCTTGTTGTTGCCGTAGCTGGTGAACCAGAGCATCGCCAGCACCGCCAGGATCACCGCCAGCGCGATGTAACCCGCCCAGTGCAGGGCGCGGTTGCGGTATTCCCACCAGCGGTTGCTGCCCGCCAGCCCGGACTCCTGGAAGACCACCGATTCCAACGTCTCTTTCAGGAAGAAGCTCTGGCCCTTAGCCGCCGGGATCGGCGTTTCCTGGCCCACGCTGTCCCAGGCCGCGTTGGCCTGCGCCCCTGAGTTGGCCGTCGGCAGCTGCAGATAGCGGTTCAGTTCGCCCATCACCCGGTCGAACGGCAGACCTTCCTGGGTGCCGCTGGTGAAATAGATGCCGCGCGGGGTAAAGCGGGTTTCAAAACTGGAGGTGGCGAACACCTGCTCCAGGTATTGGCTGAGCAGCGGGCGCAACGCGGCGAATTCCTGTGGGAACAGGTAACTTTCGGCGCGTTGGCGCGCGTCGTGCTCCATCAGCAGCGTATCCGGCAGCGCCGCATCCAGCCGTTGTTGCAGCAGGGCGTATTGTTGTTCGAAGGCGGTGTTCAGATTGAAGTCCGGCTGCCGCGAGCGTTCGTAAGGGAAGGTGAATCCCCAGATCTGGTCGCGCTGCGCTTTGTCGAAGCTGCCGAAATAGGCCATAAAGCCGTTGAGCAGGTCGGTTTTGGTCACCAGCACATAGACCGGGAAGTGAATGCCCAGCTGTTCGTGCAGTTCGATCAGGCGTTTGCGCAGCGCGCTGGCCTGGGCGGCGCGCGCCTCGGCGCTGTCGCTCAGCAGATCGGCGACGCTGATGGTGACCATCACGCCGTTGATCGGCTGGCGGGTGCGATATTTTTTCAGCAGTGCGACGAAGCTTTGCCATTCACCGGCGTCTTCTTCGCGCTGGCTTTCCTGGGTGGTGTAACGGCCGGCGGTGTCGAGAAGCACGGCGTCGTTGGTAAACCACCAGTCGCAGTTGCGGGTACCGCCCACGCCGCGCAGCGCGGACTTGCCGAAGCGATCCGCCAGCGGAAAGTGCAGGCCGGAGTTGACCAGCGCGGTAGTTTTACCGGCGCCGGGCGCGCCGATGATCACATACCACGGCAGCTGGTACAGGTATTGGCGGCTAAAGCGGGTCATCCAGCGGTGTTTGCCGTCGCCCTGGCCCGGTGCGAAGCGCGCCTTTTTCAGCAGCTGCGCCGCTTCGTCGAAGCGCTGCGCCAGCTGATCGTCTTGTTTAACCTCGGGCTTGCCGTCTTCCGCCGGCACCGTTTCGGCGGCGCGCAGGTTGCTCAGCAGGCGGCTGTTGAACCAGGCGCTGTAGAGGCGCGGGATCAGGCGGCACAGGAACCAGATCAGGTAGATGACGCCAATGGCGATCTGGCGGTTGAGTTCCGGCTCCAGCGGGCGATAGTCGCCGATGGCCACCAGCGGGCCGATCATCCAGATGATGAACGCCAGCGCGGTAATGCCGACAAAGCCCCACAGCAGGCGGCTGGTGATGATGGAGAATAACGTACTGAGCATTACTTTCCGGTTCCTTGCGGCAAGCCGTTGATTTCCGCCTGGGTGTTTTCCGGGGCGACCAACAGCGTAATTTCTACCCGGCGGTTCAACGCGCGGTTCACTTTGTTATCGTTCGGCGCGACGGGGTTGCTCTCGCCGCGGCCCTCGGCCTTGACCCGCTGCGGGTTGGCGAGGTGTTTTTGCAAGCGGGCGCTGACCGCTTCGGCGCGCGCCAGCGACAGCTCCCAGTTGGAGGCGAAACGGGCGCTGCGGATCGGCACGTTGTCGCTGTATCCGGTGACCAGGATCTTGCCGCTGACGCCGTTCATGGCGGCGGCGATACGGTCGATGACCGGGATATAGTTGGCGCGCACTGTGGTGGCGGCGGAGTCGAACAGCCCGTCGCCTTTGAGGATCACCACGCTTTGCTGCGCTTCGTCACGCACCACCACCAGCCCTTCGGCGATCTCTTTGCGCAGGAAGCTTTTCAGGCTCAGCGTCGGCGGCGCGGCCGGCGCCGGGTTACCGATCGTCACCTGCGGCAGATTGGTTTGGTAAATCGCCGCCAGCACCGGGCTGGTGTTGTCGCCCAGCCGCCAGTTGAGGGCGATAAACAGCAGCGAAGCCAGGAAGCCGGTCAGCGCCACGCAGGCCCACAGCGGCACCAGCGGGCGCCACAGTTTTTGCTGTACCGGCAGATCCAGCGCATGAGGCGACAGGGGCGGGGCGTAGCCGCCGCGCACCGTCCGGATCAGCTGCAGCAGGCGCTGTTTCATGGTTTCCAGCTGAGAACGGCCGTTTTCCATTACCCGATAGCGGCCTTCAAAGCCCAGCAGCAGGCAATAATTGATCAGCTCCAGCAGGTTGATGTGCTCACGCGGGCTCTGCGACAGTTTGGCCAGCAGCTGGAAAAACTTTTCGCCGCCCCAGGTTTCGTTATGGAAGGTCACCAGCAGCCCGCTGCCGGACCACACGCTGTTGCTGCCCCACGGGGTCAGCGCCGCCGCTTCATCCAGCGCGGTGCACAGGCAATAACGCGCGCCGATGATCACTTCGTACGGCAGATTGGCGCGTTGGCCGCGGATCTCGAAGCGGCGCATTTCGTCGATCAGCTGTTGGCGCAGCTGCGCCGGGTTGGCGTGCGTAGCCGACTGGCGGATCTGCGAAATGGCGTTCAGCAGCGGGTTGGCGGCGTCCACCAGCGGGTTGGCCGCCGGCGCCATGCTATTTTCCTGAGTCATAGGTTACCGGTCCGTATGGCTGCGAATCGCCCAAAATTCCATGTCCAGCCCCGGGAATTCGCCGGCCAGGTGCAGAGCGAAGGCGCTGGATTTTTCCATCTGTTTCCACAGGTCGCCGCCTTTTTCCAGCTCGAAATAGGTGTAGCCGGCATGATAGGGGATCTGACGCGGCGCGGCGGGCATGGTGCGCAGGCCGATGCCCGGCAGCTGAAGTTGCACCAGATCGCGGATGCGCGTGACCGGGGCGATCTTCATTTGCGCCGGGAAGTGGGTCAGCAACACCTCGGCGGCCACGTCGGCGCGCACCGCCAAGACGAAGCCGAAGTCGCGCATCATTTTGGCGTCCTGCACGGTGGCGACGTTCAGCCCGTGGGAGCGTTCGACCAGCGTCAGCTGAATGGCGTTGTCTTCCAACACCACCGACAATCCTTGGCGCAGCAACAGCATCAGCTTGCCGAAGCACAGCGCCAGGTTGTCGTGGTCGTATACCGGCAGGCGGCCTTCCGGGGTGCGCTGCGCCGAGAAGCTGGCGAGCTCGGTGGCGAACTGCAGCCAATCGGCGAACAGGCGTTCCGGGTGCAGATGGTCGAGGTGATAGGCATGGCTCACCTGGCCAAGATGGCGGTTGATCAGCTGCAGCAGCATAAAATCGACCATTTCGGAACTGCCGCCGCGCCCCGGCTGCAACAGGCGCTGGCTCATCTGCTGGCTGCGCTGCTGCAGCAGGCCCTGCAGGTCGTTGATGAAGGTTTTCAGTACCGGGTTGCCCTGGCAGTTCAGCATCGGCGGGATTTGCGCCGTATCAAGACGCAGGCTGTTGTCGCCGCGCTTTTCCAGCACGCGGGTCACGCCGAGCGCCGTCCATTCGGCGTTGAGTTCACTCTCCAGCATCAGCCGCAGGCGCAGGCGGCCGAACTGCAGCGCCGCGCTGCCCACCGAGACGGCGTTGAGATCGTCGACTTCGTTCTCGTAAGCCAGATAGCGCGCCAGCGCCTCCGGGCTTTCCTGGAAGATCACGTCTTCACGCCCCGCACGGTAGGTCGGCAGGGCCAGTACCACGTTTTCGCCGGTCTTGTTTTCGGCGATGCTCAGCGGCGCAGGTGCCTGCTGGGCGCCGGAGAAGCGAAACGGCGTGCCGTCCGGCATGATGCCGCTGGCGGCGTTGAGCGCAATCTTGCCCTGGCGCAGCAGCGTTTGATCCAGATCCAGGGTGAGAAATCCCCAGAAACAGCCGCTGTGGGCCTGGCCCCAGTTGCGCATATAGCCTTCGAGATAGTTTTCCGCCTGCTGGAAATGGTGAGGGCGTAAAAACATCCCCTCAGTCCAGACAACCTTATGAGCATCTTTCATCATCACACCTATAGTTACTTCGCTTCAGCGCAGCGGTGGGTCAGTCGACCTTTTTCACGGGGCGCAGGCCATTCACGCCCGCGACGATATGCGCTTCCAGCTCATCCGGCGAGAATTGCCATACTTTGTAGAAATTGGTTTCGGTGGGTTCCGGCAGCGGCAGCGAAATGCGCCAGGTTTTGCCGTCCAGGTTTTGATACTCGGCGATCACGCCGATGTAACGTGCATCCAATGCGCTTTGCCCGCCGAGCGTCTTGCCGGTCTGGCCCGGCGTCAGGAAGAACTGATCGCTGTCCAGCAGGCTGTTGCCGAGCACGCTTTTGGCGTCGTTTTGCAGACTGAAGAAGTCGGCATCCATGAATTCCGCATCCGAGCGCAGCAGCAGCACGCGAATTTTGATCGGCGCCGGTTGCGCGCCGGCGGCGTTGACCTGGCGATCGGCATCAAACACCAGGCTGTAGCGCGACGGCACGCTTTTGGCGGAAGACATGCAACCGCCGAGCGCCAGCGCGCCCAGCAGCAGAAACAGCATCCCGCACCAGCGGGAAGCGATAGGGGTCGTCATCATGGGAATCTCGTCGCCCGCAGGCGTACTGACTACTGGAGGATCCAGGTGGCTGAGCCGGCGTTTTTACACGCCTTGCTGTCGCCGCCGACTTTGACGCAGTCCTGTTTGGCGGCGCGTGCGCGGCGCGGCAGATCCTTGCGCAGCGTCGATTTGTAGCGGGCTTCCGGCACGCCGGCGTTGGCCTGGATGTAACCCATCAGGTCGCCACCGCGGATGGCGGAAATCGCCAGCCAGTTGTTCTCCACTTCACCCAGCGCGTAGAACGCGGCGGCGTTGTCCAGGCTGCCGACGGCGGTGCCGGTATAGTTCGGGCTGCTCATGATGCTGGCGGCGTACAGGCTGCGGTACTCCTCACCGATCGGTTTGAACTGTTTCGGCGCGCTCACCGCGGCGCGGTGCTGCAGCGTGACGCCGTTGACTTCACTGCTGACGAGGGTGTCGTTATTGAGTGCCGGCGGCGGTGGCGGCGGGGTGGAACAACCGGCAAGCGTCAGGGCGGTCAGCAGCGTCAGGGTAATCCGTGTTTTCACAATGTCCTCTTTTTCTTGATTGAATGGCTGTGTAATAAGGCGCCGTCATCAGGGCGCAAGCAGCAACACTTTTAATTGGCTCGGCACGATGCGCATGCCGAGCGCGTTGGTGGAATTCTGCAGGCTGAGGCTGGTCAGCCGGGTGGCCGGGGTGCCTTTGAGCAGCACGGTAAAGGCGCCGGTCAGGTGGCGGGACGGCCCCATTACCGTCCCGGAGGCGACGCCGGTGGCCACGCCGGGGTTGTCGCCGTTGGTCAGCGGCGTCACCGTTGCCATGTTGTGCGCCGGGGTGCCGACGAACAGAATATTGAATGCGTTCGGGATGGCGGTCGGCGCGAGGGCGATATCCGGGTAGGGCACGGGCACCGGCGCCGGGCTTGGCGTCAGACAGACGTCGGGAAACGCCAGATCCACGCCGATCATTTGGCTGTTGGCAAACATAAAAGGCCTCCGCAGGTTATCCGACGTGGATTTGTTCCGAATCCAGCTTGGTGATGTCTTTCGAGGTAATCAGCGTGTTGCGAGCATGAATGCGGGCGTAATCTTCCGCCTGGTAATCCAGCTGTCCGGCGCGCACGTGCTCGGTCTGGCGCACTTTGCGGAACAGCGAATGGCTGATCTGGCTGACCGAATGCCACAGCGACTCGCAGCGTTTGCCGACCAGGCGGCTGAGGCTGACGAAGGCCGACAGCTCTTCGCCGCTGTATTTCATCTTGTCGACGTGGCAGTCGCCGCTGTTCGCCTGCAGCGTCATGGCGTCGCCGCTCAGGTTCAGCGCCTGCGCGCCGTACAGCGACAGCGAGCCGTTCGGCGTTTCAATCTGCAGATCGCCTGCGACGCTCAGCCGCGCCGCGTTTTGCGGTTCCGCACGTTCGAGGACGGCGATCGCCCACAGCTGGTGGCCGCAGCCGGCGACCAGCACGTTATCGCCGAGGGCCGGCGCCAGCAGGCAGCTCGCCGCCCGGCGGCAATGCCAGCCGCGGCCTTCGCACTCCACCACCAGGCTGCCATCCGGCAACAGATTGACGATCTGGCCGGCGGCCTGCTGGGGCGGTGCGATGTTGACGGCGCGAGTTGTGTTGGCAACGCTCATGGTGATCCCCTCGTGAAGTGGTCAATGCATTCAGATTCGGCTCTGGCGCTGTGCGCTCCAGGTTTCGGCGGCGTACAGTTCTTCGTCGCTCTCGAGAATTCCGCTGCGATCGCCCCAGCGCGTTTGCTGCTGGTGGGCGCGGTGCATGCGGGTGCGCATAAAGCGCGCGCGCCGGAAATCGGCGGCGCCGATGTCGGCATAACAGAAATCGGCGTAGGTCAGATCGCTGTCGCTGAAATCACAGCGTGCCGCACGGCTGCGCTGGAACACGCATTGATACAGGCGCGCCTGGCTAAAGTTGGCGGCGTCCAGCGTCGCTTCGCTGAAGATCGCCTGATCGAACTGCCCGCTGCGGCACTGCGCCTGAGTCAAATTGGCCTCCAGCCACAGCGACTGCTGCGCTTGCACGCCCGTCAGGTTGGCACGTCGCAGCGAAGCGCCCTTGAAGTTGCTTTGACGCAGCGTCGCCTGGCTGAAATCGACGTCGTCCAGTTGGTTATCGGTAAACTGGCAGGCGATGAGGCGCTGCCCGGCGTAACTTTTGCCGCGGTGGTCACATTCGAAAAACGTGACGCGGTCGAAATCTACCCCTTCAAACCTTGTTTCACAGAGATTTAATCGAAAGAACGTGACAAGTGACAGCCTCGTATGACTTAAATCTGCGCCGTCGAGCGGGCTTTCGTAAAAGGTGGTGCGATCGTGCTGAGTGGCGGAAAAATTCGCGCCGGCCAATTGGCATGACATCCAGTGGCTTTGGTTGAGCGACAGTCGGCTAAAGTCACCCTGTTCAAGCCGGCAATCGTTGAACATCGTCAGTTCGATATGGCTCTCGCTGAAGCGGCCGCCCGCCATGGCGCACTGATTGAAGGCCGTTTGCTTCAGGTTCGCCCGCGCAAATTGCGCGTGTTCGAGCCGGCAATCGCTGAAGACGCTGTCGCGCAGATCGCAATCGGAGAAGTCCACGCCGTTCAGGTTCAGTTCGTTGAACATGCCGCCGGCCAAATTCATACCGGCGAATGACAGGCCGTGCAAATCCTCACCGGCAATCAGCTCGCCGCGTTTTACGCGCTGGCGTATCTGCTCAGGTTTTGACGTCATACTTCCTTCCCGTTATGGCGAGGCAATGTTTTCACCCTGGCGGTATAGGCACCGTCGAGCCGGGTCGCCTGATCCACTTGCGACTGCGACAAGTCGGCCCGGAACAGATTGGTGCCCTGCAGGTCGGCGCCTGACAACACGCATTTTTGCAGGATCGCCGCGATGAAATTGGCGTCGCGCAGGTTGGCCTGGGACAGATCGCAGCGAATGAACAGGCTGCCGCTGCCGTTGGCCTGACGGAAATCGGCCTCGTTCAGCCGGGCTTCCGACAGGTCGCAGTTGTCAAGGCGCGCACGGTTGAAATTCGCCCGCTGCAACGGCATCTGGCGCAAATTGCACTGGTTCAGCGTCGCGTCGCTGAAATCCGCCTGCGGCAACAGCGTCTTGGCCGCGAAGGCGCAGGCGGTGAGGCGTGTGGCGCGGAAGCTGAGACTTTGCGTCTCGGTATCAACCCAGGCGCAGCTTTCTAGCCGCGCCCGATCGAAGTTCACTGCCAGCAGCCGGCATTTGACGAAGCTGACTTTGTCGAGCCGGGCGTGGCTGAATGTCAGCTGCTCCAGTTGCAGCTCCATCAGCGTAATGTTGGCCAGTGTGGCGCGGTTGAAGTCACACTGTCCAAGCAGGGTTTCGTACCCCAGCAAGTCGCGTAACGACGCCATCGTGAAATCGCAGCGTTGAAACAACGTTTGCTGAATGTTGGTTTCGTGCAACTGCGCGCCGCCGAAATCCGTCGCTTCACATTTCGCCAGGGCCAAGGAGGCGTGGCTCAAATCGGCCTGCTGTAAGACGGCGCCGCTGAGATCGGCGCGCGCCAACATCGCCTCGCGAAGATCGCAACCCACCAATTGGGTTTGGCGCAGATTGGCGTTTTCCAGCAAAGCGCCGCGCAAGTTAGCCTGGCAGAGATCCATGCCGGACAGATCGGCGCCGGTGAGATCAAGACCGCTGAGATCCTTATCGCGTAGCATGGCGGCAGCGACGCGTTGGCGAATGATTTGCGCCAGATCGCCACGCAAACGCAGAGCAGGGCTTTGCGCCTGTGCCGACATTAAATACATTTGATGCAGCGCGCGCTCGCTTTCCCCACGCTGTTTAGCGCTAAACGCGTCGGGATGCCGGCGCGCCTCCTGGAACAGCAGATCGCGTTGCTGCTGGTAGCTTTCCGCACCGGATGGCGGCACGTGATCCCCACCGGGGTTGAGCGGATCGATACCCTCGGCTTGCGTCAGCTTGAGCATGTCCTGATACTGCGCCTCGGCCTGGCTTTCCAGACGCTCGACGAATTCGGCGAGCTGGTCAAGCTTCGGCGGCGCCTCTTGCGACGGGCGCGGGAAAAGTTCATCGATGTCTTGCCCCTCGCGCAGCAGACGCTGGCGATGCTCTTCGCGTTGCTGGTGCTCGTAGGCGGCGATATTTTCCGCCATCGGGCTTTGCTGCGTCGGCGTTTCCGTATCCAGCCAGGCGCCGATGCATGCCTCCGGCAACAACTCTTGTTCACGAAAAGCGTGCAGAGCACCCCGTTCTTTATCCAGCCGCTGGGCCAACACCTGCCGATAATGCGCGGTGGAGCGGGGCTCGCCTTCGGTTTCCAGGGCCGGCATCAGCTGCATCACGTCGGCGGCATCGTCTTCATTGATGCGTGTGCTGCCCTGATAAATCAGCAGCATCTGTTCCCGATGGGGGAAGAACCAGACGGTGGTGTGGCGCATCGCGATCTCTTCGAAAAGCGTTGCGCCGCCGCGCAGCCGGTTGATGAAGCAGCGCGCGTGCCACGGCGGCAAATGCCCTTGCTGTACCGGTTCTGAAGGGTGCATGTTCCAAATCCGATAGGCGGCCCGGGGCGGCAAGCTGTCGCGTTGAGGAAACTGCTGATCGCTTTCCGCCATGTTGAAAAGGCGCCAGTCGATATCGTTGGCGAAGCCGGGAAAGCCGTTTTTCAACCAGTCGGCGTCGTAGTTTTTGCCGATGCGGGAGAAGCGGCGCGGCCAGGTGATATCCAACGCGTCAAAGCTTGCCGGTTGCGCGCTTTGCCGAGAAGACGCAAGGCGCCCCTGCAGGGGTTCAACATTGGGTAGGCGATGGATGCGGCCTTGCGGAAATGTTTCTGGGGTGGCGCCGATGCCGTGCGGATTATCGGCGAACTGTGCGCCGCCGTAAGCCCGGCGCCAGTCCAGACGCATTTCTGCAAAAGGGAGGGGGGTAGAGGGGCGATCGTTGATCCAATGGCGATCGCCGAAAACCACCAGCGTTTTTTCCAGCGAATCAAGCTGGATCTTCACGGCGCAAGCGGTTTTGTCTTGTTGATGATGGGTGTAGGCATTGCCGGTGGCGAGAAACTCTGCGCAGGCTTTTGGGATAGCCAAATCGAGCACGCCGCCGCTCAACGTGAGTTCGTCGGCGGCCAACTGCCACAACTCCGGTTCGGGACGCAGGCGCGGGGCTGCCCCCATGTCGGCCAAGGCCAAAACGGAAACGCCCAGATGGTTTTGCCCTTGCCAAGAGAAGGGACGATGAAGCGCGCTGAGGCGCAGAGGTTTTACGACTTTCATTGTGTGTGTAAAGCTTCCTGTGGATATCAGCCGGCAGCCAGGCTGCTTGCTCAAAAACAATCCGTTTTTCGGTTTAATAGATATCAGGCTATGTCACAACAGATGAAGAAAACGATGCGGCGTTCAGAGCCGATCGCCAATACGGGAAGCACCCCGCTTCGAAATGGATGATCAAGAGGACAGTGCGTTGTCCTTTCCGCTTATTCCACGAACCAGCAGCACGGCGGCCACGGACAACGCCGCGGCGATCGCCTTGGCGATCAATTGGCCGGCGCTCTCCAGGTGATAGGGTGCAAAGAAGCCGACGTCGGCGGAGCCCAGGATCAGCAGCGCGGCGAGCGCCGCAAAACAGGGCAGCTCTATCACCAGCGCCAGTCGGCCGGAGGGCGCCGCACCCAGGTAACTCATCAAAAAGCCGGGAAAAATCAGCAATCCGATCAGTTCTGCGGGGGCATTCACCGCAGACATCACCTGCTGGTTGTATTTCAGCAGCGCCAGCATCAGCGCGACAAAGATCAGCAGCCGCACAGGCAACGTGGCCGCGCGGTTGGCCGACAAAAAGGTTTTGCCGATCGCAGCGAGCAATACGCAGCCAACCAGGATGCCAAAGAAGGTAAACAGGATTTGTCCCCAGAGGCTGTCCTGCGTCGAAAAGGCAATAAACGAGCCCATCGTGACACTTCCTTATGCAAGGTGATTTCGCGAACTGATGAACGATAAGCCGTTTCGGATCGCGTGATTGAAGGGATGCTTTTCGCTCAAAGCCGAGAAAGCTCTTCGATCACCGCTTTTTTGGGATGCTTTGGATCGTACTTTATCGCGATGAAATGGCCCGGCTGATAACGCGGCAGATCCACGACGCTGATCGGGCCTTTCGCCACGGCCGTATGGTTTTTCCCGTCTTGGGCGATGTACTTGACTTCGACTTCGCAGACCGGCCGATTCCCGTCCCACAGGTTGGTCTGGCGAATGCTGACAATTTGCCCCGAGGCGGAAATACCGTTCTCCATCACGCTGAGGGAAGAACCGATATGTTTGAAATAACCCCAGATATCAACCGTGATGAATTTGAAAAAGCCCACCAGGCTGAGAATGGGAGCCAATAAAATCAAACCGATAACGGTGAAAACATTTTTGGCCTTCGACATGGGTGTCCCTTTACAAGAAGATCGCCAGCGCCTTGGTGCTCAATCGTAAGGCACCGTTGGTCACCAGCGCGCCAAGCTGCGTGAACGTCATGGGATCATTACTGAGCTTGAAATTGGTTTTGCTGATCGACAGCGGGTTGTGCGAGATATCCAGCATCGTGTGTTTCAGGCTGGCCCCTGTCAACGCAAGATTTGAACCGTAAAAGGCGAAGTTGGCCCCGGTCGCCACCCATTTCAAGCCGTGGCAGTTATCTTTCCAGCTCGGTGTCTGCACCGATACGCCGTCGGCGCTGGTAATATTGATCGTTTTCGCTTTGATGGTCAGCGTGCCGGTGATCGTTGTGCTCTGATCGTTTTTGTAGGTCTCGGTGACATTCCCGGTTACGGTGGCGGTTTGGCCACCGCCTTTAATCGTCAATTCCTGCCCGCCGGCGGAGATGGTGGTGTGCTGCCCGCCGGTGGTGATGTTGACCGTTTGCCCTTGCTTGATGGTGCTGGTTTGTTGCCCCTCGGTAATGTCGAGGGTCTGGTTACCTTTGACCGTGACATGCTGGGTTTGCGTAATGTTTTGCGTCTGCGCGCCGTCGAGCTTGAAGGACTGATTACCGGTGATGTCGATTTTATCGCCGCCGTCGATAATCGTCAGGTCGCGGCCGCCTTTGATGTTCACCGTCTGGTGAGCGTTCAGGTTGGCGGTTTCCAGCCCATTGACCGTCGTGGTGCGTTTCGCTTTGTACAGGAACGTGGCGTCGCCGGTGACGGTGTCGTCCTGCTGGCGACCGATGACGGTGGTGCGACTGCCGTCAATATTGACGTTCTTGTCGTTTTCCACCGTCATGTTCATGTTGCGTTCGGCGTGCATGTCGAAAGATTCGTTGCCGGGCGCATCTTCCAGGAACAGGAAGCTGGCGTTGTCGGCGCCGCCGCCTTTACTGCGGCTCATAAAGCCCATTTTGGTGGCGTCGCCGGGCAGATCCCATGGTGGCATGCTGTCTTCGTTGTAAACGCGGCCGGTGATGATAGGGCGATCCGGATCGCCGTTGATAAAGTCGACCACCACTTCCTCACCGACGCGCGGGATCTGGATCCCGCCGTATTTCCAGCCGGCCCAGGCGCTGGAGACGCGCACCCAGCAAGAGCTGGTTTCGTTGCCGCTGCCGTGGCGATCCCAACGGAATTTGAGTTTCACCCGACCATATTTATCGGTCCAGATGCTTTCGCCTTCCGGGCCCACCACTTCGGCAGTTTGCGGGCCATGGGTTTTCGGCCAGGGCGTGGTGCGCGCCGGGCGCCAATTGATGTCCGCCGGAACGACCTGAAATTCGGTTCGCTGCTCGCCGACGTCGTTATCGTTGCTGGCGTAGCTGTTTTCCTGCATGAAGTAATGCGCGCTGACCACCAGGTAGGTGCGGTTGTCTTCCATACGCGGCGCCTGGGTCAGTTGAAAACGGTAGCCGGGCGCAATGCCCTGCGAATTGCCTTCGCCGCTCATCTGCTCATGCTGCGCTTCGAACTCCTGTTGGCGAACCTTGACGTAAAACTGGCCATGGGCGTGATCGGTATAACGGCCGGGCCAGTCGAACACCTCGGCTTTGTCCTGCGCGAACGAGGCGGGATTTTGCCGGGCTTCCAGCAACCGCGCGCGCGGCTTGCGAAAATCGTAGTCATCCAGGCTATACAGGCTGGGCGTGATGGCGTCAGAAACGCTCCAGCTATTGATGCTGTCTTTGTTTTCCACCAGGCCGCCTTCCGCGAGCTGATAGGGAATGCTGGCGTAGCCGGCAAGTTCCTGATGCGCCGCCGGCGCGTCAGCCAGCACCAGCGTATGGCCGTCTTGCTGGTGCGTGAAATAGTAATAGATGCCTTCGTGTTCCATCAGACGGCTGATGAAATCGAAATCGCTCTCCTGGTACTGCACGCAGTACCCCCAGATGCGGTAGTCGTAACTCAGGCGGTTATCGATTTTCACCTGATACTGCCCCAGCACCTGAGTCAGGATGTCGGGAACGGTCTTTTCCTGGTAGATGCGAAAATCGCGGTTTTGCGTCAGATACCACAGCGTGGGGCGCAGCATGGCGCGGTAGATATAGTAACGGTTGCCGCCGGCTTCTCGTCCGGAGAGGGTCATGCGTGTGATATTGCCGTTGAGATAACGCGGCGCCAACGGATTGCCCCGCAGCTCCAGCGTGATTTTTTGTCCCAGCAGCGCTTTCAGATCGAGCCGATTGTCGGGGCTGAGCAGCTCGACGTCGAATTCGAACAGGCCGGCCAGTTTTTCCTCACCGGAAAGGCTTCTGAACAACAGCTGATGGGCGGGCAAAGGCGTGTGCGCAATGATAAGACGATCCATACTATTCCCCGGTTTAGGCATAGCTACCGCACGAGAATTGACGCGCGATCCCGATGGCGTATCTGTCACGAATGGAGACAGGAACTGACGAAAGATTTAACAAAGTTTACACAAAGGCACGATTTGTGCAGTCTACAATAGAGCTCTGCATTTGCAAAATAGCCTTGTGGATCAATGCTCAATTCGTTAACTTGCTCACGATCTTGTTTTTTATTATCTAAAACATATAGATGCAGGTAGATCGTTTTTTATCTCAAATTATTGGATAATTGGTCATACCAAAAAATAAATGTGTAACACTTAAGTCAACGTGCTTATAAAACAACTCTTTTTTTACGTAAAAAAAGTCACTGACTGTTTTTTATCCTTACCATTTGCCAGTTAAAGATGATCAAATATATAAATTTGGCGAATGTTAATTCGGATGATTCCTATTTGGTGGGCGTCCCAGGGCCCGCGGACGGGCCTGGGAACATGCGTTTGAACGGTTGAAAATGCAGCGAATGCCGCCGTTAGCGTGGAGAGGAGGCGAAGGCGAGTTGACCGATCAGCTCGCAGAGCCAGATTAAAGCCGGGTCGCGTTGCGCCTGCCGGCCGGCGATCAGCTCAATGGGGAAAGGCGCGATGGCCAACTCGTCAGGCAGCGGGAGAATGCGTACGCGTTGCGGATCGGAAAAATGCCGGGCCGCGCTGGCGGCCAGCGTGGCGATCAGATCGCTGTCGGCGACCACGGCCGGCAGAGCGGCAATGTGTGAAAAGGTCACGGCAACGCGCCGTTGACCGCCGATTTCCGCCAGACGCCGGTCGACCAACCCTCTGGCAGAGCCGTCGTCTGCCGGTGCGTACAGCCCATGCGGCAGGCTGAGGTAGCGCGCCAGATCCCAGCGGCCGTCCGCCAGCTGTGGGTGTGAACGGCTGGCGATACACACCAGATGTTCTTCAAACAACGTGCGCACATAGTGGCTTTCTGCACCGGAAAGGTGCCCTCCCAGCGCGATATCCACCTCGCCGCGATCCAGTTGCCGGTAAATATTGTGGCGATCCAGGCGCGAAACGCGAATATCGATGCCGGGTGCAGTCTGGCGCAATCGACTGATGATGGCGGGCAGCAACATGATATCGGCATAGTCGCCGGCCGCCAGCGTAAAACGCCGCTGCCCGGCGGTGGCCGGGTCGAAACGGGCAGGGGGCGCCAACGCCAGATGGATCTGTTCAAGCACCCGCTGTATTTGCGGCATCAACTGATGGGCGCGCGGCGTGGGTGCCATACCGCCGCCGCTGCGAACAAACAGCGGATCGTTCAGAAGAATACGCAGCCGCGCCAATGCATTGCTGACGGAAGGTTGCGCGCGGTTAAGCCGCCGGCCTGCGGCGGTGACGTTGCGCGTCTGATACAACGCCTCAAACACCACCAGCAAGTTGAGGTCGACGCTGGATAAATTCATTTTATGAATACTCTATATACAGATAATCCATTTCCAGAATCATACTGCGTTCTTTAGGCTGGAAGTACACGAATTTAGCCTTCAATCAGGGGAAATGATGAACAAAGTCTTGATCACCGGCATTGAGCCGTTCGAGGGGGATCCGGTGAATCCTTCCTGGCAGATTGCGCAGGCGTTGGCCGGTGAACATATCGCCGGCGCGGAGATCGCGGTGCTCGAGTTGCCGTGCGTATTGGGCGTGGCTAACCAGCAGCTGATCGCGGCGATTGAGGCATTGCAGCCGCTGGCGGTGATTTGTCTGGGGCTGGCCGGCGGCCGGGGCGAGATATCCCTGGAACGGGTGGCCATCAATCTGATCGATGCCCGCATTCCCGACAATGCCGGTAAACAGCCGATTGACGTGCCGGTGGTGGCCGGCGGACCGGTGGGCTATTTCAGTACGCTGCCCGTCAAGGCTGCGGTGCAGCAACTGCGCCGGCAGGGGATCCCGGCGGGCGTTTCTTACACGGCAGGCACCTATAACTGCAACCATATTTTTTATGGCCTGCGTCACTATCTGGAGACGCACCATTCGCAGGTCAGAGGCGGGTTCGTGCATATTCCGTACAGCCATGAGCTGGCGGCAGCGCATCCGGGCAAGCCGAGCATGGCGCTGGCGACGATGGTGGAAGCGGTGCGCACTGTCGTGCAGGTGACGCTGACGGTAGAGGAAGATGTGCGCTTCGGCGACGGCGCCGTACATTAAAAGCAGGGCGTGGTGTACCACTCCCTGTGATGGGTTTATTCGTCGGCGACGCGGATCACCAGTTTGCCGAAATTTTTGCCCTGCAGCAGGCCGATAAACGCCTGCGGCGCCTGCTCCAGCCCGTCGACGATGTCTTCGCGGAACTTGATTTTCCCCTGTTCGACCCAACTGCTCATTTGTTGCAAAAACTCGTCAAAGCGTGCGCCGTAGTCGTCAAAGATGATAAAGCCCTGCATACGGATGCGTTTGCGCAGGATCAGCCCCTCCAGCAGCGGCAAGCGGTCCGGCCCGGCGGGTAATCCGGTGGCATTGTAATGGGCGATGATGCCGCAAACCGGAATGCGCGCTTTGGCGTTCAACAGCGGCAATACGGCGTCGAATACGGCGCCGCCGACGTTCTCATAATAGATGTCGATGCCCCGTGGGCAGGCGGCGGCCAGCTGTTCGGCAAAGTCGGGGGCGCGGTGGTCGATACAGGCGTCGAAACCCAACTCTTCCACCACATAGCGGCATTTGTCCGCACCGCCGGCGACGCCGACGACGCGGCAGCCTTTCAGTTTGCCGATTTGGCCGACCACTGAACCGACCGCGCCGCTGGCGGCGGCGACCACCAGCGTTTCACCCGTCTGCGGTTGGCCGATGTCGAGCAGCCCCATGTAAGCGGTAAAACCGGGCATGCCCAGCACGCCCAACAGGCGGGAAGGGTGCGGCAAATGCGGGCCGAGGTTGCGCAGGCCGCTGCCGTCGGACAGCGCGTAATCCTGCCAACCATCATAGCCCAACACCCAATCGCCGACGTTGAAATCGGGATGCTGTGAGGCCGCCACGCGCGATACCGTACCGCCCACCATCACCTGACCGATCTCCACCGGCGGCGCGTAGGAGGGGGCATCGCTCATGCGTCCGCGCATATAAGGATCCAACGACAGATAGACGGTGCGCAGCAGCAGTTGGCCGGCACCGGGCTGCGGCACGGCGACCGTGTCGAGGCGGAAATTCGCCGCCGTCGGTTCGCCGTGCGGACGCGAGGCCAGCAGGAAGCGGCGGTTCTGTTGAGAAGGGGACATCGAAAGCTCCTTTGTGTTGCGGCAAACAAGGTTCGTTAAGCCTAGTCCAGGGGCGCCAAGGCAACGTTACCGAATGTGCTTAGCCTCAGAGCGGAACGATCAGCACGTCGATATGGCTGATGTTGATAAAGCGGGCGGCGGAACAGGAGACTTTGTTCATCATGCTGTCGCGGTGATTGCCGCAGAGCAGCAGGTCAAACGGCTGACGGCGGCTGGCGAATGCCAGGCTGTCACCCAGCTCGCCATGCACGATAAGGGTATCGGCGATCGGGTAGCCGGCGCGTTGGCGCAGTTCCTCCATAAACAGCCGCGTTTCCTCTTCCATCAGCGAGCGCAAATCGCCCAGCATCGGCCCGGCGAAATTATTGTACATTTCCGGATTGGCGAGGGTGCTTAACAGGGTGATGCTGCCGCCGTAAGGGCGAACGATGGAGACGGCCTTTTCCACCAGGCGGTGGCTGTCAGGGGCAACGGCGACGGTGACCAGAACGTTTTGATACCCCATATCCGACTCCTTGTTGTATCCATCGTGTTTCAGGCTGCCGCATTGGCGGCCTTGGTGGAAGTACTGCGTCGGATAAAGGGTAGAACCTGGTGGGCCTAATAAATGTGTTTCATATCACGCGCGGCAATAAAAGCTGAATTCGCCCCGGTTATATAGCAATAAAAGATAAAACCGTTGCCGCACGTAATTTCACTGAATTAAAGCACCTGCGCCCACAGCGTTTTCGGCACCTTGCCCAGATCGAACAATTTACCGGCAACCAGCTCGGCGCGACGGTGGTCGGCGGCACGGTACATATTGCTCATTTCCGTATCGTTTTCAATGGAGTAGTTCAGTTTGTCGTACACCTTTTCCAGGCTGTCCAAAGAGGAGCATTTACGAAATGTCAGCAGATATTCGAGCGTATCGGTCATGATTAAAATATAGCCTGTTAATAGTTAAAGCCGGGTGAATAACACATAGCGACTCACGGCGACGCCGTCGAGGCAGCGATGTACGACCTGACAAAAATCATTTCAATTAGATAAATTGCACTGGGTAATGATGTCACGCCGCCCGTAGCGGCGCGTTGATAAATCATAATATGCCAATGCGCCGTCAGCAATCTCAGCCTGCTGATTAATGGAGAAATAGGGAAAGTCTCAGGGCGGTTGACGGCCGACGCGTCGTCATTCGTGCCATTCGTGCTGTGCACAAGCGCGCGGTGCCGTGCCGTGCCTCTTTTGCGGTGATTTTTCACCCGGCCGTGGCGCCGTCGCGGCATTGGGCGGTGTTGGTCGCCGCTGCTTGCGTTGCAAAACCGTTTTTTCGATGAAGAAATATGAACAGTAAAACAAAACTGCGTTTTATTTTATGACAATGAAGTGATGAAAGCCAACGCCCTGTAAATAATCTTTGGGGTGAGGGGAATTATCTCGGCGTCAGAAAAAGAAATAAAAAGCATTAAAGTTTTATGAATTGCTGTCGATATAACGTTTTGGCGAAATTTAACTCAAAAAAAAGCATTCTTGCATCGTGCTAATACGGAAACATATCGTTACGTCTGTTAGCTTGTTCACTACGCCTGCGAATCATTGATAAGCCATAATCACCTGATGTTGAAAATTAGAACAGCCTCAGGCTAAGGGCTTAAGTCAAATCCGATAGCTAATAACCTTATAGTTTACATTGGTTATTTTTCAGCTTGGATATTTTTTAGTAACTCAAATGGTTATTTATACTGAGTTTGTTGCCTATATGCAGATTTTTGTTCTGTTATTTTGGTTTGGTGATGCTTTTGTTCGAATTGATCTAAAAAGATAATTTTTTGGCGGATAAACATTGTTTTTAAGACGTTTTTTACCTATGGCTGTTTTATGAACAAAATGGCGGTCAATAAGTGAGCGTATTTGGGGGTATTTGGCTTAATTATTTTTTATTTTTGTGATCTATGTCACATTGTATTTAAAATTGCCTCTCACTTACATTGTGTGTGCTAATGGTTCGGGGGTAGAGTTGCGCTGCTTTAGGAATAATCTTATTAAATTTGTAAAAATAGTTTCATGGTGACTAAACACTATCGAAGCAGAATGCTGTACATCCATACACGTTGGTTTACGCTCGTAGCAAATACTGAACAGTGGTCGAATTTAGCGATTGTCGAAAATTATAGCAGTCGTTTTTGAGAGATTAATTTGCCAACTTTGGGAAACAACCCAAGTCACGGGCGATAAAATTTATCACCCAGCGTATGTTTTTAAACATAGTCTGTCGGGATGGGGAATATGGGTACGTCTGAATTACTTAAGCATATTTATGACATCAATCTGTCATATTTACTTTTAGCACAGCGTTTGATCAACGATGAAAAAGCGTCCGCGATGTTTCGCCTGGGCATTGATGAAACCATGGCCGACGCGTTGGCGCAGCTGACTTTACCGCAAATGGTCAAACTGGCCGAGACCAACCAGCTGGTTTGCCACTTCCGCTTTAACGAAAGCCAGACCATCGAACGCCTGACCAAAGAGTCACGCGTCGACGATCTGCAACAAATCCATACCGGCATTTTGCTATCAAGCCATTTACTGCAAGAGCTATCGAGTAAAGACGCTAGCCCGACGAAGAAAAGAGCCTGATGATGGTTGAGAAAAGTATCGTTCAAGAAGCCAAGGACATTCAGCTCGCCATGGAGCTGATTTCGCTGGGAGCCCGATTGCAGATGCTGGAGAGTGAAACCCAGCTCAGCCGCGGGCGCTTGATTAAACTTTACAAGGAGTTACGCGGCAGCCCGCCGCCAAAAGGAATGTTACCGTTCTCAACCGACTGGTTTATGACCTGGGAACAAAATATTCATTCGTCGATGTTTTACAACGCTTACCTGTTTTTGATGAAAAGCGGGCAGTGCAGCGGGGTGGAGGCGGTGATCAAAGCCTATCGCCTCTATCTCGAGCAGTGTCCGCAGCAGGCCGGCGAGGCGCCGTTGCTGGCACTGACCCGTGCCTGGACGCTGGTGCGCTTCGTCGATAGCGGCATGTTGCAGCTTTCCGCCTGCAGCTGCTGTGGCGGCGCATTTATCACCCACGCGCACCAGCCGCTGAATGGTTTCATCTGCAGTTTATGCCAACCCCCATCCCGCGCTGTAAAAAGACGTAAACTTTCGCCGCAACTGGCCGATATTATTCCTCAACTGCTGGACGAGCAGGTCAAACGCGCCATTTGAGCCGCCACATTGCCGGCTCTCGGCAATGAATACCGACGTGTGATACGCAGGGGCGGCATGCCGCCCCCAGACATGCAGCCTGGTCTGTCGCGCCAGGGCGCGTTTGCCCCACCTTCCATCCACATTGTTAATTTAAGGAATGCGTGTGTTAGTTATTTTGGGTTATCTCGTGGTATTGGGTGCGGTGTTTGGCGGCTACCTGATCGTGGGCGGTCATCTCGGGGCGTTGTATCAGCCGGCGGAATTTCTGATTATCGGCGGGGCGGGCGTCGGCGCCTTCATCGTCGGCAACAACGGCAAAGCGATCAAAGCCACGCTGCGCGCGCTGCCGCGGCTGATGCGCCGTTCCAAATACAACAAAGATCTGTATATGGATCTGATGGCGTTGCTGTTCCGGCTGCTGGCCAAATCGCGCCAGCAGGGCATGCTGTCGCTCGAGTTCGATATCGATAATCCGCAAGAAAGTGAAATTTTCTCTAATTATCCGCGCATCCTTGCCGATAACACCCTGGTGGAGTTCATTACCGACTATTTACGGCTGATGGTGAGCGGCAATATGAATGCGTTCGAGATCGAAGCGCTGATGGACGAAGAGATCGAAACCTACGAGCAGGAAAGCGAAGTGCCCGCCGGCAGTTTGGCGATGGTGGGCGACTCCTTGCCTGCGTTCGGCATCGTCGCGGCGGTGATGGGGGTGGTGCACGCCCTGGCTTCGGCCGATCGGCCGGCCGCGGAACTGGGCGCGCTGATCGCGAACGCCATGGTCGGTACTTTCCTCGGCATTTTGTTGGCCTACGGCTTCATCTCGCCGCTGGCGACGTTGCTGCGCCAGAAGAGCGCCGAAAACGTCAAAATGATGCAATGCATCAAGGTCACGCTGTTGTCGAGTCTGAACGGTTACGCGCCGCAGATCGCCGTCGAGTTTGGCCGCAAAACGCTGTATACCACCGAACGTCCTTCTTTCGTTGAGCTGGAAGAACACGTGCGCCGCGTGAAAGCGCCGGCGCAGCAGGCGACGGAAGAAGAAGAAGCATGAAACAGAATCATCCGGTCGTTCTGGTCAGAAAGCGCAAGTCGCATCATGCCGCTCATCACGGCGGCTCCTGGAAGATCGCTTATGCCGACTTTATGACGGCGATGATGGCGTTCTTCCTGGTGATGTGGCTGCTGGCGATCGCCAGCCCGCAGGAGCTGACGCAAATCGCCGAATATTTCCGCACGCCGCTCAAGGTCGCCCTGACCAGCGGCGACAAGAGCAGTTCCGAAAGCAGCCCGATCCCGGGCGGCGGCGACGATCCTACCCAGCAGCACGGCCTGGTGAGAAAGCAGGTCGACTCGCCGGACTCGCGCGCCGAAGAGCTGCGCCTGAACAAGCTGCGCGAAAAGCTGGACGAATTGATTGAGTCCGACCCGCGCCTGAAGGCGCTGCGTCCGCATCTGTTGATCAACATGATGGACGAAGGGCTGCGCATCCAGATTATCGATAGCCAGAACCGGCCGATGTTCAAAACCGGTAGCGCGCAGGTCGAGAGCTACATGCGCGATATTCTGCGGGCGATAGCGCCGATCCTTAACGACCTGCCGAACAAGATCAGCCTGTCCGGCCACACCGATGATATCCCTTACGCCACCGGCGAGCGCGGCTACAGCAACTGGGAACTGTCGGCCGATCGCGCCAACGCCTCCCGGCGCGAGCTGATCGCCGGCGGCCTGGCGGAAGGCAAGGTGCTGCGGGTGGTCGGCATGGCGGCCACCATGAGCCTGAAACAGCACGGCGCCGATGATGCGATTAACCGCCGCATCACCGTACTGGTGTTGAACAAGCAAACGCAAGAGGGCATCGAGCACGAAAATGCCGAAAGCAACGCGCTGGATATCGCCCAACCGGACAGCCTGAAGCAGCTGGCGCCGTCGGCGACCGTGCCGGCCAGCCAAACGCCGGAACCCTCGGCGACAGCCCCGGAATCGGTGGCGCCAACGCCGAGCGCGCCACCGCAGGCCTCCCCGGCGATAGCCCCGGCCGATCAGGCGCCGGAACCACCGGCGGCCGCACCCGCACCGACTAACCGCGACTCACAGCCAGAGGTGACCCCGTGAGCATGGACATTAGCGATTTTTATCAGACCTTCTTTGATGAAGCGGACGAGTTGCTGGCCGACATGGAGCAACACCTGCTGGAGCTGGATCCGCTGGCCCCCGATATCGAGCCGTTGAACGCCATCTTCCGCGCGGCGCATTCGATCAAGGGCGGCGCGGCGACCTTTGGTTTTTCGGTGCTGCAGGAAACCACCCACCTGCTGGAGAACCTGCTGGACGGTGCAAGACGCCAGGAAATGAGCCTGAGCACCGAGATTATCAACCTGTTTCTGGAAACCAAAGACATTATGCAGGAGCAACTGGACGCCTATAAAACCTCGCAACAGCCTGACGCTGAAAGCTTTGAATACATTTGTCAGGCGCTGCGCCAGCTGGCGTTGGAAGCGCAACAGCAGCAGGAGGCGCCTGCGGCTCAACCGGCCGTTCAGCAGCCTGTCGTTAAGCCATCGGCTGCGCCGGCGGCGATCGAGGGCGGCATGCGCATCAGCCTGAACGGGCTGAAAGCCAGTGAAATCCCCTTGATGCTGGAAGAGCTGGGCAACCTCGGCGAGGTTAAAGACCCACATCAGACGGAACACAGTCTGGACGTGACGTTGCTCACCTCCGCCAGCGAAGACGACATCAGCGCCGTGTTGTGCTTCGTGCTGGAGCCGGAACAAATCAGCTTCTCGACGCCGCCCCAGAGCGAACCGGCCATCGCAGAAGCGAGCTTACCGGCAGCGGTCACCGTGCCGGAGCCTGCGCCTGCGCCTGCGCCGGTCGCGAACGCGGCGCCGCCTGCCGCCAAACCGGCCGCCGAAGCGCCAAAAGCGCGCGCCAAGGCGAGCGAGTCCACCAGCATTCGCGTGGCGGTGGAAAAGGTGGATCAGCTGATCAACCTGGTGGGCGAGCTGGTGATCACCCAGTCGATGCTGGCGCAACGCTCCGGCACGCTCGATCCGGTGAACCACGGCGATCTGCTGAACAGCATGAGCCAGCTGGAGCGTAACGCGCGCGATCTGCAGGAGTCGGTGATGTCGATCCGCATGATGCCGATGGAATACGTCTTCAGCCGCTATCCGCGCCTGGTGCGCGATCTGGCCGGCAAGCTGAACAAACAGGTGGAGCTGACGCTGCAGGGCAGTTCCACCGAACTGGACAAGAGCCTGATCGAACGCATTATCGATCCGTTGACGCACCTGGTGCGCAACAGCCTCGATCACGGTATCGAAGCGCCGGCCACCCGCATCGCCGCCGGTAAATCGGCGGTGGGCAATCTGGTGCTGTCGGCCGAACACCAGGGCGGCAACATTTGTATTGAAGTCATCGACGACGGCGCCGGTCTGAACCGTGAAAAAATTCTCGCCAAGGCGGCTTCGCAAGGGCTGGCGGTCAGCGACAGCATGAGCGACGAAGAGGTCGGCATGCTGATCTTTGCGCCGGGCTTCTCCACCGCCGAGCAGGTGACCGACGTTTCCGGCCGCGGCGTCGGCATGGACGTGGTGAAAAGGAATATTCAGGAGATGGGGGGCCACGTCGAGATCCGTTCGCAGGCCGGTAAAGGCACCACCATCCGCATCCTGTTGCCGCTGACGCTGGCGATCCTCGACGGCATGTCGGTCAAGGTGAACGACGAAGTCTTTATCCTGCCGCTGAACGCGGTAATGGAATCGCTGCAGCCGCAGGCGGAAGATCTGCATCCGCTGGCCGGGGGCGAACGCGTGCTGCAGGTGCGCGGCGAATACCTGCCGCTGGTGGAGCTGTATCGGGTATTCGAAGTGGACGGCGCCAAAACCGACGCCACGCAGGGCATCGTGGTGATCCTGCAAAGCGCCGGCCGCCGCTATGCGTTGCTGGTGGATCAGCTGATTGGCCAGCATCAGGTGGTGGTGAAGAATCTGGAAAGCAACTACCGCAAAGTGCCGGGCATCTCCGCCGCGACCATTCTGGGCGACGGCAGCGTGGCCTTGATCGTCGATGTCTCGGCGTTGCAAACCTTGAACCGTGAAAAGCGTCTGACGGACGCCGCCGCATAATAATGAGTTTATTGATTTAAAAGGTGAATGATATGGCAGGATTGGCAGCCGTCAGCAAATTGGCTGGCGAAACGGTAGGGCAAGAGTTTCTGATTTTTACCCTGGGCAACGAGGAGTATGGCATCGACATCCTCAAGGTGCAGGAAATTCGCGGCTACGATCAGGTGACCCGCATCGCCAACACCCCGGCGTTCATCAAGGGCGTCACCAACCTGCGCGGCGTGATTGTTCCTATCATCGATCTGCGGGTGAAGTTTTCGCAGCAGAGCGTTTCCTACGATGAGAACACCGTGGTGATCGTGTTGAACTTTGGCCAGCGCGTGGTGGGCATCGTGGTTGACGGCGTTTCCGACGTGCTGTCGCTCACCGCCGATCAGATCCGTCCGGCGCCGGAGTTCGCGGTGACGCTGGCGACCGAATATCTCACCGGCCTCGGCTCGCTGGGCGAGCGCATGCTGATCCTGGTGGATATCGAAAAGCTGCTGAGCAGCGAAGAGATGTCGCTGGTCGACAGCGTGGCGAAAAGCGTCTGATTCATGACCCGAGGGGGCAGGGTGCTGCCCCCTTTAACCTTTACCTTTCCTGACCTATCGCGATGCCGTCAGCTGCGCGCGGAACCCCCACTAAAAATAGTTACTTTCCCGCATAAAGTTTTGCCGCACGGCGCCGATAACTCTCACATTCAACGTCATCAGAGCCTGTCTGCGCGGGCTTCAACAAGGGAAATCATGTTAAATCGTATGAAGGTGGTCACCAGCCTGTTGCTGGTGTTGGTGCTGTTTGGCGCCTTGCAGTTGATTTCGGGCGGACTCTTTTTCTCCTCGCTGAAAAGCGATAAGGAAAACTTTACCGTCCTGCAAACTATTCGTCAGCAGCAGCTGCAGCTGAGCGAAAGCCGCGTTGACCTGCTGCAGGCGCGTAACTCCCTGAACCGCGCCGGTATTCGCTACATGATGGATACCAATAAGATTGGCAGCGGCGCCACCATTGATGAACTGCTGGCCAAGGCGAAGGAAGAGCTGGGTGAAGCGGAAAGACACTACGCCGCGTACGAGAAAATTCCTCAGGACCCGCGCCAGGATCCTCAGTCGGCGGAACGCCTCAAGCAGCAGTACGATGTGCTGTACGGCGCGCTCTCCGAGCTGATCCAACTGCTGGGCGAAGGCAAGATTAATGCCTTCTTCGATCAGCCTACGCAGAGCTACCAGGACAACTTTGAGCAGAGCTACAACGTTTATCTGGAGCAAAACGGCAAGCTGTACCAAATCGCGGTCGACGGCAGCAACAGCTCCTACAACTCGGCCATCTGGACGCTGATCGTGATTCTGGTAGTAGTGCTGGCGGTGATCGTACTGGTCTGGACCGGTATCCATCACATCCTGGTGCGCCCGCTGAACCGCATGATCGACCACATCAAACAGATCGCCGCCGGCGACCTGACTCAGCAGATCGTCGTCAACAGCCGCAATGAAATGGGCGTGCTGGCGGCCAGCCTGAAACACATGCAAAGCGAACTGATCGAAACCGTCAGCGGCGTGCGCCAGGGCGCGGACGCCATCTACAGCGGCGCGTCGGAAATCGCCGCGGGCAACAACGATCTCTCCTCCCGCACCGAGCAGCAGGCCGCGTCGCTGGAAGAGACCGCCGCCAGCATGGAACAGCTGACCGCGACGGTGAAACAGAACGCCGAAAACGCCCGTCAGGCTTCACAGCTGGCGCTGAGCGCCTCCGAAACCGCGCAGAAAGGCGGCAAGGTGGTGGCCAACGTGGTGCAGACCATGCACGACATCGCCGGCAGTTCGCAGAAGATCGCCGATATTACCGGTGTGATCGACGGCATCGCCTTCCAGACCAACATCCTGGCGTTGAACGCCGCAGTGGAAGCGGCGCGCGCCGGCGAACAGGGCCGCGGCTTCGCGGTGGTGGCCGGTGAAGTGCGCAACCTGGCGCAGCGCAGCGCGCAGGCGGCGAAAGAGATCAAAGGCCTGATCGAAGACTCGGTCAGCCGCGTCGATATGGGCTCCGTGCTGGTGGAAAGCGCCGGCGAAACCATGGGCGACATCGTCAACGCCGTTACCCGCGTGACCGACATCATGGGCGAAATCGCCTCGGCTTCGGACGAGCAAAGCCGCGGCATCGATCAGGTTGGCCAGGCGGTAGCGGAAATGGACCGCGTCACCCAGCAGAACGCCTCGTTGGTGGAAGAATCCGCCTCGGCGGCGGCGGCGCTGGAAGAACAGGCCAGCATGCTGACCCAGTCGGTAGCGGTATTCCGCTTGAGGTCGGAAGGCCAGGAAGAGTTTAAAGCGCCTGTCACCAGCAAGGCGCCGGTAACACCGGTAATCAATCATAAGAAAATGAACGCCAGCGATCTGCAGGATAACTGGGAAACGTTCTGACCGGTATCGGGCCTCTCTCGCAGAGGCCCTTTTCCCTACGTAGGCCGGTCGCCGGCCGGCTGCAAGGAGGTTCACAGTGTTTAACCGAATCCGTATCTCTACCAGCTTGTTCCTGTTGTTGATGACCTTCTGCGTTCTGCAGTTGGCCAGCAGCGGCCTGTCGTATTCCGCGTTTCGCTCCGATAACCACAACCTCGACATCATCACCCTCGGCAGCCAGCAGCGCGATTCGCTCAGCCTGAGCTGGGTGTCGCTGTTGCAGGCCCGCAATACGCTGAACCGCGCCGGCACCCGTGCGGCGCTGAAACTGCCGCAGGAGCAGGTGAACGAATTGATGAGCAGCGCCCGCAGTTCGCTGCAGAAGGCCGACCTCTATTTCAATCAGTTCATGGCGGTTGAACGCAGCAGTGAACAGCAGAACCAGCAGACGGCCACCACCAAGGCCAGCTACGAGCGGCTGCGCGGCGCGCTGCGTGAATTGATCGGTTTCCTGGAAAAGGGCGAGCTGCAGGCGTTTATGGATCAGCCGACGCAGAAAACCCAGGACCTGTTTGAGGCTGACTTCGTGCAGTATTTGCAGTTGGTCAACGGCGACATCAGCGAGGCTCGAGACGCCAACCAATTCTCCTTCACGCTGGCGGGCCTGATGCTGGCGGGGGCGGTCTTGATGCTGATCGTGGTGACCGGCAGCGCCATGTGGTGGTTGCGCACCATGTTGGTACAGCCGCTGAACCAAATCCGCAGCCACTTTGAACGCATCGCCGCCGGCGATTTGGCGACGCCGATTCAAGTGTATGGCCGCAATGAAATCAGCATGTTGTTCGCCAGCCTGCAACGCACGCAGCAGTCGCTGATCGGTACCGTCGGCGCGGTGCGCGACGGTGCGGAGTCGATTCTGATCGGCCTGCAGGAGATCGCCGAAGGCAATAACGATCTCTCTTCCCGTACCGAGCAGCAGGCCGCTTCGCTGGAAGAAACCGCCGCCAGCATGGAACAGCTGACCGCGACGGTGAAACAGAACGCCGACAATGCGCGGCAGGCCTCTCAGCTGGCGCGCGACGCATCGGCCACCGCGGCCAAGGGCGGCGAACTGGCCGGGGACGTGGTCACCACCATGCACGATATCGCTAACAGTTCGCAGAAAATCGGCGCCATCACCAGCGTGATCGACGGCATCGCCTTCCAGACCAACATTCTGGCGCTCAATGCGGCGGTGGAAGCGGCGCGCGCCGGCGAACAGGGGCGGGGTTTCGCCGTGGTCGCCGGCGAGGTGCGCAACCTGGCGAGCCGCAGTGCGCAGGCGGCGAAAGAGATCAAGGTGCTGATCGACGAATCGGTCAGCCGCGTCAAACACGGCTCGGTGCTGGTGGAAAATTCCGGCGCCACCATGCAGGACATCGTGCGTTCGGTGACGCGCGTAACCGACATCATGGGCGAGATCGCGTCGGCTTCGGATGAACAGAGCCGCGGCATCGAGCAGGTGACGCAGGCGGTGACCCAGATGGATCAGGTCACCCAGCAGAACGCCGCGCTGGTGGAAGAGTCCGCTTCTGCCGCCACCGCGCTGGAAGAGCAGGCTATTACCCTGGCCGATGCGGTCGCGGTATTCCGTCTGGCGGACGATAACGTCGTCGCGCCAGGTAACAGCAACAACGCAGTTTCACCCGTGGTAAAGGAAGCCCAAGATTGTCAAACCGCATAAGCAGCACGTTTTACTCCGGTGAGGCGGCATGAAACAGGCGCCGTCAACTTCTAACCGGGATACTGCGTCGATGTTGACGCAAATGGTGCAGCGCCTGCCGCTGTCGGACGTGCATTTTCGCCGTATCAGCCAGTTGATTTATCAACGCGCCGGCATCGTGCTGGCGGAGCATAAGCGCGAGATGGTTTACAACCGCCTGGTGCGCCGGTTGCGGCTGTTGGGATTGCACGATTTCGGCGATTACCTGGCGCTGCTGGAAAGCGATCCGAACAGCGCGGAATGGCAGGCGTTCATCAACGCGCTGACCACCAACCTGACGGCATTTTTCCGCGAAGCGCATCACTTCCCGATCCTGGCGGAACATGCGCGCTCGCGGCCGAACGGCTACAGCGTCTGGAGCACCGCGGCCTCGACCGGCGAAGAGCCGTATTCGATCGCCATCACGCTGAGCGATGCCCTGGGGCAACGCGCCGGCAGTTGCCAGGTCTGGGCCAGCGACATCGATACGCAGGTGCTGGAAAAAGCGGAGGCGGGCGTTTACCGCCAGGAAGATCTGCGCACCCTGACGCCGACCCAAATGCAGCGCTATTTTCTGCGCGGCACCGGGCCGCATCAGGGGTTGGTGCGCGTGCGGCCGGAGTTGGCGGCGCGAGTGAACTTTCAGCCGCTGAATCTGCTGGCGCCGGAGTGGGCGCTGCCGGGGCAATTCGACGCCATTTTTTGCCGCAACGTCATGATCTATTTCGATAAGGCGACGCAGGAGCGCATCCTGCGCCGCTTCGTTCCCTTGCTTAAGCCGGGGGGGCTGATGTTCGCCGGCCACTCCGAGAATTTCAGCCAGATCAGCCGGGATTTCTACTTGCGTGGGCAGACCGTGTATGGGCTGACCAAGGAGAGGTAATGAGTAAAATCAGAGTGTTATGCGTAGACGATTCGGCACTGATGCGCCAGCTGATGACGGAAATCGTGAACGGCCATGCCGACATGGAAATGGTGGCGACCGCGCCGGATCCGCTGGTGGCGCGCGATCTGATCAAAAAATTTAATCCTCAGGTGCTGACGCTGGACGTCGAGATGCCGCGCATGGACGGGCTGGACTTCCTTGAGAAGCTGATGCGCCTGCGGCCGATGCCGGTGGTGATGGTCTCTTCGCTGACCGGCAAAGGCTCGGAAATCACGCTGCGCGCGCTGGAGCTGGGCGCGGTGGACTTCGTCACCAAACCGCAGCTCGGCATTCGCGAGGGCATGTTGGCCTACAGCGAGCTGATTGCCGAGAAGATCCGTACCGCCGCCAGAGCGCGCCTGCCGCAGCGCTCCAGCAGCCCGGCGCCGGCGATCCTCAGCCATGCGCCGCTGCTGAGCAGCGAAAAACTGATCGCCATCGGCGCTTCCACCGGCGGCACCGAGGCGATCCGCCAGGTGCTGCAGCCGCTGCCGGCCACCAGCCCGGCGCTGTTGATCACCCAGCACATGCCGCCGGGATTCACCCGTTCGTTCGCCGAGCGGCTGAACAAGCTGTGCCAGATCACGGTGAAAGAAGCGGAGGACGGCGAGCGCGTGCTGCCGGGCCACGCCTACATCGCACCGGGGGATCGCCACCTGGAGCTGACGCGCAGTGGCGCCAACTATCAGGTGAAGCTGCATGACGGTCCGGCGGTCAACCGCCATCGCCCGTCGGTCGACGTGTTGTTCCGCTCGGTGGCGCAATACGCCGGCCGCAATGCGGTGGGGGTGATCCTCACCGGCATGGGCAACGACGGGGCGGCGGGGATGCTGGAGATGCATCGCGCCGGGGCCTATACCCTGGCGCAGAACGAGGCGAGCTGCGTGGTGTTCGGCATGCCGCGCGAGGCGATCGCCAGCGGCGGCGTCAGCGAAGTGGTCGAGCTGGACAGAATGAGCCAGCGCATGCTGGCGCAGATCGCCGGCGGCCAGGCATTGCGCATTTGATTTTAGTCCGCAGGGTCTACCCGGCGGCGATATGACCCAGGTTCGCCGCGTGGCGGCCTGCGGTGTTGCATCATTAAACGGTTAACTATTTCAGGAGTAACAATGGCAGACAAAAACCTCAGATTTCTGGTTGTGGACGACTTCTCCACCATGCGCCGCATCGTCAGAAATTTGCTCAAAGAGTTGGGCTTCAACAACGTCGAAGAAGCTGAAGACGGGGCGGATGCGCTGAACAAGCTGCGCGCCGGCGGTTTCGACTTCGTGGTGTCCGACTGGAACATGCCGAACATGGACGGACTCGAGCTGTTGCAAACCATCCGCGCCGACAGCGCGCTGGCCGCGATGCCGGTACTGATGGTGACGGCGGAAGCCAAGAAAGAAAATATCATCGCGGCGGCGCAGGCCGGCGCCAGCGGTTATGTAGTGAAACCATTTACGGCGGCGACGCTGGAAGAAAAGCTCAACAAGATTTTTGAAAAATTGGGCATGTAAGGAGAGGGCGATGAGAGACATTCCAATGCCTGCCAGCGATGCAGCGACCGCGGGAGAGATTATCTCCCGCATCGGCCAACTGACCCGAATGCTGCGCGACAGCATGCGCGAATTGGGGCTCGATCAGGCGATCGCCCAGGCGGCAGAGGCGATCCCGGATGCGCGCGACCGTCTTGACTATGTCGTAACCATGACGGCGCAGGCGGCGGAACGGGCGTTGAACTGCGTGGAGGCGGCGCAACCGCGCCAGGCGGAGCTGGAATCCGGCGCCAACGCGTTGAAAGGGCGCTGGGACGAGTGGTTCGCCAATCCCATCGAACTGGATGACGCGCGTTCTCTGGTCAACGACACGCGCCAGTATCTGGATCAGGTGCCGGGCCATACGGCCTTCACCAACGCCCAACTGCTGGAAATCATGATGGCGCAGGACTTCCAGGATCTGACCGGTCAGGTGATCAAGCGCATGATGGATGTGGTGCAGGAGATCGAAAAGCAGCTGCTGATGGTGCTGATGGAAAACATGCCGGAGCAGCCTGTGAAGGAAAAACGGCCGAACGACAGCCTGCTGAACGGCCCGCAGCTCGACCAGAACGGCGTCGGCGTGATCGCCAACCAGGCGCAGGTCGACGATCTGCTCGACAGCCTCGGTTTCTGAGGCTTTTCGGGGCGCGCGACGGCGCGCCCCGATAACATTCCACGCCGTTTTCGTCTCATCCCCTAAATAACCCGCCTTTTTCCCCGTTGTTCCGCCAATGACATCACCAATTTTTTGGCATGCTGACCGCCATTCTTTACCCTCCCGACACAGGAACGGCGTTTCGTGGCTGAAGACAGCGATCTGGAAAAAAGCGAGGCCCCCACGCCCCACAGGCTGGAGAAGGCGCGTGAAGACGGCCAGATCCCGCGCTCCCGCGAGCTGACCTCGGTGCTGATGCTGCTCTCCGGCCTGGCGATTATCCTGATGTCCGGCAGCAACATGGCGCAACAGCTGGCGGCGATGCTCACGCAGGGGTTGAACTTCGACCATGGCATGGTCAGCAACGATAAACAGATGCTGCGCCAGCTGGGCATGTTGCTGCGCCAGGCCGTACTGGCGCTGCTGCCGATCATGGCGGGGCTGGTGCTGGTGGCGCTCGCCGCGCCGATGCTGTTGGGGGGCATTCTGTTCAGCGGCAAGTCGATCAAATTCGATTTGAAGCGGCTGAACCCGTTGTCCGGGTTGAAGCGCATCTTTTCCAGCCAGGTGCTGGCCGAGCTGCTGAAAGGGATCCTGAAAGCGACGTTGGTCGGCTGGGTGACCGGCCTCTATCTGTGGCACAACTGGGCGGCGATGCTGCATCTGATGACCCAGCAGCCGCTCGATGCGCTGGGCAATGCGCTGCAGATGATCCTGTTCTGCGGTTTTCTGGTGGTGCTGGGATTGACGCCGATGGTGGCGTTCGACGTGTTCTACCAGCTGTGGAGCCACTTCAAAAAGCTGAAGATGACCAAGCAGGATATCCGCGACGAATTCAAAGACCAGGAAGGGGACCCGCACGTCAAGGGACGTATTCGCCAGCAGCAGCGGGCGATCGCCCGGCGCCGCATGATGGCCGATGTGCCCAAGGCGGACGTGATCGTCACCAACCCGACGCACTACGCCGTCGCGTTGCAGTACAACGACAAAAAAATGAGTGCGCCGAAAGTGCTGGCCAAAGGGGCCGGCGAAATCGCGCTGCGCATTCGCGAGCTCGGTGCGGAGCACCGCATCCCGATGCTGGAAGCGCCGCCGCTGGCGCGAGCGCTGTATCGGCACAGCGAGATTGGACAACATATTCCGGCCACCCTGTATGCCGCGGTCGCCGAAGTGCTGGCCTGGGTGTACCAACTGCGCCGCTGGCGGCGCGAGGGCGGCCTGATCCCGAAAAAACCTGAACGTTTACCGGTGCCGGAAGCACTGGATTTTGCAAGAGAGAGTGACTCTGATGGCTAATTTGGCCTCCCTGCTTCGTTTGCCGGGCAATTTTAAAGATACGCAGTGGCAGGTGTTGGCCGGCCCGGTGTTGATCCTGCTGATCCTGTCGATGATGGTGCTGCCGTTGCCGGCGTTTATCCTCGACCTGCTGTTTACCTTCAACATCGCGCTGTCGATCATGGTGCTGCTGGTAGCGATGTTCACCCAGCGCACGCTCGAATTCGCCGCCTTCCCGACCATTCTGCTGTTCTCCACGCTGCTGCGTTTGTCGCTCAACGTCGCGTCCACGCGCATCATCTTGCTGGAGGGGCACACCGGTTCCGCCGCCGCCGGCCGCGTGGTGGAGGCCTTCGGGCACTTCCTGGTGGGGGGCAACTTCGCCATCGGTATCGTGGTGTTCATCATCCTGGTGTTGATCAACTTCATGGTGATCACCAAGGGGGCCGGGCGTATCGCCGAAGTGGGCGCGCGTTTCGTCCTGGACGGCATGCCGGGTAAACAGATGGCGATCGACGCCGATCTGAACGCCGGGTTGATCGGCGAGGACGAAGCGAAGAAACGCCGCGCCGAAGTCACCCAGGAGGCCGATTTCTACGGTTCGATGGACGGTGCCAGTAAATTCGTGCGCGGCGACGCCATCGCCGGCCTGATGATCATGGTGCTGAACGTGGTTGGCGGCCTGTTGGTCGGCGTCGTGCAACACGGCATGGAACTGGGGGCGGCGGCGGAAAGCTATACGCTGCTGACCATCGGCGACGGCCTGGTGGCGCAGATCCCGGCGTTGGTGATCTCTACCGCCGCCGGCGTTATCGTCACTCGCGTCGCGACCGATCAGGACGTCGGCGAGCAGATGGTGGGCCAGCTGTTCAACAATCCGCGCGTGATGCTGCTGAGCGCCGGGGTGCTGGGCCTGCTGGGCCTGGTGCCGGGGATGCCGAACCTGGTGTTCCTGCTGTTTACCGCGGCTCTGCTGGGCCTGGCCTGGTGGCTGCGCGGCCGTGAGCAACAGGCGCCGAAAACGGTGGAAGATCCGGTGATGCCTGAGAATCCGCAGGCCGCCGAAGCCAGCTGGGCCGACGTGCAGTTGGAAGATCCGCTGGGGATGGAGGTGGGCTACCGGTTGATTCCGATGGTCGATTTTCAACAGAACGGCGAGCTGCTGGGGCGTATCCGCGGGATCCGCAAGAAATTCGCGCAGGACATGGGTTATCTGCCGCCGGTGGTGCACATTCGCGACAACCTGGAACTGCCGCCTGCCAGCTACCGTATCCTGATGAAAGGTGTCGAGATCGGCAGCGGTGAAGCGCAGCCGGGCCGCTGGCTGGCGATCAACCCCGGCAATGCCGTGGGGGAGTTGGCGGGAGACAAAACCGTCGATCCGGCCTTTGGGCTCGAGGCGGTGTGGATCGACAGCGCCTTGCGCGAGCAGGCGCAAATCCAGGGCTTTACCGTGGTGGAAGCCAGCACCGTGGTGGCGACGCATCTCAATCACCTGATCGGCCAGTTCGCCAGCGAGCTGTTTGGCCGCCAGGAGACCCAGCAGCTGTTGGATCGCGTGTCGCAGGAGATGCCGAAGCTGACCGAAGACTTTGTGCCGGGCGTGGTGTCGCTGACGACGCTGCACAAGGTGCTGCAAAACCTGCTGGCCGAACGCGTCTCTATCCGCGATATGCGCACCATCGTCGAAACGCTGGCGGAACATGCCCCGGCGCAGAGCGATCCTTACGAATTGACCACCGTGGTGCGGGTGGCGCTGGGCCGGGCGATCACGCAGCAGTGGTTCCCGGGCAACGGCGAGATCCAGGTTATCGGGCTGGATACCCAGCTGGAGCGCTTGTTGTTGCAGGCGTTACAGGGTGGCGGCGGTCTGGAGCCGGGGCTGGCCGATCGCCTGTTGGATCAGGCGCGCCAGGCGCTGCAGCGGCAAGAGATGCTCAGCGCGCCGCCGGTGCTGCTGGTCAACCATGCGCTGCGTCCTTTACTGGCGCGTTTCCTGCGCCGCAGTCTGCCGCAGATCGTGGTGTTGTCCAACCTCGAAATCAACGACGATCGCCAGATTCGTATGACCTCGACCATCGGAGCGGCCTGATGAAACGCTGTCTGTTTGTGCTGTGTTTGCTGACACCGTTGACTGCCGGCGCGGTATCCGGTTCCTGGGTGGCCGAAGGGGCGGGCGTGACGCTGGAACAGGGCGGCATGCGCGATGAATCCGCCGCTTTGCGGCCGCCGAACGCGCTGCCGGATGCCCATGCGCGCATCACCCGCGTCAGCTGGCGCTACCGTTTGCTGGGGCCGGAGCCGGTGGGGCTGCAGGCGCAGCTCTGCACGGTGAACCGCTGCATTCCGCTGGGCGGCGGCAGCGGCAGCAGCAACGGTCTGCAGGGCGAACCGGCCAATGCGGAATTGCGCTTTGTCTATTACGTGCAGTCGCAAGGCGGGTTGAATCCGCCGCTGCGGGTGATTGGCAATCAGGTGATCGTCAATTATCAGTAACATCAGGCCAGAATTTGCAGGCCGTTGCGTTCCACCAGCGTCAGCAGTTTCATCGCGGCGGAGTTCGGTTGCGCTTCGCCGCGCTCCCATTTCTGCACCGCCTTTTTGCTGACGTTGAGATACAGCGCAAACACCGGCTGACTGACGTTTTCCCGTTCGCGCAGCGCGCGGATCTCGGCCGGCCCGAACTGCTTCACCGGCCGCAGGCACAGCATGTCGAAGGTGCGCATGGTCACGTCGTCGACGAAACCGGCGCGGTGCAGGCCCTGAACTTCCTGGTGGATCGATTTCAGCATCTTGCTCATAGTTGTAACCTTATTAATTCCCCGCAGTTGACCAGCTGATACAGTCTGAATGGTGAATAATCCAGATACAGCGCCGCCAAATGCCGCCAGGAAATTAACTCATCCTGATTGATGTTGTCTCTTTCGTTTTTGGCAAAGCCATACATGAAAAAGATCCTGCCTTCATCTGCCGTTGCGATTAATACCCGATACCCGCGCCGTTTTCCACTCCCCATCCGGGCGATGCGTTTTTTGTAAACGCAACCACCGAGATTGGCGTCGTACAACTGATTTTGCATCTCTCGCGCCGCTTTCACTATCGTGGCGTCACTGATGCGTTCGTCGCCGGCAAATGTCTGGAAGGCTTTTGTGAGATAAATGTCGGTCATTCACTCTCCGTGTGAAAATATACCCTTAATGGGTATAGATCAAGATGTTTAACGACCGAGCTAAGATGACGAAATAGGGAGTGATGGGGAACAGGCAAATATCCGTTCTGCGCAGCCTGGCGCATAACGTTAACGGAATTCAGAAAGCGATAAGAAGAAAATGCGAGGGGATGCGCAGAAGCCGGTTAACGCGCGCCCGGTGATAGGCTCACCGGGCGAAATGAGTCAGGTCAGACGCCGATTTTTCTGCCGAGCAGGCTGCCGGCGTGCGACTGGCCGTCCGGGCCATACAGCGATTTGTTGTTTTTGCTGAGGATGGCCAGCGCCTGAGCGTTATGGTCGATCTGCTGATTGAGCAACAGGCCGTTGTGCTGGTTCTTTTCGCGCAGCGTTTGGCTCAGCAACTGAACGCGCTGCCAACGATCGGCCAGGGGCGCTTGGCTGGCATAAGGGGCGCGTTGCCCGCAGGTTTTTTCTTGCCCCAGGCGCTGTTGCTCGAGGTAAGCGACCGTCGCCAACAGTTGGCTTTTGGCATCGGTAACGCGCTGCAAGGCCACGCCCGGCAACTGGCCGGAGCACAGCAAGTCGTGCTCTTCCTCCAGCACGCCATTGAGCGCCTGCAGCGTTTCCAACAGTTTGTCCAGCAGTTGTGCCAGGTTTTCCATAGTGATGACTTATCCTTTACCGCTATTCGCCGCGCGCTGTCAGTCGCGTCCGGCAATCCATTGAACATCGCTCTGCGCGTCTTGCAGCAGCGCATCGGCGATTTTACCGGCGTCCATCTTCAGTTCGCCGTTGCGGATCGCCTGCTTGATGGCCTCGACCCGACCCATATCGATATCCTGGGTGCCCGGCTGCATCAGGCGCGCCTGCGCCTCGCTCAGTTTGACCTGCGTGCCGCTGACGGCGGTTTCGGCCACGGCGGCCTTGCGCGGTTGGAGCGGGTTGTCGGCCGGGGTTTCACGCGGTTGCACAGTGGAAACCGGCTGTAACCGCTGGGTGCGATCGATACTCATGGTCCATCTCCGTTTACGCCGTGACCGCTCGCGGGCGACGACGCTGCAATGAAAGTGTTGCGGCCCTGGTGGCCAATAAAATGCTGCTTGATTTGTCTTATCGGCAAGGTTTGCGGAACCTTTACTTTTTTATAACGTAATGCGGATCGCGCCGTCGTCCCCGACCACGCCGCTGACGATCTGCCCGGAGGCCATGCGTACCCGCACGCTGTCTTCGGCGGCGGCGTTGTTCATCGCCTTACCCGCACCGCTGATGCTGAATCCTTCGCCCTGCGCGTTGACCTGCACCGGTTGCCCAGCCTTGATTATCCAGGCGCGGCGCAGCATGGCGAGGGTCAGCGGCTGACCGGGGCTGATGTTGCGCAGGCTGACGGCGCCCAACGCTTTGCCCGCTTCGGTCAGCGCGCGCGGCGGCAGGGTATCGAGCCGGCCTTCTTTCACCGCCAGATCCGCCGCCGTCAACCGGCTGCCGGCGCTGATGCCACGCGCCGAAACGAGATAGCGGCCGAACACCTGCACCTGCGTCTGGATAAAACGCCGCTCCTGGCCACAGCGCGCCGAAATGCTGACGTTGCCGCCGATCCGGGCGTTGGGGGACAGCGACAGCTGCGGCAGTTCGCAAGCGGGCCATTGGTTCGGCGGCGTGCGCACCCGCACTTTTACCTGTACCGGTTCGCCGCTGAACTTGCCTTGGATGAAGCTTTCGATTTGCGTCGCCAGATCGTCGGCGCGCGCGTTCAGACTGCACAGCAGGCCGATAAGCAGCAGCATTTTACCTTTCATCGTCATCTTCTCAAGCTTCATCGGGATACGCGTAAGTGTACCCGCAGCGCGCGCAGGCTAAGCAGATAAATAGCGCCCCATTTTGCGTTTATTCCCGCGATAGGGTGGCGCAGGGGGCGTTTATGCTGTCGACTCCAAATTCTAACCTCGCGGAGGGAGCATGCTCGACAAACTGGACGCGGCTCTGCGCTTTGGCCAAGAGGCGCTGAACTTGCGCGCCCAGCGGCAGGAAATTCTGGCCGCCAACATCGCCAACGCAGACACGCCGGGTTATCAGGCGCGGGATATCGATTTCGCCAGCCAATTGAACAAAGTGCTGGAACAAGGGCGGGTCAATGGCAACGGCATGTCGCTCAACCTGACGGCGGCGCGCCACATCCCGGCGCAGACCCTGCAGCCGCCGCAGCTCGATCTGCTGTTCCGAGTGCCGGACCAGCCGTCGATGGACGGCAATACGGTGGACATGGATCGCGAACGCACCAACTTTGCCGATAACAGCCTGAAATATCAGACCGACCTGACGCTGCTCAACGGGCAGATCAAAGGGATGATGTCCGTGCTGCAACAAGGATAAGGCGCATGTCTTTACTGAACATTTTTGATATCTCCGGCTCGGCGTTATCGGCGCAATCCCAGCGCATGAACGTCAGCGCCAGCAACATGGCCAACGCCGACAGCGTGACCGGCCCGGACGGTGAACCTTACCGCGCCAAGCAGGTGGTGTTCCAGGTCGCGGCGGCGCCGGGGCAACAGACCGGCGGCGTGCGCGTCGCCCAGGTGGTGGACGATCCGGCGCCCGAGCGTCTGGTGTATCAACCGGGCAACCCGCTGGCGGACGCCAAGGGGTATGTGCGCATGCCGAATGTCGACGTGGTAGGGGAAATGGTCAACACCATCTCCGCTTCCCGCAGCTACCAGGCCAACGTTGAGGTGCTCAACACCACCAAGTCGATGATGATGAAGACCCTGACGCTGGGTCAGTAACCGGAGCTTCCCATGGCTATTGCCGCAACCACCAACGAGTCGTTGGATAACACCGTCATCGGTAACAACAGCAAAAATACCAACAGCCAGGATCTGCACAACAGCTTCCTGACGCTGCTGGTGGCGCAGTTGAAAAACCAGGATCCGACCAATCCGATGCAGAACAACGAGCTGACGTCGCAGCTGGCGCAGATCAACACCGTTCAGGGTATCGAAAAGCTTAACACCACGCTGGGGTCGATCTCCGGCCAGATCAACAGCAATCAGTCGCTGCAAGCCACCGCGTTGATCGGCCACGGCGTAATGGTGCCGGGCAGCAACATTCTGGTCGGCAGCAAGGACGGCAAAGTCAGCACCACGCCGTTCGGCGTGGAACTGGAGCGCGCCGCCGATCAGGTGACCGCCACCATCACCAATGCCAGCGGGCAGGTGGTGCGCACCATTGAAATCGGCGGCCTGACCGCCGGCGTGCACGCCTTCACCTGGGACGGCTCGCTGGATGACGGCACCACCGCGCCCGACGGCGCCTACAAAGTGGCGATTAACGCCAAAGGCAACGGCGAGCAGCTGGTGGCGCGCAGCCTGCACTTCGGGCTGGTGAACGGCGTGATCCGCGACGGCAACGGCGCCAAGCTGGATCTCGGCCTGGCGGGCAACGCCACCCTGGAAGACGTGCGACAGATCTTATAACCCTAAGCATCAGGCTCAATCGGACGATAGCCTGACCACTATTCGGAGAATAACATGGCCTTTTCTCAGGCAGTCAGCGGCTTGAACGCGGCAGCAACCAACCTGGACGTGATCGGTAACAACATCGCCAACTCCGCGACTGCGGGCTTCAAGTCCGGCAGCGTATCCTTCGCCGACATGTTCGCCGGTTCGCAGGTGGGGCTGGGCGTCAAAGTGTCCGGCATCACCCAGAACTTCAAGGGCGGCACCACTACCGGCACCAGCCGCGCGCTGGATGTGGCCATCAACGGCAACGGCTTCTTCCGCATGCAGGATAAAGACGGCGGCATCTTCTATACCCGCAACGGCCAGTTCAAGCTGGACGAGAACCGCAACCTGACCAACATGCAGGGCCTGCAGCTGACCGGTTACCCGGCGGCCGGTTCCCCGCCGACCATCCAGCAGGGTGCCAACCCGGTGCCGCTGAGCATTCCTGAAGGCATGATGAACGCCAAGGCGTCTACCTCCGGTGAGATGGTAACCAACCTGAAGTCCACCCATAAAGTGCCGGAGAACAAGACCTTCGATCCGACCAAACAGGACAGCTACAACTACGTCAACACCATCACCGCCTACGACTCGCTGGGCAACGCGCACAACATCAACGCCTACTTCGTGAAGACCGAAGACAACAAGTGGCAGGTGTACACCCAGGACGGCAGCGCGGCTCCGGTGGATGCCGGCACCATGGAGTTCAGCACCAGCGGCAACCTGGTCAAAACCACCAGCACCAACGGCGCGCCGGGCGAGTTCAGCATGGTGATCCCGATGGCCGCCAAAGACGGCGCACCGGCGCAAAACTTCACCCTGAGCTTCGCCGGCAGCATGCAGCAGAACGTGGGCAGCGACTCGGTGAGCAAAGTGGCGCAGGACGGCTATGCCGCCGGTGAATACACCAACTTCCAGATCAACAACGACGGCACAGTGGTGGGCATCTATTCCAACCAGCAGACCCAGGTGCTGGGCCAGATCGTCATGGCCAACTTCTCCAACCCGGAAGGGCTGGCGTCGCAGGGCGATAACGTGTGGCAGGAAACCGGTGCATCCGGCCAGCCGCGCGTCGGTCTGTCGGGCGGCGGCGGCTTCGGTAAGCTGACCAGCGGTGCGCTGGAGTCTTCCAACGTCGATCTGAGCCAGGAGCTGGTGAACATGATCGTCGCGCAGCGTAACTACCAGTCCAACGCCCAGACCATCAAGACGCAGGACTCCATCCTGCAGACGCTGGTTAGCCTGCGCTAATAGGGCCGAGTCATGGATCACGCGATTTATACCGCGATGGGCGCGGCGCGCCAAACGCTGGAGCAGCAGTCCATCACCGCCAACAACCTGGCCAATGCGTCGACGCCGGGGTTTCGCGCCCAGCTCGCCGCGTTGCGCGCGGTGCCGGTCGACGGGCCAAGCCTGGCGACCCGCACGTTGGTGACCGCGTCGACGCCGGGCGCCGACATGAGCCAGGGAGCGCTGAACTACACGGCGCGCCCGCTGGACGTGGCGCTGCAGCAGGACGGTTTTTTGGCGGTGAGCCTGCCGGGCGGCGGCGAGGCCTATACCCGCAACGGCAACATTCAGATTTCCTCCACCGGGCAGTTGACGGTGCAGGGATTGCCGGTGATGGGCGACGGCGGGCCGATCGAGGTGCCGCCGTCGGCGGAGATCACCATCGCGGCTGACGGCACCATTTCGGCGCTGAACGCCGGCGATCCGCCGAACACCATCGCGCAGATCGGCCGCCTGAAGCTGGTGAAGGCCGATGCGCGCGAAGTGATGCGCGGTGACGACGGGCTGTTCCGCCTGACCCCGGAAACCCAACAGCAGCGCGGCAATCAGTTGCAAAACGATCCGCAGGTGCGGGTGATGCCGGGCGTGCTGGAGGGCAGCAACGTCAAGCCGATGGAGACCATGGTCGACATGATCGCCAACGCCCGCCGTTTTGAAATGCAAATGAAGGTCATCCACAGCGTGGATGAAAACGAACAGCGTGCCAACTCACTGCTCTCAGTGAGCTAAGCAGCAAGGAAATAACCGATGATTCCATCCTTATGGATTGCCAAAACCGGTCTGGACGCGCAGCAGACCAACATGGACGTGATCGCCAACAACCTGGCGAACGTCAGCACCAACGGCTTCAAACGCCAGCGTGCGGTATTTGAAGACCTGCTGTACCAGACCATGCGTCAGCCGGGGGCGCAGTCCTCCGAGCAGACCACGCTGCCTTCCGGTCTGCAGATCGGCACCGGCGTGCGTCCGGTGGCGACCGAGCGTCTGCACAGCCAGGGCAACCTGTCGCAGACCAACAACAGCAAAGACGTCGCCATCAAGGGGCAGGGGTTCTTCCAGGTGATGCTGCCGGACGGCACCCAGGCCTACACGCGCGACGGGTCGTTCCAGATCGATCAGAACGGTCAACTGGTGACCTCCAGCGGTTTCCAGGTGCAGCCGGCGATCACCATTCCGGCGAACGCGCTGTCCATCACCGTCGGCCGCGACGGCATCGTCAGCGTCACCCAGCAGGGGCAAACCGCCGCCCAGCAGGTGGGCCAACTGACGCTGACGACCTTTGTCAACGACAGCGGTCTGGAGAGCGTGGGCGAGAACCTGTATCAGGAAACCGAAAGCTCGGGCGCGCCGAACGAGAGCACGCCGGGGCTGAACGGCGCCGGTCTGCTGTATCAGGGTTACGTGGAAACCTCCAACGTCAACGTGGCGGAGGAGTTGGTCAACATGATCCAGACTCAGCGCGCTTACGAGATCAACAGCAAAGCGGTATCGACCTCCGATCAGATGCTGCAAAAGCTGACGCAACTGTAATCTGTCCTTGACGGGCCCGGCATGCCGCGCCCGTCATTCTCTTTCGTGAAACAAAGGCGATACCCGTGGTAACCACATATTCGATGGCAATCCTGCCGCGGCAGGGACAACGCTGGCTGGCGGGAATGGTGATGCTGACGCTGAGCGGCTGCGCTTATATTCCGCACAAACCGCTGGTGGACGGCGCGACCACGGCGCAACCCGCGCCGGCCAGCGCGCCGATGCCGAACGGCTCGATCTTCCAGACGGTGCAGCCGATGAACTACGGCTATCAGCCGCTGTTCGAAGACCGCCGGCCGCGCAACGTCGGCGACACCCTGACCATCGTGCTGCAGGAAAACGTCAGCGCCAGCAAAAGCTCCTCCGCCAACGCCAGCCGCAACGGCGCCAGCAAGTTCGGCGTCGCCACCTCGCCGCGTTACCTCGACGGCCTGTTGGGCAATGCGCGCGCCGATATGGACATTTCCGGCGACAGCACCTTCGGCGGCAAGGGCGGCGCCAACGCCAACAACACCTTCAACGGCACCATTACGGTGACGGTCAACCAGGTGCTGGCCAACGGCAACCTGCACGTGGTGGGGGAAAAGCAGATCGCCATCAACCAGGGCACCGAATTCATTCGCTTCTCCGGCGTCGTCAACCCGCGCACCATCAGCGGCAACAACTCGGTCACCTCGACGCAGGTGGCGGACGCGCGTATCGAATACGTCGGCAATGGCTATATCAACGAAGCGCAGACCATGGGCTGGCTGCAGCGCTTCTTCTTAAATGTTTCACCGTTTTGAGTACAGGCTATTTTACTTGCCATTTTGAGGTTGGGCAGTGCTCGGAAACGTCACGTACTGCGTGTACGCTCCGTTTCCTGCGCGCTGTCCGCCCTCAAACTGCCTGCGACAATAACGCCTTTTGGCTAAGGCGAATGAGGTTCTAATGACAAAAAAAATCCTGATGGCTTTGCTGATCGGAACGATGAGTCTGCCGGCGGCGGCGGAGCGCATCCGCGATCTGGTGACGGTGCAGGGCGTGCGAGACAACGCCCTGATAGGCTACGGCCTGGTAGTGGGGTTGGACGGCTCCGGCGACCAGACCATGCAGACGCCGTTCACCACCCAAAGCCTGAGCAACATGCTGTCGCAGTTGGGCATCACGGTGCCGCCGGGCACCAACATGCAGTTGAAAAACGTGGCGGCGGTGATGGTGACCGCCAAACTGCCGCCGTTCTCGCGCGCCGGGCAGAACATCGATGTGGTGGTTTCTTCGATGGGCAACGCCAAGAGCCTGCGTGGCGGCACCCTGCTGATGACGCCGCTCAAAGGCGTGGATAACCAGGTTTATGCGCTGGCGCAGGGCAACGTGCTGGTGGGCGGCGCGGGCGCGGCGGCCGGCGGCAGCAGCGTGCAGGTCAACCAACTGGCGGGCGGGCGCATCAGCAACGGCGCCACCATCGAGCGCGAGCTGCCGACCACCTTCGGCAGCGGCGGCGTACTCAACCTGCAGCTGAACGACGAGGATTTCACGCTGGCGCAGCAGATCAGCGACGCCATCAACCGCCAACGCGGCGGCGGCACCGCAACGCCGCTCGACGCCCGCACGATCCAGGTGCTGGTGCCGCAGGGCAACAGCTCTCAGGTGCGCTTCCTGGCGGAGATTCAAAACATCACCGTTAACGTCGGGGCGATGGACGCCAAAGTGATCATCAACTCGCGCACCGGTTCGGTGGTGATGAACCGCGATGTGATCCTCGATTCTTGCGCCGTCGCCCAGGGCAACCTGTCGGTGGTGGTCGATCGGCAGAACACCGTCAGCCAACCGACGACGCCGTTCGGCGGCGGCCAGACGGTGGTGACGCCTAACACCCAGATCTCGGTGCAACAGCAGGGCGGATCGCTGCAGAAAGTGAACGCCAGCGCCAACCTGAACAACGTGATCCGGGCGTTGAACGCGCTGGGCGCCACGCCGATCGATCTGATGTCGATCCTGCAGGCGATGCAGAGCGCCGGCTGCCTGCGCGCCAAGCTGGAAATCATCTGATGGCCGGCGATCTGATGGCGATGTCGGGCGCGGCCTATGACGCCCAGGCGCTGAACGGCCTCAAGCGCGACGCGGCGGCGGACCCGCAGGGCAACCTCAAGCAGGTGGCCCAGCAGGTAGAAGGCATGTTCGTGCAGATGATGCTGAAAAGCATGCGATCTGCCTTGCCGCAGGATGGGGTATTGAGCAGCGACCAAACGCGGCTCTATACCTCGATGTACGACCAGCAAATCGCCCAGCAGATGTCGCAAAAAGGGCTGGGGCTGGCCGACATGATGGTCAAGCAGATGAGCAACGCCAACGCGGTGCCGAGTGAAACGGCGGGCCTGTCGCCGATGGCGCTGGACAACGAGGTGCTGCAAACGCTGCCGAACCAGGCGTTGGAGCAAATGGTGCGCCGGGCGATGCCGAAAGCCCCGCCGGCCGCCGCGCCGCTGTCGCTCAACAACGGCAACTTCGTCGCTCGCCTGTCGATACCGGCGAAGGTCGCCAGCCAGCAGAGCGGCATTCCGCATCAGCTGATCGTCGCGCAGGCGGCGCTGGAGTCCGGTTGGGGGCAGCGCGAGATCCCGACATCAGACGGCACGCCGAGCTACAACCTGTTCGGCATCAAGGCCGGCGGCAGCTGGAACGGGCCGGTGACGGAGATCACCACCACCGAGTTCGAACAGGGCGCGGCGAAGAAGGTGAAGGCGAAGTTCCGCGTCTACGGTTCCTATGTGGAAGCGATCGCCGATTACGTCAAGCTGTTGACCAACAACCCGCGCTACGCCGATGTGGCCGCTGCGCGCAGCCCGGAGCAGGCGGCGCATGCGCTGCAACGCGCCGGGTACGCCACCGACCCGCAGTACGCCAGCAAACTGGTCAGCGTGATTCAGCAGATGAAGAACGCGGGGGAGCAGGCGGTGAAAGCCTATACCCACGATCTGAACGATTTGTTCTAAATCCCCGTCATTCTTGGCGCCGCAACGGCGCCAATTATTGAGGGGATAGGCGGCAATGGAGGCTCGCTGGATGCTGACCGCATTGCCGCTTTTTTTCCTCAAGTTCTTCTCACTTTTGCCGATAACCGAAACAGGCTGAGCGAACAGGCTCAGCAGCTCAATTAAGAACCCTGTGGGCCACCGGCGCCGCAGCATAAGGAATTCCGATGTCCAATAGCTTAATCAATACCGCGATGAGCGGGCTGAATGCGGCTCAGGTGGCGCTCAGTACCGTCAGCAACAACATCTCCAACTACAACGTGGCGGGCTACAACCGCCAGACCGCGATCCTGGCGCAGAATGGCGGCATGGCCACCATGAGCGGCTTTATCGGCAACGGCGTGACCGTCACCAGCGTCAACCGCGAGTACAACCAGTTCATCACCAACCAGCTGCGCGGCGCACAAAGCGCGTTCGGGGCGCAAAACGCCTATTACGAGAAGATTTCGCAGATCGACAACCTGTTGGCGAGCAAGACCAACCCGCTGTCGACCAACATGCAGGATTTCTTCACCAACCTGCAGAACCTGGTGAGCAACGCCGGTGACGACGCCGCGCGCCAGACGGTGCTGGGCAAGGCTAACGGCCTGGTGAACCAGTTCAACAACACCGATAAATTCCTGCGCGACATGGATAACGGCGTTAATCAGCAGATCAGCGATACGGCGCAGCAGATCAACAGCTACGGCCAACAGATCGCCAAGCTGAACGACGAGATCACCCGTTTGCGCGGCAGCGCCGCCGGCGAGCCGAATGCGTTGCTGGATCAGCGCGATCAGCTGGTCACCGAATTGAACCAGTTGGTGGGCGTACAGGTCACGCAACAGGACGGCGATGCCTATACCGTCTCCTTCGCCAACGGCTTGACCCTGGTGCAGGGCAGCAACACCTATCAGGTGGAAGCCGTGCCTTCCAGCAGCGATCCTTCCCGTCTGACCATCGGCTATAACCGCGGCAACGGCGCCAGCGAAGTGCCGGAAGGCCAGATCACCAGCGGCACGCTGAGCGGCGTGCTGAAATTCCGCAGCGAAACGCTGGACGGCGTGCGCAATCAGCTGGGCCAGTTGGCGCTGGCGATGGCGGACAGCTTTAACCAACAGCATCGCGCCGGTTTCGATCTGAACGGCGATGCGGGCGGTGACTTCTTCAGCTTCAGCGGCGGCCGGGTGGTGGATAACACCCGCAACACCGGCGACGCGTCGCTGTCGGTCTCTTACACCGATACCGGCAAGGTAAAGGCCAACGATTATCGCGTTGAGTTCGACGGCAGCAACTGGCAGGTCAGCCGCCTGCCGGACAACGTGAAAGTCAACGCGACGCCGGGCACCAGCGCCGACGGCAAACCGACGCTGAACTTCGACGGGTTGGAAGTGAGCATCGACGGCAATGCGCAAGCCAAAGACAGCTTCACCGTGAAGCCGGTCAGCGACGTGGCGGGCAACCTGAAAGTGGCCATCACCGATTCGTCCAAGATCGCCGCCGCCGGTAAAGACGACAGCGGCCGCGGCGATAACGAAAACGCCAAGAAGCTGCTGGATCTGCAGACCAAAAACCTGGTGGACGGCAAGGCGACCCTGAGCGGCGCTTACGCCGGCATCGTCAGCGGCGTCGGCAACCAGACCGCTGCCGCCAAGGCCATCGCCACGTCGCAAGCCAAGATCGTCACGCAACTGGGCGCGCAACAGCAGTCGATGTCCGGCGTCAACCTTGACGAAGAGTACGGTGAGCTGCTGCGTTTCCAGCAGTACTACATGGCCAACGCGCAGGTGATCCAGACCGCCAGCTCGCTGTTCGACGCGCTGCTGAATATTCGTTGATTTCATTGTTAATCGGCGCCGATAACGGCGCCGGTCGCTCAGAGTAAGGAACCCACAGCATGCGCATGAGCACCAGCATGATGTACCAACAGAACATGAACGGCATCACGGGCAACCAGTCGTTGTTCATGAAGGCGGCCGAGCAGCTTTCCTCGGGCAAGCGGGTGATCAACCCGTCCGACGATCCGCTGGCGGCGTCGCGCGCGGTGATGTTGTCGCAATCGCAGGCGGAAAACAGCCAGTACACGCTGGCGCGCACCTTCGCTCGTCAGAACGTGTCGATGGAAGAAACGGTATTGGCCGGCGCGACCTCCACCATTGCGGACATGAAGGCGCTGATCGTCAACGCCGGCGGCACGGAAAGCGATAACGATCGCCAGTCGCTGGCCACCCAGCTGCAAGGGCTGAAAGATCAGCTGTTGAACCAGGCCAACAGCACCGACGGCAACGGCCGCTATATGTTCGGCGGGTATGTGAACGACAAGGCGCCGTTCGTCGATAACGGCGGCACCGTCAGCTATCAGGGCGGCGACAAGACGGTTCAGCAGAAAGTGGACGCCAACCGCACCATGACCATCGGCCATACCGGCAACGCGGTGTTCATGTCGTTGACCAGCAACCCGAAGCCCGAGCCGGACGGCAGCGCGCCGGTCAGCAACGTATTCGAGAGCATCGATATCGCGCTGAACGCGCTGAAAACGCCGTTGCAGGGCGCCGACGAGGCCACCAAGCAGCAGGTGAACGATGCGCTGGCGAAAGCTAACCGCGGCCTGGACAACTCCTACAACAACGTGTTGAGCGTGCGCGCCGAGCTGGGCAGCCAGCTGCAGGAGATGGATCAACTGGACAGCATCGGTAAAGAGCGCGACATGACCAACCAGATCCAGATGAGCGCGTTGACGGATGCCGACCTGGCCGAGTCTATCTCGTCTTATTTCATGCAGCAGGCGGCGCTGCAGGCATCGTACAAAACCTTCAGCGATATGCAGGGCATGTCGCTGTTCCAGATGAATCGTTAAGAGCAATACCCCGTTGCCTGACCGCGACGGGTTTCCCTTTAGTGCGCTTAGAAAACGCCTTCTCCGCTCCGCGGGGAGGGAGGCTTCTTGAAACCGGGCGCACTCGTTTGGCGCGTCACTCGTTCTCCCACTACAGACTGAGTGACGCGCCTTTTTTTCATCAGGGAAGAAATAATACGATTGTCACCCCTGTTTAATGCGCAACGGCATTATTGAACTCAGCGGTGGAAAAATCGCGATGGATATTATTTCCCTGACGATAAATAGCGGTGCTATTTCTTTTTCTTCACCACTTTCCATTTTTCACCGGCGGCCGTTTCGCTGATGGCAACTTTAAATTTGTTGCTTTTCCAGTGGGCCATGCCGAATAACCGGCGTGCTTTGCGGTTGCTTTTCGCTTTAATCATGATGTCGCTCCTGTGGTTAGCAAAGGTCGATGCTGCGCCCTGCAGCCAGCGGGCGCCGGACGCATTTATTCTGGGTGTAAGTGATCTGTCGCGCATTTAACCCTGCGTGACTGCGTTATTTTTTTATTTTCACTTGGGAGTCAGCGTTTTTATCGCCGCTGATGGCTAGCGTGGTACAGGCGATATTTCTGTTGCCGTGTCTATTCTAGGTCGGGGTTTTATTTATTCAAGCCGCCGGAGACATTTGAACCTTAATCCGGATAAAAGCCGTTTCTCAGGCTTTTGTCCCAAGAAAGCGTTTTTATTGTCATTTTGTCTTAGGCGGAAGAGGGGGAAGGAAGGGGCCGCCGGATTCAGAAGGTCATGCCGCCGATCACCGCCGCCAATCGATCGAACACTTCGCCGAACAGGTGTTCGCAGAACGGCGCCAGCATCGGCATCATCATGCCCAGCGTCATGATGCCGAAGGTCATGGTGACCGGGAAGCCGATCACGAAGACCGATAGCTGCGGCGTCATGCGGTTGAGCAAGCCGAGCGCCATGTTCAGCGTCAACAGCAGGCAGATCAGCGGCAGTGCCAGCATCATGCCGTTGATGAAGATCAGCGAGCCGACCTGAGTCAGCACCAGGAAGCCGTTGCCGTTCAGCGGCTGCGTCTGGACAGGCAGGGTATGGAAACTGTCCGCCAGCAGCGAAATCAGCCACAGATGGCCGTCAAAACTGAGGAACAGCAACATCGCCAGCAGGTTGAGCAGGCGCGCCAGCACCGGCATGTTCGGGCCGCCGCTGGGATCGAAGAAGGTGGCGAACGACAGGCCCATCTGCATGCCGATCACTTCGCCCGCCAGGCGCACCGCCGCGAAGGCGAACTGCATGGTCAACCCCAGCGCCACGCCGATCAGTATTTGCTGAATCGCCAGCCACAGGCCGGCGGCGGAGAAGATGGGGACATTGCTGGCGGGCAGCGTCGGCGCGATCAGGATGACGATCAGCCCGCCAAGGCCGATTTTGACCTTTTTGCTGATTTGCTTTTCGCTGAATATCGGCGCGGTGCTGATCAGCGCCAGAATGCGCAGCAACGGCCAAAAGTAGTGGCTGAGCCAGACGGTGAGCTGGGCGCTGTCGAAGGCGAGCACGGTCAGCCGATCAGGGTAGGCAGGTTGCTGAACAGCGTGCGCATATAGTCCAGCAACAGGTTCAGCATCCAGGGGCCGGCGATGATGATGGTGGCCACCACCGCCAGAATTTTGGGAATGAACGACAGCGTCATTTCGTTGATCTGGGTGGCGGCCTGCAGCAGGCTGACCACCAGGCCGCTGATCAGCGCCGCCAGCAGCAGCGGGGCGGCCAGCGCCAGCGCGACTTTCATCGCCTCGGTGCCGAGCGCCATAACCGATTCAGGTGTCATCTCGCGTTCTCCGGTCAGGGGTTACGAATAGAAGCTCTGCGCCAGCGAGCCGAGCAGCAGCTGCCAGCCATCGACCAGTACGAACAGCATCAGCTTGAACGGCAGCGAGATGGTGGCCGGCGGCACCATCATCATCCCCAGCGCCATCAGCACGCTGGCGACCACCAGGTCGATAATCAGGAACGGAATGAACACCGTAAAACCGATCTGGAAGGCGGTTTTCAGTTCGCTGGTGACGTAGGCGGGCAGCAGAATGCGCATCGGCACCGCCTCCGGGCCGGCCAGCGGCGGCTGATTGGCCAATCTGGCGTACAATGCGAGATCGGTTTCGCGCGTTTGGCGCAGCATGAATTCACGCAGCGGCTGCGCGCCTTTATCCAGCGCGGCCTCCAGCCCGATCTTGTCCTGGCTGAACGGCAGATAGGCGTCCTGATAAACCTTGTCGAACACCGGCGACATGATGAAGAAGGTCAGGAACAGCGCCAGCCCCAGCATCACCTGGTTCGGCGGCGCCGACGGCGTGCCCAGCGCGTTGCGCAGCAGGCCGAGCACGATGATGATGCGGGTGAAGCTGGTCATCATCAGCAGCATGGCCGGCAGGAAGGTCAGCGAGGTCAACAGCACCAGCGTCTGCACCGGCAGCGACCAGCTTTGGCCGCCGTTGGCCAACGGCTGACTGATCAGCCCCGGCAGTTGCGCGAAAGCCGCCGGGCTGATGAACAGCAGGGCGGCGGGGAGCCAAACCGCCGGACGGCGGACGAGGGTATGAAGAGTCGAGGTCATGCCGATTTTTCCGGGCGTTTCAGAACTTTTTGCATCAGTTGGCGGAAGTCCGCCGGTGCCGCCGCGTCGGCCGCGCCCTCGTCTTTCGGCGGGGCGGGCAGGGTGTGCAGCGGGGTGATCTGCTGGGCGGTGACGCCCAATACCAGCAAAGTGTCGTCGACTTCCACCACCACCACGCGTTCGCGCTGCCCGACCTGGCAACTGGCGCGCAGGTTGAGCAGTTTGTTGTTGCGCGTCTGCGGGGCGAAACCCAGCCGACGGAACAGCCAACCGGCCAGCAGGATCAGCAGCAGAATGCCGCCGAGCGCGCTGCTGACCTGCATCAACACCGAACCGGCCGGCAAGGCCGACGCGGCGGGGTGTTGGGTGCTTTGGACGGTAACGGGCGCCGCGGCGGTCATCAGCGGCTCAGTCGACGCATGCGTTCGGAGGGGGTGATGATGTCGGTGATGCGCACGCCGAACTTGTCGGCCACCACCACCACTTCACCTTGTGCGATCAGGTAACCGTTGATCAGGATGTCCAGCGGTTCGCCGGCCAGGCCGTCCAGCGCCACCACTGAGCCTTGCGACAGGCGCAACAGCTCCTTGATGGTCATCTTGGTGCGCCCCAGTTCCACGGTCAGCTTGACCGGAATATCCAGGATCAGGTCGATATCCTGCAGGCTGCCGAGCGCATCCTGAGCTTCCAGCGACTTGAACACCCCTTCGGTGCTCGCGCCGGATTTCTCTGAAGACTGCTGCTCGTTAAACGCATCAGCCCACAGATCGTCTACGGATTCCTTTCCTTCGCCAGACGGTTGCTTAGGATCACTCATTGGGCGGTTCCTCACTCAGAGCATTCAAAATAGGGTTAATCAAATGTTCAACACGCAGGGCGTATTGCCCGTTCAACGTGCCGTATTGGCTGGTCAGAACCGGTACGCCGTCCACATGGGCGATCAGGCGTTCCGGCTTGTCTATCGGTAATACATCGCCCGGTTGCAGCTTCAGGACTTTCGACAGCCGCATCGGGATATCGACGAAGTTGGCGATCAGCTCCAGTTCGGAATGCTGCACCTGCTTCACCAGGGTTTCGCGCCAGTGGCTGTCTTCCTGCCGCGAGTTTTCCAGCGGCGGGTTGGTCAACAGCTCGCGCAGCGGTTCGATCATCGCGAACGGAATGCAGATGTTGAACTCGCCGGTCAGCGCGCCGATCTCCACCTGGAACGGCGTGGTGACCACGATGTCGTTCGGCGAGGTGGTGATGTTGGTGAACTTCACCTGCATTTCGGCGCGCACGTATTCCACGTCGATCTTGTAGATGGCGCTCCAGGCGTCGCCATAGGCGTCCAGCGCCAGGCGCAGCATGCGTTTGATCACCCGCTGTTCGGTCGGAGTGAATTCGCGGCCTTCGACCTTGGTTGGGAAGCGGCCGTCGCCGCCGAACAGGTTGTCGACGGCGATGAACACCAGGCTCGGCGCGAATACGAACAGGGCCGTGCCGCGCAGCGGATTCAGATGCACCAGGTTCAGGTTGGTCGGCACCGGCAGGTTGCGGGCGAACTCGTGATACGGCTGGATTTTGATCGGGCCGACGGTAATGTCCGGGCTGCGGCGCAGCAGGTTGAACAACCCCATGCGGAACTGCCGGGCAAAACGTTCGTTGATGATTTCCAGCGCGTGCAGACGCTCGCGCACCACGCGGCGCTGGGTGTTCGGATCGTAAGGCTTGACCTCGCTCTCTTTGCCGACCACCGCCTCGGGTTCATCACCCGCGCTGTCGCCGTTGAGCAAGGCGTCGATCTCTGCCTGTGAAAGAATGCTATCGCCCATAGTGATTACCGCAGTATGAAGGCGGTGAACAGCACGTCGCTGACCACCTGCTTCGGTTGTCCCTTAACCAGCGGCGGGCTGAGCACGTCCTTAATCTGCGCCACCAGCTGTTGCTTCCCTTGTTCATTGGCCAGCTGGCTCGCTTCCTGGCGGGAGAGCAGCATCAGCAAGCGGCTGCGCACTTCCGGCAGAAAATCGTTCAGCTGACGGCGGGTACTTTCGTCCGGCAGACGCAGCGTGAGGCCGATGTACAGCACGCGATCCGGGTTGTTGTCCGGCGTCACCAGGTTGACGGTAAAGGTGTCGAGCGGCATGAACACCGGCGCGGCCGGCGGTTGCTGTTTGGCGGCGGCCGGTTCGGCGCCGTTTTTATGCTGTTGCAGCAGCCACCAGCTGTAGCCCGCGGCGCCACAGGCGGCGACGCTGATCAACACCAGCAGGATGACCAGAAGGGAGCGTTTCGGTGCTGCCGGAAGGGTGTTCTGAGACATAGCCAAATCTAATTCCTGTTGTTCCACCCGCGGCCGGCGAGGCGGCGGGCATGGCGCGTGGCAAAGCCGCACGCATGACATGTAAAGGTATTATCGCGTCTATCGCGGCGTGCAATAGCCTGAATAGACGCGCAAATGGGTGCCAGCTTGGGCGTTTGCGGCGGCTCAGGCGAAAATATCGACGCCGTTGACCGCGCTGGCCATGCGCTGCAGCGCCATCGGCGCGCTGACGCCGTCGGCGGCCGCAGCCTCATCGCCAGGGTGTTCCGCATAGCTGGAACGCCCCTGGCCGTGGGAGGCCTGCTGCTGCGCCTGTTGCCATTGTGGCGTGGACTCGCCGCCCACGCTGCTCTGCCCCAGGTTGATGCCGCTCTCCGCCAGCGCGTGGCGCAGCTGCGGCATCGCCGCTTCCACCGCCGCGCGCACCTGGCCGTGAGCGGAGGCGATGTGCAGTTGCGCCTGCTGATCGTCCAGTTTCAACGTGATCTGCAAGGCGCCCAGCTCCTGCGGATGCAGGCGCAGCTCGGCGCTTTGCTGGCCGTTGCGGTGGAACATCAGCACCTGTTGGTTCAACGCCTGCTGCCATTCCGGGCTGCCCAACTGAGCGTTGAGCTGCGGCGTAGGCGGCGCCGTTACCAGTGTGCCGGCCGGGGCGGCCGTTTGCGTTGGGCTGGCGGCGGCCAGGGCGACGGCGTGATTGAGCGTCGGCTGCTGCTGCGTATCGCCCACCGGCAGCGGCTGTGCGGCGCTTGCGCGCTCGCCGCTGGTCGATTGCGGGAGCGCCGCCGTGGCGTTATCGCCATCGGCTGCAGGCGTTTTCGCCCCTGTCAGCGACGGAGCGGGGGATGCCGATGAACGCGCGGCGGTGTTATCACCGGCCGCCGCAATGTTCAGCAGGCCATTGCCGGTCTGCAGCGCGGCCGCATCGTCAGCATTTTCCACCGGCAGCGGCCGTTGGCCATCGGCTGGCTGAGGCTGGGCGACGATCGCGGCCGGCAGCATGGCGTACAGCGCCTGCAGCGTCGCGGCATCCAGCTCTTTGGCGGCGGCGATCGGCGGCTGCGCCGGTTTATCGCCGGCCACGAGCGTCTCGCCCTCGGCGCCTTCAGGTGAAAGCGCGTCGGCTGGGGCTGCCAGGCCCGGGAGCAGGCCGCCGCGCTCGCCGAAGGTGGCCAGCAGTTGATTGAGCTGGTTGCGGCTCAGGGCCGGAGCGCGTTCATCGTCCGCGCTCAGCGCGACCGGCGGCTGTTTGCCGTCGGCGGCGGGCGCGAAACGTGCGCCGAGCAGTTGGGCGAAGGCCGACGACAGCTGGCTCTCATCCAGCGCCGACGTCAGTTCGGCCAGACCGCCGGCATCGCCGGGTAAGGCCAGGCCGGGCAGGGCGTTCAGATTCATGGGTTGATATTCCTTTGTGCACTGCGTTGAGCGAACTCATCCATCAGTTTTTGATCCCGTTTATTCTCCTGCTGCTGCTCCGCATTTATGGCGCGGGTATGCAGGGTCTCGAAAGCGTTCAGCCGCTGTTGTTTGTCTTGCCATTGCTTCACCGCATGATCCACTTTTTGCCCCCACTGCAGCAGCTGCTGGCGGTGCTGGTCGATGGCCTGTTCCAGCGTGCCGATAAACTGCTGGTAGTTTTGCCAGCGAGAGCTGTCCATGCCGTCGCAAAGCGTATGATTCAGCTTCTGGCGATATTCGTCCTGATAGTTGAGCAGCATCGACAGCTGTTGCTCCGCCGCCTGCTGCGCCTGCCGTACCTGGCCCAGCTGTTGCGCGGCTTGTTCCACCGCATCCTGCGCCAGATCGCGCAGGGTAATCAGGGGGGATTGTGATTTCATCGCTGTGCGCCTCTGGTGACGTTAAACAATCAACTGCTGCAGCTGTTGACAGGCTTCATCATAGCCGCTGCGTTCGAAGATACCCTGCTGCAGGTAGGCTTCCATCTGCGGGTACAGCGTCATCGCTTTGTCCAGCAACGGATCGCTGCCCGCCGCGTAGGCGCCGACGCTGATCAGATCGCGGTTGCGCTGATAGCTGGCCAGCATCTGCTTGAAGGTGCGTACCCGGCGGTAATGCTCTTCGTCGATCAGCGACGTCATGGCGCGGCTGATTGACGCTTCGATGTCGATCGCCGGATAGTGACCGGCTTCCGCCAGCCGCCGTGACAGCACCACGTGGCCATCGAGAATCGCGCGCGCCGAGTCGGCGATCGGATCTTGCTGATCGTCCCCCTCGGTCAACACGGTGTAGAAGGCGGTGATGGAACCGCCGCCGCTGATGCCGTTGCCCGCGCGCTCCACCAGCGCAGGCAGCTTGGCGAAGACCGAAGGCGGATAGCCTTTGGTCGCCGGCGGTTCGCCGATGGCCAGGGCGATCTCACGCTGCGCCATGGCGTAGCGGGTAAGGGAGTCCATGATCAGCAACACGTGCTGCCCGCGATCGCGGAAATCTTCGGCGATGCGGGTGGCGTAGGCCGCCCCCTGCATGCGCAGCAGCGGCGACACGTCCGCCGGCGCGGCGATCACCACCGAGCGCGCCCGGCCTTCGGCGCCGAGAATGTTCTCGATAAAGTCTTTGACCTCGCGGCCACGCTCGCCGATCAGGCCAACGACGATCACATCCGCCTGGGTATAACGGGCCATCATGCCGAGCAACACACTCTTGCCGACGCCGGAGCCGGCGAACAGGCCCATGCGCTGGCCGCGACCGACGGTCAACAGGCCGTTGATGGTGCGCACCCCCACGTCCAGCACCTGCTCAATTGGCGTGCGCTGCAAGGGGTTGAACGGCGCGGTGATCAGCGGCGCGCGGTAACCGGTTTCCGGCGAAGGCAGGCCGTCGAGCGGTTTGGCGCTGCCGTCCAGCACGCGTCCCAGCAGCGCCGGGCCGAGCGGCAGCTGTTTGCCGGCGCTTTGGCCTTCCGGCGCGATGCGGGCATAAACCCGCGCGCCCGGCACGATGCCTTCGACTTCTTCCAGCGGCATCAGGAACAGCCGTTGGCCGTTGAAGCCGACCACTTCGCTTTCCACTTCCTGCACCTCACCGGCGTCGTGCCGTTCGATGAGGCAGGTCGCCCCGAGCGGCAGCTGCAGGCCGGTAGCCTCCAGCACCAGCCCGGTGGCGCGGGTCAGGCGACCGTAGCGGCGCACCGTCGGCGCGCGAGCGATGCGTTTTTCCAGCGTATCCAGAGAACTCAGCCAGCGGCCGAGACGCGCGGTCATCAGACTTCTCCCGGTGCCGCCAGGCGGCACAGTTCATGCCAGCGCGTCGCCAGGCTGGCGTCGAGATCGCCTTCCTCGGCGCTGACCTTGCAGCCACCCGGATGCAGTTCGCCGTCCGCCAACAGGCGCCAGCCGTGCAGGCTGAGGGTAACCCCCAACTGCTGCTCGACGCGTGGGTAGTCGTCCGGGTGGACCCGCAGCTGCGGCTTGCCGTTGAACATCGGCTCCTGTTGAATCAGCTGTTGGATCTGCGCGAGCAGGGCGGTGCCGTCGCACACCGGCGGCTGGCCCAGCACCTGTTTGGCGGCGGTCAGCGCCAGCTGCATCAACCGTGAAGCGATCACGCTGTCGAGCGCGTCCAGCGTGTGCTGGAATTCGGTGACCAACTGCTGCCAGTGAGCGGTCAGCGGCTGCTGCTGCTGTTGCGCTTCCAGCAGCCCTTGCTGACGGCCTTCCTCCAGACCGGACTGAAAACCGGCCTCGTAACCTTTTTGCTGGCCGTCGGCATAGCCCAACTGCTGGCCCTGTTGCTCCGCCTGCAAGCGCAGCGTCGCCAGCTGCTGCTGCAATTCGGCCTGCGCGTCCGGCGACGGATCGCTTTGTTCGAGATCCGGCAGCGGCGGCAGGTCGAGAGCCGGTTTCTGTTCGCCCAAATCGTTGAGCGACCAGGGTTGCCAGGGCAGGGTGTTAATGCGATCAGACATAGGTGTCCTCGCCGCCGCCGATGATCATTTCGCCGGTTTCCGCCAGGCGTCTTACCACCAGCAGGATGGCTTTCTGCTCGTTCTCCACCTGCGACATGCGCACCGGCCCACGGTTGGCCAGATCGTCGCGCAGGATGTCGGCGGCGCGTTGCGACATGTTCTTGAGGAACTTCTCGCGCAGCGGCTGTTCGGCGCCTTTCAATGCGATCAGCAGCGACTCGCCTTCCACTTCCTGCAGCAGGCGTTGAATGCTGCGATCGTCGACTTCCACCAGGTTTTCGAACAGGAACATCTCGTCGATGATCTTCTGCGCCAGCTCGCCGTCGTATTCGCGCATCGCGTCGATGACCGCTTCTTCCTGCTGGGTTTTCATCAGGTTGATGATCTCGGCGGCGGTGCGCACCCCGCCCATTTTGCTGCGTTTGAGGTTCTGGCCGTCGAGCAGGTTGTTCAGCACTTCGGTCAGCTCCGCCAACGCCGCCGGCTGCACGCCGCCGAAGGTGGCGATACGCAGCATCACGTCGTTGCGCAGGCGTTCGTCGAACAGGGCCAGGATGTCCGCCGCCTGGCCGCGTTTGAGGTGCACCAAAATAGTGGCGATGATCTGCGGGTGTTCGTCGCGGATCAGATCGGCGGCGCTCTGCGGCTCCATAAAGTTGAGCGTTTCCATGCCGGTGGTGGTCTCGCGCGATTCGAGAATGTCTTCCAGCAGGCTGGCGGCGCGCTCTTCGCCCAGCGCCTTGACCAGCACCGAGCGCAGGTAGTCGCTGGCGTTGACGCTCAGCGCCGCGTATTGTTCGGCGTCGTCTTCAAACTCGGTCAGTATTTCGCCGAGCTGTTTGTGCGAAACCTGGCTCATGCCGGCCATGGTGCCGCTCAGCAGCTGTACTTCGCGCGAGGAGAGGTGTTTGAACACCTCCGCCGCGCGATCTTCACCCAGCGTCATCAGCAAGATGGCGCTTTTGTCGGTTCCGGTCAGGCTCATATCTCGTTACTCATCCATTGGCGGATTACCAGAGCGACCACGCGCGGGTCTTTGTCAGCCAGATCGCGGATCCGCTGGCTCTGGACTTCTGCGCTGACGCGCTGCTGCGATTTGCGACGCTGCGCCAGCTCCTCGTTGCTCGGCTTGTTGCTGTCGACCGCTTTGGCGGCAGGGGCGTTGGCGGCGGCGATGGCGGCCTGTTGCGCGGCCTGGCGCTGTTGCAGCTGCGGCCGCACCAGTTTGCGCCACAGCAGCCAGGCCACCAGCAGCACCAGCAGATAGCGGCCCGCGTCGATCAGGCGATCGATAAACGACTGGCTTTGCCAGAACGGCAGTTCGCCACCGGTCACCTGAGTGTCGGTAAACGGCGTATTGACCACGTTCAGGGTATCGCCGCGGCTGCTGGAGTAGCCCATCGCTTCACGCACCAGCGCTTCGATCTGCGCCAGCTGCTCTTTGCTCATCGGCTGCGGTTTGCCGTCTTTACCGGTGCCCAAGTAGTTGACCACCACGGCGACCGACAGACGCTGCACGGTGCCGGCTTTGTGCTGGGTATGGCGGATGGTACGATCGAGCTCGTAGTTGGTGGTCGCGTCGCGTCGGGTATTTTGCGGCACGCCGCTGGCCGCCGCGCTGCGGGCGGTTGCGGCGTTTTGCGCGGTGGCGTTGGCATTGTTGCCTGCCGCGGTGGCCGGCTTGGCGGTTTCAATCGGCGCGGTGGCCGGCGCGCTCGGTTGGTTGGACAGCGCGCCTGGCACGCCACCCATCTGCGGCCCGCCGATCTGTTCGCTCAGGCTGGTTTGCTGGGAGCGGATAGCGGCTTTGTCCGGCTGCTGGTTCGGCTGGTATTGTTCATCGGTTTGCTCGCGCGTGGCGAAGTCGATCTGCGCCGTGACCTGCGCACGCACGTTGGCGCTGCCGACCACCGGGGCAAGGATCGCTTCGATGCGGCGCTGGAAGCCGTTTTCCACTTCGTTGGCGTATTTCAGCTGCGAAGCGTTGAGATCGCGCCCGGTGCCGTCGGACTGGGTCAGCAGGCGGCCAGCCTGATCGACCACGGTCACGTTGCCCGGCGGCAGGCCGGCGACGCTGCTCGACACCATATAAACGATGGCGTTGATCTGGCCGTCGTCCAGCGCACGGCCGGGTTGCAGGGTGAGCGTTACCGAGGCGGAAGGGGATTTCTGTTCGCGCACGAACAGCGAAGGTTTAGGCAGCGCCAGGTGAACGCGGGCGTTTTGCACCGGCCCCAGCGATTCGATAGTGCGCGACAGCTCGCCCTCGAGGGCGCGCTGATAGTTAATCTGCTCGCTGAACTGGCTGATGCCGAATTTTTCCTGATCCAGCAGTTCGAAGCCGACGGCGCCGCCTTTCGGCAGCCCTTGCTGCGCCAGACGCAGACGGGTTTCATGCACCTTTTCCGCCGGGATCAGCAGCGCCGCGCCATTCTCGGCAAAGCGGTAAGGGATGTTCATCTGCGTCAGCTGGGTGACGATGGCGCCGCCGTCGCGGTCGTTCAGATTGCTGTACAGCACGCGGTAGTCGGGGCTTTTCACCCACAACAGCAGCGCGACGACGATCGCGATCGCGGCGGAAGCGGCGACCAGCAACGGAATTTTCGGGTTGGCGCGCAGACGGTTCCAGATGGCCTGCAGGCCGTTGTCGCGGCTTTCGCCGGCGGTTATCGAAGCACTCATTTTAGGTCTCGTCCTTCAATGGCGCTCACGATCCCGTACGGGCCGCTGAGCAGCTCCCTGCCAGGCTGATGAACGGTATGGTTAGCGTTGTGTGACAAAACAGACTCCCTGATACACATATCTTCTAAATAGCGGCGCTCCCATTTCTGGGCAGGCCATTATTCGCCTTATCAGACAAATCCGATTGCCCGATAAGCCGGGTTTTTTGCAGTTAATTAACCGCTTTAGGTCGGAAAACGCTGTGCTAGGGTGTGCATCATTGGAGAAGTGCAGGGTGAAAACGTCACCCGGCGAGACGAGATGATTGAGGACCAGATGGCGATTCAGGGCATTGAAGGGGTACTGCAGCAGATGCAGACCATGGCGGTTCAGGCCGGCAAGATGGGGCAGAATGTGGCGCCGCAGGGCGTCAGCTTCGCCAGCGAACTGACCGCGGCGCTCGGCAAGATCAGCGAGACGCAGCAAACGGCGCGCAAGCAGGCGCAGGACTTCGAACTGGGCGCGCCAGGCATCAGCCTGAACGATGTGATGGTCGATCTGCAGAAATCGTCGGTCTCTTTGCAGTTGGGCGTGCAGGTGCGCAACAAGCTGGTGGCGGCCTACCAGGACATCATGAATATGCCGGTGTGATACTACGCGACATCAGCGTGGTTTCACCTGCTGAAAGCGGCCTGACTGGGAAGAGGTAGGCCGCTTTATGGCTTTAACCCTTTCTTATCTGTGCTTACACCTCGCTGTATATAGCGATATAGCGCCCCCCATTTTTACCGTAAATCCCCCATTATTCGGTCAATAGCGGATTTCCCCGTTTGGCAGTGGTCCTGCAGTATCTGAAACAGCGGTTCTCACTCTGTGACTCTGAGAATTCTTGATACGTTCATAACACGGCACGCTGCCGTAGTCTGCGCTCGTTATTTCCATTCTCTGAATATACATCGAGGTGTTTATGAATAATTTAAGTGCCGCTGCCACCGTAATTAATGATACTGACGTAACTTCGCAATTAGGCGGCATTAATAATGGCTATACCAATGTGCATGCGCAACTTGGCGTGACGCTATCGCGATTCGGAGCCGATCCTACGGGCAATACCGATTGTCGTGAAATATTTCAGCAGGCATTGGATTATGCGGCGACAACGCAGCATAAAACCGTCTGGATCGATGGTACCTTTCTTATTACCGGCGATGTTTCATTAAAAGTACCTGTTGGGGTCACCGTCAGAGGTTATCGAACTGGGCGAAATCAAAGCATAATGACAGCTGGTTTTAATCCTAAAGTTGAACCTTCGGTGTTGTTAGTGCGTACAAAACCAGCAACACAGGGGGCGCCAGGAACTAATCTATTCGAATGTACAATCAGCCCTTCATTTGATGGCTTCGTGATCTATTACGATCAACAGCCAAAGAATATCACCGATCCGGCAATGTTTATCCAGTACGGTTACACTTTTCACACCGTAGGGCGTTCATGTTCAGTTACTAACATCCTATATGCTGGTGCCTGGAATTTTTTCTCGCAGCAAGGTGAGGCGCCGTTCTGCCAAAACATTTATGGTTTTGCTTATGGCATCGATTTTCATGTGGAGAAGTGTGCCGATGTAGGGGTTTTTGATAATATTCATTGCAATCCGAATGTAGTTCGGCCTAGTTTTAGTACTATCACCGCAGCGGCTAAGCTGGAAACAAGCATTATGTTTGATTTTTCAGAGCATGACGGCATGATGTTGAGCAATATTCATGGTTTTGGTAAAAGCGTTGTGTTCAATAATGATCAAAAAGGGACCACGCGACTAATGACTCTGTCAGGTAGCAATTTTCTTTTTGATAAATGTGGCACACTCGTGAATTCGAATGCTTCTGGTGCAAGAATTGTGGACTTCTTTGGCGGAACATTCATTCATGACTATGCGCGCTTAAAGGGCATGATGACGCTAAGTAACTCGACCCAAACACAGGTAGCGCAATATTATCTCAATGGATGGAAATTCCAACTGGGTTCTCCCTTACTGGGGGAAAGCACTGACACCTTCTTTTACTTTGCTGACCCTGCGGGTTGCAGCTTGATTCTGAACTCAGCGGTTTTGCCATCAACGGGAACATTAGAATTAAATAACCCATTAAAAAGCAATATGATGAATGGTGACATTACCATCGGAAGTCGGCGGATTAATCTTGAAAGAACCTATGGTAATTATATTCCCAATTCCCGTTTACTGACTGTTGACCAGAATAGCGGGGTGCCTATAGGTTTTAATATTTCCGGTAACGGTGTTAAGGTTGTTGCGCAAGAGGTGACAAGCAGTAATACTGCGACGTCCTATTATTCCGGATTATTAAATAGGACCTTTGATGTCAACCAGACCGGTACGATGACCGTTATGGCTTATGCAACGGCTATCGGTGATTCTCCGGGTATCCGGGTGACGGCAACCGATGATAACTATACTGAGACGACAAAAATTGAGAAGAAAATTCCGTGGACGATTGAAGGTGGCTATTATGTGGCGCGCATTACCATTGAAAGCACCCCTCTTTATTCTATTTGGGATGTTTGCTGTGCAGCGCCATCGATATCGGGCGGCGCATTGCGAATGCATAGCGTGTCGTTGATACCTTCACCGGTATTTAATTACTCGTCTGAATTGAGAGATCCGCCTTTATTAAAGTCACAGGTGGGTAGTATGGCAACAACGATGTTGCTTCAAGCGAACACGCCTACGATGCTTCAACGTTCAGTGTGGGGGAAAACCAGTGGAGTAGCCAGAGTTTATTTAAAAACTGATACCACGGTTGCTATATTTACATTATATAAATTGAAAGATAGTGAACCTGCCACTGTTGTTAAAGATGTTTACTATCAAGGTGGAGATGATGTTTTAAATCTTACGTGGCCCACTGGCGGCCGCTTAACACTTTCAAGCAGCGCCGGTGGGAATATACAAATACGCATTGATGGCGCTTAGGAAAATAAATTAGGCAATGGACTGCCTTTCATCCTATTGATACTTTTGCGTCAGCCCACTAATGCCTCGATCCGCTGGTGGGCGTCCGCCAGCCCCTGCGCGAGGCCGTGCGGTTTCATATCCAGCCCTTCGGCATAGATAAATTGCACGTCGCCGATCCCCATCAGCCCCAGCACCGAACGCAGGTAGGGCGTTACGGCATCGGTCGGGTGCCCGGTGTGCATGCCGCCGCGTGAACTGAATACCAGCGCATTGACGCCTTCCACCAACCCCATCGGATAGGTGGCGGTATAGTTGAAGGTCATCCGGGCGCGGGCCACCAGATCGAACCAGTTTTTCAGCTGGGTCGGGACGTTGAGGTTGTACATCGGCGCGCCGAGCAGCAGCAGATCGCTCTCTTTCAGTTCGGCAATCAGCCGGTCGGAGAGCGCTACCGCCGCTTGGGCGCGTGGGCTGATGTTTTCCGCGCCGCGCCGCGCAGCGCGCTGAACAGCTCGCCGTCCAATACCGGCAGATCCAACGCCGTCAGATCGTGTTCGACGATCCGATCTTCGTGTCCTTTAGCCTTACGCGCCGCCAGGTAGCGGTCAATCAGGTTATTGGTCTGCGAGTCATTTCCCATGATGCTGGATTTGAGTGCCAGTATTTTTTTCATGCTGTTGTCCTCTGACGGTCATCTGTGGTTTTCACCGGGGATTCGGAATGACTGCAGGTTAACATTGCTTAAGGTTCACCAGTGGTGATAGGTTTTCACTAAATTGATTCCAATTTGGAAACGTTAAGATGAAAAGCGATCTCAGCGCACTGCCGGCGTTTGTCGCCGTGGCGGAAGGCGGCAGGCGGCAGTTTCGCCGCCGCCGCAGAGAAACTGCATCTGACGCGCTCTGCGGTCAGCAAAATCGTGTCGCGTCTCGAGGCTCGGCTTGGCGTGATGTTGTTTATGCGCACCACGCGCAGCCTGAGCCTGACGGATGAAGGGGCGCTGTACTATGAGCACTGCCGACAGGCCTTGGCAAACATTCAGGCGGCGGAAAACCAGCTCGATAGCGGCAAGATGCAGGTCAGCGGCCGGCTCAGAGTCTCGGTGCCGGTGCTGTTCGGCCATTTGTGCATTGCGCCCGTGTTGACGGCGCTGGCGAATGAGCATCCCTTGCTGACGCTGGAAATTTCATTCAGTGACCGCAGGATCGATCTGATCGACGAGGGGGTCGATCTGGCGGTTCGCATTGGCGAGCTGGCGGACAGCGGCAGCCTGGTTGCCCGGCGTTTGGGCGGACACGGCATGCTGCTGTGCGCCTCGCCCGATTATCTGCAGCGCTGCGGCGAGCCGAGAACGGTAGAGGCGTTAAGCCGACATCAGGCGGTGGGGTATCTGCACGCCGGCACCGTGCTGCCCTGGCAGCTTCGCGGCGAAAACGGCGAGCTGCGGCCGTTCAGGCCACCGGCCAAGATGATGATGGATGACATGCAGGGGATCGTCGATGCGGTGTCCGCCGGCGCCGGTATTGCCTGGCTGCCGGAGTGGCTGGTGCGCGAGCGCTTGATGGCGGGGACGTTGGTGGAGATCATGCGCGGTGAGTCCAGCCTCAGTTTCCCGGTGAACGTCGTGTGGCCCTATATGCCTTACCAGCCGCTCAAGGTGCGGCTGGCGGTAGACAAACTGGTGGCGGAGCTGCCGGGAAAATTGGCGCTTGCGGCACCGTGGGTATCGCCTCGCTAATGGCCGGTGCCACAACCGACTAATGTACCGAATAGGGGACCGAAAATGGTGCTGTCAGGCTTATTGAATGCGCAGGTGATCGTTTATTATGACGTGATTAGTAGGGTTATTATTCGAGACAGGTCAATGAGCACGAAAAGCGAATCCAGATGGCGTCTGATCAGTATTTTAATGTTGGCGCTGCTGGCGGTATTAATTGGCGTTCTGGTTAAACTGGACTGAAGTCTGACCAGACGATAAAAAATCTGGCCGTTTTATTGTACGGCCAGTAAACGCATCATCTCTTCTTCATTCAGTAAGGCTCGCAGCCACAACCCCAACACAATTATTGCCAGAGAAAATAATCGCTTTTCATTACGCATCATTTAATTCGCTCTTCGGCGGATGGGCGTTGCTAAGCGTATCTCAGCGTTGTTACAACCGTTAGAGACTTGTGTTAAATAAAGCCATTTGTTGCGCGTCTATTTATGTTTCTCCGGCGACCATCGCTTCAACGCCCTGAGAGCCGGGTTCCATAATCCTCTGATGACCGCGAATGGCGGTAGGGGCGAAACCGAAGCGTTTGCGAAAACGTTCGGCGAAACGTGATGCGCTTTCATAACCCACATGTTGCGCGATAGCGGAGATCGGCCAGTCGGTCGACTGCAGCAGGGCCAGCGCGCTACTCATGCGCACGTCGATCATCAGGTTGCGCAACGCGGTGTTTTCCATCGACAGTTTGCGGCGCAACATCACTTCACTCATCGACAGGCTCTCCGCGACTTTGGCCGCCGTCCAAATGCTGTGCGGATCTGTCGCCAGGCAGCGACGCACGCGCTGCGTCAGATCCTTGGCTTCGTTGTGAATAAAGCGAATGCCGAATTGGGCCAGCCACAACAGAATTTCCAGCATTTTGTGCCGCACGATGATGGTGGGAAAACGTTGCCGCAGCGTCAGCGCCAGGCCGGTGGTTTCAAAACTGTGCTTTAGGGCGCAGGGCAGGTTGCGCAGCGCCAGGACGGCATCGAACGGCATCGGCGCCGGCGTTTCCTCGGCCGGAGGTTGGACGGTGAGCAACAGGGGATCGCAGGTCAGCAGTTGGCAACTGAATACGCCGTCTTCGGACGGGCCGTTAATAATGTCCACCGTTTGCCCGCCGTCGATAATCAACAGCTCGCCGGGATGAGCGACCACTTCGTGTTGTTGCCAGCGTACGCGCTTATGGCCTTGTTGTATCAGATACAGATGTGGTTGCTCAAAATAGACTGAAGGGAATAATAATTCAGTATACTGAATGATGTGCGCTGAGGCGCCAATTCCAGGACAGAGATTAATTGTACGTTCCATCGATATTCATTTCGCAGCCATTATCTGGGAATATCTTTACGCTTTGATCCGCGCTGGAGCAACATTTTTCCATGGGCCGTGAAACACAGCGGCGAGTTTTATCTATCAAAAATCAATTTCCTGCTGAACAGAAAACGTCCGTGTCGGGATGATGTTTATCCATTAAAGTGAGAGCCAGGCTCGAAGCGCGCATTTTACCAATTACCCATAAACTGAATAATTCAAATGCCATAGATTAATATCCTAACGTAACCCGAGAGTAATAGCGCATAGTGCTATTTAATCCATTTTCGTCAGTATTGTCGATCTTATCGGACCTGTGGTTCCCCCAGCAACAGCGCACGATCATGAAACTGGCCGTAGGCATTGTTGACCACATTCTGACGCGTGGACTGTTCGATCAACATTTTCAGCTCATCCATACGCTGCTGTAACAGACGTTTGAGCTCGGTTTCGTTGTCGAGGATCTGTTGCAGCTTATTGCGCAACATCTCCTGCAGCGCCATGGACGGCCCGGCTTGCCCGGTAAAGGCGGCGGTTTTTTCCACCGCCGTCACGTAAGCAAATTCGAGCTCGACGAGCTCCTCCCAGCGCCCGGTTTGCGCCAGCGCGATCATCTGGCTGCTCAGGCTATAAATTTGTTGATAAGCGGCTAACAGCTGCTGTTGACGTTCCATTACACGGCGTCCTGCGAAGGTTGGTAGTTAGGGCCAATCTGGCGCCAGGCGTCGGCGATGTTTTCCAGCAGTTTAACCACTTCGGCGATCGCCGCTTCGTCGTTGTGCAGGTTGGCCTGCATCAGTCGACGCTTCATGTAGTCGTACAATGCCGCCAGATTTTCGGCGATCTCGCCGCCCTGTTGAGGGTCGAGGCCGCTTTTCAGGCCGTTGTCGATGATGTTGATGGCTTTGGACAGCGCCAGGCCTTTGCCGGCGATATCGCCCTGGTTCATCAGGATGCGTGCGCGAAGCAGGGCGCTGAGCGCCCCGTCGAACAACATCACGATTAACTGGTGCGGGCTGGCGCTCATGGCGCCGCTTTCCAGACTGACCTGTGCATAGGCCTGAGTGCCGCTACGGTTATACATGCTGTTTTCTTTACCTTGTTAAAGGGTTACTTGAACTGTTGAGCCAAATAGTTACTGGTGCCGTTCATTTTCGACATCATGGTATCCAGCTGAACGAACTGTTGTTTATAACGATCGATGGTGTTCTGAATGCTGGCGGTGACCGTGGTGATCTGGCTGTTCAGGCGATCGAGGTTGGTGTTGATGCTTTTGGTCGAGTTTTCGATGATGCCGCCGGATTTGATGTAGCTCTGGATCTCGTTGTGGATCTCGGTGGCCATGCCGGTGTCTTTACCGTTGCCGACGAAGAAATTACTGACCTGGTCCGGTTTTTCATCCATCGCTTTCTTCAGCTTGGCGCTGTCGATTTCCAACTTGCCGGTTTTGGTGTTGGTGGAGATACCGAGGTTGCCCAGGCCTTTCAACTCCGGGTTGTCTTGGGCTGCGCTCAGCGCGCTTTTGATTGAAGACTGAACCCCGCGCAGGGTGTTGTCGCCCAGAAGCGGACCGTTGCTGGGGTTAGGCGCTTCGCCGGTTTTAACCGGGGTGAACTTGGACAACGCGTTAAAGGTGTCCAGCAGGGAGTTATAGCTGTCGACCCACTCTTTGATTTTGTCGGTGGTGCCGGCGGTGTTGGTGCTGATCACCAGATGCTGCGGTTCATCGGTTTTGGTTTTGGTTTTCAAATCGATGGTGACGCCCTGCAGGGCATCGCTGATCGAGTTGGTGCTGCGTTTGATGGCCGTGCCGTTCACCATCAGTTCCGCATCCTGCGGCGCGACCGTCTGCTTCATGGCGGTGGAGGTGCCGCGCGTGGCGTTGTAGTTCAGGATATCGCCCAGTTTGTCGTCATTGTCGACCTGGAGGGAAATCTTGTTGTTTTCGCCGGTGGTGGAGGAACTGACCGCCAATTGATAATCGTTGTCGCCAACGCGCATGATGCTGGCGGTGACGCCGGCTTTGGCGCCGTTGATGGCGTCGCGCAGCTCAACCAGCGAGGTTTGATCGTCGCTGAGCGGGATTTTGGTTTCTTTCGGCGGGTTGCCGGCGGTGATGGTCAGGGAGCGGTCGGTGACGCCCTCAGCGCCTAATTTAGCGCCTTGATCGCTGACTTTCGCCTGCGTGGTCAGCGTTTGCGCCTGCGCCAGGTTTTTCACTTCCACCACGTAGTTGCCCGGCACCGCCTTGGCGTTGGTGGTGATCTTGAAGGCGTCGTGTTCGGTGGCGGTGGTGGCCTTGAAGAAATCTTCTTTCGCCATCTCTTTGCTGAGATTGTCGAATTTTTCCAGCGCGCCTTTCAACGTGCCGTAACCGGTCAACTGGGCGTTGTAGCTGGATTGCTTGGTGGTGTAAGGGGTCAGACGCTGTTGTTCCGCTTTGGTCAGCTTATCCAGCAAGCCATTGAGGTCGAGCCCTGAGCCGAGACCTAATGAACTGATCGTTGCCATGAGTAATTCTCCTTGATTATGACTTTATTCGCTTTACGCGTTATCGGCCCAGTGGTGAAAAAGTTTACCGAAAAAAACAAAAAAACGATGGCGCAATAGAGGAGGGAAAAACCGCGTTATTTCCGCCATTGCAGCGGGCGCAAAAAATTTTAAAAAATTGCTAAAGGTTGTTAGGGGAGGGCCGATACCTGAGGGGACGGTGGTTGACGCCGTGGGCAAACAAGCCCGAACCTTTTAACCGTGTTGCGAAGAACGCAACTGACTCGTAAGGAAAGCAAACAATGGCACAAGTAATCAACACTAACAGCCTGTCTCTGATGGCGCAGAACAACCTGAACAAATCTCAGTCTTCTCTGGGCACTGCGATTGAGCGTCTGTCTTCCGGTCTGCGTATCAACAGCGCGAAAGACGATGCTGCGGGTCAGGCGATCTCCAACCGTTTCACCGCTAACATCAAAGGCCTGACTCAGGCTTCCCGCAACGCCAACGACGGTATCTCTCTGGCGCAGACCACTGAAGGCGCACTGAACGAAGTTAACGACAACCTGCAGAACATCCGTCGTCTGACCGTACAGGCACAGAACGGTTCCAACTCCACCAGCGACCTGAAATCCATCCAGGACGAAATCACTCAGCGTCTGTCTGAAATCAACCGTATCTCCGAGCAGACTGACTTCAACGGCGTGAAAGTGCTGAGCAGCGATCAGAAACTGACCATCCAGGTTGGCGCTAACGACGGTGAAACCATCGATATCGACCTGAAAAAAATCGACTCCAAGCAACTGGGTCTGGACACTTTCAACGTGACTGACAAAGGGCCTTCAGTGGGTGCTGCTGTTACCGACGGCACTATGGTGAAGGGCGCTACTAAAGATGTGGCTTATAACGCAGCAGCATCTGGCTTGGATGCAACCAAAGGCGAAGCGCTGGTTTCTGGTAAAGACAAAGACGGCAACGCGGTTAACTATGTGCAGACTACCGCTGCTGACGGCACCAAAACTTACAAAGCCGCTACTATTGCTGATGACGGCAAAGTAACTGCAGGCGCCGATGTTACCATCAAAAACCCACTGGATACCCTGGACAAAGCGCTGGCACAGGTTGACGGTCTGCGTTCTTCCCTGGGTGCGGTACAGAACCGTTTCGATTCTGTTATCAACAACCTGAACAGCACCGTGAACAACCTGTCCGCTTCTCAGTCCCGTATCCAGGATGCTGACTACGCGACCGAAGTGTCCAACATGAGCCGCGCCAACATCCTGCAACAGGCTGGCACCTCTGTTCTGGCACAGGCTAACCAGTCTACTCAGAACGTCCTGTCCCTGCTGCGTTAATCGTCTCTCCCGATTAACTGTCGCAAAAAAACCCCGCTTCGGCGGGGTTTTTTTATGCTCGCGCACCGCGCGGTTATTACATGGCGCAAATAAAGCCCGTTTTGTGCGACTGTTCTGCCGATTGGCATTTCGCCCCCTACGCATAATAGCGCTGACTCTCTTATCCGCAGGTTTAAGACATAGTGAGCGATCTGTATACCGCCGAAGGCGTGATGGACAAAAATTCTCTCTGGCTGCGCTACGTGCCGTTAGTGCGCCACGAGGCGTTGCGCCTGCAGGTCAGGCTGCCCGCCAGCGTGGAGCTTGACGACCTGCTGCAGGCCGGGGGAATCGGGCTATTAAACGCCGTTGAGCGTTATGACGCCCTACAGGGAACCGCCTTTACCACCTATGCGGTGCAGCGCATTCGTGGTGCGATGCTCGACGAGTTGCGCAGCCGCGACTGGGTGCCGCGCAGCGTGCGGCGCCACGCGCGCGAGGTCGCGCAGGTGATGCGGCAACTGGAACAGCGTTACGGTCGCCCGGCGAGCGAGACGGAAGTGGCGCAGACGCTGAACATCTCGCTGGATGAGTACCGTCAAATTCTGTTGGACACCAATAACAGCCAGCTTTTCTCCTACGACGAATGGCGCGAGGAGCATGGCGAGAGCGCGGAACCGATGCTGGAAGGGCATGAGGAGGCCAACCCGCTGCATCACCTGTTGGAAGGCAGCCTGCGCCAGCGGGTGATCGACGCCATCGAGGCGTTGCCGGAGCGCGAAAAAATGGTGCTGACGCTGTATTACCAGGAAGAGTTGAATCTCAAAGAGATCGGCGCCGTGCTGGACGTCGGGGAATCCCGCGTCAGCCAACTGCACAGTCAGGCGATCAAACGGCTGCGAGCGCGGCTGGCGAACGATACCTGACGGCGGCCCGCCGCCCCCTCAACTCGATGACTCATGCGACAATCGGACTGCCCTTTATGCCAGGAATACTGTTGAAGAAACGGCCGCTTAGCCGTTACCTGAAAGACTACAAGCACAGCCAGACCCATTGCTCCCAGTGCGGCAAACTGTTGGACCGCATGGCGCTGGTGTTTCGCGGCAAGATTATCAATAAAGAAGCCATCGCGCGCATGGATCAGCCGATCGACGATGCGGTCTGGCAAAATGTGCAGCACGAGCTGACCGCGCTGTGCCGCTTTTGCAGCGAGATTTCCTGCAACAGCCACCCGAGCTATTTCGACATCATGGCGTTCAAGCAGTATCTGTTCGAACAGACCGAGATGAGCCACAGCACCATTCGCGAGTACGTGGTGCGGCTGCGCCGGCTGGACGAAATGCTGGTGGCGCGGAATTACCCGGCGGACAAATTCGCCAACAGCGCCAGTCATCAGCGCATCATCGACGATCTGCCTACCGCGGCGCACAACAACTACCGCATTGCGCTGCGCAAGTACGATCAGTATCTCGCCTGGCAGCGCAGTTACTGAGACTTTCCCCGGCCGCTGGGCCGGGGTCTGCTGTATCCCCCCGTGATAAAGGATGATTATTCAGTTCACATCTGATAAATCTATCGCTTATCTGATGTCGATATTCGATTCCCTGGGGGGAAGTAGTGAACCTGCAACAACAACTGGCGCAATTTCCGCGTCTGGATCTGGTTGGCGCCGCCACACCGCTGGAAAAGCTGTCCCGTCTCTCCGATTACCTCGGCCGTGAAATTTACCTTAAACGTGACGATGTCACGCCTATGGCGATGGGCGGCAACAAGCTGAGAAAGCTTGAGTTTTTGGCCGCCGACGCGCTGCGGCAAGGCGCCGATACGCTGGTCACCGCCGGCGCCATTCAATCCAACCACGTGCGCCAGACGGCGGCGGTGGCGGCGAAACTGGGCCTGCACTGCGTCGCGCTGCTGGAAAACCCCATCGATACCCGTGCCGAAAACTACCTGACCAACGGCAACCGCCTGTTGCTCGGCCTGTTCAACGCCGAGGTGGTGATGTGCGAAGCGCTGCACGATCCGCAGCAGCAGTTGGCGGAGCTGGCGACGCGCCTCGAGGCGCAGGGCTTTCGCCCTTATGTGGTGCCGGTGGGCGGCTCCAATGCCCTGGGCGCGCTGGGATACGTGCAGTGCGCATTGGAAATCGCCGAACAGAGCCGGCGCAGCAACGTGGCGTTCAGTTCGGTGGTGGTGGCGTCCGGCAGTGCAGGCACGCATGCCGGGCTGGCGGTGGGGCTGCAACAGCTGCTGCCCGACACCGAGTTGATCGGCGTGACGGTCTCGCGCACCGTGATCGATCAGCTGCCGAAGGTGGAGCAGATCCAGAAAGCCCTGGCCTGTTCGCTGAATATCGACGAACTGGCGCCGATCGCGCTGTGGGACGATTACTTTGCGCCGCAGTACGGCATGCCGAACGAAGAGGGCATGGCGGCGGTGCAGCTGCTGGCGCAGCAAGAAGGCGTGTTGCTGGATCCGGTATACACCGGCAAAGCGATGGCCGGTTTGATCGACGGCATTGCCCAGCGGCGTTTCCGCGATGAAGGGCCCATCCTGTTCGTTCACACCGGCGGTGCGCCGGCGCTGTTCGCCTACCATCCGCAGGTGTAAATACCGCTTGTTATTCCATTTTGAACTATATTTATAAGGTTATATTCCTTTATGCGGGCGGTTGCACTGTTAAAGTGCTGATATCAAAAAAGATAAACAACATACAGGGGTGTTTATGATGTTTGCAAAAGTTCGTCGTCAATGGCTGTTGGGCGTGGTGGGCGTGGTGGGCGTGGTGGGCGTGGTGGGCGTGGTGGGCGTGGTGGGCGTGGTGGGCGTTGCGTTGGCCGCCGGTTTGGCGACCCAAACCTACGCCGCCGACAATCTGCTGCAGCAGGTGAAGCAGCGCGGCACGCTGATCGTCGGGCTGGAAGGCACCTATCCGCCGTTCAGTTTCCAGGGGGAAGACGGCAAATTGACCGGTTTCGAAGTGGATTTCGCCAACGCGCTGGCGGAACATCTGGGCGTGAAGGCCAAGCTGAACCCGACCAAATGGGACGGGATGCTGGCTTCGCTGGATTCGAAGCGCATCGATGTGGTCATCAATCAGGTGACGCTCTCCGATGAGCGCAAGAAGAAATATGACTTCTCCACCCCTTACACCGTTTCCGGTATTCAGGCGCTGGTGAAAAAAGGCAACGAAGGCACCATTACCAAGCCGGAAGACCTGAAGGGCAAAAAGGTCGGCGTTGGCCTGGGCACCAACTATGAGCAATGGCTGCGCGAGAATGTGCAGGGCGTGGACGTGCGTACCTACGACGACGACCCGACCAAGTATCAGGATCTGCGCGTCGGCCGCATCAACGCCATCCTGGTGGATCGCCTGGCGGCGTTGGATCTGGTGAAGAAAACCGGCGATACGCTGGCGGTGGCCGGCCCGGCATTCTCCCGCCAGGAGTCCGGCGTGGCGCTGCGCAAAAATAACCCAGAGCTGCTGGCCGCGATTGACCAGGCGATCGCCGAGATGCAAAAAGACGGCACGCTGGCGAAGATCTCCGAAAAATGGTTTGGCGCGGACGTAACTAAATAATGCACGAAAGTATTCAACTGGCGCTGGATTCAGCGCCATTTTTATTGAAGGGCGCCATACTGACGCTGCAGCTTAGCCTGGGCGGTATGGCGCTAGGCTTGTTGCTGGGTTTTCTGCTGGCGCTGATGCGCCTTTCGCCGCTGTGGCCACTGTCGTGGCTGTCGCGCATTTACGTATCACTGTTCCGCGGCACGCCGTTGATCGCCCAGCTGTTTATGATCTACTACGGTCTGCCGCAGTTCGGCGTTGAATTCGATCCCTTCCCGGCGGCGCTGATTGGCCTGTCGCTCAATACCGCCGCCTACACTTCAGAAACGCTGCGCGCGGCGATTTCGTCGATCGACAAAGGGCAGTGGGAAGCCGCCGCCAGCATCGGCATGACCCGTTGGCAAACCCTGCGCCGGGTGATCCTGCCGCAGGCGGCACGCACCGCCTTGCCGCCGTTGGGCAACAGTTTTATTGGCCTGGTGAAGGACACCTCGCTGGCCGCCACCATTCAGGTGCCGGAACTGTTCCGCCAGGCGCAGCTGATCACCTCGCGCACGCTGGAAGTGTTCACCATGTACCTAGCGGCATCGCTGATTTACTGGGTGATGGCGACCCTGCTTTCCGCACTGCAAAACCGCCTGGAAGCCCACGTTAATCGCCAGGATCAGGAGTAGCGCATGAGTGCCATTGAAGTTAAGCAATTGACCAAGCAGTTCAAGGGTCAGACGGTGCTGCATGGGATCGATCTGGCAGTGGACGCCGGCGAAGTGGTGGCGATCATCGGCCCGAGCGGTTCCGGGAAAACCACCCTGTTGCGCTGCATCAACCTGTTGGAGGAGCCGGATTCCGGCACCATTCGCGTCGGCGATATCCAGATCGACGGCGGCAAGCCGCTGAGCAAACAGAAAAATCAGGTGCGCGCGCTGCGCCAGCAGGTCGGTTTCGTGTTCCAGAACTTCAACCTGTTTCCGCACCGTTCGGTGCTGGAAAACATCATCGAAGGGCCGGTTATCGTTAAAGGCGAGGCGAAAGCCAGCGCCGAACAGCGCGCTCGTACGTTGCTGGCCAAGGTAGGCCTGAGCGGCAAAGAGGCGGCTTATCCGCGTCGGCTGTCCGGCGGGCAGCAGCAGCGGGTGGCGATCGCGCGCGCGCTGGCGATGCAGCCGGAGGTGATTTTGTTCGATGAGCCGACGTCGGCGCTCGATCCCGAGCTGGTGGGGGAAGTGCTCAATACCATGCGTTCATTGGCGGAAGAGAAACGCACCATGGTGATCGTCACCCACGAGATGAGCTTCGCCCGCGACGTGGCCGACCGGGTTATCTTTATGGATCACGGCCGCATCGTTGAACAGGGCCCGGCCAAAGCGCTGTTCGCCAATCCGCAGCATCAGCGCACTCAGCAATTCCTCGACAAATTCTTGAATCAATAAGACGGCGGGGGGGCTTCCCCCGTCCGCATTCACTCCGTTTTCAACAACTCGTTGCGCGCGGCGGCGGCGAGAAACCCGCTGCGGCTACCGTATCCCGGATGTTGCCGAACCCGAGAGTCAATGCGACTTAACAGGCGATGGGGCAAGGTGATGTTAATCCGTTCGGCCCGGCCGTCAAATTTATCCATGTTGATAGCGACGAATAACCATTGTCCACCCTCGAAGGATTCCGCACCGTTGGCAAGATGGGCCGCGACGGCATGCGGGCGCGGTATCGGCTGATTGTCTTCGCTCAACAACTCAAAGTGCGCATCCAGTGCGCTTTGGGCATCGGCAAAAGCGTCGTCCAGGCTAGCACCGGCGAAGTAGCAGCCAGGGACGTCGGGAAAGAAACCGCTGGCGCTGCCGTTTGATTCTGTATGGATATAAGCGGGATAAAACATGGTCTCTCCTGTTAACGCGTGGCGATGTGAAGCGCACTTAACCCCGCGTCTTTAAGTATCTGCCGCAGCGTGCCCAGCTTTAGATCTTTCTTTGGGTGCGGTACGGTGATGATCAGCGCAAAATCGGGATGTTTGAATTGATGGTGGCTACCTTTTACCCGCCGCAGTACCCAACCGTGGCTTTCTAGCAACGCAATCAGTTCTGCACTCTTCACGATGTTATTGTCCTTAATCTACACACCATACACACTCTCAGGCAAGGAGATTAATACGCTAACGGCTGACCGGGCTGCGGGCAATAAAAAACCCTGCACGAGTGCAGGGTTTGCGTAGCGGTGAGCAAATCAGGCGGCAATGCATGGCCGCCTTGAGGATGCGTTAACCGATGGTCATCAGGCTGGCGTTACCGCCGGCGGCGGCGGTGTTGACGCTCAGCGAACGTTCGATCAGCAGGCGTTCCAACAGGATGTTGGTTTCACCGTGGGCGAAGCCCTGCACCGAGACGATGGCGCCGCCGCGCTGCGCGATCTGCTCGCACAGGGTGCGCAGCTGGTCGGCATCGCCGTGGTAGATGGCGGCGTCGAACTCGACCTTGTCCTGCTGCCAGTCTTTGCTGAAGGCGATGCGCGCCTGCACATCGTTCGGCAAGCGGCGGAACAGATTGCGTTGCAGTTCCGCTTCCGGCCACAGCGCGCAGCTGCCGACCGCCAACACGGCGGCCAGCTGGATCAGCGCGTCGGCTTCGTTATCCGCCAGGCACAGCACGCGTTCGCGCGGCAGCAGGGCGTAGGTGTTGCGTTCGCCGGTCGGGCCCGGCAGCGGGCGTACGGTGCCGCCCTGGCCCAGTTCCGCATAGCGCTGCGCCAATGCCGCCAGTTCGCCGTGCTGGCTGGTGACCGCCCATTTCTCCAGCGACTGCAGCGCGCCCAGCAGCTGCGGCCGCGCGGTGGCTTCCATCGGGCGCTCTTCGTCCTGACGGTGCAGCGTACGCTGCAGCGCGTCGTCCGGACGGTTAGCCAGCAGACGGTACAGGTACAGCGGGCCGCCGGCTTTCGGGCCGGTGCCCGACAGGCCTTCGCCGCCGAACGGCTGCACGCCGACCACGGCGCCGACCATGTTGCGGTTGACGTACAGGTTGCCGACCTTGGCGCGTTCGGTCACCCGGGCGATGGTTTCATCGATACGGGTGTGAATGCCCAGCGTCAGACCATAACCGGCGGCGTTGATCTGATCGACCAGCGCGTCCAGATTGTTGCGCTGGAAGCGCACCACGTGCAGCACCGGGCCGAAGATTTCTTTCTGCAGCTCGTCGAAGCTGTCGAGCTCGATCAGCGTCGGCTTGATGAAGGTGCCGCGCGCCCACTCTTTCTCATCCTGCGCGCTGCCTTTGGCGGCCTGGTACACCTTGCGGCCTTTGGCGCGCATCGCCTGGATGTGGCGTTCGATGCCGGTTTTGGCTTCGGCGTCGATCACCGGGCCCACGTCGGTGGACAGGCGCTCCGGGTTGCCCATGCGGCATTCGGCCATCGCGCCGCGCAGCATTTGCAGCGTGTGCTCGGCCACGTCTTCCTGAATGCACAGGATACGCAGCGCGGAGCAGCGCTGGCCGGCGCTGTCGAAGGCGGAGGCCACCACGTCGGTCACCACCTGCTCGGTCAGGGCGGAAGAGTCGACGATCATGGCGTTCAGGCCGCCGGTTTCGGCGATCAGCGGCGTCGGCCGGCCTTGCGGATCGAGACGACCGGCGATGCTGCGCTGGAGAATGCCGGCGACGTCGGTGGAACCGGTAAACATCACGCCGCGGACGCGGGCATCGTTCACCAGCGTCGAGCCGACGGTTTCACCCTGGCCAGGCAGCAGTTGCAGCACGCCTTGCGGAATGCCGGCTTCCAGCAGGATACGCACCGCCTGCGCGGCTACCAATGGCGTTTGCTCGGCCGGTTTGGCCAGCACGCTGTTGCCCGCCGCCAGCGCGGCGGCGATTTGGCCGGTGAAGATCGCCAGCGGGAAGTTCCACGGGCTGATACAGACCACCGGCCCCAGCGGACGGTGGCTGTCGTTGGCGAAATCGTCGCGGACCTGGCCGGCGTAGTAGTGCAGGAAGTCGACCGCTTCACGCACTTCGGCGATGGCGTTGTTGAAGGTTTTACCCGCTTCACGCACCAGAATGCCCAGCAGGCTTTGCAGCTGGCTCTCCATCAACTCGGCGGCGCGTTCGAGGATCGCGGCGCGCTCCGTCGGAGGCGTAGCGAACCAGATTGGGCCGGCGGCCGCGGCGGCGTCGAGCGCGCGGCTGACTTCGCCTTCGGTGGCTTCACGCACATAGCCGACCACATCGCCCGGCTCGGCCGGGTTGATCACCGGTTGCTCCACGCCCTGATCCAATTCGGCGTCGATGATCGGTTCCGCGCGCCACGGATGGCTGGCGCTGGTGAGCAGGGCGCTGGAGAGCGAGGCAAGACGCTGTTCGTTGGACAGATCCAGACCGCTGGAGTTAACGCGTTTCTCGCCGTACAGCTCGCGTGGCAGCGGGATGCGCGGATGCGGCAGACCCATCTGACCTTCGTTGGCCGCCAGCGCTTCCACGGCGCTGACCGGATCGGCCACCAGCTCGTCGAGCGGCAGGGTGGCGTCGGCGATGCGGTTGACGAACGAGGTGTTGGCGCCGTTTTCCAGCAGGCGGCGCACCAGGTAAGCCAGCAGCGTTTCATGGGTGCCGACCGGCGCGTAGATGCGGCAAGGGCGGTTCAGTTTGCCGTCGGCCACTTTACCCACCACCTGCTCGTACAGCGGCTCACCCATGCCGTGCAGGCACTGGAATTCATACTGGCCAGGGTAGTAGTTGTTGCCGGCCAGGTGATAGATGGCGCTCAGGGTATGGGCGTTGTGGGTCGCGAACTGCGGATAGATCAGGTTCGGCACCGACAGCAGCTTGCGGGCGCAGGCCAGGTAGGAAACGTCGGTGTACACCTTGCGGGTGTAGACGGGGTAGCCTTCCAGGCCGTCCATCTGGGCGCGTTTGATTTCGCTGTCCCAGTAGGCGCCTTTCACCAGACGGATCATCAGGCGGCGGCGGCTGCGTTGCGCCATGTCGATCACGGCATCGATGGCGAACGGACAGCGTTTCTGATAGGCCTGGATCACGAAGCCGATGCCGTTCCAGCCGGCCAACTGCGGCTCGAAGCACAGCTTCTCCAGCAGGTCGAGCGAGATTTCCAGGCGATCGGCCTCTTCGGCGTCGATATTGATGCCGATATCGTACTGGCGCGCTTGCAGGGTCAGCGACAGCAGGCGCGGGTAAAGCTCTTCCATCACGCGTTCGTACTGCGCGCGGCTGTAGCGCGGGTGCAGGGCGGACAGCTTGATGGAGATGCCGGGGCCTTCATAGATGCCGCGGCCGTTGGAGGCTTTGCCGATGGCGTGGATCGCCTGTTGGTAGGAAACCAGGTAGGCCTGAGCGTCGGCTTCGGTCAGGGCGGCTTCGCCCAGCATGTCGTAGGAATAGCGGAAACCTTTTTCTTCCAGCTTGCGCGCGTTGGCCAGCGCTTCGGCGATGGTTTCGCCGGTCACGAACTGCTCGCCCATCAGGCGCATCGCCATATCCACGCCTTTGCGGATCAGCGGTTCGCCGCTCTTGCTGATAATGCGGTTCAGCGAACGGGACAGATTGGCTTCGTTATGCGTGGACACCAGCTTGCCGGTAAACAGCAGGCCCCAGGTCGCGGCGTTGACGAACAGCGACGGGCTGCGCCCCAGGTGCGAATGCCAGTTGCCGTTGCTGATCTTGTCGCGGATCAGGGCATCGCGGGTCGGTTTGTCCGGAATGCGCAGCAGCGCTTCCGCCAGGCACATCAGCGCCACGCCTTCCTGCGAGGAGAGGGAGAACTCTTGCAGCAGGCCTTGCACCATGCCGGCGCGGCCGTTTGCACTTTTTTGGTTACGCAATTTCTCGGCGATGCCATAGGCCATTTTGTGAGTGGCCTGTGCAAGATCGGCGGGTAATCGCGCCTGTTCGAGCAACATCGGCACCGCTTCGGTCTCTGGGCGGCGATAGGCGGCGGTGATGGCGGCGCGGGTCACCGACTGCGGCAGAATTTGTTCGGCGAAATCGAGGAATGGCTGGTGTGACTCTTCCTGCGCTTGCGGCATAATGTCGTCCGCTTCAGGCTGGCCCGCTGCGGCCAGCGCTGGAATTTCAGGAATATCGGTACCGCTCTCGAGACGCTCGAGGTAATTAAAGATGGCCTGCTTGATGAGCCAGTGCGGCGTGCGATCGATGCGCTGCGCGGCGCTCTTGATCCGGTCGCGTGTTGCCTCGTCGAGTTTCACGCCCATTGTGGTAGTGCCCATGCCTATCCAACTCCTGTGTTTAGAACCTATCCCATCAGGCTAGACAAACAGCAGGCCGGAAAGCCTGTTGGGATAGGTTCGTGAGATGTGTGGGTTAAGAATGCAGACAATATCCTGCATGTTGCAACTTTGTGCAACCTTGTTAAATCAGGCTGATGAGCGAAGTGTGAGTTTCATCGATTTTTTAACACGGGCAGTTGGCATGAATGTTGCGTTATTGAGCGAATGCGGCGGGGTTTATGATGCCGCAGGCGCTTTACCTTGCGGTATATAAGGGTAATAACCAGGTGCAACTCATTTTGCTTGTCGTGAGTGCAACCTTTGAGTCCGGTAAATGTGACGCAGGGTAAACTTTGTGTAACTTTGTTGTTAAATATCTTGTTGGTTGATGAAAGGCTCATCTAGGATAACCGACGGTCAACAATTACGGGCAGAAACTATTTTACCTGCACTCGCTCGCAGGCTGCGCCACGTTCCGGCGCGGCGGCCAGTGAAATGCATTGCGCGTGGGTTTACCGGCGCCGGCATGGCCGGAGCGAAACGCGAATAATAATGAAAGTGGAGAATTAAATGACAATGAGCACACCTATGCTGGTGACCTTCCTGGTGTACATTTTCGGGATGGTGCTGATCGGCCTGCTTGCCTACCGGGCAACCAATAACTTTGATGACTATATTCTCGGCGGCCGCAGTTTGGGCAGCGTGGTGACCGCGCTGTCCGCCGGCGCGTCCGACATGAGCGGCTGGTTGCTGATGGGCCTCCCGGGCGCCATCTTCCTCTCCGGCATCTCTGAAAGCTGGATCGCCATCGGCCTGACCATCGGCGCTTACCTGAACTGGAAGCTGGTGGCAGGAAGGCTGCGCGTGCATACCGAAGCCAACAATAATGCCCTGACGCTGCCGGACTATTTCACCAGCCGCTTTGAAGACAACAGCAAGCTGCTGCGGGTGATCTCGGCCATCGTCATTCTGGTGTTCTTCACCATTTACTGCGCCTCCGGCATCGTAGCCGGCGCGCGCCTGTTCGAAAGCACCTTCGGCATGAGCTACGAAACCGCCCTGTGGGCCGGCGCCGCGGCGACCATCCTGTATACCTTTATCGGCGGTTTCCTGGCGGTGAGCTGGACCGACACCGTACAGGCCAGCCTGATGATTTTCGCGCTGATCCTGACGCCGGTGATCGTGATCTTCGCCGTCGGCGGCATCGATACCTCGATGCTGGTGATCCAGGCGAAGAACCCGGCCAACCTCGACATGTTGAAAGGGCTGAACTTCGTCGCCATCCTGTCGCTGCTGGGGTGGGGCTTGGGCTACTTCGGCCAGCCTCACATCCTGGCGCGTTTCATGGCAGCGGATTCTCACCGCACCATCCGCAGCGCGCGCCGCATCAGCATGACCTGGATGATCCTGTGCCTGGCCGGGACCATCGCCGTCGGTTTCTTCGGCATCGCTTACTTCGCCAATAACCCGGATCAGGCCGGTAACGTGTCGCAGAACGGCGAACGCGTGTTCATCGAACTGGCGATGTTGCTGTTCAACCCATGGGTGGCGGGCGTGCTGCTGTCGGCGATTCTGGCGGCGGTCATGAGCACCCTGAGCTGCCAGCTGCTGGTGTGCTCCAGCGCGATCACCGAAGACCTGTACAAGGCGTTCCTGCGCAAGGGCGCCAGCCAGCGTGAGCTGGTGTGGGTCGGCCGCGTGATGGTGCTGGTGGTGGCGCTGATCGCCATCGCGTTGGCGGCTAACCCGGAGAACCGCGTGCTGGGCCTGGTGAGTTATGCCTGGGCCGGTTTCGGCGCCGCCTTCGGCCCGGTTGTGCTGATCTCGGTAATGTGGTCGCGCATGACCCGCAACGGCGCGCTGGCCGGCATGCTGGTCGGTGCGGTGACGGTGATCGTCTGGAAACAGTACGAATGGCTGGGCCTGTACGAAATCATCCCTGGCTTCATCCTGGGTTGCCTGGCCATCGTGGTGGTGAGCCTGATGGGCCGCCAGCCATCCTCAACCCTCGCACGCCGGAAAGCCAAAGCAACCTGATGCTGCGGCGCGGCTACAGTTATTCCCTTGGCGTCTCCAATGCCGGGCAGCTGGAAATGGGGTTGCTGTTCGTCTGCTATCAGGCCGATCTGGAGAAAGGTTTCCTGACGGTGCAAAAAAGGCTGAACGGCGAAGCGCTGGAGGAATACATCAAGCCGATCGGCGGCGGGTATTTCTTCGTGTTGCCGGGCGTGAAAGAGGGCGGCGATTATCTGGCCAGCGGCCTGCTCAAGGCCTGAAGCCGGAATGACGAGGCGGGATCTTCCGCCTCGCTTTACGTTTGTCTCACCCGCTGCAGGGGGGCAGTGAACGATGAAACGCAATTCACTGCGTTACCCGTAGATTAAAAAACACCCATCTCTGCTGCTTTTGATTGCGCAAAATTTAATCTGGAAACCAAAGTGTCATTCGCGGGTTTTAATTGTAATGTATTGATATTTATTGATTATAATTTTCTATGGAATGACGTCTTGGGCGTGATATAGTGTTTTTGCGTTAACTGAAAATAAAAAATATTAAATTTTTTTACATTTTAGTAACGCCATGGGATTGAATGTCATTATACTGTAATCATCTGGCGGTAGTTTTCACACGGTGCACAGCTTGAAGCTGTAAATATCACTGCGGGGATCGCTAATGGTAAAGTCCTTGGTTGGGCTGGAAAGAAAAAATAACACATCTCCCCTGATTTCTCGTTGTAACGAGGGTTCTCTCTCCGACTCTCTTTTACCGGCAACTCCGCACTCTTATCGCTACCGAATCTCATCGCTTTTTACTCCGCGTTTATTGATGCAGTCCGCGTTGTCCCGTGAAGCAACGGCGCTTAAACGTTGCCGTCAATTCACATTGTCCCTTGGCTCTTATTGGCTCGGAGGAGGCCAAAACCTAATACGTGTGTGAAACATAATCGCGCGGCCTGGCCGTTGCGGTAGGTGAAACAAACTGTAAGGTGCCACTATGGGTAGACAGAAAGCAGTGATCAAAGCACGTCGTGAAGCGAAACGCGTTATTCGTCGTGACGCTCGTAGTCATCGCCAGCTGGAAGAAGAGTCTGTGACCTCGCTGGTGCAAATGGGGGGAGTCGAGTCTATCGGCATGGCGCGAGACAAGCGCGATAGCTCACCCATCGAGGCTAGAACCGAAGCTCAGGGTCATTACTTATCAGCCATAGAGAATAAGCAGCTGATCTTCGCCACCGGCGAAGCCGGCTGTGGCAAAACATTCATCAGCGCTGCCAAGGCGGCGGAGGCGCTGATCCATAAAGAGGTGGATCGGATTATCGTTACCCGTCCTGTTTTGCAGGCGGATGAAGACCTCGGCTTCTTGCCGGGGGATATCTCCGAGAAATTCGCGCCTTATTTCCGCCCGGTGTATGACATTTTGGTGCGCCGTTTAGGCTCTTCCTTTATGCAGTACTGCCTGCGCCCGGAAATCGGCAAGGTAGAGATTGCGCCGTTCGCTTATATGCGCGGACGCACCTTCGAAAATGCGGTCGTTATCTTGGATGAAGCCCAGAACGTGACCGCCAGCCAGATGAAAATGTTCCTGACCCGCCTGGGAGAAAACGTGACGGTTATCGTTAACGGCGACGTGACCCAGTGCGACTTGCCGCGCGGCGTGAAATCCGGTCTCAGCGATGCCCTGGAGCGCTTCGAAGAGGACGAGATGATCGGCGTTATCCGCTTTGAAAAACAGGACTGCGTACGCTCCGCTTTGTGCCAGCGCACGCTCAACGCTTACAGTTAACCTATCCGCTACTGAAAAGGCCGCTTCGGCGGCCTTTTTTATCTCCGCAATTTCCCCTCTCGTTTAACCTTTGTGTAAATTATTGTGGTTTTCTGTATAGATTTTCGTTGAGTTAGCGTTAATGATTAATGGGTTCCAGATTGGCGCGCAGTTTGCCTGCGCCGCCAAAAGGACATTTTCTGGGGTGTGCGCCGTACGGCGCATTGAGTGTGGGTTCCTTGCTGCGATTCAAACATGAAATACATCATTCTGCTTTTGCTTATTTTATGCGTCGTCTATGTGCATTATCGCGGGCGAGTGCGTTACAACGTGTGGCGGCAGCTGTCTGACCATTCCACCTTTACCGCACCGCTGAACGTCTTCATGTATCTGTTTTCTCGTGTGCCGACCACGCCGTACCTGAAGCCGGAGCAGTTTCCTGAGCTGACGGTCTTGAGAGATAACTGGGAAACCATCCGCGACGAAGGACAGAAGCTGATGGAGATCCAGCAGATCAAAGCGTCCGATCAATTCAACGATGCCGGTTTCAACTCGTTCTTCAAGACCGGTTGGAAACGCTTTTATCTGAAATGGTATGAAGACAGCCATCCTTCCGCCATGACCCTGTGCCCGCAGACCACGGAACTGCTGCGCAGCCTGCCTTCGGTCAAGGCGGCGATGTTCGCCGAACTGCCGGACGGCAGCCGTTTGCCGCGTCACCGCGACCCTTACGCCGGTTCGCTGCGTTATCACCTGGGGTTGATTACCCCCAACGATGACCGCTGCTTCATTGAGGTGGACGGTGAACGCTACAGCTGGCGCGACGGTGAAGGGGTGATGTTCGATGAAACCTATCTGCACTACGCGGAAAACCAGAGCGGGCAGAATCGTCTGATCCTGTTCTGCGACATCGAACGGCCGATGCGCTACCGCTGGGCGCAGGCGGTCAATCACTGGCTGGGGCGCAACCTGATGAGCGCCGCCACGGCGCCGAATGAAGAGGGCGATCGCACCGGCGGCGTCAACAAGATGTTCAAATACATCTATGCGATACGCCGGGTGGGGAAACGCCTGAAGGCCTGGAATCGCACCGGTTATTACATCATCAAGTGGATTTTGTTCGGGGGGATCGCCGCGGCGATATTCTTCTCGGTATAACGAAGGCAGGGGCGCACAGAGTGCGCCCCTTTTTGATCAGGCGAAGATCGTCATCATGTAGGCGGCGAACAGCGCCAGGTGGGCGGTGCCGTTCAGCACGTTGGTGCGGCCGGTCGAGAACGACAGCTGGCACAGCAGCAACACCGTCAACATCACCACGATATGCGGCGTTTGCAGGCCGAAGATCAGCGTCTGCCCGGTCAGGGTGGCGATGATGGTCACCGCCGGCACCGTCAGGGAGATGGTCGCCAGCACCGAACCGAAGAACAGGTTCATGGCGCGTTGCACCTGGTTGTTCAACACGGCGCGCAGCGCGCCCAGGCCTTCCGGCGACAGGATCAACAGCGCCACCAGGAAACCGGTGAACTGCGCCGGTGCATTCATCTTGGTCAGCAGGCCTTCCAGCGGATTGGCGTTGAACTTGGTGACGGCGATAACCGCGATCAGGTGCACGATGAGCCAGGCGGCGTGCCAGGCGCTGCTGTGCGAAGAGGGCTTGCCGTGGTGCGGGTCGCCGTCGTCGTCTTCATGCTCGTACACGAACAGGCTCTGGTGGGTTTTGGTCTGGATCACCAGGAACACGCCATACATGGCGGCGGAAATCAGCGCCACCAGCAGCGCTTGCCCGGTGCTGAAGTTGCCGCCCGGCAGCGCGCTCGGGAACACCAGCACGATCACCGCCAGCGGGAAAATCGCCATCAGATACTGCTTTATGCCGCCGAGGTTGACGTACTGGGTGGCGAACTTGCGCCCGCCGAGCAGCAGCGCGAAGCCGACCAGGCCGGCGGAAACGATCATGATGATGGAGTACAGCGTGTCGCGCATCAGCGCCGGCGCGGCGTCACCGGTGGCCATCAACGCCGAGATCAGGCTGACTTCGAGGATCACCACCGACAGGCTGAGGATCAGCGAGCCGTAGGGTTCGCCCAATCGGTGAGCCAGCACGTCGGCGTGGCGCACCACGCTGAAGGCGCTACTGAGGATCCCCACCAGCGCGAGAATATTGATGCCGACGATCAGCGGAAAGTTAGCGGTGCTGCCCCATAAATTCAACACCACCAGCGCGGCGATGGGGAAAATCAGCGAGTATTCGGTGTGGCGAGATTTGGTGGATCGGCCAGGATCGTGTTGCGACTTCATGAGGGTGGCACTCCTTCTCAAACAGCGTAGCCCGTCAGCGCCGGTCGCCGTGATACGGCAACGTTGCGTTTCCAGTAGGTATTTTATATTAGGATACACCCGCGGCGCCGGTGTGATGTTGTTTTATCTGAGAAAGCAATTGCTTGCTTATGTGATCAGGGTAGCAAAAAAACCGCACGGGGTGCGGTTTTATTTACTTACTTTTACGCAATAACGCCAAATTTTAGCGTTAGATTTGAGAAAAGTCGTGTTTACTTGTTTAGCTCGTGGTTAATCAAGGAAAATGAGGTCGTCAGTCGTCAATATTATCCATGATTTCATGCCGTTTATTGTGGTAACCCTCTTCATTTAGCCCTTCACGCCAGTAAGGCACGGCATAAAGACGATTACGATCGCATTGACGTTCGCGCCGCAGGTAACGGCGCAGCTCCACCACCAGGCGATCTTCACCGGCGAGCCAGAAGTGGGTTTCGCCCTGCGGCAGGGATTGTACGCGGAACCGAGCGATCAGTTCGTCGGTTTTCTCCGTGCCGCCGACGATCCAATTGACTTCAACATCGGCGGTTTTTTTCAGGTCAATCACGTCAGCGGTGCTGTCGACGCGGACGAAAGCGCGCCCTGCGCCGTGCGGCGGCAGGTTTTCCAGCAGCGCGGCCAACGCAGGCAGCGAGGAAGGATCGCCCGCCAGGCAGTAGAAGTCGGCGGCCGGCAGCATCGGCTTGGGGCCGCCCGGGTTGCTGATGCCGATTTTATCGCCGGCTTTCGCCTGGCGTGCAAAGTCGACCGCCGGGCCCTGATGGTCATGAATGGCGAACTCGATATCCACTTCCGCCAGTTCCGGGCGCACGGCGCGGATGGAATAGGTGCGCACGATCGGGCGCACGGCGTCCGCAGCCCAACGCGGGCCGTTTTCGGTCAGCGTCGGCAGGTCCGGCCGGGTTTGGCCGGCGAGCGGCAAAAAGACTTTGATGTGCGCGGCGGCGGCATTGGCCGGGTAGTAACGCAGATCGGGCGCGGTAAAGGTAATGCGGCGCAGGTGCGGCGTAATGTCCTGTACGCGGCTGACGGCGATCAGGTAGGGGGCGCGTGAGCGAGGGGCTTCGGTAGTCACGGGATTCTCCTTATAGTTCGTTGGCGGTGAGTATAACATGTCGTTTGATAATGAGAATTGTTTGCTAATTGAGACGAAACCGCATGTGGGCTAGGCTTAAGGTTCACTCATCCTGAAAGGGGAGGCCATATGCCCTACCACAGCACGAACGACTTGCCGGACAATGTTAAGCATGTGCTGCCGGAACATGCGCAGGCGATCTATAAAGAAGCGTTCAACAGCGCCTGGCAACAATACCGGGATCCCGATGAGCGGCGCGGTGACGACAGCCGGGAAGAGACGGCGCATAAGGTGGCCTGGGCGGCGGTCAAGCAAAGCTATCGCAAGGGCGACGACGAACGCTGGCATAAAAAGTAACGCCTTTATGCCCCGGTAAAAATCGCGCAGACGTTATGCCGACCTCGGCAATTAATATTATTGCTGCTCAGTACAAATACTTTTCCACGTTAACGCCGTTTTGCAACTTGATTGCGCGGCGGGAAAAGAATATGGTCATTATTAATAGGCGCGGTTATTGAATTAATAAAATTCCGCACCAAAAAATAACATTGCAAAGGTTCAGTAGTGGCGAGGGAGGACGAGAAATCGTATTCCCGGGAGGTTGTAACAGTGTTAACGCGAGATTTTCTGCAAAAAGCGGATTGCAAAACCGCCTTTGGCGCTATTGAGGAGTCGCTGTTGCTGACGCCTGAACAGCGCGCAGCCTCGTTGGAATGCACGCTATCGCGCCGGCCGGATCACAGCCCGGTATGGGTATTCGGTTACGGTTCGCTGATGTGGAATCCGGTTTTCGAATCTGAAGAAGTGCGGCCCGCCATGCTGCAGGGCTGGCATCGGGCGTTCTGCATGCGTTTGACCGCCGGGCGCGGCACGCTGCATCAGCCGGGGCGCATGCTGGCGCTGAAAGCCGGCGGCCAGACCACCGGATTGGCGTTTCGTCTGCCGGAAGGCAAGCTGCATGAAGAGCTGGAGCTGCTTTGGAAGCGCGAAATGGTGACCGATTGCTACGTGCCAACCTGGTGCGAGCTGCAGTTGGATGGCGGCGAGAAGGTGACTGCGTTGGTATTCGTGATGAACCCGCAGCATCCGCTGTTTGAAGAAGACACCAGCCACCAGGTGATCGCGCCATTGATCGCCAGCGCCAGCGGCCCGCTGGGCACCAACGCGCAATACCTGTTTGCGCTGGATAACGAGCTGAAGCACCACGGCATGCAGGATGATTGCATCGGCGATCTGGTGCGCTATGTACAGCAATGGTTGCAGCAGAACCGGCCCGGCGCTTTCGGGGCGGAGGCCACGGCCTGAGGCGTTGGCAGGGTGGCAAACAGTGGAGGGCTCAGCATGCTGAGCCCTTTTTCATATATCTAATACCTCTATTTAATAACTTTATTCTGCATGATTATCTAAGGCGCTTTCTTTGTGTGGTTATTTATCTCGTTATTTTTAAAGACATTCATCATTTTCCCCCGTCGTCATCCCCCAAGAGTAACGATAAATAATTCACTTAGTATTAAATTGCATAACTAAAGGCTATTTCTTATTTGTTCAGCCCCGCAGGACTCCGTATCAATATGGCAGACGCTACGGCAAGAAACAGGGAGACGGGGATGAACTTTCAACAATTAAAAATTATTCGCGAATCGGCGCGCTGCAACTATAACCTGACCGAGGTCGCCAATACCTTATTTACTTCACAGTCCGGCGTTAGCCGGCATATTCGTGAGTTGGAAGAAGAGCTGGGCATCGAAATATTCATTCGCCGCGGCAAACGGCTGCTGGGCATGACCGAGCCCGGCAAAGAGCTGCTGGTGGTGGCGGAGCGTATTCTTAACGACGCCAACAACATCCGTCGCCTGGCGGATGTCTTCAGCAGCAACGATTCGGGGCAGCTGCATATCGCGACGACGCACACCCAGGCGCGCTATAGCCTGCCGGGGGTGATCAAAGAGTTTCGCGCGCTTTACCCACGGGTGCGGGTGGTGCTCAATCAGGGCAGCCCGGAGGAGATCGTCTCGATGCTGGCCGCCGGTGAAGCCGATATTGGTATCGCCAGCGAACGGCTGATGAGCGACGAGTCGCTGGCTGCGTTCCCTTACTACCGCTGGCATCACACCATTCTGGTGCCGGAAGGGCACGAGTTGACGCGGCAGCCGCAGGTGACGCTGGAGATGCTCAGCACCTTGCCGTTGATCACTTACCGCCAGGGCATTACCGGCCGCGCGAAGCTGGATGCGGCGTTCAAATCGGCGGGCCTGACGCCGGACATCGCGCTCAGCGCGCAAGATTCCGACGTGATTAAAACCTACGTCGAGCTGGGGTTGGGCGTGGGCGTGCTGGCGGACATGTCGTATGAAAAAGAGCGCGATCGCGGGTTGGTCAGCCTCAACGCCGAGCATTTGTTTGAACCCAATACGGTCTGGCTGGGCCTGAAACGCAGCCAGCTGCAGCGCAACTATGCCTGGCGCTTTATCCAGCTGTGCAACCCGACGTTGTCGCTGACCGAAATCAAAGACAAGGTCTTCTCGTCGCAGCTGGATGCGGTGATTGACTACCAGATTTAACCGATAAGCGGCAGGCAACGCCTGCCGCGCATTCTGCATCGCCTGCCTAATAATCAAAATCCCATCTATATACATAAAAAGAATATCTATAGTGATTTAAGTACCTTCAGCTGCCGATCGTGCTCGCATACACTCGCAAAATTATTATAAATTCCATCCGCTTGGAGAGTTTCAGATGAAAGCGCTCGTTCCTTCTTTGCTGTTTTTGGCCGTGGCGGCCAGCGTAAACGTACAGGCGGCGACGCCGGCCAATACGCTGGTGATCGCGCAATCTATCGATGACGTGGTCAGCTTTGACCCGGCCCAGGGATTTGAGTTAACCACGGTGCAGTCGTTCAACAGCCTGTATCAACGTCTGATCCAGTCCGATCCGCACAATCCCATCGATCTTAAACCGACCCTGGCCAGCAGCTGGCAGGCCGGCGCCGACGACCGCAGTCTGACTTTCAGCCTGCGCCCGGACGCCAAGTTCGCCAGCGGCAATCCGCTGCGGCCGGAAGACGTGATCTTCTCGCTTTCACGGGTGGTGAAACTGAATCTGGAGCCGTCGTTTATCCTGACGCAGCTGGGCTGGAACGCGAAGAACGTGGAGCAACATCTGAGCAAGGTGGATGATCACACGGTAAAAATCAGCTGGAGTGAGAACGTCAGCCCGGCCTTCGTGCTCAGCCTGCTGTCGGCGCCGGTATCCTCGATCGTTGACGCCAAAGAGGCGTTAGCGCACCAGCAGGGTGACGATCTGGGGCATCAATGGTTGAACAGCCACTCCGCCGGCAGCGGCCCTTACAAAATCCGCACCTATGTACCGCACGAAGTGGTGGTGCTGGACGCCAATCCCGGCTCGCCGGAAGGGGCGCCGACGCTGAAAACCATCCTGATCAAAAACGTGCCCGATCCGGCGGCGCGCCGTTTGCTGATCGAGCAGGGCGATGCCGATATCGCCCGCAACCTGGGGGCGGACCAGATGGCGGCCCTGAAGGGCAAGCCGGGCGTCAAACCGTTGGCCATTCCTTACGCCTCGCTTTATTTCCTGCAGTTCAATGCCAAGGCGTCGCCGGCGCTCGGCAATCCGGCGTTCTGGGAGGCGGCGCGCTGGCTGTTCGATTACCAAGGCATCGCCGACGATCTGCTGAAAGGGCAGTTCCAGAGCCATCAGGCATTCCTGCCTGACGGCTATCTGGGCGCGCTCAAGGATCAGCCGTACCGCTTCAATCCGCAGAAAGCCAAAGAAATACTGGCCAAAGCGGGGCTGAGCAACGTCAGTTTCCGCCTGGACGTCAACAACCAGCCGCCGTATCTGGATATCGCCCAGGCGCTGCAGGCCAGTTTTGCCCAGGGCGGCGTGAAGGTCGAACTGGTGCCGGGCATCAGTTCACAGGTCTCCACCAAGGTGAAAGCGCTTAACTACGATGCGACGCTGACCTCCTGGGGGCCGGATTACTTCGACCCTAACACCAACGCCGCAGCCTTCGCCTACAACCCGGAGGACGGCAGCAAGACGCTGGCCTGGCGCGCCAACTGGCAGATCCCGGCGCTGAGCAAGCTGACGCTGGCCGCCACCGCGGAAAACGACACCGCCAAACGGGTGGCAGACTACCAGCAACTGCAAAAACAGGTGCAGCAAAGCTCGCCGTTTGTCATCGGCCTGCAGGCGCGTAGCCTGATTGCGGTGCGTGACAACCTCAAGGGCTATGTGCAGGGCATCAACCCTGACATGGTGTTCTACAGCAAGGTCAGCAAGTAATGGCCGCTGACCTGTCCGTCGGCGTCGGGGCGGCCCGGCGGTATTGGCGCTGGGGCGGGCGGCTACTCGGCGGCGCGCTGTCGCTGGTGCTGACGTTGCTTGGCCTGCTGCTGTTCACCTTCATGCTGTCGCACCTGGCGCCGATCGATCCGGCGCTGCAGGTGGCGGGCGATCACGCCAGCGAAGCCACCTATGCGCAGGTGCGGCACGAACTGGGGTTGGATCAGCCGCTGCCGGTGCAATTTTGGCGTTATCTGGTGCACCTGGCGCACGGCGATTTGGGCATTTCGCGCATTACTGCGCAGCCGGTGTTGAGCGATCTGTTGCGCACCTTCCCGGCGACGGTGGAGCTGGCCACCTGCGCCATTATCCTCGGCGCCCTCGGCGGCATTACGCTGGCGTTTCTGGCGGTGCTCAAACCGGGCAGCTGGCTGGATAACGCGGCGCGTCTGCTGTCGCTGATCGGTTATTCGGTGCCGATTTTCTGGCTGAGCCTGCTCGGGCTGTTGCTGTTCTACGCCACGCTGCATTGGTCGGCCGGGCCGGGGCGCCTGGACGACATTTACTTGTACAGCATGGAGCCGCGCAGCGGTTTCGTGTTGATCGACAGCTGGCTGTCCGGCGATCGTGAAATGTTCTACAACGCCATCGGCCACCTGTGGCTGCCGGTGGTGGCGTTGGCGCTGCTGTCGATGGCGGGCATCACCCGGCTGCTGCGGGCGGCGATGCTGGAAGAGTGCAACAAGGAATACGTGACGCTGGCGCGTTCCAAGGGCGCCAGCCGCCTGCGCATTCTGCTGCGCCATGTGTTTCCCAATGTGTTGGGCACGCTGATCACCGTACTGTCTCTCTCCTACGCCAGCCTGCTGGAGGGCGCGGTATTGACCGAAACGGTGTTCGCCTGGCCCGGCGTCGGGCGTTACCTGACCTCGGCGCTGTTTGCCGCCGACACGCCGGCGATCCTCGGCGCCACGCTGCTGATCGGCACCTGTTTCGTGCTGTTGAATGCGCTGGCCGACGCCTTGACCTATTTAGTGGATCCGCGAACCCGATGAGCCAATATCTCTCTGAACACGAACCGCAAAGCGAGCCGGCCGTCGGTTACCGCCGCGGTCGGCGTCTGACCACGCTGACGCTGGGCGCGGCGCTGGTGGCGATCCTGATCGTCACCGCGCTGCTGGCTCCGTGGCTGGCGCCTTTCGATCCCAATCTGCAGCATATCGAGCTGCGGTTACTGCCGCCTTCGGCTGCACATTGGCTGGGCACCGACGGCTTTGGCCGCGATTTGCTCTCCCGCGTGATTTACGGCGCGCGGCCGACGCTGATTCTGGTGTCGCTGATTCTGGTGTTGACCATTCCCATCGGCCTGCTGGTCGGCATTGGCGCCGGTTACCTCGGCGGCTGGGTCGAGCGCATTTTGATGCGTCTGACCGACATTTTCCTGTCGCTGCCGAGTCTGGTGATCGCGCTGGCGTTCGTGGCGGTCATGGGGCCGGGGCTGATGAACGGCGCGCTGGCGCTGGCATTGACCAGCTGGCCGGCCTTTGCCCGCCAGGCGCGGGCCGAAACCCTGGCGCTGCGCCGCAGTGACTACCTGGCGGCGGCGCGCATGCAGGGCATCAACGGGTTGCGGCTGATGGTCGGCCACATTTTGCCTTTATGCCTGCCGAGCGCGGTGGTGCGTGCGGCGCTGAGCCTGGGCGGCATCATCCTGTCCGCCGCCGGTCTGGGGTTCCTCGGCATGGGCGTCGCGCCGCCGACCGCCGAGTGGGGTTCGATGGTGGCCGAAGGCAGTAAAGTGATTTTCGACCAATGGTGGGTCGCCGCCGCACCAGGCGGGGCGATCCTGTTTGCCAGCCTGGCGTTTAACCTGCTGGGCGATGGCCTGCGCGACAAAATGGATCCTCGTCATGGGCACTGATAACACGTTATTGACCGTTGAACGGCTGGCGATCGGCGTGCCGGGGCCGCAGCCGGTGGCGCTGGTGAAGAATATCTCGTTCAGCATGGGGCGGGAGCGGCTGGCGCTGGTCGGCGAGTCCGGTTCCGGCAAGTCGTTGACCGCGCGTGCGCTGATGGGGCTATTGCCGCCGCCGTTGCAGCTGCAGGCGCAGCGCCTGACGCTGGGTGATGAAGACTTGACGCGCCTGAGCGAACGCCAGTGGAGCCGCCTGCGCGGCGACCGGGTGGCGATGGTGATGCAAGATCCCAAACATGCGCTGAATCCCAATCAGCCGATCGGCCGTCAGGTGGAGGAGCCGTTGGTGCTGCATGCCAAGCTGAGCCGCGCCGAGCGGCGTGAAAAGGTATTGGAGATGCTGGCGGCGGTGGGATTACCCGATCCGGCGGCGCTGTGCGGCCGTTATCCGCATCAGCTCTCCGGCGGCATGGGGCAGCGGGTGATGCTGGCCATTGCGTTGATCAACGATCCGCAGCTGTTGATTGCCGATGAACCGACTTCGGCGCTGGATCACCAGATGCGCGATCAGGTGCTGCAACTGATAGACAATCTGGTGGCGCAACGCAACATGGGGCTGATCCTGATCAGCCACGATTTGCAGCAGGTGGCGCACCACTGCGAGCGGGTGCTGGTGATGTACAAAGGCGAGCTGTTGGATCAACTGCCGGCAGCAGAGCTGGCGCAGGCCACGCATCCTTATACTCGCACGCTGTGGGCGTGCCGGCCGAGCCGCGAGACGCGCGGCAAACCGCTGCCGGTGCTGGACCGCGCGCTGTTGGAGACGTTGAAATGAGCGTAATTGCACTGGAGAACTTGAGCGTCAGTCACCGCCAGGGCTACGAGCTGCGCACCGTGGTGCATGAGGTTAACCTGCACATCGAACCGGGTGAGTGTTTCGGGCTGGTGGGGCCTTCCGGCTGCGGCAAGTCCTCGTTGCTGTGGGTGCTGGCCGGGCTGAATGGCAGCTGGCAGGGCGGCTTTGAGCTGCTGGGGCGGCGGCTGCAGCCGGGGCAGGCGTTTACCGGCGAACTGCGGCGCGAGGTGCAAATGGTGTTTCAAGATCCCTATGCTTCGCTACACCCCAAACACCGGCTTTTGCGTACGCTGTCGGAGCCGCTCAAACTGCTGAAGGAAAGCGACATCGAACGCAAAATTAGCGCGGGCTTTCGCCAGGTGGGGTTGGATCCGCGCCTGCTGGATCGCTACCCGCATCAGCTGTCGGGCGGGCAGCGGCAGCGCGTGGCGATCGTGCGCGCATTGTTGCTGCGGCCGAAGTTGCTGCTGCTGGATGAACCGACTTCGGCGTTGGACATGTCGGTGCAGGCGGAGATCCTCAATCTGCTCAACGAGCTGAAACAGGCGGGCGATCTGACTATGGTGCTGGTCAGCCACGATGCGGACGTGATTGACCACATGTGCGATCGTTCGGTGGCAATGGCGCACGGCCGCATCATCGTTTGACCCTATGCCCGCCAATGCGGCGGGCATATCCATCTTGGTAATAAATAAAGCAATTTATCGTCGTTCTTCTGTTAATTCTTACCCCCTACACTCGAAAAACAACGCAACCGCGTGATTGTGGAGAGTGTATCGATGAAACGGTTAATCCCAACCTTATTGTATGGCGCGCTGGCGGCCGCTTTCGGTGCGCAGGCTGCCACCCCGCAGGATACCTTGGTGGTGGTCAGTTCGTTGGAGGGCATTATCAGCCTCGATCCGGCGGAGAGCTTTGAAACCGTCAGCTCGGCCAATCTGGTCAACCTCTATCAGCGCCTGGTGGCGCCGGATCGCGCCGCGCCGCAAAAGCTGGCGCCGGACGCCGCAGGCAGTTGGCAAGCGGGCGCCGATGGCCGCAGCCTGACCTTTACCCTGAAACCGCAGCAGCGTTTCGCTTCCGGCAACCCGCTGCGGCCAGAAGATGTGATTTTTTCGCTGGTTCGCGCGGTGAAGCTGAACAAGGCGCCGTCGTTTATTCTCGGCGAGTTTGGCTGGACGCCGGATAACGTTGAGCAGCAGCTGAAGAAGGTGGGAGATAACCAGGTGCAACTCCGTTGGCCCGCCAACATCGGCAGCGAGTTGGCGTTGCGGCTGCTGACGGCGAATGTGGCTTCGATCGTGGATGAAAAGCTGCTGAACGCGCACGCGCAACAGGGGGACTACGGTAACGCCTGGCTGCGCAGCCACTCCGCCGGCGGCGGCCCGTACCGGGTGAACAACTATGTGCCGCATGAAGCGCTGCTGTTTGGCCGCAATGACTACGCCCCGTCGCCGGCAAGGTTGAAAACGGTGTTGTTCAAGAACGTCAGCGACGCCGGCACCCGTCGTTTGCTGTTGCTGAAAGGGGATGCCGACGTGGCCTACGATCTGGGGGCCGACCAGTTCGACTCACTGCGCAACGCGTCTGGCGTGCGCATTGAGCAGGCCGATGCGCCCCGGATCTATTACCTCGGTTTCAACACCGGCAGCAAAGACAATCCGGCGCTGGGTAATCCGGCGTTGTGGCAGGCGGCGCGCTGGCTGGTCGATTATCAGAGCATCGCCGAGCAACTGCTGAAAGGGCAATATCGCGTGCATCAGGCTTTCTTGCCGCAGGGATTGGACGGGGCACTCGACGATCGGCCGTTTAAGCTCGACGTGGACAAAGCCAAACGGATCCTGCGCGATGCCGGCATCGCTGAAGGGACACGCATCGATCTTATTGTCATCAACCAACCGCCGTATACCGACATCGCGCAGGCGCTGCAGGCCAGCTTTGCACAGGCCGGGCTGCGGTTGGATATCCATCCGGTGGTAGAAAGCGATCTGTGGGGCAAGATGCGCGGCCGCGATTTTCAGGCGATCTTCACCTACTGGGGCGCCGACTACCTGGATCCGAACACCAACGCCAGCGCCTTTGCCTATAACGTGCCCGGTGGGCCGAAAACCCTGGCCTGGCGCACCCAGTGGGGCATTCCCGCCATCAGCGCGGAAACGCGCGCCGCGGCTGCGGAGGGGAACAGCGCCGCGCGCAGCGCACGTTACGTCACGTTGCAACGGGAACTGCAGGCCAGCTCACCCTATGTGGTGGCGCTGCAGGGGCAAACGCTGGTGGCATTGCGAGACAACGTCGAAGGTGCCCGGCTGGATATCGCCAACAGCATGTTGTATCTGGATCGGGTCAGCAAGTAGCGGCAACGCCGTGCGCCGGGTCGAGCTTTCTGTCGCACCAAAGGCCAACAGCGAGTGAAATCGCTTGCTGTTGCCACCTCGAATCGCGAGATGTTGTGTCAGGGTGAAATAAAATGAAATTTCATAACGCGCTCATATGACGGTGATAGATTGGCACTGAAAGGCGGCGTTGTTTACGCCTTTCACCGCGGTCGTCCGCAATGATGCGGACACATCACGTCAGGAGATATTATGGACAATAACGAAAACGCTTCAGGAGCGCGCGCAGCAAGCTTGCTCGCCACCGGTGAGGTTGTTACGCCAGAACAGTTTTATCAGGACAGCGACGGAAGCAACTGGGGGCCGGCGATCAACAAAGCGGCGGCGGCGGCGCTGCAAGCCGGCGGTACGCTGTCCCTTGGAAAGCGGGTGTATACGGTCGCCGGACACGTACTCATTCAGACGACAACGGACATCTACGGCGGCATCGGCTTGCGGGTGGTCGGATTGGGGCGGGCGACCAAAATTGTCAAGACTGCGGACAGCAGTTATACCAACGAGCAGGGCGAAACGAAGAAAGCGGTGATCGTGGTGAAAGGCTTCGCCAATCTGACGCTGCACGGCTTGACGCTGCGGGATGATACCGGCGTAGACGACACCCACGGCGTGTGGTTCAGCGATCGCAACATGACGAAGTTTGATATTCGCGACATCTACACCAAGGTCGGCGGTTATTCGCTGTTTGTCTCGGGCGACATGTTCATTAACTGGCTGGTGAACGTGCAGATGGAGGCAAACGCCAATCGCCCGGGCGATGGGGTGCTGTGGATGGACAAGTCCGGCACCACCAATTTTATCGACGGCCTCTACGCCGCTCGCGCCAAGGGGACTGCGTTCAGAATTTCGGGGTTTTACTCTACTATCGGCTCGTTGGCTGCGGATGACTGCATCGGCGATATCTACTCTTTCAAAGATTTTAACGGCACGATCAATTCGTTGGGTTGTGAGAACCGCAACACGCAGCGCGCCGCCAATGTCAGCGTGTTGTTCACCAACTTTGCCCAGGGCACGATAGGCAATATCAATATCCAGGACGCGCAGAATGTGGAGAGCGGGGGCGTGTTGTGCCGATTCATCAACGAATCTCGTTGGGATATCGGTCAGTTGACTCTTTACAGCGGTACCAAGACGCCTTTCCCGGCGGCGATCGCCGCCTGCAGCAACAATACCGAGGTAACCTTCAGTAACGTATACAACGGCGGCGTCCCGGTGGCCGGCAAAAGCACCGTCGATGTGACGTCGTTTTTAAGCGGGGTCGAAGCGATGTACAGTCTGGGCGAGCGGGGAATTGCCCCTTCCGCCACCAGCAACCATTTGCCGCGCAACATCTCGAAACAGCAATCGTGGACTTTTTTAGGCACCCTGACCGCGCCGGATCGGCAACCTACAACGCACATTACTCTTCAACAGGGCGTAAGTACCAAGGTGCTGGCGTGCGATTTATATATCACGTTCGATCTGTCTTCGCAGGCGACCGCCTTTGTCGTCAATAAAGGCAGCTATAGCGCGAAAGGCTCCTTTATGTTGCGGCGCACCGGGCCGTTGAGCTGCGAAATATATTACCGCGTCGAGAAAGATTTCGGCTTTGGCAGTTATCAGGTGCAGACTACGCGCGGCAGCTACTGGCGGCCGGACGGCGTTTCATTGAGCACGCCCCCCTCCGATGCGTTGGAAATCCGCAGCGATGAGGTGTTATCCACGACCAGGCTCGCGGTGATCCAGCCACTGGCCAATCCGACAACGGCCAGCACGGCGGAAGTGGCCGGATTGCTCAATCGGCTGATCGAGACACTGAAGAACTAACCGAATAACGCCGGCGCGTTCTGGCCGGCGTCCATCAAGAGCAACAGCCAGCCAGCGGCCGCCAAGGCGATGCCGAAAGGTTGCCGCGTTCGCCAGGCACGGCGGTTGCGTCGGCTGCGCGTCAATGCCATGCCTAATCCGAACATGGCCGCCAGACAGACCAACAGCGGCAGCATCGTCCAACCGAGCCAGGCGCCCAGCGCCGCCAGCAGTTTGAAATCACCCTGGCCGATGCCGTCACGCCGCCGCACTTGCCGATAAAGCGCGTTGAGCAGCCACAGCCCCCCGTAGCCGGCGGCGGCGCCGATAACCGCGTCGCTCAGCGTCGCCCAGCGAGCGTCAAGATTGCACAGCATCCCGCCCCACAGCAGCGGCTGGGTTAACCGGTCCGGCAGCCACCGGTGGCGCCCGTCTAGCCAAGCCAGGGCGATCAGCAGCGCCGCGGCCGGCGGTAACCACAGCCGGTGCGCTGCCGGCAGGTCGAAGGGCAGCGCCGTCAACGCCAAACCGAAGGCCGTCAGCAGCAGGCTGCGGCGGCGCAATCTCGGTGGGCTGGTGCGCACGGCCGCCGTTCGCTCCAACCGGGTGACGAGCGCGAAGGCGACCACACCTGCCGACAGCAGCGCGGTGAAAAACAGCGCGGGCCACAGTAAGGAAAGAAACATCGAGACTCCGTCAGTCGTGAAATAGATGGTTAAAATAACGGCAAAATGCGTATTTCATCGGGGTGAAATGCGGTGAGTGGTGAGGAATGCGCAGTCGTACGCATCGCCACTTCACGTATTGCAGAATGATGCAATATCATGCGCGGAGGCGCGCAGCAGTGGGGGGGGCGTTGTTTATCGGCAAGATCGGCGCTGAAATAGTGTGAATTCACCTGGCGGCTGGAATGGATCGGTAGATGGCGTAAGTGACGGCGTCACTGGGGAGTGATTGGGGTTTATCCTATTGTTTCTGTTCGTCAAGCCGTTAGGCTTTAAGGGAGAGGCGCCCCGCTCTTGATGGGGCGTAGGGTTTCCAGATCTGCCGCGGGAAAGGCGACAGCAAAGCAGTGGGTTGGCATGCTCCAGGAGGGAGGGTGGCCAACGGTGCCATGAAAGACGAAATTCAGGCGGGACTCATCAAAACCAAAAAACGACTCTGGCACAGCCGCCAGACGGTGTGGCTGACCGGGGCGCTGGTGTGGCTGGCCGGCGCGGCGCCTGCATGCGCCGAATCCCCGCCGGCGCCGGCCAGCGTTGTCTCTTCCGAACCGGCCGTCGCAGATCCGGCCGCGAATTTGCCCGAACTGGGCGGCGCGCCCGATGACGCCGCGCGCGAGAAGCAGTGGGCCGAGATGGCCAAGCAGTTCGGCGAAAAAGATCTGAATAACGTTTCCCGTCAGCAGATGCGCAGCCGCGCCGAGGATTATCTGCTGGGCCAGGCGACCGGCGCGCTGCAACAGCAGGCGCAGGCGCTGTTGTCGCCGCTGGGCACCGCCCGGTTATCGCTGAAGATGACCGGTGAGGGGGACTTTACCGGCAGCAACGGGCAGTTATTCAGCCCGCTGTACGACGTCGACGGATTGCTGACCTACAGCCAGATCGGCTGGTTGCAGCAAAGCGCCGGGGCGCTCGGTAATTTCGCGCTGGGGCAGCGCTGGATCGCCGGTGACTGGCTGCTGGGGTACAACACGGCGCTCGACAGCGATTTCGCCCGGCAGCGCAATCGCGGCAGCGTCGGCGCGGAGGCCTGGGGAGACTACCTGCGTTTCTCCACCAACTATTACTATCCGCTGTCGGCGCTGGCGCAACAGCCTGGCGATGGCGTGTTTTTCAGCCGCCCGGCGCGCGGTTACGACATCACGACGCAAGGCTATCTGCCGTTTTATCGCCAGATCGGCGGTTCGCTCAGCTATGAGCAGTATCTCGGCGATAATGTCGATCTGTTCGGCAGCGGCAAAAAACAAAACGATCCGCGCGCGATGCAGCTGGGGCTCAATTACACCCCGGTACCGCTGGTGACGATGAAGGCGCTGCATAAGATTGGCGCGGGCGGGCAGAGCCAGGATCAGATCGAGCTGGCGCTGAGCTATCGGCTCGGGGTGCCGTTGGTGAAGCAGATTTCGCCGGAGTATGTGGCGCAGGCCAAGTCGCTGCGCGGCAGCCGCTACGATCCTATCGAACGCAAGAACGTGCCGGTGCTGGAGTTCCGCCAGCGCAAAACGCTGCAGGTGTTCCTGGCCACGCCGCCGTGGAGCCTGCAGGCGGGGGAAACCGTGCCGCTGGTGTTGGAAATCAAGGCGCTGAACGGCATCGCTCACGTCAGTTGGCAGGGGGATACGCAGGCGCTGAGCCTGACGCCGCCGCACAACGCCAACGATCCGCACGGCTGGACGGCGATCGTGCCGCCGTGGGACGACTCGCCGGGCGCCGCCAACAGCTACCGGCTATCGGTCACGCTGGAGGACGACAAACAGCAGCGCGTGACGTCCAACTGGATAGCGCTGAAAGTGGCGCCGCCGCTGACGGCGACCGCCGGTGATGACGCGGGCCTGCCGCCGATCAAAACCCTGACGCCGCCGCCGATCCCGGCGCAAACCGGGCCGCTGTATGGCGGCGATTAACCGTTTTTACCCTGCAGCACCCACACGGCAGCCTCGACGCGGGATTTGAGCTTCATCTTTTTCAGCAGGTGTTTGACGTGCACCTTGACGGTGCTTTCGGTAATGGTCAGGCGGCGGGCGATCAGCTTGTTCGGCAGCCCCTGGGCGATCAGCTTCAGGATATCCCGTTCGCGCGGCGTCAATTGCTGAATATCGCGATCGGCGTTGGGGCGGTTTTCCCGCAGGCTGGCGGCGAGGATCGGCGTCAGCGTTTCGCTGAGCACCATCTGCCCGGCCGCCGCCTGATGCAGCGCCTTCAGCAGATCCTCCGGCTCCATGTCTTTCAACAGATAGCCGTCGGCGCCGCGTTTGAGCGCGCTGACGACGTCGTCTTCATGGTTGGACACGCTGAACACCACAACGCGCCCCGACAGGTCGGTCTGGCGCAGGCGATCCAGCGTTTCCAGCCCGTTGATGCCGGGCATGTTGAGGTCGAGCAGGATCAGATCCGGATCGTGCTGCTCCGCCAGCGTGACCCCTTGTTCTCCGTTGCTGGCTTCGGCGATGACCTGCAGGCGAGCGTCCATGCCAATCAGCTGTTTTACGCCATTGCGCAGCATCGGGTGGTCGTCGATCAGTAAGATTGTGGCGGCGGTTTCTGTCGTCATGGTGTCTCCGTTAGTCGATGGCGTGGTTATCCGGCGTGAAGCTGACCCGCACCTCGGTGCCGCCGCCGCTGCGCGGTAAAATGTCGCAACGGCCGTGCAGGCTCTTGGCGCGATCGCGCATGATGATCAAGCCGTAATGGTCGGGGCGGGATGTTTCGGCCGGCAGGCCGCGTCCGTTGTCGCATACGCTCAGGGTCACTTCGCCCCGTTTGTTGATGACCTGAATGCTCACCTCGCTGGCGGCGGCATGCTTAAGGATGTTACTGAGCGCCTCGCGGGCGATCTGCAGCAGATGAATGGCCTGATAGGCAGGCACCGTGCGCGGCCCCAGTTGGTAATCAAGGCTGATGTTCAGGCCCAGTTTGGGATTGAACTCGGCTACCGTCGATTGCAGCGCCGCCAGCAGGCCCGGTTCGGTCAGCTGCAGGCGGAAGGTGGTCAGCAGCTCGCGCAGCTGGCGATAGGCGCCGTTCAGTTCTTCGCGCATCTGCCGCACCAGCGCCTGGCTGGCGGGTGAGAGCGTTTCGCCCTGCATCTGCAGGCAGGCGATCTGCATTTTCAGGCAGGAGAGCGATTGGGCGATGGAGTCGTGCAGTTCGCGGGCGATCGCCGCCCGTTCTTCCATCAACATCAGCTGCTGCTGATGGTCTACCTGACGTTCGATGGCCAGCACGCTGGTCAGTTGCTCCACCAGAGTGTTGACCAGCTGGCGGTGCTCCTCGTTCAGCGGCTGTTGCGGCGCATGTTGCGCCACGATCACGCCGTAGTCGCCAAGCTTGTCGCTCAGGCTCCAGCTCAGCGACGGGCTGTCGGGATGTTGGCGGTCGCTGTCGTGCAGGCAGGCGCTGCACACCGGATTATGGCAATGCTCCGGCCGCAGTGGCTGGTTGCCGCTCAGCTGCAGCAGCGGCTCCCGGCTGTCGTTTTCATACAGCCGCACCTGAATGGCGCGCAGCGGCGTCAGGATTTGCAGTTGGTTGAGCAGCGGCGTCAGGCGGCTGCACAGCGGCTCGCTGGCGTGCAGCAGGCGGCTGGCGCGATAGAGGAAGCTCAGCATCTGATTTTTTTGCTGCAGGTCCGCGGTCTTCTCGGCCACGCGCTGCTCCAGCCCGCTGTAGATGGCCGACAGTTCGTCGGACATGGTGTTCAACGCGCCGCCGAGCGACGCCATTTCATCCTGATGGCCGCGCTGTGCGAAGCGGCGGCTAAAGTCGCCGCGGCCCACCGCCAACGCCATTTCCACCAGCTGTCGCCACGGATGCAGCAACCGGCGGCGCAGGTAGCAGGTGGTGCCGATCAGCAGCAGCAGGGTCAGCGCGATAAAGCCGGCCTGCACCAGCGTCACCATCAGCAGGCGGCGCTCGGTTTGTCTGTCGATATCCGAGACCAGCTTATCCAACAGCTGCACGAAGTGCGCCACCTGCGGCGCGGCGTCGGCCGGGCGCTGCGCGCTGCGCAGGCGAGGTTGCAGGGTCTGTTGCCAGTAGTCGCGCAAGGCGTCGAAAGGTTGCGTCAACCCTTCCTGTTCTACCGAACGCTGCAGGTCGGGGCTGTTTTCGTCACGCTCCAGTTCGCGGATCAACGCTTCATGCCGTTCATCCAGCGGCACCTGCGCCAGCAGACGGTAGCTTTGCATACGCAGCGAGCCGGCCTTGTTGATGGCATGCGCGTTGCCCTGAATGCTTTGCGACATCCAGGCGGAAATCCCCATGCCGGCCACGCCCAGAATGCCCGACAGCAACATCAGCAGGGCGACCTGATTCACGATCGAAAGCGGGGCGAACAGGCGTTTCATAAGCGCGGGTTCCTGGCATTTGGCGCCGCTGAAGCTCAGGGGCGAAGGCGGCGACGGGGTAAACAAGTCACGATTCAGCCGTATTTTTGATTATCCCTGAGCATAACCCCATACCTCGAATGAAGTACCCATTAGTTTCCGTGGGGGCGGCGAAGCGGTGAGAATGACGAAGTGGTGTCTTCTAATTTATTGATTAAAAATGATTTAATTTTTATCCGCAACGTACCCCTAAGGGGATGAAGGCGCTATTTGTGCCGCCAACTACTTGCATCCGGGTTGATATACATCAACTTTGCCGCCGGGGCCGCCCCCTAGGGTGTCGGAATAATCCCCCGTGTCTGAGGTTTTTATGTCGCAACTTGCAACGCCTTCATCAAAGAAAACCGGTGCGCTGATTCAGGATTGGCATCCTGAAGACAGCGCCTTTTGGCTGCAGCGTGGCCATCGCATCGCCACCCGCAACCTGTGGATTTCCATTCCCTGTCTGCTGCTGGCCTTCTGCGTCTGGATGCTGTTCAGCGCCGTTGCGGTCAACCTGAACAAGGTTGGCTTCAACTTTTCCACTGACCAATTGTTCCTGTTGACCGCGCTGCCGTCGGTCTCGGGCGCTATTTTACGCGTGCCGTATTCCTTTGTGATCCCGCTGTTTGGCGGCCGCCGCTGGACCGCTATCAGCACCTGCTTCCTGCTGGTGCCGTGCCTGTGGTTGGGATTCGCGGTGCAGGACAGCAGCACGCCGTACAGTGTATTCGTCATCATTTCCCTGCTGTGCGGTTTTGCGGGCGCCAACTTTGCCTCCAGCATGGCCAATATCAGCTTCTTCTTCCCGAAAGCGCGTCAGGGCGGCGCGTTGGGTCTCAACGGCGGGTTGGGGAATCTGGGCGTCAGCGTCATGCAACTGGTCGCGCCGCTGGCGATCTCTTTCAGCCTGTTTGGTCTGTTTGGCGGCACGGCGCAAGATCAGGCAGAAGGGGGGCAGCTGTGGCTGGAAAACGCCGCCTGGATCTGGGTACCGTTCCTGCTGGTTGCCACCTTGGCGGCCTGGTTCGGCATGAACGATCTGGCGGCTGCCAAGGCATCGCTGCGCCAGCAACTGCCAGTGCTCAAACGTGGGCATTTGTGGATGCTGAGTTTGCTGTACCTCGCGACCTTCGGTTCTTTCATCGGTTTCTCCGCCGGTTTCGCCATGCTGTCGAAGACGCAATTTCCGGAGGTCGTGATCCTGCATTACGCTTTCTTCGGACCGTTCCTCGGTGCGCTGGCACGGCCGGTCGGCGGCGCGCTGTCTGACCGTTTCGGCGGCGTGCGGGTGACGTTGATCAACTTTGTGGTGATGGCCGTGTTCGCCGCGCTGTTGTTCCTGACCTTGCCGACGGCGGGTGAGGGCGGTTCGTTTATCGCCTTCTACGGCATCTTTATGGTGCTGTTCCTCACGGCGGGGCTGGGCAGCGGGTCGACTTTCCAAATGATCGCCGTCATTTTCCGTAAAATCACTGTCGATCGCGTGAAAGCGGTCGGCGGCAGTGACGAGAGCGCACAGCGTGAAGCGGTGACGGACTCCGCCGCCGCATTGGGCTTTATCTCGGCGATCGGCGCCGCAGGCGGCTTCTTTATTCCCCAGGCATTCGGTACCTCGCTGGCGCTGACCGGTTCGCCGGCGGGGGCAATGAAAGTATTCCTGGTGTTCTATATCTTGTGTGTGGTCATCACCTGGGCGGTGTATGGCCGCAAGAAAAAGGCCTGAGTATCAAACTGCTTTCTCAATCCCTCCCGACAGGGGAGGGATATTTTTCTCATTCCGAGTCATCTCTCCTCGCCTCCTCAGTGAAATTTTCTGTCTTTAGGTAAAATTCTCATCTTCGCTTGCCGTTTTTTTCTTTTTTTATAGCACTATCTCTCAATGTGGGAATGTTTTCGCCAAAACGGATTATATTATTTGCACGTTTTTTTCGTTTTATTGAGAGTATTCTTACATTAAGGCGTTAATGTCTTTTCGCAGATTAAATGAAATTTCCGGGAGGGGAAGGCATAATTAGTGCGATTGTTATAAAATCAGTAATAGGTTTTTGTCTTAGATACAGCACACACCGAGTGGAATGTGTGACGGGGTTAAATCAGATAACTCTCATTCTGTTTTTTTCGGCTTTTTGTAGTCTATCTGGCAATCAGATTAGGTGGGAAAACACAATGAATTCACGGATAAGAATGAAATTTCACAATTTCATTCGATTAACAATCGAACAACATGGTTAGTTTTTCCTTTTTAAATCAATGAGGTGTTCATTTGAATTTTACGGTGACCATGAAAGAAATCCATGTTGCCAACAGGGAAAAAGAGTCATTTGGATAAACGGAACATCCTTAATATGGCCTAATGTAAAAAATGAAATCAGAAAATTTTTATAAAGGCCAATATCCGATGAATGCAACCTGTTGAGTTTACATTTAATTTCTTGAACATTTTTTGATATTTCTATACAAAGTGTGCAGGACAGGCACGCTAAGGAAATTAAAAGTGAATCTTGATAAAAGAATAAAGATTAGGAATCTCGATGTTCTGACTCCTGCCGGGGAGAAATTTCGTCTGCGTTGGAAGGAGTATCAAATTCTTTCGCTGCTTGTCGCCAGATCACCAGAACTGGTTACCCGAACGGAAATTATAGAAAATATCTGGAAAGGAACCTATTGCTCAGATTCAACGATAAATCAAACAATTAAATCTATTCGCCAAAAGATTAGCGATACGGAACACACGCTTATCAGAACCATTCCTCGTTTGGGTTACAAGGTGGAAAATCAAGCGGCTTTTCACTTTATATCCGAGGATGAAGACTACGCTGATGATGATATATTAAATGGCGGTGAAGATATTGGTGTTGATATTCAAGCGGAACTTTCTGAAAGTGAAAATGAGTCGTCTGAAACAAACGATGAAAAAATAGATAAGCCGCATAAATCGACGCTGGTTGCTGCGCCTGTTGCCACGGTGGAGTCATCCAAAGAACCGGTGCGTGAAAAAAAGTCGGCGGCGGTGCGTCGCTTTTTCAGCATACCCGCCAGCCGTGTAGTGAAATACCTGACGGTATTCGCCTCTTTGCTGGTTATTTCACATTTTTCATATGTGCTCGGCAACCAAACCCGCCCCCCGGTGATCAACGACATTCAGAACAACACGCGCGTGGTGTTGACGCTGACGCTGAATAACCCCCATACCAACAGCCCGCAAACTCTGCTCTGTCTTTACCAGGGAGAAAACATGGATCAAGCCACCATCGAATGTGTCGATCCTAAGCAAGGGCAGCTTAAATTGCCGGTAAAATATGAGACCTCTTCGACGCCGGGCAAAGGTCGGATTAATCTCATATTGCCGAATAAAACCTTGCAATATCAAGTCGCTTACGATGTTAAAAATTAGCGCTGAATGAGGTTTTATCTTTAGCGATAATTTTACATTTGATGAAATCTTTTATTTCATTATTTGTTATTTGAAAGCCAGGTTCGATTTGTCCAGTCTGGAACTCATTACCTAACGCGTATTAGCGTCCTGTCCCAATGGGGCGACAGGAATAATGAGAACCTGCTGAGTGACAAATTATGGATAAGCGTAAAGTAGCTATTATCGGGGGTTCCGGTTTTATCGGAACACGCCTGGCGAAACGTCTCAGTGCGCGCGATGATCTGACGTTGGTCATCGTGGATAAGCAACCCAGCGCACATTTTCCCGCGCTCTATCAGTATGGCGATGTGACGCAACCCCAGACGTTGCAAGAACCGCTGACGGGCTGCGACGCCATCATTAATCTGGCGGCGGAACACCAGGACAACGTCGATCCCATTTCGCTCTATTATCAGGTCAATGTCGAAGGCGCGCGCCATGTCTGCATGACCGCCTCCGCCCTGAATATCCGCCAAATCATTTTCACCTCCTCCGTCGCTGTTTACGGCTTCGTCAAACAGGAAACCGGCGAAGAA
>Ga0157366_1000013_pt1 | contig 129030 bp, 116 predicted proteins | sample AttbisABBM1_FD_113149 | JGI IMG/M metagenome (GOLD analysis project Ga0157366, IMG submission 113149) | Fungus gardens microbial communities from leaf cutter ant in Botucatu, State of São Paulo, Brazil - Atta bisphaerica ABBM1 | ecosystem: Host-associated > Fungi > Mycelium > Unclassified ...
GCTTTCCTCCTTCAGAGTCAACCTCTTTTTCAGAAGTTTTTCTCCGGCGGCTCAGTCTCCTGAACCTTCAACCCGTTTCCCGTTGCCGGTGTGCCGTGTCGATGGAGGCGCATTATAGGGAGCGGTTCAGATAGCGCAAGTGCAAATTAAGACTTTTTTTCCGTTCGTCTGAAATTTGCACAAAAGCGCCCTTTTATGCCTGTTTAATGCGCGCTGGTAGTGCGGCCAGGCTATCGATGACCCAGTCAGCGGCGGCTTCCCCTTCAGCGGTCACCGGTTTACCGCTACGCACCAGAACTTTGGTACCGACACCGGCAGCCTGCCCTGCCAGCATATCCTCCAGCTTGTCACCCACCATATAAGAAGCTGCCATATCAATATTCAGCTCTTGCTGAGCCATCACGAGCATACCCGGCTGAGGTTTACGGCAGTCGCACGCCTGACGATACTCTGCAACGGCGGCGTCGGGATGGTGCGGGCAGAAATAGATGCCGTCCAGATCAACGTCGCGATCGGCCAGCGACCAGTCCATCCATTCGGTGAGCTGCATAAAGGTGTCTTCAGTAAACATACCGCGCGCGATGCCAGACTGATTGGTCACGACCACCAGCGCATACCCCATCGCCTTCAGTTGCTGCAGCGCTTCAATGGTGCCGTCAATAAACTGAAAGTTATCGATCTCATGGACATAGCCATTATCGACATTAAGGGTGCCATCACGATCAAGAAAAATAGCGGGGACTTTATTCGCCACGTAGAAACTCCTGCTGTAAAAATTGCCGATCAGTATCGCATGATTGCTGTGAAAGGGAGAATGTCAGATTGAATCACTTCCATTGATTCAGACGTCTGGATGCCTTACCATCCATCCAGCTTTTACCCTTAATAAAAGCAACGAGGCTTCCCACACCACGGACAACGCAACACGATAATAAATAACCTAATGATTAAACTCGAAAATATCACCAAAGTGTTCCAGCAGGGTACGCGCACCATTTCGGCGTTGAAGAACGTCAGCCTGCACGTGCCTGCCGGACAGATTTATGGCGTTATCGGTGCTTCCGGTGCCGGTAAAAGTACGCTGATTCGGTGCGTTAACCTGCTGGAGCGTCCGACATCAGGCCGTGTGCTGGTCGACGGTGCTGACCTGACCGCACTCAGCGAGCGTCAGCTGACTCAGGCCCGTCGTCAGATTGGCATGATCTTCCAGCACTTCAACCTGATGACCTCCCGGACCGTCGCGGGCAATGTCTCCCTGCCGCTGGAGCTGGGAAATCTCTCCCGTGAACAGATCAACGCTCGCGTTAAGGAACTGCTGGAACTGGTGGGATTAGCCGATAAGCACGATGCCTGGCCTGCGAACCTGTCGGGTGGACAGAAGCAGCGTGTTGCGATTGCCCGTGCGCTGGCCAGCAATCCAAAAGTGCTGCTGTGTGATGAAGCCACCAGCGCTCTGGACCCGGCGACAACCCGTTCTATTCTGGAGCTGCTGAAGGACATTAACCGCCGGCTTGGCCTGACGATTCTGCTCATCACCCATGAAATGGATGTGGTGAAGCGCATCTGCGACCAGGTGGCTGTCATCAGTCAGGGTGAGCTGATTGAGAAAGATAGCGTCAGTGAGGTCTTCTCGCATCCTAAGACGCCGCTGGCTCAGCAGTTCATTCAGTCTACCCTGCATCTGGATATCCCGGATGATTATCAGCAGCGCCTGCAAGCCACTGCCGCTGAGAACAGCGTGCCCTTGCTGCGACTGGAATTTACCGGTAAATCGGTTGACGCCCCGCTGCTTTCCGAAGCCGCACGGCGTTATAACGTGAATAACAACATTATCAGTGCGCAGATGGATTACGCCGGCGGCGTGAAGTTCGGCATTATGCTGGCCGAAATGCACGGCACTGAAAGCGATACCCGCGAGGCGATAGCCTGGCTGCAGGAGAATCATGTGAAAGTAGAGGTGCTGGGTTATGTCTGAAGCGATGATGTGGTTGCTGGGACGGGGCGTGTGGGAAACGCTGATGATGACCTTTGTCTCCGGCTTTTTTGGTTTTGTACTGGGTCTGCCAGTCGGCGTTCTGCTTTATGTCACCCGTCCGGGACAGATTCTGCAGAATCAGGGGCTCTATCGCGTGCTCTCCGCGCTGGTGAATATCTTCCGTTCCATTCCGTTTATTATCTTACTGGTCTGGATGATTCCTTTTACCCGCGTGATTGTCGGCACCTCCATCGGACTGCAGGCGGCAATCGTCCCGCTGACCGTTGGCGCCGCCCCCTTTATCGCCCGTATGGTGGAAAATGCCCTGCTGGAGCTGCCTACCGGCCTGATTGAAGCGTCACGTGCCATGGGTGCCACGCCGATGCAGATCGTTCGCAAGGTGCTGCTGCCGGAAGCGATGCCGGGTCTGGTGAATGCCGCGACGATCACCCTGATTACCCTGGTAGGTTACTCTGCCATGGGCGGCGCGGTCGGTGCCGGTGGTCTGGGTCAGATCGGTTATCAGTATGGTTATATCGGATATAACGCCACCGTGATGAATACGGTATTGGTGTTGTTAGTGGTTTTGGTGTATCTCATTCAGTTCTGTGGCGACCGCATCGTACGTGCTGTGTCCCATAAGTAAGCCAGCAATATCACATTATTAAGGAAAGGATATGTCTTTCAAATTCAAAAAAATTGCCGCTGTGGGTGCACTGATTGGCGCGATTGCGCTGGCAGGATGCGATCAAAAAGAGAAAGATGCGAACCACATCAAAGTGGGCGTGATTGTCGGCGCTGAACAGCAGGTTGCTGAAGCCGCGCAGAAAGTCGCGAAAGATAAGTATGGTCTGGACGTTGAGCTGGTCACCTTCAACGATTATGTTCTGCCGAATGAGGCACTGAGCAAAGGCGATATCGACGTTAACGCCTTCCAGCACAAACCTTATCTGGATCAGCAGATCAAAGATCGTGGCTACAAACTGGTTTCCGTCGGCAACTCTTTCGTTTACCCGATTGCGGGCTACTCGAAAAAGATCAAATCGCTGGATGAGTTGCAGGATGGCGCTCAGATCGCGATTCCAAACGATCCGACTAACCTGGGACGTTCGCTGCTGCTGCTGCAGAAAGCCGGCCTGATTAAACTGAAAGAGGGCACAGGCCTGCTGCCAACCTCGCTGGATATCACTGAGAATCCAAAGCATCTGAAAATTGTTGAGCTGGAAGCGCCACAGCTGCCCCGCTCACTGGACGATCAGCAGATCGCCCTGGCGGTCATCAATACCACCTATGCCAGCCAGATCGGCCTGACCCCGACTAAAGATGGGATTTTCGTCGAAGATAAAGATTCACCTTATGTGAACCTGATTGTCGCGCGCGAAGATAACAAAGATGCGGAAAACGTGAAGAAGTTCGTTCAGGCTTACCAGTCTGACGAAGTTAACGAAGCCGCCAACAAAGTCTTTAACGGCGGTTCAGTTAAAGGCTGGTAAGTCAGCCGACATTCTCCCCAGGGGCGGCGCTATGCCGCCCTTTCTGTTACAGCCTGCCCTGCCCGACTTGTTATTTATTCCTGTCCTTGTTTCAATAACGCCACTTTTGGAAACCTGAGGATGTTGCCATGCGTTTTTTACCGCTCGGCTTGTTAGCATTGATGCTGACAGGGTGTGTTCATGAGTATCACCCGATAACCAGCGCCCCGTCCAGGCCGCAGCACTCCACTGAACCGACCCGCAAACCCGCTGCCCGCCCCGCACCAGTTAAGCTCTACACGGATGCCGCCGATCTGGTCAGCAAACCGTTCCGCGATCTGGGTGAAGTCTCTGCTGAGGATTGCCAGATCAGCAATCAGAACTCGCCCGCTAACATCGCCACGGCCCGTAAACGTCTGCAGATCCGGGCGTCACAGATGAAAGCCAATGCGGTGCTGCTGCACAAGTGTGAAATTGTGACGGGTACGCCAGGGTGCTACCGTCAGGCAGTGTGTCAGGGCTCGGCATTGAAAGTCAGCAATCAATGAGTGAATTCACCTTTGCGCAGATTGGGGTCATCCGCTCGCCGTGGAAAGAGAAGTTTGCCGTGCCGCGTCAGCCAGGGCTGGTGCAGGATGGCGGCGGAGAACTGCACCTGCTGCCCCGTACAATCAGCCGGAAGCGGTTCGCGGACTGGAAGCGTTCAGTCACCTCTGGCTGCTGTTTGTCTTTCATCAGACGATGGCAGGCGGCTGGCGTCCCACGGTTCGCCCTCCCCGACTGGGCGGCAATGCGCGCATGGGTGTCTTTGCAACCCGTTCAACGTTTCGTCCCAACCCGATTGGCATGTCGCTGGTCGAGCTGAAAGAGATCAGGCTTGAGAAGCAGCAGGTGATCCTGCAGCTTGGCAGTCTGGATCTGGTCGATGGCACCCCCATCGTGGATATCAAACCCTATCTGCCTTTTGCCGAAGCGCTGCCCGAAGCCCGGGCGGGATTTGCCCAGGCAGCACCGGCGGCCACGATGCCGGTGCGCTTCTCCGCGCTGGCGCAGGAGCAGCTGCAACAGCATGCCCGCTATCCCCATCTGGCGCGTTTTATCCGTGACGTGCTGGCGCAGGATCCCCGTCCCGCTTACCGTCAGGGCCAGGCAGAGGAGCGGGAATATGCGGCCTGGCTGATGGATTTTAATGTACGCTGGCGCATTGACGATGCCGGGACAGAAGTGATCGCTATCGACCCGCGTTAAAACCCGCTTTTGAGCCAGTGATCTCACTGGTACACTAGCCGCCAGCAAATTTCTGTCTGTGACTTTCCGATCAACTGGAACCGTAATCAATGCGTACTACTCAATATCTGCTCTCTACTCAGAAAGAGACGCCTTCCGACGCCGAAGTGATCAGCCACCAGCTGATGCTGCGCGCCGGTATGATCCGCAAACTGGCTTCTGGCTTGTACACCTGGTTGCCGACCGGGGTTCGCGTGCTGAAAAAAGTCGAAAATATCGTGCGCGAAGAGATGAACAACGCGGGTGCGGTTGAGATTTTAATGCCGGTCGTGCAGCCTGCCGACCTGTGGCAGGAGAGCGGTCGCTGGGAGGAGTATGGCCCGGAGCTGTTACGTATTGCCGACCGCCACGAACGTCCGTTTGTGCTGGGCCCGACGCATGAAGAGGTGGTCACCGACCTGATCCGTAATGAGCTGAGCTCTTATAAGCAGCTGCCACTGAACCTCTATCAGATCCAGACCAAATTCCGTGACGAAGTGCGTCCGCGCTTTGGCGTGATGCGTTCGCGCGAATTCACCATGAAAGATGCCTACTCTTTCCACGTGTCGCAGGAATCGCTGCAGGAAACCTATGATGCGATGTACCGCGCCTACAGCCAGATCTTCAGCCGTATGGGCCTGGATTTCCGTGCCGTACAGGCCGACACCGGCTCTATTGGTGGCAGTGCATCGCACGAGTTCCAGGTGCTGGCCCAGAGCGGTGAAGACGATGTGATCTTCTCAACCGATTCTGATTACGCCGCCAACATCGAGCTGGCCGAAGCCGTCGCACCGGCCGGTGAACGCGCTGCGCCGTCGCAGGCGATGCAGCTGGTTGAGACGCCAGACGCAAAAACCATCGCGGAGCTGGTTGAGCAATTTGGTATGCCGGTTGAGAAAACCGTGAAAACGCTGATTGTTAAAGGTGCGGAAGAGAGCGGTCATGCGCTGGTTGCCCTGCTGGTTCGTGGCGATCATCAGCTGAACGAAATCAAAGCAGAGAAGTCAGCTATCGTGGCATCACCGCTGGTCTTCGCGACTGAAGAAGAGATTCGCGCGGCAGTGGGTGCAGGTCCGGGTTCAATCGGGCCGGTCGGCCTGCAGATGCCGATCATCGCAGACCGTACCGTCGCGAAGATGAGTGACTTCAGCGCCGGTGCTAACGTCGATGGTAAGCACTACTTCGGCATTAACTGGGAGCGCGATCTGCCGCTGGCCAGCGTTGCGGATATCCGTAACGTGGTTGAAGGCGATCTGAGCCCGGATGGCAAAGGCACACTGCAGATTAAGCGCGGCATCGAAGTGGGTCACATTTTCCAGCTCGGCACGAAATATTCGGACGCGCTGAAAGCCTCTGTTCAGGGCGAAGATGGCCGCAACCAGGTAATGAGCATGGGCTGCTACGGTATCGGCATCACCCGTGTTGTCGCTGCGGCGATCGAGCAGAACCATGACGAGCGCGGCATCATCTGGCCGGCGGCACTGGCTCCGTTTGAGGTCGCGATTCTGCCCATGAATATGCAGAAATCCTTCCGGGTGAAAGAGCTGGCGGAAGAGCTGTATGCCACACTGCGCGCGAAAGGCGTCGACGTGATTCTGGATGACCGTACAGAGCGTCCGGGCGTGATGTTTGCTGATATGGAACTGATCGGTGTGCCACACACCATCGTCATTGGCGATCGCAATCTCGATAATCAGGAGATTGAGTACAAATCACGTCGTGCCGGTGAGAAGCAGATGATTAAGCAGGATGAGATCGTCGATTTCCTGCTGAAGGCGCTGAATAAGTAAGTTCTCAGCGCGGGCTGGATCTCTTCGCGGCTCGCCCCTGAAGCTATAAGCACTCAAACGCCCCGCCTGCGGGGCGTTTTTTATTGCACTCTGCCGCGCATCGCTTTGGTACTGCTGCGGCGCGCTTTTCCTTCCAGTCGTCGCTCTTTTGACGCGCGGGTTGGCCGCGTGGCGCGACGCACTTTTTCGACCGTGCTCAGTTCGCGGATCAGATTGAGCAGCCGTTGCAGCGCGGCTTCGCGATTCATCTCCTGACTGCGGTACTCCTGCGCTTTGATCACCACGACGCCTTCAGCAGTGATCAGATGATGGCTGGCGGTAAGCAGCCGCTCTTTATAGAAGGCCGGCAGTGAAGAGGCGGCAATGTCAAAACGCAGATGGATAGCCGTGCTGGCTTTATTGACATGTTGCCCACCCGCTCCCTGAGCGCGTATCGCCGTCAGCTCAATCTCACTGTCCGGGATCTCAACCGAACGGGACAGCATAATCATCGCTCTCCTCTCCCCTGCTTCATGACCTTTACCTCTGATAACCTGTTCATCAACTTAACCTTTTGTGCGATCCCGCGTTGCGCGGCAGCCAGCGGAATCTGTCACTTTAGCAGTGTTTTACGTGCTGTTCCTGCTTTACGCAGGCTGATTTCCTGTAAATGGCTATGGTATAGTCGCCAGTTAATCAGAGTATCTACGCTCTGCCGAGGAGGATCATGTGCAAAATTATTGTGAGTTAGTTCGCCGCAAATATGCCGAAATCGGTAGCGGAGATTTAGGTTACATACCGGATGCGATTGGCTGCGCATTGAAGGCACTTGATGATATTGCCGCAAATAGTGAGCTAAACTCTTCTGTCAGGGAACAGGCGGCCTACGCCGCTGCTAACTTATTGGTGAGCGACTATGTTGATTAATGAAGCGTACCACCCCATCAATTGCGATGATTACGATAACCTGGAACTCGCCTGTCAGAAAAACTGGATGCTGTCACTGGACATGAAAGATGGCGAGCAGCTGAAGGCAAAGGCGAAAGAGATTTTTTCACGTAAGAACGTGGAATATCTGGCTATCGATCTCTCCGGTGAACATCGCGAGTTACGTCTCGACCACATCGCCAGCTTTACCCATCCCGAGCTGGGCACGGTGGTTGTCAGCGCAGAGTAATTCACTCCTTTCGGGCGGGACATCCCCGCCCCTGTCACACTCAGGGCTGCAGCGAACTGTAATACGCCGCCAGATCCGCCATATCGTCATCACTTAATCCCGCAACAAACGCCTTCATGACCTCAGCCTGACCGCCACTGCGCTCGCCCTTTTTATAAGCCTGCAGCGCGTGTTCAAGATAGGGGGCGTGCTGCCCGGCCAGACTGGGATAAAGCGGCACGGTGGCTTCGCCTTCCGCGCCATGACAGGCCATACAGCTGCCCGCTTTCTCTGCGCCACGCTGCGCATCTCCCGCGGCCCAGGCCGGTAATACAGCGGCCATCAGGGCGCCGATCAGCCATGTTTTCATTGTTCAGCTCCTGTGCAGGCGGCCCTGTCCCAGACAATCTGCCAGCCCTGCTCATCGCATGCCGCACCCTCCCGGGTGATAAAAAGATCCGGAACACAGACCAGCGTCTGATTATAAAAAATTAGCGGCAGCCGCTCGCGCTGCCATGGAGGAATATGCAGTGCCTGCCAGAGCTTCTTCATCTCCCGTCCCCCTTCCCGCCCCACCAGATGCACCTGGCCCTGCGCGTGAAATCGCACGCTGACCTGCTCATCGGGCTGCGGATGGCGCAACAGGCTCTGCGCCTGGCTGGCACGCAGCGTGCCGAGGCTTTGCGGCAGCGCCAGCGGCTGGCAGCGATCGGGCCACATCAGCACCGTGTCGCGCAGCGAACTGCGCACCGGCAGCCAGTAGAGCTGCTGCCGGTATCGCCGCAGTTCCGCCTGACCGAATCGCAGACGAGGCTGCGCATCCTCACGACTCGCCATCACCTCATTGCGGATGCGCTGCAGCGCGTCGCGGGAGGGCATCGCTCCGCCCTGCCCGGCGATCCAGCGACGCAGTAAGGCGTTAGCGCGCGGCTCACTCATCGTCATCAGCGGCGGAAAGTGCAGACTGCCATCCGGCTGGACGCGCTCAGCCAGCTCTCCGGCGAGAAGTTCATCCAGCAGCTGCTCCTGCTCACTGCACAGGGCTGCGCTTCGGGCGGTCGCCTCGGCAAAGTGGGGCCAGCGCTGAGAGAGTTCAGGCAGCAGCCGCTGACGCAGAAAGTTACGGTCGTAGCGCAGATCCTGATTACTCTCGTCTTCGATCCACACCAGCTGATGGGCATGAGCATAGGCTTCAAGCGACTGTCGCGACTGATTAAGCAGAGGACGTAACAGCCGATGGGAACCCAGCCTGCGCACTACGGGCATGGCCGCCAGCCCGGCCGGACCGCTGCCGCGCTTCAGCGCCAGCATAAAGGTTTCACACTGATCGTCGAGATGCTGCGCCGTCAGTAGCTGCTCGTCCGGCTGCAGCGCCGCGCCCAGCGCCTGATAACGGGCGGTGCGTGCCGCCGCCTCAATGCCCTTTTCACTGCCGTCAACGGTGACGTGCAGCACGTCACACGTCAGCTGCCACTGTTCGCATATCGCCTGGCAGTGGGCCGCCCAGCGGTCAGCATTCGGGCTGAGTCCGTGGTGAACATGCAGCGCCCGCAGACGCGACTGAGGATGCTGCTGCTGCCAGTCACGAAGCTGATGCAGCAGCACGGTGGAGTCAAGTCCGCCGCTGAACGCGACCACCAGGGCAGCGTCCGGTTGCAGCAGTGAGTCAAAAGCGGGCAAAGACATCGCAGAATCCAGAATATCGGGCCACTAAATGTCGCCCGCCGAGCGCGCTAGTTTACGCCTGATAGAGCTCCAGCGGCAAACCATCCGGGTCGGCAAAGAAAGTACAGGCTTTACCGGTGAGTTCATCAATGCGAATCGGCTCGCAGATCACACCTTTTTCAGCCAGCGTCGCCACCGCTGCGGCCACATCCGGCACGGTAAAGGCCAGATGGCGCAGGCCGCACGCCTCGGGATGACTGACCCGTGCAGGGGGTTCAGGAAAAGAGAAAAGCTCAATGGTATAGCGATCCCCTAACGCGAGATCGCCTTTCCAGGAGTCGCGCGCTTCGCGGTAAACTTCGCCCATCAGTCGAAAGCCCAGCACATCGCAATAGAAGGCTTTGCTGCGCGGATAGTCAGAGGCGATGATGGCGATGTGGTGAATAGCGTTTAACTGCAACATGTTGAATATCCTGATTCGGGCAGGATGCCTGAGTCAGGCATCCTGCCGCTGATAAGATTTAAAATTTTATGCCGGGTCGTTTTTCAGCACGCGCACACGGTATTCGCCCTCTTCCGTCAGGCTGGCACCGTGAATGTCGGTTTCAAACCCCGGATAGTGCCGGCCAATGCTGCACAGCATCAGCAGGAAATCGAGCACCGCGCGACTCTTCTCAGTGATCATCTCTCCCGGCATCACCAGGGGAACGCCCGGCGGATAGGGCAGGATCATGTTGGCCGAAACCCGCCCGACCAGCTCACTGATATCCACCGTTTCGATGTTGCCCTTCACCTGCTGCTGAAACGCCTGATGCGGTGTCATCTTCATTTCAGGCAGCACGTCGAATGCCTGCAGCATCAGACGCGGCAGATCGTGATGGCGGATCAGCTGATGGATCCCCTGTGCCAGGGTCTGAATGCGCATATTGCGATAGAAGTCGGGATCCTCTGCGTAGAGATCGGGCAGCATGTTTTTCACCCGCAGATTCAGATCGTAGGCGCGTTTAAATTCGGTCAGCCCGCGCAGCACGCTCATCGCCTTGGTTTTATCGATGCCGATACTGAACAGGAACAGCAGGTTATAGGGGCCGGTTTTCTCCACCACGATGCCGCGCTCATCCAGAAACTTCGCCACCAGCGCCGCCGGGATCCCCTCTTCCGCCATCTCCCCCAGCTCGCTCATGCCCGGCGTCAGGATCGTCACCTTGATCGGATCGAGATACATGTGATCGCGATCGGCCTGCGTGAATCCATGCCACGCTTCGTCGCCCGGCTGGATCGGCCAGCACTGCGCTTCGTCAACCTGTTCCGGCTGCCAGATGTCAAAGAACCAGCTGTCAGACTCTTCGCGCAGCCGCTGGATCTCACGGCGGAAATGAAGCGCGCGTTCGACCGAGCGATTGATCAAACGCTTACCCGGATTGCCGCGCAACATGGCGGCAGCGGTTTCAATAGAGGAGACGATGGCGTAGTTAGGCGAGGTGGTGGTGTGCATCATGTAGGCTTCGTTAAACGTCTGCTCGTCGTAGTCGCCTTTAATGTGGATCATGGATGCCTGAGAGAACGCCGCCAGCAGTTTATGGGTCGACTGCGTTTCATAGACCACCTTGCCCGGAATGCGGTCTCCGCTCATGCCGCTTTTGCCCGCATAAATCGGGTGGAAATTGGTGTAAGGCACCCAGGCGGAGTCGAAATGAATCGACGGCACAGCCAGCGTCTCTTTAATGTACTGGGTGTTGTAGAGCAGCCCGTCATAGGTGGAGTTAGTAATGACCGCATGCACCGGCCAGGTGGCTCTGTCAGTCGATGCCACTTTATGCGCTATCGCGTCGCGGGTGAACTCCTGCTTCGGGATGCCGCCAAGGATCCCCAGCGCATTGCGGGTCGGCTTCAGCCAGATCGGGATCAGATCGCTCATCATCAGCAGATGGGTCAGCGATTTGTGGCAGTTGCGATCGATCAGCACGGTGCTGCCCGCCGGGGCGGCATACATCCCGACAATTTTATTCGAGGTCGAGGTGCCGTTGGTCACCATGTAACTCTGCTCGGCGCCGAAGGTGCGCGCAATATACTCTTCCGCTTCCAGGTGCGGCCCGGTGTGGTCAAGCAGCGAACCCAGCTCGGTCACCGAAATCGAGATGTCTGATTTCAGGGTGTTAGCCCCGAAGAAATCGTAGAACAGACAGCCGACCGGGCTCTTCTGAAACGCGGTGCCCGCCATATGGCCCGGCGTGCAGAAGGTGTACTTGCCCTCTTTCACATAGGTGAACAGCGCTTTGGTCAGCGGCGGCGTGATGTGGTCAAGATAGTCATCCGTGTATTGCCGGATGTGCAGCGCGATATCCTCGGCGGCATTCAGCGCATACTCAAAAAAGTGCAGCGGCATACGCATCTCATTGATGCTGATATCCATCTGCGAGTGGGTATTGATAAAGGCATACAGAGGCAGGTATTCGTTTAGCTGATTAATCTCTCCGCACAGTTCGGGACTGTTGTGCGCATCCCAGTCGAAGATAACGCCGCTGATACGCGGGTTGTGTTCGATCAGTTTCAGCAGATCGTCACTGTTTTTCGGGTAAAGCAGCTGGAAGCCCTGCAGATTTAACGCCGCGTCGAGTTCGCGTAACGGTTCATCTTTGTAAAACACGCCGTGCGCGCCCATGATCGCCAGAATATTCAATGCCTGTCTCCCTGATTGTGGTGGAACCGGTCAAGCATAACCGCTAACCCCCATAAGGTGTAGCGAGGCGGTGCCAGGAGGAAACTGAAAGCGGCGAGTGAGCATGGGGAGGGAAAGTACAGGCATAAAAAAAGCGGACCGGAGTCCGCTTTTATGGAAGTGCACTTATCAGGCGTAGCCGTAGCTCATCAGACGCTGATAACGACGATCCAGCAGCTCTTCAGTGCTTAACCCATCGAGTTCGGCCAGATCGGCCAGCAGTTGCTGCTTCAGAGACTGCGCCATGTCGACCGGACGGCGATGCGCGCCACCCAGCGGCTCCGGGATTACGGAGTCAATCAGCTTCAGCTCTTTCAGACGGTGAGCGGTAATGCCCATCGCTTCCGCAGCCAGCGGCGCTTTATCTGCACTTTTCCACAGAATAGAGGCACAGCCTTCCGGCGAGATAACGGAATAGGTGCTGTACTGCAGCATATTCACTTTATCGCCCACGCCGATGGCCAGTGCACCACCTGAACCGCCTTCACCGATGACCGTACAGATGACCGGTACTTTCAGGCCAGACATTTCACGCAGGTTACGCGCAATCGCTTCAGACTGCCCGCGCTCTTCCGCGCCCACGCCCGGATAAGCACCCGGGGTGTCGATGAAGGTGATGACAGGCATTTTGAAGCGCTCAGCCATCTCCATCAGGCGCAGCGCTTTGCGATAGCCTTCCGGTGCTGGCATGCCGAAGTTACGGCGAATTTTCTCTTTGGTCTCACGGCCTTTCTGGTGCCCGATGATCATCACCGGACGTCCATCCAGACGCGCAATACCGCCAACAATCGCTTTGTCATCCGCATAAGCACGGTCGCCCGCCAGCTCATCGAAATCGTCGAACGCGTTGCGGACGTAGTCAAAGGTATAAGGACGCAAAGGATGGCGCGCCAGTTGAGCGATCTGCCATGCGCCTAAATCGGCGAAGATTTTACGGGTCAGCTCAACGCTCTTCTCGCGCAGGCGCTGAACTTCTTCATCCGGATTAACGTGTTTATCATCCTGACGACCAATTGAAGTCAGCGAATCAATCTTCGCTTCGAGTTCTGCAATTGGCTGTTCAAAATCCAGGTAATTAAGACTCATAATGTTCCTGTTCTAGTCAAACTCCAGTTCCACCTGCTCCGATCCGATCAACGAGCGCAGATCGTTAAGTAAACGATCGCTGGGCGAAATTCGCCACGCTGCCCCAAAGCGCAGCTTCGCTCGCGCGTCGGCTCTCTGATAGTAGAGATGCACCGGAATCGTCCCTGATCGATGAGGTTCCAGGGACTGACGGAGTCGGTTTAATAGCTGGTCATCAATTTGCCTGTCCGTCAGCGAGATAGCAAGTCCGCGCGCGTATTTTTCGCGAGCTTCGTCGATGTCCATAACTTCACGAGCGGTCATTTTAAGGCCACCACTGAAGTCATCAAAGCTGACCTGTCCACTGACGATCAGGATTCGGTCTTTCTCCAGCAGCTGCTGGTATTTATCTAACGCATCGGTAAATAACATCACCTCAAGACGACCAGAACGATCGTCCAGAGTACAGATACCAATTCGGTTGCCGCGTTTGGTGACCATTACCCGTGCAGCGATCACCAGACCGGCCGCCACGGTAATTTTCCCCCGGTCGGTTGGATGCATATCTTTCAGCCGCACCCCGCCAACGTAACGCTCAATTTCTTTCAGATACTGATTAATAGGGTGCCCGGTCAGGTAGAGCCCCAGGGCTTCCCGTTCGCCATCCAGCTGCACCTGCTCCGGCCATCGCGTGACGCTGGCGTACGATTTCTCCACCTGCTCCGGCTCTTCCGCCAGCACGCCGAACATATCCGCCTGGCCAATCGCCTCCGCCTTCGCATGCTGATCGGCCGCTTTTAACGCGTCGCCGAGCGCACTCATCAGCGCGGCGCGATGCGGCCCCAGGCGATCGAAGGCCCCGGACATGATCAGTTTTTCCATCACCCGACGGTTGATCTTTTTGGTGTCGGTTCGGGCGCAGAGATCAAACAGCTCGCGGAAGTAACCGCCTTCGTTTCGCGCATCAATGATCGCTTCGATCGGGCCTTCACCGACCCCTTTTATCGCACCGATACCGTAAACAATTTCACCTGCGTCATTCACATGGAAGGGATAGAGGCCGGAGTTGATATCGGGCGGCAGCACCTTCAGTCCCATCCGCCAGCACTCATCGACCAGACCTACCACCTTCTCGGTGTTATCCATATCGGCGGTCATTACCGCGGCCATAAACTCTGCCGGATAGTGCGCTTTCAGCCATAGCGTCTGGTAAGAGACCAGTGCATAGGCCGCAGAGTGTGACTTGTTAAAGCCATAGCCTGCAAATTTTTCTACCAGATCGAAGATCTTCATCGACAGTTCGCCGTCGATGCCCATGCTTTCTGCACCGTCACGGAAAACGGAACGCTGCTTGGCCATCTCTTCCGGTTTCTTTTTCCCCATGGCGCGACGCAGCATATCTGCGCCACCCAGGGTGTAACCGGAGAGAACCTGGGCGATCTGCATCACCTGTTCCTGATAAAGAATGATGCCGTATGTCGGCTCCAGCACCGGTTTCAGACTCTCGTGCTGCCACTGGATATCGGGATAGGAGATCGCTTCACGACCATGCTTACGGTCGATGAAGTTATCCACCATGCCGGACTGAAGCGGCCCCGGACGGAACAGCGCCACCAGTGCGATCATATCTTCAAAGCAGTCGGGCTTCAGACGCTTGATCAGATCCTTCATGCCGCGCGATTCAAGCTGGAATACCGCGGTGGTTTCCGAGCGCTGCAGCATATCGAAGCTTTTCTTGTCATCCAGCGGGATAGAGGCGATGTCGATCGGCTCCAGCCCCTGCTTTTCCCGGCGCGGGTTAATCATCTTCAGCGCCCAGTCGATGATGGTCAGCGTTCTCAGCCCCAGGAAGTCGAACTTCACCAGGCCGGCATATTCCACATCATTTTTATCGAACTGGGTCACCGGGAACTGGCCGTGCTCATCGCAGTAGAGCGGCGCAAAATCGGTGATCTTCGTTGGCGCGATGACCACGCCACCGGCATGTTTACCGGCGTTACGCGTGACCCCTTCCAGCTTACGCGCCATGTCGATCAGCGCTTTGACCTCTTCATCCGCCTCATACATGGCCGGCAGCTGCGGTTCAGCAATAAAGGCTTTTTCCAGCGTCATGCCGGGATCGGGCGGGATCAGTTTGGAAATGCGGTCCACGAAACCGTAGGGATGACCCAGCACGCGGCCAACGTCACGAATAACCGCTTTCGCCGCCATGGTGCCGAAAGTGATGATCTGTGAAACCGCTTCGCGCCCGTACATGTCCGCGACGTGTTCAATCACTTGGTCACGCTTCTCCATGCAGAAATCGACGTCAAAGTCGGGCATTGAGACACGTTCCGGGTTCAGGAAACGTTCGAACAGGAGGTCAAACTCCAGCGGATCGATATCGGTAATTTTCAGCGCATAGGCCACCAGCGAGCCGGCACCGGAACCACGACCCGGCCCGACCGGCACGCCATTATCCTTGGACCACTGGATGAACTCCATCACGATCAGGAAGTAACCCGGGAAGCCCATCTGGTTGATCACGTTGAGTTCAACCTCCAGACGCTCATCATATTCCGGGCGTTTCTGCAGCCGCTCAGCTTCGTCCGGGAACAGGAACACCAGACGCTCTTCCAGCCCCTCGCGGGATTTCGCGACCAGATAATCTTCCGTGGTCATATCACCGGTTGGGAACTGCGGCAGGAAGTATTCGCCCAGCCGGACCGTGACGTTACAACGCTTAGCAATCTCTACGCTGTTTTCCAGCGCTTCCGGGATGTCCGAGAAGAGCTCGCACATCTCCGCTTCGCTGCGCATATATTGCTGAGGACTGTAGTTGCGCGGACGCTTGGGGTCATCCAGCGTATAGCCGTCATGGATGGCCACGCGGATTTCATGCGCGTCGAAATCCTCTTCATTGATAAAGCAGACTTCGTTGGTCGCGACCACCGGAATGCCTTCGGCAATCGCCAGCTCCACCGCCGCGTGCAGGTAGCTCTCTTCATCCGGCCGGCCGGTGCGGATCAGTTCCAGATAGTATCTGTCAGGGAAATGCTGCTGATAAAAAGAGAGGCACTGTGAAACCAGCGCGCTGTTTCCGCGCAGCAGGCTGCGGCCGACATCTCCGCGGCGTCCGCCTGACAGCAGGATTAACCCTTCCTGCAATTCCATCAGCCAGTCGCGATCGATAATCGGCCCGTCCACGCCATAGCCACGCTGATAGGCGCGGGAGATCAGCAGCGTCAGGTTCTGATAGCCGGTATTGTTCGCCGCCAGCACGGTCAGCTGCGTGAGTTCATCCCCCATCAGCTCGCTGGCGACCTTAAAATCGGCACCAATAACCGGTTTTATCCCTGCGCCGTGCGCCCCGCCGTAGAATTTCACCAGGCCACACAGGTTAGTGAAGTCGGTGATCGCAATCGCGGGCATGCCGAGCGCAGCCGCCTTTTTGATCAGCGGCCCGGTTTTCGCCAGGCCATCAACCATCGAATAGTCACTGTGGACGCGCAGATGTATAAAACGGGGTTCAGCCATATCAGTTTCCGGTTAAAACAGCGTCAGGCTATTAAAGCGTATGGGGCTGGCTGGCGGCCAGTACGTCCGCATCGATCAGCGCGTTGCGGACAGGAGCAAAACTGCGACGGTGGTGCGGGGTCGCACCATATTGCGTCAGTTTTTCCATGTGCAGCGCCGTCGGATAGCCTTTGTGCTGTGCAAAGCCATATTGCGGGAACAGCAGATCGAGTTCAGCCATTTCACGGTCGCGGGAGACCTTGGCAATGATAGAAGCGGCGCTGATCTCAGCGACCAGACTGTCCCCTTTGACTACCGCCTGCGACGGCATCGGCAGCGCCGGGCAGCGATTACCGTCGATCAGCACATAGTCAGGCTGAATGCAGAGGCCAGCAACCGCACGCTGCATCGCCAGCATAGTCGCATGCAGGATATTCAGCTGGTCAATCTCTTCCGGTTCTGCCCGGCCCAGGCTCCACGCCAGCGCCTTCTCTTTGATTTCGTCAAACAGGGCCAGCCGGCGTTTTTCCGACAGCTTCTTCGAGTCCGCCAGCCCGGTAATCGGGTTGGCCGGATCGAGGATCACCGCCGCCGTAACGACCGCGCCAACCAGCGGGCCGCGCCCGACTTCGTCCACACCGGCAATCAGGTTGGCGGCAGGATAGATAAAATCAGGCATTCACCAGCTCCAGTACCGCATCCGCCGCCTGTTCATCGGCGTTCCAGCGGATCTGTTGATGTAATTCATTGAACGTCTGCAGCAGGGTTTCGCGCTCAGGCCCGGCATGCAGCAGCGGATCTAACGCCGCGGCCAGGGCTTCAGGCTGACACTCATCCTGCAGTAACTCTTTCACCAGTTCCCGTCCTGCCAGCAGATTGGGCAGCGAAACATAGGGGGTCTTCACCAGCCGTTTTGCCAGCCAGAAGGTCGCCGGTTTCATTCGATACCCCACCACCATCGGGCATTTTGCCAGCATGCACTCCAGTGCAGCAGTGCCCGATGCCAGAAGTGCGGCATCGCTCGCGATCATCGCCTCGCGTCCCTGACCATCCAGCAGATGAACAGGAAGGTCGGGAGCCGTTTCGGCTTTTATCTTCTCAAACTGTTCGCGCCGGCGGGCGTTAACCAGCGGAACGACGACTTCCAGCGCCGGATAGTGACGCCGCAGTAACCGGGCCGTTTTGAGAAAATCGGCGCTGAGCATGTCAACTTCTGCGCCACGACTGCCGGGCAGCAGGGCCAGACAGAGCGCATTATCGGCAATTCCCAGGTGACGACGCGCAGCCTGTTTGTCAGGGTGCAGCGGCATCGCATCCGCCATGGTGTGACCGATAAAACGGCAGGGAACATTAAAGCGATCGTAGAACGCTTTTTCAAACGGCAGGAAGGCCAGCACCAGATTGGTGTTACGACCAATCTTGAAGACGCGCTTCTGACGCCATGCCCAGACAGAGGGACTGACGTAGTGAATGGTACGGATACCGGCGCGTTTCAGGTTGCCTTCCAGCGTAATATTGAAGTCAGGCGCATCGATCCCGACAAACACATCGGGCTGGAGTTCGGTAAAGCGCCGGGTGAGATCGCGGCGGATCGTCAGCAGACGGCGCAGACGTCCCAGCACCTCCACAATACCCATGACCGCCAGCTCTTCCATCTCATACCAGGCTTCACACCCTTCCGCCTGCATCAGCGGACCGGCTACGCCGACAAAACGCGCGTCGGGATGGCGCGCTTTCAGGGCTCGAATCAGACCTGCACCAAGAATATCGCCGGAGGTTTCTCCGGCGACCAGGGCAATCGTTAGAGGACGCGCTGACATGAATTAACGAATTAATCCACGGGTTGAACGGGCAAAGAAATCGTAGAAAGGCTGCACTTCGCTATGCTGCTGCGCAAGCGCTTCAATCTCCGGCTTCACTTCCTCCAGCGTTCTGCCGCTGCGATAGAGCAACTTGTAGGCGTTGCGGATAGCATGCAACGACTCTTTGCTGAACCCACGGCGCTTGAGGCCTTCAATGTTGATCCCGAACGGCGTGGCATGGTTGCCCTGCGCAATAACGTAAGGCGGCACATCCTGCGCCACGCCGGAACAGCCACCCACCATCACGTGCGCACCAATAGTGCACCACTGATGCACTGCTGTCATGCCGCCAATAATGGCGAAATCATCGACCGTGACGTGACCACCCAGGGTCGCGTTGTTGGCGAAGATACAGCGGTTACCGATGACGCAGTCGTGCGCAATATGAACGTTGACCATCAGCAGATTATCGCTGCCCACCGTGGTGACATGGCCACCCTGAGTGGTGCCGCGATGAATCGTCACGCTTTCACGGATGCGGTTGCGATCGCCGATTTCAACCCGTGTTGGCTCACCGGCATATTTCAGATCCTGGTTCACTTCGCCGATAGAGGCGAACTGATAGATCTGGTTATCTTTACCGATACGCGTGTGGCCGTTCACCACAACGTGTGACTTCAGTACCGTTCCTTCACCGATCTCCACATTCGCGCCAATAAAGCAAAACGGGCCAATGTGAACGCGGGCGCCGATAACCGCGCCCTCTTCGATGACAGAACTGGGATGGATAGTGGCGGTTGGATCAATCACGAATTATGCCTCCCGGCTGCGGGCACACATCATGGTCGCTTCACAAACGATTTTACCGTCGACAGTCGCCACGCCTTTGAAGCGGGTCAGACCACGGCGGGTTTTCTCGAAAGTGACTTCCATGATCATCTGGTCGCCTGGTACCACAGGGCGCTTGAAGCGGGCGTTGTCGATACCGGCAAAATAATAGAGTTCACCTGGCTCCAGTTTACCTACGCTTTTAAACGCCAGAATACCGGTGGCCTGCGCCATCGCTTCCAGGATAAGAACGCCAGGAAAAATCGGTTTACCAGGGAAATGCCCCTGGAAAAACGGTTCGTTAACAGAAACGTTCTTCACTGCACGCAGGTATTTGTGCTCTTCAAATTCCAGCACGCGGTCTACCAGCAGAAACGGATAGCGGTGCGGCAGCAGCTCTAAAATCTCTTCAATTTTCAGAGTATGAGTTTCAGTAGTCAAAATACTCTTCCTGTCCTAAAAATCTGATGACATCAATAACACGGCCTGCACAGATCAAAATGATCTTCCGCAGGCCGCAAATAGGTTCTGTGGCGCCGGGCTTCCCTGCTTAACATTTTTATTATGAAAGCCGGTCAGTTTTGGGATGGCGGTCAGTCGTCTTTGCCGACCTTGCGCTCGATGGCTTTTAAGCGTTTGCTCATGTCATCGATGTTCATCACCAGCGCTGCAGTTTTGCGCCAGGTTTTGTTGGGTTGCAGCGGAATGCCTGAGGAATAGACGCCAGGCTCTGTGATAGGACGCATGACCATGCCCATACCGGTCACGGTGACTTTGTCACAGATTTCCATATGGCCGTTAATGACGCTGGCACCGCCAATCATACAGTAACGTCCAATTTTCAAACTACCCGCCATGATCACACCGCCTGCAACCGCAGTATTGTCGCCAATAACTACGTTGTGAGCGATCTGGCACTGGTTGTCTATGATAACACCATTGCCTATCAGAGTGTTATCCAGCGCACCGCGATCGATGGTAGTGCAGGCACCAATTTCCACCCGATCGCCGATAATTACCGCGCCTAACTGCGGGATTTTCACCCAGTTACCGCGATCGTTGGCATAGCCGAAGCCATCAGAACCGATGACGGTGCCTGACTGAATCAGACAATCCTGGCCGATTTGAATCTCATGATAAACGGAGACGTTGGCCCAGAGACGGGTGCCACGACCGATGCGGGTTTTTTTGCCCACAAAGCAGCCTGCGCCGATCACCACGTTGTCGCCCAGCTCCACATCCGCTTCGATTACGGCGTTAGCGCCAATCGCGACGTTGTTGCCGAGTCGGGCTGAAGGGTCGATCACCGCGCTGGGCGCGATATTCTGCGCGGGCTGGGGGGTGGTATCGAGTATCTGTGCCATACGCGCATAGGTCAGGTAGGGATTTTTCACCACCAGCGCTGCCGTATTGCACCACTCCAGATCCGCTTCCGTCAGCACCACGGCTGAAGCCTTTATCAGGGCGAGTTGCTCGCGGTAACGGCTGTTTGCAAGAAATGTGATTTGGCCAGTTGTGGCGGATTGCATAGAAGCAATGCCGGAGATGACGATATCGCCATCTCCGTGCAATTCTGCATCCAACTGCTGGGCTAAATCAGCCAGTCGAATAGATGCCATGAATTATTTAACCTGTTTCAGCACGTCAGCAGTAATGTCTTTTGCGTTTGATGCATAAGCCACCGCGTTCGCGTCGATCACGACATCGTAACCATCGCTGTCAGCGACTTTCTTCACGGCGTCCTGAATGCGGCTCAGCAGCTTGTTACGCTCTTCCATCTGACGACGGCGGTTATCCTGCTCAAAGGCCTGGGCTTTTGAAGAGAAAGCTTCACGCTGAGACATGACATCTTTTTCCATACGGCTGCGTTCGCTGGCCTTCATGGTAGAGCCGTCACGCTGTAAACGCTACATTTTAGTTTGCAGATCGCGTTCCTGGCTCTGCAGCTCAGTTGCACGGCCTTTGAACTCATTTTCCAGCTGTTTAGCAACAGTCGCACGTTGCGGTAACTGTTGGAAAATGCTGGACACGTTTACCACTGCAATTTTGTCAGCAGCCTGAACACCAGCGGAAACCGCTAAAGCAAGACCCAGACCTGCGGCACACAACAACTTTTTCACTATAAACTCCTTACCATCAACGTTTGTGTCAGCGACACAGTGTTTGCCCCGGAACAGCCTGCGCTGTCCGGCAGCAAGACTTCAGCTATGCATCCATGCTCAGAACATTACCAGGTTTTACCAATGTTAAACTGGAACTGCTCTGACTTGTCTCCATCCACTTTCTTTATCGGCTGGGCGTAAGAGAACACCAGCGGGCCGAGCGGTGACATCCACTGCAGCGCAACACCGCTTGAAACGCGGATATTGTTAGGATCGCTGTAGTCCGGAATGCCCGCCGCACGAGTTTCGGCCGTGTTTTCCCAGTGGGTATCCCATGCGGTACCGGTATCGACAAACACCGAGGTACGTACCGAGTTGGCATACTTCTCGCTCAGGAACGGCGTTGGCGTGATCAGCTCCAGGCTGGCAATCGCCATGGCGTTTCCGCCGACCGCATCGTCAGACTTACAGATGCCATCCGGATCGGCCAGGCGGCAATTCGACGAGTTGTTATTGTAGTAGGCAGCCTTCGGACCAATGGTATTGGACTGGAAGCCACGAACGGTACTGGAACCACCGGCGTAGAAGTTCTCATAGAACGGCATCTCTTTGCCGCCGAGACCATCGCCGTAACCCACACGGCCACGACCCAACAGCACCCAGGTGTGATCCTGGTTAATCGGCACATACTGCTGGGTATCCAGCGTGGCCTTGTAGAAGCTGTTGTCTGAGCCAGGAATCGTCACCTTACCGTTCAGGTTGGTGCGGTTACCCGCCGTCGGGAAGAAGCCACGGTCCAGCGTGTTGTAGGTCCAGCCGTAGTTGAAGGTGAAGTCATCAGCAGAGAATTCGCCTTTATCATCCAGCTGCTGCGGCTTGCCGACTGAATCCAGATAACGCCACATCGCCACCTGCGGCTGCATGTTGGAGAGGTCGTTGTGGACATAGCCCAGACCGACACGCAGGGTGTTGTTTTCGTTAACCGGGAAGCCCAGCGTGCCATCCAGACCATAACTCTTGTTGGTATAGTCAGAGAGGTCTGCATTGTCCGCTTTAAAGTCGTTATAGAACAGACGACCACCCAGACTCACCCCATCTACGGTGAAGTAAGGGTCAGTCAGCGAGAACTCGGCATAGGTCTGATAGTCATTTTTGGTACCGCTGATGCCGACGGTATTACCGGTGCCCAGCCAGTTATCCTGCGTGACCCCGACCTGGAAGCTTACGCCACTCTCGGTGCCGTAACCGACGCCGAAGTTGAAGGTCCCGGTGTTGCGCTCTTTAACCTTGTAGACCACATCAACCTGATCCGGTGAACCCGGCACGCGCTGGGTGTCCACATCGACGTTTTCAAAGTAACCGGTGCGGTTCAGACGCTCTTTGCCCTGCTCGACCAGGTCGCTGCCCAGCCAGGCCCCTTCCATCTGACGCATTTCACGACGCAGCACCGCATCTTTTGAGGTGTCGTTACCTTCAAAGCGAACGTGACGCACGTAGTAGCGGTTACCGGCATCGACGTTGATGTGCAGTTTGACAGTCTTATCAGCATCGTTGATTTCAGGCTGTGTCACGACGCGCGGATAGGCGTAGCCGTAGCGGCCCAGCAGTTTCTTGATGTCATCTTCCATCTTCGTGACTTTGGCGCCGTTATAGAGCTCGCCTGCCGGAATTTTGGTCAGATGTTCAATCTCTGCTGAGTGGCCTGCCATGCTGCCATTCACGATCACGCCGGCGATTTTGTACTGATCGCCTTCAGTGATGTTGACCGTGATGTAGATGCCTTTTTTATCCGGCGTCAGGCTGACCTGGGTCGAATCGATGTTAAAGCGAGCATAGCCGCGATCCAGATAGAAGCTGCGCAGGGTTTCGAGGTCACCGGCCAGTTTCTGTTTCTGGTATTTACGGTCGCCGACCACGTTCCACCATGGCACTTCATCGCGCAGCTGGAAGCGGGAGATCAATTCATCAGAACTGAACGCCTTGTTACCGACGATGTTGATCTGCTGAATTTTGGCAGAGACACCCTCCGTAAAGACCAGCTTCAGATCGACACGGTTACGCGGCAGTGGCGTGACCACCGCTTTCACGTTGGCCGTATATTTACCGACGCTGTAGTAGAAATCCTCCAGGCCCTTTTCGATAGAAGAGAGCGTGGTGCGGTCAAGCGCTTCGCCGACTCGCACACCGGAGGCTTCCAGATTCTGTTTCAGCTGATCCTCTTTCACCGCTTTGTTACCGGTGAAGGTAATGCTGGCAATGGTAGGACGTTCTTTGACCTGGACAATCAGCGTTGTACCGTCTCGCAGGACCTGAACATCCTCAAAGTTGCCAGTCGCGAACAGTGAGCGAATGGTGTTTCTGACATCATCGTCATTCACCGTATCGCCAACCCGAACTGGCATGCTCAGCAGAGCCGCGCCGACGGCGACTCGCTGCAGCCCTTCGAAATGAATATCCTTCACCACGAAATCGTCTGCACCGTAAACGGTGGCGCTGCTAAACAGCAGCGACGCTATGAGCAACTTTTTCATCGCCATCGTTATTATGCGTTTTCCTAACACATCCCCTGAATGTTCGCGTTCCAGCGGTTACAAACGGGAGAAATCATTGAAAAGTGCAAGCCCCATTAACAGCACCAGCAAAATCGAACCGATGCGATAACTAAAGTCCTGAACTCGCTCGGACACCGGTCCACCTTTGATCTTTTCGATCGCCAGGAAGAGCAGATGCCCACCATCTAAAACCGGCAATGGGAACAGGTTGATGATGCCCAGGTTGACGCTGATCAGCGCCAGGAACATCAGGTAGTAAATCAACCCATACTCTGCTGACAACCCGGCACCCTGCGCAATCGAGATTGGCCCGCTCAGGTTGTTCAGCTTCACATCACCCGTGATTAACTTGCCCAGCATAGAAACGGTAAGCTTCATCAGCTGCCAGGTTTTTACACTGGCCTCACCGATAGCCGCAAACGCGCCATACTGTCTTACCGTTCTGAACTCTTCCGGCAGCGGGACAATGCGCGGGATAACACCCGCAAATCCTTCGCCTTTGCTGCCCGTTCTGGCTTCTGGCGTCATGGTCAGCGTAATTGCATCACCGCCGCGATCCACCTCAAGCGCCATGCTTTTGCCCGGGTTATCCCGGACCTGCGTGACAAAAGTCTGCCACTGCGATAATGGCTGACCATCGACTTTAACGTTCCTGTCGCCAGCTTGCAAACCGGCTTCACTGGCTGGCGAGTTCGCCTGCACTTCTGCCAGCGTAGTCTCAATCTGCGGACCACGTGGCCGGATGCCCAGCGCGACAACCGGATCCTGCTTGTCTGGCTCAAACTGCCAGTTACGCAAATCCAGCTGTTTCTCCTGGGTCGCGTCCTCGCCAAATCGTGCCACCGTCAGGGTTGTGCTGCTGTCGCCGATTTTACCCACCAGCGCCATCCGCACAGCATCCCAGTCAGGCGTTTCGATACCGTCAACCGCCTTAAGTTCCATACCGGGTGCAATTTGCGCTTCCGCCGCGACCGAACCGTTTAAAATTTCACCGATTACCGGGCGCACACCCGGCACGCCGTGAATAAACACAACCCAGTAGGCAAAGATGGCAAAGAGGAAGTTAGCGACAGGACCCGCCGCAATGATGGAAGCGCGCTGCCAGACGGCTTTGTTGTTGAAAGCCTGATGACGCAGTTCGGCGGGCACGCTCTCGACACGCTCGTCGAGCATTTTCACGTAGCCGCCAAGGGGAATCAGCGCGATGACAAACTCGGTGCCCTGGCGGTCACGACGCCGCCAGAGTGATTTACCGAAACCGATGGAAAAGCGTTCAACTTTGACGCCGCAGCGACGGGCGACCCAGAAATGGCCAAATTCATGGACGGTAATCAGCACGCCCAGCGCAACGATAAAGGCGACAAAACTCCAGATTATGCTCAACATCTTTGCCTGTCCTTAAAGGGTGCGAAACACCAGCAGCAATAAACAGGCAAACACCGGCACTGCCGCAGTCAGACTATCAATGCGATCCAGAATCCCGCCGTGACCGGGGATCAGATTACCGCTGTCTTTGATGCCCGCTTCGCGTTTGAACATACTTTCGGTGAGATCACCCAGCACCGACGCCAGCGTCGCAATCACCGCGCAAACCACCAGCGTGCCAGCTGACACCGTCAGAGGGGCCAGCGTTGCGAACAGCAGCGCAATCAGCGCGGAAGAGACCAGACCGCCCAGAAAACCTTCCCAGGTTTTACCCGGTGAGACCTTTGGCGCCAGCTTGTGTTTGCCGAACATCTTGCCAAACATGTAGGCCCCTGAATCCGCGCCCCACACCAGCAGCATGACAAACAGCAGCCACCAGGCCCCGGCAAAGTGATCGGTTTCATAGTGATACTGACGCAGCGCCATCATGCCCCAGAAAAAAGGCACCAGGGTTAAGAGACCAAACAGCAGGCGAAGCGGACGTGAATGGCGCCAGAAGGCGGCCGAAGCGGGATAGGAGAGAACCAGCAGCAGCGCAACGACCCACCACACCAGCGACGCCCAGAGCGATGTCGCCACCTGCGGCAGATGCACATCATGCTGATAAGGAGGCAGAGTAAACTGCATCAGGGCCAGTAAGAGGCCACAAAGAACCGCCAGCCAGACGCGCTGCTGACGGGATGCCATCCCTGCCAGCTGACCCCATTCCCAGGCGGCCAGCATACAGATAATGATGGTGGTAATTGCGAAACCCACAGGTGGTAACCAGAACAGTGCAGCTATTACCAGCGGAATTAAAATTAACGCGGTAATCAGACGAGACTTCAGCAAAGGTTACCCCCAGATTGCTCAGGCGCCGCCTGGTGCAGCGCCGCCAAAACGACGCTCCCGCAGAGAGAATGCATTCAGTGCACCTTCAAAAACGTGTTCATCGAAATCCGGCCAGAGCACATCGGTAAAATAGAATTCAGCATAGGCAATCTGCCACAGCAGGAAGTTGCTAATCCGATGCTCTCCCCCGGTCCTTATCACTAAATCCACTGGCGCCAGCTCCTGCATACAGAGCTGCGACGTCAGGCTCTCTTCGGTAATCTGGTCAGGACGCAGTAAGCCCTCCTGAACCTGTTCAGCCAGTTTTTTCACGCCTTCGATAATATCCCAACGGCCGCCATAGTTGGCAGCAATGTTGAGCGTCAGGCCACTATTATTTGCAGTCAGCGTCTCAGAACGGCGAATACGTTCCTGAATACGCGGGCTGAATCGGCTGGTATCGCCAATGACGCGTAACCGGACGTTGTGTTTGTGCAGGCTCTTCACTTCACTGTCGAGTGCCCAGACAAACAGTTCCATTAACGCGGTGACTTCCTGCGCCGGACGGCTCCAGTTTTCACTGCTGAAGGCGTAAAGCGTCAGGGCTTCGAGATTGTTGCTGACAGCAAAGCTGACGGCACGACGTACCGATTTGACGCCCGCTTTGTGGCCTGAAATGCGCAATTTTCCCTGATTTTTGGCCCAGCGACCGTTGCCATCCATGATGATAGCGACGTGGCGCGGACCGTTTCCCTGCTGGTCATCAGTGTTGTTGTGATTGTTAGACGACATAACGCTTAACCAATTCCTTTCATCAGAAATGCTGTGGTTTCTGAATACATTGCGCCCGATTCAAATCCCGACAGATTCTCAGTGTCGGGCCACACCGAATTCGGTGACAGACCGTGAAACGCGAGCCAGCGACTATACCATTTTCACCTGAAGCGAACAAATGGCCTCATATCGATCGGCGTCACGACGTGAAGCGCGACAACATTTCTGTTGCCCGCGCGCGCGCAGAGCGATCGATTTCAAGGACAGCGTCCACCGAATCCGGTTCCGCACATACCTGTGCCGCCAGCACCGCACTGTTCAGCGCAGCGATGTCGGTAAAGCGGATCTGGTGATTCAGGAAAGCCGCAACGGCAACCTCGTTGGCTGCATTGAGCGTGGTGGTGGCCGCCTGCCCTGCTTCGCAGGCATCAATGGCCAGCTTCAGACAGGGGTAGCGATTAAAGTCAGGTTCAGCAAACGTCAGCGCCGACATGCGGGTGAAATCCAGCGGCGTCACGCCTGCATTGATGCGCGAAGGCCAGGCCATGCTGTGAGCAATGGGCGTACGCATATCCGGTGAACCTAACTGAGCCAGCACGCTGCCATCGCAGTATCGCACCATGGAGTGAATCACCGACTGCGGGTGGAGTATCACTTCCATCTGCGCTGCGCTGGCGTTGAACAACCAACGGGCTTCAATGTACTCAAGACCTTTATTCATCATGGTGGCCGAGTCGACAGAGATTTTTCTCCCCATCGACCAGTTCGGATGAGCACAGGCCTGATCGGGCGACATGGCGCTGAGATCGGCTAAATCTGTGTCACGAAAAGGACCACCTGATCCCGTAAGGATAATCGACTCGATGCCATTATCCCGCAGGTCAGCGTAACCTAACTGATGCTGGATGGTAGCCGGTAAACTCTGAAAAATGGCGTTATGCTCGCTGTCGACCGGTAGTAACTGTGCGTGATGATGACGCACGGCCTCCATAAACAAACGGCCGCAGGTGACAAGGGACTCTTTGTTCGCCAGCAGCACGGTTTTTCCGGCACGGATGGCTGCCAGCGTCGGCAGCAGGCCGGAGGCGCCAACAATCGCCGCCATCACCTGATCCACTTCATCCAGCGCGGCCAGCTCACAGGCTGCCTGAACGCCGGAGAGCACTTCAGTATTGACCCTGATTGCTCTCAGTCGCTCACGCAACGCAGCAGCGGAGGCTTCGTCTGCCATGCAGGCGTAGCGCGGGGTAAAGGCTGCACACTGTTCGGCCATCAGCGCCACGTTATGACCGGCCACCAGTGCTGTAATCTGATAGAGCGCCGGATTGGCGCGAACCACCGCCAGCGTGCTGGTGCCGATTGAGCCGGTTGATCCCAGCAGAGTTAATCGCTTCATGAAGCTATCCGTGTGAAGTCAGCGTGCACAGAGGCACAATGTAAAACGCCGCCAGATGTCGCATTCATACGAATACCTCTCTGTACGGCGTTTTTTCCGGCAGCGATGGGATTAGAAATCCATCAGCTCCGTCTCTTTTTCTGACAGTGCAGCATCCACTTTCTTGATGTAAGCATCCGTCATTTTCTGGATTTCATCCTGCGCACGACGTTCGTCGTCTTCGCTGATCTCTTTATCTTTCAGCAGCGCTTTGATTTTATCGTTGGCATCGCGACGGACGTTACGTACCGACACACGGCCCTGCTCGGCTTCGCCGCGCACGATTTTAATCAGATCTTTACGACGCTCTTCGGTCAGCGCAGGCAGCGGAACACGGATGTCGCTACCGGCTGAACTTGGGTTCAGACCGAGATCGGACTTCATGATCGCTTTTTCAACTGCCGCACTCAGGGTGCGATCAAACACGTTGATTTTCAGCGTGCGTGAGTCTTCCACAGTGACGGAAGCCAGCTGACGCAGTGGCGTCGGCGTGCCGTAATATTCGACGACGATGCCGTCAAGCAGCGAAGGGGAAGCACGACCCGTGCGCACTTTGCTGATGGTGTTTTTGAATGCTTCAACGCATTTTTCCATGCGCGTGTCAGCATCTTTTTTGATGTCGTTAATCACGTTGAAACCCTTGGATTCGGTTTGACCTGGCCAGTTGCGGCCTGGCCGGAAGCGGGATCGATAATCATCGATAATCCTGACTGGTGCGCGATGCGTCATCATCGCGCTGACAGAATATACCTTATTTTATCTCGCCTCGGGTATTAATGCGTAATCAGGGTGCCTTCTTTTTCACCCATCACTACGCGACGCAGCGCGCCTGGCTTATTCATGTTGAAAACACGGATAGGCAGTTTGTGGTCACGCGCCAGGGTAAAGGCCGCAAGATCCATCACTTTCAGCTCCTGATCCAGCACTTCAGTATAGGTCAGTTGCTCATACAGGGTCGCATCCGGGTTTTTCACCGGATCGGCGGAATAGACGCCATCCACTTTGGTCGCTTTCAGGACCACATCCGCTTCGATCTCAATGCCGCGCAGGCAGGCCGCAGAATCGGTGGTGAAGAACGGGTTGCCGGTACCGGCGGAGAAGATCACCACGCGGTTGTTACGCAGCAGGCTGATCGCCTCTGCCCAGCTGTAGTTATCGCAGACGCCATTCAGTGGAATCGCTGACATCAGGCGGGCATTCACATAGGCGCGGTGCAGCGCATCACGCATCGCCAGACCGTTCATTACGGTAGCCAGCATACCCATGTGGTCACCCACAACGCGGTTCATCCCGGCCTGTGCCAGGCCCGCTCCGCGGAACAGGTTACCCCCGCCGATCACAACGCCAACCTGGATGCCCAGCTCAACCAGCTCTTTTACCTCTTGTGCCATACGGTCCAGCACACTCGCGTCGATACCAAAACCTTCAGCGCCTTGCAGGGCTTCACCGCTGAGTTTAAGCAGGATACGTTGATAAACAGGTTTTGCGTTGGTCGCCATGGTCAGTTCTTCCTGGAAGATAGGGTGTAAAGGAGAAGTAAATTGTGATCGATCATCCGCTTACCGCAATGAAATTGCTATTGGGATGAAACTGAAAATGTGTCTGTTGCGGTTCACAGACAAAAAAGAACCGCCATCTGGCGGTTCTTTCAGAGCATTAAGACTGCTTGGACATGGCTGCAACTTCTGCAGCGAAGTCAGACTCAACTTTCTCGATGCCTTCGCCCACTTCGAAGCGGATGAAGTTGATGACGTCAGCGCCCTGCTCTTTCAGAGCCTGGCCAACGGTTTTGCTTGGGTCGATAACGAAAGCCTGACCAGTCAGAGAGACTTCGCCGGTGAATTTCTTCATGCGGCCTTCAACCATCTTCTCTGCGATCTCTTTTGGCTTGCCAGACTGCATCGCGATGTCCAGCTGAACCTGGTACTCTTTCTCAACCACGTCAGCAGAAACGTCTTCTGGCTTAACGAATTCAGGCTTGCTTGCCGCAACGTGCATAGCGATCTGTTTGATCAGATCTTCGTTAGCGCCTTTCGCTGAAACCAGTACGCCGATACGTGCGCCGTGCAGGTAGCTGCCCAGCTCTGCGCCTTCCAGGATTGCGACGCGACGGATGTTGATGTTCTCACCGATTTTAGCAACCAGTGCAACGCGCTCTTCTTCGAACTGCGCTTTCAGAACTTCTACATCGGTTACGCGATCGGCTGCAGCCGCGTCCAGAACTTTGTCTGCGAATGCCTGGAAACCGCCATCTTTTGCGACGAAGTCAGTCTGGCAGTTTACTTCCAGAATCACGCCGTAGTCGCCAACGATCTTGGTTTTGATCACGCCATCAGCCGCAACGTTACCTGCTTTTTTCGCTGCTTTGATTGCGCCAGACTTACGCATGTTCTCAATCGCCAGCTCAATGTCGCCGTTCGCTTCGGTCAGCGCTTTTTTGCAGTCCATCATGCCAGCGCCAGTACGCTCGCGCAGTTCTTTTACCAATGCAGCGGTAATGTCAGCCATTCCAGAATCCTCGGTTCGTGCCTGAGTACATGTGCACCAGCAGACACTTATTTGCGGAAAATTTACTCTGTCCCGCCGTCCGACAGGGGGCGTTACAGACTTAGATAAAATAAAGGGGCCAGTACAGGCCCCTTACAGATCACATCTGAATGCTAAGGGCTCTTATGCAGAGCAAACCTTATTAAGCGTTTTCTAAAGACGCTTCTTCAGCTTGCTCAGCCAGATCCTGAGAACGGCCTTCGCGAACGGTGGTCGCAACGGCATTCAGGTACAGGCTTACAGCACGGATTGCGTCGTCGTTGCCTGGGATAACGAAATCAACGCCATCTGGATCAGAGTTGGTATCAACGATAGCAAATACCGGGATACCCAGGTTGTTTGCTTCTTTGATTGCGATGTGTTCGTGGTCAGCATCAACAACAAACAGCGCGTCTGGCAGACCGCCCATGTCTTTGATACCGCCCAGGCTGTTTTCCAGCTTGGCCAGCTCACGCGCACGCATCAGCGCTTCTTTTTTGGTCAGTTTGTCGAAAGTACCATCCTGAGACTGAGTCTCCAGATCTTTCAGACGCTTGATTGACTGACGCACGGTTTTCCAGTTAGTCAGCATGCCACCTAACCAGCGGTGGTTTACGAAGAACTGGTCGCAGCTCAGTGCAGACTCTTTTACCGCTTCAGCAGCAGCGCGCTTGGTACCTACGATCAGGATCTTACCTTTACGGGAAGCGATCTTGTTCAGTTCAGCCAGAGCTTCGTTGAACATAGGAACGGTTTTTTCCAGGTTGATGATGTGAACCTTGTTACGTGCACCAAAAATGAATGGCTTCATTTTTGGGTTCCAGTAACGGGTCTGGTGACCGAAGTGAACACCAGCCTGGAGCATGTCGCGCATGGAAACAGTTGCCATGATTACCTCTGAAATTTGATTTGGGGTTGGGCCTCCATGTATCCCATACGACCGACCTCTTTCAAGGCACCCCGGCGTATGTGTCGATACATGTGTGTTTTATTACACATAATGAGAGTTATGCGTTTCCTGCTGACCAAAACGGCCATACAGAGAATCGTCGGCGCGCTTTATACCACAAACCGCCGGGGGACGCCAATAAATGATCGCTGACGGAAGCCAGCGCGTTCTCTATTTGGCAGCCCATTTTCTGGCTGCTAACATGACAGCACAGAACTTATTATTGTCGAAAATTTCGACAAATGCGGATTAATTTAATGCCAATTTCAATCAAAACAGCTGAAGAAATCGAAAAAATGCGCGTCGCGGGCCGCCTGGCCGCCGAAGTGCTGGAGATGATCGAACCGCACGTTAAACCGGGTGTGACCACCGGTGAACTGGACCGCATCTGCCATGATCATATTACCCAAAAGCAGCAGGCTGTCTCTGCCTGTCTCGGCTATCACGGTTTTCCAAAGTCGGTCTGCATTTCGGTGAACGAAGTGGTGTGCCACGGTATCCCGAGCGACGATCGTCCGTTAAAGGATGGCGATATCGTCAACATTGACGTCACCGTGATCAAAGATGAGTACCACGGCGATACCTCGAAGATGTTTATTGTCGGCAAACCGACCATTCAGGGCGAGCGCCTCTGCCGCGTGACCCAGGAGAGCCTCTATCTTTCACTGCGTCTGATCAAGCCAGGCATCCGTCTGCGCGAGCTGGGCCGGGCTATCCAGAAGTATGTGGAAGCGAATGACTTCTCCGTGGTGCGTGAATATTGCGGTCACGGCATCGGTAAAGGGTTCCACGAAGAGCCGCAGGTGCTGCATTACGATGCGGATGACAGCGGCGTCGTGCTGCAGGCGGGCATGACCTTTACCGTTGAACCGATGGTCAATGCCGGCGATTACCGCATCCGCACCATGAAAGATGGCTGGACGGTAAAAACCAAAGATCGCAGCTTGTCCGCGCAGTATGAGCATACTATTGTGGTGACGGAAAACGGCTGCGAGATTTTAACCCTGCGCAAAGACGACACGCTGCCTGCTGTGCTCGTCGCCGAGGGGTAATTCCCCGGATAGAGATCAAGCCGGCCATGTGCCGGCTTTTTTTTGGCTAAAAAAGAGAAGAGCAGCATGAGCGTGAGCCTGTCGGAAGAGGTAAAAAACGGTCTGGTCGATTCACCGGCCGAATGGGGTGACGATCAGCTGACGCGCGAGCTGCTGAAGCCGCGGCTGGAGCAGTTCCAGCAGCATCTGGCTGCAGCGTTCGACGCCGGTGAAGCCGTGGAACAGCTGATTGATGCCCGCACGCTGTTTATCGATCGGCTGCTGCGCCGCCTGTGGCGCTTCTTTGGCTTCGATGCGATGCCCGCCATCGCGCTGGTGGCCGTGGGCGGCTATGGGCGGGCCGAACTCCACCCGCTCTCTGACATCGATGTACTGATCCTCAGCCGTCAGCCGCTGGATGACCAGGCAGCGCAGCGCACCAGCGAACTGCTGACCCTGATGTGGGATCTCCGGCTGGAAGTGGGCCACAGCGTGCGCACGCTGGAGGAGTGTCTGCTGGAGGGATTATCTGACCTCACCGTCGCCACCAATCTGATTGAGTCACGCATGCTGACCGGCGACGTGGCGCTATTCCTGGAATTGCAGAAGAACGTCTTCAGCGACGGCTTCTGGCCCTCATCCCGCTTTTTTGCCGCCAAAATCGAGGAGCAGCAGGAGCGCCACAAACGTTATCACGGCACCAGCTACAACCTTGAGCCGGATATTAAAAGCAGCCCCGGCGGCCTGCGTGACATTCATACGCTGCAATGGGTCGCCCGACGCCATTTCGGTGCCACCACGCTGGATGAGATGGTCGGCTTTGGCTTTCTCACCGAGGCAGAGCGCAGCGAACTCAACGAATGCCAGGCGTTTCTCTGGCGCATCCGCTTTGCGCTGCACCTCTCCCTGCCCCGCTACGATAACCGCCTGCTGTTTGATCGCCAGCTCAGCGTGGCGCAGCGCCTGAACTATCAGGGCGAAGGCAACGAGCCGGTCGAGCGGATGATGAAGGATTTCTACCGGGGCACGCGACGCATCGGTGAACTGAACCAGATGCTGTTACAGCTGTTTGATGAGGCGATTCTGGCGCTCTCCACCAATGAGAAGCCCAGACCTGTCGATGACGACTTTCAGCTGCGTGGCGACCTGATCGACCTGCGTGATGAAACGCTGTTCACCCGTGAGCCGCAGGCGATCCTGCGCATGTTCTACGTCATGGTGCGCAACGAGAACATCAAAGGCATCTACTCCACCACCCTGCGTCACCTGCGCCATGCCCGCCGCCATCTGAAACAGCCGCTGTGTCAGATCCCGGAGGCGCGCCGCACGTTTATGTCGATTCTGCGCCACCCTGGCGCGGTCAGCCGGGCGCTGGTGCCGATGCATCGCCACAGCGTGCTGTGGGCCTATACGCCGCTGTGGGGCCATATTGTCGGCCAGATGCAGTTTGATCTGTTCCACGCCTACACCGTGGATGAGCACACCATTCGCGTCCTGCAGAAGCTGGAAAGCTTTGCCAGCGAGTCTACCCGTCCGCAGCATCCGCTGTGCGTCGAGCTGTGGCCGCGCCTGCCTCAGCAGGAGCTGCTGCTGATGGCCGCGCTGCTTCATGACATCGCCAAGGGGCGCGGCGGTGACCACTCGATTCTCGGCGCACAGGACGCGCTCGACTTCGCGGAAATGCACGGCCTCAACTCGCGGGAAACACAGCTGGTGGCCTGGCTGGTGCGCCATCATCTGCTGATGTCGGTCACGGCTCAGCGGCGCGATATTCAGGATCCGACGGTTATCCAGCAGTTCGCGGAGGTGATGCAGAACGAAAACCGGCTGCGCTATCTGGTCTGCCTGACGGTGGCCGATATCTGCGCCACCACCGAGAGCCTCTGGAACAGCTGGAAGCAGAGCCTGCTGCGCGAACTCTTTTTCGCCACGGAGAAGCAGCTGCGTCGTGGCATGGAGAACAGCCCGGATCTGCGCGAGCGGGTGCGCCATCATCGTCTGCAGGCGCTGGCGCTGCTGCGGATGGACAATATAGATGAGGAGCGCCTGCATCAGATCTGGAACCGCTGCCGCGCTGACTACTTCCTGCGCCATACGCCCAATCAGATCGCCTGGCATGCCCGCCATCTGCTGGTGCATGACCTGAAGAAGCCGCTGGTGCTGGTCAGCCCGCAGGCCACGCGCGGCGGAACGGAGATTTTTATCTGGAGCCCCGATCGCCCCCACCTGTTTGCCGCTGTCGCCGGTGAACTGGACCGCCGCAATCTCAGCGTCCACGACGCTCAGATCTTTACCAGCCGTGACGGCATGGCCATGGATACCTTTATTGTGCTGGAACCCGATGGCAGTCCGCTCTCCCCGGATCGCCATCCGATGATCATTCAGGCGCTGGAGCAGGCGATAACCCAGTCGCAGTGGGTGCCGCCGCGCACCCGCCGACCGTCAGCCAAACTCCGGCACTTCAGTGTGGACACCGAGGTCAACTTCCTGCCGACCCACACCGACCGGCGCAGCTACCTGGAACTGGTGGCGCTGGACCAGCCGGGTCTGCTGGCCCGGGTTGGTGAAGTCTTTGCCGATCTCGGCGTTTCACTGCACGGCGCGCGCATCAGCACCATCGGCGAACGGGTCGAAGATCTCTTTATTCTGGCCAACAGTGAGCGGCAGGCGCTGGACGAAGAAATGCGCAAAGCATTGCAACAACGGTTGACAGAGGCCCTTAATCCAAACGATAAAGTGTGACCAGACACGATTTATCATCCTCTATTTTTATTTGTGCCGGGAGAGTGCCCGGCATTGCACATGACCGATCAGGAAAAAAATATGCAACAGTTACAGAGCGTTATCGAATCCGCCTTTGAACGTCGCGCGGACATTACCCCCGTCAGCGTTGACAGCGAAACCCGTGATGCCATCAACCAGGTGATCGCCCTGCTGGACAGCGGCGAACTGCGCGTTTCTGAAAAGATCGACGGCGAGTGGGTAACGCATCAGTGGCTGAAAAAAGCAGTGCTGCTCTCTTTCCGCATCAATGACAATCAGGTCATGGAAGGGGCAGAAACCCGTTTTTACGACAAAGTCCCGATGAAGTTTGCTGGCTGGGATGAGGCGCGTTTTAAAGCCGCCGGTTTCCGCGTGGTGCCGCCTGCGGCAGTGCGTCAGGGCGCGTTCATTGCCCGTAACACGGTGCTGATGCCCTCTTATGTCAACATCGGCGCTTTCGTGGATGAAGGCACCATGGTAGATACCTGGGCGACCGTCGGCTCCTGTGCGCAGATCGGCAAAAACGTTCACCTCTCAGGTGGCGTGGGAATCGGTGGCGTGCTGGAACCGCTGCAGGCAAACCCGACCATTATCGAAGACAACTGCTTCATTGGCGCACGCTCTGAAATCGTTGAAGGCGTGATTGTTGAAGAAGGCTCCGTGATCTCAATGGGCGTCTATATCGGTCAGAGCACCAAAATTTATGACCGCGAAACCGGCGAAGTCCATTATGGCCGCGTTCCTGCCGGTTCGGTCGTCGTTTCCGGTAACCTGCCGTCTAAAGATGGCAGCTACAGCCTCTACTGTGCGGTGATCGTGAAGAAGGTTGACGCGAAAACCCTGAGCAAAACCGGTATCAACGAACTGCTGCGCACCATCGACTGATGTCAGTGACGGGCTGGAAACCAGCCCGTCATCTTTTCTTTACAGCCATTCCAAATCAACCTGTTTCGCGCCGCGAAGGAACGGGTGCGTTTAGATTTCATCCAGGTCATAATCCGCGCCAGTTAAATCCTGTCGCGCAATGTTCATCCCGCTGATTTATGTCTACAGTTGTCTGACGTCATGAACAAGACTGCGCGCTTCTCACTTTTGATGGAAACAACGCCATGTATGACAATCTGAAAAGCTTAGGAATCAGTAATCCGGACGACATCGATCGCTACAGCCTGCGTCAGGAAGCGAATAACGACATTCTGAAAATCTACTTCCGCAAAGACAAAGGTGAATTTTTCGCGAAAAGCGTCAAATTCAAATATCCGCGTCAGCGCAAAACCGTCGTGGCCGATCACGCGACCCAGGGCTATAAAGAAGTTCAGGAGATCAGCCCGAATCTGCGTTATGTCATCGACGAACTGGACCAGATTTGCCAGCGTGACCAGGTTGAAGTGGATCTGAAACGCAAAATTCTGGATGACCTGCGTCATCTGGAAAGCGTGGTTTCTCACAAAATCAGTGAGATTGAATCGGACCTGGAAAAATTAACCCGTAACGGTCGTTAATTCCCTGCCCGATCGGAAAGGCCAGCACTGCTGGCCTTTTTTATGCCCGCTGTTTGCGTGTTATCCCTGCTCATCCAGCTGCAGCGCCACGTAGAGTAGCAGCCTGTCATCAAACTGCCCCAGGTTAAGCCCGGTCAGTTCAGAAATCCGGTTCAGCCGGTACTCCAGCGTGTTGCGATGGATAAACAGCGCGCGCGCAGTGGCGCCCGGCTGCACGTTGTGGGTAAACCAGGCCATCAGCGTACGACGCAGCAGGCCGTTGTTATCCATGCTTTTAAGCTTTGCCAGTGGCCGCGCCAGCTCATTCGCCTGCCAGCCGCCTCGCAGGCTGTCGAGCAGCACCGGCAGCACCAGATCCTGATAGAAGTAGCTGCGTAATCCCGGCATCCGCTGCTTGCCGACCATCATGGTGGTGCGGGCAGTGCGATAGGAGCGCGCAATGCTGCCAGGCTCGGTAAAAACATTGCCGAGTGCAATACGCATCCGCAGATGCCCACGCTCTTTCATCCGCTGCAGCAACTGCTCGATGCGGCGGCGATGATCCTCCTGATCGTGACGTCCATGCGCATTCAGGGCGGGTTTCAGCACCACCATTTCGGTCAGCGAAACAATGGCGATCAGATTATCGCGCTCCGGCGTGGTCAGCAGTGTCTGCAGCTGCTGCAACTCTGACATGGCGCTGTCCACGCCGAGCTGGCCGCTGTCCACCTCGATGACAGCGGCTACGCGAGGCTGATTGAGGTCGATGCCGAGCCGCTGCGCCCACTCGGTCAGCTGCGGCGACAGCGTGTCACTGCGGATCAGATTCAGCACCAGCTCTTCACGCAGACGGCTATCCTGGGCCAGCATGTGCAGCAGCCGCGCCTGCTCCAGCATCATCTCTGCCGCCATACAGACCAGCTCGCCATAATGACGCAGCGACAGCGGTTCGCCGGTCAGGCCAATCACACCCGCAATATCGCCATCCAGGCGCAGCGGCAGGTTGATGCCTGGCCGCACGCCGTGCAGATGTTTAGCCACGGCGTCATCAATGTCCACCACGCGTCCCTGAGAGAGCACCAGCAGTGCGCCTTCGTGCAACTCTCCAACGCGTTCAGGATCGCCGCTGCCAATGATGCGGCCCCGCGCGTCCATCACGTTGACATTACTGTCGATAATTCTCATGGTGCGCGCCACGATATCCTGCGCCAGCCGGGCATCAAGGTGATAGGCAGCCATCCATTACTCCTGAAAAAATAGGGGAGCAACAGAATACGCAGGCGTCGCGCGCGGAGCATTGTGCAATTGCACAGAGGCGGGCGCTGATTTCCCGGATTTGCGGTCACTATCACACTCTGTCACGGCGGAGAGCAGGCATAAAAAAGGCGGACCGCAGTCCGCCTGAAAGGTTATTACGCGTCGCTTACTGCATCAGCAGATAGAGCGTATTGTCGCCACGCTTCACGTTCAGCGCCAGAACCGATGGTTTGGTGTCGAGGACTTTACGCAGCTCGCCCAGGTTGGTCACCACCTGCTGGTTTACGCCCTGAATCACGTCGCCCTTCTTCAGGCCGATACGCGCCGCGGCACTGCCCGGTTTGACGTTATCCACCCGCACCCCTTTGGCGCCCGCTTCGATATTGCTGAGATCGGCGCCTTCAATGCCGGTGTAGATGGTCGCAGACTGAACTTTCGCCTGGCTGCTCTGCTGCAGCTGGACAGAGACGTCGAGCGGCTTGCCGTCACGTAGCAGTCCCAGCTTCAGCGTAGTGCCCACCGGCAGTGAGCCCACTTCCGCACGCAGCGAGGCAAAGCTGCTGAGCGGTTTGCCATTCATGGAGACGATCACGTCACCGGCTTTGATCCCCGCTTTGGCGGCAGCTGAGTCCGGCAGCACCTGGCTGACAAAGGCACCGCGCTGTGCGTCCACCTTCATCGCTTTAGCCAGCTCAGAGTTCAGCTCTGTCCCCTGCACGCCCAGCTCACCCCGTTTCACCTGACCAAACTCCACCATCTGCGCCGTCAGGTTTTTCACCATGTTGCTGGGGATAGCAAAACCGATACCGATGTTGCCGCCATCCGGTGCCAGAATCGCGGTGTTAATTCCGATCAGCTCACCGTTGAGGTTGACCAGCGCGCCGCCGGAGTTACCCCGGTTGATCGCCGCATCGGTCTGAATAAAGTTCTCATAATTTTCCACGTTCAGGCCGCTGCGTCCCAGCGCAGAGACGATACCTGACGTCACGGTTTCACCCAGTCCGTAAGGGTTACCGATGGCCACGGTGTAGTCACCCACCCGCAGGCTGTCAGAGTCGGCGATCTTCACCGCAGTCAGGTTTTTGGCGTCCTGCAGCTGCACCAGCGCAATATCAGAGCTCGGATCTTTGCCAATGACCTTGGCGTCATAGCGACGGCCATCGCTCAGCTGCACCTGAATTTTGGTGGCGTTGTTCACCACGTGGTTGTTGGTGACCACATAGCCTTTTTCGGCGTTAATGATGACGCCCGATCCCAGCGCGCGGAATTTCTCCTGCTGGGTATCCGGGCCTGGCGCTCCGCCGTTACCGCCTGCTTCACCGTCCTGGCACATTGGTGAGCCCTGGAACGGAGAGCCGTCCTGGCAGAAAGGCGAATTGTCGCCAAAGAATTGCTGAAACTGTTGTGGCATGCGGGGAGTTTTAACCGTGGTGGTACCCTCGACGCTGATACTGACCACAGACGGCATGACCTTCTCCAGCATTGGAGCCAGACTTGGCAGTTGCTGGCTATCTGAAGAGGCCGTTTGCGCAGCAGAAACAGTAACAGGGGCGAGCGCCATGCTCAGGCTTAACGCCAGCGCACTTAATACTAAGGTCTTTTTTTTCATTTTTCATTTCTCTGTAAGATTACTGTTCAGACCATTGCTGTGGTCGAAAGGTGAGATAAATGTTTTAGCGCGAAGTTCCTTAAAAAGTTTCAGGCAAAAGTAAAAATTTATTCGCGCTCTTTACAATTGGCGGCTTATTCTACGGCCATCAGCCGCCGGTACTCATCCCAGGCATAGAGATCGGTCATGCCGCTGATATAATCCTGAATAAGGCGGAAGCGATAATAACGCTCCCACAACAGCCGCTGATATTTATGCTCCACCACCAGGTTACGCATCTTATGTAAATACGCTTTGCGGTGTTTACCGGAGAGCTTATGAAAAAGCCGGGTTTCGATGGGATGCTGACGCAGGAAATCTTCATTTATCAGCGTGGTAAAGGCTTCGTAATTGAGGCGCATCAGCGGCTGATAGATCTCCAGCAGGCCCCTGATGACCCGGTAACCCTGAAGTTCCAGCTGTTCCACTTCAGAATGGTTAAAGACCTGCTGACGGGCGACGGTCTTAAACAGCTGCAGCAAACGCCCCTCTTCGCCCTCATCTTCCAGCAGCGCATGGTTGAAACTGCCGTCGAATATGGCAGGCAGATTATCAACAAAACGCTTGACCGCATAGCTGACCAATACACTCTGAACATTTACGCGTAATGACATAAAAAATTGATCGCTGCGGCTGCGGCGTTTTTTATTACAGGCTTCACGCCAGGCTTCGCCAATCGTCCGGCTGAAAGCGTCATTATTTTTAACCGGCCCCCAGGCTTTATTGAGAAATTCATACAAACTCTCAACATTGAAGATATCTTTTTCTACAGCGTCGTCCAAATCGGCAATACAATAGGAGATATCATCCGCGGCTTCCATTATATAGGTGAGCGGAAAGCGGTGGTGCTCTTTCATATTGGTGGCAGCACGCAGCTCGGTAATATAATCCTGTTCAGAGAGATAAAAACCCGGTTTCTTCATCAATACGCTAAATTCGGCGGGTTTTTCACCCTGCCACCAGGCGGGGGCCGTATATTTCAGGATGCAGGCAACCTGAGAATAGCTGAGATTGAGTTGCAGCAGCGTATGCACCATGCGAATGGCCTGGGCGTTGCCTTCAAAATGGCAGAGATCCTGGCGGATGGTGGCGTTGAGCTGATCAAAAGCCTGACGCTGCGCCTCCCCTTCCACACCGGCCACCAGCGGATCGACCAGTTCGGCAGGCAGATTTTCTTCAAACCAGTCGTTGATCGCCGCCTCGCCAAAGTGGCCAAACGGCGGATTGCCGACGTCGTGCAGCAGACACGCCATCTCTATCAGACTTTCAAACGCCCCCTCTAACTCATCCAGACCATACTGCGCCAGCCCGCCCTGCATCTTCAGCGTCTGCAGGATCTCTTTGGTGATGTAGCGGCCGGTCTGCTGGACCTCCAGCGAGTGCGTCAAGCGGGAGCGGACGGCGGCGTTGCGCTCCAGCGGGAACACCTGTGTTTTCTGCTGCAGGCGACGGATAGCGGCGGAGTTGATAATCCGCCCGCGGTCGCTCTCAAAATGGCGGGTAATGTAATATTCGCCTTCCGGATCTTTTCGACTGGTATAAGGGCGCGAGAAGCTGATCTTCTTCCTGAAATTGATCGCCGACATGGATTACCCCTTATTTTTTCGTGAATTAATCCCCTGAATGCCATGCTAAACTATGCCCTAATTTTTCATTTTTTACATTAGCGGGACTCACTATGAAAGCAGGCATTATTGGCGCGATGGAGCAGGAAGTCACACTGCTGCGCGACAAAATTGAAAACCGTCAAACGCTGTCGCTGGCGGGTTGTGAAATTTATACCGGCACCCTGCAGGGCGTTGAGGTGGCACTGCTGAAATCGGGCATTGGTAAAACCTCTGCCGCGCTGGGTACCACGCTGCTGCTGCAACTCTGCAAGCCTGACGTCGTGATCAACACCGGCTCTGCGGGTGGATTAGCGCCGTCGCTCAGCGTGGGCGATATCGTGGTCTCTGAAGAAGTGCGTTATCACGATGCGGACGTCACGGCCTTTGGCTACGAGCCGGGTCAGATGGCGGGTTGTCCGGCCGCGTTCGTGGCAGACAGCACCCTCATCGCCGCAGCGGAAGCCTGCATCAAACAGCTTGATCTGAATGCTGTGCGCGGCCTGGTGGTCAGCGGAGATGCCTTTATCAACGGCGCCGAACCGCTGGCGCGCATTCGCAGTCAGTTCCCGCAGGCGATTGCGGTTGAGATGGAAGCGACCGCCATCGGTCACGTCTGCCATCAGTTCCAGGTGCCATTTGTGGTGGTGCGGGCCATCTCTGACGTGGCCGACAAAGAGTCGCACCTCAGTTTTGATGAGTTCCTCAGCGTGGCAGCAAAGCAATCTTCACTGATGGTGGAGAAACTGCTGGCGCATCTGGCGCGTGGCTAAAACCCTGCTCTTCTGCTGGCTGCTGCTGTTGAGCGGCAGCCTGCTGGCTTCCCCACCCCGCGTTATTACCCTTGCTCCCCATCTCACCGAGCTCGCCTTTGCCGCCGGGATCACCCCGATTGCGGTCAGCGCCTGGTCCGACTTTCCGCCACAGGCAAAACAGATTGAACAGGTTGCCGACTGGCAGGGCATCAGAACAGAACGGATCCTGCAGCTTAAACCCGATCTGGTTCTGGCCTGGCGGGGCGGCAATCCGCAGCGGCAGATCGCCCAGTTACAGCAGCTCGGTGTACCGGTTAAGTGGATCGATCCGCGGACGCTGGATGAGATGATCGCGGCGCTGGCCGATCTGGGTCACTGGAGCCCCAGGCCGGAGCAGGCGGCCCGCGCGGCCCGGCAGTTACATCAGCAGGCGGCGGCGCTGCGCCAGCGCTATACTCACCTGGCTGCGGTTCCGCTTTTTTTGCAGTTTAGCCAGCAGCCGCTGTTCACCGCCGCCAGAGAAACGATGCAGAATGAGATGGTTACCCTCTGCGGGGGCAGGAATATCTTTGCTGACAGCCGCGTCAGCTGGCCGCAGGTGAGCCGCGAGCAGGTTCTGATGCGCCATCCTCAGGCGATAGTGACGGGCGGCGATGCGCAGCAGGCGGAGAATATCCGGACATTCTGGCAGCCGCAGCTCAGGGTGCCGGTGATCGCCATCAACGAGGACTGGCTTAGCCGCCCTGGCCCGCGACTGCTGCTGGCAGCGCAGCAACTCTGTGCGGCCCTGCATCCCGATCGATAAATCAGCGAATTGATTAAAGCCGCCGCACTTTTTGCCGTTAATCAATAACAGAGACGGGCGAGCCACGTATGCTCGCCCTCCTTTTAGCGCCCCGGCGCCTTTTAAACACCAGGAACTTCATATGACCAGAGCACTGCTGCTGGCCATAGGGCTGACGATCGCCGGATCTGCCTGTGCGGGATCGATCACTGGCTCTATAGGCGCCAGGCTTGTCATCTATTCACGCTGTGAAATTAACACGGCACGTGGTCAGCCCGCACCGCAGGTTGACTGTGGCAGACAGGCCAGTGCGCAGCCGCGCATTACAGAGAGCCAGAGCCGGACAGAGGGAAGTCAGAAGCAGGGAATCCGTCTGGTAACGGTAGAGTGGTAAACTAGGCCGTCAGCGTGACGGCCTGCATCATCAGATACTGAAAGAGGAGCCACAGCCACAGGTGGTTTTCGCATTCGGGTTGGTCACGATGAAGCGCGACCCTTCCAGCCCTTCGGTGTAATCCACCGATCCCCCCACCAGATATTGCAGGCTCATCGGGTCAACCACCAGCGAGACGCCCTGCTTTTCAATCGTCATATCGCCATCATTCAGCTGGTCATCAAAGGTGAAGCCATACTGGAAACCACTGCAACCGCCACCGGTGATATAGACACGCAGTTTCAGCGCCGGGTTCTCTTCATCGGCAATGAGGTTCTTGACCTTGTTGGCTGCGGCGTCGGTAAACTGCAACGGCAGTGCTACTACTTCATCACTCATGTTTTACTCCGCTAAACGTCCAGGTCAGAAAACGACCTTAATTACGCTATTATCAGTCAGCACCTCAGCGCAATCAAGCTCTGCCCTTCGCACTCCGTGCCGCTTTCCCCTCTGTAAGGGGCGCTGCGGGTGAAACCACCTTTCGCCGGCTGCCCCTCTTCCGTAGAATGGCACCCTATTTTTCTGAACCGCTGGAGCCGAAAATGAGTAAGTCCGAACAACTGTTTGCCGAGGCACAACGCCTGATCCCGGGTGGCGTAAACTCGCCAGTACGCGCATTTACCGGTGTGGGCGGCGTTCCGCTGTTTATCGATCACGCTGACGGAGCCTGTCTCTATGACGCCGATGGCAAAGCCTATATCGATTATGTCGGCTCATGGGGCCCGATGGTACTGGGTCACAACAACGCGGCGATCCGCGATGCGGTGATCGAAGCGGCCGGGCATGGCCTGAGCTTTGGCGCACCGACCGGCATGGAAGTGACCATGGCGCAGCTGGTGTGCGATCTGGTGCCGAGCATGGAGATGGTGCGGATGGTGAACTCCGGCACCGAAGCGACCATGAGCGCGATTCGTCTGGCGCGTGGCTTTACCGGCCGCGACAAAATCATCAAGTTTGAAGGCTGCTATCACGGCCACGCCGATCATCTGCTGGTGAAAGCGGGTTCCGGTGCCCTGACCCTCGGTCAGCCAACCTCGCCGGGTGTCCCGGCCGATTTCGCCAAACATACCCTGACCTGCACCTTCAACGACCTCGACTCGGTGCGCAGCGCGTTTGAGCAATACCCTGAGGCGATTGCCGCCATTATCGTTGAGCCGGTCGCGGGCAACATGAACTGCATTCCGCCACAGCCTGAGTTTCTGCCGGGCCTGCGCGCCCTGTGCGACGAGTTTGGTGCGCTGCTGATTATTGACGAAGTGATGACCGGTTTCCGCGTTGCGCTGGGCGGCGCGCAGGCTCACTACAATGTCCGTCCCGATCTTACCTGCCTGGGTAAAATCATCGGTGGCGGTATGCCGGTGGGCGCATTCGGTGGCCGTCGCGAAGTGATGGCGGCGCTGGCCCCGACCGGTCCGGTTTATCAGGCGGGTACGCTCTCCGGTAACCCGATCGCGATGGCGGCGGGCTACGCCTGTCTGACTCAGCTTGCACAGCCGGGCACCCATGAGAAACTGGATGCGCTGACCCGTCAGCTGGCTGAAGGTCTGCGTGACGCGGCGAAAGAGCAGAATATCCCGCTGGTGGTGAACCACGTTGGCGGCATGTTCGGCTTTTTCTTCACCGACGCTGACAGCGTGACCTGTTACGCGGACGTGACCCGTTGCGATGTGGAGCGCTTTAAAACCTTCTTCCATCTGATGCTGGAGGAAGGCGTTTACTTTGCTCCATCGGCTTATGAAGCGGGCTTTATGTCGCTGGCACACAGCGAAGTGGATATTCAGCACACCATCGATGCCGCGCGTCGTTGTTTCGCGAAGCTCTGATTTCGGCAGCGTTAATGACAAAGACCGGCCTCTGCCGGTCTTTTGTTAATAACTTCTGTCCGGGTTAGCGATAAGATCGAGCCTGCCCAGAAAACAGGGTCAGATCGGAAAGTCGCTTAAGCCAATCCCTGGCCGCTCGGCCCGCGCCGTCCCTGGCGCGGGACGCTTTCCTCCTCTGACCCTGTTCTCTGCGCGTCAGGCTAATCGGTGACTGCCAGAATCACCTTGTTCTGGATGTGCGCGCCGGTCTTATTAAACTGAACGCCGCAACAGCCAGATAAAGTAAGGCGCGCCTAAAAACGTCGCCATCAGCCCGGCTGGGATCTGATCCGGAAAGGCCAGCATCCGCCCGCACCAGTCCGCCAGCACCATTAACCCCGCTCCCAGCAATCCTGACAGCACCATCTGCGGCAGAGCCCGCCGGAAGCCCAGCATCCGCGCCATATGCGGAGCCATCAGCCCGACAAAGCTCAGCGGACCGATAGTCAGCGTCGCGCTGGCGGTCAGCGCGGCCGCCAGCAGCAGCAGACTCAGCCGCACCGGTGTTAATGCGATGCCGGCCGAGCGCGCGGTGACACTGCCCAGCGGCAGCAGGGTCAGCCAGCGACTGGCGAGCGGCGCCAGCGCGACCAGCACCAGCGCGCAGAGCGCGCTCTGCATCGCCTGACGGCCGCTGATGTTATAGGTCGAGCCGGAGATCCAGCTCAGCAGGTCGCCCATGCGCGGATCGCCACTGGCCAGCAGCAGCATCAGCAGCGTGACAAAGGCGCTGTTCAGCGCCATACCTGCCAGCAGCATCCGCTCCGGCGAGAATCCCCCCCGGCTGGCGACCAGCATAATCACCAGCAGCGTCAGCGCCGCCCCCAGCGCACCGGCAGGCAGCAGCCACGCCAGTGCATCTCCCGGCACGAGAAACATCATGACGACCACACCACAGGCGGCACCGGAACTGATGCCCAGCACTTCCGGGCTGGCCATCGGATTGCCGGTCAGCCGCTGGATCAGGCTGCCTGCCACGCCCAGCATCAGGCCGGTCACCAGCGCAGCCAGTACCCGCGGCGCACGCCACGGCAGCAGTGAATGTAGCATCTCACCCGCTGACCAGCTCCAGCCCTGCGCATCCCGTCCCCCGGCCAGGCCGACCCAGGCCAGCAGGGCCAGCACGGCGATGCCGATCAGCGCCCAGCGCAGCAGGTTCTGCCGCTCGGCGGGCACGTTGTCACCCTGATTCAGGGCGGGCGGCACGGAGCCGGTTCGCAGACGCGGCAGCAGCCACAGCAGGATGGGCACGCCCAGCAGCGCGGTGGCTGTACCGGTCGGAATATCACGCCAGTGCGTGCTGAGCCACAGCACGCCGCTGTCCGCCAGCCAGAGCAGCAGCGCGCCCGTCAGGGGAGCCAGCACCATCCGGGTGATCAGACGTCTTCCCCCCAGCAGCTTCGCCAGCAGAGGAGCGAACAGCCCGATAAAACCGATGACCCCGGCCACATTCACCAGCTGGGCGCTGAGCAGGATGGCCAGCGCAAGGCCGCCAATGCGCGCCACAGAGAGCGCGAGGCCCAGATTCTTCGCCACACTATCATCCAGCCCCATCAGCGTCAGCGGACGCAGCAGCGCCAGGGCCAGCACAAAGGCCAGCAGCAGGCGCGGCCAGAGTTGCTGCACATTGTCCCAGCTCATCTGATTCAGTGCGCCGGTGCTCCACAGAAACATGTTCTGCAGCTGATCGTGATTGAAGATAGCGAAGATTTGATTGACCGAGCCGCTGTAGAGGCTCAGCACCAGGCCGGCCAGAATCAGCGTGACCGGCGACAGACGCTTGCCCCAGGCCACACCCAGCACCAGCGCCCCCACCAGCACCGCGCCGCTGAGCGCGGCAAACTGCTGGGTCAGCGCGCCGCCGGGCAGATGCCAGAGCGTCGCTACGGTGATCCCAAGCTGCGCCCCGGACGAGACACCCAGTGTGGTCGGCTCCGCCAGCGGATTGCGCAGGATCTGCTGAAACAGCAGACCGGCCAGCCCCAGTCCGGCACCGACCAGCAGCGCCAGTACGGTGCGCGGCAGCAGGCTGTAGTGAAACACCATCTGCGACAGGTTATCGACAGCCGGTGACCAGAGCGCCTGCGCCCAGTCGGCGGGCGGCAGGGCCTGTTGCAGATTGACCAGCGTCAGGCTGAGCGCCAGCAGAAACAGCAGGCTAAGCAGCAGGAGAGGAAACAGGGCATGGCGCATCATTGCGTCTCCAGCGCGCGTTCCAGCACGTGAACAAAGTGCAGCGCCGAGAGCGTCGCACCGTAATACCAGACCGCCGGAACACGCTGAAAACGTCCGGCGCGCACAAACGGCAGCGACTGCCACAGCGGACTGCGCATCAGCTGTGCCATATCGGCATCGTTGTCGTGATCGAAGCAGATTGCCTGCACATCCCCGGCCTGCGCCAGCTGTTCGATGCCAACCACCGCGCTGCCCCAGAAGTTGGTTTCGCCCTGCCAGCCATTTTTCAGGCCCAGCAGCGTCATCACTTCCAGAAACAGACTGTTTTTGCCGAAGGTGATGGCATGACGGCTGTCGAGCAGCGACATCAGCAGGAGGGTGCGTCCGGCATAGGGTGCCAGACGCTGACGCGCTGCCGCCAGCTGAGCGTCGACCTCGCGCAGATGCTGCTCCGCCCGCTCGCTGACCCCAAGCCGTGCAGCCAGCTGGCGCAGCGATGCCCGGGCGGCAGTCAGGGGTTTGCCGTCGCCGCTTTGCAGGTCAAAGCCCATGATCGGCGCGATGCGCATCAGTTTTTCTTTCGAGGGGCCGTAGCCGTTGGAGCAGAGGATCAGCGACGGCTGCATCTGTACCATCAGCTCAAGATTGGGTTCCGTGCGCAGACCGACATCCGTCACGCCCGCCGGCAGCGGCGGCTCCCCGACCCAGATGTTGTAGTTATGCAGATCGGCCACGCCGTAAGGTGTGATACCCAGCGCCATCAGCAATTCGGTGGGTAACCACTCCAGCGCGATAATCCGGCTAAGGTTCGGCGTCGCGGCACGCAGGGGAAGCGCACAAAAGAGTGGCGAGGCCGCCAGTGCCAGCATCAGGCGGCGGCGAGAAAGATCGGGCATCATCCTTTCCTTAACAGACAAAACTGACCGGTGCGCCACCCTGCGGGTGCGGTAAAATCCCCATCGGGATGCCATAAATCGCACCCAGCACCTCAGCCTGCATAATGGCCTCTGCGTCACCTTCGGCAATCATTGTTCCCTGACGCAGCGCCACCAGATGATCGCAATAGCGTGCTGCCATATTGATATCATGCAGCACCGCAATCACGGTCAAGCCGCGCTGCTCACTGAGATTTTTGATCAGCGCCAGCACCTCAACCTGATGAGCAATATCCAGCGCCGAGGTGGGTTCATCGAGCAGCAGGCAGCGGCTGTTCTGCGCCACCATCATGGCCAGCCAGGCGCGCTGGCGTTCACCGCCCGACAGGCTGTCCACCAGCCGACCGGCAAAGGGTTTAAGCCCCACCTGCGTAATCGCATCCTCCACCCGGTCGCGATCTTCCTGACCAAAGCGGCCCAGCGCGCCGTGCCAGGGATAGCGGCCAATCGCCACCAGCTCGCGAACCGTCATGCCTTCGGCTGCCGGTAGCTGCTGCGGCAGATAGGCGACCTGACGGGCAAAGGCTTTACTGTTCCAGCGCCCGACCGGCTGCTGATTCAGACGAACCTCGCCGTGGCTGGCACCATGATGACGACCCAGCATTTTCAACAGCGTCGACTTACCTGAACCGTTGTGACCAATCAGCGCAGTCATTTTGCCTGGTGGAAAGGTCAGTGAAAGTGGCTGGAGGAGGGTTCGGCCCGGGACCTCAAAGCTGGCGTTATCCAGCGTAAAGGTGGCCTCTTCTGCGTGCGGATACGGCATGATAATCCCTGTGAACGGGCGCCGCAGCGCCCGGTTAAATCAGAATCTGAAGGTGGCGGTACCGACAATCTGGCGCTCTGCACCCCAGTAGCAGGCGTATTCACGGTAGCAACTGGCGACATACTCGCGGTTGAACAGTTTGTTGACGTTAACGCCCACCGACGAGCCTGGCAATCCGAAACGGCCCAGATCATATTTCAGCGCCGCATCCACCGTGGTGTAACCGGCAACCTTAAAGTTCTGGTTCTGCTCAGAGCCAGTGCTGTAAAGCCCCTGACTTTCGCCCACATACCGTACCCCAGCACCGATCGTCACGCCTGACAGCGCGGTTTCGTGGAAGGTGTAGTCGCTCCAGAGTGAGGCCATATGCTTCGGCACCTGCACCGGCGTTTTGCCTTTCAGCAGGGTGTCTTCGGTATATTCCGCATCGGTGTAGGTATAAGAGGCGGTCAGGTTGACGTTAGCATTCAGCGCCGCTTTGGCTTCCAGCTCAACGCCGCGCGAACGGATCTCACCGCTCTGTACGCTGGCAAATGGATGATTCTGCGTATCCGGATCGGCAGTCAGGTTTTTGGTTTTGGTCAGCTGATACAGCGCAGCGGTGAGCACTACCGGACGATCTTTCGGCACATACTTCACGCCCGCTTCATACTGCTTAGCGCGTGACGGATCAAAGGCTTCGCCATCATAAGTGGCACCCGCATTCGGAATAAAGGCTTCGCTGTAGCTGAAGTAAGGCGCGATACCGTTATCAAAGACATAGTTCAGACCACCCCGCCAGGTGAAGGCCTGGTCGTTCTGGCGATCAACAGTGTCAGTGACCCGGTTATATACCGAGTTCATGGCGTAGTCGTAGCGGCCACCCAGCGTCAGCACCCAGCGGTTCCACTCCATCTGATCCTGAGCATAGAGACCTGTCTGGCGCTGCTTGTTAAGGTGCTGATAAGGATCGGCAAACGGCGTCACGCTGTCATCGCCATACTGCGGATTAACGGCGTTCAGGCTGGAGGCAGAGCCAAACTGGGCGTCGATATCGTTGCGGGTACGCTGGAAATCCACACCCAGCAGCAGCGTATGATCCACCTGGCCGGTGGCAAATTTCGCCTGCGCCTGCGTATCCACGGCAAACTGATTCAGCTTCTCGCTGGAGGCTGCTGACCCACGGGTGATCTCCTGCGTCGCGGCGTTGAAACCATTGCCATAAATACTGCGGTAGTCGGTACGCAGATCGGCGTAGCGCAGGTTCTGACGCAGCGTCCAGGTGTCGTCGACGCTGTGCTCGGCGCTGTAGCCCACCATTTTGGTGGTGCGGGAGATCTTGTTGCTCTGCTCGCCTTCATCGAAGTTGGTCGGCAGCTTATATTCACGGCCATCCGCGCGGGTGATCGGCACGATCGTGCCCTGCCGCGGCAGCCAGCCGTAATAGCCGGTTTCCGGCTCGTTCTGGAAATAGGTCAGCAGGTCAACGCGGGTCCGCTCATCGGGACGCCAGCTGAATGCGGGCGCGATGGTGTAGCGCTTCTCTTTGTTCATCGCCTGCTGCGCATCCTGACTGCGCGCCTGCCCGGTCAGTCGATAGCTGTATACACCGTCATCATCCAGCGCGCCGCCAAAATCAAAGCCGGTGGAGAAGAGATTGTCGTTACCCATCTGGAACTGGACTTCACGCAGGGTCTCCTGCGTCGGACGCTTACTCACCAGCGCGACCACGCCGCCAGGGTTACTTTTGCCGTAGAGCACCGACACCGGACCGCGCAGCAGCTCGGCACGCTCCAGAAAGTAAGGGTCGAGAGCAAACTCCGAGTAGTTATCCCCCTGCAGTTTCAGGCCATCCAGATACTGGTTGGTGTTGGTTTCGCTGAAGCCGCGGATCGACAACGCATCGATCACGTCTGAGCTGCCACGGTTGCCGGTCAGCACGCCAGGCGTGTAGTTAAACGCTCCTTTGACGCTGGTCACGTTGCGCATCTCCATCTCTTCGCGGGTCACCACGGAGACGGACTGCGGATTTTTTTCGATTGGGGTATCGGTTTTGGTGCCGGTGGCGCTGCGCTTCGCGGCGATCGTTGGCGCCGGGCCCCAGGGGCTTTCGGCTTCGACCCCACTGCCGCCTTCTGCCGAGACGACCATCGTCTCCGTCTGCGCGGCATACAGCGAGGTGCTCAGGCTGAGTGAGATCATGACGCCCAGAAGCGGTCGGGAAAATGTTTTTTTGGTGTTGTCGGCAAAACGCGTTCGCGCATTCATAAAAGTGTCTCTTAAAATAGGCTCAGGCGAGCGAATCGAAACGATAATGATTATTATAACGGATTAGATAATATGCGAACTGCAGCGGGCACTGCAAGAACAAATCCCAGCGTTGACGCCGTTTGCGGGGCGATTGAAGAGTAATAAAAGACCACAAAAAAAGGGCGCCGAAGCGCCCTTTTTAACCCATCTGGCCGATTTATTTGCCAAACATATCTTTTATCCACCCTGCTACGCCGTCGCTCTCTTTCTGCTCCTGCGGTTGCTGGGTCGGCTGCTGCTGTTGCTGCTGTTGCTGCTGCTGATCGAACAGCTGTTGCTGCTGCTGAACCTGTTGCTGCTGTTGCTGACACAGCGCATTCGGATCCAGCGCCCAGACCGGCAGCGCGCGCCAGGTACTGCTGCCCGTGCCGCAGACAAAGTTACCGGCAGAGTCGATGTTCATCAGCGAGACATCTTCCGGCGGCGTCAGCTGCAGCGGCATCGGTGCCTGATTATCGAGGTAGCGACGGTAGATCTGCATCGCACCGCTGGCACCGTAGAGTTTGGTCGGCTGGTTGTTGTCGCGTCCCACCCAGGTGATCGCCACTTCTTTGCCATCAATACCGGCAAACCAGCTGTCGATCAGATCGTTGGTGGTCCCGGTTTTCCCGGCCAGATGCGCATTCGGGAAACGCGCGCCCAGCGCACGGGCGGTGCCGTGATCGGCGACCTGCTGCAGGGTATAGAGCGTCAGATAGGCGGCCTGAGCCGGTTCCACGCGCTGCGCCTGCGGATAGCTCTGATAGAGCACGCTGCCATCTTCGGCGATCACCGACCGCACCGCCGAGAGCTCAGCGCGGTTACCGCCGCTGGCAATCGACTGGAACGCCTGCGCCACTTCAACCGGCGTCAGGTTCAGTGCACCCAGCAGCATGGCAGGCACCGGATTGAGCTGATCCTTCGCCACGCCCAGCTTCGTCCAGGTGTCCACCACCGCATCCAGCCCCAGCGTCATACCGAGGTTCACCGTCGGCACGTTCATGGAGTTGGTGAGCGCATCCACCAGCATCACTTTGCCGCTGAAGCGACGATCGTCGTTCATCGGTTTCCAGAGGCTGCCGTTGGGCTGCTTCAGCGCAATCGGCTCATCGGCGATCCAGCTGTTGAGACGGTAGCTGTTAGGCTGACTCAGCGCGGTCAGATAGGTCGCCGGCTTCGCCAGTGAGCCAATCGAACGGCGCGCCTGCAGCGCACGGTTGTAACCGGCGTACTGCGGATCGGCACCGCCGACCATGGCGCGCACTTCGCCACTGAAGCGGTCAACCACCACCATCGCCGTTTCCAGATCCTTCAGGCCGCGCTGTTTTTTCAGCGTCGGAATCCCGTCAACCACCGCTTTTTCCGCCGCATCCTGCGACACCGGGTCCAGCGTGGTGAAGATTTTTACGCCGGAGAGATCTTTGATCTTATCGCCCAGTTTCGCCTGCAGTTCGTTACGCACCATCTGCATAAAGGCAGGCTGTGGCGTGATCACGCCCCCTTTCGGCTGCACGCCCAACGGACGCGCCGACAGCATGTCATACAGCTCCTGATCGATCACCTTCTGCTGCTGCAGCAGGCGCAGCACCAGGTTGCGTCGCTCCAGCGCCAGTTTCGGGTTGCGCCATGGGTTGTAGAGCGAGGCGCCTTTTACCATGCCGACCAGCATCGCCTGCTGATCCAGACTCAGCTCATCGACCGGACGGCCAAAGTAGTAGAGGCTCGCCAGCGGGAAACCGCGGATCTGATCGCTGCCCGCCTGGCCGAGATAGACTTCGTTCAGGTAGAGCTCCAGGATGCGGTCTTTGCTGTAGCGCGCATCCATGATCACCGCCATGTAGGCTTCACGCGCTTTTCGCCACAGCGAACGCTCGTTGGTGAGGAACAGGTTCTTCACCAGCTGCTGCGTCAGCGTACTGCCGCCCTGCACCGCTTTGCCGGCGGTGATGTTCGCCAGGAAGGCACGGCCAATCGAGTAAGGGCTGATGCCGTCATGCTCATAGAAATGGCGATCTTCGGTGGCAATCAGCGTATCGACCAGCAGATCCGGGAAACCAGCGCGGGGCACGAAGAGTCGCTGTTCGCCATTTGGCGACTGCAGCATGGTGATCAGCCGGGGATCGAGGCGGAAGAAGCCAAAATCGCGACCGGTTTCGAGGTTTTTAATCTCGCTCAACTCATCCTTGCTGAAGCTCATGCGTGCATGGATCTGCCCCTCTTTACTGTCGGGGAAATCAAACGGACGACGCAGCAGCTCAATCGTGTTGCCCTTCACCGAAAACTCGCCGGGACGGGTAATGCGCGACACTTCGCGATACTGGGTGCCTTCCAGCAGGGCGACCATTTCACTTTTGTTGTAGGCCATGCCCGGTTCGAGGCTGACCATGCGGCCATAGACGGTGGCGGGCAGCTGCCACACTTTACCGTCGATACGGCTGCGAATTTCCGAGTCGAGGTAGATGCCCCACGCGGCCATAACCACCACAAACACCAGGAACAGTTTAATTACCCATCCCAGCCAACGGCGTTTGCCGCGCGGCGGTTTTCCACCTTTACCTTTACGTGGCACCGGCGCTTCCTCCTCGTCATCATTAAAATCGTCCTGGTCGATATCCTGTTCGATATCCCTGCGTCGTCCCCGCCCCGCACTGCTGCGCGGCGGCAACGCTTTACCTTTGCGCCCTATTGGTTCGCGATCGTTCCCAGACATTACTTTTCTTCTCCAGGCAGTGCTTACGGCAGCGCCGCTACTCTAACTGCTTTCTCGCATAACGCATGGCAGAACCCTCTGAATTCGATCCAGTGGACTCAACCCTGCGGGGACATTTTTTTGGTTCGCCTTGTTGGCAAGGCGGTAGCCGGATCGTCGGGCCAGAGGTGTTTCGGATACCGTCCCTTCATCTCTTTCCTGACCTCCGGCCAGGCACCGCGCCAGAACGCCGCCAGATCGCGGGTGATCTGCAACGGCCGCTGGGCGGGCGATAACAGCTCCAGCACCAGCGGGATGCGTCCTTCCGCTACGGTGGGGTTCTGCGCTTCACCAAACATCTCCTGAATCCGTACCGCCAGCGCGGGCGGCTTCTCCGCATCGTAGCGAATCGGCAGCCGGCTTCCGGTCGGCACAGTGTAATGAGTTGGCAGCGCACTATCCAGCCGCTGACGTTGTGACCATGTGAGTAAATGTAAGAGTGCGGAGGTCAGGTTTACCGCCTGCAGGCTGCGGAGATCGCGCACCGTGGTCATCTGCGGCAGCAGCCACTCCGGCAGACGTTCAAGCAGTGCCGCATCATCGACACCAGGCCAGCCCTCTTCCGGCAGCCACTGCGCCGCACACTGGATACGCACCCGCAGCTGCTCTGCCTCTGGCGTCCAGCCGAGCACGGACAGCCCCTTTTCCGCAATCCAGCGCAGCATCGCCGCGTGCAGCACCGCCGGTTCCGGCTTTGCCATCGGCTGCGTCCGGAGTATCAGTGCGCCAATCTGCTCACGCTTCAGGGCGCGCAGCGTGCCCTTCTCTTCATCCCACTCAACCTCGGTGCGGCGCTCAACCAGGGCGGGCCGCTGCTGGCACAGCGCCTCAATGTCGACCGGCAGAGCCAGCAGCATCCGGGCATCCGGCGCGGCGCTGCTCTGTAACAGGGCAGGCGCGATCAGCCATTCATGACGCGTCAGGCCATCCTGCTCATCCAGTCTCGCGCCCAGCCCGTTGGCGAGCTGATAGCGGCCGCTCTGGTCGCGTCGCCGCGCCAGCCGATCGCCAAACCCCACCGCCAGCAAGCCAGCGAAACGATCCTCATCGACCCGTCCGCCTCGCACCTTCAGTCGCTGCTGCCACTGCTGCGCCCGCCGCTGCCACTGAGCCTGAGGCCGGTGCAGCGCATCGCGCAGATCGGCGCTGCCGCTGCGGGGTGGCTCTTCCAGAATCGCCACCAGCAGTGCGGCGCTGGCAACCGCATCCGCCTCGTCGCCCGCCGCACAGAGCATCGCCGCCAGGCGCGGATCGCTGCCCAGCTGTGCCATGCGCCGCCCCAGGGTATTCAGCAGGCCATGGTCATCCAGTGCCCCCAGACGGGTTAACTGCTGCCGGGCCGCCGCCAGGTTTTTCGCCGGTGGCTGATCCAGCCACTGCAGCTGTTGCGGCTGGGTGCAGCCCCACTGCAGCAGATCCAGCCACAGCGAGGAGAGATCGCTGTTCATAATCTCCGGCTCGCTCTGCGCGGCCGCGCGGGCGGCCTGCTCCTGCGGCAGTAAATGCAGGCAGATCCCCGGCATCAGACGCCCGGCGCGGCCCGCACGCTGGATCATTGACGCCTGGCTGATGCGCTGGGTCTGCAGACGCGTCACGCCACTGCGGGCATCGAACAGGGCGCTGCGTTCCAGTGCGCTGTCGACCACCAGCCGGATCCCCTCAATGGTCAGACTGGTTTCGGCAATATTGGTGGCGAGCACCACTTTGCGGCGTCTGGCCGCGGCGGGCTGGATTGCCCGGCGCTGTGCCGCCAGCGGCAGCGCACCGTAGAGCGGCGTCAGATCCACGTCGTCGCTGATGCGCGCTTCCAGTTCACGCTTTACCCGTTCGATCTCCGCCACGCCCGGCAGAAACAGCAGCAGCGAACCGCTCTCCTCCCGCAGCAGCTGGGCGACTTCACGCGCTACCGCCTCTTCGAAACGCACCGTCTGGTTCAGCGACGCATAACGCCGCTCCACCGGAAAGCTGCGTCCTTCAGAGACGATCAAAGGGGCGTCGGGCAGCAGCGCCGCCAGCCGGGCATTGTCCAGCGTGGCGGACATCAGCAGGATTCTGAGGTCGTCGCGCAGCCCCTGCTGCACATCAAGCAGCAGCGCCAGCGCCAGATCGGCCTGCAGGCTGCGCTCGTGAAACTCATCCAGGATCACCAACGACACGCCCTCCAGCATCGGGTCGTGCTGAAGCATGCGCGTCAGCATGCCTTCGGTCACCACTTCCAGTCGCGTCTCTGGCCCGACGCAGCTTTCGCCGCGCATGCGGAATCCCACCGTCGCCCCCGGCTGCTCGCCGAGCTGCTCCGCCAGCCGTTGCGCTACGTTGCGCGCCGCCAGCCGCCGTGGTTCCAGCATAATGATTCGCCCCGGCAGCGCCGCCTGCTGCAACAGCTGCAGCGGCAGCCAGGTCGATTTGCCTGCCCCCGTCGGTGCGGCCAGCAGGATTTGAGGGGCGTGGCTCAGCGCCGCCAGAATGTCAGGCAGCACCGCGCTGACCGGTAAATCGCTCACAGCAAACTCCGCTTCTGCCTGTGCTAAGATGGCGCGCATTGTAGCATCCATCCGTGATATTTGCCGGAGAGCGCCATGGCGACACAACGCTTATTTTTTGCCATCAGCCTTCCTGACGCGATGCAGCAACAGCTGGTGCGCTGGCGGGCCGACACCTTCCCTGCAGAGGCGGGCCAGCCGGTGGCCGCCGCCAGCCTGCACCTGACGCTGGCGTTTCTCGGCGAGGTCGCGCCGGAGACCTCCCAGCGCCTGCAGACGCTGGCATCGCGCATTGATCAGCCCGGCTTCGATCTCGAGCTGGATGATGCCGGACACTGGCCGCGCCCCGGCGTGGTCTGGCTCGGCTGCCAGCGCGCCCCACGCGGTCTGTTACAGCTCGCCAGCCTGCTGCGGGCCCAGGCTGCCCGACACGGCTGCCACCAGAGCCCGCAGCCGTTTCATCCGCACATTACGCTGTTACGCCAGGCGACACAGCCCATGGCGCTGCCGCCGCGCGGCTTTCACTGGCGTTTTCATGTCCCGGCGTTTTCGCTGTTTGCCTCGGAGTACAGCCGGGGCCGTACCCGTTATCGCACCCTGGCCAGCTGGCCGTTACGCTCTCAGGATCCCCATGCACTTCTCTCCTCCTCTTAAACCCGCCCGCCTGATCGCCCGCTACAAGCGCTTCCTGGCCGATGTCGTGACGCCCGAGGGCGAGCAGCTGACGATTCACTGCGCCAACACCGGCGCCATGACCGGCTGCGCCACCCCAGGCGATCGGGTCTGGTACTCCACCTCCGGCAGCCTGACGCGCAAATACCCGCACAGCTGGGAGCTGACCGAGACGCAGGCGGGAGAGTGGATCTGCGTCAATACGCTGCGCGCGAATCAACTGGTAGCCGAAGCGCTGGACCAGAACCGGATAGCGGAACTGACCGGTTATGCCCAGCGTCAGGCGGAAGTCAGATATGGCAGTGAAAAAAGCAGAATTGATTTCCTGCTCAGAGCAGAGGGTCGACGCAACTGCTATATTGAGGTGAAATCCGTAACCCTTTTACATGAAGGTAAAGGTTATTTTCCGGATGCGGTGACGATTCGAGGACAGAAACACCTGCGTGAACTGGCGACGGTTGCGGCAGAGGGTCATCGGGCCGTTTTGTTGTTTGCCGTTCTGCACTCGGGGATTGAGGACGTTTCCCCGGCACGCCACATTGATGCGGCGTATGCAGAACAACTGGCTCAGGCGCAGCGAGAGGGTGTAGAGGTTTTCGCGTATCAGGCAGACTTATCCGCGGCGGGAATAGTTCTTAAAACGCCGGTTAACGTAACCTTGTAATATCTTTTGCAATTTTATGTGGTAAGAATGCTCAGAATCGGGGGCCAACTACGCTGTTCCTCACAGGCTTGTCAAGGTGTGTTCACGAAGAATTGCCAACCCTGACTGCTTCTGTTATTTATAGCGGCCTGTTTTTTTCCCCAATGGGGGATCGATGTACCCCGCAGATGTCAAATGCAGGCTGGCAGCAACGCCCCTGCGAGACGCAAGTCGAAGGGTATAGTGCGTGTTATCCAGGAGAAGCAACATGCAAGAAGGTCAAAACCGTAAAACATCGTCCCTGAGTATTCTCGCTATCGCCGGCGTCGAACCTTACCAGGTGAAACCGGGCGAAGAGTATATGAACGACGCGCAGCTGACCCATTTTCGCAAGATTCTGGAAGCCTGGCGTAATCAATTGCGGGACGAAGTCGATCGTACCGTATCGCACATGCAGGATGAAGCTGCTAACTTCCCGGACCCGGTAGACCGTGCCGCGCAGGAAGAGGAGTTCAGCCTGGAGCTGCGTAACCGCGATCGCGAACGTAAACTGATTAAAAAGATCGAGAAGACGCTGAAGAAAGTGGAAGATGACGACTTCGGCTATTGCGATTCCTGTGGCGTAGAGATCGGTATCCGCCGTCTCGAAGCGCGTCCTACCGCCGATCTCTGCATCGACTGTAAGACCTTAGCAGAAATTCGTGAGAAACAAATGGCCGGCTGATGCCGCGTCCAGCCTGTTGCCACGCAGCGGTACACCTGTTGTCCTGTCCGCTGCGTGGTCACTTCTGAAACCTATGTCATCCTCCTGTATCGGTCGCTTCGCCCCCTCCCCCTCTGGTGAACTCCATTTCGGCTCGCTGATTGCTGCGCTGGGCAGTTACCTGAGTGCGCGTGCGCAGAACGGGCTCTGGCGGGTGCGGATTGAAGATATCGACCCGCCACGCGAAGTGCCGGGGGCTGCAGATCGTATCCTGCATCAGCTGGCGCACTATGGACTGGAGTGGGATGGTGAGGTGCTGTGGCAGTCGCAGCGTCATGAAGCCTACCGGGAGGCGCTGGCCTGGCTGCAGCAGCATCGTCAGAGCTATTTCTGCACCTGCCCCCGGCGCCGCATTCAGGAGATTGGCGGTTTCTATGATGGCTACTGCCGCGATCGACATCGCGGGCCGGAGAATGCTGCGCTGCGTTTACGTCAGCATGCCCCGGTTTTTGCCTTTGAGGATCGGCTGCGCGGTCACGTTGAGGCGGGCAGGGGGCTGGCACAGGAAGATTTTATTATTCACCGGCGCGACGGGCTGTTTGCCTATAACCTGGCGGTGGTGGTTGACGATCACTTTCAGGGGATTACCGAAGTGGTGCGCGGTGCCGATCTCATTGAGCCGACCGTGCGGCAGATTGCGCTTTATCAGCAGTTCGGCTGGGCGGTGCCCGCCTGGCTGCACCTGCCGCTGGCGCTTAATCACGACGGTAATAAGCTGTCGAAGCAGAATCATGCGCCGTCGCTGCCGGATGGCGACGCCCGGCCGCTGTTAGTGGCGGCGTTGCGCTTTCTCGGACAGCCTGTTTCACCCGGCTGGCAGGACTTAACGCAGGACAAACTGCTGTCTGATGCGGTGTCGCAGTGGAATATCGCTTTGATGCCGCAGGAGAACGCCCTGAAACCGGATGCATAGACAACAGCATTCTCAAACGGTTCTCAACAGGCTATGATTAGCCGCTGATTTTACCTACACCCTTTTTATGCCACTGTCGAGGTGTCCCATTTTTACCCGAGTAGCTAATTTTTGCCGGAAAGTCCTGAAGCGTGATGAAGAGGAAGCCCCAGCAGAGGTTGAACCAGAGCGTCTTATGACCATCATCCCTCGTGAAAGCCATACCATCTCACGTAAAGACATCAGCGAAAATGCCCTCAAAGTGCTCTATCGCCTCAATAAAGCCGGTTATGAAGCCTATCTGGTAGGCGGTGGCGTGCGCGATTTGCTACTGGGGCAAAAACCGAAAGATTTCGATGTGACGACCAATGCCACACCTGAGCAGATGCGCAAGCTGTTCCGCAACTGCCGTCTGGTCGGTCGCCGTTTCCGTCTGGCACACGTGATGTTTGGCCCGGAAGTGATCGAAGTTGCCACCTTCCGTGGACATCATCAGGCGGAAGAGATGGCTGAGGATCGCAACAGTTCGCAGCGCGCCCAGAGCGGCATGCTGCTGCGCGACAACATTTTCGGTTCGATTGAAGATGATGCTCAGCGCCGCGATCTCACCATCAACAGCCTCTACTACAGCGTGGCGGATTTCACCGTGCGTGACTACGTGGGCGGCATCAGCGATCTGGAACAGGGCATCATCCGCCTGATTGGCGATCCGGAAACCCGTTACCGCGAAGACCCGGTCCGCATGCTGCGCGTGGCGCGCTTTGCTGCGAAGCTTAATATGCGCATTGCGCCGGAAACGGCAGAGCCGATCCCGCGTCTGGCCTCGCTGCTGCGTGATATTCCACCGGCTCGCCTGTTTGAAGAGTCGCTGAAGCTGCTTCAGGCGGGCTACGGCTACAGCACCTATCTGAAGCTCTGTGAATATCAGCTGTTCCAGCCGCTGTTCCCGACGCTGGCGCGCAACTTCACGGAAAACAGCGACAGCCACATGGAGCGCATGCTGGCGCAGGTGCTGAAAAACACCGATAACCGCATTCAGAATGATATGCGCGTGAATCCGGCGTTTCTGTTTGCCGCGATGTTCTGGTATCCGCAGCTGGAAGCGGCAGAGCGCATTGCGCAGGAGAGTGGCCTGACCTACTTTGAAGCCTTTGCGATGGCGATAAATGATACGCTGGATGAAGCCTGCCGTGCGCTGGCGATTCCGAAGCGCATCACCTCGCTGATCCGCGATATCTGGCTGCTGCAGCTACGCATGTCGCGCCGTCACGGTAAACGCGCCTGGAAACTGATGGAGCATCCGAAATTCCGCGCCGCTTACGATCTGCTGGCGCTGCGGGCGGAAGTGGAAAATAACCCGGAACTGCTGCGTCTGAGCCAGTGGTGGGGCGAATTCCAGGTCGCCGCGCCGCCGCAGCAGAAAAACATGCTGAACAACCTCGGCGACGATCCGGTGCCGCGCCATAAGTCGCGTCGTCCGCGCCGCCGTTCTTCCGCGCCGCGTCGTGACAACCAGAACGCCTCATGACCCGGGTTTACCTGGCATTAGGCAGTAACCTGGCCGATCCGCTGCATCAGGTTGATGCAGCGCTTCGCGCCCTGGATGCGTTGCCGCAGACGCAGCGCATTGCCACCTCGCCCTTCTACCGCACGCCACCCTATGGCCCGCCTGATCAGCCCGACTTCCTGAATGCCGCCGTGGCGCTGGAGACCGATCTCAGCGCAGAAGCGCTGCTGGACCACACCCAGCGGATTGAGCAGGAGCATGGCCGGGTGCGTAAGGCGGAGCGCTGGGGACCGCGCACGCTGGATATCGATCTGATGCTGTTTGGCGAGGCGGTAATCAACAGCGAACGCCTGACGGTGCCGCACTATGACCTGCTGAATCGGGCGTTTATGCTGGTGCCGCTGCTGGCGATTGCGCCGGATGTTCGCCTGCCGGATGGCCGCGCGCTCAGCACGATTCTGGCCACGCTCGACAGCCGCAGCATCACCCTGTGGCCGCGCTGAGCAGACAAACACAACTCTCTGATTCCGCTCTCTGACGCTATCCAGTAAACTGCGCCCATCAGAATTCCTGAGTTGAGAGCGCCATGAAACCCACCACGATTTCACATCTGCGTCAGGCGAAAGCCAGCGGTAAAAAATTCGCGACGCTGACCGCCTACGATTTCAGTTTTGCCCGCCTGTTTGCCGATGAAGGCATTCAGGTGCTGCTGGTTGGCGATTCGTTAGGTATGACGATTCAGGGGCATGACTCGACGCTGCCGGTGACGGTCAGCGACATCGCCTATCACACCGCCGCCGTGCGCCGTGGCGCGCCGCAGGCGCTGCTGCTCGCTGACCTGCCCTTCATGAGCTATGCCACGCCCGCACAGACCTTTGACAACGCTGCGCAGCTGATGCGCGCCGGAGCCAACATGGTCAAACTGGAAGGCGGCAGCTGGCTGGCTGAAACCGTCCGGATGCTGACCGAGCGGGCGGTGCCGGTGTGTGGTCACCTGGGGCTGACGCCGCAGTCGGTCAATATCTTTGGCGGTTATAAAGTCCAGGGGCGTGATGAAGCGGGAGCCGAGCAGCTGCTGGCCGACGCGCTGGCGCTGGAAGCCGCGGGCGCACAGCTGATGGTGCTGGAGTGTGTGCCGGTCTCGCTCGCTCAGCGGATCACCGCCGCCCTCACTATTCCGGTGATCGGCATTGGTGCCGGTAACGTCACCGATGGACAGATTCTGGTGATGCATGACGCCCTGGGCGTGACCGGCGGCCACATCCCTAAATTTGCCAAAAATTTCCTGGCGGAGAGCGGCGATGTTCGCGCGGCGATTCGCCACTACATCGCTGAAGTTGAAGCCGGCACCTACCCGGCGGCCGAGCACAGTTTTCAGTAATTCGGGAGAGTCACCGTGTTGATCATTGAAACGCTGCTGATGCTGCGCCAGGAAGTCCGTCGCTGGCGTCAGCAGGGTAAACGTATTGCGCTGGTGCCGACCATGGGCAACCTGCATGAAGGGCATCTGACGCTGGTGGATGAGGCGCGGGCGCGCGGCGACATCGTGATTGTGTCGATCTTCGTGAATCCGATGCAGTTTGACCGGGCAGACGACCTGGCCCGTTATCCGCGCACGCTGCAGGAAGATTGCGAAAAGCTGAACCGCCATCAGGTGGATGTCGTCTTTGCCCCCTCGCCGGCTGAAGTCTATCCGCAGGGCGCGCAGAATCAGACCTTTGTTGAGGTGCCGGTGCTCTCCTCTCTGCTTGAGGGCGCGACCCGTCCGGGCCATTTTCGCGGCGTGGCGACCATCGTCAGCAAACTCTTTAATCTGGTGCAGCCCGACATTGCCTGTTTCGGTGAAAAGGATTTTCAGCAGCTGGCTATCATTCGTAAGATGGTGGCCGATATGGGCTTCGACATTGAAATTGTCGGCGTGCCTACCGTACGGGCTGCGGATGGTCTGGCGCTGAGCTCGCGCAACGGCTACCTGACGGCCGATGAGCGTCAGCTGGCCCCGGTGCTGAGCCAGGTGATGCGTCAGATGGCGACGCGGCTGGAAAACGGCGAGCGCCATGTTGAAGAGATTATCGAGGCGGCCAGTGAGGCGCTGGTCGCGCAGGGATTGCGTCCTGATGGCCTGGCGATCTGCGATGCGGAAACGCTGCAGCCGCTGACGGTGGACAGTCAGCGCGCTGTCGTACTGATGGCCGCCTGGCTGGGCAATGCCCGCCTGATTGACAACCAAACCGTTGACCTGACGCTGTAAGCACACCCGCTACAGATTATTTTATTTCTCTGACAAGGTTTCTGGCTATGATTCGCACTGTTCTGCAAGGCAAATTACACCGCGTGAAAGTGACGCAGGCGGACCTCAATTACGAAGGTTCCTGCGCAATCGATCAGGATTTCCTGGATGCTTCAGGCATTCTGCAATATGAAGCGATCGATATTTATAACGTCACCAACGGTCAGCGTTTTTCCACCTATGCTATCGCGGCTGAGCGTGGCTCAAAAATCATTTCGGTAAATGGTGCGGCCGCCCGCTGCGCCTGCCAGGGCGATATTTTAATTATCTGCTCCTATGTGCAGGTTGAAGATGCGGAAGCGCGTCAGTGGCAGCCAAAGGTCGCCTATTTTGAGGGTGACAACCAGATGAAGCGTCTGGCAAAAGCGCTGCCGGTACAGATCGCCTGATAAAAAAAGGGCCGCCCGTGATACGGCCGGCCCTTTTTCTTTGCGGTTATTTCCGTTAAACCGGTTTGGCCGCCAGCGGCTTCGACGGTTTTTTCATCGTAAAGAGGAAATTAAACCAGCCACGTTTTCTCATCAGACAGAGCGTCCAGGGTAACGCCAGCGCCACCAGGAAAGCCGAAATAAACTTCAGATCGTTAACCCAGGCGGACGGGCTTTCAAATTTCACAATCTTGCTGAAGAACTGAATCGCCAGATAATGCGACAGGTAGAAGACGATAGAATTGACGCCGATATAATAAACCAGTTCAGACTTCAGCTTCAGCGCAATCCAGACAAAGAACGGAACCGACAGCAGTGCCAGCGGTGAGAGTAATGCCTGCGAATGACGATCCAGCACAAAAATATTCAGGCAGGAGAGCAGCGCAAAACTGGCCACTGAAATGAGCAGGGTCGGACCGTGCTGCACTTTCTCCGCGATATCCACCTGCTTTCTCACCACGTAATCGCCCAGATAGAAGAAAACAAACAGATAAAGGGATTTATTAATGTGGCTGTTATCGAAACTGGCAAACACGCCGTCCGGGTCAATGGCTGGCAGTGCCCAGCTCAGCGCCATACAGATGCCGAACACGAGCAGGAACGGCAGATGGCGGGCAAAGATAATCACAATAAAGAAGATAAACAGCGAATGCAGGAACCAGGTCATATCGCCGCCACCGGTCAGGTGAGAGAGAATAATATTCATCGGCGATTGCGGCGTATTGGCCATTGAGCTGAACAGAATTTTCAGCCCGCCATAAACTGCCACCCAGACCACGAACGGATAGAGAATACTGCGCACCTTGTTATTAAAAAAAGGACCCAGGCCTTTTCTTAATCCGGCATCGACAAATAAGCCCGACACAAAAAACATCAGCCCCAGCCTTACCGGTGCCAGCATCTCATTTAGCAGGCTGCTGAAGGCGGTAAAATGACCGGCATTGTTATGAACAGCGATAGTACTGTGCAAAAAAATGATTGCGAGAATACTCAATCCCCGCAGATTGTCGATCCACGTTATACGATTCATCTTTTCCTGCCTTTGATTAAAAACTGGCCCTGAATGTGCGACCATTCTTCTTATTACAGACACTCCATTCCCGCCCTTTCGTCCCTGAGCAGAGGAATAACCTTATTCGGCGGTATTCTGATCACTCGCGCTGAAATAAACAACAGTCGGGGCTTAAGGCTAATCTTAAAAAAAATTTAACAGTGGAGAATCATTAAGATAGAAACCGGTTCCACTTTAATATCAGATAATGCTTAGGGTTATTTTTTATCACGAGGGCAAAAAAGGCGGCTATTTTCCGCAATCGCGTGAAAAAAGAGAGGCGGAACAGAAGAAAGGATCGTTTTTTAAGGCCAGTGACAACCGGAAAAGGCGGCGATTTTTTATCCGGCAATAAAAAAGCCACGCGCGTTTCGCTGCGTGGCTTCGGTAAAGCTTTCGTCAGGTGCGTAATCCGCGTCCGCGCTGAATCAGCGCATAGACCAGCCCGTAAAAGACCAGAATAAACGCGATCAATACCGAAAGCGTAAAGGCCAGCGGCACGTCATTAATGCCCAGGAAGCCATAGCGGAACCCGCTGATCATATAGACGATGGGGTTCAGCTTCGAAACGGCCTGCCAGAATGGCGGCAGCAGACTCAGCGAATAGAACACGCCACCCAGATAGGTCAGCGGCGTCAGCACAAAGGTCGGGATCAGGCTGATATCGTCAAAGGTCCGGGCAAACACGGCGTTCAGCAGACCGGCCAGTGAAAACAGAATCGCGGTCAGCAGCAGCGTCACCGCCACCATCGTCCAGGAGTGAACGTGAAACGGCACGAAGAAGAGCGAAATGGCCGTGACCAGAACCCCGACGCAGACACCACGTGCCACGCCGCCGCCGACATACCCCGCAATAATGATGTGGGTCGGCACCGGCGCGACCAGCAGCTCTTCAATGTTGCGCTGGAATTTGGCACTGAAGAATGAGGATGCGACGTTAGCATAGGCGTTGGTAATTACCGCCATCATGATCAATCCCGGCACGATAAACTGCATATAGCTGAAGCCGTGCATCTCACCAATGCGTGACCCGATCAGGTTACCGAAGATGATGAAATAGAGCGTCATGGTGATTACCGGCGGCACCAGCGTCTGGATCCAGATGCGGGCAAAACGGTTAATCTCTTTGGCCCAGATACTTTTCAGCGCCACCCAGTACAAATGTGTCATGCTTTTGCTCCTGTTTTTCCCTGCGTCGTCAGGCCAACGAACAACTCTTCCAGACGGTTCGCTTTATTTCGCATACTCAGTACCTGCACCCCCTGCGCACTCAGCTGGCTGAAGACGCTGTTCAGCCCCTGCTCACGCAGCACTTCCACCTCCAGCGTGGAGGTATCCGTCAGGCGATACTGGAATCCTTCCAGCGCGGGCAGCGGACTGCGCGGCGCCAGATCGAGGATAAAGGTTTCTGATTTCAGCTTGGACAGCAGCCCTTTCATCGAGGTGTTTTCCACCAGCTCACCGCTCTGGATGATGCCGATGTTGCGGCACAACATCTCCGCCTCTTCCAGATAGTGGGTGGTGAGAATGATGGTGGTGCCTTTGGCATTCAGATCTTTCAGGAACCCCCACATTGAGCGCCGCAGTTCGATATCGACCCCCGCCGTCGGCTCATCCAGAATCAGCAGTTTGGGCTCATGCATCAGCGCGCGGGCGATCATCAGACGGCGTTTCATCCCGCCGGAGAGCATGCGCGCCCGTTCACTGCGTTTTCCCCAAAGATCGAGCTGTTTCAGGTACTTCTCCGCCCGCTGATTGGCCTCACGCCGTCCGACGCCGTAGTAACCCGCCTGGTTAACGACGATCTGCATCACCGTCTCAAACGGGTTAAAGTTAAACTCCTGTGGCACCAGGCCGAGCTGGCGCTTGGCATTCACCACATCTTTTTGCAGGTCGTAGCCAAACACCCGCACGCTGCCGCCGGACTTATTGACCAGCGAACTGATAATCCCGATGGTGGTGGATTTACCGGCACCGTTTGGCCCCAGCAGCGCATAAAAGTCACCCGCTTCAACGTTAAGATCGATGCCCTTCAGCGCCTGTACGCCGCCGGGATAGGTCTTGGTCAGCTGAGAAAGTTCCAGTGCATATGTCATTCTGCATCCATACCCTGTTTTGGTGGCATCGTAATGCCGTTTAAATTTAGTCAGCCCTGGCATATAGTACGCGCGCGCACCTTGCGCAGTAACCGGTCGCTCAACGCCATGACAGACATTAACACCCTGATCAGTAACAACCGCGAATGGTCAAAATTACTGATTGAAGAAGATCCCGGCTTTTTTGAGCGGCTCGCCCAGGCACAAAAACCGCGCTTCCTGTGGATCGGCTGCTCAGACAGTCGTGTTCCTGCCGAACGCCTGACCGGACTTGAACCGGGCGAACTCTTTGTTCACCGCAACGTCGCCAATCTGGTGATCCACACCGATCTGAACTGTCTGTCCGTGGTGCAGTACGCTATTGAAGTGCTGGAAGTTGAACACGTCATCGTGTGCGGCCACTACGGCTGCGGCGGCGTGCAGGCCGCGATGGATAACCCGGAGCTGGGGTTGATCGACAACTGGCTGCTGCACATCCGCGACCTCTGGTACAAGCATAGCGTGTTGCTGGGGGAACTCCCGCCGGATAAGCGCCTGGACAAACTGTGTGAAATCAACGTGATTGAACAGGTCTATAACCTGGGACACTCGACCGTAGTGCAATCTGCCTGGAAACGCGGGCAGAAAGTCTCACTGCACGGCTGGGTTTACGGCATTCAGGACGGCTGCCTGCGTAACCTTGATGTCACGGCAGACAGCCGGGAGATCCTGGAACAGCGCTACCGCAACGGCATCGCCAGTCTGCAGATGAAGGTCGAAGCCTGAACCGATCGCGGCGCAAAACGCGACATAGCCTACACCAGTCGGAGGGTGCAGGCCTTGGAAGAATGTGCGGTTATGTGCTGTCAGGATTCCAGCGGCACCACTTTGCCGATGTAAGGCAGATGGCGATAGTGCTGGGCGTAGTCGATACCAAAGCCCACCACAAATTCATCGGGAATGGCGAAGCCAACATACTCAACGTTAACCTCGACTTCGCGGCGTTCAGGCTTATCCAGCAGGGTGCAGATCGCCAGTGATTTTGGCTGACGCAGCTGCAGGATCTCCCGCACTTTGCTCAGGGTGTTGCCGGAGTCAATGATATCTTCGACGATCAGCACATCCTTGCCGCGAATGTCCTCGTCCAGATCTTTCAGGATTTTCACATCACGTGAGCTGGACATGCCGCTGCCGTAGCTGGAGGCGGTCATAAAATCGACTTCATGCGGCACCTCAATGGCGCGACACAGGTCAGCCATGAACATGAATGAGCCGCGCAGCAGCCCCACCAGCACCATATCGCTGCCGCTGTCGCGGTAGTGATCGGTAATCTCTTTGCCCAGTTCAGCGATGCGCGTGGCGATTGCCTGTTCAGGGATCATCACTTCAACAGTGTGTTTCATTGCGTTCAGCCCGGTTACGTCAGAAAAGCCCCGAAGTCTATCACAGACGCCGCCGCGTCGGCTGCGCCGCAGCGCAGGCAAACGATTACGTCGCGAAAATTGTTCACGGTCGTCTGCGGCTGGCTCAAATGCGCATTACCTTAGAACATTACGGCATTTACCAGCATGATTCGCTGCATGGTAGCCTTTATCCAACATATCGTTACCCTACTCGCGCCGCAGGCCGGAGATCACAATGACTTCACCTTCAAGCAAGAAAACGCATATCGGCGACAGGCCGCTGCACCCTGAAACGCAGATGCTGAACTATGGCTACGATCCCCGCCTGTCCGAAGGCGCGGTGAAGCCGCCGGTCTTTCTGACCTCCACCTTTGTCTTCGACAGCGCCGAAGAGGGACGCGATTTCTTCGATTACGTCTCCGGCCGGCGCGAGCCGCCAGAGGGCAAATCGGGCGGGCTGGTCTACTCCCGCTTTAACCACCCTAACAGCGAAATCGTGGAAGATCGGCTGGCCGTCTATGAGCAGGCGGAGAGCTGCTCACTCTTCTCCTCCGGCATGGCCGCTATCGCCACCACCCTGCTGACCTTTGCCCGTCCCGGCGAGGTGATCCTGCACTCCCAGCCGCTGTATGGCGGCACCGAAACCCTGCTCAGCAAGACGCTGCACAATCTGGAGATTGGCGCGGTCGGCTTCAGCGACGGCAATGATGAGGACAGAGTGCGTGAGGCGGCACAGCAGGCGATGGCACAGGGCCGCGTGGCGATTATCCTGATTGAAACCCCGGCGAATCCCACCAACAGCCTGGTCAACATTCGTCTGATGGCGCGTATCGCTGATGAGATTGACCAGCAGCAGGGCTCCCGACCCATTATCGCCTGTGACAACACGCTGCTCGGCCCGCTGTTCCAGCAGCCGCTGACCCTGGGCGCGGATCTCTCGCTCTACTCGCTGACTAAATATGTGGGGGGACATTCGGACCTGATTGCGGGGGCGGCGATGGGCAGCAAAGCACTGATGGCAAAAGTGCGCGCCCTGCGCAGCGCCATCGGTACCCAGCTAGACCCGCACTCAAGCTGGATGCTCAGCCGATCGCTGGAAACGCTGTCGCTGCGCATGGAAAAGGCCTGGCAGAATGCGGAAGCCGTAGCGGCGTTTCTGCGCGATCACCCGAAAGTGGCGAAGCTGCACTGGCTGCCCTATCTCGACGCGGAGAGCGCGGAGGGCAAAACGTATCGCGAGCAGTGCAGCGGCGCCGGTTCGACCTTCTCGTTCGATATTGTCGGCGGCCAGCCTGCGGCGTTCCGTTTCCTCAACGCGCTGTCGCTGTTCAAGCAGGCGGTGAGTCTGGGCGGCACCGAGTCGCTGGCCAGCCATCCGGGCAGCACCACCCACTCCGGCGTGCCGCAGGCGGTGCGTCAGCGAATCGGTATCACTGACGCCACGGTGCGGCTGTCGATTGGCATTGAGAACGCGGGCGACCTGATTGAAGATGTGAAGCTGGCGCTGGAGCAGGCGTAATCAGCTCACGGTAAAGCCCAGCATCATGCCGGTATCTTCATGCTCCAGCAGATGACAGTGTGCCATATAAGCGTGTTCGGCGGCGGCGACATAGTTGAAGCGCACCAGCACTTCACTGCGCCAGCCGTCGACATTGACCATATCTTTCCAGCCCTGCCGATGGGGCGCTGGCGGTTTGCCATTCTCGGAGAGAATGCGGAACTGCGTGCCGTGAATATGAAACGGATGCAGCATCGCATCGCCTTCGCCGGAGATCGTCCACTTCTCATAGTCGCCCAGCTTCACCGCAAACGACGGTTTCGTCATATCAAACGCCTGACCGTTGATTTTATTGCCGTTTCGGAAATCATAACCCGCTGGCTGCGCCATACCCGCCATACCGTGCATGCTGTGATCCATCGGCGCGACGGATGAGCCGTGCGCCTGCGCCATCGCCGGATGGTCGCCCGTCTCCCCGGCTTTTCCCTGCGCCTGCGGCATCGCGTGATGCCCGCCTTTCTCCATCGCTTTCTCGCCATAGCGCTGCATCAGCGCCTGCATCCCCTGCTGGTCCAGCTGCGGGTCCATCATCAGCTGCAGCCAGCGGGTGTGCAGCCCCTCTGTCGCGGGCAGAGCGGGCAGCGTCGCCAGCCGATCCGGCAGCGTGGCACTGGCCATCACCCGCAGCGGCAGGATCTGCACCAGCGGCAGCGGCTGATCGAATGGCGGCAGCGTCATCCCCATCTGATCGGTGGGCAGCGTCACCAGATCAAAGGCTTTGCCGTCGGAGGTGTCGATCATCACCTCAAAGCGCTCGCCCGGCAGGATCGGCAGCGCCTCGACGCTGACCGGCTCCGCCAGCAGACCGCCGTCGCTGGCGATCACATAGAGAGGACGTTTATCACTGGCGGCAACGTGCAGCGACCGGGCATTACAGCCGTTGAGCAGGCGCAGACGCAGCCAGCCGCGCGGCACCGCATGCTGCGGATAGTGCGCCCCGTTAGTCAGCATCATGTCACCAAACCAGCCTACCGCCGCGCGCATTACGTCGAGCTGATAGTCGATATGGCGGCCATCCTGAGTCAGCTGCTTATCCTGAAAAATCAGCGGCACATCATCCACGCCCCACTGCACAGGCAGCCGCAGTGTGCCGCTCTCTTTATCTTCCAGCAGGATCAGGCCCGCCAGCCCCTGCGCCACCTGATGCCCGGTTTTGCCGTGCAGATGAGGGTGATACCAGCAGGTTGCGGCGGGCTGATCGGGCGTGAAGGAGACCTGACGCGAGCCGCCGGGGGCTATCGCCGCCTGCGGTCCGCCATCCACCGCGCCAGGGATTTCCAGCCCGTGCCAGTGCAGCGTGGTCGCTTCGCTGAGCCGGTTATGAATGTTCACCGTCACCGGCTGGCCGCGCTGCAGCCGCAGTACCGGCCCCAGCAGGCTGCCGTTGTAGCCCCAGGTCGGCACCGCTTTGCCGTTCCACTGCGTGCTCCCCTGCATGGCGGTAAGGCTGTATGTGCCTCTGGCGTCGGGTTCCAGCAGAGAGAGAATCGGCAGCAGCGGACGGGGGGCCGCCATCAGCGAACGGCTCCAGAGCGGTAACGCTCCGGCTGCACTCAATGCGGCGGTGAGTTTCAGGAAGTGGCGACGTTGCATGGTGATCATCCTTGTGGCATCAGAGCGCACAGCCTAAACCCTGACCTTATGGGAAGGTCAAGCGCTACCCGTGAGAATCTGACGAAAAAAGGCGGCGCAGCGGCTCACCACGGCAAATTAATCGAAAACCTGAGAGCAACTGTGCTAACGTCATTAACAATATCCATTGAAGAGAACGACTATGAAGCAAAGCATCAAGATCCTGCTGCTGACGGGACTCCTTGGCTTCTCCTCCACCAGTTTTGCCCTGAGTGAATCCGAAGCGGAAGATCTGGCGGATCTCACGGCGGTTTTCGTCTATCTGAAAAATGATTGTGGCTATCAGGATCTTCCGGACGCGCAGATTCGCAAAGCGCTGGTCTTTTTTGCTCAGCAGAACCGCTGGGATTTAAGCAACTACAGCAACTACAACATGAAAGCGCTGGGCGAAGAGAGCTATCGCGACCTCAGCGGCATCGCCATCACCAACGACAAAAAGTGCAAGTCTCTGGCCCGCGATTCACTGAGCCTGCTGGCTTACGTCAGGTAACGCCCCCGCCCTCTGCTGCCGGACATTTGACCGTGCAACCACGGTCAGTGTTAGCTATGATGTGCCGCCCATCTTCATGGCGACATCAGAGGAGAGCACCATGGCCCACAATGAAACGTGGCATGAAACCCTTCATGCCGGTTTTGGCCAGTATTTTACGGTAGACAAAGAGCTGTACCGTGAAAAGACTGCGCATCAGGATTTAATCATTTTCGAAAATGCCGCGATGGGTCGCGTCATGGCGCTGGACGGTGTGGTTCAGACGACCGAGCGTGACGAATTATCTATCATGAAATGATGACTCACGTTCCCCTGCTGGCGCACGGCGCCGCGAAGAGCGTGCTGATCATTGGCGGTGGTGACGGAGCGATGCTGCGTGAAGTATCGCGTCATTCTCAGATCGAAAAGATTACCATGGTGGAGATCGATGCGGGCGTCGTGACCTTTTGCCGCCAGTACCTGCCGAACCACAGCGCAGGCGCCTACGACGATCCGCGCTTTACGCTGGTGATCGATGACGGGGTAAACTTCGTCAATCAGACGCAGGAAAAATTCGATGTGATCATCTCCGACTGTACCGATCCGATTGGTCCGGGCGAGAGTCTGTTCACCTCTGAATTTTATGCCGGCTGCAAAGCGGCCCTTAATGAAAATGGCATCTTTGTGGCACAGAATGGCGTCTGTTTCCTGCAGCAGGATGAGGCGGTAAACAGCCATCGCAAGCTGGGTCACTACTTTGCGGATGTCAGCTTCTATCAGGCCGCGATCCCGACCTATTACGGCGGCATCATGACGTTTGCCTGGGCGAGCGACAATCCGGCGCTGCGCCACCTGGATACCGCCACGCTACAGGCGCGTTTCGAGGCCGCTGGCCTGGCCTGCCGTTACTACACGCCAGCCATCCATACCGGCAGCTTTGCCCTGCCACAATATCTGTTGAATGCGCTGTCTGCCGCGTGCTGACAGCACATTTCTAAGGGGGTGAATGAAATTGCAAAAGCTAAAACTACATGGCTTCAACAACCTGACGAAAAGCCTGAGTTTTTGTATTTACGATATCTGCTATGCGAATACTGAAGCTGAACGCGATGGGTACATCGCCTATATCGATGAACAATATAACGCGAATCGCCTGACGGAGATCCTGACCGAGACCTGCTCCATCATCGGTGCCAACGTGCTGAACATCGCGCGTCAGGATTATGAGCCGCAGGGAGCCAGCGTCACGATTCTGGTCAGCGAAGAGCCGATCGATCCGAAAGATATCGATAACTCAGAACATCCGGGTCCCCTGCCCAACTCGGTGGTGGCCCATCTGGATAAGAGCCATATCTGCGTGCACACCTACCCGGAGAGCCACCCTGAAGGCGGACTCTGCACGTTCCGCGCGGATATTGAAGTCTCAACCTGTGGCGTGATCTCACCGCTGAAAGCGCTGAACTACCTGATCCACCAGTTGGAGTCAGACATCGTCACCGTCGATTACCGGGTGCGCGGCTTTACCCGTGACGTGAAAGGGATGAAGCACTTTATCGACCACGAGATTAATTCGATTCAGAACTTCATGTCTGAGGATATGAAGGCGATGTATGACATGGTGGATGTGAACGTCTATCAGGAAAACATCTTCCACACCAAGATGTTGCTGAAAGAGTTTGAGCTGAAGCACTACCTGTTTAACACCCGTCCGGAAGATCTCAGCCCGCAGGAGCACAAACGCATCACCGACCTGCTGTGGAAAGAGATGCGTGAGATCTACTACGGCAGAAACATCCCTTCTGTCGGTCTGAAGACGCTGTAATCACCAGGCGCGCAGCGTTACCGGCGGTAACCTGCGCGTACTGTCTCTCAGGCTGTCAGCGCGAGCGCAATGCCGCGCTCGCGCAGCGTGCGGCAGACCGCGTCCTCTAAACCGCTGTCTGTAACCACGTCGGTCAGCTCATCCAGCGGTGCCGCGCAGAACAGCGACCAGGAACCATATTTGCTGCTGTCCGCCAGCAGAACCCGGCGAGCCGCATTGGCCAGCAGGTCATGTTTCAGCCCCGCTTTCTCCTCGGTCGGCGTGGTGATGCCGCGCTCCAGGCTCCAGGAGTTACAGCTGACGAAGGCGATATCGGGATTGATGCTGCGCAGCAACCGGCGTCCATGTTCCCCCACGCAGGACTGACTGGAGTCATCAATCCGCCCGCCGATAATCGTCACTTCAATCTGCTTAAATTCCGACAGAAACAGCGCAATGTGCAGATCGGCCGTGATCACCCGCAGCGGCAGATGTGTCAGCTGACGCGCCAGTTCCAGCATGGTGGTGCCGGCATCCAGCACGATGGCATCGCCTGCCCGGACAAAGCTGGCGGCGCACTCCGCAATGGCCTGCTTCTCCGCCAGGTGACGCTGCATCTTCTCCAGGGTGGTCGGCTGGGCGGGAATAAACCGATTCAGGGTGACACCACCGTGACTGCGGCTGATCACGCCCTCTTTATCCAGCTTGATCAAATCACGGCGAATCGTGGCGGGTGAGGCGGAGATCGCACTGACCAGTTGCTCAACAGTCACCAGATTATGGCTTTTCAGATAATCCATAATCTGGTCAAGACGGCTCTGTCCCTTCATATTTCCCTATGCGAGCTGCATCGCGAGTTTGATGGAGATCGCCATGCTCTCAGACTTCGCTTTACCTGTCCAGGCGATATCAAAGGCGGTGCCGTGGTCCGCAGAGGTGCGGATAAACGGCAGGCCGGCGGTAATGTTGACGCCGTCATAGAAGCCCAGCAGCTTCAGCGGGATATGCCCCTGATCGTGGTACATCGCGACCACCATGTCATAGTGCCCCTCCTGGCATTGCAGGAACACCGTGTCCGGCGGGCATGGCCCGGCGACATCAATCCCCTGCGCTTTCATCGCCTGAATGGCAGGTGCAACGGTGGTGATCTCCTCATCGCCAAACAGCCCGTTCTCTCCGGCATGGGGATTGACGCCCGCCACGGCGATGCGCGGAGTCTGATAACCGACGCGCCGCAGGAAAGTGTCCGCCATACCAATGACCGTTTTAATGCGCGGCTGGTTCAGCGTGTCGAGGAACTTACGCAGTGCAATGTGGGTGGTGACGTGAATCACCTTCAGCTTATCGGTGTAGAGCACCATGGCGTAATCCCGGGTGTCAGTGAGGTGGGCCAGCAGCTCCGTGTGCCCCGGGTAGAGATGGCCTGCCGCATGCATCGCCTCTTTGTTCAGCGGCGCTGTGGCAATCGCCTGCACGTCGCCCGCCAGCGCCAGCGCCGTGGCACGTTTCACACAGCGCCACGCCAGATCGCCCGCCTCTTTCTGCACCACACCGGGTTTCAGCGCGTCGGGGTCAGCCAGCGGCTCGTCAATCACGTTGATGATGCCCGGAGCAAAGCGGGCATCCTGCACCCGGTCAAGGACCCGCAGCTCGGCCTGGGGCGTAATGTTCATCGCCAGAATACGGCGCAGCGTACTGGCGCAGCCAATCACCACGGCAGGAATGCCATTCAGCTCACCTTCAGAGAGCGATTTAATGATGATTTCCGGGCTGATGCCTGCCGGGTCGCCCATGGTGATCGCAATAATTTTACTCACTCGACTTCTCCTCAATAAAATCAATGGCTGCTACCAGGGTGTTTTCATCACCAAAGCCACCCGCTTTGGTCATCACCGGCAGAGTAAATTCACTGTTAAGCAGAACCCCGTGCGGAACACAGCCCGCCACCAGACCCTGAATGGTAAAGCCGCTGGCACCCAGTGCCCCGGCGACGGCCATCGCCACATCCCCTCCCGACAGATAGAGCGCATGCGGCTGCGCACTCAGGCAGAGCCGGTAGGTAATCTCGCCGAGAAACTGACAGATCGCCTCCCCCAGCTGCTGGCGCGTCATACTGAAGTGCTGACAGAGCTGCGCAATCTCGTGCCGCTGCGCCTCGTGCTGGCAGGTGGTGATCACCGTATGGCGACCGGCCCGCAGTGCCGCAGCCGCCTCGTCGAGCCAGCGATCCCGATCGGGCCAGGCGGGCTGCCGGAACAGCTGCCGGATATCGACATCCACTCTCGCTGCGTCACGCCGGCTGATCAGCGTGGCAACCTGCTGCTGCCCGCTCTCGCTCATCGATCCCACCACCGCCAGCACCGGCCGGGGCGTTCGCACCCGGAGCGCGGCGCCCAGCGCATCGCTTAATCCGGCGGCACCGACCAGCAGCGGCGTCTCGCGCAGCCGCGCAGCCGCGGCGATCAGTCGTGCCAGGTCCGCCCCGGTTTCGGCATCCACGACGACGATGCCGTGCGCCGCCGCCAGTACCGCATCAAGCCGGTCGCTGCGCAGCGTGGCAAGATCGAGCACGCTGCCGGCGATCTGCATCTGTTCGAGAACGCTGGCGCTGGCGATCGGGGTTTTCGGATCGCTGGCAAATTCGGTGTCCGTGAGCAGACGCTGATGGACCCGGACGTGACCTCCGCACGTGGTGCGGCCCAGTCGTGGCACCGCCGGTGCAACCAGCGCCAGCGTTTTCGCACTGGCCTTTAGTGCCGCCACCGTTTCAGCGCCGATATTGCCGCGCAGCGTGGAGTCGATCTTTTTGAACAGCCAGCCGTGCTGAAACTGCGCCGCGAAGTGCCGCACCGCCTGCGTGACGCGCTCTGCCGCCTGGGTGGCGCTGATCGCCCGACTCTCCGTGCTGACGACCAGCACATCTGCCGTCTCTGGCAACGCGCCCTGGGTGTCGAACAGCACCTGAACGCCTGCGCCGGCCTGCGCCAGTCCGCTTCCCGCATCGTTGGCACCGGTAAAGTCATCGGCGATGACCAGCACCGGCGTTTTCCATAATGATGAGCCCATCTTCACTCCTGTCAGGCGATTGCTGCTGCCATTGATTATATTCAATCATAATTGATTATATGTGAGCAACTTCAAATTAATCGAAATCGATATGCCCTATAAAATGAGCCATACAGAGTGACTGACCTCGCATTGAAATGAGCAAATTTAATCATCTGCTCAGACGCGATCGATATAAGGGTATGAAATGAACATTAACAGCACGGTGATCAGCGGCTATCAGGCGTTAAACGACATGCGCTATCTGCTGGAGGGGGTTTCATCCGCGGTAGTGGTAACTGACCGGAACATTGAAGCGATTCCGGCTGTGCAGGCGCTGCTGGGGCAACTCCGGGAGCAGATCCCCCACATCAGCGTGGTGAACAGTGTTCCCCCCGAGCCGAGCCAGCATGATGTGGCCGCCCTTCTTGCCGCACTCACGTCGCGCAGGGCTGACATGGTGATCGGTATCGGCGGTGGCAGCGTGCTGGATGTGGCAAAGCTGCTGTCGGTGCTGTGCGTGGATGCGGCCCCGTCGCTGGAAGCCCTGCTGGCGGGGGAGAAACCGCAGCACCGCACCCGCTCCATGCTGATTCCGACCACCGCGGGTACCGGCTCAGAAGCCACGCCCAATGCGATTCTGGCGATCCCGGAGAAGGAGACCAAAGTCGGCATTATTTCCCCGATCATGCTGCCCGATGTCGTCGCGCTGGTGCCGGAACTCACCACCAGCATGCCCGCACACATCGCCTCCTCAACCGGTATTGATGCCCTCTGCCACCTGATCGAGTGCTTTACCGCCTGCGTCGCCAATCCGGTCAGCGATAACTATGCGCTGATCGGGATGAAGAAGCTGTTCGCCAATCTCGAAACCACTCTGCGGGAGCCGGAGAATCTGCAGGCACGACTGGAGATGTTGTGGGCCTCTTATTATGGCGGTGCGTCGATTGCCCATGCCGGCACGCATCTGGTGCACGCCCTCTCCTACCCGCTCGGCGGCAAATATCATCTGCCACACGGCGTGGCGAATGCCATTCTGCTGGCCCCCTGCATGCGCTTTGTCCGTCCGGCGGCGGTGAGTAAATTCGCTCAGGCCTATGACCTGCTGCCCGATGCTGACCACCGTTTAAGTGATGAAGCGAAGTCCCATGCGCTGGTCGACTACTTCACCGCACTGGTGGCGCGTCTGCAGCTGCCTGCCAGTCTGGAAGCGCTGGGCATCGGCCCGGATCACCTGCCCTATCTGGTGGAAGCCGCGCTCGACGTGCAGCGCCTGATGAAAAATGTCCCGATGGCGGTCACCGCTGACGATGTACGCGCGGTCTATCTGACCCTGTTTCCTTCCTGCCAGGCGTAATGAGGATTGTCATGAATAAGAAAATAAGCGGCGTACTGACCGCCATCGTCACCACCTTCGATCGTGACGGCGCTTTTGATCCGGTGAGACAGCGTGAGCAGGTCAGACGACAGATCCGGGCCGGTAACGGCATCTTCTGCGGCGGCACCAACGGCGAATTCTTTGTGCTGAACGAGCAGGAAAAGCTCGCCGTCACCGCCACCTGCGTGGATGAAGTCAGCGGCCGCGCGGCGGTGGTGGCGCACATCGGCGAAATCTCGACACGTGAAACGATCCGGCTCGGCACACAGATCGCCCGCCTGGGCGTGGATGCCGTCTCCGCGATCACCCCCTGGTTTGTGCCGCTGAAACAGCAGGAGCTGATCGATCACTACCGGCGTGTGGCTGACGCGCTGACGGTGCCGCTGTTCCTCTACAACATCCCGGCGCGCACCGGCAATACCCTGCAGCCGGAGACGGTGCGCACGCTGGCCGCCCATCCCAACATCATCGGCATCAAAGATTCGGCGGGCAGTTATGACAGCCTGCGCGGCTTCCTGCAGGCCACCGCCGACTGTGACGGTTTTGATGTGCTGAATGGCCCCGACTCGCTGATCCATCAGGGGTTTGTTGAGGGCTGCTCCGCCGCCATTTCCGGGCTGGCCAACGTGGCCCCGGAGGCGATTAACGCTATCTGGGCGCGCTTCGCTGCTGGCGATATTGCCGGTTCGCAGCAGGCTCAGGAGAACGTCACCGGTCTGCGCACGGCGCTCTACAGCATCGGTTTCTCACCGGCCGCCGTGAAAAAAGCGGTCAGCCTGCTGGGCTTCGAGGTGGGTGAAAGCCGCTATGCGGTGCAGTTCAGCGCCGAAGAGCAGCAGCAGATCCGTCAGATCGTCACCCACTACCTGCAATAAACGCCATCGCCTTTGTCTCCTACCGGTCAGATGAGAACGAACCTGATGGTCGCCATCTGCCAGCACAATCGAGGTTATGATGAACGCATTTTCAACTGAGAGCACCTTACTGATCGTAGGCATGGTGGTCGCCTATATCCTGTTCACCACCTGGCTGACCTGGCGGCTGCGCAGTAAAAGCAGCGGTGACTTTATGGAAGGCTCCCGCGCCATGCCCGCCTTTATCGTCGGCATCATGCTGATGTCGGAATATATCGGGGCAAAATCCACGATCGGCACTGCGCAGGCCGCCTTTGAAAATGGCTTCGCCGCTTCCTGGTCAGTGATCGGCGCGGCGATTGGCTTCCCGCTGTTTGGTCTGATCCTGGTGAAGCGCATCTACAACACCGGTAAGATCACCATCTCCGGGGCGATCGCCGAAAAATATGGCAGTTCGACCAAAAACATCATTTCGCTGATCATGATCTATGCGCTGCTGCTGGTGAACGTCGGCAACTACATCAGCGGCGCGGCGGCGATCTCTACCGTGCTGAAGATCGACCTGACCCAGGCGGCCTTTATTACCGCGGTGGTGAGTACCTTCTACTTCGCGTTTGGCGGCATGAAAGGAGTGGCCTGGGTGACGCTGCTGCACAGCGCCATTAAGTACATCGGGATCCTGATTATCCTCTACGTGGCGCTGAAGATGACCGGCGGCGTGGCTCCGATGATCGAGAAAATGCCCGCCTTCTACTGGACGTGGGATGGTCACGTCGGGGCCAGTACCATTGTGGCCTGGCTGATCGGAACCGTGGGCTCGATCTTCTGTACCCAGTTTGTGATCCAGGCGATCTCCTCGACCAAAGATGTCAAATCCGCTAAGCGTGCCACGTGGGTCGCCTTCTTCTTCTGCCTGCCTATCGGCCTGGCGATGGCACTGATCGGCGTGGCGGCGAAGTTTGCTCATCCCGACATCAAGAGCCTCTATGCCCTGCCGGTGTTTTTGCAGGATATGTCCCCCTGGCTGGCGGGCATCGTGACGACCTCGCTGGTGGCCTCGATTTTCGTCAGCGTCGGCACCGTGGCGCTGGCGATCGCCTCGCTGGTGGTGAAAGATTTTTATGTCCCTTACCGTCACCCTACGCCAGAGCGCGAGTTCAAAGTGACGCGCTGGTTCTCGATTGCCATCGGCTTCTTTCCGCTGCTGTTTGTGCTGTTCTTCCCGGAAGTGCTGAAGCTCTCCTTCTTTACCCGCGCGATTCGCCTGTCGATCACCGTCGTGGCGATCATGGCGTTCTATCTGCCCTGGTTTAAAAGCACACGCGGCGCCAACGCCGGTCTGATTGGTTCCTGTCTGGTCACCTCCGTCTGGTTCCTGATGGGGAATCCGTTTGGCATCGATAATATGTATGTGGCGCTGGCCACGCCGGCGATCATTATGGTGATTGACCGCTGCATCCCGTCACGCCAGTCTCAGCCTCAACCGCAACGCAATGCACAAAAGAGTGGAGCCTAATATGACTCAGGAAACCGTCACCGCCGAACGCACCGGCCAGCTTGCGCCGCATCCGCAGGATAGCGCGCAGCAGGTTGCGATTCTGCCCTCCTCCTGCCCGCAAAACCATGCGGCTAACCTGCTGCCGCTGCCGGATGGCGATCTGCTCTGCGTCTGGTTTGGCGGCACCCAGGAGGGGATCGCCGATATCTCTGTCTGGTGTTCACGGCTGCAGAAAGGCAGCGATCGCTGGAGTGAGGCGCAGAAACTCTCTGAGGATCCGACGCGGTCTGAGCAGAATCCGGTGCTGTTCCTCGATCCCGATCAGGTCCTGTGGCTGCTCTGGACGGCGCAGAAGTCCGGTAATCAGGACACCGCCATCGTGCGCTTTCGTCAGTCTCACGATCTGGGCCGGAGCTGGGGCGCGATCGACACCCTGCTGGATAAGCCTGGCACCTTTATTCGTCAGCCGATCGTGGTGCTGCCGAATGGTAACTGGCTGCTGCCGGTCTTTTACTGCCTGACGCCGCCCGGTGAAAAATGGGTGGGTAACTATGATGTCAGCGCCGTGAAGATCTCGGAGGATAAAGGCCGGAGCTGGCGCGATGTCAGCGTGCCTGACAGCACCGGCTGCGTCCATATGAACGTCACCCTGCTGGAGGATGGCTCGCTGCTGGCGCTCTACCGCAGTCGCTGGGCCGATCACATCTACCAGAGCCGCTCGTTTGATCAGGGTGAGAGCTGGAGTGCACCCGAAGCGCTGTCGCTGCCAAATAACAACTCCTCTATTCAGGTCACGACGCTGCGCAACGGTCATCTGGCGCTGGTGTTTAACGCCATGAGCGCTGAAGGTGCCAGCGAACGTCGCCTGTCGCTCTATGACGAAATTGAAGATGATGAAGAGGACGATGAGGTGGCGGTTGCCGCCGAAGCGGTGGTACACAGCGGCCGTACCGCCTTCTGGGGTGCGCCCCGAGCGCCCATGACGCTGGCGATCTCAACAGATGGCGGCAAAAGCTGGCCGCTGCAGCGCAATCTGGACGAAGGCGATGGCTACTGTATGACCAATAACTCGCAGCAGAAGTTAAACCGTGAGTTCTCCTATCCCAGCATCAAAGAGGGTCTGCATGGCGAACTGCATATCGCCTATACCTGGTATCGTCAGGCGATCAAATATGTGCGGATTGAGGAGTCATGGGTGCAGGGAGGTGACGCGTGAATGAACGGATGGCGCTGGTGACCGGTGCCAGCTCCGGCATCGGTCAGGCGATTTGTGACCGCTTACTGAGTGACGGCTGGCAGCTGATCGGCCTGAGCCGTTCGGCGGTCAGCCGCACAGAACCGGGCTGGCAGAGTCATCAGATCGATATCAGTGACAGCGCTGCCCTGCAGGTGCTGCTGGAACAACTGCCTGTGCCGCAGGCGGTGATCCATGCCGCGGGTATGATGCAGGCCGCGCCGCTGGGGGAACTGGATTTGGCGGCCAGCGCCCGTCTGTGGCAGCTGCACGTGGCCGCTGCGGAACAGCTGACGAACCATTTTGCGCCGCGGATGGCGGCAGGCGGGAGAGTGCTGCTGCTGGGGAGCCGTACGTCAGGCGGTGCCGCAGGCCGCAGTCAGTACGTGGCGACCAAATCAGCGATGATCGGCATGGTGCGCAGCTGGGCGGCAGAACTGGCTCCGCGTGGCATTACCGCCAATATCGTGGCCCCCGGTGCGACCGAAACACCGATGCTGCACCAGCCGGGCCGCGCCAGTTCACCGCCGCGCCTGCCGCCAATAGGCCGCTATATTCAGCCGCAGGAAGTGGCCGATCTGGTGGCGTTCCTGCTCTCTCCCTCAGCAGCGGCAATCACCGGGCAGCAACTGGTGATCTGCGGTGGCGCCTCGCTGAGCTAAGCTGCCTCTGATGCCGGGCGGTTTCACCTCCCGGCCAGACGTGAAGCGCCACCTGTCCGGCATTTAGCGCCGGACGGGATTGCCATACTGGTTCACAAACTGGCGGTACGCGGCGATGACCAGCAGAAAATCTTCAATGCCGCAGAATGAGAGGCTCTCTTCGTCGTAGTAGTTCATCCCCTCCTCCATGCCGTCATCTTCCAGCGCCAGCAGGTTAGCGCGAATCATCACCTCCTCCTCATCCACCAGGATGGTGTATTCGCTGCCGATGCGCTGCCACTGTCGCACGCTGCCCTTGACGTCTTCGATAGCAGCTTCGACTTCATCCAGCAGACCCGGATCGTTTTTCACCTCTTCGTTGAACCAGTGGCCGACCGCTTCATGATCCATCGACATGCGGACCTTAATCTGTCCGGTCACATCGCGTAAAAATTCATATTCCATCGCCCGTTCCTCTCAACGTCGTCGCGTCACTCAATGAGTGTCACGGCTGGCTTTGCAGCATAATGTGACACGTCGCGCATTATTACAGGCTGTCAGGCGAAATCCAGCTTTTGATCGTGCCGGTGACCGGCGCGAAGACGAAAAAAAGGGGCGAATCATCGCCCCTTATGCATGCTTACAAGGTGAAGGATCAGACCGCGGTCTGGAAAATCACGCCTTCCGCTTTGTCGGTATACTGCGCCAGCTGGTCGAAGTTGAGATAGCGATAGGTGTCGCTGGCCGTTTTATCGACCTGCGCCATAAATTGCTGATACTCATCAGGCGTGGGCAGCCGGCCCAGCAGTGACGCAACGGCAGCCAGCTCGGCAGACGCCAGATAGACGTTAGCGCCGGTACCCAGACGGTTCGGGAAGTTACGGGTCGAGGTGGAAACCACTGTCGAACCGTCTGCCACACGTGCCTGGTTACCCATGCAGAGTGAACAGCCCGGGATCTCGATACGCGCACCGCTTTTACCGAAGACGCTGTAGTAGCCCTCTTCAGTCAGCTGTGCGGCATCCATCTTGGTTGGCGGTGCCACCCACAGGCGGGTTGGCAGCTGACCTTTGTGGCTGTCCAGCAGCTTACCGGCAGCACGGAAGTGACCGATGTTGGTCATGCACGAGCCGATAAACACTTCGTCGATCTTCTCGCCCTGAACGTCCGAGAGCAGACGGGCATCGTCTGGATCGTTAGGGGCACAGAGGATCGGCTCTTTGATATCAGCCAGATCGATCTCGATCACGGCGGCGTATTCCGCATCCGCATCGGCTTCCAGCAGCTGAGGATCGGCCAGCCATTTCTCCATGCTCTCCACGCGACGCTCCAGCGTACGACGATCGCCGTAACCTTCTGCGATCATCCACTTCAGCAGCACGATGTTGGAGTTGAGATATTCGATGATTGGCGCTTTATCCAGCTTGATGGTACAGCCCGCCGCAGAACGCTCTGCTGACGCATCGGACAGCTCAAACGCCTGCTCAACTTTCAGATCCGGCAGACCTTCAATCTCCAGAATGCGACCAGAGAAGATGTTTTTCTTACCTTTCTTCTCAACGGTCAGCAGGCCCTGTTTGATGGCATAAAGCGGAATGGCGTGAACCAGATCGCGCAGGGTAATACCGGGTTCCATCTTGCCTTTGAAGCGCACCAAAACCGATTCCGGCATGTCGAGCGGCATGACGCCCGTTGCCGCGGCAAACGCCACCAGGCCCGAACCGGCCGGGAAAGAGATGCCGATAGGGAAACGGGTATGGGAGTCACCGCCGGTTCCTACGGTATCCGGCAGCAGCATACGGTTCAGCCAGCTGTGGATAATGCCGTCACCCGGACGCAGTGAGACACCGCCACGGTTCATGATGAAATCTGGCAGCGTGTGGTGCGTGTTCACATCGACCGGCTTAGGATAGGCGGCGGTGTGGCAGAAGGACTGCATCACCAGATCGGTCGAGAAGCCCAGGCAAGCCAGATCTTTCAGCTCGTCACGGGTCATCGGACCGGTGGTATCCTGCGATCCCACGGAGGTCATCTTCGGTTCGCAATACGCGCCCGGACGCACACCGGTTACGCCACAGGCGCGGCCGACCATTTTCTGCGCCAGTGAGAAGCCACGGGTGCTCTCCGCAACATCTTTCGCCTGACGGAATACGGTGCTGTGCGGCAGACCCAGCGACTCGCGCGCTTTGGTGGTCAGGCCACGGCCGATGATCAGCGGAATACGGCCACCGGCGCGCACTTCGTCAATCAGCACTTCGGTTTTCAGTTCGAAGCTGGCCAGCAGATCGTTGGTTTCGTGGTTACGCACTTCCCCTTTGTAGGGGTAGATGTCGATCACATCGCCCATGTTCAGGTCGTTGACGTCCACTTCGATAGGCAGTGCGCCCGCATCTTCCATGGTGTTGAAGAAGATAGGCGCAATTTTGCTGCCCAGCACCACGCCGCCGCCTTTTTTGTTTGGCACGTTCGGGATGTCGTCGCCCATGAACCACAGCACCGAGTTGGTGGCGGATTTACGGGATGAGCCGGTTCCGACCACGTCACCGACGTAAGCCAGCGGATAGCCTTTGGCCTGCAGCGCTTCGATCTGTTTGATCGGGCCGATATTGCCCGGCTCATCCGGCTCAATGCCTTCGCGGGCATTTTTCAGCATCGCCAGAGCGTGCAGCGGGATGTCAGGACGTGACCAGGCATCCGGGGCCGGAGAGAGGTCGTCGGTGTTGGTTTCGCCCGTTACCTTGAATACCGTGACCGTGATCTTTTCGGCCAGCTCAGGACGTGACAGATACCATTCCGCATCGGCCCAGGATTGCATGACCTGCTTCGCGTATTCATTGCCCGCTTTGGCTTTCTCTTCGACATCATAGAAGTTGTCGAACATCAGCAGGGTGTGTGAAAGGGCTTTGGCCGCGATGGGGGCCAGTCGGCTGTCGTCCAGCGCCTCGATCAACGGATGAATGTTATAACCGCCCTGCATGGTACCGAGCAGTTCGACCGCTTTTTCAGGAGAGATCAGAGGAGAGGTTGCTTCGCCTTTGGCAACAGCCGCCAGGAAACCGGCTTTGACATACGCCGCTTCATCGACGCCAGGTGGGACTCGGTTGACCAGTAAATCGGTCAGAAACTCTTCTTCACCCGCAGGTGGATTTTTCAGCAGTTCAACCAGCGCGGCCATCTGGGAAGCCTCTAAAGGCTTAGGAACAATTCCCTGGGCAGCACGCTCGGCAACGTGCTTACGGTATTCTTCTAGCACGACGTTATCCTCGCTCTCATTATGTAGGGCTTTCCGACCACCTTGCTCACTTATGGAGAACAACCTTCCCTTTTCTTGTCCAGGTTGAGGTGCCCGGTTTCGCGGAGGGCAGAATAGCAGGATTTCGTCTGTTTGTTAATCTGTTTACAAAAATACAACATAATCGACTACGCCCATTCTGCCCGTCCGGTTCGCCGTCTGCGCGGGCTGACTGTGCGTAAACGGACAGTCCCGAGCGTACCGCATGCCGGGGAAATTAGCCCCGGAAAATGTCAGGTTTATCGCGGTTTAAGAGAAGTATCAGGGCCGAATCGATAACGGGCAGGAATAGAAAGGTGCGGTTTGCAGGACTGGCCATCGATGCCACCGGCCAGACACAGCGGCGCAGAAGAGGCCCTGAAGACCTCTTCTGCCTGCTATCAGTTTTTCAGATTTTCCGGGAAGTCAGCGGGAAGCTGATCGGGCGGGCAGTCGATCACGCTTTCGTTATTTTCGCCCACATCGCGGATTACGGTCAGCGTCGCGAACTCGTCAATGACTTCGGTTGGGTAAGCCGGACCTGCTTCGCGGAAGGCAGCCATCTCTTCCAGATGGTCATTCTGGAAACAGACGGTTTTTTCCGGATTATTCATTACCCAGCGCGGGAAGAAGATGGTGCCGTGGAAGATTTTATCCGCCAGGTTGACGGCCAGGCTGACATCGGTGCCAGTAGGTTCAGTCCAGGAAACTTTATAGACATCCTGCGCCAGACGGACGACATAGACATGCTGATTTTTAACCCAGCGATTACCCACCATGCCGCTGTGGATGCGATAGTCGATCGTGCTGGCATTTTTGATGTAGAGCTCGTAATTCCAGCCGTTGTCGTAGGTGTAAACCAGGTGTTTGCCAACGATGCCTGACAGATCATGTTTATCAAAAGTGCTCATGGTCAATTCCTCATTTATTTGCCTTGAGGAGATTATTATGCGTTACAGATGAGATGAATAACGCTATTTTTAGCACTGAACAATCCAATTTTTCGATGAGTTGCCATGTATAAAACGACACTGGAACAGTGGGCTCTGCTCGACGCGGTGGTGAATGAAGGGAGCTTTGCGCTGGCCGCGGAAAAGCATCATCGCAGCCAGTCTTCACTGAGCTATCAGCTTAGCCTGCTTCAGCAGCGGCTGGGTCTGACACTGCTGCAGCAGGAGGGGCGGCGCGCCGTCCTCACTGCCGAGGGACATCAGCTACTGGCTCAGGTTCGTCCATTGCTGGAGGGATTCAGAGCGCTTGAAGCTAAGGCGCATGCGCTGCAGCGGGGTGAACGTTCGCGCATCGATCTGATGGTGGACGCGACGCTGCCTAAACCTCTGCTGTTTGATGTGCTGCAGACCTTTCAGCAGCACTACCCCCATGTCCGCATCTGGTTCAGCGAAATCGTTCGCAGCGAAACGCCGGAAAGGCTGGCTGAGCAGCAGGCTGACCTCTGGCTGGTCGCGCAATATGGCGATGCCCCTGTCGCTGGCGAGAGCCTGATGAGCGTCGATTTCGTGGCCGTTGCCCATCGTGATCATCCGCTGCACAGTGAACCTGCCCCGCTGAGTGCCGCCACGCTGGCTCGCTGGCCCTGCATCACCATCCTGGATCGGCAGCAACAGCAGCAATCCGAGGTCAGTGGCGATCAGGCGGAGAACTGGTCCTTCACGACGCTCTCCGCCGCGATTGAAGCAGTCCAGCATCAGCTGGGCTATGGCTGGTTACCGGAACAGAATATCGCCGGGCTGCTAAAGAGCGGTGAACTGCGCCCTCTGCCGCTGTTGCAGGGCCGCCGACGCAGCAGTTCGCTGGTGATGTATATCAATGAAGAGAGGCTGCCCGGCAACAGCGCCATTGCGGCCCTGGCGCAGATGTTTGTGGAGCGGGTGGCGCAGGAGAAGCGCGTCGCTGAGCGCTAAGGTAGCTGAGTTTGTTTCCGTTGACGCGGGGAACATGCAAAAAACGCATTCCAAAGATGAAGCTGCGGTTTACCCCCCCTCAAGCGTGGAACACCAGCGTGCTCATACGATCAGATTACTGGCCCAAAACGGCAATCTTTGGGCTATCCGGGACTATACGAAGCAGGTGTCATCAGCAAAGCAACTGCTCGTGAAACCTTTAAGCAAGAAGGCCTCATAGACTTTAGGCAGAGCCTTCACCGGCTTGAGTTTAACCACTGCTATGACCGAGTGGTGGTTTACTCTCTTAGAATCCCTGCTGATAGCAACTTTACTGTATCAAGGGTTGATAAAATCGCAATACAGGACAGCGAGAATCGTTGGCACTTACTCAATATTGAAAGCATTGAGATAGACCGTGTTCCTTACGATGCGGTCAACAGTGGCACAGTCGGCATCAAGGTTGATAGGATAGTGCCGGGAGCAAGGGACTACTATGTAGTCAAAGTAAGCAAGGATAAGGGGCTTAAGGATGCGTAGCTACAGTGAGATCGCGAAGCGTATAGCCAAAATCATTATATCGCCTGAGTCAGCAATAGGATTAATGCATGGAGTCCTGTCTGTGCCTACAGACATTGGCTATCTTGCCTACGGATTTCTTGATACGGACAGCCGCTATCAACGTGAAACAGAGAAAATCAGGATGGTTAGTGCCATCAGGCATGGCATTCTTGAAAATCACAACTTCATGAAGACTATTGAGACTGTGCTCAATATCTTCAACAAGAATGTGCCTGAAGTCAGGCAGAACGCTATCTATAGCAAAACGATGGCTTCAGTTGCTGGCCGGACGCTTACGAACTCATTAATAGCAGGAAGGTTAGCAACTACCATTGCGCAGCGTAGCTCGTTCCTTGTTGCGGTCAGAGGTGGTCTGATTGGTAATGCCCTGCTTATTGGTGGCATGACAGAGAGATGTATCTATACCTCTGAAAAGCTGCAAAAGAGCAATCCTGAAGTCTATAACGCATTACGCGTGAGGAACTATGATTTACTCTACTTCCTACTTGAGCCAGCTCTGAACCCGTTCTTAGAAGCTCTCAATGTGAAGCGAACGCAAGGGCAACCGGCTTTTGAACGGATCATTGAAATGGTAGAGAAGGAGGTAAACGCTAATGCGAGATAATGGGCCTGCTAAGCTGAGCTTAGGTAAACGCATCATGTATAGCCTTATAGAGGTGTCAGGTGCGATCATAGGCGGGTTACTGCTACTTCTGTGCTGCTACTGGTTCTTTCACTATGAAACCTGGCATGAGCGGCTGATGGCGATTGGTCTGTCTATCGGGGTTGTCTATCTGATAGGTAAGGTCTTACCTGAACGGCCAAATCAGTAAGTCCCTCATGGGGCTATACTCAGTTTTATCAGCTCAGACTTCATCTGAAAGTTACCCGTTATTTATACAGGTATTTATCAGAGTGCATTTGGATTGCATTCTTCTCAGCCCAGAGGCTTTTTCCATCAGGTAATATTTCCATAAGCGTCCGGCCAGGGCACATTTTCCCCTGATGAGTTCGCTGATTATTAAGTGAGCCAGCCAGTCATCAAGATCAGATTGTAATGTGTCGGGTTCACCATACCGCTTTTGCGGAACGTCGCCTGATATAATTCCTGCAATATCGTCATGTGGAAGCGCATCGCAGATGCCGTTAGTCTGTGGTGACATCGCTTTGGTCTTCGTATAATCCAGACCAAAAAAAAGCCTCCATATTGGAGGCTTTTTCGTCAGTAGCGGAAACTTACTTCTTCTTCGCTTTCGCGTTAGGCAGATCGGTGATGCTGCCTTCGAAGATTTCTGCTGCCAGACCGACTGACTCATGCAGGGTCGGGTGAGCATGGATGGTCAGCGCGATATCTTCCGCATCACAACCCATCTCAATCGCCAGACCGATTTCGCCTAACAGCTCGCCGCCGTTAGTGCCGACAATCGCGCCACCGATAACACGGTGCGTCTCTTTGTCGAAAATCAGTTTGGTCATACCGTCTGCACAATCTGAAGCGATAGCACGGCCAGAGGCAGCCCACGGGAAGGTGGAGGTCTCGTAGCTGATGCCCTTCTCTTTCGCTTCTTTCTCGGTCAGACCAACCCAGGCAACTTCTGGCTCAGTATAGGCAATGGATGGGATCACTTTCGGGTCGAAGTAGTGCTTCAGACCGGAGATCACTTCCGCCGCAACGTGGCCTTCGTGCACGCCTTTGTGCGCCAGCATTGGCTGACCGACGATGTCGCCGATAGCATAGATGTGTGGCACGTTGGTACGCATCTGCTTGTCGACACGGATAAAGCCGCGATCGTCCACTTCCACGCCCGCTTTACCGGCATCCAGACCTTTACCGTTCGGCACACGACCGATAGCCACCAGCACGGCGTCATAACGCTGCGCTTCACCCGGTGCCTTTTTGCCTTCCATTGAAACGTAAATGCCATCGTCTTTTGCTTCAACGGCGGTCACTTTGGTTTCCAGCATCAGGTTGAACTTCTTGCTGATTTTCTTGGTAAAGACTTTGACGACATCTTTATCCGCAGCCGGGATAACCTGGTCAAACATCTCAACCACATCGATCTCTGAACCCAGCGCATGATACACCGTCGCCATTTCCAGACCGATGATACCGCCGCCCATAACCAGCAGACGCTTCGGCACTTCTTTCAGTTCCAGCGCATCGGTTGAATCCCAGACGCGGGGATCGTCATGAGGAATGAAAGGCAGTTCGATTGGGCGTGAACCCGCAGCGATGATGGCATTATCGAAGTTGATGGTGGTCGCGCCGCCTTCACCTTCCACCACCAGGGTGTTAGCACCGGTGAATTTGCCGAGGCCATTGACCACTTTGACTTTACGACCTTTTGCCATTCCTGACAGGCCGCCAGTCAGCTGGTTAATCACCTTCTCTTTCCAGCTGCGAATCTTGTTGATATCAGTAGAGGGCTGACCAAACACAATGCCGTGCTCTTCAAGGGCTTTCGCCTCTTCGATCACTTTGGCAACGTGCAGCAGCGCTTTAGAGGGGATACAACCGACGTTCAGACACACACCGCCAAGGGTGCTGTAACGCTCTACCAGTACGGTTTCCAGACCTAAATCCGCACAACGGAAGGCTGCAGAGTAACCTGCAGGACCTGCCCCAAGTACCACGACCTGGGTTTTAATCTCTGTACTCATCATGACCTCTTATTTGATATCCGGCGGGTCAGACGTTCTTATAATGCCCTTGTTCCACCGGGACTTTCACCGCAAGAGTTTACAGAATTGTTAACAAACTGCCAACCGTGACGCGACGAAACGTTAAAGGAAGGCCGGCATCCGCCGGCCTTCTTCACATTTACATAACTAAACGACGTATGTCAGAGAGCATATTGCCAATAATGGTGATGAATCTTGCACCATCAGCTCCGTCGATCACGCGGTGGTCGAAGGAGAGAGAGATTGGCATCATCAGACGCGGTGCAAACTCTTTACCGTTCCACACCGGCTCCATCGCCGACTTAGAGACACCCAGGATAGCCACTTCCGGCGCGTTAACAATCGGCGCGAAGTGCGTGGTTCCCAGGCCGCCCAGGCTGGAGATGGTGAAGCATCCGCCCTGCATATCGCCCGCGGTCAGCTTACCGTCACGCGCTTTCTTCGACACCGCCATCAGCTCACGCGACAGCTCGGTAATGCCCTTTTTGTTCACGTCTTTGAAGACCGGAACCACCAGGCCATTTGGCGTATCGACCGCCACACCGATGTTGATATATTTCTTCAGCGTCAGCTTCTGCGCATCTTCGGAAAGCGAGCTGTTGAAGCGTGGCATCTGCTCAAGCGCGGCAGCGACTGCTTTCATGATGAACACCACCGGGGTGTACTTCACATCGAGCTTACGCTTCTCTGCTTCGGCATTCTGCTGCTTACGGAACGCTTCCAGATCGGTGATATCGGTTTTGTCGAAATGCGTAACGTGCGGGATCATCACCCAGTTACGGCTCAGGTTCGCACCCGAAATTTTCTGGATACGACCCAGTTCGACTTCTTCGACTTCACCGAACTTGCTGAAGTCCACTTTCGGCCATGGCAGCATGCCTGGCAGGCCGCCACCGCTTGCCGCAGCCGGTGCCGCTTCAGCGCGTTTCACCGCCTCTTTCACGTAAGTCTGCACGTCTTCTTTCAGAATGCGACCTTTACGGCCGGTGCCTTTGACTTTCGCCAGGTTCACACCGAATTCACGCGCCAGGCGACGGATCACCGGGGTAGCGTGAACGTACGCATCGTTCTCGGCAAACTCACCTTTGCTGTCCGCTTTGGCTGCCGGAGCAGGCGCCGCAGATTTAGCTTCAGGTTTCGCAGCCGGGGCCGGTGCGGCTTCCTGCTTCGCTGCCGCCGGGGCCGGTGCGGCACCTTCGACTTCAAACACCATGATCAGTGATCCGGTGCTGACTTTGTCGCCGGTCGCCACTTTCAGCTCTTTGACGGTACCCGCGAATGGCGCAGGCACTTCCATTGACGCTTTATCGCCTTCCACCACGATCAGTGACTGCTCAGCGTCAACTTTGTCGCCCACTTTCACGAGGATCTCAGTGACTTCGACTTCATCACCGCCGATGTCCGGGACATTAACCTCTTTTGCGCCCGCCGCTGCGGCGGGTGCCGATGCCGCTTCTTCTTTCAGTTCTGGCTTCGCGTCAGCGGCCGGTGCAGCCCCTTCCGCTTCAAAGACCATGATGGCAGAACCGGTGCTGACTTTATCGCCGGTCGCAATGGTGATCTCTTTAACCACACCCGCGAACGGAGCCGGCACTTCCATTGACGCTTTATCACCTTCCACCACAATCAGTGACTGTTCGGCTTCAACTTTATCGCCAACCTTCACCAGAATCTCAGTGACTTCAACTTCGTCACCGCCGATATCCGGCACAGCCACTTCTTTGCTGGCGGTGGCGGCTGCCGCGGCGGGTGCAGGTGCCGCGTCCGCTTTCTTCTCTTCGGCGGCGGCAGGTGCCGCTTCTGCGGCCCCTTCTGCGTCAAACACCATGATCAGCGAGCCGGTTTCTACTTTGTCACCGGTGGCGATTTTGATCTCTTTCACTACGCCAGCCTGCGGGGAAGGCACTTCCATTGAGGCTTTGTCGCCTTCCACGGTGATCAGCGACTGCTCGGCTTCCACCTTGTCGCCAACTTTCACCAGAATCTCGGTGACTTCAACTTCGTCAGACCCGATATCCGGTACCTTAATTTCGATAGCCATTACTCTCTTACCTCTTAAGCCAGACGCGGGTTAACTTTATCGGCATCGATGTTGAATTTGGTAATGGCATCCGCCACCACTTTCTTCTCGATCTCGCCGCGTTTAGCCAGCTCACCCAGCGCAGCAACCACCACATAAGATGCATCAACTTCAAAGTGATGACGCAGATTCTCACGGCTGTCAGAGCGACCAAAGCCATCGGTACCCAGCACGCGGTAATCGCTGGCTGGAACATAGCTGCGAACCTGTTCAGCGAACAGTTTCATGTAGTCGGTTGAGGCAACCGCTGGCGCGTCATTCATCACCTGAGCGATGTAAGGCACGCGTGCTTCTTCTGTCGGATGCAGCATGTTCCAGCGCTCACAATCCTGGCCATCACGCGCCAGTTCGGTGAACGAGGTGACGCTGTAGACATCAGAGCCGATACCGTAATCTTTCGCCAGGATCTGTGCCGCTTCACGTACGTGACGCAGGATAGAACCTGAACCCAGCAGCTGCACTTTGCCTTTGCTGCCTTCTACCGTTTCCAGCTTGTAGATACCCTTACGGATACCCTCTTCCGCACCCTGCGGCATGGCTGGCATATGGTAGTTTTCGTTCAGCGTGGTGATGTAGTAGTAGATATTCTCCTGCGCTTCGCCATACATACGCACCAGACCATCATGCATGATGACAGCTACTTCATAGGCGTAAGACGGGTCGTAAGAGATACAGTTCGGGATGGTCAGCGACTGAATATGGCTGTGGCCATCTTCATGCTGCAGGCCTTCGCCGTTCAGCGTGGTACGACCGGAGGTTCCGCCGACCAGGAAGCCGCGCGCCTGCTGGTCACCCGCCAGCCACATCAGATCGCCGATACGCTGGAAGCCGAACATCGAATAATAGATGTAGAACGGGATCATCGGCAGGTTGTTGGTGCTGTAAGAGGTCGCCGCTGCCAGCCAGGATGAACCTGCGCCCAGCTCGTTGATCCCTTCCTGCAGAATCTGGCCTTTCTCATCTTCTTTGTAGTAAGCAACCTGCTCACGGTCCTGCGGAGTGTACTGCTGGCCGTTCGGACTGTAGATACCAATCTGACGGAAAAGACCTTCCATACCGAAGGTACGCGCTTCATCCGCGAGGATCGGAACCAGACGATCTTTGATCGACTTGTTCTTCAGCATCACGTTCAGGGCACGAACGAAGGCGATGGTGGTGGAGATCTCTTTGTTCTGCTCTTCCAGCAGCGCACCGAACTCTTCCAGCGCTGGCATTTCCAGCTTCTCGGTGAACTTCGGCTGACGCGTTGGCAGGTAGCCACCCAGCTTCTCACGCTGACCGTGCAGGTAAGTGTGCTCTTCTGAGCCTTTTTCGAAGGTCACGTACGGCAGATCTTCGATTTTATCGTCAGCAACCGGCACGTTGAAGCGATCACGGATATAGCGCACGCCATCCATGTTCATCTTCTTCACCTGGTGAGCAATGTTTTTGCCTTCCGCGGTGTCGCCCATACCATAACCTTTGATGGTATGCGCCAGGATCAGCACCGGCTTGCCTTTGGTGTCCTGCGCTTTTTTCAGTGCCGCGTAGATTTTCTTCGGATCGTGGCCGCCACGGTTCAGTGCCCAGATTTCATCATCGGACATGTCTTTAACCAGCGCGGCGGTTTCCGGATATTTACCAAAGAAGTGCTCACGCACATAGGCACCATCACGGGATTTAAAGGTCTGGTAGTCGCCGTCGACAGTTTCGTTCATCAGCTGAATCAGCTTGCCGCTGGTATCTTTGCGCAGCAGCTCATCCCAGCGACCGCCCCAGATGACTTTGATCACTTCCCAGCCAGCACCGGCAAAGATGCCTTCCAGCTCGTTGATGATCTTGCCATTACCGGTGACCGGGCCATCCAGACGCTGCAGGTTGCAGTTGATGATGAAGACCAGGTTATCCAGTTTTTCACGGGTCGCGATGGTGATCGCACCTTTGGATTCTGGCTCATCCATCTCACCATCACCCAGGAAGGCGTAGACGGTCTGAGCAGAGGTATCTTTCAGGCCACGGTGTTCCAGATATTTCAGGAACTTCGCCTGATAGATCGCTGACAATGGACCCAGACCCATAGAAACGGTCGGGAACTGCCAGAACTCCGGCATTAATTTCGGGTGCGGATAAGAAGAGAGACCTTTACCGTCAACTTCCTGACGGAAGTTGTTCATCTGCTCTTCGGTCAGGCGACCTTCAAGGAACGCACGGGCATAGATGCCCGGAGAGATGTGGCCCTGGAAATAGACCAGATCGCCGCCATCTTTGTCATTGCGCGCGCGGAAGAAGTGGTTGAAGCACACTTCATAAATGGTCGCAGAAGACTGGAAGGAGGACATATGGCCGCCGAGTTCCAGATCTTTCTTCGATGCGCGCAGCACCGACATGATGGCGTTCCAGCGGATAGCGGAACGGATACGACGTTCAAGAGAGGTGTTGCCCGGATAGTCGGGTTCATCTTCAACGGCAATAGAGTTGATGTAGTTGCTGATAGCAGACGATCCTGCAGCAACGTTCACGCCGCCTTTGCGGGCTGCACCCAGTACCTGATCGATCAGATACTGTGCACGTTCAACACCTTCTTCACGGATGACCGATTCGATCGCCTGTAGCCAGTCACGAGTTTCAATCGGATCCACGTCATTGTGTAAACGTTCTGACATGGGTGTGTTCCTTATCTGTGTCTAATACGTTGAATAATCGGGAGCCTGTCAAAGCACAAGCAGGCAGGCTCGTCGCACATGTCCGTACGATCTTTGTCGCACGTTATTCCTTACGTTGCTGTAAACGACGCAGGGAGCGTTCTCGACGGCTCTGCTCCCGACTTCTGTCCAGCAAGATTTCCTCTATGAACGCCAGGTGACGGTGTGAAGCCTCGCGCGCTTTTTCTGGCTCACGGGCCACAATCGCCTCAAAGATTCTGGCGCGGTGACCGCTCACTTTTGCCAGCATTTCCCGGCGAGAGTAGAGCAATTCGAAATTCTGACGGACGTTTTGTTCCAGCATAGGGCCCATTGAGCGTAGCAAATGCAAAAGCACCACATTATGGGCCGCTTCTGTGACAGCGATCTGATACTGCATCACGGCGTCCGCTTCGGCGTCTAAATCGCCGCTATCCTGCGCCTGCTGGATGTGCACATGGCAGTCGCGAATGCGCAGCAGATCTTCTTCTGTGCCGCGCAGCGCCGCGTAATAGGCGGCGATGCCCTCTAAGGCATGACGCGTTTCCAGCAGGTCAAACTGTGATTCCGGATGGTCTGCGAGAAGCTCAACGAGTGGATCACTCAGGCTTTGCCAGAGATGCTCCTGTACGAATGTTCCGCCGCCCTGACGGCGCAGCAACAATCCTTTCGCTTCTAAGCGCTGGATCGCTTCGCGGAGAGACGGACGTGAGACATCGAATTGTTTGGCGAGTTCGCGCTCAGGGAGCAGCTTCTCTCCCGGACGCAGTGTCCCTTCCATAATCAGGGATTCGAGCTGTTGCTCGATAGCATCTGAGAGCTTGGGTTGGCGAATCTTACTGTAAGCCATCATCCCTTCTTATTAAGCCAGTCGTCCGGAGTAAATTGGTAATACCAATTGTACAGAGGTGGCGGTAAAGTAACAAAGTATTCACCTTGTGTCTATATGGTGTCTGTGACATTCCCCTGCCTCTGAAGCCCGCTCTGACGCTAACTTGCGGTTAAAAAAATGAAAAATTCGCGTTGAGCTGAATGTTAAATAAATTCACTTTTACCAAACCTTACACCTGCTTAGCCCCGAAGCGCAGCGGCATCCATAAGTGAAAGCTATTCGTCATGAACCGCATTTCATGGCAGAAATTTCTCTGGCCTGACGTGACCGGGACGGCGTTTTTTCAGTCAACTCTCAGCACGAAAGGCGAAAGCAGGTGCAAAGCGATTCGCTTATCACTATTCTTGTCGCCAGGGTAGCGCATGGCAGCACTCAGCACGCCAGATACCGTAAAATAATCAATACGTTAATGTAACTACTTCCTTACAGCGAACCGCGCTGGGAACGAAGAATAAAAACATCACGAGGTTTGTATGGAACAACAGCAAGGCGAGGCGCTGAAACGTGGTCTTAAGAACCGCCATATTCAGCTCATCGCGCTGGGTGGAGCAGTAGGAACCGGCCTGTTTCTGGGCAGCGCATCGGTCATCGAATCCGCCGGTCCGGCCGTTATTCTGGGCTATGCCATTGCCGGTTTTATTGCCTTTTTAATCATGCGCCAGCTGGGCGAGATGGTCGTTGAGGAGCCGGTTGCCGGCAGCTTCAGCCACTTCGCCTATAAATACTGGGGCAACTTTGCCGGCTTCGCCTCGGGCTGGAACTACTGGGTACTTTACGTGCTGGTCGCCATGGCAGAGCTCACTGCCGTCGGCAAATATATTCAGTTCTGGTGGCCCGACTTTCCGACCTGGGCCTCGGCAGCCATCTTCTTCGTCATGATTAACGCCATCAACCTGACCAACGTGAAAGTCTTTGGTGAGATGGAGTTCTGGTTCGCCATTATTAAAGTGGTGGCGGTCATTGGCATGATCCTGTTCGGCGGCTGGCTGCTCTTCAGCGGCAACGGCGGTCCGCAGGCGACGGTGCGTAACCTCTGGGAACAGGGCGGCTTTTTCCCGCACGGCATTGGCGGTCTGGTGACGGTCATGGCGATCATCATGTTCTCATTCGGTGGGCTGGAGCTGGTGGGGATCACCGCCGCTGAAGCCGATAATCCGGAAGTCAGCATCCCGAAAGCGACCAACCAGGTGCTGTGGCGCATCCTGATTTTCTACATTGGTTCACTGGCGGTGCTGCTGTCACTGATGCCGTGGAGTCGTGTCACCTCTGAAGTCAGCCCGTTTGTCTTTATCTTCCACGAGCTGGGCGATGCCATGGTGGCGAATGCGCTGAACGTGGTGATCCTGACGGCCGCTCTGTCGGTCTACAACAGCTGCGTTTACTGCAACAGCCGTATGCTGTTTGGTCTGGCTCAGCAGGGCAACGCGCCCAAATCGCTGCTGAAAGTTGACCGTCGCGGCGTTCCGGTCTTAACCATTCTGGTTTCTGCGGTCGCCACGGCGCTCTGCGTGCTGATCAACTACCTGATGCCCGGTGAAGCGTTCGGCCTGCTGATGTCACTGGTGGTCTCTGCACTGGTCATCAACTGGGCGATGATCAGCCTGGCGCACCTTAAGTTCCGTCGTAAGAAAGATCAGCAGGGCGTGACCACCCGCTTCAAAGCGCTGCTCTATCCGGCCGGTAACTGGATTTGCCTGATCTTCCTGGCGGCAATTCTGGTGCTGATGGCAACCACGCCAGGCATGGCCATCTCTGTCTGGCTGATCCCGGTCTGGCTGGTGATTCTGGCGCTGGGTTACTTTATTAAGAACCAGACGCAGAAAGTCTGATCCCTTCTCATATCCGGTGCGCCTGCTCAGGTGCACCGGCCACTTTCGTTCTGTTACTATTTTTATTGCTGACGGGTAGTGATAATTTTTTCCTGCTTCTCACTCAATAAAGGAAAAAATAACTATGCGTGAACTCGCACCTTCAGAAATTATGGCCGTCAGCGGATGTGGCCTGATTCAGGATATCACCACCGCCGTCGGCCAGCAGGCCGGTTCGCTTTTGGGCAGCGTGATGGGTTCCCTGATACCGATTCCCTTTCTCAACGGCGTGATCTCCTCGGTGGCCAGTACGCTTTTCAGCACCATTGGTGGCTGGATTGGCAGTCTGCTCGGTGGCCTGGTTGAAGGGCAGAATAACAGCGCAGCTTAACGATTCTCTGCCGCCCTGCCCCGCTCAATGTGATGTGAACGGGCCCGCGCCTGCGTGCCAGTTCACATTTTTTTGCGCCCGCCCGTTTTGTCCATCTCTGTGACTCAATACTGCCACGCCGTGAATGACTTAAGCGCTGATAATCATTAGCTTCATGGTTTGCAGGAGAAGCACAATGAAGCCCGCGGCACTCACATTCAAAGAAAAACTGGGTTATGGCATGGGCGATGCCGGATGCAACATGATTGGCGGTGCCATCATGCTGTTCCTCAACTACTTCTATACCGACGTGTTCGGCCTGGCTCCGGCGCTGGTGGGCACGCTGCTGCTCTCGGTCAGGGTGCTGGATGCGGTCACCGACCCGATTATGGGTGCGATTGCCGATCGCACCCAGAGTCGCTGGGGCCGTTTTCGTCCCTGGCTGCTGTGGGTCTCTGTTCCCTACGTGCTGTTCAGCGTGCTGATGTTCACCACGCCAGACTGGACCTATCACAACAAGGTGATCTGGGCATTTGTCACCTACTTCCTGATGTCACTGACCTACACCGCCATTAATATTCCTTACTGTTCACTGGGCGGCGTGATTACCAGCGATCCCGGCGAGCGCGTCTCCTGCCAGTCCTACCGCTTTGTTATGGTAGGCATCGCCACGCTGACCCTCTCCCTGTCACTGCTGCCGATGGCGGAGTGGTTTGGCGGCGCGGATAAGGCGCGCGGCTATCAGATGGCGATGGCGGTGCTGGCCACCCTGGGCCTGGCGATGTTTCTCTTCTGCTTTGCTACGGTGCGTGAACGCATCCGCCCTGCCGTTCCCAGCAATGATGACCTGAAAAAAGATCTGCGTGACGTCTGGAAGAATGACCAGTGGGTCCGGATCCTGCTGCTCACCTTCTGCAACGTCTGTCCCGGCTTCATTCGCATGGCGGCGACCATGTACTACGTAACCTGGGTCATGGGTCAGTCAACGCACTTCGCCACCTTGTTTATCAGCCTGGGGGTAATCGGCATGATGGTGGGCAGCACGCTGGCGAAAGTGCTCACCGACCGCTGGTGCAAACTCAAAGTCTTTTTCTGGACCAATATCGCGCTGGCCCTTTTTTCCAGCGGCTTTTACTGGATCGATCCGCACGCCACCCTGATGGTCGTGGTGGCTTATTTTGTGCTGAATATTCTGCATCAGATCCCCTCCCCCCTGCACTGGTCGCTGATGGCGGATGTGGATGACTACGGCGAATGGAAAACCGGTAAACGCATTACCGGCATCAGCTTCTCCGGCAACCTCTTTTTCCTCAAGGTGGGTCTGGCTGTCGCGGGAGCGATGGTCGGTTTTCTGCTCTCAATGTATGGCTACAACGCGGGCGCAAAACAGCAGTCAGCCGAGGCGATTAACGGCATCATGCTGCTGTTTACCGTTATTCCGGGCGTCGGCTACCTGATCACCGCCGGCGTGGTACGGCTGATGAAGGTTGACCGCAAAATGATGCTCACCATCCAGCAGGATCTGGCGCTGCGTCGCGAAAACTTCCACGACTTACACACTGTTCATCTGCACAACCGTGCTGCCACGCCAACCGGAGATGTAAAATGAGCCCAACCTGGCCGAATCCTTTTATTGAGCAGCGCGCTGACCCGTTTATTCTGCGCCATGAACAGCACTACTATTTTGTCGCCTCAGTACCGGAATATGACCGGCTGGAGATTCGCCGCGCCACCACGCTGGCTGACCTGCGCAGCGCAGAACCGGTAGTGGTCTGGCGCAAGCCGGAGAGCGGCCCCTGCAGCGAACTCATCTGGGCACCCGAGCTGCACTATATCGACGGGCTGTGGGTGATCTATTTCGCGGCGGCACCGACGCGCGACATTAAAGAGGGATTATTCCAGCATCGGATGTACGCACTGGTGTGCGAGGCCGGCGACCCGCTGCAGGGCGAATGGCAGCCCTGCCGGCGCGTCTTCAGCCAGCTTGACAGCTTTTCACTGGATGCCACCCACTTTGTGCATCAGGGTAAAAACTGGTATCTCTGGGCACAGAAAGATCCCGCCATTCCCGGTAACTCCAACCTCTATCTGGCGGAGCTGCTTAATCCCTGGACGCTGAAAGGCACGCCGGTAATGCTAAGCCGGCCTGAATATGAGTGGGAGTGTGCAGGATTTAGCGTGAATGAAGGACCGGCGGTCATTCGTCATGGTGACAGGCTGTTTGTTACCTACTCCGCCAGCGCCACCGATGAGAATTACTGCCTGGGCATGCTGTCGATTGCCGCAGAGGCGGACCCGCTCGATGTGACCGCATGGCAGAAATCGGCGCGGCCGGTGTTTGTTTCCAGCTGGGACAATCATCAGTATGGGCCGGGGCACAACAGTTTTACGCAGGATGAGTCGGGGCGGGACGTGCTGGTCTACCATGCGCGAAACTACACGGAGATTGAGGGCGATCCGTTATGGGACCCGAACCGCCATACCCGACTGAAATATTTCAGCTGGCGCAGCGATGGCACGCCCGATTTTGGCGTGCCCCCTGCTGATCACACCAGCGTGCCATAAATCGTCAGCAGCGCTACGGCCACCACCAGCACCAGTGAGGTCCGTTTCGCCAACGCCACGGCCACCCGTGGCGTTTCAACTTTATCCGTGTGCGGATCGCGGGACAGCGAGAACTGCGCCAGGGTGGTCAGCACCTGATACTGAGAACGGTGACGATCGGTCAGTGAGACAAACCAGGCGGGCAGCGCCTTTTCACCGTGGCCCAGCAGAGCGTAAGCCACCCCTGCCAGCCGGACCGGTATCCAGTCGAGCAGATGCAGAATACCGTCGACCCCCGATTGCGCCCGCGCCATCGGTGTGCCGTGCTTTGCCAGCCAGCCCTGCCAGGCTCGCAGGAAGGCGTAACCCACCAGCAGCACCGGTCCCCAGGGGCCACCCACCACCAGCCAGAACATCGGTGCCAGATAGAAACGGAAGTTTATCCAGATCAGCGCATTCTGCAGCTCGCGCAGAAATTCGCGTTCGCTGCACTCCACCGGCACACCATGAATCAGCGTCAGCTCCGCCGCCATCGCCTGCTGCGCCGCATCGTCGTCATGACTGGCCGCCTTCAGATAGTGATGGTAGTGCTGCCGCACTGAACCGGCCCCGATACAGAGCAGCCCGACCACAATCCAGAACAGCAATAGCACCACGCCAAACAGCACGCCTTTCAGCGTCACCAGCACCAGCGCAGTCAGCGCCATCGCCAGCGCGGTCATCAGCAGCGTCCGCATCATGGAGAAGTGGCGGCGATGGCGAAAAATCGGCTCCAGCCGGTGTTCGAGCTGCCAGTGCTCGCCCAGTTTAAACAGGCGCTCCCAGCCCAGAACCAACAACAAGGTAAACAACGTCATACTGACCCCGCAAAAATCAGGATTTTTGCTGCGTTAACAGCTCTCTGTAGTACTCCCAGTCAAAAGCAGGACCAGGATCGGTTTTGCGCGCCGGAGCGATGTCGCTATGCCCGGTAATACGTGCAGGCGTGACCGGATAGTGCTGCAGCAGCAACTGCGTAACCTGCTGCAAAGCCCGATATTGCGCCCCGGTATAAGGCTCGCTGTCAGTTCCTTCCAGTTCGATGCCAATAGAGAAGTCATTGCAGTTTTCCCGGCCCTCAAACTGCGAAACCCCCGCATGCCAGGCGCGCTTATCAAAGGGAACATACTGCACAATCTCGCCGTCACGGCGAATCAGGCAGTGTGCCGCCACTTTCAGTGCCGCGATATCGGCAAAATAGGGATGCGCATCCGGCGGAAGCGTGCCGGTGAACAGCTTATCGATCCACGGTCCGCCAAACTCACCCGGCGGCAGGCTGATATTGTGAATCACCAGCAGCGACGGCGCCTCATTGTCAGGTCGTTCATTGCAATGTAATGAGGGCACCTGACGTACGCCGGTCAGCCAGCCCTGTTTGATTTTCATACCGGATTTCCTTGTTCTGCCTGGCTGAGAATAGCATGAATAATAAAGGATTCTTGCCCCTTAGTGTGTCGGCAGCGTGACATTATCTGCTTTCTTGTTAAGGATACTAAACAAAATACAGTTTATGGCTGGCACCGTGTGGCAGTTCAGGCTATTGTGACCGCCTCAGACATCCCCTTTTCTGGAGTGTAAGCCTATGTCTTCTCGTGGTTATGATCCCGACAGCCGCCGTCAGGCGCTGATTAAACGCATTGAAAGTGACATCCCGGATGCCGTTGCGCTGGCGTTAAAGGAGGATCTCGGTGGGGGGATCGACGCCGACCGCGATATCACCGCACAGCTGTTACCGGCCGATACCCAGGCCCATGCGCAGGTCATCACCCGCGAAGCCGGTGTTTTCTGTGGTAAACGCTGGGTCGAAGAGGTGTTTATTCAGCTGGGCGCACACGCCACCCTGAACTGGCACGTCAGTGATGGCGATCCGATCAAGGCTGACCAGCTGCTGTTTGAAATTGAAGGCCCGGCCCGCCTGCTGCTGACCGCCGAGCGGACGGCGCTCAATTTTGTGCAGACGCTTTCCGGCGTGGCGACCGAAGTCAGCCGCTATGTTGCGCTGCTGGCAGGCAGCCAGACCCAGCTGCTGGACACGCGCAAAACCCTGCCCGGCCTGCGGACGGCGCTGAAATATGCCGTGCTCTGTGGTGGCGGCAGCAATCACCGGCTCGGCCTCTCTGACGCCTATCTGATCAAAGAGAATCATATTATCGCCAGCGGGTCGATTGCTCAGGCGGTGGAAAGAGCGCAGTGGTTACAGCCGGACGTGCCGGTTGAAGTTGAGGTGGAATCGCTGGAGGAGTTACGCCAGGCGCTGGAGGCCGCCGCTGACATTGTCATGCTGGATAACTTCAGCCTGGAGGAGATGCGGGCCGCCGTCGAACTGAATCAGGGGCGGACGCTGCTGGAAGTTTCCGGCAACGTTACCGAAGCCACCCTGCCGCAGATTGCCCTGACCGGCGTGGACTACGTTTCGGTTGGCGCACTGACCAAACATGTCCGGGCGCTGGATCTCTCGATGCGTTTTCAGCAAAAGTAAACCGCAGCGGCACGGTCAGTGCCGCAGCCTCTGTCCGCGCATTCTGCTGACCCGCCCGCGCGGCCACGCGTTTTGCGACCTCGCTTACAGCGCCATTGCTACTGCGCTGTAACGCCGCACATTCTTTCGGTGATCCTTTCCAGCCTGAAAACTCGCCACTGTTTTTCACCGCTCCCGCTTTCTACCCTGTCGACTTCTTAATCAGGAGACGATGGAATGAACTATCAACGTGGATTTACGCTGGTTGAACTGATGATTGTGGTCGGCATTGTGGCGATTCTGAGTGCCATCGGCCTGCCCGCCTATCAAAACTATCTGCAGCGCGCCGCGCTTACCGACATGCTGCAAACGATGGTGCCCTATAAAACCGCAGTCGAACTCTGTGCCATGGAGCGCGGCGGCCCGACGCAGTGTCAGGCCGGACAGGCTGGTATCCCTGCTGCGAAAGGATCGCGCTACGTTTCGGCACTGAGCGTCACTAACGGGGTGATTACACTGACCGGCCAGGAGAGTCTGAATGGCCTGAGCGTTGAAATGGTGCCGATTCATGATGCCACGGATGGCAGCATCAGCTGGCAGCGCAGCTGCACCAGCAGCAACAACAATCTGCGCGACAATTGCCTGGAACAGTTCCGCTTTGCGGATAAAGGGGCCAGCGATGAATCCGCCTGACGACGCAATCACGGCACTCTGCCAGCGCTATCGCGCGCTGATTTTGCAGCATGATGCCGATCGGTTACGCGTTGCCGTGGCGGAGAGCGTTCCGCCCGGCCTCTCTGAAGCGCTTCACTTTGCCAGTCAGTGTCAGATTGACATTGAATGCTGGCCTCAGGCCCGCCTGGATCAACGTCAGCATGCCGACACGGGGCGGGTCGCGCGCGAAGAGACACCCGCTGAATCGGCGATTGAAGCCGCCGAGCTGATTCTGCGTCAGGCGCTGGAACGTCGCGCCTCGGATGTGCATATCGAACCCGGCGCTGAGGGGATGCGGGTGCGGCTGCGCATTGACGGTGTCCTTCACCCGCTCTCTTCCCTGCCTGTGACCCAGCCTGCGGCACTGCTGGCGCGCCTGAAAATCCTCGGCGGACTGGATATTGCCGAACGCCGGTTGCCTCAGGATGGTCAGTTCAGTCTGGCGATCGCCGGTCAGTCAGCCTCCTTTCGTCTGGCAACGTTACCCGTGTATGGCGGTGAAAAAGCAGTCATTCGGCTGTTGCAGAGTGAAAGCGCGGCGCTGTCACTGGATAAGCTCGGCCTCCCCCCTGCGCAGCTGCGCCTCTTCACGGCGGCGCTGGCCCAGCCGCAGGGGCTGATCCTGGTCACCGGGCCGACCGGCAGCGGCAAGACATTTACCCTCTACAGTGGACTCAGCGCCCTGAACCGGCCAGAAAAAAACCTGTGCAGCGTGGAAGATCCGATTGAGATCCCGCTGTCCGGCATTAATCAGACGCAGATCCATAACCGCAAGGGGCTGGATTTTAACCGTGTGCTGCGGGCGTTACTGAGACAGGATCCGGACGTCATTATGGTCGGAGAGATCCGCGATGCCGAAACGGCAGAGATTGCAGTGAAGGCAGCGCAGACCGGCCATCTGGTGCTTTCAACCCTGCACACCAACTCCACCGCCGAGACGCTGACGCGGCTGCGGCAGATGGGCATCCCCGGTTATCTGCTGGGCCCGGCGCTGAAGCTGATCGTGGCTCAGCGCCTGGTCCGGCGCCTCTGCCCCCATTGCCGTCAGCCGGCCCAGGCGGTGGCGCACTACCCCACAGAAATCTGGCCCGGCACGCTGCAGACCTGGCGGGCGCCCGGTTGCGATCACTGTTTCTCCGGCTACTTTGGCCGGCTGGCGCTGTTTGAACTGCTGCCGATCAATGTTAGGCTCCAGAATGCCATTGCTGCTGAGATGCCGCTGGAGAATCTGCTCACGCTGGCAAAACAGCAGGGATTGCGCCCCCTGCTGGTTTCCGGTCTGGAAGCCGTAAGCCGGGGCGACACCTCGCTGGAAGAGATGCAGCGGGTCATCGGGCTGGACGATGGCTGATGCAGCGCTGTTCCGCTGGCAGGCGGTAGATAGCCAGGGGCAGTTGCGCAGTGGTCAGCTGCTGGCTGTTGATAGTGAAACCCTGCTGCGTGTGCTGGCGCAGCGCGACCTGCTGCCCGTGAGCTGGAAGCGGGAAAAGGGCTGGCGTCAGTCGGAATGGAAGTGGCAGCAGAAGAGCGATCTGATACGCCAGCTGGCCACCCTGCTCAAAGCCGGTCTGCCGCTGGCAGAGAGTCTGGCGTTGCTGGCAGAGGGGCATCCGCATGCAGGCTGGCGGGCATTGCTGCTCGCCCTGCATTATCGGGTGCTCAGCGGCACCCCTTTTTCTCAGGCGTTATGTGAATGGCCGCAGATTTTTCCGGCGCTCTATCCGGCACTGATGGAGGTGGGTGAACTGACCGGTCAGCTCGATGTCTGCTGCGAGGAGCTGGCCCGTCAGCAGATCCGGCAACAGCAGTTAGGTCAGCAGGTGGTGAAAGCGTTGCGTTATCCGCTGTTCATCCTGCTGGTGGCCCTCGCTGTCACCTGCGGCATGCTGCTGTTTGTGCTGCCTGAGTTCGTTGCCGTCTATGACGCCTTTGACGCGCCCCTGCCCGCCTTTACGGCAGCGGTGATGCAGCTATCAGCCCTGCTTCAGGCATGGGGAGGCGTCCTCGCTTTCGGCGTAACGCTGATACTGGCGATTGTGTTTCAGTTGCGACGACGCTCTGCGGAGTGGCAGCGCCGCGAACAGGCGCTGTTGCTGCGCCTCCCGCTGCTTGCCGGATTATGGCGGGGGATGCAGCTGACGCAGATCTACACCATCCTGACGCTGACGCAGCGTGCCGGGTTGACCCTGTTGCAGGGACTGGCCGCCGCAGAAGTGACGCTCTCTGCCCTGCTCTGGCGGGAGGCCATGGCCGCCCTCCAGCAGCACATTGCTCAGGGTCATCCCCTGCATCAGGCATTGATGCATCATTCGCTGTTCACGCCGTTATGTGGTCAGCTGATTCGGGTCGGCGAAGAGGCGGGAGCACTGGATGTGATGCTGGCGCGTCTGGCGGAGTGGCACGAGGCAGAGACCCGCAAACGTGCTGATACCCTGGCGGCGTCGCTGGAGCCGATCATGATGGTAGTCATTGGCGCTATCGTCGGCTCGCTGGTAGTCGCGATGTATCTGCCCGTATTCGGTCTGGGTGATGCGATGCATTAAGGGGCGCCGGATGCGCCCCGGACAATTACCGGTTGAATACGCGGTTTTCCTGCTCATTAACCCGGATGAAGGTCGTGCGCTTGGTCAGCTCTTTCAGACGCTCAGCCCCGACGTAGGTGCAGGCGGACCGCAAACCTCCCAGAATATCCCGTGCAGTATCAGCCACCGGGCCACGTAGTGGCAGCTTCACCGTTTTACCTTCGGCGGCCCGATACTGGGCGACACCGCCGACATGACGTTTCATCGCCGATTCAGAACTCATGCCGTAAAACAGCATGAAGCTTTCGCCATTTTCTTCGACGACCTGCCCTTCACACTCATCGTGTGCCGCCAGCATGCCTCCCAGCATCACAAAGTCCGCTCCGCCGCCAAAGGCTTTCGCAATATCGCCTGGCACCGAACAGCCGCCATCACTGACAATCTGTCCACTTAAGCCATGGGCCGCATCGGCACATTCAATGACGGCAGAAAGCTGCGGATAGCCCACGCCGGTTTTCACCCGGGTCGTGCAAACTGACCCCGGGCCGATGCCAACCTTAACGATATCCGCGCCCGACAGAATCAGCTCTTCCACCATCTCCCCTGTCACCACATTACCGGCGCAGATGGTTTTCGCCGGGAACATCTCACGAGCGCGCTGCAGAAAATCAACAAAATGCTGCGAGTAACCGTTGGCCACGTCGATGCAGATAAACTGCAGATCGTCGGACAGCGCCATAATGGCGACCAGCTTGTTCAGATCGTTTTCAGAGGTGCCGGTTGACACCATCACATGCTTCAGAACCGTGGCGGGGACGCGCTGAATAAACGCCCGCCACTCCTCCACGCTGTAGTGCTTGTGAACGGCGGTGAGAATAGCAAAACTGGCCAGCGCCTCAGCCATTAAAAAGGTGCCGACGGTATCCATGTTGGCCGCGATAATCGGGACGCCGCTCCAGCTCAGGCGAGAGTGGCGGAAGGTGAAGCTGCGTTCCAGCTCGACCTGCGAGCGGCTTTGCAGCGTGGAGCGTTTGGGCCGGATTAAGACATCTTTAAAGCCCAGTTTCAGATCTTCTTCAATACGCATAAACAGTGTCCTGGTAGGTGGCAACAACTCGCCGTTCGCGAAATAAGCACGGTTCCAGTGACGTTATATTACGCGCCTCTGGCGACGCGACAAGACTGCGAATTTCACTTTATTTACGCTACAATCCGTAAAATTTATTGCTGCTTTACTGGTGTGATCTGTCGCTCATTTTTGCGTTTTTTATTCAGATCATTACCCTGAACCTATGTCCATATGAGAAGCCAGGTGAGAAACATGCCCTATACCGTCGCGCTCACAGGAGGAATCGGCAGTGGTAAAAGCACGATAGCCGGAGCCTTTGCTGCGCTTGGTGTGGAAATTATTGATGCTGACCTGATCGCACGCGAAGTGGTCGAGCCGGGCACTCCCGCTCTGCAGGCCATTGAGGCGCGCTTCGGCGCATCAATCGTGACGGGACAGGGAACGCTTGACCGTGCCCACCTGCGCGAAATTATTTTTCAGCAGCCCGAAGAGAAAAGCTGGTTAAACGCGCTGCTGCACCCGCTGATTAACGCCCGGACGCGACAGCTGATCGCCCAGGCGGCCTCACCTTATGTGCTCTGGGTGGTGCCACTACTGGTAGAAAATCAGTTACAGCACCAGGCTGATCGGGTGCTGGTCGTGGATGTTGATGAGGAGACGCAGTTAGCCCGTACCCGACAGCGCGACGGGCTCTCCCTGGAGCAGGCGCAACGTATTCTTTCCGCGCAGGCGACGCGCCAGCAGCGCCTCGCCTGTGCCGACGATATTATTGATAACAGTGGCGAGCCCGATGACGCCTTGCCACAGGTTGCCGGACTTCACCAGCGCTACCTCCGGCTGGCGGCAACGAAACAGGATTAATAACATGAGCACACCCGTTCTGTTTGAACACCCACTGAATGAAAAAATGCGGACCTGGCTACGGGTTGAGTTTTTAATTAATCAGTTAGACGAAACGACCCCGCTGGATAAAACCGTCAACGCGCTGACCTTTTTCCGCCTCACCGGCGAGTTGCTCGACATTTTCGAGCGGGGCGATATTCGCACAGAGCTGCTGAAAGAGCTGGAGCGTCAGCAGCAGAAATTACGCGCCTGGGCGGATGTGCCGGGTGTCGATATGACGCGGGTTGATGCCCTGAGCGATAAACTCAAAAGTCAGTCAACCCGGTTGATGAATGCACCACGGATGGGGCAGCAACTCCGCGAGGATCGTCTCATTGCCCTGGTTCGCCAGCGTCTGAGCATTCCTGGCGGCTGCTGCAGTTTTGATTTGCCGGGTCTGCACATCTGGCTGCATCTGCCACAGGAAGTCCGCGATGCGCAGGTTGAAGCCTGGATGCAGACCCTGGAGCCACTCCATCATGCCCTGGCGATGGTGCTGGATTTGATCCGCCAGTCGGGTTCGTTCCATACGCAGACCAGCCTCAATGGCTTTTATCAGGATAATGCCGAGGATGCCGATCTGCTGCGACTGCAGCTGTCGCTGGACGATGCGCTCTATCCACAGGTGTCCGGCCACAAAAGCCGCTACGCCATTCGTTTTATGCCGCTGGACAGCGAGCGCGGCGAAGTGCCCGCCCGCCTTAACTTCCAGCTGGCCTGTTGTTAGAGGTAACTATGCAGCAAGAAGTCATGACCGTCTCCTGTCCGCAGTGCGGCAAAGAGGTGATCTGGGATGAACTCAGCCCGTTTCGGCCGTTTTGCAGTAAACGCTGTCAGCTTATCGATTTAGGGGAATGGGCTGCCGAAGAGAAACGCATTCCCAGCAGCGATGATATGAACGACAGTGAAAACTGGAGCGAAGAAGATCGCTGACAGAAGGATGGGGCGCACTGCCCCATCTGCTCAGAGCTCGCCGGCGACCAGACGCGCAATCAGTTGATGATTCGCGGCCGGAAATTCGTCGGCGACCAGCGCCTGCTGATCAACCCAACGCTGCGGCTGCCCCTCTTTACCCCACGGCTCTCCCTTCCAGCCTTCGACCAGAAAGAAATGCAGCGTCACGCGCAGATCGTCATAGGTGTGGTCGGCATGACCAATCGGGCGCGCATCGGTCACTTCAATACCGGTTTCTTCGTGGAGTTCTCTGACGAGCCCCTCTTCCGCGCTTTCGCCCGCTTCAATCTTACCGCCGGGAAACTCCCATTTGTTCGCCATGTAAGACGTTGACGCGCGCTGGGCAAGGAAAATTTGTTTACTGGCATTGCGAATGATGCCAACCGCAACCTGCAGGTGCTTCATGGAAACTGTCCGGTCGTAATGAGTGAGGGCTGATTTTAGAACATGCTATAGCGGAAGTTAACCGCTTTACGTCTGCTCTGGCGAGATGGGCCGCGGGCATAAAAAAAGGAGCCAGCGGCTCCTTTTTCATCAGCATTGCGTATCAGGCGATACGGCCATGACACTGCTTGTATTTCTTACCGGAACCACACGGGCAGGGATCGTTGCGGCCGACTTTACGTTCACCGCTCTGCTCTGCCGCCGGTTCTGCCAGCGCATCCTCTTCTACGTGGCTCAGCTGCTGCTGCTGCGCCAGACGCTCGGCTTCTTCACGACGCTGCTGCTCCATCGCTTCAACCTCTTCAGGCATACGCACCTGAACCTTGCTCAGGGTACTGATCACTTCATACTTCAGTGATTCCAGCATTGCAGCGAACATGGCGAAGGATTCGCGCTTGTACTCCTGCTTCGGATCTTTCTGCGCATAGCCACGCAGATGGATACCCTGACGCAGATAGTCCATCGCAGCCAGATGCTCTTTCCACAGCGAATCCAGCGTCTGGAGCATCACGCCTTTTTCGAAGTTACGCATCATCTCGGCACCGACGATCTCTTCTTTGGCAGCATAACTCTCGGTCGCGTGGGTCATGATGCGCTCACGCAGCACTTCCTCGTGCAGATCCGGCTCTTTATCCAGCCATTCCGCAATCGGCAGGTTAAGATCGAAGTCGGCGCGCAGACGCTCTTCCAGCCCTGGCACGTCCCACATCTCCTCCAGTGACTGCGGCGGAATGTAGGTATCGATGGTCGCTTTGTAGACATCGTGGCGAATACTGTTAATGGTTTCGCTCACATCAGAGACATCCAGCAGCTCATTACGCTGGCTGTAGATAGCGCGACGCTGATCGTTTGCCACATCATCATATTCCAGCAGCTGCTTACGAATATCGAAGTTACGGCTTTCAACTTTGCGCTGAGCATTGGCGATCGCTTTGGTGACCCATGGATGCTCAATCGCCTCGCCGGGCTTCATGCCCAGTTTACGCATCATATTCGACACGCGATCGGAGGCAAAAATACGCATCAGCGCATCTTCCATTGAGAGGTAGAAGCGTGAGGAGCCGGCATCACCCTGACGACCTGCGCGACCACGCAGCTGGTTGTCGATACGGCGGGACTCATGACGCTCGGTACCGACGATGTGCAAACCACCTGATGCCAGAACCGCATCGTGACGAACCTTCCAGGCCGCTTTGATCTCTTCGATCTGCGCTTCGGTTGGATTCTCCAGCGCCGCCACATCGGCATGCCAGCTGCCGCCCAGCATAATGTCTGTACCACGACCCGCCATGTTGGTGGCGATCGTTACCGCACCCGGCTGACCCGCCTGCGCCACGATATCCGCTTCGCGGGCGTGGAACTTGGCGTTCAGAACGTTGTGTTTAATACCCGCACGGGTCAGTTCGTTAGAGACCACTTCCGATTTTTCAATCGAGATTGTCCCCACCAGCACCGGCTGACCGTTAGCAGTACGCTCACGGATATCTTCGATAATAGCGTCGATCTTCTCTTTCTCGGTCATGTATACCAGGTCAGCCAGATCTTTACGTACCATCGGGCGGTTAGTCGGCACCACGATAGTGTCGAGTTTATAGATGGAGCTGAATTCGAACGCTTCAGTGTCTGCGGTACCGGTCATACCGGCCAGCTTCTCGTAGATACGGAAGTAGTTCTGGAAAGTGATAGAGGCCAGCGTCTGGTTCTCGTTCTGAATCTCTACCCCTTCTTTGGCTTCAATCGCCTGATGCAGACCATCAGACCAGCGACGACCCTGCATGGTACGGCCGGTGTGTTCATCAACAATCACGACCTCGCCATCTTTGACGATATAGTCCACGTCGCGGGTAAAGAGCGCATGAGCACGCAGCGCCGCCGTAACGTGATGCATCAGCATGATGTTGGTCGGTGAATAGAGTGACTCACCCGCTTCCATAATGCCCTGGCTGACCAGCAGCTCTTCCACCTTAACCAGACCGCGCTCGGACATGTGAGCCTGACGCGCTTTCTCATCGACCCAGAAGTCACCTTCACCCTGATGGGTTTCATTATCTTCCTTATCCTGACGAACCAGATGAGGGATGATTTTGTTCACTTTGGTGTAGAGGTCAGAACTGTCTTCTGCCGGACCGGAGATAATCAGCGGCGTACGCGCTTCATCGATCAGGATGGAGTCGACCTCATCCACCAGCGCGTAGTGCAGTTTACGCTGTACGCGCTCTTCCGGGCTGAAAGCCATATTGTCACGCAGGTAGTCGAAGCCATACTCGTTGTTGGTGCCGTAGGTGATGTCTGCAGCGTAGGCTTCGCGCTTCGCTACCGCAGGCAGGCCCGACATATTGATACCAATGCTCAGGCCAAGGAACTCGAACAATGGACGGTTGTTTTCCGCATCGCGCTGAGCCAGATAATCGTTGACGGTCACCACGTGAACGCCCTTGCCAGAGAGTGCGTTCAGGTAGGCTGGCAGGGTCGCGGTCAGAGTTTTACCTTCACCGGTGCGCATCTCAGCGATGCAGCGGTCGTTCAGCACCATGCCGCCGATCAGCTGAACGTCGAAGTGACGCATGCCAAACACACGTTTACTGGCTTCACGCACCGTCGCAAAGGCTTCAGGAATCAGGCTCTCCAGCGATTCGCCTTTTTTCAGGCGCTCGCGGAACTCGTCCGTTTTGGCTTTCAGTTCATCATCAGAGAGCTTCTCGAAATCAGGCTCCATCTTATTGATGACATCTACCACTTTGCGCATGCGGCGCAGCGTACGATCGTTGCTGCTGCCAAAAACCTTGGTCAATATTTTGCTTAACATAATCAATAGTTTCTCAATTCAGCCGGCGCTTGCCGGACTGCGAAATCTTAACAGAGTGAATAAAACCAAAAATATTAGCAGAACAATCGGGCAGGTCCGGCGCGAATGCCATGCACGCTGGCATGCCACTCAACCCATGAGCGGGTTACGGCGGTGAAAAGCGGGGGTGCCGTCATCAGCTGCGGGGCGGTATGCTGCGCAGAATGGGACGTCAGTAAGTTATGCAGTGAATCAATCAGCGCCAGCTTTTGTGCCGCCAGCGGTAAAATCTGTGGCTCCGCCTGGGCCTGTGGCGCCAGCGTGAACGAAAGATGACGGATAACCGTACGGATGGCATGCTGATGCCAGTAATCCACGCTGAAGCTGGGACGGCGGGACGCTTCCTGAAGCCGTATCAGGTGGTCAAAACGTGCGGCACTGCCCAGAAAAAGGCTGCTGGCCGGAGATTCTGAAGAGGTGCTGAGTTCGGAGTTTTGCGCACAGGCTGGCAGGCCAAAGCTGGCCGCGACCATCCCTAACAGGAGATGGGGCCAGAAATAGCGTCTACCCAATTGTCGCCAGCGCTGAAGAATCCCGATCACACCCTTTCCATTGCGCATGCTCCTGCGCCTTTGTTTTCGTTCAACCGCCGCATGCTGCAACGGATTTCGGCCTGTAAAAGCGCCACAGATAGTATCATTAATGTGGGGCATCCACACCTGAGATTAAAGTGGCGGTGTGAGAAAAGGCGAGCGATTGTTCAGCAATTCAGCAGAACAGACAAGGCGTTACGAGAGAGGTCACACTATTGCGACGGATAAGATGGGGGCAATAAAAAACGGCTGGCGCCGCTGACCGGAGAGGGTGTCAGCATAACCAGCCGTTTCGCGTTCCGGGGTAATTAAGCCAGAACCAGATTCGGTGCTTTGAATGCCAGCGGCAGTTCAGCTTCGTCTTCGAAGGTTGCCCATTCCCAGGCTTCCTGCTTAGCCAGAACCGCTTGCAGCAGCTTGTTATTCAGTGCGTGGCCTGATTTGAATGCAGTAAATGCACCAATGATGTTGTGACCACACATAAACAGGTCGCCGATAGCGTCCAGCATTTTGTGACGGACAAACTCGTCTTCAAAACGCAGGCCTTCTTCATTCAGTACGCGGAAATCATCCAGACCTATCGCACAATCTAAGCTACCGCCCAGGCACAGGCCTTTAGACTGCAGATATTCGATTTCACGCATAAAGCCAAATGTACGCGCCCGGCTGATCTGACGAACAAAGGCATCAGCAGAGAAGTTCATCGCATAACGCTGTGAGCTGGAATCGATAGCCGGGTGTTTGAAGTCGATGGTGAAATCTAGCGAGAAACCGTTATACGGTTTGATCTCGGCCCATTTATCACCCTCTTCCACACGCACGGTCTGCTTAACGCGCACGAATTTCTTCGCGCTGTTGAGCTGCTCGATACCCGCATCCATCAGCAGATAGATAAACGGTGCTGCGCTGCCATCCATGATCGGAATTTCCGGAGCATCGACTTCAACAATAATGTTATCGATACCCAGACCGGCCAGGGCGGCATTGAGGTGTTCGACCGTTGAAATACGCACGCCGTCATCATTCACCAGGCAGGTACTCAGCATGGTGTCGCGCACGTATTTTGCATCAGCCGGAAAATCTACCGGTGGATTCAAGTCGGTGCGACGATAGATGACCCCGGTGTTAGCCGACGCAGGGCGTAATGTCAGGGTGACTTTTTTGCCGGTATGCAAACCGACACCCGTCGCCTGAACAATACGTTTTAATGTCCTTTGTTTGATCATCGCATTATCTCGCAATATTACCTTTCCGACCGCCAGTATACTTTACCAGCGGGCAGATACTTTAGCACAAAGAGCGGAGAACCCCAATTATAGGGTTAATCCTAATCGGCCTGCTTGCGTAAAAAGGCCGGAATATCAAGATAGTCGGGCTCTTTGTTCGACTGCGCAGCCTGGTCGTTAACCACTTTAGCAGCGGGTTTCTGCTCCTGCGGCAGCGGTGACATACCGTGCTGCTGATAGCGATGATCCATCACAGGCTGGCTGGCTGGCTTGTTAGTGACCAGCGTAATTTCCGGGCGCTTGTCCATGCCGATACCGGTTGCCACCACGGTGACGCGCAGTTCGTCGTTCATTTCCGGATCCAGCGAGGTGCCGATAACCACGGTTGCGTTGTCAGAGGCGAAGGCGCGGATGGTGTTACCCACGGTTTCGAACTCATCCAGACGCAGATCGAAGCCTGCCGTAATGTTGACCAGCACGCCACGTGCACCAGACAGGTCGATATCTTCCAGCAGTGGGCTGGAGATCGCCATTTCAGCCGCTTCTTCCGCGCGATCTTCACCGCACGCAACGCCTGAACCCATCATCGCATAACCCATTTCAGACATGACGGTACGCACGTCAGCAAAGTCGACGTTCATCAGGCCCGGACGGGTGATCAGCTCGGCAATACCCTGGACTGCACCTTTCAGCACGTCGTTGGCTGCGCCAAACGCATCCAGCAGGGAGATTCCGCGACCCAGCACTTTCAGCAGCTTGTCGTTAGGAATGGTGATCAGTGAATCGACATGCTTAGAGAGTTCAGCGATCCCCTGCTCGGCAAACGCCATGCGTTTTTTGCCTTCGAAGTTGAACGGCTTGGTGACCACGGCCACCGTCAGGATGCCTAAATCCTTTGCCACTTCAGCCACGACAGGCGCTGCACCGGTACCGGTACCGCCGCCCATGCCGGCTGCGATGAACACCATGTCTGCCCCTTCCAGCGCAGAACGCAGTGCTTCGCGATCTTCTTCTGCAGAGTTACGGCCCACTTCCGGGTTCGCACCCGCACCCAGACCTTTGGTAATGTTGTTACCGATCTGGATCGTCTGGCCGACCGCTGTTTTACGCAGCGCCTGAGCGTCGGTATTCACAGCAAAGAATTCCACACCTTCGATACGCTCGCGTACCATGTGCTCTACGGCGTTACCGCCGCCGCCACCGACGCCGATGACTTTAATCACCGCGTCGTTGGTTAATTCCATAGGTTCAAACATGATTTCTCTCCGTTATGTGCCTGTCGCCTGGAGATCACTAAAGAAAACAGCATGATCTCCTTTCACAAAAATTAAAACTCTTTTTTTAACCAACTGTTAAAACGCTTGAACCAGTTACCTACTGAGACACGCTTTTCGGTCTCTGCATCACCGTTCATGTGCGACTCTTTGCCATAGTGCAGCAGTCCCACCGCGGTCGAGTAGTACGATTCCTGCGCATAATCAGTCAGGCCAGTAATATTCAGCGGCTGTCCGATACGCACCTGCGTATGGAATACGCGTTGCGCACAGGCCGCCAGTCCTTCAATTTGCGCGGCGCCACCGGTCAGGACAATGCCTGCGGCTAAGTGGTGCTTCACGCCCTGCTGACGCAGTTGTTCCTGTAACTGCAGAATCTCGTCGTTGACCAGATTCAAAAGTTCGGTATAACGCGGCTCAATCACCTCTGCCAGCGTCTGACGCTGCAGGCTGCGCGGTGGACGTCCACCCACGCTTGGCACTTCAACGTTCTCATCTTTGCCGACAATCGATCCCAGCGCACAGCCATGGCGCACTTTAATCGCCTCCGCATCGGTTGGCGGTGTGCCAAACGCATAGGCGATATCGCTGGTGACGACGTTGCCCGCATACGGAATAACCTTAGTGTGCCGTAAAGCGCCGCCGGTATATACGGCAATGTCCATTGTACCGCCACCAATGTCGACAACACACACGCCCAGCTCACGTTCGTCTTCCGTTAAAACGGCAAAACTGGAGGCGAGACCGGCAAAAATCAGCTGATCGACTTTCAGCCCGCACCGCTCAACGGCTTTTACGATGTTCTTCGCCATGTCGTTGTGACAGGTGATCAGGTGCACTTTCGCCTGCATACGCACGCCGGAAAGGCCGACCGGGTTCTTAATCCCTTCCTGATAGTCGATGGCATATTCCTGAGGAATCACGTGCAGGATGCGATGCTCATCACGCACACGCACCGATTTGGCGGTATGCACGACGTTCTCCACATCATCCTGAGTCACTTCCTCTTCCGAAATCGGAACCACCCCGATTTCGTTCTGACAACTGATATGTTTGCCCGATAAAGCAAGGTAGACAGAGGAGATCTGGCAATCTGCCATCAGCTCAGCCTGGTCGATGGCACGCTGAACGCATTTCACCACCGACTCAAGGTCGTTTACGCCACCTTTATCCATACCGCGGGAGGGACAGCTGCCCACCCCAATAATGTTGACCATACCATCGGGCAGAATTTCCCCAACCAGGGCGGCGACCTTCGCAGTGCCGATTTCGAGTCCAACTACCAGTTTTCTGTCCGTTGCCTTGATCATTGTTGTTTAGCCTGTGCCTGGTTCTGTTGCTGATTACTGTCCTGTGGCTCCATCACAACCGGTGTCCAGCCAACAGAAGCGCCCGAGTCGTATCGCAAATCCACGTAGCTGATACGTTTGCTCTCGTTCTGACCTTGCTGTTCCAGCACCGGGTAGAGCTCAATAAAGCGATTCAGTCGTTTCATGGTGTCGCTGCGGCCCAGCTCGATACGAACATCATCGCTGGTGACCAGCTGCCATGAACGCCGGGCCGTCATCGACGCCACCTTCAGAGTAAACTTCCGGGCTTTCAGCACATCATCCATGCTGTGATAGCCCGCCAGGACCTCTTTCTCACTCCCTTCAGGTCCATACAGCATTGGCAACGTCTCTTTACCAATGTGGCTGGCAGGCACACTGAAGGAAACCCCATCAGCATCCACCATATGCACATCGTTCCAGCGCGCCACTGGCGTGTACTCCACCAGATGAATCTTCAGCTCGTCCGGCCACTGTTTACGCACGCTGACCTGCTTGATCCACGGCAGCCGCTCGATCTGCTGCTGCAGGATGTCGACATTCTGCGACATAAAGGTGCCCGGTGGGCCAAGCGACAGGATCGCCTGGCGGATATCATCGTGCGTGGTGTAGTGCGTCTGCCCCGTTACCACCAGTCTGGATAACGGCAACCGGGACGCATCATTCATCCACTTCAGCACCACCAGCCCGCCGGAAATCATAATCCCGATGACGATCAGCAGGAAAACAATACCGAACAGTCGGGCTCCGTTACTGCGCCCGGTGCGAGTACGCTCCTGCGGTTCACGGTTTCGAACTCTCATCGCCGCCTGTGACATATCAGTCGGCCAGCTCCAGAATATGGGCAACCAGCTGCGGGAAACGCATACCCGCCTGTTTCGCCGCCATCGGAACCAGACTGTGGCTGGTCATGCCCGGTGAGGTGTTGGCTTCCAGCAGCTGAAAGTTCCCCTCTCCGTCGGTCATCACATCAACCCGTCCCCAGCCACGGCATCCCAGCGCACGCCAGGCTGCCAGCACCAGCTGCTGCAATTCTGCTTCCCGTTCGGCACTTAAATCGGCCGGACAGAGATACTGAGTATCGTCAGAAATGTATTTAGCTTCATAGTCATAGAACTCGCTGGCGCTCTTAATTTCAATGGCAGGCAGAATACGATCGCCCACAATTGCGACGGTATACTCCGCGCCGCTGAGAAACGCCTCGACCAGCACGTCATTGTCGTGCTTAAACGCCAGCTCCAGTGCAGCAGGCAGCGCGCTCAGATCGTTGACCCGGCTGATACCCACGCTGGAGCCTTCACAGGCTGGCTTAACAAACAGTGGCAGGCCAAGCGCCGCAATCGCCGCGTCGCTCTCTGCATCCAGCCCGGCAGCAAACTGCTGACGCGTCAGCCAGACAAAGCGCCCTGAAGGTAAGCCGCGCCCCTGCCACAGCAGTTTGGTGCGCAGCTTGTCCATGGTGACGGCTGAGGCCATCACGCCGCTGCCCGTGTAGGGCAGTTGCAGAAACTCCAGCACCGCCTGCAGCGAGCCATCTTCGCCACCCCGGCCATGCAGAGCGATAAAGGCTTTGGTAAAGCCCTGCTCTTTCAGCGTGAGAACCGAAACATCACGGGTATCGATGCCATGTGCATCAATACCCATTTCCCGTAATCCGGCTAACACAGCCTGACCCGAGTTAAGCGACACCTCACGCTCTGCCGAGGTACCGCCCATTAATACGGCAACTTTATCCGCCATGACGATCCTCCGCTTTCTGCTCCGGCTGGAGCTTCGCGTCAGCCAGCTTGCGGGCAACCTTACCGACGTTACCGGCCCCCTGCACCAGAATCAGATCGTTGCCTGACAGCAGCGGTGCCAGCATCTCCGGCAGCGCGTCATGTTCCGGCACCAGAATCGGATCCACTTTGCCCCGGTTGCGAATCGCACGGCAGAGCGAACGGCTGTCTGCGCCCGGAATGGCCGTCTCACCGGCAGAGTAGACATCCAGCATCAGCAGGACATCGACATGTGACAGCACGTTGGCGAAATCATCGAAGAGATCGCGGGTTCGGCTGAAACGGTGCGGCTGAAATACCATGACCAGTTTTTTATCCGGCCAGCCTGCACGCGCCGCTTTGATCGTCGCCTCAACTTCAGTCGGGTGATGACCATAGTCATCCACCAGCATTGCGCTGCCCGGCTGCCCGTTTACCGGTTCGGTCGGGAACTCACCCAGCAGATCAAAGCGACGGCCCGTGCCCTGGAAGCTCTCCAGCGCAGCCAGAATGGCGTTGTCTTCAATGCCCTCTTCACTGGCGACGGCAACCGCGGCGGCCGCATTCAGCGCATTGTGGCGGCCCGGTGCGTTCAGCGTAATCTGCAGCGGCGCTTTATCCTGACGGATCAGGGTGAAATGTCCCTGCGCACCACTCTGCTCATAATTCTCAATGCGCAGGTCAGCGTCATCACTGAAACCGTAGGTGGTAATGTGCCGTCCTACACGTGGGATCAGATCGCGGATCACCGCATCATCCACGCACATCACTGCGCGACCGTAAAACGGCAGGTTGTGCAGGAAGTTAATAAAGGTCTGCTTCAGGTTCTCAAAATCGCCCTGATAAGTGTCCATGTGGTCCGCTTCGATGTTGGTCACAATCGCCACCATCGGCTGCAGATGCAGGAACGACGCGTCACTCTCATCCGCTTCGGCAATCAGATAGCGGCTGTTGCCCAGACGGGCATGGGTGCCTGCTGCTTTAACCAGTCCGCCGTTCACAAAGGTCGGATCCAGCCCGGCTTCCGCATAAATGCTTGAGACCATCGCCGTGGTGGTGGTTTTGCCATGGGTGCCCGCAACGGCGATGCCGTGACGGAATCGCATCAGCTCCGCCAGCATCTCCGCGCGGCGGATGACCGGAATGCGCTGTTCACGCGCCGCCACCAGTTCAGGGTTGTCCTGCGAGACCGCGCTGGAAACCACCACCACGCTGGCATCGTTCACGTTTTCAGGGCGATGGTTAAAATAGATGGTCGCACCCAGCGCTATCAGGTTCTGCGTCACCGGGTTAGGGGCCAGATCTGAACCGCTGATATGGTAGCCTTCATTTGCTAACACTTCGGCAATACCGCCCATGCCAGCACCACCGATGCCGACAAAGTGGATGTGCCGGACGCGACGCATCTCGGGCACGATAGAACGCAGTTTTGCCAATTGTTGTGTATTCATCGCTCTCAATTACCTGCTCTTTCAGTTTGTACCCGGCCCGGGTACAGGTCAGACACGCTGACCGGAATGATTACTTTGCGGCGCGAGCCACTTCCTGTGCGACCCGATCGGTCGCATCGGGGATCGCCACCTGACGGGCCTGCTCAGCCATCGTCAACAGGGTTGCGCGATCCCAGTGGCGTAGCAGATCCGCTACGGCCTCCGCAGTAAACTGCGGCTGCTCAAAAATTCTGGCGGCGCCCGCTTTTTCCAGCGGCAGCGCGTTCCAGTACTGCTGGCGATCCTTGTGCTGAAACGGCACGAAAATCGCCGGTAAACCGGCGGCAGCGACTTCACTCACGGTTAACGCCCCGGAGCGGCAGACCACCACATCGGCCCAGGCATAGGCCGCCGCCATATCATCGATAAACTCGGTGACCCTGTGCTGCGTCTGACCCGCCTGCTGATAGGCTTTCTCAGTTTCGGGCAGCGCCCCTTTACCGGTCTGATGCCACAGGGTGATCTCATCACCCACCAGCGCCGCAATCTGCGGCAGCGTCTGGTTCAGTATCCGTGCGCCCTGACTGCCGCCAATCACCAGCACCCGGATCGGGCCCGACCGGTCGGCCAGCCGTTGTGCCGGCAGAGGCAGCGCCAGCACATCCGTACGCACCGGATTGCCCACTACATCGGCAGCAGGAAAAGCCCCCGGAAACGCCTGCAGCACTTTGGTGGCAATTTTCGCCAGCCATTTGTTAGTCAGTCCGGCAATCCCGTTCTGCTCATGCAGTACCACCGGAATGCCGCAACTCCAGGCCGCCAGGCCACCGGGACCGGAAACGTAGCCGCCCATGCCCAGCACAACATCGGGCTGCCAGGCTTTCATAATGCGGCGCGCCTGACGCCATGCATTGAAGATGCGTATGGGCGCCAGCAGCAGCGCTTTCAGGCCTTTACCACGCAGTCCGCTGATGCGGATAAAGTCGATCTCAATGCCGTGCTTCGGCACCAGATCGGCCTCCATGCGGTCGGCGGTGCCTAACCAGCGAACCTGCCAGCCCTGTTCCATCAGATGATGGGCGACAGCCAGACCGGGAAAAACATGTCCGCCGGTTCCGCCTGCCATCACCATCAATCGCTTACCGCTCATCGACCACCTCGGGTAAACGCCTGCGCTTTCGCCAGGCGCGTTTCATAATCTATGCGTAATAAAAAGACGATGGCGGTCGACATAATGATCAGACTCGAACCACCGTAACTGATCAGCGGCAAGGTCAGGCCTTTAGTCGGTAACATACCGGCTGCAGCCCCAACGTTAACCAGCGCCTGGAAGCTGAACCAGACGCCAATTGAACAGGCTAAAAAGCCGGAAAAACGCTGATCCAGCTCCAGCGCACGTCGGCCAATTGACATCGCACGAAAAGCGACGAAGAATACCATTAAAAGTGCCAATACCACACCGATGTAACCGAGTTCTTCCCCTATGATGGCGAAAATAAAGTCGGTGTGCGCTTCCGGCAGATATTCCAGCTTTTGCACGGAGTTACCGAGCCCCTGTCCCCAGAACTCACCGCGGCCAAAGGCCATCAGCGACTGGGTCAGCTGGTAGCCACTCCCAAACGGATCTTCCCAGGGATTCCAGAACGACGTCACGCGGCGCATACGGTAGGGTTCTGCAATGATAAGCAGGATCACCGCAAAGATACCGGAGCCGATGATCGCCATGAACTGCCACAGCTTGGCCCCCGCCAGGAAGAGCATCGCCAGCGTCGTAACAAACAGCACCACCACCGTTCCCAGGTCGGGCTGCGCCAGCAGTAACACCGCCAGTACGACCATGACGCCCATCGGTTTACAGAAGCCCCAGAAGTTATTACGCACCTCTTCCACTTTGCGCACCAGGTAGCTGGCGAGATAGCAGAACAGGGAGAGCTTCGACAGCTCCGCAGGCTGGATACGCAGCGGACCCAGCGCAATCCAGCGCGATGCACCGTTAACCGAGCTGCCGACCACCAGAACAATCAGCAGCATCACGATCGTGACCATCAGCATCACGTTGCTGTAGCGCTGCCAGAAATCCATTGGCACCCGCAGCGTAACCAGCGCCATGCCCAGCGCCAGCGCAATGTAGAAGGCGTCACGCTTGGCAAAGTAAAAGAGATCGTCATTCAGACGCTGACCGACAGGCATAGAGGCCGAGGTCACCATCACAAAACCAATCACTGCCAGACCGAGCGTCAGCCATAACAGCGTGCGGTCATAGAGCACCAGTGAAGTGTCATCACTTTCACGCGATCCCATGACCCAATCTTTCAGGCGTCCTGAGAAATAGTGAGCCAGTCCGGCGCCAGGAATACGCATCAGCTCAGCTCCTTCGCCAGCTGCGCGAACTGATCGCCGCGCTGCTCAAAGTTACGGAACTGGTCAAGGCTGGCACAGGCGGGCGACAGCAGAACCATATCGCCGGATTTAACCTGAGGCGCGATCTGCTCCATTGCCTGACGCATCGTCTCCGTGCGTACGGCGATCTCAGGACGCAGCGCCGCCAGCGCATCACCGTCGCGGCCAAAACAGTAGAGACGCACATTGTCACCCTGCAGCCAGGGGATCAGCGGCGTAAAGTCGGCTGATTTGCCATCGCCGCCCATCAGCAGCCATAACGTGCCGTTCACCTGCAGACCATTCAGTGCCGCTTCGGTGCTGCCAACATTGGTGGCTTTAGAGTCGTTAATCCAGCGCACGCCCTGATGCTCATGCACCAGCTGGAAGCGATGTGCCAGACCGTTAAAATGCGTTAAAGCGGCCAGGCTGGAGGCGCGTGGCAACCCTACGGCATCAGCCAGGGCCAGCGCCGCCAGTGCATTGGTGTAGTTGTGCTGGCCGGTCATTTGCATTTCAGCGGTGTTCAGCACCTTCTCACCCTTCACCCGCAGCCAGATACTGCCCTGCTGCTTGTTAAGGTGATAGTCACCGAAATCGATGCCAAAGCTGACACAACGGGTGTCCGCCCCGCGAACCGGCATCGTCAGGGCGTCATCGGCGTTAACGATGCAGGTCTGCGCATTCTCGTAAACCCGCAGTTTGGCGGCACGATACTGCTGCATCCCCAGCGGATAGCGATCCATATGATCTTCGCTGACGTTCAGCACGGTTGCCGCCGCGGCTTTCAGGCTGTGCGTAGTCTCAAGCTGAAAACTGGAGAGCTCCAGCACGTAGAGCTGCGCCGGAGACTGTAACAGGCTCAGTGCGGGCAGGCCGATGTTGCCGCCCACACCCACCTGCCAGCCTGCGGCTTTGGCCATCTCGCCCACCAGCGTCGTCACCGTGCTTTTGCCGTTGGAACCGGTAATCGCCACGACAGGCGCCTGCGCCTCGCGGCAAAACAGCTCGATGTCGCCAACGATTTCGATGCCGGCATCTGCTGCTTCGCTGAGAAGCGGATGCGCCAGCGCGATGCCCGGACTGGCAACAATCAGATCGGAGGTCAGCAGCCAGTCGCCGTTAAGACCGCCCAGATGGCGTTCAACCTGCCCGGGCAATTTATCCAGCCCCGGCGGCGAGACACGGGTATCCATCACGCGAGGCGTTACGCCCTGCGCCAGAAAGAAATCAACACAGGAGAGCCCGGTCAGGCCCAGCCCGATGATGACGACTTTTCTACCCCGATAGTCAGCCATGATTAACGCACCTTCAGCGTGGCCAGGCCAATCAGCACCAGCATTAGCGAAATAATCCAGAAGCGCACAATCACGCGCGGTTCCGGCCAGCCTTTCAGTTCATAGTGGTGATGGATCGGCGCCATGCGGAAAATACGCTGACCGCGCAGCTTGAACGATCCCACCTGCAGGATCACCGACAGCGTCTCAACCACAAACACGCCGCCCATGATCACCAGTAAAAATTCCTGACGCAGTAACACCGCGATGGTTCCCAGCGCGCCGCCCAGTGCCAGCGAGCCCACATCCCCCATAAAGACCTGTGCCGGGTAGGTGTTGAACCATAGAAAGCCCAGCCCTGCCCCGACGATAGCGGTGCAGACAATCACCAGTTCACCGGCATGACGCAGGTAAGGGATATGCAGATATTCTGCGAATTTCACGTTACCCGTTGCCCAGGCAACCAGCGCGAAGCCGGCCGCTACAAAGACGGTCGGCATAATAGCCAGACCATCCAGGCCATCGGTCAGGTTGACCGCATTACCCGTTCCGACAATCACAAAGTAGGCCAGCAGCACATAAAAGAGGCCGAGCTGCGGCATGATGTCTTTGAAAAATGGCACCACCAGCTGGGTCGCCGGCGTATCTTTGCCTGCCGCATACAGCGCGAACGCCACGCCCAGTGAAATCACCGACATCCAGAAATATTTCCAGCGGGCGATGAGTCCCTTCGTGTCTTTACGTACGACTTTGCGGTAATCGTCGACAAAGCCGATGATGCCAAAGCCGATTAACACCACCAGCACACACCAGACATACGGATTCGACGGATAGGCCCACATCAGCACCGAAATGGTGATGGAGGTCAGGATCATGATGCCGCCCATGGTCGGCGTGCCGCGCTTGCTGAAGTGAGACTCCGGGCCGTCGTTGCGGACAACCTGACCGATCTGTAACTTCTGCAGCCAGGCGATCAGGCGCGGTCCCATCCAGAGCGAGATAAATAACGCGGTCAGCAGGCTGACAATGGCGCGAAACGTCAGATAGGAAAAGACGTTAAAACCGGAATATAAAGCGACCAGATGCTCGGCCAGCCAAACTAACATGTTCCTTTCTCCTGTAAGCTCTGTACTACCTGCTCCATGGCGGCACTACGCGAACCTTTTATCAAGACAGTAATTTCTGAGTGTTCGGACAACAGCTGGCGTAAACGTTCAGTCAGCGCCGTCTTATCGCTGAAATGTTCGCCAGCTTTGCTGCTTTCGCTGATGAAATGGCTGAATCTGCCGGTCGTCAGCACGCGATCAATGCCTGCGTCACGTGCCGCCTCGCCGACTTCGCGGTGACACTGTTCGGTCTCGTCGCCCAGCTCGGCCATATCCCCCGCCACCAGCACCCGATAGCCCGGCATCTCGGACAGAACCTGAACCGCTGCGGTCATTGAACCGACGTTAGCGTTGTAGCTGTCATCCAGCAGCAGCTGCTGCGCAGAGAGGCGCACCGGGAACAGACGGCCAGGCACCGACTGCAGGCTTTTCAGCCCCTGCTGAACGGCGCTCAGCGGCGCGTCCACTGACAGGGCCAGCGCCGCAGCGGCCAGGGCATTAGCGATGTTATGGCGACCCGGCAGCGGCAGAACGATCTCCACTTCGCCACGCGGAGTCACCATGACAAAATGGGTGCCGTCCTGAGCAATGCGGATATCGCGGGCGGAGAAGTCGCACCCTGCCGCCTGCGGTGCAAAGCGCCACACGGTTTTATCCTGCAGATTCGCCTGCCACTTTGGCCAGTCATTGCTCTCGGCATTCAGAATCGCAATGCCGTGCGGCGGTAAGCCCTGAAAAATTTCGCCTTTGGCTTTGGCAACGCCCGCCAGTGAACCAAAGCCTTCCAGATGTGCTGCCGCCAGGTTGTTAACCAGCGCGCTCTCCGGCCGAACCAGATCGGTGGTATAGGCGATTTCGCCCTGATGATTCGCGCCCAGCTCGATCACCGCATACTGATGTTCAGGTGTCAGGCGCAGCAGCGTCATCGGGACGCCATAGTCGTTATTGAGATTACCGGCGGTATAGAGCGTTTCACCACACTGACGCAGAATCGCCGCGGTCATCTCTTTCACCGAGGTTTTCCCGGAAGAGCCGGTCAGCGCCACGACGCGGGCGGTCGACTGCTGGCGAACCCAGGCCCCCAGTCTGCCAAAGGCGAGACGGGTATCCTCAACGACCACCTGCGGTACAGCGACAGGTAAATGCTGACTGACCAGCAGCGCCTGTGCGCCATTCGCAATCGCATCGCCGACAAAGTCATGCGCATCAAAACGCTCACCCACCAGCGCGACAAACAGGCTGCCAGCCGTCACCTTGCGGGTATCTGTGGTGACCTCGTTCAGAGTGAGGTCGCTGCCGTAAAGCGTGCCGCCGGTGATCTGTGCCAGGGTCTGTAATGAAACCGGAATCATGCTGTGCCTCCCAGCAGAGCCGCGACCGTTGCACGGTCGGAGTAATCAAGCCGGTGTGTACCGATAATCTGATAATCTTCGTGGCCCTTGCCCGCGACCAGCACGATGTCGTCAGGCTGCGCCTGCATAATGGTGTTAGTCACCGCCTGCGCACGACCGGAGACCACACGGGCGCGGCCCGGGTCCAGCAAACCGGTCAGAATATCGTTGACGATGGCCTGCGGATCTTCGCTGCGCGGGTTGTCATCGGTAATCACCACCACATCGGCAAACTGCTCGGCAATCGCCCCCATTAACGGGCGTTTCCCTTTGTCACGATCGCCACCGCAGCCAAACAGGCACCACAGTTTTCCTGTGCAGTGCAGGCGTGCCGCTTCCAGCGCTTTTTCCAGCGCGTCTGGCGTGTGAGCGTAATCGACCACGACCGTGGGTTTACCTGCGGCACTGAACACTTCCATACGCCCGTTGACCGGCTGTAACCGGGGGGCGGCGTCGATCAGCGTCGCCAGCGGATAGTCGAGCGCCAGCAGGGTCGCCAGCGCCAGCATCAGATTGCTGACATTGAATGCGCCCATCAGCGGGCTGGCAATGTCGCCATTGCCCCAGCTGGAGCTGAAACGGATATGGGCGCCGTTGTCGTGGTACTCCACCGCGTCGGCTTTCAGCCAGCGGCCATGGCAACCCGGCTGGAGGTTATTCTCCATAGTGACCGCGACCGCATCCGGTAAGCGCGCGAGCCAGCGACGCCCCACTTCATCATCCGCGTTGAGGATCGCCTGACCGACCTGATGCTCAGAGAAGAGCAGCCATTTGGCGGACTCGTAGCTCTCCATGTCACCGTGATAGTCGAGGTGGTCGCGGCTGAGATTAGTGAAGACCGCAGCGGCAAACGGCAGCGCCGCGACGCGATGCTGAACCAGCCCGTGTGAAGAAACTTCCATAGCGGTCAGGGTCGCCCCTTTTTCAGCCAGATCGTGCAGCAGATGCTGTACGTCTACCGCAGAGCCGGTAGTATTTTCGGCGGCTGCCAGCTGGCCTACCAGGCCGTTGCCGACCGTGCCCATAACCGCGCTGGTTTCACCCAGCAGCATTGCCCACTGTGCCAGTAACTGCGTGGTGGTGGTTTTGCCGTTGGTGCCGGTCACGCCGATCAGCTTCTGTTTTTCACCTGGCTGCTGGTAAAAGCGTCCGGCTAATGCCGAAAGACGCTGATGCAGCTGCGCCAGATAGATAACCGGCACGCCGTGCATTTCACGGATTTCACCATCGGCGGCTTCGCCTTCGGCTTCCGCCACAACGGCAGCGACGCCCTGCGCAATCGCCTGCGGGATAAAGCGGCGTCCATCAACCTGATGGCCTGAAACAGCGACAAACAGATCGCCAGACGCCGCAAGGCGGCTGTCCAGGGTCATGTCACGCAGTGGGCGCGCCGGCGCGCCTGGCACCCAGGGGCCGAGTAAGTCGCGCAGGTTACGATCTGTCACTTGATTCCTCACTTCTGTTAGTCACCAGCTCGTTTCTGTCATTGGTCGGTAACGCATCCGGTTCAATGTTCATGGTGCGCAGTACGCCGCCCATGATGGCACCAAACACCGGAGCAGAAACCGCACCACCATAATATTTGCCGGCCTGGGGATCGTTGATCACCACCACCAGCGCGAACCGAGGATGACTGGCAGGTGCAACACCTGCGGTATAGGCGATGTATTTGTTGACGTAGCGACCATCCGGCCCGACTTTTTTCGCCGTACCGGTTTTTATCGCAATGCGATAGCCCTTGATGGCCGCTTTGACACCGCCGCCACCGGGCAGCGCCACGCTTTCCATCATATGCATCACGGTTTTCACCAGCGATTCATCGAAAACGCGCTCTCCCGCGACGGGCGGGTCGACTTTGGTAATCGACAGCGGGCGATTAATGCCATAGCTGCCAATGGTTGCGTAGACTCGCGCTAACTGTAACGGCGTTACCATTAGCCCGTAGCCGAAAGAGAAGGTGGCCCTCTCTATGTCAGACCACCGTTGTTTTTTAGGGTATAAGCCACTGCTTTCCCCGACC
>Ga0157366_1000014_pt1 | contig 125902 bp, 115 predicted proteins | sample AttbisABBM1_FD_113149 | JGI IMG/M metagenome (GOLD analysis project Ga0157366, IMG submission 113149) | Fungus gardens microbial communities from leaf cutter ant in Botucatu, State of São Paulo, Brazil - Atta bisphaerica ABBM1 | ecosystem: Host-associated > Fungi > Mycelium > Unclassified ...
AGAATAATCCCACCAATCTGGTGACTAGAGCATAGAGGTTACACCTGTTCCCATGCCGAACACAGAAGTTAAGCTCTATTACGGTGAAAATAGTGCATTTGTGCGAAACTAGCGCGTTGCCAGGTCAAACAAAAAAACAAGCCCGTTTCTTGTAAATGGGCTTGTTTTTTTGTTTTAAAAATATTATTCCTAATGATTGGGAAAGTAGAGAAGAGAATTTTTCACACCAAGATTTTTTTTGGTAAAAAAGGTATCATATTATAAAGAGGTTCTCACACAATGGAAAAGATTAATAACGTTTTTAGTAACGAAAGAAAGATGAAAACGCCGTATGGAAATGATGTTTTTAAAGAAGGGGTGCAATCTTTTGAATTTGATAAAAGAAATTTTGTTGATGGATTAAAATTGCTAAAAAGTATAAAAGAAGACTCAATACCAGCTGTTTTTTTTGACCCCCAATATAGAGGTGTTTTAGATAAATTATCTTATGGTAATGAAGGAAAAAGACAAATCGGGAGAAGTCAATTAGAACAGATGGATGATCAAACCATTAAAAAATTTATGAAAGAAATTAATCGAGTTTTGATGGAAACTGGTCACTTGTTCTTATGGATTGATAAATTTCATTTATGTCAAGGAATAGCTCCTTGAATAAGAAATACCGATTTGTCTATCGTTGACATGATTGTGTGAGACAAAGAACGCATGGGTATGGGATATCGCACAAGAAAACAAAGTGAGTACTTGTTGATTTTGCAAAAACCACCTTTAAGAGCTAAAGAGATTTGAAAAACTAGAAACATAAGGGATGTTTGATCAGAGAAAATTGAAAATAAACTTCATCCTCACCAAAAACCTGTCAATTTACAAAAGGCGTTGATTGCTGCTGTTACAAACGAAGGCGATGTGGTTTTAGATCCAGCAGCAGGTTCATTTTCGGTGATGGAATCAGCAATAGAAACTAATAGATTATTCTTGGGATGCGATTTACAAGATATAAGAGAGAAAAAGGAATAAGAAATATGGCATTAATTGAAGACGCAGCAAAAAGACGAAAAGAAGGCAAAAGTGTTTCCACTGGTTCTTATGAGAGAGTTTTTAATGATAAAGAACTTGGTTATTTAATAAGTGACGTTCAGTCTACAGCGATTTCTAATGGTAATGAATTAGAGAAAAAAATCATTGAGAAAGCAAAAGATATTGTAATTGATAATCCAAAGGTTTTTCAAGATTTGTTGGATCGTAAATATACTGGTTCACAAGAATTATTTTTAATTCCGAAAAAGATAATTAAAAAGTCTGATTGAGGTAATTCAAATGAACCTGATTTCATTGTCTTTAACAGAAAAACCGAGACAATATTTATCATCGAATTGAAAGATGGTTGAGTGTTTGATACTAAGAAATCTCTTGCCGAAAAAGAAGGATTAGAAAAGTTCATGACTCTTACTTCACCTAAAGTTTCTTATAAAATGGATTATTTTATTTGTAGTTTCAGCAACAATGATGTGGAAGAAATTTATAAAGGTCTTAAGTCTGCAATAGATATTGAACATATAATGACTGGCAAGAAATTTTGTGAGTTACTCGGAATAGATTATGATGAAATAAATAATGAACGAGCTATTGATGGCGAAAAGAATGCTAATTACTTTATTGAAAATGTTTTAAAAATAAATAAGGTTAGAGAATGAATAAGGGTAAATATATCAACTTTTGACGAGACAAAATAATAGTTCTTTAATTTTCTCAATTGATATAATTAGAGGGTGAGAAAGTGAGCAACAGCAATGGGGAAATATAACAAAGAGATACTTTTCTTTTCAGATTTGGATTCTACTTTATTGCAAGATAATGGTTTCTTTTCTGCTTATACCAAACAAGTAGTAGAGCAAATTTATGCTGAAGGTTATCTTTTGATTCCAATTACAGCACGTTCAACAGGAGACGTCATGCGTCAAGCGAAGCGCTTGAAGATTGATGTTAATGGCGGAATCATTGGCGCTAATAACGGTTCGCAACTTTTTGACTTTAAAAATCAAGTTTGAATTATTAACGAATCATTATCACCAGAAGTTTTGCAGTGAGTTTTTGAACACACTTATGGTGTTGAAGACATGAAAGTACACTTCTTCTCTGATGACACGACGTATGTTTATGCACTTGGTGCCAATTCGCAGTATTGAGCTCAAATTATGGGATCAGATTATATTGTGATTGATAGTTACCAAGCATTAAAGCAAAAGATTAATCATCTTACAATTGCGCTACCAAAATCATGAACATCAGCACAATATCAAGAGTTTTTTACCGTAATTAATTCGCAATTAAAAGAATTGGGTGCTGATATGCATAAATACAGTGATCGTGTCTTAGAAATTGCGCCAAAAGACGTTTCTAAGGGTTATGCGGTAAAAAAAGCGTTAGAATATTTACAAGTTGATCGTCATCAAACCAAAACTTATGCTTTTGGGGATGGATACAATGATTTATCAATGTTTGATGCAGTTGATGTTGGTGTCGGGGTAGAAAACGCTGCTTTAGCACTAAAGGATGTTGCTGATGATACAACTGATTCCAACATAGATGACGGGGTTGCTAACTACTTAGTAACTCACTTCTTAAGGAATAAACCAAGCAAGGAGAAATAATAATGGCTATTGTTAAAATTAATAGTGTTGATGAATTTAACCAAGCAAAGACTAAAGGAAAAGTGTTGGTTGACTTTTATGCTGATTGGTGTGGACCATGTAAAATGATGGAACCAATGATTGATAAGTTAGCGAATGAAAACAATGATTTAACTGTTTTAAAAGTCAATGTTGACAACCTTCCTGATTTAGCTGAAGAATTTGCAATTATGTCAATTCCTACTCTAGTTCTTTTCAAAGATGGAGAAGCAACCAGTAAAATAATTGGGTTACAATCAAAACAAAAATTAAGTCAATTTATTCAATAACTAAAAGTAACTTTTGCAAGTTACTTTTTTTATGTCAAAATATAGATAGATAAAGGTTGGCTGAATAATGGAAAAGAAATTATTAGTTTTTGATATTGATGGTACCTTGGCGCATAATAACAGGGTTTCAGCAAAAGTAGTTCAAACCTTAAAAATGGTGAAACAACAAGGTCATTTAATTACTATTGCCACAGGGAGAAATAGTCAGGGAATTTTAGAGATTGCTTGTTTATTGGGGTTGAATAATGGTCAAACTCCAATTATTGGCTTAAACGGAGCGGAAGTTTTTTATTTAAATCCTGATAATTCTACCAATCACCTGTGGCAAAAACCCTTAACCAAAGAGTTAACGGTGCAACTTTTTGAGACTGCTAGAGCGCAAAAGATTGGTTGTGTTGCCTATACTCTTAATGAACATTATTTATATACCAACCGTAAGGTAAGTTTTTTAAACCTTTTTATGCATATTCGCAATAAGCGCGCTAAGTTTGTTCAGTTAAAAAAAGATTTAACCAATTTAAATTTAGATGTGATGAAAGTTGTTTGTCACGGGAAAAATCAAAATATGCAAGCCTTCCAAGAAAAAATGAAGTCATTGGGATTAGAAGTGTTTGGGTGAAGTTATGTCGAGCACAAAACGCATAATATTGAAGTTAATATGACGGGGATTAATAAATCTATTGGAATGATCAAAACTGCTGAAATTCTTAAAATCGAGCAAAAGGATGTTATTTATTTTGGCGATGGTGCCAATGATAAAGAAGCGTTGCAATGAGCTGGAATTGGTGTGGCGATGGGCAACGCTCGTGATGACATTAAGAGTTATGCCAACCAAGTAACTTCGGGGGTGAGAGAAAATGGGGTTGCGGTTTGAATTGAAGAAAATATTTTGGAAACTAAATAAGTTGTGAAATGAAACTTTTTTAGTTATGATTTTCTTGCACTTCACCGCCGCCTTAATCGGGCGCTTAGTGTAACTTTTTGTTTTATTGTAGTAAAATATAGGCAATGTTTTTTTACTTTTAAATTGAAAGGAGACCTTTAAGTGGAAACTAATATTTTAGAAATTCGGAATATCACGAAATATTATGATGGTAAGGTTGTCCTTAAAGGCGTTAGTTTTAATGTCCATGAAGGTGAGTTTATTACCCTTTTAGGACCCTCAGGATGTGGAAAAACAACAACTTTAAGAATTATTGGCGGGTTTGAAAAACCTAATAGTGGTGAAATTCTTTTTGAAAAGAAGGATTTATTACCCGTAAAAATTAATAAACGCCAAATTAATACTGTTTTTCAATCATACGCGTTGTTTCCCAACCGTAATGTCTGGGAAAACGTTGCCTTTGGTTTAGAAAACAAAAAGGTTAAACGAGAAATTATTAACCACGAGGTTGATAAGATCTTAAAGCTAGTAGGGTTAGAAAACCATGAAGATAAAAAGATTAATGAGTTATCGGGGGGTCAAAAACAACGGGTAGCGATTGCCAGGGCGTTGATTATGAAACCTAAAATTCTGCTTTTAGATGAACCAATGGCTGCTTTAGATGTGCATTTGCGCAAAGTGATGCGTACGGAGTTAAAACGCTTACAAGAAGAAGTGGGAATTACCTTTATTATGGTTTCTCACGACCAGGAAGAAGCACTCACGATGAGTGATCGCATTGTGGTGATGAACCAAGGCACAATTCACCAAATCGGTACCCCGTTAGAAATTTACAATGAACCAGAAAACTTGTGAGTTTCGAAGTTTATTGGGAGTTCTAATGTCATTGAAAATGGCGAATTTGTTCATGATCACTTGGTTAAATTTGATGGTAAGAACTTTAAGTGCTTAGACTCTAACTTCGGAGAAAATGAAACGAATGTTGATATTCTTATTCGTCCCGAAGATATCATTATTCGGAAACCCAATATCGGTTTTTTCAACGGAAAGATTGTTTCTGCAACCTTTATGGGGGTGCACTGAGAGCTAATTTTTAGAAGTACTAAGCACCGTGAATGAGTTATTCACACCACAGAATATCACCCTGTTAATGAAAAAGTTTCGCTTAAATGAAATAACGAAGCAATTCACGTGATGTGAAAAGAAGTTGATGATTAGTTAATCAGAAGGAGGTTGGATCAGTGGCAAAAACAAAAGCCCCAGAATTGGAACCAGCAACAGTTACAAATAGCGAACAAACCTCAATGCCAGAATTAACAATGGAAGAGTTAAATGCTGGCGATACGGTTCAAGCACCAAAAAAATGAAAACAAACGATTAATCACTCCTTGGAAACTTTGCAAAACACAAAGTTTTCCAAGTTATTTTACAACCGGGTTTGACCCTATCTAGCACCCTTTATGGTCGTCATGATTTTTTTAGTGATTCTTCCTTTAATTGCGATTATTATCTATTCTTTTATTAAACCAACCGGAGATTCCATTCAATTCCAATCAACTTTTGGTCACTTTCTGGAAATGTTTACCAATCAAGGGGTAATGGTTGCTTTGGGATTATCAATTGCCTATGCGTTAATTGCTTCAATTTTGTGTGTTGTGATTGGTTATCCAATTGCTTATATTATGGGACAAATGCGTTCTAAGATTTTGGCAAGAAATATTTGGGTGTTGGTGACTTTACCGATTTGAATTAGTATGTTGTTAAAGGTTCTTGGACTCCAATCATTTTTCTACTTACTTAGTCCAACTTTTTTAGGAACTCCCATCGCGGTTATTGTGGGAATGGTTTATATGTTCTTACCTTTTGCCATTACCCCAATTTATGATGCAATTATGGCCCGAAACGTGGATTTAGAAGAAGCAGCAATGGATCTTGGGGTTAGTCGCACCAAAACTTTCTTCACCATTACTTTACGTGAAACTCTCCCAGGAATTTTAACAGGATTTTCTTTAGTGATTGTCCAAGCAGCCACTTCTTTGATTGTGGTGCACTATTTAGGAGCAGGAAAAATTACTTTGATTTCTTCAGTAATTGAATCTTACTTCTTTAAAGGGTCAAACTTTGGTTATGGTAGTGCGATTGCCGTGGTCTTAACCATTATGATTTTCTTATTGATGTTAATCATTCGTTTGGTTTCGACCCGGATTGAAAAAAGAGGAAGGGGTCATCGTCGTTCATGAAAAAATTGGTGAAAAGCTCGTACTTCGCGCTTATAATGTTATTTATTTATATCCCTGTAGTGATTATGGTTATCTTTTCTTTCAACTCTGGGGATACGGTTTTTAACTTTGTCCATTTTTCAGGTAAAGCTTATGATGATTTTGTCCATAACTCACCCTTTGTTAAATCAATTATTACTTCGTTGTTTGTTGCGGTCGTTTCGACGCTAATTTCTTTAGTAATTGGGGTGGCTGCGGCGATTGGTTTGTCAAAACGTAAACCTTTAACCCAAAAATCTTGGTTTGGGATTGCGAACATTCCTTTAATCAATGCTGATGTGGTCACAGCAGTGTCTTTGATGATTATTTTCTTGCTAGCAGGGATGAAGTTTGGGATTGGTACTTTATTGTTTGCTCATATTTCTTTTAACGTTCCTTACGTGTTAATTACCGTGATGCCCCGATTGCGAAAGGTTGATCCTTCAATTTTAGAAGCCGCCCAAGATTTGGGTTCAAAACCTTACCAAATTTTATGAAAGGTAGTTTTACCAATTTTAAAACCAGCGATTATTACTGCGGCTGCGATTGCTTTTTCAATGAGTTTTGATGACTTTATCATTTCTTATTTTACTGGTGGTTCCCAAACTAACGTTTCTACTTTTATTTATACAGCGAAGAAAATTAAACCCTTTATCTACGCGTTTGGAACTTTACTAGTCGCCGTGATTATTTTTGCAATTTTGCTATGAAACGTTTTTCAAACCGTGCGGAATAAAAACAAAAAAACTGCTGAAGAACTCCGTAATGGTAATTACAAAACTCCCCAATTTGACCGTTATTATAAAAAACTTAACCAAGAATACTTAATCTTAAACACTAAAAAAGTAATGTATCATTCTTGACGCCTTGACCTTTGAATTCAGTACTGATGAATCAAGCTATTAATTAGGATTTATGCCTTAAAAAACTACGGGAAACGAATTTCGCGTTTGGAATGAAAACAATACGAAATTCGGAACGAAATTCGGAACGAAAAACGTTATTACTCCCGTTTAGAAAAAACAAAAAAACAAATTGTCAAAGTTCGTCATGATTTAAAAAAGAAAAGTAACCGAAATGATTCCAAGAAAAAACAACGTTTTAAAAACCAGTTAATCCGTCTGCTGGACCGCAAAAAAGAATTGGAAGCAGAAATTGAGTGAATGGAAAATCGTGACGAAAAGGCTGCTCGTCATGCAGCAAGAATTCAACGCCAAATTGATCGTTGGAAAAAAGAGTTTGAGCAGGGAAAACAAGCAAAAAGTCTTTCAAAAAAAGACGTTGTTTGATATAAGAAAAAAATTAAAGGTTTAGAGCAATGAAAACTGGAAATTGAAGAAGGTAAAAACCATTACCGCTTGCGAAAAACTACCAAGAAGTTAACTGAATTGCGCGATTTAAAGAGCAACAAGATTGAAGCGTTAAACACTCGGTTGGAAGTTTTAAACGCACAATTATACCTTTGAAAAGATATTACCCAGGATTATGATAAAACAATTAGTAAAAGTCAGGGTGAACTAGAAATTGTGATGTTGCAAGCTTATCGCAACCACCACTTGGATGCAACTTTGGCTAAAGTTGAAGTTAAAATTTTACGAATAGAAAAGAAAGTGGCGCATTTACAAACTAAAGTTGATGCCAAAGCCACCAAAGTTTTAAACTTGGACAGTGATGGTAACGATCGTCCTAAGATTAAGAATTGGTGACAAAAATCTTGAAAAACCTTAGGAGTATTGATCCTTGCCCTGGGAGCTTTTTCAGGATTAACAGTTGCTTATGTTAAAAATAATATTTATGATTTAGTGGTTGCTAACTGGGGAGAATATATCGATCCTGACTTGATTAACAAGTTTCAAAAAACCACTGGTTATAAAATCAACTACCAAACTTTTGATGCCAACGAAACCTTGTATAACAAGTTATATACTTTTACTTATGACTTAATGGTGCCTAGTGACTATATGGTACAGAAGTTAGCTGAGGAAAACAAACTATCTTTGGTTGACTGGTCAAAACTAAATATTGAAAAACCAAGTCAAGTGACTAGTAATTATAGTGATGACACGATCAAAGCACCAAGTGATGGTGCCACTAAAGAAGCAATTAATAGTAGTTTAACCACTTTAATGAGTAAATCAGCAGTCAACCAAACTGATGAAACTACTGGGTCACAATACAATATTTTAGATTATGCTGTTCCTTATTTCTGGGGTGATTTAACTTTAGTGTTTAACCAAAACAATACCAAGTTAAATAACTTCTTAACTAATTATGGTTTAACTGTTGATGCTGATAGCCAAGTCCAACCAGGTAACAGTCAATTGGATTGACAAATTATTAAAGCCGCCGGGCAAGCGGGTTTAAATGTTCAATTAAATAACGATCCCAAAAACATCTTTATGATTGCATCAGAAATCTTGTATGGTCGGACTAATTTAAAAACTAAAACAGAAGTTGACAAAGCCTTCGATTATTTAAAAGACTTAATTAAGAATAAAAAAATCAGTCTAGCTGAGGGTGATAGTTTAATTACCACCGTGGAAGAAGGTCAGTTTGACATTGCTTTAATGTATAACGGGGATGCGTTATTCTCCCAATTAAACCGGGACCAGAAGAAATCACCTGTTGATTTTGCTTATGGACGGGTAAAAGCAGATAATGTAACTAGTCCTTTAGATGGGACAACAATTAATCAACGCACTAACATCTATTCTGATAACATGGTGATTGCTAAAAATGCCCACCACAAACAAGCAGCTTATGATTTTATGAACTTTATGTATAATGCCAAAAACGCGACAACCAACTCCAGTTATGTTGGTTTGGCTTCACCACTTGATAGTGTCTTAACCAATTTAAGTAATACTAGTGTCGAAGATGATGGGTTTAGTGAGTACAAGAACTTATACCAACCCATTGCAGTTGATGCAAGTTATTATAGTGGTACTGAACCATTAGCGTTTATTAATAACAATGATGTTGATGCTTATCTGGTGAAGAAGTTCAACGATTTGTTAACCAGTATTAATTTTTAAGTAATAAAAGAACTAATCAAGCTTTAGTCTTGTAGTTTGACCTAATTATTTTTATAATAATTAGGTCTTTTTATTGGTACTATAGCCAAGTGGCCTAAGGCATGGGTCTGCAACACCCTGATCATCGGTTCGAATCCGATTAGTACCTCCATGTGAAGTTAAAAAAGTACTTTTTAAGTACTTTTTATTTTGTTTTGACCCGCAACAAATTGAAATTATTTATAATAAAACTGTCAGGAGAGAGTGAAGAGATGGAAAAGAATAATAAGTTAACAGAAGGCGATGTTAAAGATAATCTTTTATTGGTAAATATTAATCAAAGTTATAAAAAAGCGATTGATTGCGATGGGAGTATTGATCGAGAAATACTTTATTGAGCAGCCAAGGAATCTTGACCGGTTGATTTAAATGTAGTCAAGGATGTTCGTTATATTTGTCCTGTTTATAAGGGAGTAATCGTTGAGACCTTTGAACTTACCGAGGGTACTTCTTGGTATTTTGCTGGAACCGTAGTAACTGAGAAAAGAAGACAAGATAGATATGGTTTTTGTGGACATCCTATCGTTGAATCTATTTATAATAATATGGATGTTAGTGGTCATTTAACTAGTCGCCAGTGGTTGCATCGTTACCTTTGAAAACAAAAGTAATTTTTGTTGATATTGCTTTGAAATATTGTGATAAAAAGTAAATTATTGCTTGCTTTATTTTCTGATTGTTTGCTATAATCTTATAGTCGTTAAGAGATGATAGGTATAAGAAAGTTTAATAATTTATTTACATGCGCTCGTAGATCAATTGGATAGATCGTTTGACTACGGATCAAAAGGCTGGGGGTTCGAGTCCCTTCGAGCGCACCATTTTGAAATTACTTGTCATTATTGTTTGATTTTGTTAAATAATGTAATGGCAATTTATTTTTCGGGAAGTGGCTCAGCTTGGTAGAGCATTCGGTTTGGGACCGAAGGGTCGCAGGTTCGAATCCTGTCTTCCCGACCATTTAATATTTTTTGGGCCCTTAGCTCAGCTGGGAGAGCACCTGCCTTGCACGCAGGGGGTCGTCGGTTCGATCCCGATAGGGTCCACCATTTTTATATTTTGGCGAGGTAGCTCAGTTGGTTAGAGCGTTCGGTTCATACCCGAGAGGTCGAGAGTTCAAATCTCTCCCTCGCTACCATTATTCAAGGACCTTTAGCTCAGGTTGGTTAGAGCATCCGGCTCATAACCGGACGGTCATTGGTTCAAGTCCAATAAGGTCCACCATTTTTTAGACAATAAAATGGACGTGTTGGAACATTCTTTTTATTTTGGAAGATTACCCAAGTCTGGCTGAAGGGACCGGTCTTGAAAACCGGGAGTCGGGGAGACCCGAGCGGGGGTTCGAATCCCTCATCTTCCGCCATTTATCTTTATATCGCGGGGTGGAGCAGTTGGTAGCTCGTCGGGCTCATAACCCGAAGGTCGTTGGTTCAAGTCCAGCCCCCGCAACCACAATGGCTCCATAGCGAAGCTGGTTATCGCGCCTCCCTGTCACGGAGGAGATCACGAGTTCAAATCTCGTTGGAGTCGCCATTTTTATGGTTGTGTAGCTCAGTCGGTAGAGCAGCAGATTGAAGCTCTGCGTGTCGGCGGTTCAATTCCGTCCACAACCACCACACAAGCAATTGATGATTTTAAAAGGTACCTGATTGGTACCTTTTTTCTTTGCTTGCTTTTCTTTCTACGTTAAAATAGAGGTAAATAATAAAGGAGCAAAACAATGGAAATTATCACTTTAAACGATCCTCTGGCGGTTGGGAAAAAAACTGCTGAAATCTTTATTAAAACAATTGAAAAAAAACCAAACGCAATTTTAGGATTAGCCACAGGGTCTTCACCATTACCAACCTATAAAGAATTAATCAAAGCTCACAAAAATCATCAAGTATCTTTTAAAAACGTTAAAACTTTTAACTTAGATGAATATGTTGGTTTACCTGAAAACGATAGTCATTCTTACCGTTATTTTATGAACGAAAATTTGTTTAATCACATTGATATTGAGAAATCAAATACCCATATTCCGAGTGTTAAGCACGAAGATTTGGAACATCCTGAGCAATATGATGAGTTGATTAAACAAGCAGGGGGAATCGATGTCCAACTATTAGGTTTGGGAGTCAATGGTCATATTGGGTTTAACGAACCAGGAACTAAGTTTGATTCGTTGACTAGTGTGGTTGATTTAACCCCTTCAACAATTGAGGCAAACTCAAGGTTCTTTGAAAATGAGAGCGAAGTACCCACCAAGGCAATTTCAATGGGTTTAGGATCAATTATGCAAGCCAAAAAGATTGTTTTAATTGCCACAGGTTTAAATAAGAGTGAAGCCATTAAACATTTAGTTGAAGATGCTCCGAACGAAAATTGACCAGTAACGGTTTTAAAGAATCATCCTAATGCGACAATCATTATTGATGAACAAGCGGCAAGTCAAATTAAGAAATAAAAGAGGGCTCAATCATGGAGTTAAAATTTAGCGAGTTAACATATGAGGGAAAAGATTCGATTAAGTTAAAAGAGGAATTAGATTTAAGTGATGTTAAAGTATCGATAATCCATGGTTCGAATGGAGTTGGTAAAAGCACATTAACTAAAAACATTGAGCAGAAATTAGAAAGTCAAGGTAAAAAAACAGAAATTTATAGTTTAGAAACCAGGAATGAACTTAACTTGATTAGCAGGGATAAAGATAAGTTGATAATAAAACCTTATTTTCAAGAAATTGCTGATTTAAAAAAAGATATTGCTTTAAAAGAAATTGAAATTGATAGCATTACAAAAAACAATCCTGTAGGTTTTACTCAAAAAACAATGAAGAAGATAGATTCTGATTATGATAAAGGTGTCCACCAGAAAGCGGTAAAAGATTATTCTTTACAAGAATTAGAAAAATTTTTGCCCACCGAAGTTAGTAATATTGTTTCAAAAATTACGAAAAAAACTGCAGAAAAGTTTTTTGATAGTGTTCAAGAGTATAACAAAATATCTGAATGATGAAAACTAAAACTGACTTATTTAGAGAATTCTTTGCCTTATTTTAATAGTGTTAAAAATAATGAACTAATTGATGAAAGAGGTTTTACATGAAAACCTGAATTTATGAGTTCAGTTGATGATTCGGTTGATGATATTGTTGATAAGATTCAAAGCGAAAAAGAAACAATTAAAAAAGAACATTTATCAATTTATAAGGGAATTTCGAACATTTTAAATATTGATATTTCTGAGTATTCCGATAGTGCTATGCATGATTTTTTAGACCAATGAAATAGTGAAACTTTTGAAGGAAAAAAATTTATATTAACGGCTTCTTCGGAGGGTTATTCAAAAGACAAGATTCTTGAATCAAAAAAACAATTGGAAGAATATCAATCAGAATTAAATAAAAAAATAATTGAAAGCAAGGAAAAAATTGCAGAATTTAAAAAAGATAAAAATAGTTTGGAAGAGTTACTGAAGATTTTTTTTGAGTTTGAAGAGTCAATAAAGTACGATGAAGAAGAAATTGTAATAACATTACCAAGAGATGTTGATAGTTATAGTACTGGTGAGCAAAATTTATTGAATACTTTACTTCTTTTGAAAAGTTTTGAAATTTCAAAAGATTTGGATTATTTAATATTAGATGATCCATTTAGCAGTTATGACACCTTGAATAAAGGGTTGATTGCGAGAGAACTTTTGGATTTATTTATTAAGGTAGCAGAGAATAATGATAAAAATATTTTGGTATTGACACATGACATTAGATCTTTTTTCTTAATATTAGAACTTGTAAGTAGAGGTGGAGAAGAGTTAACAAAACATTGCAAAATTTTTTCTATTGATAAAGCAGAAAATAAAGATAGTGAAAAAGAATTGATTTTTCTTGAAATAAAGGAAAATGAATTAAAAACTTTTTACGGTAAGAAAAATTTAAAAAATTGATGAAAAAAACATATTGAACCAGAAATAAATAATTACACGTTCTATACTAATAATCGAGAAATAACTATTAGAGAGTTATTCCAGGAGGGTGATAAAAAAATTTTTCATTATAGAGAATGTTATCTTGAAGATAAAAAAGAACAAGTTCGATGTTTTATTTCTGATGACAATTTTGCAAAATTAGAGAATAAAATTAGTAATGCTAAAAATTTTACATACTTAATTGCTCATAAAATTATTTATGTATTAGCTTTACGTGTATTTATGGAAGAGAAAATTTATCAAAAGGTTCCTAAAAATAAATGAAAAGAGCTTGATAATTCTTGGTGTCAATTATTTAATAAATTAACAATTCTTTTTGAAGAAACATCCGAATTTAAAAAATATGAAGAGTATTTAAGAAGCTTAAGTATACAGGTAAATGATTCTGTTCATTTGTATGAAGATGAAGGGAAAAATTTCCGAGAAGAATCTTATATATTCGATTCCAATTCTTCGTATTTAAGTTCTATGAGAAAAAGCATTAAAAAGATATTTGAATAGAATTATGAAATTAATAACAGTTTAAGAAAAGAGGTAAATCATCATGCGCATGATTGATATTATTGAAAAGAAGAGAGAAAACCAAGTTTTAAGTGAAGCAGAAATTAATTTTTTTGTGGAAGGGTATGTTCATGATCAAATTCCTGATTACCAAGTTTCTGCCTTACTAATGGCAATTTATCTTCAAGGAATGAATGATGAAGAAACAGCCTTTTTAACCAGTGCTTATGCTAATTCAGGTGATACTTATGATTTAAGTGATATTCAAGGTTTTAAAGTTGATAAGCACTCCACAGGAGGAATTGGGGATAAAATCACCTTGATTTATTCTCCTTTAGCAGCAAGTTATGGTTTAAAGGTCTGCAAGTTAGCAGGAAGAGGACTTGGACCGACCGGGGGAACGATTGATAAGTTAGAGTCATGTCCAGGATGACAATGCGAACTATCAGTACCTGAATTTAAAGAAGTGATTAATAAAGTAGGAATGTCAGTGATTTCTCAATCCGAAAACATGGTTCCTGGCGACAAGAAAATTTATGCTTTACGCGATGTTACTGCGACGGTTGGTTCATTGCCCTTAATTGCTGCATCAGTGATGAGCAAAAAACTAATTATTCCCGCTGATGGTTTGGTCTTGGATATCAAGGTTGGTGATGGTGCTTTTATGAAGAATCTTGATCAAGCTGAAGCATTGGCAAAGATTATGATTGAAATTGGTCACCGCCACAATCGGAAAATGGCAGTAATGCTTTCAAATATGAATAAACCGTTGGGAAAAACAATTGGTAATGCTTTAGAAGTGAGAGAAGCTTGAGATACTTTGCACGGAAAGGGACCAGATGATTTAAACGAAGTTGCTGCAACTAGTGTGGCTTTAAGTTTGGTTCAAGCGGGATTATTTAAAGATGTTGAAACTGCCAAAGTTGATGTGTTCAAGAAAATGCAAAGTGGTGAAGCAGCGCATTACTTGAAAGATTTTATTCAAGCTCAAGGCGGTGACTTTAGTGTGATTGAAAATTATGATCAAAACTTTAAGACAAGCCAAGCAATTGAAATCAAAGCTGCTAAGGAAGGTTATTTACAGTTCCTTTCTGCAGGAACACTAGGAACAGTATCAATGAAACTGGGAGCAGGAAGAGAAACAAAAACTGATGTAATTGACTTTGCGGCAGGAATCGTTTTAAACCACCAAAACGGAGAATTAGTTAAAAAGAACGAAGTGGTAATGACCCTTTACACCAACAAAGCTTTCAACCAAGAATTTGTTGATGAGGCCCTGTCTACTTTTGCATTAAGTTCAACCCCAACCAGTGAACCAGCAATTTTAAAAATCATTGCTGATTAAAGGGTAGAAAAAAACCAGAGCTTTTTTAAAGTTCTGGTTTTTGTTTTATCGATCAATTTGTTTTTGGGCAAAGTCGCTATAACGATTACCAACGATTTTGATACCATCTAAATGCTCTTTGATGTCGGTTAATTCTTGAGGAGTAAATTCAATCTCGGCAGCAGATAAGTTTTCTTCTAAGCGATTAACCTTTTTTGTGCCTGGAATCGGCACAAATCAAGGCTTTTGCGCTAAGATTCAACCAATAGCAATTGCTGCAGGAGTGGTTTGTTTTTTGGTTGCCAATTCTTTGACATAGTCGACTAACTTCATATTTGCTTCAAGGTATTGGGGAGTATTAAAACGGGGAATCGTGTTGCGATAATCACTTTCACCAAAAACTTGTCCTGGTTTAACTGTTCCGGTTAAAAAACCTTTTCCCAACGGACTGAAGGGCACAAATCCAATGCCTAATTCTTCTAGGGTTGGAATAATTTCTTGTTCTGGTTCACGTCAAAACATTGAGTATTCACTTTGAACCGCAGTTACAGGACAAACTTCGTGGGCTTTGCGGATCGTTTTTGCTGAAGCTTCACTTAATCCTCAATGGCGAATTTTACCTTCATCCATTAATTGTTGCATCACTTTAGCGACTGTTTCAATTGGTGTGTTGGGATCAACGCGGTGTTGGTAGAACAGATCGATATAATCAGTTTGTAAACGTTTTAATGAACCCTCTAGCGCACGACGAATATTAACCTCGCTACTGTCCAATCCAATAACTTGATCTCCTTCGTATTTAAAACCAAACTTAGTGGCAATTACGACTTGGTCACGGTAGGGTCTTAAGGCTTCACCAACCACCTCTTCGTTGACAAAGGGTCCATAAATTTCAGCTGTATCAAAGAATCTCACTCCCTTATCATATGCAGTTCTGATAAAGGCAATTGCTTCTTCTTTGCTGGGGAAGGGTGGGAACGAAAAACTCAATCCCATGCATCCTAAACCAATTTCAGAAACAACTAAACCTTTTCCTAAAGTTCTTGTTTTCATTTTTTCACCTCGATAAGATTATAAGATTTTTTATTTGTTTAACCTGTTAATCAACAAAAAATGTGGTTTTAGTTATGTTAGACTCTTTCACTATCGAAACCTTTGCTTACTAATTTACTGAAACTGCTCTTAAGTAACTTAAAATTATAGTCATTGTTGTCTTAATGCTATAATTAAAGAGTGAAAATATTTTAAAACGAAAGGGAAAAAGAATGAAAAACAAAGTTATTTTTGGAAACTGGAAAATGAACGGAACTAATGCTGACATTAAAGCCTTCTTAAAAACAGTTGATAAGAAAGCAAGAAATGAGAAGGTAGTCGCTGGGCTAGCGGTTCCTTTTACTGCTTTGGAAACTGCGATTAAAAAGGCAAAAAATGTTAAGATTGCTGCAGAAAACGTTCACTGAGCAGAAAACGGGGCTTATACTGGTGAAGTTTCAATTCCAATGTTACAGGAGTTAGGAGTGGAATATGTCGTAATTGGCCATTCTGAGCGGCGCGAAATGTTTAACGAAACTGATGAAGCGGTTAATAAGAAGGCACTTGCTTTACTAAGGGCGGGAATGGTGCCGATTTTGTGTTGTGGAGAAACTTTGGAAACTTATGAAAACAAAAAAACTAATAAGTTTGTTTCTGATCAAATTAAGAAAGGTTTCAAAGACATTACTCCCGAAGATGCTAAAAAGGTAATTATTGCGTATGAACCAATTTGGGCGATTGGGACGGGTAAGACTGCTACTCCTGAAATTGCTCAAGATGTTTGTGCAACAATTCGCGAAACTTTAGGAAAAATTTATAACAAAACTATTGCCAAAGAAATTGCAATTCAATATGGTGGTTCAGTAAAACCAGCTAACATTAAAGATTTAATGAAACAAAAAGATATTGATGGTGCCTTGGTTGGGGGCGCTTCTCTGGTTGCTGAAGATTACCTTGAATTAATTAACTATAATAAGTAATTCATTATAGATAGATAGGATTTTAATCATGGAAATTAAATTATTAGTTTTAGACATGGATGGAACCACCTATTATAAGGGTGGTGAAATTGTTCCTGCCAATGTTAAACCAATTCAGAATGCTTTAAAACAGGGTGTTGAAGTGGTAATTGTGACTGGTCGTCCTGCTTTAGCGCCCCAAAACAAGTTAGTCGAAAATGGTTTTAATTATAAAAACGCGATCATTGCCGCTTGCAATGGGGCTTGTATCTATAATTTTGTGGAGAATAAACTTTTAAAATCAAGTCCGATTAACGGCGATCAAGCCCAAGCGGCGTTTGATTTAATCGCTAAGTTCCCTGATGTGGAATTGTTGGGATATGTAGATAATTTAACCCAAGCAGTTCATAGTAGAAATGATCATCATACTTTTGGTTGAGAGTTTGAACATCGCTTTTTTGAAGGAGAATACTTATTGTATCAAGATGTTAAACCTCAAATTAGTGAAATGAAGTTTTTTAAGTTGCTGGCTGCTAATGTATCGCAAGAATTTCTTCAAGCAATGGAAGAGTTGAACTTTGAAACCGCTTTCTCAGCAGCTGATAAAACTTTAGAAATCAATGCTAAAGGCGTTAATAAAGCATCAGCAGTAAAGTGAATCGCGCAACACTTGAACCTTACTCCTGACCAAATTATGAGTATTGGGGATGGAATGAATGATTTACCGATGATTGAATATGCTTCTCACGGCGTAGCGTTGAAAAACTCAGTTGCTGCCGTGCAAAAGGTTGCTGCAATCCATATTGACAAAACTAATGTTGAGGGTGGCGTTGCCCAAGCGATTAACCAGTACATATTAAAAAAGTAAGAAAGAAGGATTAATTGTGAAAGCTAAACAACCAATTTTATTAGCAATTTTAGATGGCTGAGGAATTGCGCCTGATAGTCAAGGAAATGCTGTTGCTGATGCCAACATGAAGTTTGTTAAACAACTAGAAAAAGAATATCCTTGAGTCCAAGCCCATGCGGCAGGATCATGAGTGGGACTACCAGATGGGCAAATGGGAAACTCAGAAGTGGGTCATATTCATTTGGGTGCGGGACGAATTAACCCTGAATCATTAATGAAGTTAAATAATGCGGTTAAAGATGGTAGTATCAAAACTAATGAGGAAATTGTTGCTGCTTTTAAAAACGCTAAGGATAACCAAACCGCTTTACATTTAATGGGACTGTTTTCTGATGGGGGGGTGCATGCGCATATGAACCATTTGATTGCAGTGTATGAAGCTGCCGTGGCGTACGGGTTGACTGACATTAAGTTTGATTTAATTACTGATGGTAGAGATACGGCGGCTAAAGTTGCTAAGAATTACATTAAAACTTTATTAGCAGTAATGGCAAAAAATAACAATATTGGGGTGATTGCCTCAATTAGTGGTCGGTACTATGCGATGGATCGTGACAAACGTTTTGACCGCATCCAAAAAGCTTACCAAGCAATTACCACGCATGAAAATACCCCAAGTTTTACTGATCCGTTAGCTTATTTAGATCAAGAATATGCTAAGGAGTTAGATGATGAAATGATTGAACCTGCGTTCAAAGAAGGAGTGGAAGGATTAAAGGATGGTGATAGTATCATCTTCACTAACTTCCGCCCGGATCGTGCCATACAAATGGCTTCAGTGATGACTAACTATGATTATTTAGCGTGAAAAGATGCTGCTTTTAAGGGAACAACTTTTTTGGGAGATAAAATTTATTTTGTTTCAATGATGAAGTATGCTGATAGTGTTACCTCACCCCACATTGCTTATCCGCCTCACCCAGTGACAAACACGCTTGGTCAAGTGTTAAGTCAAAAGGGATACAGACAATTAAGAATTGCTGAAACTGAAAAGATTGCCCACGTAACCTTTTTCTTTGATGGGGGTAATGATTATTTCAAGAACGGTTTAGCGACCGAAAGTGAAGTTAGTTTACCAGGAGCAAGTATTGATTTAATTCCTTCACCAAAAGTAGCAACTTATGATTTAAAACCAGAAATGAGTGCTCCAGAGATTACTGCTAAGTTAATCGAAGAAGTTAAAAAAGCAGAGTTTGATGTTATCATTCTTAACTTTGCTAACTGTGATATGGTTGGTCATACTGGTAATTTGGAAGCAACAATTAAAGCCGTTCAATGTTTAGATACTCAGTTAGCAGCAATTTATCAGGTCTTTGTCAAAGAATATAACGGCATTATGGTGATTACTGCTGATCACGGGAATGCTGAAGTCATGATTGATGAAAAAGGTCAACCAAATAAGAAGCACACCAACGACTTAGTACCAATTATTATTACTACTAAGAATTTAAAACTTCGGCAAAGAGATCCGGCGATTGCTGATGTTGCCCCAACAATTTTAGAATTACTTGGTGAAGAAATTCCTGCAGAAATGAGCCAACCAAGTCTAATTGAAAAATAGTTGTTCAATAACTCAATATTGGTGAAGCCGAAGTTATGAACAGGAGTTTGTTAAATATCTTCAATTCAATAAATTTGCCTCAAGAGTAGCTAAAAGTGCAATTTACAATCCTTTTACTCAACTTTCGTTAATGTTTAATGGTGTTAGTTATCAAAATCCTGTAGGTTATGAACAAGCGATGGTTGGATGATCTCCTCCAGTATTTGCTACCAACAAATATGCCTATACTCCTGATGGGTGAAAAGATATTACTGTGCATCGGGTAGTTAAGGTCGAAGCTGTTTATATCGGTTATTTGGTCTTCTTTGGTTTGTTAATCTTTGCAAGTTATTGAATCTTTAGAAGCAAAATTAAATAAGACAAACAAGAGATTTCCTCAGGAAATCTCTTTTTCATTAATATTAGTGATAATTTAGTTGCTTGAAAAGTTCAAAAAGTTTTTTTCAGTTTTGGGAGTTGATAATGATAAAATAAGAAAAATAACTGTAAGAAAGGAACCATCATAATGAAAAAAACACAAGTTTATGCTGAAGATTATCCGCACTCGCGACTTTGCCAAAATTTAAATCAACAACAAAGTGGGCCTTTAAATTATGTTATTCCTTTCGCTTTTAACCGTTAATAAAGTAATTTAAAGGACCACTTTCATTAATTAATGAAAGGGGTAAAAAATGGTCCAAACTAGATCATTGAAAAGAAGAAAGACTTCTACCAAAAGCAAGGGAGTTAAGACTAGATTTGCCAACGAAAAGAACATCAAAACACTTTCCCAAATGAGTCAACACGAATTATTAACTAATTTTGGCATTGATGAATTTGGTCTGACTAATAGTGAGTACCAACGTTTGGCAGAAAAATATGGTCCCAACCAAATTGAAAAACAACGTTTTGCTTGAATAAAAGAGTTTATCAAGAATTTTTTTGGTCCTTTTAACATTATTTTGTTATTGATTTCTGCTTATAATTTCTTATCTTATTTTACAAACTCCTTTGCTTTTGACCATGAATTAGGGGACGCTTTTGATTTAGTTGGTGCTTTAATCGTTTTGTTAATGGTGCTGATTAGTGGGATGGTTTCTTATGTCCAAACCATTCGGACTTATTACTCAACGAAGAAAATTTCTGCTATTGTGGAGAGTAAAACTAATGTTATTCGGAAAAAGATTGACAGTAAGAATGAGAATTATAGAACAGTAAATAAAACTAACCAATTAAGTTTAATTAAACTTGGTGAAGAGTTAAACGTACAGAGCTTGGTGCCAGGAGATTTAATTTATTTAGCAAGTGGGGATATGGTTCCAGCTGACGTCAGAATTATTATGTCGACAGACTTATTTATTAACCAATCGTCATTAACTGGCGAATCGCTTCCGGTTGAAAAACACGCGACAAGTAAAGAAAATAGAAACATTCTTGACTTGGGCAACATTTGTTATACAGGAACTAGTGTCGTGTCTGGGAGTGCGTTAGCAATGGTTATCGCTACAGGTTTAAACACTTATTTTGCTGCAATTAGTAGATCAATTGCAGAACGTCGTCCCGATGGTAGTTTTCTTAAAGGGGTGAAGGCAGTTACAAAAGTGTTGGTTGTTTTCATGCTCATTATGGTACCAATTGTCTATTTAATTAATGGAGGCGTGGGTTATGTTCACAATCCAGGTGCCTCTGGACATGATAGTCCCTGGTTAAAGGCCGTCTTTTTTGCGATTGCTGTCGCTGTTGGTTTAACTCCAGAAATGTTGCCTTTAATTGTCACGACTAACCTGGCGAACGGAGCGACAAAAATGGCGAAACAAAAGGTCGTTGTCAAGCAATTGGATGCCATTCAGGCACTGGGAGCAATTGATATTTTAGCTACTGATAAAACCGGAACTTTAACCAATGATAAAATCGAGTTAATTGAGTTTAAAACTGTTGATAAAAAACCTGATCCGAATTTATTAAAGTATCTTTATGTGAATGCCTATTTTCAAACCGGATTAAAAAACCCAATGGACAATGCGGTTATTGACTATGTTAAGCATAAAAACTTTAACTTTAATACGCATAACGAAATTCAAAAAATTGATGAAATCCCTTTTGATTTCAACCGGAGAAAGTTAACCATTGCTGCTGAAATTGAACATGATGGGCGAGTGTTAATTACTAAAGGAAGTATGGAAGAAGTTTTAAGTTCGTGTGACCGGGTTTATTACAAGGGCAAAGTGATTAAACTAAGTGAAGTGTTAATTAAACAAATCAAAGTTTATTATGAAAAAATGAATAACGATGGCAAACGAGTTTTAGGTTTGGCTTATAAGCCGCTTACAGGCAAGAAAACAACTTTTTCCCCAAAAGATGAACAAAGGTTGATTTTTATGGGTTATGCTACTTTCTTGGATTCACCAAAACCCTCAACCACAAAAATGATTAAACTCTTGAAAAAGTATGGGGTTGATCTAAAGATTTTAACTGGTGATAACGAACCAGTCACCCGGGCAGTTTGTAAAATGGTAAACCTAGAAATTAAAGGTTTAGTCACAGGGGAACTTATTGAAAATGCCAGTGAATATGAACTGAAAAAGATTGTTGAAAATAACAATATTTTTGTCAAGTTAAACCCGTTGCAAAAGGTGAAAATTATTCAAGTTTTAAAAGAGAATAATCATACTGTTGGGTATATGGGGGATGGGATCAACGATGCGCCCGTGTTAAGACAAAGTGATGTGGCGATTTCGGTGGCTAATGCCACTGATATTGCTAAGGATGCTAGTGATATTATCTTGTTAGAGAAATCATTATTAGTTTTAGAAAAAGGCATCGTCCAAGGACGAACGATCTTTGGAAACATCTTAAAATACATTAAGTTGACAACAGCTTCAAACTTTGGCAATACCCTTTCAATGATTGTGGCTAGTGCTTGGTTACCTTTTCTCCCGATGCAACCAGTGCAAATTTTGTTTCAAAACTTAATTTATGATATGTCACAATTTGCGATTGCTGTGGACCGGGTTGATGATATTTTTATTAAGAGTCCCCAACGGTGACGGGCTCAAGAAATTGTACCGTTCGCTTTAATCAATGGGGCGGTTTCTTCAATTTTTGATGTCATCACCTTTGCAATTTTAGGTTATGGTTACCATTTGATCGATCAATATAACGATTTAAAGGCAAATGTTGCTGATACAAAAAATCTTGCTGTACAAACGTTTAATGCAGGATGATTTATGGAAGGATTGATGAGTCAAGTGATGGTGGTCCAAGTCTTGAGAACTGAAAAGATTCCTTTTGTCCAATCGCGGGCAACTTGACCATTGAACTTGACTACAGGAGTTGTTCTTGGTTTAGGATTTGTGATTGGTTATGTAAAACCAATCGCCAAGGTTCTGGCAATGAGTCCTCCAGCAGTATCTTATATTGGAATTTTGGTTGCCCTTCTACTTGGTTATGTCGTGCTTGCGCAAGGCGTCAAGATGCTTTACAAGAAAGTTTTCCATACGTGGTTATAGGCAGAAAAACTCAAGGTAAAACTTGAGTTTTTCTTTGGTAAGAAAATAAAAGCATAATGATAAAATAAAGTTAGTGAGTTAAGGAGTAAGTAATGAAGTTTAACAGTTCAGTTTCAAGATCAAGTATTTTGCGCACCTTAGGCGATGTGGCAACAACATTTGCTGGCTTGGGGTGAATTCCAGGCGATGTTGGCAGTCAAAGTATCGTGCTTAATGATAGTGATGTGGAAGTTTATTTCACTGATGAATTTAATCCTGCGCAATTTAAACTAAAACACACCTATCCTAATTTAAAGAACCGGTTCATTCTAGTGACCAGTGAAGGGGTTCCGACCCGAAACATTAGTCTTTGAACTGCAAAAGTGCATAAGTATGCAGGGATTATTCGGATTACTCCTGATGGTAAAAGTTATCAAGTGATGTGAGGTTTCAATAGTGGGGCGCCAACCCGCCGCCTTGAAGAACATTTAGCGATTCATCAGGTAGCATTGGCTCGTGATCCTAGTTTAGTGGCAGTGAGCTATGCTTCACCAAGTTATCTTCAACAGCTAAGTTATGCTTTTGGTCAATACCAAGCACCAGAATGTAGTTATTTATTATGAAGTGCCTATCCTGATTTAGCAAGAATTGCTCCTCAAGGAGTAGGGGTAGTTAACAACCCTGATTTAACCCCAGAATTATGGGATCAATGTCTTGATTGTTTTAAGACATCTAATGCCTTAATCTTGCAGTACCAAGGTGTTTTTGTCACTAGTAATAGTTGGGATGGAGTCATGGGTCTCACTCAAAGTCTTGACCGCAGTGCGCAAGCGATTCTTGGTTTTGGGGGGTTAAATAATGCTCCCAGACTAACAAGCAAATTTTTCACCACCCTGGCTGAACCGTTGAACTTACAGTTAAATCAAACTGTGTTGGCTTGTGAAGAAGAATTAGTAAAAAGGGTCACTGATGAGAAATAAACAAACCATAAAACTAACTAGTCTTGCTGATACCTCCCAGTTTGCTCAGAAAATAAGCCAGGAAGTTAAACCTGGAATGTTTTTGTTATTGGTTGGTGATTTAGGTTCAGGAAAAACGACTTTTACTAAATTTTTACTATCCAAATTAGGTGTGCAAGAAAAAGTAACTTCACCTTCGTTTGTCATTATGAACGAGTATGAAACTCCAACTTTAAGAATTTGTCATCTTGATGCTTACCGTTTAAGTGCTGAAGAAGATTTATTATTTTATCTTGATAACCCGAACCAAACCTTAAACATTATTGAATGACCTCATCAAGTTGCTTTTGATTATGGTGCTTATCCTTGTTTGAAAATAACTTTAGAAAAACAAGCTTCAGAGCAAGAACGTTTATTAATCATGGAAAGGAACTATTAAAATGAATTTATTTATTGATACTTCTAATTGAAATTTAATTTTAATTTTAGAACAAAATAATTTGGTTCTTGACCAGGTAGTAGTGAGAAATACCAAAAAAGTTTCCGATTTATTAGTAGAAAACATCCAAAGTTTATTAGCAAAACACCAGTTAACAATTCACGACGTTAAACGGTTTTATTTAACTACTGGTCCAGGAAGTTACACTGGAGAAAGGGTCGGTTTAACTTTTGTGAAAACCTTAAAAGTAATGCAACCAGACCTAGAAGTTTATTTAATTAACTCTTTGGCATACCAAGCAGGAATGGGAAAAAAAATTTCTTTACTTGATGCGCGGGGAGGAAAGTTTTATTTGGGAATTTATGATGACCAACAACCTTTAATTACTGAACAAGTGATTACCCACGACGCTTTAGCAAAATTAATGGGAACTAAAATTTATCAAGGTTATCAAGTGGTCAAAGATTATCAGGATTGGGATTTTGTTCAACATTATTTAGCTTTAAAACCAAACTTTCAATTAACTAACGATCCAGAGTTATTAACCCCAACTTATCTAAAACCTTTCCTTTAAAACCAGAGGAACTTTCTGGGGGTTTTTCTCTGGTTAAACCTTCTTTGTTTGTGGTTTTTATGTATAATAATAAAGTATTGTTTTGGGCTGATACTCAAGAGGCCGAAGAGGGCACCCTGCTAAGGTGTTAGGTCGGGTTACCGGCGCGAGAGTTCAAATCTCTCTCAGCCCGCCATTAAAAAGAAAGTGTTGAAAAATGATTGTCTTATTGACAATCATTTTTTTATTCTGGTTGTGCTTCTTTGTGGGTTTAATTTGCACTATAATAAGAAAAAGGATGTTTTTGGATGCTAAAGAAAAAACGAAAGAATAGTGAACTTTTTTCTGACAATTTTTTTAACAGTTTATTTTTAGTCAATAAAAATGAAAAGAAAAAGGTGTTACGAATTGTCCAAAAAAAGGATATTAGTTTTTTCTTGTTTTATACTGATTATCGAAACTTACCAAGTATTTTGGCTAACGGGGTTTGCCAGTTAAAGAACGTGGAGTTAAAAAAAGATGAAGCCTATTATGTTTGGTCATATCTGCAACACGAAGAGTCAATTGACTTAGAGTTTGACATTTCTTCGCGAGCTTATTTTTGGAAGTGAGCCACTGATGCGGGAATTAACTTAGAAAATCTTTGTATTATTGCTTTGGATCCGATTAAATTAGCCCAACAAACTGTTAATGACTGAGTTTTTGATACTTCGTTAAAATTAGTGGGAGTTCACGAAACTATTCCCGCAGAATCCATTAAATGAATTATGATTAGAAAAGAACGACCCTTAAAAAAAGTGGAGCAAATGGCAAAAATGGTTGATCCTGGCATTGAAGTTTATTATGGGAATAATTCTGAAATTAAACGTTTAAGCAAAAAGAAGGTCACTGACCCTTTGTTAATGATTAGTGATGAGAAACCGCAACAAGGAGAAAAAAAAGATGAGTAAAAAAAGAAATGACCGGATTACTTCCCGCGATGTTGACTTTGCAAAATGATACACTGATGTTGTTATTCAAGCTGACTTAATTGATTATGCTCCGGTTAAGGGAACGATGGTTTTTAAACCGCATGGTTATGGGATTTGGGAATTAATTATGCAAACTTTAGATGCTGAATTTAAACAGTTGGGGGTAGAAAATGTTTATTTACCACTCCTAATTCCAGCCTCATTGTTTAACCAAGAAAAAGAGCATATTGAAGGTTTTGCCCCCGAAGTCTTAACCGTGACTAAGGTTGGAGATAAACCCTTAGAAGAAGAGTTATACATTCGTCCCACTAGTGAAGTGTTGTTTTCCCAATATTTCAAAAATAACATCCACTCTTATCGCGACCTCCCCTTAAAAAATAATCAATGAGTTAATGTCATGCGGTGGGAAAAAACTACCCGACCATTTTTAAGAACCTCAGAGTTTTTATGACAAGAAGGCCACACGATGCACCAAACAAGCGTGGAAGCAGACCAGTTTGCGCTAACCATTCTAAACCTTTATGCGAAGTTTGTTGAAGAATACTTATTAATTCCTGTGATTAAGGGGACAAAAACCATCAATGAACGCTTTGCTGGTGCTAAAGAGACTTATACAATCGAGTCCTTAATGCATGATGGCCAAGCTTTGCAAACCGGAACTAGTCATTTTTTAGGTGATAATTTTGCTAAGGTGTTTGACATTAAGTTTCAAAATGCCGACAGTGAATTAGAGTATGCTTATGGGAGTAGTTGGGGCGTGAGCACCAGAATGATTGGGGCTTTAATCATGACTCATGCTGATGATCAAGGTTTGGTGTTGCCAAGTAAAGTTGCTCCTGTCCAAGTCCAAATTCTTCAATTAAGTTCTGAAGCACCGGTCCAAAGGGTAGTTGACCAATTAAAGACAACTTTAACCAGTGATTATCGGATTAAAGTTGATGCTTCGGAGAAAACGTTTGGTTATAAAATGGCAACTTCAGAAATTAAGGGTGTCCCGATCCGGATTGAAGTGGGGATGCGTGATGTCGCCCAAGCACAAGTGGTAATTTCTTCAAGAGTTGGTGATAATAAAACCACAGTTAAACTTGATCAGGTAAAAACCTTTGTTGACAAAGCCATAGCCACTTATGATCAAGAACTGTTTAACCGCGCAAAAAATAGTCTTGAAACCAGAATTTATCAAGCCCAAACTTTAAGTGAATACCAAAAAGGAATTGAAACCCAACCAGGACTTTATTTGGTACCTTTTTGTGGACGGGTGGTTTGTGAAAGAGAAATTAAACAAAAAACTAGTACGAATTCGCGTTGTATTCCTTTCAATCATGATCAAAGTGTTGAACCATGTTTTAATTGTGGCCGAGCTTCTAAAATTAAAGCTTACTTTGGACGGGCATACTAATGGAGAAGAAGTATTATGTGGTCAAGAAAGGTCGCAAGCCCGGAATTTATTCATCTTGACAAGAAATGAATCGCCAAATTCAAGGCTATTTAAACCCGGTGTTTAAAGCCTTTGATTCTCATGATGAGGCGCTAGCTTTTCTTGGATCAGGATCACTTGATGATTCGAAGTGGGTTGTTGCCTATACTGATGGCAGTTATCGGAGCAAGGATCATTCTTATGCTTATGGAGCAATCATATTCCTTGCTGAAGGAGTTTTAGAATTAAGTCAACGTTATTTTGATGCCACTAGAGCAGATTTAAGAAACGTCGCTGGAGAAATTGCGGGAGCAGCAAAAGTGATGGAGTATGCTTATAACCACCACATTAAGAAGTTAGAGATTCACCATGATTATGAAGGCATTGCGGCTTGAGCAACTGCTGCTTGACAAGCAAAAAAACCCTTAACCAAAAAGTATCGTGATTTTGTTAAGGAAATTAATCAAAAAGTGGAGTTAAGTTTTGTTTGGGTCAAAGGACACAGTGGGGAAAAAGGTAACGAGTGAGTTGACGGGTTGGCAAGTAAAGCTACAGGAGAATTTTATCAAAACTTGGTGAAAGGAAAAAATCATGAAGGAATTTAAATTAAGTACAATTGATGACAAAATTCTGAATTGCTATCTATGAGATGACGTTAAGAAACCTTTAGCAGTGATTCAACTCGTTCATGGTAGTGCGGAATATTTAGCTCGTTACGACCAGTTTGGTCAAGAGATGAACAAAAAAGGGTTTATTGTGGTTGGTGATGATCACAGGGGTCATGGTAAAACTGCTTTAGATAACCACCAAATTCTTGGTTATTTTGATGCCCACAACGGGTGGAATAAAATCGTTGATGACGAACTGGTGGTCAATGATTACATTGAAAAAAATTTTCCTGATTTACCCGTGTTTATGTTGGGTCATTCAATGGGAAGTTTTATGGCACGAAACTTTGCGATTAAGTATTCGCACCGGATTGATGGTCTAATTTTAAGTGGGACAACTGACTATAATCCCCAATTACTTTTTTTTGGTTTACTAATCAGTCGTTTGTTAATTTTGTTTAATCAAAGTAAAAAACCTTCCAAATTACTTTGGAACGCAAGTTATCGTCCGCTTAACAAAAAGTTTAATTCACCCCAAGCGACGGGTAGTGAATGACAAACTGCTAACAAGGAAGTGCAACTAGCGTTTGCCACCGACCCTTTGTGTGGTTTTGTTTTTACAACTTCAGCATTTAAAGACCTGTTTCACGGTTTGAACTACATCCGCAAAAAGAAAAATATTGAATTAATGCGCAAGGATTTGCCAATCTTAATCTTGGCAGGTTTAGATGACCCGGTAGGCGATTATGGTAAAAATGTCCAAAAAGTTGCCACCCATTTCATTGGGTTGAATTATGATACTAAAGTGATGTTTTATCCAAACTTACGCCACGAAATTTTATTTGAACCAGACCACAAGCAAGTCGAAAAAGACTTGGTGAAATTTATGAAAGATTACATTCATTAAGAAAGTCATCAATTGCGATGATTTTTTTTATCATAAAACAACTTAACAGTGTGCCTAGTTCAACATTATGAGATGCTATTATTAAATTGAGGAGAAGTAAATTATGAAAAGTATTTTTAGAAAAATAGCCTTGCCACTTTTAAGCGTCCCAGTAGTTGGCGCAGTACCCTTTGCAGTAGTTTCTTGCACCAATCAGTTTCACGACATTAGAAACGATTTGGAAACTACTGACTTAGGTTACGTTAATGATTTGAGTTCAGAAACCATTTTTAAGGTTTTTTTGGAGAAAAATCCAAAAGTAAACAAAGAAGCTCTGCCCAAATATTTAAGTATCCATGGGAATAGTCATCAAGCAACGATTAGTATTTTTCCATTGAACTATTACAAATTAACAAGGATTAAAATAACTTATTATTCTAAATTAGATTTTGATGAAAGTAATCAAAAAGATTATCAACTAACAAAAGAAAATAATCAGATTGTCATTTCCTTTCGAATTTCAGATGATACATATGATGAAAATGTTGATCCAAAAATAACGTGATTACCAAGTTATAACATCGGGTATCTTGTTAATTTTGATTACCAGATCAATAAAATAGAAAAAAGTTATCAAGTAATAATTTCGCTAAAAGAAGATGTTAATCAGTCCTTAAATATCAGTGAGTGGATAGAATTTCATTATTGAGCAAAAGATCTTGAAATTCCTACTGGTTCTGTGCTTGTCCGCATAAATCTTGCAATAGAAATCTAATTAAAATAGAAAGAATTAATAAATTATGAAACAAATACTTCAAATTCTCAGTTCGTTAATTATTATTGGATCTAGCTCAAGTGCGGTAGTTGCAAATAGTCAAATTACTAGTTCAACACCAAAAACCAATGCCAACCTCATTTCAATTAATAGTCAAGAAAACTTAGAAGGTCAAGATCCGATTTTAAGCGACCTTTCTAAGAGTGGAGACATTGTTGGTCATGAGGCATCACAAGCTGAAATTGACGAATTTTCTAACCTTGTTCCCTACTACCAATTTTTTACTAAATTATGAGGAGATAAGAGTGTAGGATACACTACAGGACCAAAAAACCATCAAGGATTGTGCGAGTATGTCTCCTTGTCAATGTTACTTTTGTATAACGAACTCTTCATCTCTTCAGGATTTTTCACTGACAAAGAGTTTGCTACTTATTTTGAAAATAATCCACAAGCAAGTAATAATCAAATAGCCATGCCAGAACATAAATATTATGAGTATAACCAACCAGAGAATTCTTTAGTTCGTAAATTATGAGAAAAAAATAAGTCTGCTAAAGACATAAAAACGGGAAAAACTTTAGCGAGAGCTTATAAAAACTGATTAAGTAATAAAAGCATTGGTTCAAAAATAAAATATCATTATAGTTCTTCATTTATGCACTCTTCAAGTCCAGAAGATTTGTTGTTGAAGTATAACATGCCAGTTTTGGTTTCATTTGTTAACCCGGCTGCCCATAATGTTTTAATTTATGGATATGATAAAACTACAAAGAGTTATTTAGTAAATTATGGTTGAGGAGGTTATTTTCCAATAATCATCAAGAAGTCAATTATTTGAAGTTATTGAAGTATGGGGTTTTGAAACGCATTTTATCTTGATCCAGCAAATGCCCAACCTTTAAAGCAACATTTTAAATATAATAATCAATTTTATTCTTGGAAAGAGTTAGAGCAAAAAGGTTTAACCTTCAGAAACGTCCCTATAAGTTACCTTTAAAAAAAGCACCCAAAACCCCGTGGTAATCACGGGGTTTGAAGTTAAACACTGTTTAATTCCACATAAAATTTTACAAGGGGTTAAAACAATCATTTAGTATAATAAGAATAATGACTGCTAATAAAGAGAGAAACGTTAATGGATAAAACAAAAATTAGAAACTTTAGTATAATTGCTCATATTGATCACGGGAAGTCTACTCTAGCAGATCGAATTTTAGAATTGACCAAAACTGTTGATAGTCGGGAAATGCAAGCTCAAATTTTAGATTCGATGGCAATTGAACGCGAACGTGGTATTACGATTAAGTTAAATTCGGTGCAGTTAAAGTATCAAGCTAAAGATGGTGGAGAATATGTTTTTAACCTGATTGATACGCCTGGTCATGTGGATTTTCAATACGAAGTTTCGCGTTCTTTAGCAGCGTGTGAAGGAGCAATTCTCGTAGTTGATGCCACTCAGGGTGTTGAAGCCCAAACTTTAGCAAATGTTTATCTTGCCTTAGATAATAACTTAGAAATTATTCCTGTCATTAATAAAGTTGATTTACCAAGCGCTGATGTCGAACAAACTAAAGCCCAAATTGAAAAAATGATTGGTTTAGATTGCCGTGATGCGCCCTTGATTAGTGCCAAAACCGGACTGAATGTTGACCAAGTTTTAGAAGCGATTGTGGCGAAAATTCCTTATCCTGTTGATGCAGTGGATGCCGAACCTTTACGAGCCCTAATTTTTGATAGTTATTATGACCAATATTTAGGTGTGGTTATGTCCATCAGAGTGCGTCAGGGAGTGGTTAAGGTTGGTGATAAAATTAAAATGATGAACACCAACGCTGAATATGAAGTGACCGAAGTGGGAATTAAAACCCCGAAGATTTTAAAAACCTCCCAATTGAGTGCGGGGGCGGTTGGATGAATTTCAGCTTCCATTAAAACGATTAAAGATGTTCATGTTGGGGATACAATTACTAGTGCGACAAACCCGGCCTTAACTCCCCTTCCGGGTTATAAAAAGTTAAAACCAATGGTTTATTCAGGGATTTATCCCATCGATAATGCCAAGTACACCGATTTTAAAGAGGCTTTAGAAAAGATTGAGTTAAGTGATAGTTCCTTAATTTATGAACCAGAAACTTCCCAAGCCTTAGGGTTTGGGTTCCGGGTTGGTTTTTTGGGACTACTACACATGGAAGTGGTTCAAGAACGCCTCGAACGCGAATACAACCTTAACTTGATTGCCACGACTCCTAGTGTTAACTACCAAATTACTTTAACTAATAATGAAGTGATTGAAATTGATAATCCCTCATTATTTCCTGATGTGCAAAAAATTAAAGTTATTGAAGAGCCTTATGTGAACCTTAAAATTTCTACACCCCAGGAGTATGTGGGCGATTTAATGAACTTAGTGCAGGGCAAGTTAGGAATTTATAAAGATTTAATTTATGTTGATGAAACCAGAATGGAATTAGTTTATGACATGCCTTTAGCAGAAATCATTTTTGACTTTTTTAATAAGTTAAAGTCAATTTCTAAGGGTTATGCTAGTTTTGAATACGAATTAATTGGTTATCAACCTTCAAAGTTAGTTAAGATGGATGTGTTATTAAACGGTGAGGTTGTCGATGCTTTGTCAATGATTGTGAATAGTAAGTTTGCTTATGAACGGGGAAGAGAGTTAACTAAAAAGTTAAAAGAAATTATTCCCCGTCAAAACTTTGAAATCCCGGTTCAAGCCGCGATTGGTAATAAAGTCATTGCTCGTGAAACGATTAAAGCTTATCGCAAGGATGTAACGTGAAAACTCCATGCTGCCGATATTTCGCGAAAAAAGAAGTTGTTAGAAAAGCAAAAAGAAGGAAAGAAACGGATGAAACAAATTGGGAATGTGGAAGTTCCTCAAGAAGCGTTTATTGCAGTTTTAAAACTGGAGGATTAATTTGAACGATCAAACTAGCAGCCAAGAATGCTTTGTAAGGATTAATAATGAGACAATCAAGTATTTCTGAAAGTTAAATCCGTACCAAAAAAAACTTATTCTCAAGATTCGGAACGCAGAAATTTATGTTTCTTCACCCCCCTGAGTTGATGTCCAAAGTGTTGAAAATTTAATCAAGGCTAATTATCAAAAGATCAACCAATTAAAAACCAAATTTGCCATTAATAATAAATATGATTTATTTTCCACAACACCTTGAATCAAAGTTTTTGACCAAAAAGTTGCGCTAGTTTTGGTTGAAGAAGATATTCATGCAAAAATGGTACAAAACCAAATTCAGATGAAGAATTATCACGATCAAGACGAACAACTTAAAAAACTTTATAATTTTTTGTCCCGTTATTATTACAATTGGTTTGTGCAGCAAACCAAAAACCAAGCATTACTGATGAATTTAACTTTTAAAAACTTAACTGTTAAAAATTTGGTAGGAAAATGAGGGGCTTGTTATCCAGATCAAGCCAAGTTAATCTTTAATGCCAAACTTTTCCATTTTCCTATTGAAGTAATTAATTCTGTTATTATTCATGAATTAGCGCATCTAGTTCACCCCAATCATTCGCAATCATTTTGAAATCTGGTTTATCAATACCAACCAGACTACCCTTTAGTGACTAAAAACTTAAATGATTGAGGAATCTAAAATAATGTAAAAATTTTAATTGTTTCATTTTAATACTTATTTTTTAATCAATGTTAGAATAGAGAAAAAAGATAACAGAGAGGCTATTAGAATGGCAAAACGAGCAGAATATCTCAAGAACCTTTATGGTGAGATTGATAAGGAACTATATATTTTTAATAATTCAATTGAATACCAAGATGTGGAAGAGTTAAAAGAAGTCACCAAATTGTGGGAAGCAAAAAATATTGATGGTATCAAAACTAAGTTAGATCACCTTATCAATAATCGGGAAATCAGTTTTTTAATTCCTGATAATAGTGAAAGTGAAAGTTTTCGCGAAATTGGCATTATTCGCCTTTATTGTTTATTTAGTATTGCCATTGAAATTACAGAAACTATTCCTCAGATTCAAAAGCAAGAAGTTTTTCAGAAGTTACAGTTGCGTTATCCGGACTTGGAAGTTGATTTTACTGAAATTGCCAGTTTAACCTTTGTGGCTTATAAATACATCAATACCTTTTATGGTTTGGTCAAAGAACTTGATATTCCGCGTCCTTTGAAAAATTTTTCCAACCATTTACTGGCAAAAATGCAAGAATTAAACAATAGTGAAAAGAGTATTGTTGATTTCTACATTAACCTTTATGATTTTTTTGAATACTGTAATAGCTTTTTAGAACAAATGGAAAACCAAGAGTTTGATTGAACTCCAAAAGTGATTGAAAAAGCAAACAACTTTATGGGCTTGGTTTTTATTATGGAATCATTGATCTATTATTTCCTGCTCTTTAAAGAAGATTATCTTGAAACTCAAGAAATTAAGAGTGGTGAAACGCTGCAAAACATTAAGTTTATTTCTGATAACCGCAACGATATTATTAGTGATTTAGAAACGATTCAAATGATTGATAATTACCAAGCGAATCAAAAAAAATAATTTTCGTTAAAGGGTATGTATTAAAGTTAACTTCATTTAAAAAGCGACAAAAAACTCCTTTTTATGACTTTTTTGTCGCTTTTTAAAACTAAAAGTAAAAATTTTAGTTATTTCTGGTATCATTTTAAAAATGAGGAAAGGAAAGATAAGTTTAAGTCAAAATTAAAAAAGAAAACTCACCTATAGCCGTGATGGTTATTAACAGCTAATAGAATAAAACACTTTGATTGGTCGGAATAAGTTTTGCTTAAACCAAAATTAATCAAGGAAGATAAATACTATTTTGCTGAAAGATTATTTTACAGAATTGGAACAAAATTATGCGTTTATTAAAAAAGAATTCAAAACACATTTTAGCAGTAATTTTACTAGCTTGCCTATCCTTATTTCTAGGTTTGGGCTTAGGTCTATCTGCTTTTGGAATGGGAGTAGAGAGTCAACGGTTCATTAAAAGTGTCGATGCGATGGCTGACAGATACATTCCTGAAGGAAAGGTGGTTCTTAATGGTAGTGTTGAACCAATTGGTGGTGCTTTTGATGTCTATGCAGCAGGAGTAGAAATCTTAAGAGAAGCTTACCAACAAGATGTACTTTCTACTTTAACTCGAGAACAATTGAGTGATCAAACAGTCGTAGATTTTTACAAAACCTATGCTACTGATAACTTTGAACAAGACTGAAAAGCGAAGTATGAAGCTAAAGCAGATCTTGATGTTAACGAATTTTCTCATGCTTTGGTGCGATTTGACGTTAAAGTGGCAAAAGCATTCCACAATTACGCTTTCACGAACTCAGGGTTGAGTTGAATTGGAAAAAAAGGTACAGTTAGCCAACTTTTGAATAACAACTTCCCTGCCAATGCACTTTATCAAGAAGCTCACAAAAACGAAACGATTGTCGATCAAACTGATTATAAGAATGGCACATATTTAGTTAACAATAAAGTTGCTTTTATTAACAACCAAATCACCGGAATTGTTGCAATCGCTACTGATCCTGTGTTAGGAACCGTGTTAAAAGATGCTCAAACAACACTGAACACTTTAACCACTGATGGACAGAATCCGGTGCAAATTTCTGCTGACGATTTATACCACCCCGCCTTTACTGTAATGTACTACCAAACAAGAATTGGTGTGGTTTTCTTAATTATCTTAACGCCTTTATTTGGAATGTTTACTGTTCTTTACACTTTAATCAGTTATGAAGTCTTCTTAAGAATGAATTGAAGCAAGAACTTATTAAGTAAACTAAGAGCCAATAAGGCCCCACAAGCACCATCAATTGAATAAGTTTTTCTTAGAAAAACCCAGATTAAATGAGTGAAAAACACTCATTTTTTTGTCCTTGATATGTTAAAATCATTAGGTTATTGTCTTTATGGGGAACTTTTAAAAAGGGGAAGGAAAGCAGCAAATGGACGCTAAAAAAATTATTAATATTGCCGTGATTGCTCACGTTGATGCGGGAAAATCTACTTTGGTTGATGGGTTATTAAGCCAGGCGGGAGTTTTTCGTGATAACCAACAAATTGATGCCCAGGTCATGGATAGCAACGATCAAGAACGTGAACGGGGGATTACGATCTATTCAAAGAATTGTGCAATTGAATACAAAGGAATTAAAATTAATATTGTTGATACTCCTGGTCATGCTGATTTTTCTTCAGAAGTAGAACGAATTATGAAAACTGTTGACACCGTGATTTTGTTAGTTGATAGTAGTGAAGGACCAATGCCCCAAACTCGTTTTGTGACTTCTAAAGCTTTGGAATTAGGATTGCACCCGATCTTAATGATTAATAAGATTGATAAAAAAGATCAACGAGCTGAAGAAGTAGTTGATGAAGTTTTAGAGTTATTCATGGAGTTGGATGCCACCGAATCACAACTAAATTTCCCGGTATTATACGGAATTGCTAAAGAAGGGATTGCTCAATTTAGCATTGATAAACCAGCTTCTGACCTTTCTCCTTTATTAGAAACGATTGTGACCCAAGTGGGGAGTTATGATACTAGTTTAAGTGCTAATGCCACCCAAATCCAAGTCTCATCGTTAGCTTATGATTCTTTTATTGGTCGTTTGGGAATTGGGAGAATTTATCAAGGAACAATTAAAACTGGGCAAAGTGTTAGCGCCGCCCGCAATGATGGTTCAACTTATCAGGGTAAAATTTCAAAACTTTTTGTTTACCAAGGTTTAAACCGCGTGGAAGTGCAAGAAGCTAGTGCTGGTGATATTGTTGTGGTTGCTGGATTAAACGAAGTTTCAATTGGAGACACAATCGGAGAACTAAATAAAGTTATGGCTATGGACCCAATTAAAATTGAACAACCCACAATGAGTATGAACTTTTTAGTTAACACCTCCCCTTTTGCAGGAAGAGTGGGAAAATTTGTCACTTCAAGAAATATTAGAGAACGTTTAGAAAAAGAATTAGAAGTTAATGTCGGGTTAAGAGTTGAACCTTTAATTAATTCGGAAGTGGAAGGATTTAAGGTTTTAGGTCGGGGAGAATTGCACCTTTCGGTTTTGATTGAACAAATGCGTCGCGAAGGTTTTGAACTAGGAATTTCAAAACCAGAAGTTATTTTGCACAAAGACCCTACTACTGGTGAAGTTTTAGAGCCAATGGAAAAAGTGATTATTAATGTGCCTAGTGAATATTCAGGAACAGTGATTAATAAGTTGAATGTTCGTAAGGGAATGATGATGGACATGGATTCTGATGGGATTCGTGACCGGGTAGTTTACAACGTGCCGTTGCGTGCGTTAATTGGTTTTCGCTCCGAGTTTACCAATGATACTCATGGTGAAGGAATTTTAGTCCAATCTGCCAATGGTTTTGAGCCTTACAAGGGTGAAATTGAATCTCGTCCTAATGGGGTGATGATTTCGATGGCAAATGGTGTTAGTGTCGCTTATGCACTAAACAACCTAGAAGCTCGGGGAATCTTGTTTGTTGGACCCCAAACTGAAGTTTATGAAGGGATGATTGTGGGTCAACATTCACGGGGAAATGATTTAGATGTTAACCCGACCACCGGAAAAAAACTAACCAACACCCGTTCTAGTGGCACTGATGATGCAGTAAAGTTAACCCCCTTTAAAAAACTAACTCTAGAAGAAGCTTTAGAATTTATTGAGTGGGATGAGTTGGTTGAAGTGACACCCGAAGACATTCGTTTACGCAAGAAGTGATTAACCATCAACGATCGTAAACGCCACCGTAATGACCAAAAACGGGCTTTAGAAGATTTATAAAAATAACACCCGAAAGGGTGTTTTATTTTTCTGCTGAATTCCACTTGCAAAACCAGTAATTGAAAACCAGGCGTGATATAAATAGGTTGAAATTAATTATGAGGTGGGATTTGTAATGGGAGTTTCGGGAATCATTGCGATTATTTCGTTGGTATTTAGTAGCTTTTTTGGCATATCAGCTTTTGCTATTAGTCTAACAAATTTAATTTTAGGAATTAAAAAGAATGAGGGTGAAAAAAAGAGTGCTGACAAGAACTCTAAAATTTTAGAACGAAAAAATGAAATTCTTGCTACAGATTCAAAGAATAGAGCAGAACATTTTAAGAATGAAGAAAGATTAAAAGAGCAAAATAATGCTATATGGGAAAAAACAGCTCAGAAGATATATGAATTTTTAGAGCAAAATTCAAAGTCCATGATAATGGAAGAACAAAAAAAAGAATTAATTACCATTGCTGATGAACATCTTTCATCAGAACAATAGTACAATTCAAGTAATGAAATAAACGGGGTGGATGAAATGAAAAAAACAATTCAATTTAGTGCTTACCAATATTTTTTAGCCGATATTTTTGCTGATACGCAAAAAGAATGAGCACCATATACTAATAATGTTGCTTTGAGATTTTTGTTAAAATATAACGAAAATCTTGATTACTTGATGAAAAAAACGAATGATTTTGTTCAAAATCGTGATAGTTTAATTTCTGCTGAAATTAACCAAATGAAAATAATTTTAAATTTAACTTCATTGCGTGAATTGCTTAAGTTTAATGATAGTACCAATGATGTTGATATTGACTATCAAAAAATTGATGCAATCTTTTTTGAAATTAAGGATCAAGAAGAAATTACAGAAATTACAAAAGCAATTGACACCTTAGAAAATGATAATACAACAAGCAAAACAAACTCTTTTGCTGAACTTAATGTTTGGTTCAATTTCTTGGTTTCTTTTGTCAAATATCGCGATTTTCGTCGAAGTTTTTATTTAGATTTCTTAATCCAAAAAGATGCTGATATTACTCAAAAAGAAACAAAAAGTTTATTTTTGAATCGAAGCATGATTTAGATTAAGAACAAACAGACTGTTTAGGCGGTCTGTTTGTTTTAGTTAGTTATATTTTCTATATTGGGGCATAAAATATTGGCATAATGAGAGTTTACTTCGATAAATGGCATGTTGTTCTTTATTTTGGGTAATTTTTGCTACACTTTTACTAAGGAGGAAAAAGAATGTTTAAGAAAAAACAAAAAGTGCCAAACAATAATGCTGATGCTAAGCAAACATCAGCACCTCGGGTTACCTTTACCCAAACAATTGTGCACTATTATAAAAAAGAACATTTTCTAGCTTCAATTACGATTCTCACTTCGATTATCGGGGTTGTGGCAGCAGTGTTAAGTCCTTTGTTAGTTAACCAAATGACAAAAGGAATTATGCTTGATGCAGTTCCCAGTTATGCAGATAGTATTACTGGTTATTGGGGAGGAGAATGGTGACTTTATATCATCATTAACGTTGCTTTGCTTTTAGTAAATATGGTAGCAATGTTTACTTCTCAGTATGCTGGGTTTTTGCTAAGTAAGCGAATTGAAATCAGTTTACGTGAACGTGCCTTAGAAACTTTGGTCAAAGAAGATGTTTCTTATTATTCAGATAAGAAGATTGGAGAAATCTTAACCAAAATTATTTCTGATACCCAGATTGTGGGAGACCAAGCTTTCCAAACCCCAACCACGATTATTAGAGCGGCTCTAACAGTGTTTGGATCATTTGTGATGATGTTTATTTTTGATTGAAAGATTTCTTTCATTGTCTTAGCAGCGATGATTTTAATCATGGTGGTTTTATTATCATCATTTAACTTAATTCGGAAAAGAGGAACAGCTGTACGAGCAACGATTACTGATATTAATGGAATTGTCACCGACCGTATTAATAACGTCCGTTTGATTAAATCATCAGGAACTGAAGCTCGCGAAATCAAAGGATTTGATGAAATTCATAAGCGCTATTTTAGTGTCAACAAACCATTTGCTAAGATTACAGCAACAATGGTGACGGTTTTGTTTGGAGGGGTTAATGCTCTACAACTAATTACGATTGCTTCTAGTGCGGGGTTTTACCACTCGGGGGATGCGGCAGCAACTTTTTATTTCACAACTTTTGCTTCAATCTCGCTAGCTCAAGGATTGTTGGTGGGAGCAATTATGCAAACCTTGTTAACCACAGTTAACTTAGCAAACGCCACAGTAGCGACAGGAAGAATCTTTGATACGATTAATGCTACTTCAATTCTTGATCCTCACTATGATGGGACCGGAATTCAAATTGATGCTGTGGCTGGTGATATTGTCTTTAAAGATGTGGAATTTGAATATCCTGAAAAACCAGGACGTGTTATTTTACCAACCTTTAACTTTACTTTTCATGAAGGAAAATCATATGCAATCGTTGGGGAAACTGGAGCTGGTAAATCCACAATTTCTAAGTTGTTGTTACGCTACTATGACCCTACTAAGGGTGATGTTTATATTAATGGAGATATTAACTTAAAAGATGTTAACCTTTCAAGTTATTTAGCCCATGTGGGTTATGTGGAACAAGAACCTCAAATTCTTTATGGTGATGTTTTTGAAAACATTAAGTACGGGAAGTTTGACGCTAGTGAAGCAGAAGTAATTGCAGCGGCTAAAAAAGCTAATTTACACGATCTTGTCATGAGTTGACCAGATAAATACCAAACCGTGTTAGGAGAACGGGGAATGTTACTTTCTGGAGGGCAAAAACAACGGTTAGTAATTGCGCGAATGTTTTTAAAAGATCCGGAATTACTAATTCTTGATGAAGCAACTTCGTCTTTAGATAATATTGTTGAACAAGAAATTCAAACTGAGTTGAACAAGTTGATGAAAAACCGCACGACAGTTTCAATTGCGCACCGTTTATCAACAATTAAAGGTGTTGACCAAATCATTGTTTTGGGAGCTAATGGAGCGGGAATTGTGCAACAAGGAACTTTTGATGAATTGAAAAATACTCCAGGTCAATTCCAACGTTTATACAAAGCAGGATTAATGGATTAATTTGTTAATTTAGCAATTTAAAGTGAGTTTTTAACTCATTTTTTTATTTTCAGTTCAAAAATGAGAATAAACCACTTGTTAAGGTTTTGAAGGTTTATCTTTCTTTTAAATATGGTCTATAATAGTTATGTATACAAGAAAAGAGGAAATAAAACATGTCAAAAATTGTCAAAGTTTTAGGTCGTCAAATTCTCGATTCACGTGGAACGCCAACTGTGGAAGTTGAGTTGTGAACTGAATTTGGTGGTCATGGAATTGCTAAAGTTCCTTCTGGAGCGTCAACTGGTGCTAATGAAGCTTTAGAACTACGTGATGGGGGTAAAGAGTACAACGGTAAAGCCGTTACCAAAGCAGTGGAAAATGTTAATAAAAAAATTGCTCCCTTAGTCGTGGGAATGGAAGTTCGTGACCAATTATCAATTGACCAAGCCATGATTAATCTCGACGGAACTGAATTCAAAAAGAACTTGGGAGCAAACGCAATGTTAGGGGTTTCTTTAGCTGCTGCTCGTGCTGCTGCTGATGAAATGGAAATGCCTTTATACAACTACTTAGGTGGACCAGGAGCACATAAATTACCAGTGCCGATGTTAAATGTTATCAACGGGGGAGAACATGCTGATTCAGCAATTGACTTCCAAGAATTTATGATTATGCCTGTGGGAGCGCCAAGTTTTAAAGAAGCAATTCGTTGGTCTTCAGAAGTCTTTCAAGCTTTAAAATCAATCTTAAAAGAAAAAGGTGATATTACTGCTGTGGGTGATGAAGGGGGATTTGCACCAAACTTTAAGTGAGCTTATCCAGAAGAAACTGCCGAAGCTTTCAAAAAGAAAATGCCTGTCGAAGTTGCTTTAGATATTTTAGTTGAAGCTGTCAAAAAAGCAGGATATAAAACTGGTAAAGAAGGATTCATGTTTGCCATGGATGCGGCTGCTTCTGAACTATACTTTGAAGATAAAAAATACCACTTCAAGAAAATTGAAAAAATTACTGGTCAAGACTTCAGTATGACTTCAGTTGAGTTGAATAAATTCTTAGAAGAGTTAACTAAGAAATACCCAATTGTTTCCATTGAAGATGGGTTTGATGAAGGTGATTGAGAAGGATTTGGTAAGTTTAACCAAGAAGTTGGAAAGAATGTCCAAAACGTGGGAGATGACCTATATACCACTAACCCCAAATTCATTCGTGAAGGAATTCACAAAAATGCCACTAACTCAGTGTTGATCAAGTTAAACCAAATTGGAACTTTATCAGAAACAATTGAAGCAATTCAAATGACCCAAAAAAACAATTGAACTGCGATTGTTTCTCACCGTTCAGGAGAAACTGAAGATACTACCATTGCTGATTTAGCAGTTGCCTTTAACACTGGGCAAATTAAGACGGGATCAATGTCAAGATCTGATCGGATTGCGAAGTACAACCGTTTGTTAGAAATTGAAGACGAACTAGGGGTAAATGCAATTTATGAAGGAGCAAAAACCTTCTACAACTTGGAATGAAATAAATAATTTCCTTGATTATTAACAGCCCTTCTGGGTTGTTTTTTCTTCTTAAAACAGTGATAATTAAAGGTATATGAACAAGTATTTAAGTATTGATTTGGGAAGTAAAACCCTAGGATTAGCTACCAGTCAGGGCGTGGTGGTTTCTCCTTCGCTCACCTTGCGGTTTGAGGAGTGAAACTTTGAGCAGGCAAAAGAAAAACTAATGGATTATTTATCAAAAAATCCGTGTGAAAAAATTATCATCGGTTATCCAAAAAACATGAACGGAAGTATTGGTGAACGCGCTGAAATGGTTGATTATTTTATTGAGTTATTTTTAACAGATAATTCAAATTTTAAATCGACAGATATTATTAAGGTGGATGAGCGCCGGACAACGAAAATGGCGCGCCAAATTATGTTTGAGGCAAACTTGTCGCGTGAGCAACAAAAACAAAAAAAGGATTCTTTAGCAGCCCAACTAATTTTAGAGCAATATTTGAATTCAATTAATTAAGAACGGAGTCAGTTATGATTAGCCAACAACACCCTCTAGTAAAAGAAATTAAGTTTACCAATGATCAAATTGTGCAAAAAACTCAAGAAGTTGCTCAAGAGATTAGCCTTTTTTATCAAAAGCAACCAGATATTAAAGAACATACAATTCTTATTTTAGGATTGTTGAAAGGTTGTGTTCCCTTTTATGCTGAGTTTTTAAAACATTTTGAATATGAGTGTGAAACTGATTTCATGGTGGTTTCTTCTTACAAGGGAACGATGAAAACTAGTGGTGAACCTAAGATTGTTTTAGATGTTAATACCACAATCAAAGATAAAGACATTTTGATTGTGGAAGATGTTATTGATAGTGGTTTAACCTTGAAATACATTAAAGCTTATTTAATGGCGAAAGGAGCTAACAGTGTAAGGATTGTGACTTTAATTGATAAGAACAACCAAACCAGAGTCCCGGGAATAAAAGCCGATTGGTTTTGTTTTAATATGGATGATGAATATATTATTGGGTTTGGTCTGGATTATCAAGAACGTTTAAGAAACTTACCTTATATTGGTACAATTGATGAAAGCAAACTTAAAGACTGAAAATGATAGGGTAATTATGTTTCCTGGGAGTTTTGATCCCTTTCATTCTGGGCATCAAGCTTTGGTAGCAAAAGCTCTCCAGTTGTTCGATCAAGTCGTGATTGTGGTTTCAAGAAACCCAGAAAAAACTTATCAAGACCCAGCCATTCGTCGTGCTGAAAGGATTCAAACCATCTTCAAAGCTAACCCAAGAATAAAAGTGTTGATCAACGAACATTACTTAACTGCGATTTTTGCTCAAAAGCATAAAATTAACTATTTACTAAGAGGGTTTAGAAATGATGTTGATTTTGCTTATGAAGCTAAAATGGCTAGTTACAATAAAGCATTGAACCCCCAATTGGAGTTAGTTTATTTTTTTAGTGAACTGGGGGATGAAAAAACTAGTTCAACTTTGTTAAAAGAAATTAAGCACTACAAGAAGGAAAATGATTATGAATAAAAACTATGAACAATTGGCCCAATTAGTGGTCCAAAGCGACACGATTATTATTTATCGTCGTGATAATCCTGATGAAAATGCCTATGGTTCCCAGTTAGGTTTAAAAGAAATCATTAAGACTAATTTTCCTGAGAAGAACGTTTATGCTGCAGGAGAAAACAGTGAATATTTAAATCCTTTAGGACGAATGGATCGTTATGACCCTGCTTTAATTCCGACATCCTTAGCAATTGTGGTGGACACACCAAGTAGTGCTTGAATTGATGGGGATGATTGAAAAGAATGTGCAACAGTTATTAAAATTGATAATCACCCTGAGAAAGAAGTTTATGGTCAGATCGATATTAACGACCAGAGTGTTTCAAGTTGTAGCGAATTAATTGCTAACATTGCTCTGGGTTTGAAATGAATGTTAACCCCGGAAGCTTCGCAATGTTTATTAATTGGAATCTTAGAAGGAACAACTAACTTTCTTACATCGGGATTGAACAAGAAAACTTTTACCACGCTGGCAAAACTAGTGGAATTAAGTCCTAATGCTCATGAAATCCTGGATCGCAGAGTGTACGCTTCTGGTGAAGAAAATAAACTAAAAGCTTATTTGGTCAACCACTTAAAATCAACCTCTTTAAACACGACATGAGTTTTTTTACCCAATAGAGTGCTGAAGCGTTACAATGTTGAACCCAACCGCGCTTCACAATTCAACTGGTTATTACTTGATTTTGCTACCACCGAATTTTGTGTGCTATTTGTCGAATATGATGATAAAAAAATTCGGGCCCAATTCTCTTCAAAAACCCGGTCAGTGAACATGTTTGCCGCCAAATATGGGGGGTGAGGAACGCGTCATGGTGCTGGCGCTTTTCTAAAGAATAAAAAACAAGCTCGTGAAATTTTAGCGATTTTAGAAAGCGAAACTTTTTAAAGAAATAACGCTAACCGCTGCGCTTTTTGTTTGACAGGAGGCTAAAAGAAAGGGTACAATTCTAGTGTTGAGTTCTCAACGCTTCAAAATGGCGTTTGTGGCGAAGTGGTTAACGCATCGGGTTGTGGTTCCGACATACGGGGGTTCAATTCCCCTCAAACGCCCCATTTAAAAATTATCTTCCTATTTTTTGGGAAGTTTTTTTATTTCTCTCGTAAACTATAAATGGGAGGATAGAAAACATGAATATTAACCAGGTAATGTACAACAAAATGACTAAAGATGATACCCTGGCTAGTATTATAAATTACACCGATTCCGAGCAAGGATTATTATTAGCACCTAATTTCTTGTTTGTAAATAAACCAACCACAATTGATAAGCAAAGTTATTACAAGTTAATCATTTGGTTTGAATTAATTGCAAACAATAACCAAGTTGATTGAACAAAACTACCACGAGCCATTTTGTTGACTAATTTAAGTTTTACTTTATTTAAACGAGAAAATAGTGGGTTAGTTTCCCTTGATTATGCTGCTAAGCAACCATCAGCATTGATGGATCAACTTTTCCTCAAATATGATAATAATAACTACCGTACCGAAATCAAAAACCAAGATTTTTTCGAATACAAAATTCCAGCAACTTTGATTGATTCTAACTCGAATGCTTTTTTGTTTAATTTAAAGTATCAGTCAACTAGTAAAATCGGCTTAACTAATAATTATGGGGTTGGGTTTAATAAGGGGTTTTTAAATATTAAAACAGCGACAGAAACAATTAGAGACAATAACTTTGTTTCTAACCAAGCGGTGGCTTGTCTAAGCAGGGATACCATCGCTAAGCAAGAAAATGTCTTTTATCCTTTGTTAAGGAAGACTATTTCATTAAAAGCTAATTTCGTGCAAACTCGAATGAAAAATGATGATCCCCTTTTGTGGTTCACCATTGATACCACAGAAGTATGACCACCTTTTTTAACAGAGCTTGTTAGTTTAAAAAACATCTTATGGGATATACGCAATAGCCTTGTTGGTGATGAAATCGTAGTTAATCAACTAAAAATTATTGGTAGTGATAAATTGAAAGATTATTATAACTTTGATGAGGTTAATTATTCTTTTCAAGATAAAAGAATCCTCAGACTTGCTGATCATTTTGACTATGATCATAACTTGCAAAAAATTGTCAAAACTAGTGATGGTGATGTGCTTTTCTCTAGTGAATTTAACCAAAACTTGTTAATTGATTTGCTGTTATTTGGTAAATCTTTTACTTATAAAGTTTTAATTAATAATCAAGAACCCACAATTAATTATGATTATCAGGAACTTGATTTGATTGATTATGTTACTTATAAACCAGAAGCTTTCTTTTTATCATCATCATTCACCTATGAAACATTTACGACTAAATTAAGGGCGATTCTTAGTGAACAAACCAAAAATTGCCGTTAAAGTTCTTTTAGCACTAATTGTGTTTTCCAGTGTTAGTGGTGGGGGATATTTAATCTACCAATTCAGTAGGCATCATGCAAATCTTGATTATGAAGATGATGGCACTACCAAACATAATTTTGAACAACTAAAATTCACTCCTAGAGAAACACAACAATTATTGAGAGTGGAAAATCAAAATTATTATTTTGATTTAATTAATTTTCAATATTTGTTTTTGATGAAACTGAAAACAAGCTATCGGGAATTATTAGCTAAAACGGTTACTTTTTCAACTGAAAATCAAAAACAACCCAAAGTAATTCGAATAAAAGTTTGCTTAAATGACCAAAATGAATTAAATTGAAAGTATAGTATAATCTAACTTAGGTAAAAGAATGAATCGTGGAGGTTGCACATGGATTACACGCAAGAAATCATTAAAGAATTAAAAAAACACGGAGCAAAGGGGGATCTCAATGAGAATACTGTTTTAACGGCTGTAGGAATTGATTCTTTAGATTTGATGGATATGGTGATTGATCTAGAAGACGGATTAGGAATTTCTGTACCAGATGAAGAACTACAAAATTTTAAAACAATAGGAGAATTGAACCAACTAATTATTAAGTTGAAAAAATAAAGTATGGGTGAAGTGATAACTAAAACACAAGAAAAACTTTATGAGTCCATTACCCAAAAATTAAAACAACAAAACGTTAAGTTAACTCAGGTGCGAAAAGCAATTATTAAGATTTTAATTCGTTTAGACCACCCGACCGCACCAATGATTGTTGATGAGTTAAAAAAAGATGACCAATTAATCAATGTTGCTAGTGTTTATAATACTCTCAATGTTTTGTTGGATTATCATGTGGTTAGTGCCAATACTTTTAATGGTAAGCAAATTTGTTATGAAATTGTTGCTCCTAACCTGATTCACTTTTCTTGTATCAAGTGCAACCAACTTTATCATGTTGATGCAACCACCTTCGAGCAATTAGCTGATAACCAGTTAGTTAGTCTTGGTGCATCGATTAATTTTTTGATGGATCATTTTAAAATTGAATGTCATGGCGTTTGTGAAAATTGTGTAATTAAACAAGAGATAGGGCGGTAATTTTCTTTGGAGGTTAGAGCCTTTTTCTTCTTTTTTTGCAAAAAAGTAACGAGATTTAGGTATAATTTTAGGGTTGAGACCTAGGGGTATAGTTCAGTTGGTAGAACATCGGTCTTCAAAACCGAGTGTCGCGAGTTCGAGTCTTGCTACCCCTGCCATGATGATTTTTAATCCTCGCACTTCAATGGGTGCGATTTTTTATAGGGGTGTAGTTCAGTGGTAGAACGACGGTCTCCAAAACCGTGCGCTGAGGGTTCGATTCCTTTCACCCCTGCCAGTTAGAAAATAAAAAAATACCTCAAAAATGAGGTATTTTTAGTTATGATTTATTTAATATTTTTTACAGAAATAAACCCAATTGTATTTACTCCCGCGTGAGCAGTATACATCGCAGGAATTTCTTCGTTTTGGTAAGTGACCTTTTCCTTCTCAAGAATTTCAATTGCTGCTTGTTTAATTTTTTCATCAGTTAATGGGGTGGTAACAAAAATCAGTTTGTATTCTTGATTAGAGTATTTTTCTTTAACTGTAGTAATTGCAGTTTTAGAAACTGAAGCGATCGTACGTCCAAAAGCTTGTTTTTTTGGCTTTGCTTCTCATTTAATCAACACTTTAGTTTTAAAGACATTCAGAATTGTTTGAATAATCCCCACTGCTCTGCCCCCGCGGGCTAATTTTTTCAAATCTCCAGGGACAATTCCCAAATACATTTCTGCTTCATAAGTTTTTAAGAAGCCTTCAATTGCTTTAATAGAATTTAATTTTCCACTTTTAAGCTGTTGGTCTAAAGCCAAAGCGCATTCCTTAATTCCATTAGCAGCCATTGAGTGCTCAATTACTTTAACTTTGTCGTCGAATTCTTTAGCGATCATTAAAGAGGTTTGGTACATTGAAGATAAATTGGCAGGAATCGGTAAGTGAATAATGTAATCATATGTTTTCAGCATTTCTTCGTATTTTGCTTGTAATTCACCTGGACTTGCTTGACTAGTTCTGACATTTTCACCATCCGCAACCCGTTGATAGAAATTAGTTTCTATCAAGTTTTGGGGAGTATCGATAATATCATTTTCATCCTCAAAAATGATATGCAAAGGAAGTAAAGCAATATCTGTATCTTTATAAAGTTGAGAATCATCTCCTGCAGCCGTATCAACTAAGATTCCAATTTTTTGGTTATTCATTAAACTATTCTATTCCTTTCATCCAATAATTGCGAAAGCGTCTCTGCCAGTATGAGCAGCAATCACATTAGTAAGTTCTGACTCAAAGCCGATTACCAAACCTTCTTTTTCAATGATTTGAGTTACTAATTCAATATTTTCTTCAGCAGTTCGTGAGTAAGTTAAGTCAACTCTCTCTAAATTTCTAATTTCTTTTTTGATCGCTTGGACAGCTTCAATAACTGCTTTTTTAAAAGTTCTGGTTGTGAATGCTTTGTCAATTCTTCCATCATAAGTTAAAACTGGTACAATTTTTAAAATTTTCGCCAAACTAGCAGCAGCCGGACTGATTCTTCCTCCGCGTTTTAAAGTTTCTAAACTTTTGGGAATGATAAATCCATAAAATTTCTCCGATTCCTGCTTAACTAATTCCAAAATTTCAAAACCAGTTTTATTTTGACTAATTCAACTAGCAATTTTTTTTACAATATGTTGTTGGACAATACTCACCCCGTTAGTGTCAGTGACAAATACTCTACCTTTATAGTGTTCTTCAGTTTCACTTAAAACTCGATAATTACTAAATTGACTACTTAAACCTTTGGAGATGAAGGCGCAGATGATTTGATCATAATCCTTTAAAAGGTGATCTCACATCTTGATCATGTCTCCAGGACTTGTTTGACTGGTTTTTAGTTGTTGATCTTTTAACAATTCATAAAATTCGTTTTTGTCAAAATTACTATCATCTTTAATTTCTTTTCCATTTTCAGTAATAATCATTAACGGAACGAGGTAAAGATCCTTATAATCTTTTAGCTTTCCATCATAGGATGAATCAGTTAAAATAGCAATTTTCATTGGTAATGCCCTCCATAACCATATTAAAATAATTCTATAATGTTTGATATAATGATATCAATAAAAAGAGATTCTATTTATTTTATATTTGATAGATTTTATAACAAAAACGAATACGGGTGCAAAGATGTACGGAATTTACTACAATCAGTTGTTTGATGTGCTAATGGTAGTCAAGAAAAATCAGCCTCCACACCAAGTGGATGTAAAAGGTGATATTGTCTTACTTAGTGATGAAAACAATGAAATTAACGGAATAAATATTTTTAACGTTTCTCAAGATTTACACCCAATTAAAGCTTTTAATTCTTTTGAACCTGAAGTACTTGATTATGTCAAAACAAAACTAGCAGATCAGTTTTCATTTGCCCAAAGTTCGCAATTTGTGGTTGGTCAAGTTTTGGTGTGTGAAGACATTGAGGGAACTCATTTGCACTTGTGTGAAGTTGATTTAGGCAGCAGAGTGGCGCAAATTGTTTGTGGTGCTGCTAATGTTGCTATCGACCAGTTAGTAGTAGTAGCGTTAAGTGGTGCTTGAATGCCTAATGGTGAACAAATTGTCCCCTCAAAATTACGGGGCTATGAATCTCACGGAATGATTTGCAGTCAAAAGGAATTAGACTTAGAAAATGATGATTTTAATCAAACCGGAATCATCGTCCTCCCCCCAATGTTTGCCAATAAAGTAGGTCAAGATTTTTTCAAGGAGTTAGAAGCGTAATTCATGAAAGCCTATCAATTCGATGCCCAAGTGAGAAAGGGTTATTATTTAGCAGATTATTTTAAAAAAACTGTGAAGATTGTTGAAAAATATCAAAGTGATGCGGTAGTGACAATGCAGTTTTTTCAGCGTAAAGAAAATACTGTTTTATGTGGAATTAAGCAAGCTTTAGCCTTAATTAAGTTTGCCTGCCCTAACTATTTAGCTTTAAAAGTTGTAGCTCTCGATGACGGCATGGTCGTGCAACCTTTAGAACCAGTTTTAAAAATTACTGGTCATTACCAAGATTTTGGCTTTTTGGAAGGAATGATTGACGGCATTCTTGCTCGTAATTCTTCAATTGCCACTAATAGTGCTCGAGTAATTACTTTAGTGGGGGCGCAAAGGGCTTTAAATATGAACGATCGTGCTGATTTATATGTTAACCAACCCTTTGATGGTTATGCCTCATATGTTGGTGGTTTTCGTCAGTTTGTCAGTGAGGCGGCTTTGGAATTAATTGATGACAAAACCGTTAAACAACCAAACGGAACCATGCCTCATGCTTTAATTCAAATTTTTGGTGGTGATGTTTTAGCAGCTACCAAAGCTTTTCATGAAACTTTTCCAGACAATCGCCTAGTTGCGTTGGTAGATTATCATAATGATTGTGTTAACGATGCTTTAAAGGTTGCTCGTCATTTCAAGGAGAAGTTGTTTGCAATTCGTTTAGACACTGCTGCTAATTTAGTTGATCAAACCTTGGATAAGAATAAAGACCAGTATCCTGAAGGTGTGCAGTTAAATGGGGTGAGTGAGTACCTTGTTTTGGCAGTTCGCAACGCTTTGGACAAAGAGGGCTTTAATCATGTAAAGATTGTTGTTTCTTCGGGATTTAATGCTGAAAAAATTGCTGATTTTGAACAAAAAAAGGTTCCTGTGGATGTTTATGGTATTGGGGAAGCTTTGGTGAAAGTTAATATCGGTTTTACTGGGGATAATGTGGCTTTGAACGGTCAAGGTCAAGCAAAATTTGGTCGAGAAGAACACGAAAATAAACGTTTAAAACCGTGAAAATGATAAAGGAGCGATAAATGGATAATAAACAATTAAGTATTATTAATGAGTTAACGTGAAGAGGTTTAGTTAAACAATATACCAGTGAAGAACGAATTTTGAGCGCCCAACAAAACAAGGCTGGAGTTTATTGTGGCTTTGACCCGACCGCTGATTCTTTACATGTTGGTCACTTGATTCCCATTACTTTGTTAAAACGTTTTCAATCTTTTGGCTTTGACCCAATTGCTTTAATTGGTGGGGGGACAGGAATGATTGGGGATCCTTCGTTTAAGTCACAAGAACGAGCGCTCCAAACTGCCCAACAAGTAGAAGATAATGTTAATGCGATTAGCAAGCAATTAAAAGGGATTATTCCTGAAGTTAAGTTTGCCAATAACTCGGAGTGGTTAGAAGATTTGACTTTATTAGACTTTTTACGTGATGTTGGTAAAGACTTTACCTTGGCTTATCTTTTAAACAAGGAGTCAATTAAAACTCGAATTGAAACTGGTTTAAGTGTGACAGAGTTTTCTTATACCATGTTACAAGCCTATGATTTTTACCAACTTTATCAAAAGTATAATTGTCGGGTACAAATTGGTGGTTCTGATCAATGGGGAAACATTACTTCAGGAACTGATTTGATTGGGGCAAAAGTGGGTCGTGATCAAACTACAGCTGCAGGATTAACCATTAACTTGTTAACTAAAAAGGATGGGAAAAAGTTTGGTAAAACTGAGTCAGGAGCAGTGTGGTTAGATGCCCAAAAAACCAGTGTTTATGAGTTTTACCAGTTTTGATTTAACCAAGATGATCTTGATGCTTACCAAATGTTAAAGTTTTTTACCTTCTTAGCAGAAGGAGAAATTGAGGAATTAAAGCACCAAGCAACAAACCGTCCCCAACTCCGTTTGATGCAAATTAAACTTGCTGAAGCGATGACTTTATTTGTTCATCATGAAGCGGGATTAAAGTCAGCCAACCACATTACTGACGCTTTTTTTAAGGGAGACTTAAAAAACTTAAATGACGAAGAATTGAAAGTTGTTTTTCACTCAATTCCTTCAGGAGAAATTGCTGCAGGAAGTCTCTTAATTGATGGTTTAGTTATTTCCAAAGCAGCTGGGTCTAAACGTGAAGCGCGTGAGTTTCTTCAATCTGGAGCAATTAGTATTAACGGCGAAGTTATTAATGATGAGAACTTTACCTTAAGTAATGATTTGGCTTTAAACAATAAATATTTATTTATTAAACGTGGTAAGAGAAAATTCTTCGGACTTGAATTTAAAAACTAGAAAGTAAGTCAACTTTCTAGTTTTTATTTTGAAAAATAATTGTGAATTACTAATTTTTTGCAAAAAATACCTGTAAATTGTTCTTTTTTATCTTTCTGGTTTTATCATAAAAGAGAATAGCGATTGGAGTTAACATGTTTGAAATTAAAATTACTAATCTTGTTAAGAAATATGGTAAAAAACCAGTTTTGAAGATTAATTCTTTAAATTTTCAAGAAGGTGAAGTTGTTGGTATTATTGGTAAAAATGGGAGTGGGAAAACTACTTTAGCAGAAATTATTTTAGGAACAAAAAGTAAGACTAGTGGAGAAATTAGTTATTCAATTGAAAATTTAAGGAAAAATGCAGTTTTTCAAGAAACCAGTTTTGATGATGAAGTTAATTTAAAACATAATTATCTTTTTTACAAGAAATTATTTGATGATCAAGGAAAAGCGAAAAATCAAATTTCTCAAGCAGATGATTTTAAAAAATATGGTCTCACTGGTTTAGAAAAACATAAATTTTCAACTCTTTCTGGGGGGCAAAAGCAACGTTTTAAAATTATGATTGCCATGGCAAATAATCCCCAAGTTATTCTTTTTGATGAAGTTAGCAACTCTTTGGATTTGAAAACCAAAAAATGATTTGAAGAAATTTTAGCAAGCAAAAAAACTGGTGGCGAAGCGATTATTTTTGTAATTTCTCATGATCCTGCCGATTGTGTACAAGAATTATAAAAATCGATCAACAAGAAATTGTTTATGACCAAGCAATTTTGAAAAATAAGTTAAATGAACAAAAATTAGCGAGGTTGATGGACGATGAAGACTAAAGTACCCCAAATTTTTCAACTTAGTTTTTATAAATTTATTAAGAATCCGTGATCGCTTATTTTTGGAATTGTCTTTCCAATTGTGTGAACAATTATCGTGGGCAAGCTTTGGGGTAGTTCTCGGGTTTCTGGTTCTGAACCTATTTCGGTAATGGACTTTTTATTTCCCGCTGTAATCATGATGATGATTTTAACTTTCAGTTTGTCATCAATTCCAATTATTTTGACATCGGATCGAATCAATAAACGGGTCAAGCAACTTTCATTAGCTAATGTTTCAAAGCACCAGTATCTTTTTGGGATCGCTTTGTTTAATTATTGTTTTTTCTTGGCAATTTTTTTAGTTTGTTGAATTATTGCTTCAAGTGCTTTTAACCTTGTTGCTAGTTATCAAATGATTTTAACAGTACTGTTTTGACCAGTAATTATTTTTTTCAATTCATTTTTTAATTGCGATTTTAATTAGTAATTTTTCAAAAACCAATACTACTGCAGTTTTTGCTACTTTTGTTATTCTTTACTTTTTATTACTTGTTTCTGGAGCCACCATTCCTTCTTATATCTTTGGTGATTGATTCAAATATCTGCAGTATCTTACCCCTTCTGGTTGTGGAATCTTGATTATGACTGCTTGTGCAAACGGATTAAATCAAACAACAATGTTTCCCGCTTATCTTATTCTTGCTGGATATGGTGGGGTACTTGGTTATTTTACATTAAAGTTTTTTTCTTGAGAATAAGCGAGTTTTTGCTAAGTTTGACTTTTATCTGCTTCAGTTAAATAGTAAAAGACTATAATAACAGTACAAATAAAAGGAGAACTGATAATAATGAAAAAAGTTTTAGTTGTTGGTGCCACTGGTACTGCTGGTGCCCCTGTTGTAGAAAAGTTACAAAAGCAAGGTTATTTTGTTTATGCTGCTTCAAGAAGTGCAGAAAAGAAGTTTCAAAAGAGTGAAACTTTAACTCCGTTAACTTTAGATTTAACTAAGTTAAGTAGTGAGGAAATTAAAAAAGTTTTGCCCCCTGATGTTGATTATGTAATTAATGCTGCTGGTGCAGGAGATGGAGATATGTCTGACACCACATCTTTTCTCGAATTAGATGGTTTTGGTGCAATCAAGTTAATGAAAGCATTAAAAGATTCAAAGATTGATCACTTTGTTCAATTAAGTGCTTTTGGCGCCGGAAGCGAAACTGAAGTTGATGTGTATGGAGGAATTTTTCGTGAACCATGTATCATCAAGATTTTTTCTGATCATTATTTAATGGATTACACTAAATTTAACTGAACAATTATCCAACCAAGTTATTTTGATGAAAAAGCAAAAGAGTCAGAAACTGTCAGTCTAGCTACTCTCCAAAACTTTGAAACTCCAATGAGTAATAGGGATGTTGCTAATGCTTTGATTAGTGCAATTACCCTTCCTTTTGAGGTAACTAACCATAAAATTCTTAAACTTACGAACGGAACCACTCCAATTGCTGATTTCTATAAAGAAACCAAACCAAGAGTTAAAGAAGACTAAAGAAAAACAACCACCCTTTTAATCAGGTGGTTGTTTTTATCAATAAAAAACCAGAAAGGATTAACTTTCTGGTTTTAAGTTTAATTTAAATGATTATTTAATTAAACGGTTGTATCATTCAACGACTAAAGCTTCGTTAATTTCTTGGTTTAATTCTTGTCTTTGTGGTAAACGCACAAAAGTTCCTCTGAAAGCTGATTTTTCAACTTTAACAAATTCTACTGTTGCTTCATTGTTTTGTAACGCTTCAATGATTTTGTCATTTTTTTGCATTGCTGCTTTAATTTCCACAACATCCCCTGGTTTTAGTTGGTATGAAGGAATATCAATTTTCTTTCCATTAACTAAAACGTGACCGTGGTTAACTAATTGACGCGCACCACTACGAGTCATTGCAAATCCTAAACGGAAAACAATGTTGTCTAATCTTGATTCTAATAAACCAAGGAAGTTTTCCCCTAAGATTCCTTCACGAACTTTTTTCGCTTTTGAGAAAGTATTTCTAAATTGACGTTCACTCAATCCGTACATGAATTTTACTTTTTGTTTTTCTTGTAATTGCGCTCCATAACCACTTAGTTTGCTGCGGCGAGCCCCGTGTTGTCCTGGAGCACTACTACGTTTTTTCCCTTTAGAAAATTCTTTCCCGTTTTCAAGAATTGAAAAACCATAACGACGAGACTTTTTGAATGTTGAACCTGTATATCTTGACATGTCCAAAATCTCCCTTATTAATTTTTAATGGTTATCAAAATAATCTTTAATAAATCCTGTCAATGAGAGTCTTATCATTCGCTTTTACTGCTAAAAGTTACGACTAATTAAAATATAAGACAGATCAATTGACATATTTATCTGCAGTATTATCAAAATAACTCTCTAATTATAACAAGTTATTCTTGATTTCTAAGGTTTATTTTGGTGATATTATTCTTTTTCTGACCAATAAGAAGTCAATTTAGCCTCGGAGAACTTGGTTTTTTCTATTATTTCATTTTGGTATAATAAACAGAAAGATAAAAAAAGGATTACGATAAATTGTTTTTAGCTATTAATAGAAATTTGGTTACTAATTTAAGCACTGACCACATCATTGCTTTGAGTTTTTTTTGTTTCTTTCTTTTAAGTTTAATTGTTGCGACTGTTTTGTTTTTTATTTATCGTCAACAAGTTAAAAAAGCTTATGTTATTGACCAGTTAATTGAAATTATTTATCGTCATCCTGCTTATAAGATGTTATTGTGATTTAACGAAGTTAACCAACAAAACCAAAATGACTTTGAAATTGAATTTAAGGCAGCCTCTGGTGAATACCTTAATTTGTTATTCAACCAAACCTCATCGTTAATTGAAGAGTTTGTTGAACTTACTGCTGATAATTCTGCTTTTAGTTTGCAAATTAAAAACCGGAAAAAAACTAAAGAACTAAAGGATAATTTAGGTTTAATCAAAGCAAAATTAGATGCTTTAAGTCACGGTATTAATACTTTCTTCAAATTAGAAACTAACCTTAGAGATGATGCTGTTATCTTACACGAGCAAATTAACCTTTTAGAACAAATGTACCAACACAACCTTGAGACTCACGGCCAAAACTTAAATTTAGATCAAGCAATTTTTCAAGCAAAAGTAACTGATCTTTACCGACAATTAACAACTTTTGAAATGTCCATTAAAACTGGGGGTTATTTGAACGCCCAAGCAACGTTGAAAAAACTTAGTCTTGCTATTAGTAAGTTATCTTTCTTGGTAAGTGAATATCCTGTTGTTAACCAATACTTAAAGTTTGATTTAGAAAGTTCTTGAAACCAAATTATTAACGAAAACAATTTTAGTAATAATCAAGAAATTAAATCACGGGTTTTAGCTTTAAAAGAGAATGTTGAAAACCTGATTAATGAGGCTAATTTGGATTTAGAACAATTAGAAATTCGGGTTGCTAAAACTAAAATTGATGCAGTGATTGATTTAATTGTTAAGCACAAGAAAACCTTAGCTTATGAAGAAAAAATCAAAGTTTATTTAACTGAACATTTAGACGAGTTTAATGACTTGGTGCAACAAATTGAGTTGATTCTTGCAGAGTTTAAAAGTGATGATAAAAAACGGGGTTTGAATTCACGCAAAGGTTTCTTGGGGTCACTTAATAAGATTGAAGAGATTCTTGTTAAAGTTGATTCGGGAACGAATTATTCAAAAATGAAAAATTCTTTACAGGTTCACCTTGAAGTATTGAGTGAAAATCTTGCGGTGCTAGAACGATCTAAACCAAATTTTGCCAAAATTGAAGAAGACTACCGGCAATATTTGGATTTAAACTTTGAAGCTAAACACTTAATTCGAAGTGTAGAATTGCTGATCAAACAAGGTGAATGATTGCCTTCAATCCAAAAAAAACGTTATCAACAAGAACTGAATTTGTTAAAGGATTTTCTGGTAAAAAAAGAATATTTAAGTCTCGAAGAGTATCAACAAAACATCACCAACGAAAGTTTACGAAAAGAATTAAACAGCAGTTTATCAGATTTGCTAATTAAGCTGATAATGCTTGGTTCTGAGATAAAATATAGACATCAGCTTTATCGAATTGCATCAGCGATTATTCCGTTGGTTGATGCTAGTGTGGAGAAAAAAGAAGTTGATGAGATGAAAATTAAGATTACTGAATGGTATGAGCAAAAAAACTATCAAGCAATCGTGGCAGAATTCATTGAGAAAAAAAATTTATTTTAAGAGAGAATTGGGAAAAACAAGTTATGAAAAGGGTTTTAGTGCGTTATGGAGAATTAACTTTAAAGGGAGGAAACCGGCACCAGTTTATTACTAAATTAATTCAAAACATTAAGTTTCGGTTGAAACCTTATCAAGAAAAAACCACTTTGATTAAAGATCACAACTCGTTAATAATTGAAGTGGAAGATGATTTTTTAAACCGATTAATTACTGATTTGCAAACTGTTTTTGGAATCTATTCCTTATCGGTGGTTGAAAAAAGTACTTGAGATTTAAAGGATTTACAAACCCGAGTGTTAAAAATGGTTGCAACCAATCTTGGCCAAGCCCAAACCTTTAAATTGGAAGTAAAGCGCATTGATAAAACTTACCCGTTAACTTCAACTGAAATTAAGCAGTTTTTAGCACCCTTGGTTTTGCAAGCGACTTCTTTAAAAGTGGATGTCCACCACCCCGATCTAAAACTTGAAGTGGTGGTTAAAAAAGACCAGATTGATGTTTTTTGTTCGCGAATTAAGGCTTTAAAAGGACTTCCGGTGGGCGTATCAGGAAAAGGGTTATCTTTGTTAAGCGGGGGAATTGATTCTCCGGTTGCCAGCTTTTTAACGATGAAAAGAGGAATGCAAGTCGACTTTATTCACTTTATGACCCCGCCCCACACTTCTCCAGAAGCTTTAGATAAAGTCTTTAAGTTAGCGCGACAAGTTGCTAAATATAATTACCAAAGTTTTAACTTGTATGTGGTCGATTTTGCGAAAATGCTCCAAGAATTAAACCACATCCCCGACCAAAGTTATAAGATTAACATTATGCGGAGAATGTTTATGCGCATTGCTAATAAGGTTGCTGTGAGTGAAGGTCATCAAGCCTTGATCACTGGTGAAAGTTTAGGTCAGGTTGCTAGTCAAACAATTGAATCAATCACCACAGTAAACCTAGTTTCAGCTTTACCAATCCTGCGACCTGTGATTATGAATGATAAAGAAGATATTATTAAAATTGCGAAAAGAATTAATACTTATGATATTTCAATTTTACCCTTCGATGATGTTTGTTCAATGTTTGTTCCTACCAATCCGGTGACTAAACCTCGAGTTTGATTAGCAGAAAAACAAGAAGCATCGTTAATGTGAGAACCGATTTTAGACTATATCATGACCTCAGAAATTCAAAAGTTCCACTATCACGAAGGTGAGTTTAGCCAAGTGGGATTAAACCAAGCATAAATTTAGAAGGAAAACGGTTATGAAGTATTATCCTCAGTTAAATATTCAGACTGCTTATAATTTTCAAGCATCACTGATCACTATTGATGATTATTTAGCCTTTGCTGTTAAGCATAATTTTGCTTATGCTTTTTATGCTGATTGTGGTGTGCTATATGGCGCTGCAGAATTTTATGATAAGTTTAGCGCTGCGGGGATTAAACCAATTATTGGTTTAACTTATGAAGCTTATCTTCAGGAGCAAAAAGTTATCTTCAACCTTTATGCTAAAAACCATCAAGGTTATCAAAACCTTTGTTATCTTGCTTCAGAATTACAAATAAATAATCCTGACACTGATGGTTTTTTCAAGTTTTCGCGCCCTTATTTTGATAATAACCTAGTTTATGTTGTTAGTTTTGAAAAAAATAATGATGGGCAACTTCCTAAGGAATGATTAGTTGGAGTCGAGGCAACAAACCTTTTTTTTGGTACCAATCATCCTCTTGTTGATGATTTTCAAACCAAAGATAATGTTGTTGCTAATAAAAGAATTGCTTATCTTAATTTTGATGATGCTCTGATTTATCGTACCTTGTTAGCGATCAAAGAAAATAAAACCATTACCGAGATGGGGGTAATTACGGATTTTCATTATCCGAGTTATGAAATTGATCTTGAACGTTTAAACCAAGCAAATTTAAAAAAAATTGTCGCAATGGTTGATTTTGATTTGTTTGCCCAACCTCAAAACCATCTCATTGAATTTAAAACTCCCAACGCCGTACCTCAAGTTCAATTTCTCCATCAAGTTAGTTTGGATTCTTTAGTTTCATACCTGCGGATCTATAAAATTGCCAAAAATGAACACCAAAAATATTACGACCGGTTAGATTTGGAACTAAAAATTATTGAAGAAATGGGTTTTGCCAACTATTTTTTAATTGTGAGAGATTATGTCTGGTTTGCTAAAAACCACCAAATTATGGTTGGTCCAGGACGCGGCAGTGCGGCTGGTTCGCTGGTAGCCTTCTTGTTAAGAATCACGACAGTTGATCCATTAAAATACGACCTAGTTTTTGAACGGTTTTTAAATCCGGAACGAAAAACAATGCCTGATATTGATATTGATTTTCAAGATGATCGCCGTGAAGAAGTGGTGGAATACTTGTTTGAAAAGTATGGCATGTATCATGTTGCTAGTATTATTACCTATCAAACAATTGGAGCTAAGTCTGCATTAAGAGACGTTATTCGCGCTTTTGCTAAACCAGTAGAATTTGCTAACAAGTTAACTCGTTTAATTCCATTACAATTTCAAAGTGATTTACAAGGAGCGATCGCTCATTCTAAGGCTTTAAAAATTTATGCTGAAGATAATGCTGAAATTTTTACAACTGCTTTAAGATTAATTGGTTTACCGCGCCAAACTGGTACTCATGCGGCGGGGATAATTTTATGCCAAGCTGATTTGCGTGATATTTTACCAATTAAAATTGGTTATAATGGGGTTATGCAGACCCAATTTGATATGAATTATCTCGAACGTTTGGGTTTAATTAAAATGGATTTATTGGGCTTAAGAAATTTAACCACCCTCCAAGAAATTAAAGAAAACGTTGCTCGCAGTGAAGGGGTTAACTTAAACTTTGATAAGTTAGATTTAAACGATCAAAAAGTTTACCAATTATTACAAAGTGGAAAAACTTCAGGAATCTTTCAATTAGAATCGCCAGGGATGACCAAGTTGTTGGTACAGATGCAACCGACAAAGATTGATGATATTTCGGCGACTTCAGCACTTTTCCGTCCTGGGCCATCAGCAATGATTCCTGAATATCTGAAACGTCGAGAATCAAAGAAGAAAGTTAATAGTTATATTATCGATGCTTCTTTAACTGATATTCTTGCTTCAACTTATGGGATTGTTCTTTACCAAGAACAGGTTTTACAGATTTTACAAAGGGTTGGGGGTTTTAGTTTGGGAAAAGCAGATCTAGTGCGCCGCGCCATGAGTAAAAAGAATGCTAACTATATGGCGATAGTGAAACCAGAATTTATTAGGCAAGCTTTAAATAATGGTTATAGTCAAAGTAAGGCTGCTGAAATTTGAACTTGAATTGCTGATTTTGCCAGTTATGGTTTTAATAAGTCCCACTCCATTGCTTACTCTTATATTTCTTACTGATTATCATGGTTAAAAACTTATTATCCTGAACAGTTCTATGTTTCTTTATTTAATGCTAGTGTGGGCAATCCTGTAAAAGTTGCTGGTTATATCAAAGAAATTGATGGTTATGGCATTGATTTTAAAGGACCAAGTATTCGGAATGTCAATAGTAAGTATGTTGCGTATAATAAAATGATTCTTGCCCCCCTAACAATTATTAAAGGGGTTGGTCCAGAATTTTTAAGAAAATTACAAGAGCTTTGAAAAACTAACAAAACCATCTTTGATGATTTTTACTTACTAATTGCTAACTTAATTGATAAGGGAATGAGTAAAAGTTTGTTTGAAGCTTTAATTTGAGCGGGAGCTTTTGACTTTTATCGTTTTGACCGCTTTTTATTGGTAGAAAACATTGATCTGTTGTATAACTTTGCTTTATCCAACCAAAACAAAGCGACAATTGATCCGTTAACTATTCCTGAATTGACGATAATCAAGCAAGTTGAAAAGAAACTTCTGGCGCAAAAAGAACTGGAGTATCTTGGTTTTTATTTGGCAAATAATCCTTTTGCGACCAGACGTAAAGAATATAGTAGTTACAATGTTTTAACTTTGGCGCAAATTAAAGCACAACACCAAAAGGGCTTTGTGATTGCTAGTGTGGATGGGATTCGAACCAAACGGGATAAAAATAATCACTTAATGGCCTTTTTAGACCTTAGCGATGATAGTGGTACTTTAAAGGCAACAATGTTTAGTTCTCAGTACGAAAAGCAAGCAGATTATCTCCAACCAGGCGTAGTTATTTTGGTGAAAATTGTTGTTCAAGAATACAATAATCAACTGGGTGCAATTGTAGAAAATATCGGTGAATACTTAAATTAAAGGAGAAAACAATGAGTCCAAACGTAAAGAAAATTTTATTAGTTGATGGGAATGCTTTAATTTTTCGTGCTTATTATGCAACTGCTTATAGAGGAGGAAACTTATTAAAAACCACCACCGGGATTTATACTAATGCCGTGTTTTCGTTTGTTAATATGTTAACTTCTTTAATTGAACGCAACGATTATTATGATGTTAAAGTTGCTTTTGATAAGGGAAAACACACCTTTCGTCACGACCAGTTAGTTGATTATAAAGCAGGAAGACAAAAGACCCCTGAGGAATTAATCCAACAATTTCCGATTGCGCGAGAATTTTTAAAAGCTGCCAACATTGATTATTTTGAAATGGATGATTATGAGGCTGATGATTTAATTGGAAGTATGGCTCAGCAAATTTATCATGAAAGCGAAGGATATCTTATTGAAATTCTTTCTAGTGATAAGGATTTATTTCAATTAATCAATGACCGGACTTTTGTTTTAGTACCCCATTCAGGCACTAGTGACCTTGAAGTTTTTGACACCCAAGCATTAAAAGAAAAGTGAGCTTGCACTCCAACCCAAGTTCCTGATTTAAAAGGGATTATGGGCGATTCTTCTGATAACTTAAAGGGAGTTGTTGGCATTGGTGAAGTTGGAGCAAAAAAACTGATTCATGATTATGGTAGTTTAGAAAACATCTATGCTCACATTGATGAAATTAAGGGCAAAAACCAAGAAAGATTAATCAGTGATAAGAAAAACGCCTTTTTGTGTCGTGATCTTGCTACAATTGAAAAAAACATTTACATTGCAGGTTTTCAAGTTCATAAACTCAACCTAACAATTAACCCTTTACTTGATTTTTTGAATAAGTACGAGATGAAGAGTATTGTCCGCAATTTAACCACGACTGCTGATCGAATTAACCAAGAATTAGTGATTGAATACGAATTGATTGACCAATGGTCTTCTGATTTTAATGCTGATAATACCAGTATTTTTGTCGAAAGTTTGGATAGTAATTATCATGATGGGCAAGTAATTGGGATTGGGATTAGTAACAAAAACGGTAATTTCTTCTTAAACTTTTTTGCTGATAGTCAACTTGATTTATTTTCTTTAGCATCAGAACAAAAGGTTAATTATGATCAAGAGTTTGATCAGTTTTTGCAGTCAAACTTTGCCAAAGAAACTTATGATGTGAAAAGAACTTTAGTTTTATTAGAAAACATGGGCTATCATCCCAATTATGAAAGTTTTAATTATGACATGATGAGTGCTTGTTATTTACTTGATCCCAACATTACTTCTACTTTTAGTAATCATTTAGGAATGATTTCCCCAGATTTAAGTATTGATCAAGATGCTTTATTCTATGGTAAGGGTATGAAAAAAACTAGTGAAATTGGACTTAACAAAAAGGGTGATTTCATTGTTAAAAAAGCAGTTTATCTGCAAAAAGTTAAACCTTTGGTGTTGGAAAAATTAGCCAATAACCACCAGTTGACCTTATTAAATGAAATTGATTATCCTTTGGCTTTTGTTCTTCTAAGAATGGAAAAGCACGGGGTTTTAATTGATCAAAAGCAATTAAAAATACAAATTGCTTTTGCTCAAAAACGAATTGAGGAAATTGAACTTGAAATTCGCGAAATTTTGGGTGATGTCATTGGTCCTGATTTTAACCTCGCTAGTCCTAAACAGGTCGGTGAATTACTCTATGATACTTTAAAGTTAACTAACAAAAAGAAACGGAGTACAAACAAAGAAGCTTTAGAAGAACTTTTAACTGAACATGCGGTTGTGGGTCATATTTTAGAATATCGCAAGTGAACTAAATTGGAGTCAACTTATTTAAGTGGATTTGTAAAGTACATTCATGATGATGGTCGGGTTTATACAGTTTTCAACCAAACTTTAACAACTACAGGCAGATTGAGTAGTATGGAACCAAACTTGCAAAATATTGCTACAAGAGAACCAGAGCAAAGGGATGTGCGGAAGATTTTTGTGGTTGATGAAGGTTACACTTTTTATAGTTATGATTATTCACAAATTGAATTAAGAGTTTTAGCCCAAATGGCTCACGAAGAGCATATGTTAGAGATTTTTGCTAAAAATGGTGATATTCATGCTGAGTCCGCGAGTCGGATCTTTCACGTTGAACAGAGTCAGGTGGATAAAGAGATGCGTCGGGTAGCAAAAGTGTTCAACTTTGGCATTATTTATGGATTAAGTGCGTTTGGTTTGAGTAAAGATTTAAGAATTGGGTATAAACAAGCCCAAGAATTAATTGATCGTTATTATGAGGTTTTTCCTGCGATCAAAACCTTCAAAGATAAAACGATTGCTTTTGCAAATCAGTATGGTTATGTAAAAACAATGTCAATGCGTCGACGTTATTTACCAGAATTAAAATCAGGGGTGCGTTTTCAAAAAGAATTTGGTGAACGAGCAGCAGTAAACATGCCAATTCAAGGTACGGCGGCTGATTTATTAAAAATTGCGATGATTAATATTGACCAAGAGTTTCAAGAATCAGAGTTAACTTCGTTTATGAGTTGTCAAATTCATGATGAGATTATTTTTTCTTTGAAAGATGAAGAAATTAAGCAAGCTAAACAAATTATCACCAAACACATGGATGAAGCTTTTATCAAGTTGAAAACTATGTTTTGTCCTGAAGAAGTAATTGCAGTGAAATTGGTAACTTCAAAATCAAAGGGAAAAAACTGGGCAGAATTAAAATAAGAGAAGAGGGAAACTAATGCCAGAACTACCAGAAGTGAGAGTGGTTGTGAACTACTTAAACCAAAATATTAAAGGGAAAGTGATTACTGCTGTGCGGATTTTTTATAACCCGTTGTTAGTACAAACATCACGACTTGATGTGGAGCATAAACTTGTTAATCAGCAAATTGAAGCAGTGGAGGCTTATGGTAAGTACATTATTTTTCATTTAACTAATTATGAAATGATTTCTCATTTACGGATGGAGGGGAAATGAATTTTTGAACCTGATAATTTTTTTAGTTATCCTCAAGATTTAGTCGAAGCTGAAATTGAATTTGAACCCGAAGTCAAGGTTTTACGCTATTATGACTTTCGTCGTTTTGGTACTTTGCAATTAGTTGCTAAAAACCAATGAAGAAATTTACCTGCAATTGCTAAATTGGGATATGAACCCTTTGATAACCATGCCTCTGCTGAGTATTTATTTAATAAAATTCATGCTTCATCAAGAGCAATTAAAACTTTACTTTTAGATCAAACCATTATTTTAGGGTTAGGTAATATTTATGCAAATGAAGTCCTTTTTCAAGCAAAAATTCACCCTTTAGAAAGTGCAAAAAACTTAACTTTACAAGATTGCGCTTTGATTTTAGAAGCAAGTAAGGAAATTCTTAGCAAATCAATTGCAGAAGGTGGTACGACAATTCATTCTTTTATGGTTGGCAATCACCAAAGTGGTCATTATCAAAAGTATCTTCAAGTTCATGGTCGGGAAAACCTTCCTTGTTTTGTTTGTGGTACTAAAATTAAGAAAATTAATGTCAATGGTCGGGGGACTTATTATTGTCCTTGATGTCAAAAATTAAAAAAGATTTAAAAGTGGAAATGTGGAAAACTTCCATTTCCTTTTTAATTGCAAAGCATTATTTTTCTTCTAAAAATTGGTTGGGGAAAATTAATAAAATCTTGTTTAAAAAAAGTTAAAAAAGATTATGATTAAAGTGCGAGGTGGGTCACTTATATGCGAAGTTATAAGTACAAAGTGATTTCACATTCTCCCATCAGCGATCTTGATCGTAAAGCTCTGATTAACCTCTATCAACCTATCGTTGGGTCAGGGGTTGTTGCGATTTATTTGACTCTGGTTGAAGAAAGTGAAATCATGTCTAAGTTGAACAACTTAACGTTCGAAAACAGCCGTTTAACAGTGATTTTAGGCACTTTGAACCAAGAAATTGAAGACGGATTTCAACGTCTGGAAGCGATAGGTCTTTTGAAAAGAACCTACGCAAAACTTAAAAACTTGTATGTTTTGCAAATCATGAAACCTCTTGCTGCTAACCGGTTTTTTGGTGACGTTTTTTATAATGAAATGTTAAAAAATCATCTTGATGAAGAGAATTATGAGATCTTAAAATTTCACTGTCAAGAAACAGATAAAATGACAATTAATAACGATGATTTTGGTGAAGAAAAAAGCACTTCACTATTTGGTGAATTGCCAGGAGAAATTCAGAAAATCATTGGGGATAACTTTCAAAAAAACGTTAATAATCCCACTTTTGTCTTTGAAAAAAATCTTGATTTAAGAACTTTGCAAACCGCTCTTGCTCAAAAGGGTATTCTTCCGGGTTGTTTGACTTCTGAAATTATCAATTTCTTAATTACTAATCAACCTAGTTGTGGTTTAAATGATCAAGAAATTGCTGCCGTGTTGGACCAAGCATACAATCAACGGACAAAAAAAATCAATTTCAGTGTTCTTAAAGTACTTTTTCAAAAAGAACTTTTAATGGTTAAGTCAGCAACTATTACGCCTTCCCAACAAAAAGCAAAAGAAATGAATCTTTTTGAAAGTTATGATTATGCTACTGCTTTGTTAGCTAAAGAACCCGGGTTTAATATCAAAAAAATTATTGATGTATTAAGTGGGGAATACCATTTATCTAATGGTGTAGTAAATTGTTTGTTAGATTTTTCTTATTATAAAAATAATGGAAAAATTGTGGGTGAATATTTGTTTAAAATTGCTAAAACTTTAAATAAAAAACATATCAGCAATACTTTAGAAACAATGAGTTATTTAAAACAAGCGGTTAAGTATAGTTGTCAGGGTTCTTTAGTTAGTTTTCATTCTACTTTAACTCCAACTTCTTTAAATAAGAATAGTAAAATATTAAAAATGCCAGATTTGAGTTGAATGAATAGTCAAAAAAATAATCGTGATGAACACGCTAAACTAGACGATCTTGACCTTCAATTAGCAACTTTAGATGTAAACTTTTAAAATGAAAACAGTAGATAGAGAGAAATGTTGATGGAAATTGACCGTTTAGAGAACCAGGCTTTAGTTAATAGGTTAGTTGAAACGCATCAAGTTTCTAACCAAACTCTTGACCTTTACCACTCTGATATTGATTGGTATGTTAATCATCATTTTGATTGTCAAAACCCAGAAAACTTTGCTGCCTGTCAGCAAGTTCAGAAAGGTTATAAAGTATCGTTGAAATATGAAAATAACCAATTTTACAAAGGAATTATTCCGTGTGAACATTTGGTTTATCAACAAAATGAACAAAAATTTTTGCGTCGTTTTTTATTAACTGATTTTGATCCCTTTCAACAAGAACAGGTTTTTTATAAAACAAATGAGCAAAACTTAAAATTCTTTACTTTGAACTATGATGATTCTAAAAGTCAGGAAATTATTCAGACCCGAATTAATTCAAAAGAAGAGTTTTTGTTAAAACAACAAGTGGTTGCTTATTATCATGATGTTTTGGCGAACAAAAAACGTTATGGAATTTATCTGTGAGGAAGTTTGGGTTTGGGTAAAACTACTTTATTTCGTTTTCTGGCAATTGATGCGGCGAAGAATCACCAAAAAACCATTGCTTTTTATAGCGTTTCTAATCTTGTTAATTTGTTAAAAGGATCCTTTAGTAATAACGCTGAGAATAGTAAGAAAATTCTCGAGCAGTTACAAATTGCTGATTTTCTCTTTCTTGATGATATTGGAGGAGAACCTGCTAGTGAATGATTGCGCGATGATGTTTTGTTTACGGTTTTGAATTACCGCATGACTCACGAAAAAACGACCTTTTTTACTTCTAATTTTTCAATTGACCGGTTAAGAAGAAATTATCAAGCTAAAATTGGTAAAACTTATCCTGGATCAAAAGAAGATAACGAATTAAAAAACGAACGTTTCATTGAGCGAATTAATGTTTTGGCTAAAGAGATTGAATTGATCGGTACTAATCACCGGATAAAATAATTTTTCTTCACTAGAGATATTTTTGCTTTCTTCATTAATATGAATATTTTCCCTCCTTTTGTCGTTTTTCAATCACAAAAGGAATAAAATCAGAAACAGGTGATTAGAAAATGAAAATTGGTATTTTTTCTCCTTCAAATTCGGTTGTTTCAAAATATCCTAATCGTGTAAAGAGAGCGTTAGAATATCTTGAATCACAAGGAAACGAACTTGTTTTAGGGGAATTATTTTTCAAGGATGAAGGTTATAGAACTGGTTCTATAAAGCAAAGAGCTACAGAAATTAATAATTTGTTAAGAGATGAAGAACTAGATGTTTTGATGTCTTCAATCGGAGGGTTTGACACTAATTCAATTCTTCCCCATCTTGATTATGACTTATTAGAAAACAGAAGAAGAGATCTCGTTATTTGTGGTTTTTCTGACATTACTGTTTTATTACTGGGGATGATGAATCGAACTAAGAGTTCTAAGATCCGGTTTTTGCATGGACCTGCTTTGATTCCTAATTTTGGTGATATAGAACCGCAATTTAAGTCAATAACGTATAATTCATTGCTTGATTGCGTCTCGAGTTCAAAAAAACATATTTATACTGTTCCAGATTCATGAACTGATGACTGAACAAATTGAGAAGACTTTGAGCAGTCTAAAGAGATTTTCAGTCAGTCCTCGTGAAAATATGAATTTTTCCAGTCGTCCCATCCGATTAGAGGGCGATTGATTGGTGGTAATGTGAATGCGATGCTCAGGAACATTTGGTTCAGAGTATGGCTTAAAAACCCAACCAGGTGACATTTTGTTGTTAGAAGACAGTTGCAAGAATGCTGAAGTTGTTGAGAAAAACTTTAGTGCTTGTTTATTGAATGGAATTTTTGATCAAGTATCTGCTATTATCCTAGGAAAATATGAAAAGTTTGATGATCAGGGAACGGGTGTTAAACCAATTGAAATTCTCCGGGAAGTTTTATCTGAAGCCAAAAAAGAGATTCCGATTGTGTATGATGTTGATTTTTCCCACACCAAGCCGATGTTAATTGTTGAACTAAATAAGCCAATTATCATCGATGGGAAAAAGCAAAGAATTATTAAACCTAGTTCATAGTTCTTGCAATTCAAGGTAGAGAGGGGGTGTGGACGATGTTTGTTGGTTTCATGATGAATTAATTTAATTTATGGATCAAAACAGTCTAGTTATAAAAACTAGACTGTTTTTAAGGGGGAGCAATGGAAAAATATAAATTAGCCAAAACATTTATGGTTTTCAAGGCAAAAGAATTTGTTGTTTTAAACAAGGGGACTAACCAAAAAATAATTAGTAATAATCAATGAGAAAAAAACAAAGCGATTTTTAAATATTTATTGCGGACAGGATCTTTTTCTAAAAGTGAATTAAAAAAAGCCATGTATAATCTATCCATTGATGAAGATATGCAAGATTATATTTTAAATGGTTCAATTATCATCGATGATTGTTTTGATGAAGCAGAGTTATTAAGTCGAAGTGAGTTAATGCTAAATTATCATGTGGGAACTGGGGATTATAAAGACCTTTTAAGTAAAATCGGGTCTTTTAACTTTTTCATTGTCGGATGTGGCGGCATTGGCAATGCGATTAGTTATGCTTTGGCTTCTATTGGGGCTAAAAATTTCGTTTTGTTCGATAAAGATATTGTTGAAGATACGAACCTAAACCGCCAGTTCATTTTTTTAAAAAAAGATGCAGGAAAGTTAAAGACTAAGGTGCTAAAATCAGGATTAATCGATAGGTTTGATAATCTAAGCATTGAAACAAATGAAGACTATGCTGGTTCAGACTCCTTGTTTTTAATAGAAAAAATTCGGAGTATGAATTTCTCGAATACTATACTGATTTTATCTGCTGATGAAAAAGCTATTATTGAAGAAATCAATGAATTAACCATCAAATTCAAAATACCGATGTTAAATATTGGTTATTTTAATGATATTTCTACTATTGGTCCGTTTTTTATTCCGTGGATAGAAAATAGTGCCTGCATTTTTTGTAATAAAAATAATGTTATTAGCACTAGCAATTCAACTTTAGAGGATTCGATCAACTCTTATTGCAATAAGGCTCCATCTTGATATTTGAATAATGCCTTAGCAGTTAGTTTATCGATTCCTGATATCATAAAATTTATTGAGGGAAATTATTCTGCAATCAAGAGTACTAATAAAAGGGTTGGCATTAATAATTGAGATTTGTCGTTACAAGAAGTGGCTTTTCCAAGAAATTTAGCCCACGACCACAGTTAAGAATGTAACAAAACAAAACCTCACTTTTTTAAGTGAGGTTTTGTTAAAGAAATTAATTACTAGTTTGACTAGATGAAGTTACTGATTCAAAGCTCGTTACTTTACTCGCTTGGAAGTTTTCACTATAATCGTTGGCCTCTTTAATCGTTTTGAATAACAATTCAGGAGTGACTTTAACTGGAACGTTAATCATGGTGTCAGTTGGTGCACAAGCTTCAACACACAGAGGCATCCACTCCTCTTCTTTGATAGTTTCTTCAAAACCGTAATCTTTCAATTTAGCTGGTAATCCTACTTCAACACAGAAGTTGATGACCTCATCAACTTCATCAATTCGGTTTTCTAAAAACAATTGGATAACTGTTCCAAAAGAAACGATTTCTCCGTGCATAAAACTGTGGAAGTTTTCTAAAACGTGAGAAGCATTAAAGAAAGCATGAGCGGCTGCCAAACCACCTGATTCTGCTCCAACTCCAGACATAAGGATATTTGCTTCGATAATATCCTCCACAGCCTCATTGACTTTGTGGGCTGCAACAGCTTGTTTTGCTTCTAAACCTTTAGTAGTCAAAGTTTCGTAGCATAACCTTGCAATATCAGTACTGGTTTTAGTTGGTTTTGCTCCCAAGAGATTCAAACCATTAGCTTCGCTGGTGCTTCGTGCCTCAAAATAAGTCCCTAAAGCGTCTCCCATTCCTGCAACTAACAAGCGAACGGGCGCATTAGCGATTATCTTTGAGTCAACCAAAATAAAATCTGGTGATTTTGGATAAAATAAATATTCTTCAAAGTTACCATTATCATCATGAATGACAGACAAGGAAGTGACTGGTGCATCAACACTTGCAGCAGTAGGAACGATTCCGATTGGCAACTGACCTAAATGAGCAACCACTTTAGAAATATCGATAGTCTTTCCTCCACCAACAGCAACAATGACCTCAACCTTTTCTGCTAACGCTTTATCTTTGATCTTGTTGGCATTTTTGTAAGTAACATCATAATTCATCTTTTCAAAGATTACATCTACCCCGTTTAAAGATTCATTAATAATTTGATCTTTTAACATCGGATAAACAAAATCATCAATAATAACCATCACTTTGCTTCCGTATGGTTTTGTATAAAGGTGCAAGTTTTTAAGTTCATCCATACCTTGAACATATCTAGTTGAACACCCTAAAATTCGAGTCATATTTTTTTTCCTTTCTTTCTTCCAACCCCTGTTATTAATTTTACGCCTTTGGTCTTTCAAAAACAAACATTTAAGAAGTATGCAAGTGAAATTATTTTTTAGTCAATTTATGGTGCTAATTGAGAGTATTTTAAGAAATCCTTTGAGTATTTGCTGTGCTTATATTATAATAATCACGTAATTATTAAAATAAAATTATGAAAGAAGGAACATTATATATGGCAAAAAAAGTTGCAATTAATGGTTTTGGAAGAATTGGTCGTCTAGCTTTCAGACAATTGTGGGATAACAATGACGTTGAAATTGTTGCAGTTAATGATTTAACTGATCCAAAAACCTTAGCTTACTTGTTAGAACATGATTCAGCGCACGGATGATTCCACAAAGGAGAAATTAGTGCTAAAGATGGGGCAATTGTTGTTGCTGGTAAAGAAGTAAAAATCTTTGCTGAAAAAGACGCTGCTAACTTAAAATGAGGTGATTTGAACGTTGATTTAGTAATTGAATCAACTGGATTCTACACTGATAAAGAAAAAGCGAAAGCGCATTTAACTGCAGGAGCAAAGAAAGTTTTAATTTCTGCGCCTGCTAAAGGGGATTTGAAAACTATTGTTTATGGAGTAAATGAAAAAGATATTACTGCTGAAGATGACATCATTTCTGCAGCTTCATGTACTACCAACTGTTTAGCTCCCTTAGCGTTTGTTCTAAACGAAAAATTTGGGATTAAACAAGGATTAATGACTACTGTACACGCAGTTACTAACGATCAAAGATTGTTAGATTTACCGCACAAAGATTTACGTCGTGGACGTGCTGCTGCTTGAAACATTATTCCAACTACTTCTGGAGCAGCAGTAGCTGTTGGTAAAGCTTTACCGGAATTAAAAGGAAGAATGGATGGGTTCGCGTTAAGAGTGCCAACAATCACTGGATCAATTACTGATTTAACTGTGGAATTGAACAAAAATACTAGTGTTGAAGAAATCAATGCTGCAGTTAAAGAAGCAGTAAGTTCAAATAAAGCTTTAGGGGAAGCAATGGCTTACAATGAAGAACCAATTGTTTCTGTTGACATCATTGGAGAGTCACACGGTTCAATCTTTGATGCTACTTTAACTAAAGTAATCGAAAATGATGGAGCTCAATTGGTAAAGGTGTTTGCTTGGTATGACAACGAAAGTTCATATACTGCACAATTTGTGAGAACTGCACTTCACGTTTTATCATTATAATCATCAAGACGATTTTTATAATAGTGAACAACCCGTTAAGGGTTGTTTTTTTATCGACAAAGGTTTCAATCTGAATATCTAAATTGCTAAAAACGAGTTAGAATAAAGTTGTACTAGTTAATAAGAAAGAGGAAACTAATTATGGATTATAATAAGAAAAAAACCATTAAAGATCTTGATGTTGCTAATAAAAAAGTCTTGGTCAGAGTTGATTTCAATGTGCCTTTAGACAAACAGGGAAATATTACTGATGATAACCGAATTACTGCTGCACTACCAACCATTAAATACTTGGTAGAAAATCAAGCAAAGGTCGTTTTATTCTCTCACTTAAGTCGAATTAAAAGTGAAGAAGATAAACAAACCAAAACTTTAAAACCGATTGCAAAACGTTTGGAAGAATTGATGAAACAAAAGGTGCTTTTTGTTCCTGTAACTGAAGGTGAAGAATTAGAAACCGCAATTAATAAATTGAATTCAGGTGAAATTCTTTTAGTGGAAAACACTCGCTTTGAAGATGTTGTTGGCGGAGAAGTCGTAAAACGCGAATCAAAAAATGATCCATCACTTGGTAAGTATTGAGCGGGATTGGGTGATTTGTTCATTAACGACGCCTTTGGAACTGCTCACCGTGCTCATGCTTCAAATGTTGGGATTGCTTCTAACATTGCCCAATCGGGAATTGGATTTTTAGTAGAAGCAGAGTTGGCTAATTTGAGTAAGGGAATTGATAACCCTGCAACTCCTTTTGTAGCGATTTTAGGAGGAGCAAAAGTTTCTGATAAAATCGGGGTGATTGATAATCTTTTAAACAAGGTTGATAAGATCTTGATCGGTGGAGGAATGGCTTATACTTTCTTTGCTGCTCAAGGTCATGGGGTAGGTAAATCCTTATTAGAAGAAGATAAAATTGAAGATGCTAAACATTATTTAGAAATTGGTAAAGGAAAAATTATTCTTCCTGTTGATTCTGCTAATGCACCAAGTTTTGAAGATGTAACTCCAGCCTTTTCTGACACCAGTAATGATATGCCAACAGATGTAATGGGTCTAGATATTGGACCAAAAACAATTGAACTCTTTAAAAAGGAATTAGCAGGAGCAAAAACTGTGGTGTGAAACGGACCGATGGGAGTAACTGAATTTAAGAATTTTGAAAAAGGAACTTTAGAAGTTGGTCAAGCGATTGCTAATTTAGATGGTGCGTTCACTTTGATTGGTGGCGGAGACTCTGCTGCTGCGGCAAAAAAACTTGGTCTAGCTGATAAATTTTCTTGAATTTCTACTGGTGGAGGCGCTTCTTTGGAATACATGGAAGGTAAAGCATTACCAGGAATTGAAGCGATTCAAGATAAATAGACAAAATGATAGGGCTTTGGTCCTATTTTTTAGATTAAACTTGGGTTTAACGATTGTTAATTTATAATTGAAATAATGAAAAAGTTTAGTTGAAAAAAACAAGTTCCACCCGCCTTACCAAAATTGTTGCACCAAAGAGTCGAAAGCAGCGATTGAATTACTAATTTTTGAATCATTGGTGACCAACTGTACTTAACTGATGCTAAGTTTGATACTGAACCCAAACTTTTAGCAACGATCCCGATGGGTGATATTAACGTGAATATTTCTAAAAAAGGGGTTTTGAACCCTGACTTTTTAAAACATCCTCATCCTTTAAACTCTTCGTTTTTAGAAGCTTCACAGACCGCAATTACAACCATTAATTATTTTGATGATTATCTTTATAATGTTGTGAAGGTAAATAAACATTATTACCTTTCGTTAATTAAACCTGATCGTTTAAGTAGTTATATCTTGAAATTTAATCAGCGGTGGGAACAAGTTCAACAAGTAGAGACTTGAAATGATTATGTCTTAATTGGAGCTTTTCTTGACGGGTTGCTTTTCCAAACTTTAACTTCAAAACAAACTTATTTTTATGCTAATAATGAATTTAAGGAATTTAGCTTAATCAACCTTGACCAAGTGGTTGAGGTGGAAGAAGCTTATCTTTTGACCACACTTGATTTTAAACTTTATGTGTATTGAAAGGATAAAGCAGTGTTTAATTTAATTAAACAGTTTGATACTGAACTTCTTATTAGTAGTTTTGATGCTTCTTCGTTTTTGGTCTCTATAAAACAAGAACAAACAACTTACTATGTCAATGGTGCAAGTTATGATCACTTTAACCTTTTAACCTCGCAATATTTTTATCGTTTGGCATCATGAAAAAAACAGTTATTAATCGGAAAACCGCTCTATCTTGATCAGCATCTGCTTGATTATGACCAACCCTTAATTTTTATTAAATAGAAGGAAGTGAACCAATGTTTCAACGTTTAGGTACCCAAACTGGGGCAATTCTTATCATCTTTATTATTTTTCTTTGTGGTTTATTTTTACTTTCAACAGTTGGCAGACTTTGTTTTTATTGGTGAGCAACTCGTCTCAAAACTGGTTTTAGCGGTCAAGAAATTTTTGACCAATTAATCGAAAAGAATCATTTCGACTATACTCTGGTTAAAGGTCAGAAGCTTGGTTTGAAGAGTGTTTATTATACTTATCACCAAAAAACAAAACAATTTGGGTTTTCTAACCGTGTTCTAGACCAAGAAAATTTATTCACTAACTTGTTTGTTTGCCAAAGTGTTGTTTATGGTCAAGAAAAAACCCATCAGACCCACAATCTTTACTATTATCAATACTGAGGTCTAAACCTTTTAAATTTCTTGTTATATGGCTTATTTTTAGCAATGATGTTATTAACTTTTCTTCCTGGAGTTGATGTGAACCAAAAAGTGGCACTACGTTATTGACTCAGTGTGGAAGCTTTAGCAATCATTGGGTGAGTGTTAATGTTAATTATTATTTTTTGGTGAATTAATGTAACGATGAAATTTAATGAAAGTGTTGAAAGGCAAGTTAAGAGTTTGGGTTATCAAACTTTGACGAGTCAAATGACCAATTATTTGAATCTTAGTGCTTATTTTCCATTTTCATTTAGAACAGTGATTTAAGTGGAAATTTTTCCAATTACAACTGTTTCTTTGCCAAAGGGCGATTTAAAAAGGTTTTTACTGAAAATCTCTCGATTTTGTTTTAGTATTGTGATTGAAACAGTGATCGCATCTATAACTGTTGCTAAAATTCCTTTATTATGAATATAAACACAATGAAGGAAAGGACGATTAATAACGATGACAACACATGAGCCCAAGCAGCGAAAGGGCATCATTGAATTAATTTGTGGACCAATGTTTTCTGGAAAGACGACAGAATTTTTAAGACGTTTACGCCGTAAAAGTTTCGCTAACCAGAAAGTTTTAATTTTTAAACCATCGTTAGATACTCGGGGAGAGCAAAATAAAGTTATGTCGCATGATGGCGAGGAAATGCCTTCTTTTGTAATTACTGAACCTAGTCAAATTCTTGATTATATTCACAAAGAAGATATTAAAGACCACTGTCGGTTAGTGGTTGGTATTGATGAGGTGCAATTTTTTGATCCAAGTATTATGGAAGTAATTCTTGATATCTCAGAACAAGGAATTAATTTAATTATTGATGGTTTGGATAAAGATTTTAAAGGGGATGCTTTTCAAAATACTGACAAGTTGTTAGTCGAGGCTGATTATGTTACTAAACTTCAAGCTGTTTGTGCGATTTGTGGTCGTGACGCTAGTTTTAGTCAACGCTTAATTAATGGTGAACCAGCTAAAAAAGATGATCCAATTGTTTTGATTGGGGCTCAAGATAGTTACCAACCCCGCTGTCGCACCGATTGGATTCGTCCCCAATAAGCCATAATAGGGAGTTATTTCAAGTTTAATTTGGAATTGGGAAATAACATCATGACTATTGGTGGGGAAGTCAAAAAGCAAGAAGGAGGCTTTTATGTCGGAAACAAAAATTACTGGGATCTATAATGCGGGTCCCCTTTTCTCTAGTGCCGAGCAAAACCAACGTAAGTACGAAGGAAAATTGTTAGTCGAATACTTTAAAAAGCATGAAATGGATCGTAGTTTAATCTTTAATCCAATTGATTTACCCCACAATGATGGGAGTGTTCGGACCAATTATGAAATTTTTATTAATGACTATAATTTAATGGAAAAAGCTAATGTCTTTATCTTTGATCTGGCTGAATATGATAGTGGTACGATGTTTGAATTGGGTTATGCGATTACCCGGGCAAAAAAACTTAATGATGTTGTCGCGATTTATCCTGTGATTTCTGATTTTCGTGCCCAATTACGTCCCAGTGGAGATGCTATCCCTGGGTGAGGGGTTAATGAAATGTTAACGGGGAGCTTTGCTGATCCCACGTTAAAAGAAGTTGTCTTGGTAGTTAATTCGTTTGAAGCTGTTATTCAAGATATGGAAAGTCGAAATCTGCATTAATGGTTAAACAACAAACAATTAAATCAAGTTTTTTGGGTCTAAGAAGCATTAAAAGTGACCTAAAAAGTCTCTCTAAACCTTTGATCTATGTCATGTTTATTTCGATGGTTATTACTACCTTCTTTGCTCTTTTTAATGTTCAAGGTTATAAAGAAGGGGCAAGTTATTTTATTCCTTTAGATAAGTATAATTATGTCACTGGACCTGGAGGACATTCTGTGTTTGGCACTAGTATGGGGGCGGGAATTTTAGTAGCAATCTTTTGAGCATTATCAGGAGCAGCTTCTTTTACAGGAATCTTAATGGTTTTAATGATTACTGAACACAAGGAATCTCAATGGTTCTGAAGTATGGTTTCAAATGCCTTTTTCTTTTTAACAACCTTGGGAATGGGTTATATCGGGGATATGACGATGGGGTTATTTACTGTTTTAGTTACCCCAATAGGGTGGATAATTTTACATAAAAAAGCAAGACTGGTCTTGGATTTAAAAACTCAACCAGTTGTTATTAAAGCAACAATTTACTTTACTGGTCTTGCCTTGTTTGCAATGTTAGTATTTGCTTGGTTTGCTTATTTATCGAATGCAGGGAACTTATTGTTTGGTAAAGAAAATAATCCTTATCAAATTGGTAATAACGGTAAGTATCCTGATTTTGGTTATAACGATGGATTCAATTTCGGTTTAAAGTGAACTTTAGATTCTTTGGCAAGTTCTTTTAAGATGACTGCAACAATTCTCCAGGTATTAGGATTGAAGATCCAGTTCTTTTTCTGGTTGTTTTGTGACATTTTTAGTATTCTCCAGTTTTCTGGTTTAGCAGGTTTACGATTGTTAAACATTTCCTTATTTATTCAGTATTTAACGTGAATGTCGCTAGTAATTCTTTCAATTGTCAGAATCTTGAAGCAAAAATATCAAACCAAACCAAAACGATAAAAAAACTTCCAGATTGGAAGTTTTTATTTTAACTAAATTTAAGTTTTAGGCGAACTTATTATTTTGATCTTTTTGATAATCTTTTAGTGGTTCAAAAACGTTGAATTCTACTTCATCAGCTCAAATTCCTGTAATAGTTTCTCAAGTAAGGCGCATCACATACAAGACATAAACCATTACAAACATAAAGTTAACTAAAGCTATTAATCCTCACAAGAAACCGTTTCGTGAGAATTGGTAAACCATTTGGTAAATGTTGACCAATAATCTTAAAACTGCTTCAAGCATGACAAAGATTAATTCTAAAGTAACGATCACCAGGGTAGTGTTTGCTAAAAGCTTCATAAAAGTGCTTGATTCGTACTTTTGGTTAGCATTTTTTTGGTAGAACAAACCAACATTTAAAGCTCCCAAAACTAACAAGCAAGCACTAATGGTAAAGACTCCAATTGTTCACCCTTGTGCTGCTCCACCCAGATTGTTGCGCATATAAATCCCATAAGTTAACATTGCCAGTGGCGCTCCCACCACCATAAACATTCCAAATGCTTTGGTTAAAAATGGTTTTGGCTTGATCGTGGCATTAACTTTAACATTGGGAAACGAACTCATAATGAACGGGGTAAAGAACCCGCCAACAGTTAAGCTTAATGCTGAAATTATTCATTTGTTGGCACTTAAAGTAAAGTCATCCATTTCATTCATGCTGCGAATAATCACAACACAAGATCAAACTGATTTTCACACAAAATACACAATTAAAGCCATGATTGCTCCGGCACTTGCTTTTGCAGCGATGTCATTAGATTCGTTGCCTAAACCTTTAATAACATCATCTAATAAGGCGCAATAAGCAATCAAACCAACGACAGCAAAGGCTGTGCCAAATATTTGAGCAAAGATAATAAATCCTCTGGAAATTCCAGTAACTGAATTTCTCATAACTACTTCCTCCTTTTATATACTTCATATTATAAAGTAATTCTAAAAATGCTTTTTTATTTCTTGTTGAGAATAACAGGGATGATTAGGGGATTACGACGTTTAACTTTGAAAATGTAGGGTGATAGTGCTTGTTTGATTGCCTTTTTAATTGCTCCAAAAGTTGGTCGGTCAGAATTTAAGATTTCCACCACAGCATTAGTAACGATTCCAATTGATTCACCAATAATGCTTCCTGAATCTTTGACATAGAAACTGCCACGAGAAATAATGCGAGGTTGGGCTAACAACTTATTGTTTTGGGAATCAATTGAAACCACCACAGCAATTAAGCCATCTTTACTTAGAGTATCACGTTCACGAATTACATTTGATGCTTGTCCGGTCATATCTTTACCATCAACATAAATTGCATCAGCATCGATTCTGCGTCCAACTTTGGCAACTCCGTTTAGCAATTCAATTTGATCCCCGTTGGCAACTACAAACCCGTGACCAGGTTTTAAATTAACTGAACGGGCAGTTTCCACATGTTTTTTTAACATGCGGTATTCCCCGTGCATGGGCATAAAGTAGTTTGGTTTTAGAAGGGTGAACAAAAGCTTTTGTTCTTCTTGACTAGCGTGTCCAGAAGTATGAATTTGGTTAGTGGGCGTGTTTTCAATGACGATTGCCCCGATTCTGGTCAGACTATTAACTAAGCGTTCCACGTCAGCACGATTTCCTGGAATTGGTGAAGAAGAGAAAATTACTGTATCCCCTGGTTTAATGCGAACACTTTGGTGTTTATCATTGGCAATACGTGAAAGTGCCGCCATTGGTTCACCTTGTGATCCTGTAGTAATAATCATTAGTTCGTTATCGGGATACTTGTGAATATCAGTTGGTTTAATGAAGCGTTTTTCACTAATTTTCAAATGCCCCATTTTCCGAATAATTTTAATAATTCGCTCAATTGAACGACCAAGAATGACAATTTTACGGTTGTACTTATTAGCTAATTGAATAATGTATTGAATTCTATGAACATTAGATGCAAAAGTAGTAATTAAGATTCTTCCCTTTGCCTTAATAAAGTGTTTGTCTAAGTTATCAATAATTCCCCGTTCACCAGGAGTGTAGCCAACTACTTCAGCATTAGTAGAGTCAGCCATTAATAACTCCACTCCTTCATTTCCGATCTCTGCAAGTTTATCAATTTCTGCAAAGTGTCCCAGTGGTGACCAGTCAAACTTGTAATCACCTGTAGAGAAGATGTTTCCATTTGGGGTTTTAACAAGAATTCCAAAGGCATCAGGAATTGAGTGGTTCAACGCTGCAAAACTTACTTGAAAGTTTTTTGACCTTCATTTATCTTCAGCAACATATTCTTTAACGACAGTTTTATCAGTAACTTTGTTTTCTTTCATCCGGTCACGAATTAAAGCTGCAGCCAATTCGGGAGCGAAAATTACCGGAATCTTGATCTGCTTTAATAAATAAGGAATTCCCCCAATATGGTCTTCGTGCCCATGAGTAACAAACATTGCTTTAATTTTTGTTTGGTTTTCTACTAAATAAGAATAATCAGGAATAACTGCATTAACCCCTAACATTCCTGCATCAGGAAATTTTACCCCTGCATCGATAATAATGATTTCATTATCATGCTCAACCACATAGGTGTTTTTCCCAATTTCTTCTAACCCTCCCAAAGCAAAAACTTTAGTAGGAATGTTTCCTCCGTTATATTTTCGAACAACCTCTCGTTGACGAAAGTGAAAGGGTTCTTCATTGACTATGGGTGTTTTTTCATTTTGATTGTTAACTTTCTTGATTGGGGTTTTAGATTCAAACGCACTTGGTTTAACTGCTTCCTTTTTTTTATTTTCCATTGATTTTTTTCTCCTTTTAAAAATTTAAAAACTGGTCTTTTTCACCCATCACTAATGTTAATATTGAAACTTATTTAATTTAATCCGAGCTCTCAGGGTTAAATTAAATAATAGGTTTTAAAAAAAGACTGATATTATTTTTTATTCTACCTTAATTTCTACCTGCCGTCTATCGCGACAAAAAAACGGCAAATTTCACTTTACCGTTCTAACTAAATAAACAACCAGTCATTCTTTTTAAAGTAAGGGTCTTTTTGGTTGATGTGATCATAATATAACTTTCCGATATTGTGGTCATATTCGTGCTGGAAAACAACTGCTTCATAACCGCGTAAAGTTCTATTGACAAGTTTTTTTGACAAATAATCATAATAACTAACAATAACTTTATAACTACGAGGAACTATTCCTTCGCGATCAAGATCAACACTCAGACACCCTTCACCATCTTCAATAGCAACAACTTGGGAAGAACGAGAGAGGATCTTAGGATTAATTGCTGCAATTTCTTCAACCTTAGTTAAATCTTCCTTATCTCATTCAATCCGAATAAAAAAGAGATTTTTATTAATACCAATTTGAGGAGCAGCCAAACCGACTGCGGGACGAATGTAGTCAGGCTGGTCTTCGGGATTTAACTCAGGATCTTGAGAATAACGAACAAAATCAATTAACCGTTGCATTGTTTGTTCTTCGAGAGGATCAAGGTGCTCCACATCCAAAACATCATCACTTACTTTTCTAATAACCGCGGGCTCGTTGTCTTTGGTTAACCACTGGTTCGTGGGAACTTGCTCTTGAAGTAAATTCTGGGTTAAATCAATTTTCATAGTTTCTATCTCCGCTTCTTTTCATATTTTAGCAAACCCTCGCCTTGAATTAAACTAATGGTTGTTTTTGTGAAAAAAGTTTATACAACCCCAAGAAGCTTATTGTTATAATTATTAAAATAAGAAAGCATCAAGGTGAAATTTAATGAATGTAATTGCTGGTAAATACAAGCACCGAAAGTTAAAGACTTTGCCCTCACTTGCTACTCGCCCAACCACCGCTAGAGTGAAAGAAGACCTGTTCAATATTTTGAATAACTACTTTATTTTTACAAACAAAATCTCTTTAGATTTGTTTGCTGGTAGTGGTGCTTTAAGTTTAGAAGGTTTGTCACGAGGAATAAAGAAAGCTTATGTTAATGATTTAAACCCTGAAGCATTGGAAATAATCAAAGAGAATTTTCACGGTCTTGATCCAAATGATTATGTTTTGAGTCAAAGTGATTATTTGGTTTTATTGACCCAGTTGGTTAACAGTCAGGTTAAGGTCGATCTAATTTATTTAGATCCTCCCTTTCCTCACACTGAATACTACGAGCAGTTTTTTCAAAAGTTAGCAGCAATTAATCTCTTAAACAATTGGGGCGTGGTTGTGGTGGAATCCCCAATTCCTTTGGAGGGAATAATTAATGATTGGTTGAAACTTTTAAAAAGTAAAGTGGTAAAAAGCAGGGTTGATAAATATCTTTATATTTTTAGATTAGAGGAGAAGGAGAAATAAAATGACAAAATTAGCAGAAAAAACTGGAAAAATCGTGGTTATTTCTGGACCAAGTGGAGTGGGGAAAGGAACGATTAATGAGCGTTTGTTTGCTGATGAAAAACTCCGTTTGGTTTATTCAGTTTCCATGACAACTCGTGCGCCTCGCCCTGGAGAAACCGATGGGAAAAACTATCACTTTGTTTCAAAAAGTGAATTTGAGCAAGCAGTTCAAAACGGGGATTTAGTTGAATATGCTGAGTTTATTGGTAACTACTATGGTACTCCCCGAAAGTTGGTCGAAGAACAAACCAAGCAAGGTAAAAATGTGGTTTTGGAAATTGAAGTTGAAGGCGCAACCCAAGTAGTTAAAAAAGAAAAGAACGTGCTTTCAATTTTCTTAATGCCCCCAAGTTTTTATGAACTGCAACAACGTATCATTACTCGTGGAACTGAGGGCAAGGAAATTATTAAACAACGTTTGGCAAAGTCTTTATTTGAAATTCCTTTAAAAGATAACTACCAGTATGTTGTACAAAATGATACTGTAGAAAATGCCATTGCTAAAGTTAGTGATATTTTGGTTAAAGAAGGCTTAACTGATTATGAATCAGTTTCAGCTTATGAAAAACTAGCAAACGAGGTAAAAGAAATCATTTTACAAGATTATGGTTTATTTATTGAAATCATCCAAGAAAACCTTCCTCGTTTAGCTTCAATTTATAAAACTTTATTTACCAAAGATAACTTTATTGACCAATTATCAAAGGTAATCACCGACCGAATTTATACTTATATTCTTGCTTATGGTTTATTTACCGATTTAGAGGACCATAAAAAAGTGCAAGTGCTTGTAAATACTAATATCTTAGAAATTGACTTTTTTGGGGTAAGAAATGACATTGCCAAAAAATTCTAATCCACGCTATCAAGCTTGAGAGGTTTTAATTAAAGTGCTTGATCACCATGCTTTTTCTAACCTCTTACTAAATGAGGTTGCAAATAATAGTCAGCTAAAACCATTAGATAAGAATTTAGTGTTTAACTTGGTTCACGGGGTCGTGACTTGGAAGATTTATCTTTCGTATGTGGTTAATAAATTAATTGATAAGAAAAAAACGCCCCTACCAGTGCAAATTCTACTTTGAATGGGAGTTTATCAGCTTCACTATTTGGATGCAGTTCCTGCTTATGCTGTTGTCAACGAAAGTGTTAATTTAGTTAAAACTATTGATTCAAAATTTGCTGGACTAGTTAATAAAGTTTTGAAAACTCTTGTGGAGCAAGAAAGTGAATTTTATGTTGTTCAAGAAAAGGATCAGAACAAAAACTTTTGTTTAACTTATGCTTTTCCGTGAAAGTTATTTACCTTGTTAAGTCGTGATTATGGAGAAAAGAATGCTAGAGCAGTCGTGATTGATTCGGTGGAAAAACCATTAATTAATTTTCGGGTGAATACTTTAAAAACCAGTGTTAATCAGATTTTAAACCAGTATCAAGACCAGTTTGGTCTTACTAGGGTGGTGGGGGTCGATGATTGTTTAATCGCTACCAAACCTTTGGTTCATTCCCACTTATATACTTCTGGCGAAATTACAATTCAAGACGCAGCTTCAGTCTTAGTAGGGCAAGTTTTGAATCCTACCATTAATAGTCGGGTGTTAGATATGTGTAGTGCTCCTGGAGGCAAACTTAGCCATCTCAGTGCTTTAATGCAAAATACGGGGATGATTATTGCTTATGAATTGAACCCCCAACGTCTTGATTTAATTCAGCAGAATTTAGTGCGGTTGGGATGTGATAATATTGAACTGAAAGCTCAAGATGCACTTGGAGCAATTAATGATAAACCTTATGATTTTATTTTATTAGATGCACCGTGTTCTGGTTTTGGAGTATTGAAAAGAAAGCCAGAAATTAAACTTAACTTTAACAAAACTGGTGGTGATTTTTCTAGATTAGTGCAAGTTCAAGCCGAACTCTTAGAAACTGCTTATCAAGTTTTGAAAAAAGGTGGAGTGATGGTTTATTCAACTTGTACAATAAATAAAGCTGAAAACCAAACCCAGATCGAGCAATTTTTATCCCGCCATCCTGACATGGAAATGATTTTTAATCAGCAATTGTTTGGTTTTGAACAAGCAACTGATGGGTTTTTTATTTGCAAACTGATGAAGAAAGCAGGAAGATAATGCCGTGATGATTATTTAGCGATTATGATGGCACCTTGAGAAATGGTGCTGATGGGGAAGTGGATGTGCGTGATTTGCGGTTTGTTCAAGAGTTTATCGCTCAAAACCAAATCTTTGTGATTGCAAGCGGGCGACCTTATGAACAAATGTTTTATGAAATGAAAAAATTAAAGATTCAGCCATCCTTTTACCTTACTAATGCCGGGGCAATAATTCGGGATCAACACGGAAAGATTCTTTACCAGTGTGTTTTACCTAGTTCTGATCGTGACGTGATTATTGATTATTTAGCAAGCCAAGAATTGCAAAGTTTAATTTATGCGACTCCTTTTGAAGAGTTTTACTTGTTTACTGACCATCCTTCATATTATAAAGATGGTCAGTTGAAACGAAAGATTACCAATTATTCGTTTGCTGATTTAAAATCATTTGATTTGGTTTGCTTCAAAATTCAAGAAGTTCGAGAAAAACTTGACCAAATTGCTCTTGATGTCCAAAGAATTGCGCCTAATTTAACAATTATTAGAAATTATGATAGTGATATCTTAGAAATCCACCCTCCTAACTCTTCTAAACGTCAGGCAATTCAAGTATTACAAAAAATGTTTGCTATTGCTGATGATCAAGTCATTGTGGTTGGTGATGACCATAACGATGTAGGAATGATGGAATACTTTGAGCATTCCTTTGTAATTAACCAACCCTATAACAAAGCGATTCAACCCTTAGCAACTTATAAAATTAATCATCTCTTTGAAATTAAAAACTTTTTGAAAAAATAACTTTCTGCCTTCCTTATACTCTTAAGGGAGGTTTTTATGTTCAAAAGTTTACTGTTTAGTTTGGGATTATTTTCCACACCCTTGCTTTCTCATCTAACGACTGTTGCTGACATTGATTTTTCTTTGCCTTATCTTGATGATTTTATTCGTCCTGGTTATCAAGAAGATACTTATAAAATTAATAAGGAAGGTGAATTTAATTGTACTTATACAAACAATGAACAACACCTTTTTATTAATCAAGGTTTATTAGCAACAACCACTTTTAAATACACCAATCCCCTGCAAGTTCATAAAACTAATTGTTATGGAGGGGGTGAATCAGGAATTAATGTTGTTGATACTGCTTTTCGACCTTCACAAGAAATTTGGGATTTAACCAAACGCTTAATCAATTATGATCATTTAAGTTTTGAAGAGAAAATGATTGATTTAAGCGACGAAGAACAACAAGCAAATGATGAAAAAAAGTTTTTTCAGTTTAGAATTCAAGTTAATTTTTCGTTAACGATTAATAGTTGAACCTATAAATTTTTTGGAGAATTCACACCCCGCTATAGCTATCAAACTGGAATTCTTACCACCCCGGCTTCTCAAGATTTCTCTAGTTCAGTGCAAGTAATTTTAAACCAATCATATCAACCCCGAATTCACTTTGAACCGTTTCTTTCTGTTCATGAACAGAAACGTTATCTTGAAAGCGATTTGCAAGGACCAGGAGTAATGCCCCGATTTTGGATTAGTGGCTGTTATAACCAACAATTTTTTGAAGATTTGCAAACAAATGTTCCTTATAATAACCAAATTTATGCAACTCTTACGACTAAAATTACGGCAATGTCTTTGTTTCATCTTATTAAAATTCTTGACTTTACTCATGCTCAACAAATTGAAATTAATTTAGAGTTCGATCCCACCAAGCAACAACTTCCTGTGACTAATCTTGCTCTCTACTTCAAGGTTGATAATTTTATTAAAAGTCATTTTAAAGCAAATTCTCCGATTAAACTTTGGTATGAAAATTTGCGAACCCAAGCACTACCTGCGTTTAATCACGCAAATAATCACACGACTTTTTTATTACCAATTTCTTTTAAAGAAGCGATAGGAAGTAGTAATTATCAACAAATTCTTGGCGCCCCTTTTATCAAGGTGAATATTTTTAAAAAGATTGATTTAAAAACAATCGCTTGACCAGAATTGATTACTTATCAAACTTCAACACAACTAGAAACAATTGTTAATACTTTATTGGCACAAAACTACTTAGTTCCTACAGATGTTATTAGTAAGGTTATTGATGGCAAATTATTTTTAGAGGGAAACAATCCCCAAGTGATTAATAAAATAGAAATTCTTTTACATAAAGAAGAACAAAATTCATCACCGCCTCCACTTGTTGCACCACCTTCTTTGACACCAGATGATGGGAACAATCAAAACGCCCAACCTGATCAAGGTTCTGAAACTGCAAATCATAAAAACTCTGTTTTTAAAAACCTGCAATTATTGGGGTGGTTTTTATTAGGTTTTTTCCTTTGTTTATTACTATTGTTTGTCTGGTGACGAATTAAAAAGAAAAAGAAAAGATAATGGTAAAATAAAACTATAAGAGGTAACTGTGGAATTCAAAATAAGCAAAATTTCTGAAAAAGGTGATTTTAGAGCGCAAAATCAGGATCGGGTTGATTACGCGTTTAATAAGTATGGTCAATTTTTAGCAATTGTTTGTGATGGAATGGGAGGACATCCTCACGGTGATTTAGCAGCAGAAACTGGTTTAAACGAGTTTTTAGCTTTATTTAAGACGACAAATTTTGCTAATTTCAAAAGACATGAAATCAAACAATGATTAGAAGTTGTAGTATTAAAAATTCGGGTAAAAATGGAAATAATTGCCAGTGATGATGAACAAAAATTAGCAATGGGTACTACTTTATCAGCGCTTTTAATTGTTGATGAAAAAAATGGTTTTACTGTTAATGTTGGTGATTCGAGAATTTATCAGTTCTACCATGACAAATTAAAACAGTTAACAATTGATCAAAATTTGTATAATCAAACAAGGGCCTCTGAACGAAGAAGGGTTAACCATCTTTATGAAAATGACCAACGGTTTAGCCCTCGTCATTACTGAAAAATTTTAACCAGCGCTTTGGGACCAGAAAAAAATATTCAAATTGATGTTAAGCATTTAAATAGAATTCGTGGTTCTTTTCTTTTGACTAGTGATGGGGTTCATGATTACATCAATCCTGAGGTAATTAAAAACGTTTTGGCAAGTAACGACCTTTTAGAACAAAAGGGCAGAAATTTAATTAATTTAGCGCTGACCGGAGCTTCAGCTGATAATTTATCTTTAATCATTTTAGAAGTTAGTGGTGAACAAAAATGGAATTAAAAATTAATCAAATAATTGATAATCGATACAAAATCATTAGTAAAGAAGGTAAAGGAGCGACTAGCTTAGTTTATAAAGTTATTGACCTAACCAACAACACCTTTAAAGCTTTAAAAATTTTAACAACAGCAAAAAATGTTGATATTGCATTTAAAAAAGAAGCAGGAATTTTATCTTCACTGAATTTTGAACATTATGTTACGCCAATTGATGACTTTGGAATTTTTACTTTTGAAAATGAAAATTATCCCTATATGGTTTTGGAATTTTATCCTAATAAAACGATTCAAAACATCGCTTCTACCAATGCCTATCTGCTTTTTTCCAATAACGAATTAGAGTATTATTTCAAACGAATTCTGCTAGGATTAAAAGGAATTCACGATAACCAAGTGACTAAAATGATCCACAAAGACCTTAAACCGCAGAACATTTTATTGAATGCAAAATGAGATCCCTTTATTGCTGACTTTGGAATTAGCCAAGTTTTACAAACTGAAAAAAATACTCTGATTGAAGCTAGTGGGACCCCAAAGTATATGGCTCCCGAACTCTTTTTAGAAAACAATTATGATAAGAATATTAATCAGCCCTACTATATTGATATTTATGCAATTGGAGTAATGCTTTATGCTTATTCAACAGGAATGATTCCTTTTGAAAATTTTGATGTAATTGATTATCCTGAACAAGCTCATAAGAAAGAAATTGCAACGCGTGATTTAAACTTGTGAATGGATTTAGTTAAACCTTCAATTTACAATCCTGAAATTAATCGTGCTTTAGAAAACATAATCTTAAAAGCAATGGCCAAAGATTATCATAAACGTTATCAAACTTTAGGTGAATTGATGGATGATTTTGACCAAATTAATAGCAATAATTTTAAACCCTTTGAAGACTATAACACTCGTCCCAAAAATATTGAAAAACCATTAGTGACTTATGTTAGCAAGTTTAACCGGTTTTTAAAAATTTTTAACTGAAAATGGTTGGTGATGATGATTTTAATCTTATTGGGGATTGTTTTTGGTTTTGCCTTAGTAATTAACTTAGTTTAGGAAAGAGAAATGATAAAAAAAGAAAAGGGAATGATTTTAGATATTAATAGTGATCAAAGTGAAGTTTTTGCTTTTGATCGTCAAGAAATCATTTCGTGTTATGCTAAAGGGAATTTAAAGAAGACGACCAAAACTTTTCATGTTGGTGACGTGGTAATGTTTGAACAGTTAAATGATAAAAAGGGTTATATCACCAAACTTTTTCCCCGAAAAAATACTTTATTTCGTCCTAAAATTGCTAATATAAACAATGTTTTACTGGTGAATGCTTTAAAAGAACCTTCACTCAACACCTTTTTGTTAGATAAGTATCTTGCTTTTTTAGAAGTGCACCAAATTGAACCTTTATTAATTTTTACTAAAAAAGATTTGTTAGCAGATGATGACTTAGTCTTTGCAAAAGTTAAAGCTTATCAAGAAATGGGGTATCCCACCTTTCTTTTAAACAATAATGCTCCCGAAAAATCGGTTTTAGGTGAACTTGAAAAAACGATGGAAAACAAACTTTCAGTTTTTGTTGGACAAACAGGAGCAGGAAAAACAAGTACGTTGAATAATTTTTTAAGTTTTGAAAATCAACAAAGAACAAATCCCATTTCTAAAGCTTTAAATCGTGGTAAACATACAACAACAAAAACGCGAATTTATGTCATTAACCAAGTAATTTTTTTAGCCGATTCGCCTGGATTTTCTGCATTTGATTTAAAAGGGATCAGTTTATTAGAATTACGTTCTGCTTTTCGAATTTTTGCGAAATATCAAAATGGCTGTAAGTTTAATGATTGTTTACACTTAAGTGAAAATGGCTGCATGATTAAAAAAAGGGTTGAAACCCATGACATTCCCTTGTTTTTTTATCAAGACTATATCAAAATTGCAGGAGAAGTACAGAAAGAGGAAAACTCATGGCAAAAATCATAATTGCACCCAGTTTATTAAGTGCCAATTTTATTAATTTGAAAACTGAAATTGAAAGTTGTTTAACAGCTGGTACTGATTGAATTCATTACGATATAATGGATCGACACTTTGTCGAGAATTTAACTTTTGGACCCAAAGTTTTAAAAGATATTGCTAGTGAGTTTCCACAATTAAAGTTAGACCTTCACTTCATGGTAGAAATTACTGTTAAGCTTCAAGAATATTTAAAAGAATATTTTGCTTGTAGACCGAAATCAATGACAATGCACATTGAATCACTAAAAAAGAAAAGTAATATTAATCAATTTATTGATGAATGTCATGCTCATGGAGTTAATTGTACCTTAGCAATTTCCCCAGCTACGAAGATTGTTGAAGTTGTTCCGTTTCTAGAGCGTTTAGACGGGGTTTTGGTTATGAGTGTAAAACCAGGTTTTGGTGGGCAAACCTTTATGCCTGAGGTTTTAGATAAGATTCGCTTTTTAGCTGCCTTTAAGAAAGATAAGGCTTTGAATTATGATATTCAAGTTGATGGAGGAATTGATTTAGAGACTGGTAAACTTGCCTTTTTAGCGGGGGCAAACCAGTTTGTTGCAGGCAGTAGCTTTTTTCAAAGTGAGCAAAAAAAAGCTTTCGTAGAAAGATTTATAAATTATGGAAAATAAAAAAGTTGTTCTAATCGTTGCTACTCCAAGCCAACTCAACTTTGATCGTTATAACAGCGAGCAATTTTTTATTATTGGTGTTGAACGAGGGTGTTTGGATTTAATTGAAAAGAAAATTAGACTTGATCTGGCGATTAGTGATTTTGATCAAGTTCTCCCAGAAGAATTGGTTTTAATTAAGAATTATGCCCTGCAATTCACTCAGCTAAATCTTGATAAGGATTGATTAGATGGTTTGGTCGCGCTTGAAACGGCAAGAAAACTTTTTCCCCAAGCACCAATCAAATTTGTAGCTAAACCAACCAAACGCTACGATATGAATCTTTCGATTCTTGATATTATGAACCAATATGATGATGTAGAGATTTTTAACGAACATTCTTTGATAAAAAAAATCCCTGCTGGTACCAGAGAAATTGATTTTAATAATTTTCAAGAAATGACTTATCTATCTTTCTTTAGTTTAAAGGATAATAATCACCTTATTTTAGAAAACTTAGTATACCCTTATCAAGGGACTTTGGATGTTTTTTCTACTCGATGCATTTCTAATGCATTCATTGCCTATGAAAATCCAAAGGTTACCAATAGTGAACCTTTGGTAGTGATTATGAGTAAGTAAACTAAATTTTTGCTTTTCTTTTGTTAATTCTGTTAGATTCTTTTAGACGAATTTTGGCTTCTTTTAAGTTAATTTCATTTTTTCGTTTTTTCAAAACCGTTTCGTTAAGGCGAATTTTTAACTTGGCTTCTTTTTCATAGTCTCGAGTCATTCTTGCTTTACGAATAGCTTGTTTGATACTTTTTTCTCGTGTTCTAGAAATCATGTATTCTGCTTTAGCGATTTTGAACTCTGATTTTAACTTCGCATTTCATTCCGCTTGTGATAGAGCGCTAGTATAGTTGGTGATTTCATAAGTATCGGGTTCTGCCTCATTATTTACTTTTAAAAAAGTTTTATCCATGATCGCCTGTTGACGTGCGTTTGCTAAAGCAGCTTCTTTAGTTGAATAGATTCCGTTTTCATCTTCAGTTACATATAAAAGATTATCGTCTTCATTTTTAATAATTGACCATTTTTTATCCATTAAATTACCGACCTCGTTATAAATACATTTTACCATTTTGGGACAAAAAAACCGGTCGCTAAACCGGATAAAATACAATGGTGCCCTCTACCGGGGTCGAACCGGTACGAGTTACCTCGTTAGATTTTGAGTCTAATGCGTCTGCCTATTCCGCCAAGAGGGCATAGTCTTATTATATAGAAAAACCAGCTATTTTTATAATATAATTTCGATATGAGGCTCTAAAATGCGATTACTTTCCTACTTTTTTTTAATTCTTTGAATTGTGCTTTTTCCAGTAATTGCTGGAGTAGTTTCTTATAATACTAAAGTTGATAGTTATTACTATTTGGCGTTGATTTCAATTATTTGTGTTTTTAATTTAATTTGGTTTATTTTAAATAGAAATAATCCAAAAATGGACTTAGTTAGTAAAATTGGTAATTTATTAGTACTCAACGTTTTTGCTTATTTTTCTATCAAAAAAGCCTATGAAATTAGTAAGGTTAAAAAGGCAAATAAGGATCAAGAAAACCGCCGTTATGTTTTTTTCACCAATCATAACCAAACTAATGTTGAGGATAAAAAACCCCAAATTGAAGACTTTGACTTTGATTTCACTGATGATGAATTAAAAACTTTTAAAACCAAGCAAGACGAACGGTTGCGAAGAATTCCAGAAAAAGAGGCTCTTAGGCAATTAAATAACGCTTTGATTGAGGTTGATCGAAAAATTATTTGAGGGTTTGGCGTTTATCTTTTGTTTTTAATCTATGAGCAAAACCCAATGATTACCAACACTTATGAAATTATTGAAAGTTATAAGACAAGAGTTGATGACACCAAACAATTGACTAAAAGTATTCATGAGTTTTCACTTCGCAAAGATTTAGCGAAATTTATTCCTGACTATAATCCAAATAGTCAAGTTGAGGCAGTTTTGCTAGCAACTCCAAGCACAGAATTTAAGGTGGCTTTAAAACAAGATCGCGTTGATATGCAAATTAAAGCCAAAAATGTAGCTATTAACAAAAACAAAGCATCTTAGAATGCTTTGTTTTTTACAATTGTAATATTAAACTAACTTTTCAGTTTTTTTAAGAGTTCTTAAAGTGCGAGTAGAAACCTTAACTGTTTTAATGTTTCCTTTTTCGTCTACTACTTTAACTTTTTGCAGGTTTAAGTTTCATTTTCTTTTTGTAGCATTTAATGCATGCGATCTGTTGTTCCCAGAAAGCGGACCTCTACCTGTTAAAGCATCTTTTCTTGCCATTATTATTCACCTCTCCTTTAATTTGTATTTTAAAAAAGTTTAAACCCGTAAAAATATTAAAACACATAGGTTATTTTAAATAAATTTCTGGATATATGCAACTAAAAAGCGCTAATACTTATTTTAAAAAACTAAAAAAGTCTCACAGAAAATTTGAATTAAATATTTCATTATGAGACTTTTATAAAATATAATAGTTTTAGACACTATCTAAAAATATGTTAAAATCAAGGGAAAGAGGTTCATTAGATGATAACTGATATTGATGAAAATATTTTAAAGATTATCAAGAATGCTGTTGTGACGGTTCCGGGTGTTGCTTCTTTTGCTGATTATCATAATACTACTTCATCAGCTGCTAGTAATGACAATTTAGCGACACTAGATATCGATAAATCAATTGAGTTATTAACCGCTGACATCTCAAGATTCAAAATTCATGTAATTTTAATCAGTGGAATAAACATTAAGGATGTAATTAACGAAATTCAAATCAGAGTTAAGTACGAATTAGAAAAAAGCAACAAGTTTACGAATAAATACTTGGTTGATGTGATAGTAGAAGGCATTACTAACAATTAATATTAAGCAATAATTGAGACTGTAAATAGAAAAAATAAGGTGGAAACAATGGACAAAGTTGAATACTTGAAGGAAATGATTTTAAGCGGGGTAAATAATTTACATAATAATTATCCCCATATTGATAAATTAAATGTCTTTCCTGTTCCTGATGGTGATACAGGCACAAATATGAACTTAACTGCAACTAATGGTTATAAAGATATTAAAGATAAAAAGTTTCAAACAATCGGAGAAGAATTATCAGTCTTTGCACGGGGTTTAATCATGGGGGCACGGGGGAATTCTGGAGTTATTTTTTCACAAATTATTAAAGGTTTTTCTGTTGGCATGAAAGACGCTACATTATTAAGTGCTGGTGAATGAAAACAAGGATTAATTAAAGCCAGTGAAATTGCTTATCAAGCGGTGATGAAACCAGTTGAAGGAACCATTCTGACAGTTATTCGCGAAACTGCTGAACAAGCCAATGGTTTAGCCGATGATCTTGATGCTAAAGAGTTTTGAACTCAGGTTTGTCAATTTGCTAATACTTCTTTAGATAATACTCCTAATTTGTTACAACAATTAAAAGATGTTGGTGTGGTTGATTCTGGTGGTTATGGTCTAGTTAAATTCTTTGAAGGAATGAGTTATTATGTCCAAAACAGCAAGATTGTTGCTGAGTTACAAAAGCTAGAAATCAATGATGGTGGTAATTTAGACATTGATTTAGAAGACGTTGAGTTTGGTTATTGTACAGAAACAATTGTTGATTTAAGTTCGAATTATGTCAATAAATTAAAAGTCAATACAATCCGTGATCAACTCCAATTGTATGGTAACACTTCGATGGTCGTCATTGTTGATGATGATATTTTAAAGGTCCACACCCACGCTTTAAATCCTGGTCAAGTTTTAACCTTTCTACAACAGTATGGAGACTTTAGAACTGTTAAGGTTGAAAATATGACTCTCCAAGCAGATTATCAAGTTAAGGGTGGTAATAATGCTAAAAAGGGATGAAGTGAATCTTCAACAGTATTAAAAGAACGAAATTTAGTTAACGAGGCTGCAACAATTGCTGTGGTACAGTCAGAAGAACAAAAAGATTATTTTGAAAAAGAACTAGGAATTGATTTGGCGATCAATGCGGGGGATAAGATGAACCCTTCAACCAATGATTTCTTAAAAGCAATTCGGGATGTTGATGCAAAAAATGTTTTTATTCTTCCGAACAACTCTAATGTTATTCTTGCTGCTAGACAAGCTGAAAAAGAAGAAAAGAAATCAAAGGTTCTGGTAATTCCCACCAGAACAATTCCTCAAGGAGTTAGTTCGGCACTTTCTTTTGAACCGGGTGGAACTACTTCTGCTAACGTGAAAAACTTAAATAGAGCAATTAAGAATGTGGTTTCTTTCTCCATTGCTCAAGCTGCTAAAGATTCGGTTTCTGATGGAGTTGATGTTAAAAAAGGCCGCCAAATGGCAATTGTTGATAACAAGATTATTGAAACACAACCTTCGATTCGGGCAGTTTTTGAAAAAACTCTTTCAAAATATATTACGAACAAAGTTGAAATTTTAACAATTTTTGTGGGTCAAGATGCCGACACAAGTAATGTGAATGATTTGCGCAAGATGTTAGATGAGGATTACAACATTGAATATGAAATTGTTGAAGGTGGACAAAAAATTTACACCTTTATTATTGGAATTGAATAGATAAAATTAAACTAAAAGATGCTGTCGTCTTTTAGTTTCTTTACAATATATGGTTAATAGATAGGAAAAATGAAAATGATTAAAATTGCTTTTGATGTCATGGGTTCAGATAAAGGTTCCAAGTTCGCCCTGGAGGCAGGATTGAAGTTTTTATCAGCTCATGATGATTTAGAACTAGTTTTTTATGGTAATGAAACCGAGATTAAAGCACATCTTTTTGCTTTGAAAAAATACAAGGTTGACCCGGTGCGTTATTCAATTGTCCCCACTAGTGAAGTGATTGATGTTCATGGTTCAATTCTGGATGTTCGTCGTAAAAAAGATGCTTCAATTGTGCGCGCTTTAGAAGCAGTGAAAAATAACAGTGTTGATGCAATGCTTACAGGAGGACCAAGTGCTGCTTTTATTGCCGGAGCACAAATTATTATTGGTAACCTTCCTGGGGTTAAACGTTCAGGATTTATGCCTACAATTCCTTCTAATGTGGATAACCGGGTTTTATTATTGCTGGATGCTGGTGCTAATTTAGAAAATAGTCCTGAAGAATTATTGCAATACGCGCAAATGGCAACAGTTTATTCTCATAGCGTTAATAAAATTGAAAAACCTTTGGTTGGTTTAATGAACATTGGTGAAGAAGAGGGTAAAGGAAAAGAATTGCAAAAAGAAGCTTACAAACTTTTGGCTGCTGATAAAAAGGTTAATTTCTATGGTAATTTAGAGCCCCGAGAACTTTTGACAGGAAAAGTTGATGTGCTTGTTACTGATGGATTTTCAGGAAATATTGCCTTAAAGACTGCTGAAGGAGCAGCAAAAAGTATTTTTAGGGAAGTTAAAAACCAAGCTAAGAAGTCAATTTTTAGAAAAATGGCACTTGTTGGAATGATTCCTACTTTTAAAGCAATAGCTAAAAAATTCGACTACAAAAACCATGCAGGAGCAATTTTATTAGGAATTAATGGGATTGTTTTTAAATCACATGGTTCAAGTGATGTTAGGTCGTTTGAAGCAACTTTACGGATGACTTATCAAGCGGTGAAAAACCAAGTTTTAGTTAATTTAGTTGAAGGAATGGATAACCCAAATCATGGCCAAGAAAACTAATCTTCCTTTCGAAAACTATTTTGAAACTACTTTTCAAATTAAAATTAATGATCGTCATTATTATGAACAAGCTCTAACCCATAATTCTTATGCTAACGAACATAAGTTAGATTATACTTATCAGCGGTTGGAATTTTTAGGTGATGCAATCTTACAAGAATACATGTCACTCTACTTTTATAAGAATAATTCTCAAGTTGATGAAGGAAAACTTACTAAAGAACGTTCGAATGCGGTGCGGGAAGAAACCTTGGCAGGAGTGATGCGCAAGATTGGTTTAAATAATTATATTCGCCTGGGTAATGGCGAGATGACAAGTGGGGGAAATAATAAACCTTCAATTCTTGCTGATGTTTTTGAATCGATTACAGCAGCAATTTATTTAGATAACGAAGATAATGGCGCTAGTCAAATTATTAAACAATGATTAAAACAAACTCTAATTACTTATATTTCTCAAAGTGAATACCTTGAATCGATCAAAGATTATAAATCTGAACTTCAAGAATTAATTCAAGCAGAAAATCGCAGTGATTTGCACTACATTGTGAAATCACAACACCCGGTTGAAAATAATAGTATTGAGTATGTAGTTGAGGTTATTTTGAATGGACAAGTTTATGGGCAAGGAGTGGGTCTTTCCAAACAAGCTGCTGAGCAACAAGCAGCAAAAAATTGTTTAGAAAAACTCCGGAGAAAATAAGAGAATAATTATAAGGAATTAAAGCTAGGCTAATTGTTGACAATTATTCTTTTCAAAGAACTTTAATACTTGATGATCCAAAGGAGATATAAACGATGTTATTTTTAAGAACCCTCTATGCACATGGTTTTAAATCATTTGCCACCCCAACCACCCTAGACTTTACTAGTGAAATGATTGGAATTGTCGGGCCAAACGGTTCGGGAAAGTCAAACATTACTGATGCCATTCGTTGAGCGTTAGGAGAACAAAGTAATAAATCATTACGAGGCAAATCAATGGATGATATTGTTTTTTCTGGCAGTGTTAATAAAGCTGCGTTAAACAATGCTAAGGTTAGTTTAACTTTTAGTAACGAACGCAATACTTTTAGTACCATTGATGCTGATGTGGTAGAAATTACGAGAACGTTTGACAAAAAGAAACGTGAAAGTGAGTTTTTTATTAACGGTGAAAAAGTTAAATTACGTGAAGTTCAAGAATTAGCACTGGAAACTGGTTTAACAAAATCATCTTTAGCGATTATTTCTCAAGGAACAATTACTAACTTTGCTTCTTCGCGTCCAGAGGATCGCCGGGAATTGTTTAATGAAGCTGCAGGAGTGGCGAAATACAAAAAACGCAAACAGGAAGCTTTAAACAAATTGATTCATGCGCAAGAAAACTTAAACCGGTTTAATGATTTGGTTAGTGAAATTAGTAAACGCCTCCCTGCACTAGAACGCGCTGCTAAAAAAGCCAAGATTTATCAAGAAAAATCTCAAGAGTTGGCAGAAATTGAAATTGCAATTATTCAAAAAGATTTGCAGATATTTTTTGCTCGCGTTGAAGAAATTAACGGTTTATTAAGTGATAGTAACCAAAAAATTTCTGAATTAACTAAAGAAATTAACGGTTCTGATGATGAATTTAAAAGTCTTGCCACCCAATTAAACGATTATGAACAACAAAATGCTGCGCTGCAAAACGATATGAACCAGTTAAACCAACGTTTGGTTGATTTACGAGTTAAAAAAACTCAGGCAGATAATCGTGAAAGCCAAAAAAATGCCAATGCCAACGATGATGCGATGCAAGCAGGGCGTTTAAAAAAAGAATATCAGGAAAATAAAGTTCGTTTAGAAGCAGAAGAAGCCCGAAGCCAACAGCTACATGCTGATATCACCAAAGAACGCGAACAAAACGATTCATTAACCCAAAAATTTGATGCTATTGTGAAAAAGATTGACCAAATTCGAAAAACCGTTAACCAGTTAGAAGCAAAAATTAGTTATGAAAATAACCACCAAACTGCTAATCGAACGGCACAAGATTATGTTATTCAAAACAAGAGTCGCATTGGGGGAGTGATCGGGAAGTTAATTGATTTAATTGAAGTTAATGAACAATATCAAGAAGCAATTTCAGTAGTTTCATCCCAAAACATGTTTTCAGTTGTCATGGAATCAAGTCAAGCAACTAAAAAGGCGCTTGAGTTTTTGGATGCGAACCGTTTGGGAAGAGTAACGTTTCTTCCTCTGGACACCCTGGCGCCAACCACGATTAGTGGGGTTAACCGTAATGTCATTGAACAAGCACCAGGGTTCTTGGGTTTTGCCAACGAAATTGTCAACATTCAACCAAGTTATCAAAAAGCTTTAGATTATGCTTTGGGAAGTGTCATTGTTGTTGATGATTATGATCACGCGCTTGGTTTGGGACGCCAAATTAATTATCGTTATAACATCGTGAGTTTAGATGGTCGTCGCATTATGCCTAAAGGAGCGGTTCAAGGTGGTAAGGGACGAAATAACAATATTTTCACCAAGCAGACAGTTAATAACTTAGAAGAATTGAAAAATCAGGTTGAAGCGTTAAATCAAACTGAAGAAGTTGAAACTAAAACTCTGAATGAATATCGCCAAGCGCGAGATAAGGTGCGCGAAAACATTAATGAACTGGAAGTATCAATCCGATCATGTTTAGGAGCAAAACGTGATTTAAACACTAAGTTGCAGTCTTTAAATGATGATTATCGTTTACTGACGAAAACCAATATTGAAGGTGGTGTTCGTGAAGAGAGTGGCGAAAGTGAATCTTTAAAAATTATCCGTGAAATTAGTAAAGTACAAAACCAATTATTAGAAAAACAACAAATGGTTAACCAAATTATTGAAGCCCGCACGAAGTATGCGGCTCGGCAAGCTTCTTTAAGTGATTTGAACCAAGAAAAACATCAGGAGTTAACCCAGTTAAAAGATGTTACGGCAGCTTGACGAGTTGAAGAAGGAAAGTTAAGTGAGCGAATTCAAACTTACACTGACCGCTTGTTAGACAAGTACAACTTGACTCCCCAAGCGATTTTAGCTTCAGATTATGTGGTGATTTCAATTGAAGATGAAGATGCTGTGCGGAGCCGAATTAAACAATTAACTGCTGATTTATCAGGGTTAGGGAATGTTAATTTAGATTCAATTCAAGAATATGACCAGGAAAAAGAACGTTTTGAAACTTTTGACCATGAACGAAAAGATGTACAAAGTTCGGTCGATAACTTGAATAAAATTATTCAAGACATGGATGAAAGTATGGTTAAGCAGTTTAAAGCAGTAGTTGATGAAGTTAATGCTGCTCTTCCAGAATCATTTGCAAAATTATTTGGTGGGGGAAGTGCTGCGCTAGTTTATACTGATCCAGATGATTTATTAAACACGGGAATTGATATTAAAGTTAATCCTCCCGGAAAAAAGATTACGAACATTAACTTACTTTCTGGTGGGGAAAAATCTTTAGTGGCCTTAAGTGTTTTATTTTCAATTTTAAGAGTTCGTCCCCTCCCTCTGGTAATTTTAGATGAAGCAGAAGCGCCCTTGGATCCAGCTAATGTCGAACGTTTTGCTAAGTATATTAAGAATTTTACTGATGATACCCAATTTATTGTGGTCACTCATCGAGAAGGAACAATGGAAAATTGTGATGTTTTATATGGGGTGACGATGGAACAAAAAGGAATTACTAAAATTGTAAAAATTAAGCTAAACCAAGCCAAGGTTCTGGTTGATGAAGAAGCAAGTTTGGAGCGCTCTGAAGTTTAGGGTGCTTTTCTTTTTATTGGAATTCTATATAATTAACAAAGATAATCATTGGTTTATTGCCTAGAATAAAGGAAGTAAATGAGTAGAAAAGCTGGCATTCTTTTAAGTGCAGTGGTTGTAATCTTAGTAGTACTTTGAATCTGAACCCTTGTAGTTCCAAGAAATAGCATTAGTATTGGGGGGTCAACTTCGGTGGACCCGTTAATGCAACGTTTAACAAATCAATATAAAAAAACAAGTAAAGAAAGTTTTATTTATTCCTCTTCTGGGTCGCAGGGGGGGATTAAAAATATTGAATCAAATGCTTATAAAATGGGATTCATTTCTAAAGAAATTGCTGCTGATGATCCATCAATTTCTTTAGTAGAAAACGGGACTAACAATGGTTTAACCGCCGATCTTAGTGATGAAAATCAGCTTACTACTTACTTACAAAAAACTCGTGGCTTTGGAGATCAAAAACATAAACTGCAAATTGCTACTGATGCAATTATTCTTGTTTATCATGCCCCAACCAGCTTCAATGAACAGTTTAAAGACCGTTTTACAATTACAATTGAAAACCAAGTGCTGGATGTAAATTCTGAACAGTTAATTAAATTAATTTATGGTAAAAATCCTACTTGGGCAGGAATTGCTGAATCCTTAAGTACGACCCAGCATCTTGATAAGGATGAAGAAGTTATCAGCGAGTTGGCAAACAGTAAGGAAAACCAGTTAAAAGCGTTTTCTCGTGAACCAGGTTCAGGAACAAGAAATTCTTTTGAACACCAAATGAAGTTAGATTCAGATTTAAGTTCGACAATTCATTCTAGCGTTTTAAACTCAAATGGAATGATGTTCCAAGAAATGGCCCGCGCCTCGTCTTTTGGTTATCTTTCTTTGAATTATTTAGATGCTGTGAAGGCAAATGGTGATTTAAACTTATTGACAATTAAAGCTAATGGGACAACTTATGATCCATCGCAATTAGAAGACTTTAGCGATTATCCTTTAACTCGTCCTTATATTGGGCTATTTAAGGCTGGTTTAGATAGTAAACTCTTAAACCAAATTGCTGCTTTCATTGCTTGAATGGTATTAGCACAAAAAGATGTTGATAGCATTCCTGCTTTACAGTATAAAAAAGAAGGTTTGACCCCAAAGTTTAGTTTGGATGGAGTGGAGTACCAAATCAATGCTTAACCATAAGAAAGGAGGGAAAGCGAACGTTCCAATGCCTAGAAAAGTGCAAAAAGAAGCGAGAAAGCCGAGAAATCATCACTTTTTCCACAAGTCTCAAGCTCCTGATGATTTTAAAATCAACGCCTCAAGACCAAAAAGTTCGTTTGGTGATGTTTCGGTTAAAACATTAATTTATTTATTTACTTTAATTGTTGCTGCTTTATTATTAATCATCTTGATCTTTGTTGCCATTAAATCAGGAAAAATCTTTAAACAAGAGGGTTTTTTCAAGTTTATTTTTGTTGACCGCTGGCAACCAGGAACTAATAATACTTGAAGTGCACACGATCACACTGGTTCTTATTATGGAATTGGGGGAATTATCGCTTCTACTTTATTAATGATGGTTTTTGCACTGTTGTTTGCCGTGCCCTTAACACTTTTTTCTGCCCTTTTCATTAGTGAATATTTAAGTAGAAGAATGCAAAACTTTTGTATGGGAGTAATTAAGTTAATGGCTGGGATTCCTTCGGTGGTTTTTGGACTATTTGCCATTAACCAGGTAGGACCGATGTTTATTAGGATGGGGGCAATCACCAATGGTAACTTAATGACTGCTTCGTTTACTTTGGCGTTTATGGCTCTACCAACAATGGTCAGTCTGACTTATAATGCTTTGCAAACTGTTCCTGATGCTTATCGTTATGCTTCGTTAGGTTTGGGAATTTCCAAAGAAGAAACAACTTTTAGTATTGTACGAAGAAGTGTAACGCCAAAAATTATTTCTGCAGTGATTATGGGAATGGCTCGAGTAATCGGTGAAACCATGGCCGTAATCTTGATTGCAGGAAATTCAGCAGCAGGACTGGATAGTAGTAATGGTTTTAAAGGATTTATCTTTTCTTCAATCAAAACTTTAGCAGGAACAATTGGGTTAGAAATCTTAGAAAATTCAGGTACTTACCACGAGTCGGCTTTATTTGCGATTGGATTAATTCTTTTTATCCTTGTAATCATTATTAATTTAACAATTTTATTAATTTCTAATGCTGATTATCTAAAGAAACGTTTTCAAAAACTTTACAAAGTAAGAATTGATCCCAATCGTTCGGAAGCCATCAAAACTACTACTAGTCATAATAATAAACAGTATAACGATTATGAATTGAAAGTAATTGTTAAAGCAAACGCAGGGAATAAAATTAATAAATCGCTAAAGTCAGGAGTGGCCTTGTTCTTTATGTGAACTTCGACATTGATTGTTTTTGCTTTTGCGATTTGAATTCTTGGTGATATTTTAATTGAAGGTTTGATTGGTTTACAACATATTGATGCTTTTGTGACTGTTAAGGGTCAAGCCGGAATCTTTGCTGCTTTGTTTACCACCATTCTTTTGATCCTCTCAACCCTTTTATTCGCTATCCCCTTAGCTTTAGGAACAGCAATTTATTTAAGTGAATATGCAAACAAAAATTCAATCACCACAAAGTTTATTCGTTTTATGATTAGCTTGTTAGCTTCGACTCCTTCTATTGTTTTTGGGATCTTTGGTCTTTCAGTTTTTATTGTTTTGTTTAAATTGCCAATGAGTATTTTTGCCTCTTCTTTAACAATGGCAATTGTGGTGATTCCGATGTTAACTTCTAACTTTGAAGATGCTTTAACCCAAGTACCAGATAATATTAAAGAGGCTGGATCAGCCTTGGGTTTGAGTCGGAGTAAAGTACTCTTTAAAATTACCATCCCTAACGCAATTAAAGGAATTGTGACGGGAATTATTTTGGCAATGGCAAAGATTATTGGTGAAACTGCCCCAGTTTATCTGACGCTGGGAACAGCATTAAGAATGCCCAGTGAAGGTTTCTTAGCGAGTGGAGCTACTTTAACTACTGAAATTTATATGTTAGCTTCTGAAGGGGGTGGAGGAGAAGCCACTTCAATCGCTTTCCTATTCTCGTTAGTGACAATGGTTTTAGTCTTTAGTTTAAATGCACTTAGTGAAAGAGTCACTTCAAGAGCTAAAAGTTTTAAGATTTGGTTCTTACGTTTAAAGGCGATTAACTGAACGGGAATCTTTCATTATCATTACAAGGAGTTCTTCAAAAAATCTTGGCAACAAACCAAGAATAAATTTAAAGCTTTCTCCCGTCGTTTTGGTTGAAAGACGATCAAAACTCAACTAAAAAAAGAGTGAAGAAACCGCTGAATTATTAAAAAAATTACCCAAAAAAAGGAGGTTCGTGATTATGAAGACTAAGAAAAGTAAACAAAATTCTGCTCCCAAAAAACCGAAAGCCAAGAAAAGTAAAAATCATCAATCTCGTCCTAAAAAACACTATCATAATGTGCTTAAAAGTTTACACCAAAAGCACCAGCACCAAAAACACGAAAAAGTTCGTGAATTAGAAGCAATTGCAGCAGAACTTGCACATGAGAATGGTGCTGAAAAATCAAGAAATGGTAGTGGTGGAAAAAAAGAAGTTATTGTCAAAGTAAAAGAATTTAATTTCTTTTATAATAAAGGCAAGAAACAAGCTTTGTTTGATATCAATATGGATATCAAAGAAAACACCATCACCACTTTTATTGGTCCTTCTGGTTGTGGTAAGTCCACATTGTTGCGTTCAATCAACCGGATGAATGATTTGGTTGAGGGTAGTGTTTCCAGTGGAGAAATCTTGGTTTTTGATCAAAATATTTTTGATTATGGTTATGATGTCACTGAACTAAGAACTGATGTGGGAATGGTTTTTCAAAAGGCAAACCCGTTCCCGATCTCAATTTATGAGAATGTTGCTTATGGACCACGCTCTCAAGGGGTTAAGAAAAAAAATGTCCTCGACCAATTGGTGCAAGATGCTTTAGAAAAGTCTGCGTTGTGAGAAGAGGTCAAAGACAATCTGTACGCTCCTGCCTTAGGGTTGTCTGGGGGACAACAACAGCGTTTGTGTATTGCTAGAGCAATTGCGATGCACCCGAAAATTCTATTGATGGATGAGCCCACCTCAGCTTTAGATCCAATTGCAACTTTGAAGGTAGAAGAGTTGGTTTTAAACCTAAAAAAGGACTATACCATTATTATGGTAACGCACTCGATGGCACAAGCCACCCGAATTAGTAACTATACTGCCTTCTTTTTAAAAGGAGAATTAATTGAGTATAGTAGTACTAAAAGGATGTTTACCAACCCCAAGGATAAACGTACTGAAGACTATATTTCTGGAAGATTTAATGGATAGGAGGTTATTTACAAATGTCAATCAATAAAATTTTAGACCACGATGTGCATGTGATTAAAGACCAATTAGATGGGTTAATTAAAAAGGTGGAAAAACAGTATGATGATACTTATAAAACTTTGGTAAAAAGGGATTACAAGTTAGCTCAAAAAGTGGTTGATAATGACAAAAAAATTAATGAACAACAAAATGATTTTATTAGCACGGTTTTGTGAAAAATTGCTAAGCAAAACATGGTTGCTGGTGATTTGCGGTTTGCGATTGGTTCGGTTTTAATCGCGCGAGAAATTCGAAAAATTGCAAGTTATGCCAAAGCGGTCAGTTATTTTGTGCTTGATTACAAACCAAACATTAAATACACTGAGATTATTGAGCAAAACTTTGATGTTATTTTACAAATGTTAGATTTGATCAATAACTTAATTGATGATTTTGATGTCGATTTGTCAAAACAAGTTGAAGGTTTTGAAGAAGAAGTAAACCAAGCGTTTGTCCAAACCAGAAGTCAGATTATTGACCGTATGCGCCATTCAGAAAGTGATCAAGAGGCTTTGTTACTTTATTCTTCTTTGCGACAATTAAAAAAACTTGAGCGTGCGGCTGATCATATGGTGGGGATTCAAGAAATTTTAAGCTTTATCCGTACGGGAAAATTTCAAGAAATCAGTCCTCGTGATGACGAGAGTGATAATAGTCTTGATGAAACTCAAGACTAAAGATTTAGAAATGGTTAAACTTGCACAGAAGGGATTTATTAAGGATGGGTTTTTGAGATAAATTTAAAAAAAAGCATGATGAAGAGCAACAAAACTCGTCGCTTGCTACTCCTAAAACTGCCACAGGCAAACAAGAAGAAAAACGCATTAAGCAACTGCAAAAGCAAAAAGTGAGACAAAAAAAGGCTGATCAGGCCTTGTTAAAGTCTGCTTTGACCTTTTCTAAAGATATTCAGAAGTTATCAAAAAAGTACCACCAAGTTGATGACCAGTTTTTTGAAGATTTAGAAGCAATTTTAATTAAAACTGATATGGGTATGAAGTTGGTGTTGACGATTTCTAAAAATTTACAAAAAAAGGTTGATGCGACCACTTCAATGTCAATAGTTAAAGATTTGCTTAGTGAAGAGATCTATGAACTTTATCACCAAACTCGGGATAATTACCAATTAGACTTTAAGCCTGACCGCTTGAATGTTTTTTTAGTGATTGGAGTTAATGGTACGGGAAAAACTACTTCAGTAGCAAAATTGGCAAATTATTATGCTAGTCAAGGGTTTAAGGTTTTGATTGCTGCTGCTGATACGTTTCGAGCTGGAGCGGTGGAACAATTACAAGAGTGAACCACAACCCGTTTGCAAAACGTTGACTTGTTTACAATGAAAACTTCTGACCCTTCATCAGTGGTTTTCGATGCTTTAAAAAAAGGTCAAACAGAAGCTTATGATTTATTAATTATTGATACAGCAGGAAGACTGCAAAACAAAGTTAACTTAATGCAAGAATTAGAAAAAATGAATACCATCGTGCACCGCTTTGATAGAAAAGCACCCCACGAAACTTTATTAGTGATTGATGCCACCACGGGACAAAACGGGGTGATGCAAGCTGAACAATTTGATGAAGTCACTAACATTACTGGGATTATTCTTACCAAGATGGATGGAACTTCTAAGGGAGGGATTGCTTTGGCGATTAAAAACCAGTTAAAGATTCCAGTTAAATTGATGGGAATTGGCGAACAAGTCGAAGATTTAGTCCCCTTTAATGTTGATGATTATATTTACGGATTAACTAAAGGGTTTATGGAACACGAGGGTGAAAATGAGTAACTTAATTACAACTAAACTTTATCACTCCCGTTTGTTTGCTGCTTATGGGAGCTTGTTAACTAAAAAGCAACAAACTTATTTTGAATTATATGTGAATGAAGACTATTCGTTAAATGAAATTTCTGCTGATTATGAAATTAGTCGGGCAGCAGTTTCTGATTCTATTAATAAGACGATTAAAGTTTTAGAAAACTTTGAATTAAACTTACAATTAGTCGCCAAAACCACGACTTTACAAGCAATAATTGCTCAATATGAAAATAATTCTGATCCAGAGGTTAATGGTATAATTAAGAGACTTAAGGAGTTAATTTAATGAGAGTTTTAATGCTTGGGGATGTTTATGGAAGTGAAGGTCGTTCAATTCTTCAACAAGAATTACCTGATTTAATTGCTGCAGAAAAAATTGATTTTGTTACTGCTAATGGGGAGAATGTTACTCATGGCAAATCAATTACTTTTAAACATTACCAGGCATTGAAGTCGCTTGGAGTTGATGTGATTACTAGTGGTAATCATATTTTTAAAAATAAAGAGGTACTTGATTACATAACCTCTACTCCTGACCTTCTAAAACCTTTAAATATGTCTTCTTATACTCCTGGGTCTGGTTATGTGATTGTAGAAAAAAATCACAAGAAGGTTTGTGTTTTAAACTTAATGGGGACAAGTTTTATGGATAAAGCGAACAACCCTTACCAAGCTATGGATACTTTTTTAGCTCAAAACCTTGTTTATGATGTTTTACTAGTGGACTTTCATGCTGAAGCTAGTGCAGAAAAGGCTGCTTTTGCGTGAAATTATGATGGTCAAATGACTGGAATTGTGGGTACCCACACCCATGTGCAAACTGCTGATGAACGGTTATTGCCAAAAGGAAGCGCCTTTATCACTGATCTGGGAATGTCTGGAGCAACTGATTCGGTTATTGGCGCTGATCCTAAAAACGTGATCATTAAGGAAAAAACTGGGTTGCCTGTTGTTTTTGAACCAGCAGTTTCAGTTTGCCAGCAATTATGTGGGGTGGTTATTGAAATTGATGATCAGACCAATAAAGCTGTGGCAATTAAACGGATTTTTTTAAAGAAAACTAAAAATTAGTTTTAGTAAAGAGAGGGAAAATGATGTCAAAAAGTGGTGGAATTTCAATTATTATTATTGTGGTAATTATTTTAGTTGCTTTAGTTGCTTTTTATTTACTCACCTCGTTGCTTTTAAAAATTAAAGCCTTTGGCTCATTAAAGTTCCGCCCTATCCAGACCCAAACTCCCGAATTAATCAAAAAGAAAGCTTTTATTACTAGTGATGGGTATGAATTACGATGGTATGGAGAAGTTAAACCTGATGATGAAATCATTATTTTGGGAGTGCATGATTTTGCTTTAGGGGGCAAAAGTTTTGACCAGTTAGCGAAGGCTTTGAGCAACGTTGATTTGAAGGTTAGTCTAATTAGTTTTGACCAACGTAATTTTGGTCAAAACAAAACCCAAGATCCTAAAAATCGGAATAGTGTTGCTGTTCTTAGTGATTTAGAGCAGATTCTTAACTATTGTAAGACTACCTATCCAGATAAACGCCTTTATCTCTATGGTGGTGGTTTTGGGGCCAACATTATTGTCACTTTTATGAAAAAACGCGGATACCTGGTTGCTGGAATCGTACTTGATTCAATGATTAATTTTAAGCCAGATAAAAACTCTGCCACAACCACAACTGCTTTGATTAAGGGAACTTTGTTTGCTTACACGCAAATGGTTAAAATCAACCTTAATCCTGCAGATTATCATGTGCCTGTCAAGAATGCTCAAGGTTTAGGACAAAACCTAAATAGTTTTAGTGAGATGACGGTACGAGAGTATTTCCAAAATAAAAAAATGGTCAGCACTAGTTTAAAAGCTGCCAGCTTAATTACTAAACCAGTGTTAATGCTAAATGGTTCTGATGATGTTTTTCAACTCTCAACCAGAACCACAAAGTTTTATGACCAAATTAGTTATCCCCAAAAACATCACCAGTGATTTGCTGAGAAGAAACACGATTTATTCCTTAATCCGAACCAAGAAATGTTGCAGAATTTAATTGAATGGTTAAAAAATAATGAACAAGAAAAAAGCGACTAAACCCATCAAACCATCGAACCGCATTAACTTCAACCAGATCGTTTTTCCTGATAAAAATTACGGAAAAGCCTTTTTTGTGGTCGGGATTATTTTTTGTACCCTAGCTTTTGTTAGCTATATTGATTTATTTGTGGCAATCGGGGGACATATTAATTGGTTAAAAACCGATTATCTAATTGTTACTAGTCATTTTAGACAGTTCATCATTATCAGCGCTGCAGTTAGTTTTGTCTGTGGATGGCATAGTTCGTTGTGATTCATTCTTGCTTTTGCCACTAAACCAAGGTTAAATTATCACCAAGAATTTCTCAAAACCATTGCTTTGATTACCTTTAATTTCCTTGCTTATTTTTGTTTGATTCGTTTCTTAAAAAAAATCAATGATCCTAAAGAAACAATTAATAGTATTATCTTGACTGATATTTATTATTACAAGAAACAAAACCGGGTGTGAGCTTATACGCTAAAAATTAGTAGTATCTGCTCAATGGTGCTTTTTTCTCCCTTTATGATTGTTAGTGTCTACTTATTTTTAGAAACTGATTATGCTTTGTTAAAAAATAGTGATATTCGCGATAAAATTGCGCTAGCTTCTTTAAGTTTTTTTGCAACGTTCTTATTTGTTTCAATTCCTTTATTGGTTTATACCTTTAAAGATCGTCAGTATTTGTCATGAATGCTTGATTATGATGAAGAGTATTTAAGTACAGTTGATGCTTTGGACAAGCACATTAAAATTAACAAATTCTTAAACTGAGGTTTGGATTTGCTAATTTTGTTCACGATTTTATGAATTCTTGTAATTGATGCTTTGTTAATTAATACTTTTTCTTTTGATGGTGTGATTAGTTATCATTATGTCTGAATTTATCTTGTATGCTTGTTTTCATTTATTATGAGTGCTTTTTGTTTAGGAGTAAAAAAATATTTTTTAGAATCAAACCTTGCCTCGCCTTTATGGGTCGGGATTATTGATTTGTTGACTCTGAATATTTTGTTTTGTCTTTATAGTATGATTTTCACCCTTCGTGCCAATTTTAAAGATGATAATCGGTTCAAAATTATCAACAAAAAGTTAAATTTATTGATGATTAATACTTTAATGATTAACGCCATTATTCTGTTTGGTTTAGTGATTGCTTTAATTTGTTTAATCCAATTCGATGTGCTAAAAGGATGGAAAATAGGGTTTGTTTTTAGTATACTTTCCTTGACATTGCTGTGATTGATTCTAAATTTAAGCAAGGTGCGTGATTATAAAGTTTACCTTTTAAAGTTGAATTCATTTTTCTGAATTGATTTTTGTACTTTAAATGTAGTGGGAATAATTACTACCGCAGTTGCTTGAGGGTTTAAAAAAGATTTAGTCAAACAACAGCATTGAATTTAAGGGTTATTAACTATTGATTGGGAAGGTATAGTATGAATCAAAGTCTTTTTACAAGTGAATCGGTGTCTGAGGGACACCCAGATAAAATCTGTGACCAGATTGCAGATAATATTTTAGACTACATTATTAGTCAAGATCCAAATGCTAAAGTTGCTATTGAAGTGTTTGCGACAACTAACTTTTTACTAATTGGGGGACAAGTCAATGCTAATTTCGTCATTTCTGATGATGTTTATGAACAAATTGCTCGGGATACTTTAAAAGAAATTGGTTATGTTGATAAGAGCTACGGAATTGATTATCAAACTTGTGAAATTTTGATAAAAGTAGAAGCACAATCAAGTGATATTGCTGCGGGAGTTGATTTGCTTGATGGGGAAATTGGGGCAGGAGACCAAGGAATCATGTTTGGTTATGCTACCAACGAAGCGCCAACAATGCTTCCTTTACCAATTTCGATCGCCCATGATTTAGTTCAAACTGCAACCCAATTAAGAAAAAGCGGAGAGTTTAAGCATGCTCGTCCTGATATGAAATCACAAGTAACCATTGACTATCAAGATCCTAATCATCCCAGAATTGATACCATTTTAATGTCAATTCAACATGATCCTGAAGTTAATATTGAAGAATTTAAAACTTATATTCACGAGAAGATTATGAAAAAGGTCGCTAGAGATTTTGGACTCAATACTGATTTTAAAGTTTTGATTAACCCCACAGGACGTTTTGTCATTGGAGGACCGCAGGGTGACACGGGACTGACTGGTCGCAAGATTATTGTTGATACTTATGGCGGAAGTTCTCGTCATGGTGGTGGTGCTTTTAGTGGTAAAGACGCTACTAAAGTTGATCGTTCGGGAGCTTATATGAGTCGGTATGTAGCAAAAAACTTAGTGGCGGCAGGATATGCTGATCGCTTAGAAATCCAGGTTGGTTATGCGATTGGTGAACCAGACCCGGTTTCAATTGCTGTTGAAAGCTTTGGTACGCAAAAAGTTGACACCGAAGTAATTCTTGTTGCAATCAACAAGTTCTTTGATTTTTCGGTTGGAGGCATGATTGAAACTTTAAAATTGAGAGAACCAGTCTTTAAAAAAACTTCAACTTATGGTCATTTTGGTAAGAACGAATTACCCTGAGAACAACTTGATAAGGTTGAAGAATTAAAAGCTTTTTTAAAAACTTATCCAAAATAAATTTTCTTATGAGCACTAAATCTGGTAATGATCTGGAGGTGCTTTTTTATTTACCAAAAATCAAGTAAAATTACAACATAGAAATTAGGGTGACAAGGATGATAAAACCGATTGCTAATTTAGTAAATAATGATCGTGATGTTCAAGTGATTGGCAGAATTGAAAGGGTAATTCTCTCTACTGGAAGTAATGGTCAAAATTATATGATTATTAACTTAGTAGACCAATCTGGTCGTATTGAAGCAAGAAAATGATTAGTTCAAGATGGAGATGTTGCAGCAATTAAACCAAATGAAATTATTTTGGTTGAAAACGGGATGGCAAGTGAATATCGGAACCAATTACAACTAAAAGTGCAAAACTATAAAATTCTTGATCAAGAAGAACTGAAAAAACGAAATTTGAATTATGATGATTTTTTTATCAGTGCACCATTAGATGTTGAACGAGAATATCCGAAGTTAATCGAATTGATTCAAGGGTTTAAGAATGAGAACTACAAAGCAGTTACTTTAAAAATTTTGAACGATAATGAAGCAAAGTTTAAGAAGTATCCTGCTGCGATGACAATTCACCACAACGTTCAGTCTGGTTTGTTTTGGCATAGTTACACGCTAGTCCGGGACTGTTTAGCAATTAAACCAAACTACGCCTATGCCCAGATTGACTGAGAGTTGGTTGTTTGTGGGGCGATTTTGCATGACATTGGGAAGGTTGTTGAAATGGCCGATGTTGGCGCTACTGATTATAGTTTAGAAGGAAAGCTCTTGGGTCATATTTCAATTGGAAACACGTTTGTAGCCGAAGCTGCTAAAAGTTTGGGAATTTTTTATCAAGATGATGGAGTTATTAATCCTAATATTACTTTGTTAGAACATATGATTTTGGCAAGTCATGGTAAAAATGAGTATGGATCCCCAGTAGAGCCATTGTTGATTGAAGCGATTATTCTTTCTACTTTTGATAACCTGGATGCCAAAATTTTTAAGGTCAACGACGAACTTCAAAAAATTAGTTATGGTGAATGAACCTCAAGAATTCCTACTGAGGATATGAAAATGTTTTATAACCATACTTCAAAAAAAGCGAAATAAAAAAACCAAGTGAGTAAGCTTGGTTTTTTTATTTATTAATTGATTTTCAACAAAGCAAGAATTTCCGGGTTAGGTTTTAAAATTGCGTGGTTAGTTTTATTAGCAATAACATAACCCTCGGCTTTGATATATTTAGGAATGACGTGTTCATGATAGTGCATCACCACCTGATAAGCTTCTTTCCCTTGATTAGAAGTATAGTTGATTCCTTGGATTTTTAATGGTTCTAAAGCAATTAACATTTTCTTAGCAACAACTTTCTTAGCTAAGGCAATTGCAATTAGATAATCATCTTCGCACGAAGAATAATTTTCAAAGTGTTTTTTAGGAATGATCAAAGTGTGTCCATTACTATTGGGATTAATATCCAAAAAAGCTAAAACCCTTTCGTCTTCATAAACAATATCACTAGGAATTTCGTGGCGAATAATTTTGCAAAACAAACAGTCTTGTTCAAGGTTATTTTTAATCGGAGTCTTCATCTTCATCGTTGACCTTAATATACCCAATTAGGGCATCATAAATTGGTTGGTATCAAATATCATTAGGATTAATGTAACGTTTATAAATTCCATTCTTCGCGTTTTCGATTGCTTGTGAGTCACCATCAGCAGTTAAGTACAATAAATCATCTAACAAAGCTTGTTTGGCAGTTGTGCTCAAGTTAAGCACATCAAGAGTTTGCTGTTGAGTGAAGTTGGTTTTTCAATCGGTTTCTAAAACATCAGGATTAGTAGTATCGTTTCCTAAATGGAGTTTATAAGCAACGTTTTGGCCATTTAAGGCTGTCTTCGCATTATTATAAACACCTTGAATGCCAAGATAATTTGCTTGATCACTGTCACTTCAATTAAAGCTAATGGTTTGGCCACTAGAAAGAGTTAGAGTTAGATCGTTGCTTTGCGCACTGCTTGGTACATAAACATAAGTTTTATCGTTTAAACGATAATAACTTGGACTAGTAGGAACTTGAGTTGAAGGGGTATAAGCGCTAAAACTTCCACCAGTAACTGTAGCACTACTGGTTCAAAGATCGTCACTATTTTGAGGATTTAATTCCACTCAAGTATCCCCAGCCAGGTTATTTAAAGTATTACTGGTGCTAGTGGGGGTTGGGGTCGTGACAAGATCACCAAACAAATCTTGTAAATAAATTGGCAGTGCTAACACTATATCAACTTGGTTATTAATATCAGTAGTGCTTTGAAAGGTAAAGTCATACTTTGTGGAGTTATTTCCGACCAGCTTATTGATCAAGAATGAAGGGCCATTAACATTAGCAAGTTTAGCTTTAGTGCTATCACTAATGTTAAGGTTTCCTCCCAATACAGAAGTTACCGTGCCTCCGCTACTTTTAACAATACCTTGGAACCCACTTTGGTTAAAGAAAGGATCTAATCCTGAAGTGTTCAAGTTAGTGGCACCAACAGTTGAAGTTAGTGTTGCTAATGCGGTAGTAAAACTTTTTAAGGTGGTATCGCTCGTGATTGTGTTCATGTTCAAAACATCATCACTGTTTGCAGGAGAAGCACTATAAGCACCATTTAACAAATTATTAACCTTAGTGATGGTTGCTTCATCTTTTTTGAAACTAAATGCTCAAACCATTTTGTAGGTTGGTGTATAACTTGCTCGACCATTACTTGTTCAGGTTTGGGCATCTTTTGCTAACAACGAATCCCGGTTTAAAAACAAACTAGTCTTAGTTGAGTTTTCCAGAGTTTGGTTTCCCAACCCGCCACTTAAACTTCCGTTATTAGTTCGCATCTTATAAAGATCACCTTTTAAGTACTGCATCGCCATAATCTTTTCAGTTTCTGGACTTTGGTTAGCAATGTAATTTTCAAAACGCAACCCTAAGGCCTCGCGACCACTTAAAGCAGTGGTGTTAAGAATATTAGCTCCCAAAGTTGTTTTACTGCTAGTTAAATCTGTTGCTGCTAAGTTAGTATCACTTAAAAGCGTTTGATCCTTAACAACATAAAATTCACTGGTGGTTAATGCTTGGCCGGTGGGAGAGAATTCTTTATTTACTAAGGAGTTTCTTAACGCTTGGGATTTAGAATAAGTTCCAAGCGGGGGAACTTGGTGTCTAGCAACTCAACGAATTAATTTTGATGAATCGCTAGGGTCAGTGAACCAAATTGAAAAGTTATTTTCCCCATAATCATCACGATCCCCCCCCTGAGTCCCTAAATAACTATCAGGGTTCAAGCCATCATAGTAGTAAGTTTCTTGATCATCCAAAACTTGACTAGTAATGGTTGAAACTGATTTGGTGTAATTAGTAAATAATGATTCTAAAGTTAAATTGTTTGCAATCGTATTAAATTCTTGGTAGTAATAATTGGTACTGTTGTCAATATTGCTGGGATCCAGAGTGCTTGTTGCATTATTGATGAGATTATTAGTATTTTCATCAGTTAACTTTAGTCGAGAAGTGCCAGTATTATTCAAAACATCCCGAGAATAACGAGTGGTTGATTTGGTGTTAATTCAATCCAAAATTAAGTTTTTTGCATTATCGCCAGTCAAACCACTTAAATCGCCAACCTCTAAAGCTGAATCTCCGAATTTCAAGATAACTTCATCATTGTTACTAGGTTTCAGGTTATTATAACGTTTATGTTGGCCGCTTGAGTTAGAACCACAAGCAATTACTGTACTGGTAGTGGTTATAGTTAAACCAGTAATTGTTAAGATAGATAATAACTTTTTCATTATGATCTTCCTTTCTGAGCAGCAGCTTGATAATCTCAATAAGTAGCATTTTCAATCGCTGAAGATTGTGTAGTTAAAGTGTTTAGTGGTTTGTATTTATTGGTTGGATCGTCAGTTGGAACGTTGTTATTTGAGTTCTGTCAAGTAAGTCAACTATTTTCAAAAGCACCAGCAACACTATTGGTAATTTTTAAATTAATCGCACTCAAATTTGTTAACATATAACCACGATACCTAGTATAAATTGCAGCTTCAGTAGCATAAGGACTAATTCCAAACAAATCATAAGTTGCACTAGAAGCAGGAAAAATTAAATCAAAGAGCTGAGTGTTAGTGACCCCTAAAATTTCTTTAAAATAGGTTCAAGCACTAATTCACATATTGGTACTTGCAGCACTACTACTTGGAACCGCTGAAGCAAGATAACTTTGAACCTCACTATTTAAATCATACTTCTCTTTAGTACCAGTGATTCCGATTGAAGCTAAGACTGAACTGTTGGCAAGATATTGTAAATACTTATTCCCAAAACTAGTATTCAAGTTATTGTATTGGTAATAACTAGTAGTATCAGCACTAGTATAGTCATAAGTTTGGTTTTTAATCGCGTTTTTTACCACACTGCTGTTAGTATTGTTATTTAAATTACGACTAATTGATTCAATTGCTTGGTAGTTATTAATTACTCCCTGATCACCATTAACAAAACTAGTGGTTGAAAGTTTAGTTTGATTAGTTAAACTACTTGCATTTTTTAAAAGTCCATAACCCTCAATTCTGGCAATGTGGATTCCATCAGTATCAACAAAACTAATAATTCCTTGAGTGTTATTTAAAACTTGATAAACATTATTTGTTCCACTAGCTCTCCGGTTCATGCTACTAATTCAGTTGGTAACCGCTTTTTGTTGGTCATTTAAATTTGTGGTCACACTCCCATCATTTTCAGAAGTAGGAGTGGCAGTATTGCTAGCGTATTCAGTTGGAGCACTTTGGGTTAGGTAATCATAAATTGAGTATTTTAAGATGTCACTATAATCACTGCTGGGAGAATCGATTGTTAAAAGTTTAGTATGTTGGCTCAAACTAAAATCGCTAGTAAAAGTATCAGTTCAATTATAGTTATTTCCCGCCTGGTTAGTTCAACTACTTAAACTTCCCCCACTATTCATTAATTGATCTCAAGAATAATCACTAGATCCACTAACCATTGTTTTGGTATTATCAGCAGCAGCCGTAGTTGAGACAGCACTTCAATTACTCTGATTAACAAATAAATTCATAAAGTTGTAAAGCGATCCTACATCCGCCTGGTTAGCAACACTATCAGCAATATAACCAATGTTGTTAATGTTGGTTGCAAGGGTGCTGTTGCCAGTTAAGGGTTTGATGATAAACTCGGAAATCGCCAGAGGCTTCTTGGTGCTAAAGTATTGGTTGGCAAAGTAACGTTGAGCATTAGAAAACAACCCTTTTGTTGAAGCATTGTTAGAAATACTACTGCTATCAGTTAGACTAACATAAGAATTAATTGCAGCAAACTTTGCCACACCCGCTCCGTTGCCATCAATTTTAGGATTATAACTGCTGGTTGGTGTCCCTGAACTATCATAATCTGTCACATAGGTTGAACAAGCACGTGCAATGATCTCTTTAGCCCAGTCATTAGCGTGAGCTAGGACATCGCTTTTAAAAACCGCTTGGGTCATTCAAGTAATATTTGCTAACTTAGCAGTATTACTGGTTGGACTAGTTGTTCCTCCCGTAGCGTTAATAAAGTCAATTAAATAAGTGGATAAGGAATCAAAATAAGGGTGACTCAAGTTACCAACTTCAATTGCTAATCCTTGGAGTAATTTGGTTAATTCTCCAACCAAATCTAAGTTCGCATCCCGGTGCGCCCCTCAAGCATTCAAAAGGTTAAAGCTAATTCCGCCAATAGTTTGGTTTAATCCTAGAATTTGTCCAGAAAAGTTCTGAATAATTTGGTCGAAAGTTAAAACTTTATTATTTTGGGGAATTGCATAAATTGCATTTAATAGCGAATCAATCACTGAAGTGTTGTTAGTTCCTTTCATCATTTGGTTAGTGATATAAACATCTCTAGCGTCTTGATATTTTGCAAAAGTTCGGTTTAATTGTTTTTCTAACGCTTTACGGAAGGTTTCTTCTCATTTCTTACCATTATCTTTAGCAGCATCGACAGCTTCGTTTCATTGACTAATTGCATATTGTCTAGCACTATTATATTGGGTTTGGACACTGTTAATAAATTCATCGTTAATATAAGTATTATCAGCCTCAACTGCAGCATTAAATTGTCGGTAAAGATCAGAATTGGTATCACTTAACTGTTTCGAAACTTGAAAGGCAAAGTAGTTCATGAAATCATGCACAGAATTATCATGACCACCAAACAAAGTCTCTGCTTTCGCGGTTTTTAGCAAGTCATCAGCAGTTAAGTTAAAAATCGGACTTTTTAAAATACTGTTTGTTGCGTTATTATCTCCATCACTAGTTTTATTGGTACAAGCGATCACGCTGGTGACTGGAGTTACAGTCAAAGTAATCGTTGTCAAAAGACTTAGTAATTTTTTCATAGTTGCCATTCTCCTTTTTTGAGTCTTTTTCCCGAAACAAAATAATCTCTTTTTCCTTTTAATCATTGTTAAAATAAATAAAAGAAAAGACTTAGTAATTATAACCCAAAAAGAAAAGTACTAAGGCGGTTTTTAGAAAAATTTGGTTGATTAATTCAAGGGTTGTTTATAATGAAATCAACAAAAAGAAAAGGGGGAAAGAAAATGAACTTAGCAAATATTAGAGCGCAGTTTGGTTATTTAAAGAATAATCCCCAAGAAATTTATTTTGATAGTAGTGCCACTGCTTTAAAACCACTAATCGTGAGTGAAGCTGAACAATTTTACTATGAGCACATCAATGCTAATCCTCATAGTGTTGACTATCAAAATGCTTATCAAAGTAACCAAATTTTAAGTCAAACTAGAAAACAAGTGCAAGCCTTCATTAATGCTAAAAGTGAGCAAGAAATTATTTTCACAAGTGGAGCAAGTTTTGGGTTAAACCAAATTGCTTTTGGGTTAAGAGATTATTTAAACCCTGGGGATGAAATTTTTGTCAGTGATTTAGAACACTCATCTAATCTTGTTCCTTGATGGGTATTAGCTCAAGAAAAGCAATTGATTATTAAAGAAATTCCTTTAACAAAAACTTTTGCTGTTGATATTGATCAATTGAGCAAAATGATTACTCCTAAAACTAAAGTGGTAAGTTTTGCTGCGGTGAGTAATACGATTGGAATTAGCAATGATGTCAGAAAAATTACATCCGCAATTAAACGAGTTAATCCTTCAACTCTAGTTTGTGTGGATGGCGCTCAAAGTGCGGGTCACCAACAAACTGATGTACAAGCTTGAGGGGTGGATTTTTTTACCTTCTCAGCTCATAAAATGTATGGTCCGTTTGGTGTGGGGATTTTGTACGGAAAATTCAAAGTTTTAGAAACTTTAAAACCTTTAGTTTTTGGGGGTGGAATGAGTGAAAGTGTCCAGGTTAAACCCTTAAAATATCATTTAGCACCCTTACCAGAACGTTTGGAAGCAGGAACCCCAAACATTGCAGGAATTTATGCTTTTGGTAAAACTTTGACTTTTATTAATGAAATTGGTATGGAAACAATTCATGACCACGAACTTAAGCTGAAAAAAAATGCTCAAGCAAAAATTAAAGCAGCTAACTTAAGTTCTGAACTTGTTTTTTATAATTTAGAAAATGATGCCCCAATGCTTTTATTCAATTTAAAAGGGGTTAATCCCCAAGATATTGCGAGTTTTCTAGCTCATGATTACCATATTAGTGTGCGGAGTGGGGCTATGTGTGCTAGATTAACTGCCGAACTTGGTTTTAAAACTAGTGTTCGGGTAAGTTTTGGTATTTATAACACCGACCAAGAAATTGACAAGTTAGTTGCGGGCTTAAAAAATATTGAGCACTTTTTAGACCATGTTTTATAAGAGAGGACAAAAAAATGGATAATAATATTCTTAAAAAGAAACGTGAAGTTTTAATGAATCATTACATTAAGCCGTCACATTTGGGGTTTGTTGATAATCCTCAACTTTATACTAAACGTTTAGCTTCAGATAGTTGTGCTGATGAATTAACCCTTCAGGTGGAAGTAAAGAACGGTGTGTTTCAAAGTTTGCGCTTTGAAGGTAGTGCTTGTGTCATTGCTACTAGTAGTATGGATTTGTGGTGTGACTTTTTAACTGGTAAAAGTTTAGCGATTGCGCAAAGTTTACTTGATGAATATCTTTTAATGATTCATGAAGGAACGACTCCGCTTGATGATTTAAACCAGTTAATGATTTTTGAAAATATCCACCACCAAAAAGGAAGATGAAAATGTGCAACTTTAGGAGCAGAAGGGCTTATTGATTTTATTGACCATGTCAAATAATAAAATAACTTTACGAAAACAGTATTTAAAGGTGCAGCAAAACCTTGATGCGCAATCCCAAGCTCAAGCCCAAGTGTTAATTGTTGCTGAGTTTATTAATTTTGTTGAGCAAAAAGCAATTAAAAGCTTAGCGTTGTATGTTGCCAGAACTCATGAAGTTGCCACTTTAACGATGATTGAGTATGCTCTTGAACATGCAATTACAGTTTATTTACCAAGGGTAAATCAGGATAAAACAATGGATTTTTATCAAATTACCGATCTCAAAAACGACTTAACCTTTAATTTTGCTTTAAAAATTTGAGAACCAGTTCCTAATAAAACTTTACTTTTGACCCAAAAACCGCAACTTGATGCTTACTTTCTCCCTCTAATCTGTTTTGATAGTCACTTAAATAGAATTGGTTCTGGTCAAGGTTATTATGACCATTACTTTAACGGGTGAAATTATCAAGGCTTCGTGGTTGGCTTAGCTTTTGAATCGCAACGTACTAAACAATTAATTGATAACAAACCTTTTGATCAACCTTTAAATGCAGTTATTAGTGAAAAAGGCGTTTATTATCCTAAATTAGGGGAAATGTAACTCGGGTTGTTTTCTTTTACTAATGTTTTTTGAAAAAATAATCGCTAAAATAAAAGCAAAGGAAGAAGGTTTAGCAATGATTAGTGTTGATTTATCACAAACAGATTTAAAAGCTTTAGACCAAGAAATTGACGGAGCAAAAGTAAAAGAAATTCATGAAATGATTTTTAATAAAACTGGTGTTGGTGCAGATTTTTTGGGATGGTTAGACTGACCAAAAACTTATGATCAAACAGAATATGCTTTAATGAAGGGAGTTAGTGCAACTTTAGCAAAAAAAATTGATTATTTAGTTGTGATTGGAATTGGAGGTTCTTATTTAGGAACTCGTGCTGCCGACGAAATGATTCGCGGGTTACATCCAGTTGGTGGTGTGGGTTTAATTTATGCAGGAAATACCATTTCTTCAACCTATACAGCACAACTTAAAGATTTCTTAAAGGATAAAAACTATGGAATTTGTGTTGTTTCTAAATCAGGAACAACAACTGAACCTGGGATTGCCTTTCGGGTGTTTGAACAAGAGTTGGTTATGCGGGTAGGTGAACAAAAAGCCAAGGAATTAATTGTTGCAGTTACTGATGAAAGTAAGGGCGCTTTAAAACAACTTGCTGATAACAAGGGGTATCAAACCTTCGTTATTCCTGATGATATTGGAGGAAGGTTTTCTGTGTTGACCCCAGTGGGAATTTTTCCCTTAATGGTAGCTGGAATTAATACTGATGAAATTATGCAAGGGGCTTTACAAGCATTAAATGATTTAACTGCTCCTGATTTAACCAATCCAGCTTATCAATACGCTGTTGCAAGATACTTATTGTTGAATCGGGGTTATCAAACTGAAGCGTTGGTTAATTATGAAATGCAGATGCAAATGGTCGGGGAATGGTGAAAACAACTTTTTGGTGAATCAGAGGGTAAGGATGGCAAATCGTTATTACCCTCAGCAATGATTTATTCTACTGACCTTCATTCTTTAGGACAATGAGTTCAAGAAGGAACTAGGGGGATAATGTTTGAAACTGTGATTAAAATTGCCCAACCAAACCTTGATTTAAAAATTCCGATGGATGCTGATAATTTGGATGGCTTAAATTACTTAAAAGAAAAAACTTTCCACGAAGTGAACCAAACTGCTTTAGCTGGAGTTCTTGATGCTCATGTTAATAGTGGGAAGATGCCTAACATTATTTTAGAGTTTGAAAAAATGGATGGATTCATGTTTGGATATTTAGTTTATTGGTTTGAACGTGCTGTGGCGATGAGCGGTTATCTTTTGGGGGTTAATCCGTTTAATCAACCTGGCGTAGAAATTTACAAACACAATATGTTTAAACTATTAGGGAAGCCAGAAGCAAAATAAGTTTTAATTACTTAATATGAAAAACACACTTACGGGTGTGTTTTTTTGTTAAAATTGAAAAGATTTAAAATTCCCAAGTGAGAAAAAATGAAAAAACCATGATTAATTATTTTTTATGCTTGAATGGTAGTTGTGCCAATATTTTGTATTGCTTTAGATTTATTTATGTCAACAATTTCTCCAACCACTGATAAAAATGGGAACCAAAATCCAACTTCTTATTTCGATCTTTCTGCAATTAACCAGTTTGTTTATTTTTCAATTTGAGTTACTATAGCAATTGCTATTTTTGGTTTGGTTAATTTAATTAACTTATTTACTAACAAAATGCCTGGTTGATTAACAGGCAAGAATAATCATACCTTTGTTACTAGTATGGGAATTATTATTATGCTAGCTTATAGTTTGATGTTGATTTTTAACCCTGAACGGGGTGATCGTTTTGGGGTGTGGTACAAAATTTTGAAAACCATTCTTGAACATTTCATTACTCCTTTACTATTAATTGTCCTTTATTTTCTTCACCCTACAGGAAGAGTTAAGACCCGTAATTATGCCAAAAAAACTGGTTGAATCACTATGATCCTTCCGGTTATTTATGTTTTGGTGATGGTGATTCGGGCTGCAATGCTCTATACATACGGGCCAAAGTCAAACTATCTAACTTGAAACCATACCAGAAGTTGAAAAGAAGGGGTGCCAATTATTTTTCCTTATGGTTTAAACCCGTGAGAAAAACCTGCCTATTTCTGAGCACCAGCATTAGTGCTACTTATTTTCTCTCCTTATGCGGTTGGCAACTTATTAAACTTTTTAAGTAACCAAAGCATGAAAATGTTTTTAAGCAGAAAATCAGTTGCTTCGACGAAACGTTCTAAAAATTCTTAAAAAAGACAGGAATTTAAGCTCCTGTCTTTTTGCTTAGTAAGACTTTCTTTATAATTACAGTAAAGGGGGATAAAAAAATGAATGCAACAGAAGTTAGCTTTGAATGTCCAGGATGTGGAGGCAAATATGGCTTAGATATGTTCTTAAAACATAACTCTGAGGCCTTAAATAACCTTATCAATCAAAAAACTCAACAAGAATTAAAATTACGCGAAGGTGAAATTCGTCAAGATGAAGTTAGCAAACAAGAACAAAATTTAAAAATTGAGGTGAGCAAAATTCATCAAAATTACCAACAAGATTTACAGCAAAGTCAAGCTGAAATCACTAGGTTGAAACACCAACTTATGCAAGAAAGCCAAGCGCAAGCTTTAGTTGTTGAACAAACAAAAAACCACTATCAAGATGAGATTAAAAATTATCAAGCCCAAATTCAAAAATTGGAATTGGAGCAAAAAGCGCAACTTAAGTTAACTGAAGAAAAGTTTATTGCACTAAAGGCATCAACATCACAAGCAAAAAATAGTGAAATTCAGTTATTAAGTCAAGAAATTGAAGCTTTAAAAAAACAATTACTTGATCAAAAAGATAAACAAAGTTTAATTATTCAGACCGAAAAACAAACAATTGAAAACCAATATCAAGACCAGCTTAATGCCCAAAAAGCAGAGATTGAAAGGTTAAAACAAGCAGAAATTGCCCAATTGACTTTGGCACAAACAAATTTAGATGCCCAAAAAGCAGCCATTACCCAAACAAAAGATAGTGAAATTCAGTTACTAAACCAAAAGATTGAAACTTTAAACTCGAGCCATAATAATGAGGTTAAAGTCGCTTTGCAGACCAAAGAATTAGAATTAAATGAAAAAATTCGTCACTTAGAAAAAGAAAACGCTGACCTTGTTTTAAAAAATAATGAAAATCGGGTTATTAATAACAAGATTAAAGGTGAAAACTTTGAACACGAAGTTGAAGGAGAATTACGCAAGGCTTTTGGTGCTAGTGAGGATGTGATTGAAAAAATTACTGTCGCTGATAAAAAAGCAGATTACTTACAAGTTGTTCGTAATAACCAAAGAAAAGAACTGGGCAGAATTGTTTATGAAGTGAAGAATGCCGAATGATCTGACAAGTGAGAGGCAAAATTGGTGGTTGATACTGCTCAACAAAAAGCTCAATACGGAATTTTAGTGGCTACTAAATTTAATGATAAATATCATGATGTCCCTTTTGTTAAAAGTTCAGAAAACGACAATATCTATTTAACTGATGGGGATAGTTTTGTCTTTGTGGCGCAAATTTTACGAAGAATGATTGAAAACGAAAACTATTATCGTCAAAAGGTAAAAGAATTAAGTATTAATGAGAAAAACGCCTTACTTTCAAAATACGAAAAAGAACACGAGGCTCTCGAACAATTTTTAGCAGAAAAACTTCCGGGATTTAAAAAGAAATTTGACACTCAATTAGATGCGATTTTAAAAGTTAGTCATACTTTAAATAAGCAAGTTGATACATTAGAAAAAGTCCATAATTCTTTAAAGAAAGAATACACTAAACGAATTGCTGAAGAATTACAAAAAATCAGTACAATATAATACAGAAAGTAAAAAGGATATTTAATCAAGATGCCTGATCAAGCCAAAAAAGCCACCAAAAATAATAAAAAACCTGGTAAAACTACAAAAAGAACCAAACCAAAAAAACCAGGAACAAAAGGCGCTAAAGCAATTAAAAGTAGTAAGATTATCAATTCGGTTAACAATCCTCAAGTTAAAGAAATTGTTAAACTACAAAAAAACGCTACTTACCGTCGGGAAGTGAGAAAGTTTGTTGTTGAAGGCATTCATTTGGTGGTTGAAGCGTTGAAAAAAGGCATTGTGGAAGCCGTTTATTTAACTCAAACTGTTTATAAAGAATTATATGAGTCATTACCTACAAGTAATGATGGGTACTTTATTATTAAAAAACATGTTGCTGATAAGGTTTCGATGACTGTTCACAACCAAGGAATTTTTGCAGTTTGTAAAATGGTGACTCAAGAAGTTGATTATAAACACGATATCCTTTTATTAGATCGGGTTCAAGATCCGGGCAACATTGGTACTTTGATTCGCAGTGCGGCTTCTTTTGACTTTAGAACCGTGATTAGTGCGCCTAACTCAGTAAGTTTTTATAATGACAAAGTTATTCGTTCTACCCAAGGAAACTTCTTTCAAATTAATTTGGTTCGTGAGTATTTAATCCAAACAATCAATGATTTAAAAGAAGAGGGTTATGTCATCATTGGTACACAAATGCACGAAGAGAGTAAGCTGTTGCCAAAAGTTCGTTTGAAGGATAACCAAAAATATGCGGTTGTGATTGGTAATGAATCCAAAGGAATTTCTCCAGAAATCAGCATGTTAATTGATTATAATGTTTTAATTCCCATGGAAGAAGAAGTGGAGTCATTGAATGCTGCTGTGGCTGGTTCGATTTTGATGTATGAAATTTATGAGCATAAATTATAGTTTCTTAATAGAACCTTTTCCAAAAAAGTTTTAAGGCAGGTAGAATATACTTAACAGATTTTAGAAACGGAGAAATCAAGATGTATAAGTTTGATGCAATGATTAATAATGAATTTGTTTCGGGTGCTAATCGGGTAGAGATCTTGAACCCAACCACTTTAGCGTCTGCTGGTAGTGTTGCGGGGTTAGATGAAAAAGATATCGATCAAGCTTACCAAGCAGCGCGAGAAGCGCAGCAATCTTGAGCAGGTTTACCCTTAATGAAAAGAATTGAAGTTTTGAAAAAGTGAAACGTTTTAATTCAAAAAAACCGTGAAGAAATTGCCAAGATTATGGTCAGTGAAGTGGCTAAGGGGTATAAAGCTTCATTGAGTGAAGTTGATCGCACTGTGGAATATTTTGATTACACGCTTGAAGAGGCTAAACGTTTAGAACCATCAGTGTTTACTGGAAGAGGAATGGGAGTTAACAACAAGTATGCCCTTTATGATCGTGTTCCTAAAGGTGTAGGATTAGCGATTTCACCCTTTAATTATCCGCTTAATTTGTCAATGTCTAAAATCGCTCCTGATTTGGTGATGGGAAACACAGTCGTGTTTAAACCAGCCACAGCAGGAAGTTTAACAGGAAGTTATCTGGGAAAATTAGCAGTTGAAGCTGGTTTACCAAAAGGAATCTTTAACGTGGTGACAGGCAGAGGTTCAGTCATTGGGGATATTATTACCCAAAATAAAGAGTTAGACTTTATTTCTTTTACAGGAAGTGTTAAGGTGGGACACCATATTTTAGAAATCGCTAAAACTAAAGATGTGATTCTTGAATTGGGGGGAAAAGACCCAGCCCTAGTGTTGGATGCAAATAATTTAGAGTTTGTCACTGACGAAATTATTAATGGTGGTTTATCTTATTCTGGACAAAGATGTACAGCGATTAAACGGGTTTTAACCACGAATGCAATTGCTGACCAATTAGTCCCTTTATTAAAGGAAAAGATTAGTAAGTTGAGTGTGGGTAAACCAGAAGACGATGCTTTTATTACTCCGGTGATTGACGAAAAAACTGCTGATTATGTGCAAGGTTTAATTGATGATGCCCAAAGTGATGGGGCAACAATCGTGATTGGCAATAGTCGGGAAAAGAACTTAATGCAACCAACCCTTGTTGATAAGGTTGATGTTAAGTCACGTTTAGCTTGAGAAGAACCTTTTGGCCCTGTCTTACCAGTGATTCGTAACGATAATGTGGAAGAATTGATTAAACTTGCGAACCAATCAAACTTTGGTTTACAAGCGAGTGTTTTTACCACTGATTTAGATTTAGCGATTAGTGTGGCTCGAAGAATCGAAGCAGGAACAGTTAATATTAACGGAAAATCACAACGCGGACCAGATTCTTTCCCCTTCTTAGGAATTAAAGATTCGGGTTATGGGGTGCAAGGAATTCACGAAACCTTGTTGTCATGTACCCGTTATCGCGGGATTGTTATTAACTACAAAGATCCTTTAAAGAAATAGCAAAAGAAGTAAAGAACACCCCAAAGGTGTTTTTTCTTTTTTAAAGCATGTTATTTAAAATGGTTTAGATATTGTAATGGATATTTGTATTTGTTTAAGAGTATCAAAATTTTACTTTAAAAAGAACCCAATTTTTGAGATTTTGAGAAAAAGAAAAAATATTTTTAAAAAAAGTTTTTTTTAGTTGCTTTTGATTTTTGAATAAGTTAATATCTTATTTGTCGTTAGGGAAAACGAGTTATGAAAATGAATTAAAACTTCACAATATATCTTTGTTTTTTAACGAAAAATGATCTTTGAAAACTAAATAGAACAACCAATTACTTGTTAAAAAAGTTATTGTAAAATAACTCGTACAATTTAATTGAGATAAAAGAATAGTCAGCATCAAAAAGGAATTTATATTTAAAATGAGAGTTTGATCCTGGCTCAGGATAAACGCTGGCGGCATGCCTAATACATGCAAGTCGAACGGGAGTGCTTGCACTCCAGTGGCGAACGGGTGAGTAACACGTATCTAA